>Ga0208735_100002_pt1 | contig 602770 bp, 593 predicted proteins | sample Subbio12Aug_8Aab_FD_184829 | JGI IMG/M metagenome (GOLD analysis project Ga0208735, IMG submission 184829) | Serpentinite rock and fluid subsurface biosphere microbial communities from McLaughlin Reserve, California, USA - CR12Aug_8Aab (SPAdes) | ecosystem: Environmental > Terrestrial > Deep... | reverse complement strand
CGGGCGAAAGCCCGCCGTTTTCGTTTTAGCGGCTGAGCGTGGCCGCAATGAAAAGCGCCGCCGGAATCGAAACCAGTGCCACGAAAATCTGGATCGTCAGAATGCGCGCGAGCAGGGGCGCGTCGCCGCCCATCTGGCGCGCCAGCATGTAGCCGTTCGGCGCCGACGGCACCGAAGAAGCGATTGCGATCACGGAGAGTGCCGCGCCGCTGACGCCGCTGAGCCAGCCTACGCCGATCGCGATCGCGGGCAACAACAGCATCTTGACGCCGGTTGCAACAAGCACCGCTGAGTCGATCTTCGCGACGGTGCGAAGATTGAGGCCGGCGCCTACGATCATCAGGCCGAGCGGCAACGAGGCTTGTCCAAGTACGTTCATGAAGGCGGAGAAAACCTTCGGCAGCGGCAGCCCGACCGCGTTAACGACCACGCCTATGCCGCATGCCCAGATGAAGGGATTGCGAAGCAGGTGCCACAGCACGTGCCTGATCTTTGCAGGCGAGTTCGGCGCGTAACGCGCAAGCACAACGACGCTGAGCACGTTGATGAGCGGGATCATGCTTGCGAGCGCCACGGCTGCGAGCGCCAGCCCGATTTCGCCGAGCAGCGCAGACGCGACGCCGACCGCAATATAAGTGTTCCAGCGCACGCCGCCTTGAAACACCGATGTGAAAGAAGGGCCGGACCAGCCGAAGGCCCGCTGCATCGGCGCGCGCAAGACCAGAAGCACGAATGCGCTCGCTACAATCGCGGTCACAAGGGCTGCGAAGATGCCCCAGATCGGCACCTTGGACAGGTCGGCGGTCGCGGTCGCGAGAAATAGCAGTGCGGGAAAGAGAACGTAGTAGGTGAGGTCCTCGAGCGAGTCCCATGCGTTCTCGTTTTTCAGCAGCGTGCGCTTCAGGAACACGCCGAGCGCGACAAGCAGAAAGACGGGGATCAGGGCATTCAAGACGACGATCATTCGCGCGAACCATAGCCGAGGCGGTCGAGCGCGCCTTGCAGAATGTAGGCGGCGGCGACCTTGTCCACGACTTCGCTGCGGCGGCGGCGAGAGGTGTCGGCTTCGATCAGCGTCCGCTCGACGGCGGCGGTCGAAAGCCGCTCGTCCCAGAATGCGATCGCCATATCGGTAAGCGGCGCGAGATTGCGGGCGAAAGCGCGCGCGGATTGCGCGCTCGGCCCTTCGGAGCCGTCCATGTTTTTCGGAAGCCCGATGACAAGGCCGCCTGCGCCGAACTTCGCTGCGATCGCGAGGAGCTTCTCCGCATCCGCTTTGAACTTGCCGCGTGGCAGGGTCTCGAGCGCAGAGGCGATGGTGCGGTTCACGTCCGACAGCGCGAGCCCGATGGTCTTCTCGCCCAGATCGACGCCGATCAGGCGCGAACCGGGCGCGAGCAGACCGGAGAGGTCGTCTATTTCGCAGAGGCGGGCTGGCATGTCGGGCCGAGGCGGTAGCATGGGCCGCGTTGCCGCGCTACGCATGGAGCTACATACTCGCCCATACAAAACTTCATCGGAGGAAGCGATGCGCGTCACCTGGTACGGCCACTCGGCGTTCCGGCTCGATTTCGGAGACAAGGCGGTTCTGATCGATCCGTTCTTCACGGGCAATCCGGCTTTCGTGAGCGACAGGAAGGAGGCCGCGAAGGGCGTCACGCATATCCTGCTCACGCACGGCCACTCCGATCACATCGGGGACACCGTCGATATTGCGAAGGAGCTTGGCATCCCCGTCGTGACGCACTTCGAGCTCTGCATGTGGCTGAACGGCAAGGGTGTGAAGAAATTCGACCCCATGAATATCGGCGGCACGACCGACCAGGGCGGGTTTTCCGTGACGCTGGTTCGCGCGGATCACTCATCGACCATGATCGAGGACGGCCAGTTCGCGGTGATGGGCAATCCGGGCGGGGTGATCGTGAAGGCGCAGGGCGAGCCGACCGTCTATCACGTCGGGGACACCGACATTTTCTCGGACATGGCGCTGATCAATGAAATCCACCAGCCGCAGGTGGCGCTGGTGCCGGTAGGCGACCGCTTCACCATGGGCGGCAAGATCGCCGGCATGGCGGTGAAGCGCTTCTTCAAGGGCCTCAAGACCGCGATCCCGTGCCACTACGGCTCGTTCCCGATCATCGAGCAGACGCCGGACAAGTTCGTGGCGGAGATGAAGGGGAGCGAGGTGAAGGTCGTGGTGCCGGAAAAGAACACGGCATTCGAGGTCTAATCCCAGCGCAAATTGCGGCATTGCGGGCTTGAAACGGCCTCTGCTATAGCCCGCCGAACGATTTTCCACGGAGTCTCCCATGTCCGTCGATGCCGCGACCGTGCGGCGGATCGCGCATTTGGCGCGGATCGCCGTCGCCGAAAACGAGATCGAGCACCTGCGCGGCGAGATCAACAACATGCTCGCCTTCGTCGAGCAGTTGAACGAAGTGAACGTGGACGGCGTCGAGCCGACCGCGAGCGTCGAGGACATGAAACTCAAGATGCGCGACGACGTGGTCAACGACGGCGACTATCCCAAGCGCGTGCTCGCCAACGCGCCTGCTTCCGACGACGGCTTTTTCCAGGTTCCCAAGGTAGTGGAGTGAAGCGTGGCTGATCTGACTTCACTCACGCTCGCGGAAGCGCGCGACCAGCTGCGTGCGAAAAAGATTTCCGCAAAGGAACTCGCCGAAGCGCATCTCGCCGAGATGGAAAAAGCGCGCGTGCTGAATTCCTACGTGCTCGAGACGCCGGATCACGCGCGGAAGATGGCCGCCGCCTCCGACGCAAGGATCGCGAAAGGCGAGAGCGGGTCGCTCGAAGGCATTCCACTCGGCGTAAAAGACCTGTTCGCAACGGATGGCGTGCGCACCACGGCGTGCTCCAAGATTCTCGGGAACTTCGTGCCGCAATACGAGTCGACCGTCAGCTCGCAGCTCTGGCGCGACGGCGCGGTGATGCTCGGCAAACTGAACAACGACGAGTTCGCGATGGGTTCGTCGAACGAAACCTCGGCGTTCGGTCCGGTGCAGTCGCCGTGGCGGCGCAAGGGCGACAACCAGCCGCTCGTGCCTGGCGGATCGTCGGGCGGTTCGGCCGCCGCGGTTGCTGCCCACCTTTGCCTTGGCGCGACCGGCACCGATACCGGCGGCTCGATCCGTCAGCCCGCAGCCTTCACCGGAATTGTCGGCATCAAGCCAACCTACGGCCGTTGTTCGCGATGGGGCATCGTGGCCTTCGCGTCGTCGCTCGATCAGGCCGGGCCGTTCGCGCGCACCGTGCAGGATTGCGCGATCCTGCTCCGCTCGATGGCGGGACACGATCCGAAGGATTCCACCTGCGCCGACAAGCCGGTGCCCGACTACGAGAAGGCGATTGGCAAGAGCGTAAAGGGAATGAAGATCGGGATTCCGAAGGAATACCGCGTCGATGGCATGGCGCAGGAAATCGACGGCCTGTGGCAGAAGGGCCGCGACTGGCTGAAGGCGGCGGGTGCCGAAATCGTCGATATCTCGTTGCCGCACACGAAATACGCACTGCCGGCCTATTACATCGTCGCGCCAGCGGAAGCTTCTTCGAATCTCGCGCGCTACGACGGCGTGCGTTACGGCCTGCGCGTGCCGGGCAAGGACATCGTCGACATGTACGAGCAGACGCGCGCCGCGGGCTTCGGCAAGGAAGTGCGCCGCCGCATCATGATCGGCACGTACGTTCTCTCCGCCGGCTATTACGACGCTTATTATCTCCGCGCGCAGAAGGTCCGCACGCTGATCAAGCGCGACTTCGACGAGGCGTGGAAGCAGGGCATCGACGCGGTGCTGACACCGGCAACGCCGTCCGGGGCTTTCGGTATCGGCGAGAAGGGCAGCGACGATCCGGTCGAGATGTACCTCAACGACATTTTCACCGTCACCGTGAACATGGCGGGCCTGCCCGGCATCGCGGTTCCGGCGGGGCGCGACCAGAACGGGTTGCCGCTCGGCCTTCAGCTCATCGGCAAGCCGTTCGGCGAAGAAGATCTCTTTGCGCTCGGCCATGTGGTCGAGCAGGCCGCAGGTCCGCGCATGGTCCCCGAGAAGTGGTGGGGCAAATAGGAAAAAGCCGCACGCGCGTTGCGTGCGGCTTTCTCGGCCCCGCGCGTAGAACCTACTGCGCGGGAGCGCTTTCAGATTTGCCGGTTTGCGCGCCGGTGTCTTTCGCCGGAAGTTCCGGCAGGTTCCGTTTCAGCGTTTCCGGAAGTTCCTTCACGCCTTGCGGCAGTTCGAATTTCTCGACGAAGTTCGCAACGCTCGTGCGTGCGCCGTCGTTCAGTGCGACGCCGTAGATCGCAGCGCCAAGCATCACTGTAAGCGCGAGAATACCGGCGCCGATCTGCCAGTTGCCGCTTGACTGCGTTGCGAGAGTGTTACGGCGCTTCAAAACGCGCCTGCGAGCCTTGCTTTTCTTTTTCCGGGCACGGGCCATGACAGTCTCCCTTCTTGTGCCACGATAACGCGGCACGACCGCATACGGTTCCGCGCGATGGAACCCTTAACCCTTTTGTCTCGTGCGCCATGCTAGCGTCGCGGACGTCCGTGGAGTGAAGCAGGTGTGGCGTAGCGTTCGTGGATTGCGTGCGGGCTCGCTGACGACGGCACTCGTGCTGCTCGCGGCTGGATGCTCGGTGCACAACATCCCGATCAACGAGCCGGTCAACCAGCAGAATGCGGGGCTCATGCCTGAGCAGCAGGAGCCTACGGCCTCCTATGCCGACGAGTTTCTCATCATGCTTGCGTTCTCCGGCGGCGGCACGCGCGCGGCGGCCTATTCGTTCGGCGTGCTGCGGGGGCTCGACCGCTACGAGGTTCCCACCGCGGAGGGGCCGCGCCCGCTCCTGGACCGCATCGATTTCGTCAGCGGCGTTTCCGGCGGCTCGATCACGGCTGCGTATTTCGGGTTGAAACAGCGCGGCGCGCTGAGCGATTTCCGCGAGCGGTTTCTCCTCAAGAATGTCGAGTCCGATGCGCTTTCTACGAGCCTTACGCCCGCCAATCTCGTGCGCGGGCTCTCGGGCGGTGTGAACGACGCGACGCATCTGCCGCGGTGGCTGAACCAGAATCTGTTCGACGGCGCGACATTCTCTGCGTTCCGCGCGCGTCAGCGTCCGCGGGTGTGGATCAACGCCGCGGACATCTACAACCGAACGCCGTTCGTATTCGGCCGCACTGCCTTCAGCGTGATGTGTTCGGACCTGAACAGCTATCCGATCGCCGACGCGGTCGCGGCCTCGGCTGCCGTGCCGATCGCCTTCGCGCCGATCGTGATCGAAAGCTATGCAGGAAAATGCAACGCGCAGCTGCCGGACTGGGCCGTGCGTGCGCGCACGAACCCGAACACGCCGCCGCTGCTCAAAAGCTTCGCGAACGCGCTCGCGAGCTATCATGACGGCAGCATGCGCTACGTAAAGCTCCTGGACGGCGGTCTGGTCGATAATTTCGGCCTGTCCGGGTTCACGATTGCGCGGCTTTCCGCGACCGCGGCGTACGAGCCGCTGACGCCGCATCAGGCGGTGAAGCTGCGCCGCGCGCTGTTTCTGGTGGCCGATGCGGGGCGTGGCGTGAGTGGGAACTGGGCGAATACGCTGGAGGGGCCGAAGGGTGCCGATCTCGTGTCCGCGGCCGCCGACACGGCGATCGATGCCAGCGTGCGCGCGAGTTACACGGCGTTCGAGCAGACCATGGAGGAATGGCGTCAGCAACTCGTGCGCTGGCGCTGCGGGCTGTCTGCGGATCAGCGCAAGCATTACGGCGCGCCCGCACGATGGAACTGCCGCGACGTGCGCTTCTTTATCGGAAGGATCGGCTTCGACCAGCTTGGCGGCCAGCGCGAAGACTACCTCAACAAGGTGAAAACCACCCTGCAATTGCCGCAGGACCAGGTGGACGAAGTCATCAAGGCGGGCGAGGACACCGTCGCTAACAACGACCTTATCCGCCGCTTTCTGAACAGCACGGGGCGCTAACTGCGCAGCGAAAACCGGCCGGCGTCCTCGCCAGCCGGTCTTCGGTGCCGTTAGTTGCTGTTCGCAGGGGGCGTCTGCGGTGCGGGATTCGTTGGGCCCGTCCTGTTGTCATTGTTCGGCGTAGCCGACGGCAACTGCTGCTGCTGTTGCTGCTGGGTCGCCGGATTCATGCCGAGCGTCGTGGTGTCCGTGTCGGCACGGAACATCAGGAAAGCGATCAACGCGCCGAGTACGACGATTGCGCCGATCACGAGACCCGTGAACCCGGCCGGCGCCGGATCGGCGCTCGGACGGCGGCTAAATTCGTCAGACTCGAACGACTTGCGGGGTTCGTTCGGATCGTAAGACATGAAGGTTCCTCCTGAGATGAGAGTGGAGGAAACGCGAGCATCCGGAGACTGTTCCAATTTTGCGCAGTCGCGTAGGAATTGCGGCAATCGCGTGGCTCACGATTCGTTACAGAGATCAAAATGCTTCACGCATTCGCAGTTCTGCTCTGTCTGCAGCTGGCGGGCGAGGCGCTCGTGCGCGCGGTCGGTTCGCCGCTTCCGGGGCCCGTGATTGGGCTTGCGCTTTTGTTCGCGTGGCTGGTGGCGAAACTGCCGCTGCCGCAGGAGACGAACGCCACCGCAGACGGAATTCTCAAACATCTTTCCCTCCTGTTCGTGCCCGCGGGCGTCGGCGTCGTGCAGCAACTTCCCTTGCTCGGCGCGGAGGGATGGAAACTCCTGGCGGTCATTCTGGTTTCGATCGCGCTCTCGCTCGCTGCGACCGCGATCACCTTCGCGGCGCTTGCGAGGCTGATGAAGATTGGCAACGAAGCGCCGGAAGGAGCGGGGCGATGATCAATTTCGTCGATCTCTGGGTCTATCTTTCCGGCAGCCCGCTCCTGTGGCTGACTGTGACGCTGGTTGCCTACATCGTGGCCGATGCGATCTCGGCGGCTTGCGGCAGGCATCCGCTCGCCAATCCGGTGATGATGTCCGTCGTTTTCATTTCTTGCGTGCTTGTGATCTCGAAGACGGCGTTTCCGTCGTATTTCGCGGGCGCGCAGTTTATCCATTTCCTGCTCGGGCCTGCGACGGTTGCGCTCGCGGTGCCGCTCTACCGGCATCTGCCGGAAGTGAGGCGCATGTTCGTGCCGATGATCGTGGCGCTCATCGTTGGCTCAGTGATTTCGATTACTTCGGCGGTGCTGCTCGCGAAATGGCTGGGCCTGAGCAAGCTCGCGACACTCGCGCTCGCGCCGAAATCGGCGACCGCTGCCATTGCGATGGGTGTCGCGGAGAAAATTCAGGGCGATCCCGCGCTGACCGCGGTTATGGTGATCATGACCGGGATTTCCGGTGCGATCATCGTGACGCCCTTGATGAACATGTTGCGGCTCAAGAACTATGCGGCGAGGGGTTTTGCCGCCGGGCTGGTCTCGCACGGGATCGGCACCGCGCGGGCTTTCCAGGTGAATCCGCTCGCCGGCACCTTCGCGGGTATCGCGCTCGGCCTGAACGGGGTGCTGACGGCGATCCTGGTGCCGCTTCTGCTGCCATGGTTGCTGTAAATTCGCCGGTTGAGCCGCGCGGGCAATTTGCTAGAAGAACCGCATGAACGCACCCACCCGCACCTCCAAGCTTCTCAAAGGCGACAAGCACGATTGGGAAGTCGTCATCGGCATGGAAATTCATGCGCAGGTGACCTCGAACGCAAAGCTTTTCTCCGGCGCTTCGACCGAATTCGGCGGCGAGCCCAATTCGCATGTCTCGCTGGTCGATGCCGCGATGCCGGGCATGCTGCCGGTCATCAATAAAAAGTGCGTGGAGCAGGCGGTCAAAACCGGCCTCGGGCTGAAGGCGAAGATCAACAAGAAGTCCGTGTTCGATCGGAAGAACTATTTCTATCCCGATCTGCCGCAGGGCTATCAGATCAGCCAGTTCAAGCATCCGGTGGTGGGCGAAGGCGTCGTCACGGTCGATATGCAGGACGGCTCCTCGTTCGAGGTCGGCATCGAGCGGCTGCATCTCGAGCAGGACGCGGGCAAGTCGGTACACGACCAGCATCCGTCGATGTCCTATGTCGATCTCAACCGCTCCGGCGTTGCGCTGATGGAGATCGTGTCGAAACCCGATCTGCGTTCGTCGGATGAGGCGAAAGCCTACGTCACGAAGCTGCGCACGATCTTGCGTTACTTGGGCACCTGCGACGGCGACATGGAGAAGGGCAATCTGCGCGCGGACGTGAACGTCTCGGTGCGCAAACCCGGCGACGCGCTCGGCACGCGCTGCGAGATCAAGAACGTGAACTCGGTGCGCTTCATCGGGCAGGCGATCGAATACGAGGCGCGCCGGCAGATCGACATTCTGGAAGACGGCGGCAAGATCGACCAGGAAACGCGTCTGTTCGACAACGCCAAGGGCGAGACGCGCTCGATGCGCTCCAAGGAAGAGGCGCACGACTATCGCTACTTCCCGGACCCGGATCTGCTGCCGCTCGAATTCGACGATGCGTTTGTCGCGAAATTGAAAGCCGAACTTCCGGAACTGCCGGACGAAAAGAAGGCGCGTTTCGTGAAGGAGTTCGGTCTTTCGCCCTACGACGCGGGCGTGCTGATCGCCGAGCGCGAGACGGCGGCATTCTTCGAAGAGGTCGCGAAGGGACGCGATCCGAAGGCGGCAGCAAATTTCATGATCAACGAGTTCTTTGGCCGTCTGAACAAGGAAGATAAAACGATCGAGGAAAGCCCGATTTCGGCGAAACAGCTCGGCGCGATCGTCGATCTGATCGCAGACGGCACCATTTCCGGCAAGATCGCCAAAGACCTCTTCGAGATCGTCTGGGAAGAGGGCGGAGACCCGCGCGATGTCGTCGAGAAGCGCGGCATGAAGCAGGTCACCGACACCGGCGCGATCGAGAAGGTCGTCGATGAAATCATCGCGGGCAATCCCGACAAGGTGGAGCAGGTGAAGGCGAAGCCCACCATGCTCGGCTGGTTCGTTGGGCAGGTCATTAAGGCCTCCGGCGGCAAAGCCAACCCGCAGGCCGTGAACGACATTTTGAAGAAGAAGCTCGGGATATAGGATAGCGCCTCATGGTTCGAGCGGTCTTCTTCCGCTCCTCACCATGAGGCGTTCTATTCCTCTTCCTTAGAAGTGCCCGAAGGGCGCGTCTCCAAGGATGAGACGCGGCTTCACGCCGCTTCCGCTTCCGCCTCGGTGCAGGCGAGGCAGATGTGCTCGACGTGGCGGATGTCGGTGCCGCAGCAGCCGCCGAGAATCCTCATCCCAGGAATTTTCTTTCGCAATGCGCGATATTGCGCACCGAGTTCCTGCGGATTGCCGTCATCGAGCGTCGTCGACTCGTCGAGTTCCGCGTGGCTCTTTCTCGACGAGTTCGCGCGTAGGCCCTTGATCCGTTTAAGCCAGCTTTCGCCTGCTTCGATTGCGCTGTCGAAATGCGTGGGGTGCGCGCAGTTGATCATGTAGTAGGAGGCGTAGGCGCCGGTCGCGGCGTCCATCTTCTCGACCGCCTCTTTCATGGTTTCGCCGCTCGCCATCCTGCCGTCGGTTTCGACGGTGAAGGAAATCACGGCGGGCACCTCCGCCAGTTCGCAGGCGAGGATGATGCCGATGGCTTCTTCGGTGTAGTTCATCGTGAAGCCGGAAACAAAATCGGCATCGGTGTCCGCGAAAGTCTTCACCTGCTGCGCGTGGTAGGCGCAGGCCTCTTTCACCGTCATCTTTGTTTCGATGCGATAGCCGTCGCCGCGCGGCCCGATGTTGCCGGAAATCGGCATCGGGGATTGCGCGGTCTCGTATCGGCTCCGGATATCGGCCATGAGCTCGACGCAGTCGCGGTTCACTGTCGCGAGCTGCGCGGGCGCGTAGCCGATCTTCGCGCCCCAGTCGCGGTTCGCCCGCCAGGTCGGCGTCTCCAGCACGAAGCCGAGACCTTTGTGTTTCGCAAGCGCCGCGTGTTTGGAATAGTAGGCGTCGACGAGCGCGCGTCCTTCGGCATTTTTCATCAGATCGAAAGATGCGAAGCAGGGCAGGTCGACGCCGTGATGAAAGATCAGGCTGGTTTCCATTCCGCTGTCGGTCAGGAAAATCGTGTCGCCGAGTTGCGGCAGATTGTTTCTGTATTTGGGCATGTCGGTACTCCATTCGCGTGGTTGTGCATCGGAGTACCGGCGCCCGCCGCGTGCCGATAGAAAGCGCGCGGTGCACCCGCGCTGGAAATAGTTCCGCAACGTTTTCATGGACTTGAAGCGTGTTCGTGGCCTTGCGCGCCGCCGCGCGCCCCGTCATAAGGTCGGAACTGTACTCACGGTACAGTCGATGCAGCAGACAGAAGCGAAAACCGGCGCCCGCGAACGGCTGCTCGAGGCGGCAGAAGCATCCGTACTCGCGAAGGGCTTCGCCGCGACGTCGATCGACGAACTGCTCGCCGAGACCGGTGTCAGCAAAAGCGGCTTCTTCTATCATTTTAAGGACAAGTCGGCGCTCGCGAAGGCGATCCTCGAGCGCTATCTGGTGCGCGACCGCGAACTCCTCGACCAGATGTTTGCGCGGGCAGACGACCTGAACGGCGATCCGCTGCACGGCTTTCTGGTCGGCATGAAGTTCTTTGCCGAGATGATGGCGGACCTGCCGAACAGTCATCCGGGCTGCGTCGCGGCTTCGTTCGCCTATCAGGACCAGCTGTTCAACCGCGAGATCCACGAACTGAACGCCGAAGGCCTATTGCAATGGCGCAAGCGCTTTCGCGAACGCTTCGATCTGATTGCGGAGAAGTATCCGCCGAAGATCGATGTCGATTTCGACGCGCTCGCCGACACGATCTCGGTGATGGTGGAGGGCGGGTTTGTGCTTGGCCGTGCGCTCAAGGACTCGACAATTACGCCGCGTCAGATACTTCTCTTCCGCGACTACGTAAGAATAGTTTTTACCGGGAGTTGACGCGCTATGTCCAAGATCACCCTTTATGCCCATCCGCGTTCCGGGCCGTCCTATCGTGTCGGTCTTGCGCTTGCGCTGATGAGCGAGCCGTTCGCCTTCGAGATCGTGGATCTCCCGAACGGCGGCGGGCAGAAACCCGAATACAAGTCAAAGAGCCGTTTCGGGCAGGTGCCGTGCATTCAGGTCGGCGGCGACACGATCATCCAGTCGAGCGCGATCCTCGAATATCTCGCGGAGAAGACCGGCAAGTTCGGCGCCAAGAACGCGATCGAACGCGCGCACATTCACGAATGGATGTATTGGGATTTCGACCGGCTGTGCCCCGGGCTGTTCCGCTCGCGTGCCTACACGCTCGGCTTCCGCAAGGCGGAGCCTGCGGTCGTCGAAGCCTATCGTCAGGAAGCCGAAGCCGGACTTGCGGCGCTCGAAAGTCATCTTGCAAAGAATGAATGGCTTGCGCTCGGACGGCCGACGATTGCCGACATCTCGGTCTATTCGGGGATCTTCTACGCCGCCGACGGCAAATTCGATGTCTCGAAGTATCCGGGCATCTCGGCATGGAAGGCGCGGATCGAGGCGCTGCCGGGCTATGGGAAGCCTGCCGATGTGATCCCCGCGGCGTCCCGCGCCTAGGCTGTTATCGGCCGCGCGCCGCTCGCACGCGCGCTCCAAGGAAAAAGGCATCCGGCCGCCGGCCGGATGCCTTTCGCATTTTCAGGGAAGATCAGGCGTCCTTCTTCATGCACTTCTTCAAGAAGGAGTTGTACTGGTCTTTCGTTTTCTCGCCGGTTTCCTTCTTGTGCTCCTGCCACTTCGCGCCGCAATCCTTCATGCGCTGCTGCGCAGGCGTGAGCTTCTTCTCTTTCTTTTCCTTTTCGGACTTCTTCTTGGTCTCGTCTTTTTCTTCCTTGGATTTTGCCGACTTCTTCTTGGTCTCGTCTTTTTCTTCCTTGGTCTTGGTGGTCTTTTTCTTGGTCTCTTTCTTTTCTTCGGTCTGCGTGGTCTGCGCAATCGTATCGCCCGGCAGCGTCACCGCTCCGAGAAAGCCCGCGAACGCGAGCGCAAGGATCAATCTAAACAACATGGGTTCCGCTCCCAAATCAGGGTGCAGGAAGCATACACCCGATTCTGCCGCTGAAAACATGGGGACAGCACTGCCGCCCCGTCTGTTGCCGCTTCCCGGGCGGCGGCTTAACCAAGATCACCATGACGGGCCTGAACGGCTGCTGAATGCAGGGAGACTCAAAATGGCGCGAGAGGCAATGAAGAAAGGCAGAAACAAGACCGCGCGTAAAACCGCGAAGTCTTCGCGAAAGACAGTCCGCCCGAAGCAGAAGCCGATCGATCTTTACTACTGGGCTACGCCGAACGGCTGGAAGATTTCGATCATGCTCGAAGAATGCGGGCTACCTTACAACGTGCACTTCGTGAACATCGGCAAAGGCGACCAGTTCAAACCGGAGTTCCTGAAGATCGCGCCGAACAACCGGATGCCCGCAATCGTCGACCCGGACGGCCCCGGTGGCAGGCCGGTCTCTGTCTTCGAATCCGGCGCGATCCTGCAATATCTCGGACGCAAGACCGGCAAGTTCTATCCGAAGGAGGAGCGCAAGCGCATCGAGGTCGAGGAGTGGCTGTTCTGGCAGATGGCCGGCCTCGGGCCCATGGCGGGGCAGGCGCATCATTTCCGGCTCTATGCGCCGGAGAAAATTCCCTACGCGATCGAGCGCTACACGAACGAATGTCGCAGGCTTTATGGCGTGCTCGAGAAACGGTTGCAGGGCCGGAAATATATATGCGGCGATTACTCGATCGCGGACATGGCCTGCGTCGGCTGGGTGCGCCCGTGGGAACGGCAAGGGCAGGACCCGAGCGAGTTTCCGAACGTGAGCGCGTGGAAGGAGCGCGTGCTGGCGCGGCCTGCGGTCGTGCGCGGTATGGCGATCAAGCCCGATCCCTCGGAAGTGATCGATGCCACCAAGGACAAGGCCGCGTTCGATCTTCTGTTCAGGCAAGGCGCGCGGAAATAGCGAAAAAGAACCGGCCGCAGGATCGGGGGATGGGTGGGGATGACCCCGCGGCCGGTGAGTTCCTTGGGGAGGACTCCGGAACCTTCGTCCAGCGTAGAAACACCCGAGGACCCCATTCGGATGCATCGCGCAGAAATCCACTCCAGGCTGCATCGCATCCGTAGTTTCGCGGGTTACCCCGACGATCGGAGAACGGGATGTGTGCTGGTGCGGCGGCTGGAACGTGGGCTAAAAGCGATAAAACGGCTGCCATCTTGCTCGCCGAAGGTCGCGGGCTACCTGCGCAACGGATTGGAACTTCGCTCGTGAGCGAAAACAGAGACGATCACTCATCCCTTATCGTTGCCTGCGGGCGGGGCGACCGCGCCGCGTTGCAGGAAATCTATCGCCGCGAGGCGGGGGCCATGATCGGTGTCGCTACGCGCATCGTGAAGCGCCGTGAACTCGCCGAGGAAGTCGTGCAGGAGGCATTCGTCGCGATCTGGCGCAATGCTTCGCGTTTTGACCCGAGCATCGGTTCAGGCCGCGCCTGGTTGTTTCAGATCGCGCGGAACCGCGCGCTCAACATGCTGCGCGACACCAGCCGCGAACTGCCGACCGAAGAGGAGGCTCTCAATGCGTCGGTGGATGCCGGCGCAGACTACGAAAACGCTTACGAGCGGCTTGCCAACAACAGCGCCCTCAAACGCTGCCTCGAAGAACTGGAGCCCCGCCGCAGACAAGGCGTGCTGCTCGCCTTCGTCGAAGGATTTTCGCACGGCGAGATCGCGGCGAAGCTGAAGGTGCCGCTCGGCACCACGAAATCGTGGCTTCGGCGCAGCCTGATTGCGCTTAGGGAGTGCATGGCGTGAGCCCGCACGACCTGAACGAGGATCTGCTGCTCGCCGGCGAGTACGTGCTCGGCGTGCTCGATGGCGGCGAGCGCGACGCCTTCGAGCGCCGTCTGCCGCGCGAGTCCTCGCTGCGCGCGCATGTTGCTTTTTGGCAGGACCGGTTCGCCGATCTCGACAGTGGAATCATGCCGAAGGACGTTCCGGCGGCGCTCTGGCAGAAGATCGAGGCGCAACTGGGCGGCAGGCAGCTGGCGGGTGGAGCGGGCGAGAGTTTTGCGGAGCGGCTATGGAGCAGTCTCGGCTTCTGGCGCGGCGCGAGCTTTGCCGGCGCGGTCGCGAGCCTGCTGCTCGCAATTTCCTTAGGACTGCTTGTGGGCCGCGCGACGCCGCAGCCGCAGATCGTCGCCGTCATGCTCACGCCGGATGGCGTCCCGGGCATGATCGCCGAAGTGTTCCACGATGGCAGGATCAGCGTGATCCCGATCCACGATTTCCCGGTGCCGAAGGGTCACACGCTGCAGGTCTGGACGCTGCCCGATCCGAAGACGGGACCGGTTTCGGTCGGCCTGATCGAACGGACACGCCACGCGCTATTCCACCGCTCGGACCTGCCGAGGGCGCAGCAGCAGCTTTACGAGATCACGCTCGAACCCGAAGGCGGCTCGCCGACGGGCAAGCCGACCGGCCCGATCATCGTGAAGGGGCACGGCGCGCTGCCGAGGCTCTAGCGGCCAAAAGCGCTAGTTGAGCGGCTCGTATTTTCCGTCGCGATAGATGCCGAGGAATTTCCGGTCGCGCGCGAAGCTGACCGTATCGGTTCCGATCGCACAGGCAGCGTCGGCGGCGATATCCGTCTTCATCTTGTCGTCGGCGCCGGCCCAGAATCTCTCGGTCACCTCGATCGCAAAGCCCTGCGAGACGCGCGTCGGGCGCTGAATTTCGCCCTTGGCAACGATCTTGGAGATCCGATCCGCGGACGCCGCCTTGTCGCAGGCGAACGCGGGGGAGGAGAGAACGGCGAGCCCAAGCGCGATCGCGAATGCAATCGGCTGGGCACGCTTCAGCATTTCAAATGACATCAGTTCACGCGCGTCCAGGTTTGCGAGCGGCAGAAGATGCCAGCGACGCAGCCGGAAAGCGAGAGCGAATTCGCGCTGTTCATGGTCATCGAGCCCGAATAGGTCTTGCCGTCGGTGTAGTTGTAGAGCGTGCCGGACCACTTCTTGTCTCCAGCCGGCTTCATCTGGATCATGTTGATGCCGACGACGTTGCGCGTCTTCAGCGCCGCATTCGGATTCTGCTCGTCCTTGGCGGGATTTTTTACCCATACGATGGTGCCGCAAATCGATCCGCCGCATGGCGCGATACGCACGCGGGTTTCGCCGGAGGCGGTGAGCCAGGTTCCGTTCGCGTCCTGAGCGAACGCGGGCAACGAAAGCGACGCGAGCAGGGCTGCCACCAGTGCAAGTTTCAGTTTCATGGGTTTCCTCCGGCAATCTTGTTGTTATGCGCAATCGTAAACATGCGGCAGCGTATAACGGAAGCGGGGCCTTACGGCCCCGCTGAAAGATTCTTCGCTTGACGCAGCGTTCGCCGCGCGTTTTTCAGTTCACCTTGGTCCAGGTTTTCGACTGGCACAGGACGCCGCCGAGCACGCAGCCGCCGATCTGGATTGCGTTGCCGCCGATCACCTTGACTTTGCCGTGATAGGTCTGGCCGTCCTCGTAATTGTAAATCGAGCCGCTCCACTCGTCGGGGGCGGTCTGCCTCATGCCTGAAACCAGTTGCAGGCCTACCACCGGGCGCTCGCGCTTGGCCGGGTCGGGATTGTAGACGTCCTTCGAGGGACTCCGCTGCCAAACGACGTGGCCGCAAAGGGCGCCGCCGCAAGGTACGACTTTCACGCGGGTGATGCCGCTTTCGCTCTGCCAGGTGCCGGCTACTTTCGTGGCGTCCGCGAGGGCGGGAGTGGCGGCTGCGCAGAGTGCAGCCAAAAGGATGGTGCGGGCGAGTTTCATGTCGCGATGTGTTTCCGTTCCGGGATGAAGTTCTTGTGACAGAGGAATAGAGTTCGATGGGGCCAGAGTAAGGCGCTGTCACAAAACTCGCGGCATTCTTGAATCACCTTCCGTGTCAGATGGTGACCAGACTCGCAATCGACAGCGTTGCCGAAAGCTTTCCGCAAAGCGGCCTGTTGAAGTTTTTCAAGAGCTTGCTTGCTTAATGAATCTCGAAATGACGGCAAGCCGCTGATTTTGTTCAGTTTTCATTCAGCCTGATGTTTAGGATGCGATTCAAATATCCCGGGCATCTTACGCATCACGGACGGGGGAACGTCCGTGGACAAAGCGGCGAAGGAACGCCGCGAACTGACGGGAGACGGACAAATGGCGCGGCTTCTCGAACTCGAGGTGGCGGCAATCGGTCAGGCCAACATGGCCGGGGACATTTTTTACCAGCTGGGTCTGGCCTACGCGTATGGCCGCGATGTCGATGCGGACAAGGTCGCGGCCCACAAGTGGTTCAACCTCGCTGCGGCGCGCGGCAACCGCGATGCGGTGGTCTGCCGGCAGGAACTCGCGGCGGAAATGAACGCGGATGAGATATCGGTCGCCCAGCGCGCGGCGCGCGAGTGGATGACTTCGCACTAAGCGATACGAGATAGCGGCCTTCCGTTGGGGTTCAGGGGCGGGGGCTGTTCGTGGAAGGGGACCGGCGACGACAGAAGCGCCGGCCCCTTTTTCGCTTGTGGCGGCAGTGCAACACCAAGGCCGTTTTGCACAAAGCAAAGGCGGCTCTATTGACCGGAACCGCGGAAACAGGCCCCATGCCGACAATCAATGGGGCGGGGCGATTCATGATCGGGCCACGGCATTTTATTTTGGGCGGACTGGCGCTGGCGGCAGTCCATGGAACGGCCTTGGCGGCGGATATGCCGATCAACCGGCCGGTGGCTCCGGCTTTCAAAGCTGCGCCCGTCTATTCTTATTGGGATGGCGTCTACGTCGGCATCCATGGCGGCTATTCCTGGACTGCGAACGACACCAACATCGCAGGCAACGTGGCTGACTTCCGTCCCGATGGCGGCTTCGGCGGCGTTCAGTTTGGTTTCAACCGCCGCATCGCGCCCAACTGGGTGCTCGGATTTGAGGTCGACGCATCGATCGGCGATCTCGCCGGCCGCCGTCTCGTCGGCGCAAACACCGGCTTCTTCGATGTGAACGGTTTCGGCACCGCGCGCACGCGCCTCGGTTACGCGATGGGACAGTGGCTGTTCTACGGCACCGCGGGTGCCGCCTGGGCGGACACGAACATCATGGTCCCCGGCGCAGGACTTCGCTTCGATCGTCCGCAGGTCGGCTACGTCATCGGCGGCGGCGTCGAGTACGCATTGAACCAGCGCTGGTCGGCCAAGGTTGAATATCTCTACGCGGATCTCGACACCACGACGACGAACGCCGGCGGCATGGTCACCGACCTGACCATGAGCACGGTTCGTCTCGGCCTGAACTATCGTTTTGCCGACATGCCGGTCGTGCAGTCTTCTCCGTTCGCGACGAAGGCGCCGGTGCGGCTCGCGAGCAACTGGTCCGGTCCTTATATCGGCGTCCACGGAGGCTACGGCTGGGGCTCGTTCGATGCCACGGCGACGGCGCTCGATCCTTCGGGCGGCTTCGGCGGCATCCAGTCCGGCTACAACTGGCAGGTTTCGCGCAATCTCGTTCTGGGCATCGAATCCGACGCCTCATGGGGCTCGATCAAGGACGTTGCCGGCGGAAACAGTGTCGACGTGGATACCATGGGCACGGTGCGCGCGCGTCTCGGCTATGCGATGGACCGCATGATGGTCTACGGAACCGCGGGTCTGGCTTGGGCGCATGCCGACGCATCGTACAATGCGGGCACCGTCAACGACCGCTTCCACCTCGGCTGGGCCGCGGGTGTGGGCGTCGAGTATCTGATCGCGCCGCGCTGGTCGGCGAAGCTCGAATACATCTACGCGGATTTCGGCGACATCACCGACGGACCCGATTCCGCGAGCCTGACCGCTTCCACGATCAAGATCGGATTGAATTACCGCGCTTCCATTCTCGATTTCATCGGAGGCCGCTGGTAAGCGCGCAAGATTTTAAGAACAATAACCCCGGCTCGCGCCGGGGTTTTTGTTATCAGGGCGGGCCACTCGACGATTGACGTGCGGCGAGTATAAAAGTTTTCCCTCAGGGGTCGCGGTAGTGAAGAAGTTCTGGGGCGTTTTCGTCCTGTCAGTCGTGTGCGGGTTCGGGTCTGCCGTGCAGTCGCGCGACGCTGTTCGTGTTTCCACCGACGGCTGGTCCGGCTTGTATATCGGCGCGCATGGCGGCTTCCTGCGCGGCAAGAACCATGTGACGAACGTCGCGACGGTCGAACCCGAGGGCACGTTCGGCGGCTTGCAGGCCGGGTACTGGGCGCCGCTTACCGCGAACTGGCTCTACGGCTTCGAGGTCGATCTCAGTCTTTCCGGTGCGGACGGCATTGGGAATGCGGCCGGTGTTTTCTCCGGCATCGATCGTTTCGGCACCGCGCGTACGCGCCTCGGCTACGCAAACGGGCCGTGGCTTCTGTTCGCAAGCGGCGGCCTGGCGTGGGCCCGCATGACCTCGCTCGACATTACCACTTCGGCCGGCACCATGAACACGAAGCATAGCTTCCTCGGCTGGTCGGGTGGCTTCGGTGTCGAGTACGCACTTTCGCAGCGGTGGTCGGCGAAGGCCGAATACGTTCACGCGAGCTTCACGAGAAACAACGAGGATCTGGTTGGCGAGGGCGGCGAGCAGAAGCTCGGCTTCGGCACCGTTCGCCTTGGCCTCAACTATCAGCTCGGCGCGCTTCCGCAGCGACCGCTGCCTATGCGCGCGCTCACGTCTTTCGATTGGACCGGCGGCTATATCGGCGTTCATGGCGGTTTCGCGAGGGGCGTGCAGAGCATGTCGTATCAGGGCGGCACGGTGCTGTTCGATCCGGCCAGCGGCGGCTTCGGGGGCGTGCACGGCGGCTACAATTTTCAGTTCGCTTCGAACCTCGTGCTCGGCATCGAGAGCGACTTCTCGTTTGCGAATCTCAACGGAAATTTCATGGCGGGCTGTTGCCGCGTGACGGTGGAGCGGTTCGGCACCGCCCGCCTGCGCGCGGGCTACGCACTCGGCAATGTCCTCTTGTATGGAACCGGCGGCATCGCCTGGTCGAAGTTCGATCCGACCTATCGCGGCGGCCAGTTCGAATCGAACCGTCCGTTCGTGGGCTGGACCGGCGGCTTCGGTGCCGAATACGCCTTCGCGCCACTTTGGACGATCAAGGCCGAGTACCTGCGCTTCGCGTTCGACGACACGAATACCGAACATCCCGGACTCTCGCAGTTCGACGAGCGTGGCAAATATGACGTCTATCGCATCGGCCTGAACTACCGCACGGCGCTGCTCGGCAACCTCCTGCAGCGTTGACCCGCCCGCCGGCAGGCGGCTTCTTGCAAAGAAGGAAGCCCTCCGGCATAGCTCGGGACACGGAGACGTGGCCGAGTGGCTGAAGGCGGCGGTTTGCTAAACCGTTATACGCTCTCAAGGCGTATCGAGGGTTCGAATCCCTCCGTCTCCGCCAGATGACCGCAATCAGAAATGTTGGACGGCCCCATAAATCATAAGAATGAGGCCGAGCACCGCGGACACAACAAAAGTCATAACAAAATAAGACTCGACTTTCGTTCCGACCAGAAAATGCACCTTTCCTTTGCGCGGCAACGACCGCCAAAACAGCAGTACAGTCGCGACGAAAATACCTGCACCCATCAAAGCAATCATTTTGCGATCTCCCCCGTACTGCGGGATGCGGCCCAATTGCCGAAAAGCATTTCCTCAATGGTTAAACAATCCGCATAACTACGGCTTCTGAAATACTAACGAGCCTCTTGGCAAAACTCGTTTGGTTGTTCGCGCTTGCGGCCGTATTGAGGAATGGATCAGCGCTGAGAAATGCGGCGATTTATGTTGCGCGGCGGCAAAGTCGCTACGCAGCCGACAATTGTTTGATCCGCGGGGCGACGTCTTCAACCTTCAATTCGATAGAACAACGAAACAGATTGCTGCGCGTTCAGGAGATCCGAATGCGGAGCGCGGGCAGGAAAGGGCGCGTCGTCCCCGCACTTCCGGTTCCGGCCGCGGCAAGATACAAGACGCGATGTTGCGCAAACGCCTCGTTCTGTTCGCCGCCGTTGCCATCGCCAGCTTCCAGCCGTCTTTTGCGCAGAACACCGCGCCTCAGAACTTCGGGGCCTTCCTCGCTGCGCTCTGGCCCGATGCGCAGAAGCGCGGCGTGTCCCGAGAGACCTTTGACGGCGCGATCCGCGGCATTGCGCCGGATGCGGAAGTGCTCCGCCTCACACAAAGCCAGCCGGAATACATTCGGCCCATCGGCGACTACGTTAGAAATCGACTGACCGCGAACCTGATCGCCGCCGGCAAACGTCACGCCGAGAAATGGGCGAAGACGCTGGACGCTGTCGAGCGGAAATACGGCGTCGATAAAGAGATCATCGTCGCGATCTGGGGTCTCGAGACCGGCTATGGCGCATACACGGGCGGCAAGGACGTGATCCGCTCGCTCGCGACGCTCGCGCATGCGCGCTACCGCGGCGACTTCTTCCGCAACGAGTTGCTCGCCGCCTTCGAAGTGCTCGAAGCGGAACACATCTCGCGCGATAAGATGCGCGGCTCCTGGGCCGGCGCGATGGGCCAGCCGCAGTTCATTCCCACGAGCTTTCTCAAGTTCGCGGTGGATTTTTCCGGTGACGGCCGGCGCGACATCTGGAGCGATGTCCCGGACGTGCTCGCTTCGATCGGAAATTATCTCCGGCAGCATGGCTGGAAACCCGGGCAGCCCTGGGGCTACGAAGTCGTGATCCCCAAAGGCTTCGACTACCGCATCAGCCGCGGCACCTTCGCGGAGTGGCATGCGCGCGGTGTCCGCCGCGCGGACGGCGGAAAGTTTCCGGCGGAGGGGGATGGAATTCTGTTCTTCCCGAGCAGCGCGAGCGGGCCAGGGTTTGTGGTGACCGGCAACTACGATGCGATCAAGCGCTACAACCTTTCGGACGCCTATTCGCTCACGGTCGGCGGCACCGCCGACCGTCTGCGGGACATGCCGCCCTTTCGCGGCAAATGGCCGGAGGTGATCCCGCTCGACCGCGAGAAGCGGATCCGGATGCAGACGCTCATGCAGGCCAGGGGCTATCCGGTCAGCAATGTGGTCGGGCGGATCGACTTCGACCTGCGTGACCAGATACGGATTTTGCAGGAAAAGTTCGGGCTTCTGCCGGACGGGCATCCCAACGAAACCTTCCTCTCGAAACTCGAAGCGCTTTGAGTTCCGCTGTGCGGATACGGATGCTTAAGCATTTATCAATTGCAGGAGTGCACAGTTCGCCCGATTTCTGATCGAGGCGCGGCGTGGCTGGAATTCCTCCTGCATTCCAAGTCCGGCTTGGGCTCTACGGCTTTGCCGAGGAGAACGAGCACGACCGCGCGTTGCGCGCGCAAATCTGGGACCTGATGGCGCCGGTCGCGGGCCGGACGATCGATCTGATGATCGACAAGTCCGAGAAGGTCACCCCGCTTTACGCCCAGACACTCAACAAGAACCGCGAGGACATCAAGCGCTTCACGCTCGACGCGGTGGAGCGGTCCTGCAAGCGGCCGTTCGACGAATCCTGGGTTGCCGACGCCTATGACCGCGCCCGGTTCGAGATCGGCATCGGCCTCGACATGCGCGCCCGCGCGACGATCATCCGCGCGCTCATGAGCGCGTTTTTCCTCGTGGTCGGGAAAAAGTACTTCTATTCCGGCGCCAAGGTGGCGGCGTTCGGCGACGTCATGACCCGGCTTTCCCTGCTCGATAACGCGAACGCGATCTTCTGCCACAACGAGCTTGCGGTGAATGAGAGCAAGGACCGCGGCGACCGGCTGCAGGGCGCGATCGGCCGCTTCGGCGCGATCATGAACGAGGTGCGCGGGGCGATCGCGAGTGCGGTCAACGAGTTCGGTGCGTCGTCGCAGCGGCTTTCTTCGCTGGCGCAGAATTCCAACCATCATGCGAACGTTGCGGCCGGCATTGCCGAAAGCAGCGCGAAGAACACGAACGGCATGGCGAGCGCGGCGGAAGAGCTGTCCAGCTCGATCGGCGAAATTCGCGCGCAGTCCTCGCGCGGCGCCAGCATGGCGCTCGAAGCGGTGGATCTCGCGAACAAGGCGAACGGCATCGTGGGCTCGCTTTCCGACTCGGTCGACAAGGTCGGCTCGGTGGTCGGGCTGATCTCGCAGATTGCCTCGCAGACCAATCTGCTCGCGCTGAACGCGACCATCGAGGCGGCACGTGCCGGCGAAGCGGGCAGGGGCTTTGCGGTGGTGGCGAACGAGGTCAAATCGCTTTCGACCCAGACTTCCAAGGCGACCGAAGAGATCCGCGACCAGATCGCGAAGATCCAGGAAGCGACCAAGCTCTCGGTCCAGCAGATCGCGGCCTGCGGCGAAAGCATCGGCCAGATTGCAGCAACCGTGGAGGCCCTCTCGGGCTCCGTCGGGCAGCAGGCCGACGCCACGTCGAGCATCGCCGAGAATTCCGGCCGCACGTCGGAAGATGCGAATACGGTTGCGAAGGCAATGCAGACGGTCGCCGGCTCCATCGCGCAGACCGAGGCGGAAGCGCGAACCGCGCTCGAACTCGCATCCGGACTGAACGCCAGAGCGGCGGAGCTGGATTCCGCGGTCGAGGCTTTGCTCGAGGTCGCGAAGGCCGACGGCGAGGGCGTAAAGGCCTTCGCGGATGTCGGGCGGCGAGCCACGGCCTGAGAATCGCGAGGGGCGATCCTTGGAAAAAGGCCCCGTATCGCGAATTGCATACAATGACCGGCCGGTAACAGGCCCTTGGGGAACGGACCGAGTCCTCCCGCTAACCCATTGTAATCATTACAGTTCCAGAATCGTGACCGTTGCGTTTGTGCAACACAATGGCGGAAAGCGAGTTCCGGGTGCCCCCAAAAGCGTCATTCCAATTGAATGCAAAGTGCCATTCGCTAGGGTGATCCAGCGACAGAAGGGGGAGACCCAAGTGGGGGGAACCTTGCGTCGCACCCGTCCGGTTTTGACGGCTGATTGCCAGTTTTCAGTACGAACCTAAGAAGTTCGAGGCGGTCGCAAAGTCGGTTCCGGGTGGTTTCGCGGGGATTTTGGGCACTTTTCCAAGGGGCGTCAGCCCTCCGGAGTAAGACCCGCTCCTCAGGCAATTTTGAGAGAGAATGACTCTTTGGAGGTCACGATGAAGATGGTGAAAAGCCTCATCCTCGGCACCGCAGTCGCTTTCGCGGCTTCGGCTGGGGCGCAGGCAGCTGACCTTCCCGTAAAGGCCAAGGCGGCCGGTTACGTGAAGATCTGCCCGCAGTACGGTCCGGGTTTCTACTACATCCCGGGTACGGATATCTGCTTGAAGGTCGGTGGTTTGGTGTTCGCGGAAGCGGGCTATCACGCCTCTGGCTCAATCACGAACCTGACTTATGGCGGCACGTGGAGCCGCGACGACACTTCTCTGCAGTGGCGTTCGCGTGGCTACGTCTCGATGGATGCACGCACGGCGACGCCCTACGGCGTTCTTCGCTCGTTCATCCTCGGCGGCTTCGAGCAGCGCACCAACAACGCTGCTAACGCTCCGGCTCCGGGTGCGTTCGTTCAGTACGCGTTTATTCAGTTCGCCGGCTTCACCGCTGGTACCGCGAACTCGTTCTTTGACTTCGGCGCCAACTACCTGTCGCTGTCGGTCTCGTCGAATCCGTGGAACTGGACCAACGTGTTCGCTTACACCGCGAACCTCGGCAACGGTCTCTCGGCGTCGATCTCGCTCGAAGACTCGTCCACGAGCAAGATCGGCCCGGTCGCGACCATCCAGTCGCAGTCTCCGTCGATCGTCGGTAACATCCGCCTCGACCAGGCTTGGGGTTCGGCTCAGGTTATGGCCGCGGCTCAGGAAGGCCGCTTCCAGATCAACGGCACTCCGGCCAACAACAACGATTGGGGCTGGGCAATTGGTGCTGGTGTCGAAATCAAGCTCCCGATGCTGGGCGCTGGCGACACCATCAAGGTCATGGCTGTGACCTCTGAAGGCGCGACCGAGTACACCGGTCTGTCGGGCTCGCCGTACGGCGGCATCGGCGGCGTCGGCGTCGGCTTCGGCACCGCCGGAACCGGCTTCGCGACCGTCACCGACTGGGTCAACGCGACCGGCGTGAACACCGGCACGGACGCTTCGTCGGTCATGGTTCAGTACAAGCATAACTGGACCCCGACCGTGAACTCGAACGTTCACGTCGGCTACAACGAAGCCTACAACGTCACGGCCGCTGGCGGCTTCGGCGGACTGCAGATCGTGCAGTACGGCCACAGCCTGAAGTGGAGCCCGGTTAAGGACCTCACGCTGGCCCTCGACGTGCTCTACACGGAAACCGACGTGAACAACGTCGAGACCGACAAGGTAGCGACGTGGTTCCGCGTAACCCGTACGTTCTAATCTGACGCAAGTCTGATTGGTGAAGGCCCCGGTGGGAAACCACCGGGGCTTTTGCTTTTTTGGTCTGAACTTATCCCTCCCCTTTAGGGGAGGGTCGGCGAGCAAGGCGAGCCGGGGTGGGGTGGCAGGCTGAGAGTATCGTTTCCAAAACCCCATCTATGTTGGTGTCTACTTCTGAGTTCCAGAATCGGAGAACACGGAAGCCTTTTTCGGCAAGAATCCGGTCACGTTGGCGGTCCGCCGAGACGCCGGAATCTTCTCCATGTTGGCCGCCATCAACTTCGATGACGATCCACTCACGTAGACACGCGAAATCGACAATAAAGTTTCCTATCGGCGCTTGACGGCGGAAATGCAGATTTCTTTGCGAGCGAAGCATGCGCAAGCGAACCCATAGCTTGATCTCCTGCGAAGTCAGGCGCTTTCGAAGTTCTCGCGCTACTGCGTTGGCCATTGTCTAAAAAAGTCTATCCAGACCCCACCCGCTTCGCGCGGTCGCGCGAAGCTGCCCTCCCCTAAAGGGGAGGGAGTAACCTCACACCAATTCGCTTCCCTTTGCGTCACACCTTGCCGCGAGTTCGCGAACCGGTGCGATCGTGGTCTCATCCCAGAACACGGGCGGGTGACCGACACCCGCGATTTCGAGCGCGGTGATATCCGGGTGGCGCGACTTCATCCCGGTCACCGTTTCGCGGGAGAGCAGGTCCGAATGCTCGCCGCGCAGGACGAGTAGGGGGGCCTGTTTCAGGCCCTCGAACAGCGGCCACATCGTCGGTGCGGGAGCAGACGGATCGATCTCCCCGAGGTTCACCGAGATCGCGGGATCGGTGCGGGCCGCAACGCCTTCTGCCGTCTCGCGCCAGGTGAGACGCGCGTATCTCGCCCAGTCGGCTTCCGAGAAACCGGGGAACTCGTGCGCCATGACCGACTTCTGAATCCGTACGGCGTCGTTCCAGTCTTTCGGTTTCGGCAGCTTGCCGACATAGGATTGGATCCGCACGATGCCCGGCATCTCGAGCACGGGGCCGATATCGTTTAGCACCGCGCCCGCGATCGCCTGAGGACGCGCGGCGGTCAGCGCCATGGTGAGAATTCCGCCGCGCGACGTGCCGACGAAAATTGCGCGCGAGATAGCGGTCTGATCGAGGGCCGCAAGCAGATCGTTCAACTCGACCGGCACGGCGTAATTTCCAGGGTTCGGATCGCGGCCGGAAAGTCCGCGTCCGCGCGAGGAGAGTGCGATCACGTAGCGCGGGCGGTGCGCGTCGAATGCGAGCGCCTCGATCAGCTCGCGGAAGTCTTCGTTCGTGCGCGCAAGCCCGGGCAGGCAGACGACCGGAAGGTGTTTGCCGTCCCGCGGCCCCGCCTCGAGTGCGTGCAGGCGGGTTCCGTCCGGCGCGGATAGGTATAAGTCGTTGATAGTGTTCAATTTATTCCCTCCCCTTGAGGGGAGGGTCGGCGAGCGGAGCGAGCCGGGGTGGGGTCACAAGTTGAAACGATAATTTCCATGACGCCATCTATGTTGGAGTCGATCTCTGAATTCCAGAAGCGAAGGATACGAAATCCCTTGGCCGATAGCATTTGATCTCGCTGGCTGTCGTTGATGGCTGTGGTCCCTATACCGTGCTGGCCACCATCCAACTCAATCACGACGCGGCTTCGTAAGCAGGCGAAATCGACTATGAACCCGTCAATTGGCGCTTGGCGGCGAAAGTGGAGATTATTCACGGAGCGAAGTTCTCTCAGGCGCAGCCACAACTTTACTTCTTGTGGCGTCAGCCGTTTTCGTAACGCTCGTGCTATGGCATTTGCCATCGTCGAAAGTCTGAGACCCCACCCGCTTTCGCGCGTACCGCGCGAAACCACCCTCCCCTGAAGGGGAGGGATCAAAGTTTAGCCCGCGCCGTTGCCGCGCGCGAGATCGACTTCGATGTCGATGGTCCGCTTGTTGTGGATCAGGGCGCGATAGACCTGCAGGTTTTCCAGCACGCGCAGAATGTAGAGGCGCGTCTCCGTGAACGGAATGCGTTCGATCCAGTCGATGATCGCTTCCGTCTTGGCGCCCCGCGGATCGCCGCGCGCATCCATCCACTGCCGCGCGCGGCCGGGGCCGGCGTTGTAGCCGATGAAGGTGAGGACGTAAGACCCGTTGAAGGTCTGGATCAGATGCCCGAGTTCGGCCGCGCCAAGCGTCACGTTGTACACGGGATCGCGCTGCAGCTTGTTGAAGTCGAAGCCGATGCCGATCCGCCGCGCGATGGCGGCGCCGGTCGGACGAATGACCTGCATCAGTCCGTAGGCGCGGGCGGGGGAGACGACATAAGGCTGGAATTCGCTTTCCTGACGCGAGATCGAATAGACGAGTGCGGCTTCGATCGGCGGGCCCTTATGATCGTACTTCGGAATGCCGGTGGTCGGGAACGCAATCGCGTCGACCGGAAGACCCCGATCGAGGCCCTGCTTGCCGATAATGACCTTCGCGCGCGTGTCGCGATGCGCACTCGCGATCTCTGCGAGCAGTACCGCGGTCGCAGCCGTCGGGGTCCGGTCGAGAATGTCCATGTGAACGGGGATCACGAACTCGTCGGCATCGGCTTCGTAGAGCAGCTTCAGGGCGCGGGCCACGGGGTTGGCATTGAATGCCTTGCGCTCGGCTTCCGAGACCTGCGGCATCGGCCGGAACGGCATCTCGTGCAGGTTCAGTTTCGCCCGCGCGAGCTGACCGTAGAAGACGAGGTGATGGCGCGCGGCGAGCGAGTAGGCGGCCTTCGCTCCGATCGGGTCCTTCATCGCTTCCGCGGCGCGGCCCTGCCAATAGAGCGAGCGCGCGATGTAAAACGGCTGCGGCGTGCCGACGTCCTGCACGAAGTGCTTCTTCGCCGCCGCCGGATCGTTGAGGTAGCGAAGCGCAATCCAGCCTGCGGTGAAGTGGATGTCGGCTTTGAGGATATCGTTTTCCGGCAGTACGGCGGCGGCAGCCACGCGATAGGCGAGCTGATGCTGCTTCGCGTCGAGGAGATTGCGGATCACGAAGCGGCGCTCGCGCCACCAGTCGTCGGCATCCGGCGTGTTGGGCGCGATCCGTGGCGCTTGCAGCAGCAACTCGGCGGCGCCCTTGGGATCGTCGGCGCGGCGCTTCAAGTATGCGCGCGCATAGAGGTAGCTGGCGTCTTTCTGCAAGGATGAAGGAACGGAATTGAGCAGCGCATTGGCATTGCCGGCGCGCTGCATGGCGGCGTTCCGTGCACGGCTGAGTGCCGCGACATCTCTTCCCGCCCGCTCGGCGCTGCGTTGCGCGGCCTCGAACTTCTCCAGATAGAACAGCCGGTCGGCTCGCGCCTTGTGGTCTGCGTTGGTCAGCAGGCTTCCATTTTGCCCGAGGATTTCCTGCTCGAGCGTCATTGAAAGTTCTTCCTCGCGCCAGGCGCGGCGAAGCCAGGGCAGGCCGTGGGCCTGATTGCCCGAGGCGATCAGCGCACGGGCAAGCGCCACCATGCCCTCTCCGGAGACCGGCTGGGACGAGCCGAAAAAGGCGAGCACTTCCTTCGGCTCGCGCTTTTCCGAAAGCAGGAGCCCCTCCGCGCGGCGGCGGATCAGCGCCATGCTCGGCCAGTTCGGATTTTTAGCGATGAAATCGCGGGCCCGGTCGAAGCCGACATCTTTCGCCGTCAGCCGGATCGCGAGCCAGGTCACGAGGTCGCGGGCTGCCGGGTCGTTCATGCCGCCGGCGAGCGCGAAGGCCTGATTGGAATTGCCGTCCTTGAGAAAGGCGAGTGCCTTCTTCACTGTTGCGGCATCGCCCTGTTGTTGCGCCCGCGCCGCGGGCACAAACAAGGCAACGGCTAGCAATGTCGCGGCAATGGCGCGGCCGAGTGGCGGTCGCATCCCGTCTCCCTCTGGTCCCGAACCCCCGAAATGGACTGGTTTGTATGAGTCGATAGTTACTGTAGCGATATGGCGGTGTCTGGGCAGCCGAAAAAGGCCTGTTTGGCTTTCGCCCGACCGTTTTCCGCGCTATTTCAGGCGCCTTCGCCCGTCCGGGCCAAACAGGAGTACCTGCCGTGAAGTTCCGGGGATCGTTCACCGCTCTCGTCACGCCGTTCAAGAATGGCGGGCTCGACGAGAAAGCGTTCCGCGATCTCGTGGAGTGGCAGATTTCGGAAGGCACCCAGGGATTAGTACCGGTCGGCACGACCGGCGAGAGCCCGACGCTTTCGCATGACGAGCATCACAAGGTCGTCGAATGGTGCATCGATCAGGCCAAGGGCCGGGTGCCGGTGATCGCGGGCGCTGGCTCGAACAATACGATCGAGGCCGTCTCGCTCGCGAAGCACGCCGAAAAGGCCGGCGCGGATGCCGTGCTGGTGGTGACGCCCTATTACAACAAGCCCACGCAGGAAGGCATGTACGTTCACTTCAAGGCGGTGAACGACGCGATCGGCATCCCGATCATCATTTATAATATTCCTCCGCGATCGGTCGTGGACATGTCGGTCGACACGATGAAGCGGCTTTACGAGCTGAAGAACATCGCCGGCGTGAAGGACGCGACCGCCAACATCGGCCGGGTGTCGCAGCAGCGGCATGCGCTGGGCGAAGATTTCATCCAGCTCTCGGGCGAGGACATGACCGCGCTCGCCTATAACGCCGCCGGCGGTCACGGCTGCATTTCCGTGACCTCGAACGTCGCGCCGAAGCTCTGCGCGGAACTGCAAAACGCTTCGCTGTCGGGAGATTATGCGAAGGGTCTGAAGGTGCAGGACCGCCTGATCCCGCTGCATGACGCGATCTTTTTCGAGCCGGGCGTGGCAGGCGCGAAGGCGGGGCTCTCGCTGCTCGGCCGCTGCGGCGAAATCGTCCGCTCGCCGCTCGTGCCGGCCAGCGCCAAAACCAAGGAAGCGATCCGCGCCGCCATGGTGCACGCCGGATTGCTGAACTAGGTCCGAAATGGCCAAGAAGGCCGAGCCGAAACTCAAAATCGCCGCCGACAACCGCAAAGCCCGCTTCAACTACGCGATCGGGGAAGCGTTCGAGGCCGGCATCGCGCTGACCGGAACGGAGATCAAATCGCTCCGCAACGGCAAGGCGACAATTGCGGAGTCCTATGCCGACGCCAAGGACGGCGAGATCTGGCTCGTGAATTCGAACATTCCCGAATACCTACAGGCGAACAGGAACAATCACGCGCCGAAGCGGCCGCGGAAACTGCTTCTGCACAAGCGGCAGATCAACAAGCTGATCGGTGCGGTGGAGAAGGAGGGCATGACCATCGTGCCCCTGAAGATTTACTTCAACCCGCGTGGGCGCGCGAAGGTCGAGATCGCGCTCGCCAAGGGCAAGAAACTGCACGACAAGCGCGACACCGAGAAGAAACGCGACTGGGCCCGCGAGCGCGGGCGGCTCATCCGCGACAAGGGTTAGACGCCTCGCTAGGCGATCGCGCCGAAGCTTGCGCGCAGGTTGGAGAACACCTCGCGGAACATATCCGGCGTCAGCACGCCGGTATTCGTGTTGTAGCGGGAGCAGTGATAGCTATCGAACAGCCGCACCTTCTCGAAGTCGTGGATCATGCCGTGACCGAATTTGTGGCGCGACATCTTCGCGCCGAGCGCGACCACGACTGAATCATGCGCGATCTTGCCGAGCGCCACGATCCGCTTGAGGTTCGGCATCTCGTTGAGGGCGCTGGTCAGGAACACGCGGCAGGTCTTGATCTCGTCGCCGGTCGGCTTGTTTTCCGGCGGCACGCAGCGGACAGCGTTCGTGATGCGGGTGTCGATCAGTTCGAGCGTGTCGTCGGCGCGTTGCTCATAGTTGCCCTTGGCGAAGCCGAATTCCTTGAGCGTCGCGTAAAGCAGGTCGCCGGCGTAGTCGCCGGTGAAGGGACGGCCGGTCTGGTTCGCGCCATGCAGCCCCGGCGCAAGGCCCACGATCAGGAGACGCGCGCTCGCCGGTCCGAACGAGGGCACGGGCGCGTTGAAATAGCCGGGAAACTGCTTCCGGTTCGCCTTACGAAATCCCGTAAGCCGCGGGCAGAGCGGACAATCGCGGCCCGGCTCGGCGAGTTCGGCAGCCGCTTCGCTCAAGCGCCCTGGGTCTCGCCGCTCGGCGAGCGCTGCAGGAAGTTCGGTGCGTTCTGCATACGGGCGGAACGGTCGGCGGGTTCGCGCCCGATCTTCCCGGCAAGCTCCTGAAGGTCGATGAATATGTCGGCCTGACGGCGAAGCTCATCGGCGATCATGGGCGGCTGGGTTGAGATCGTGGAGATCACGGTCACCCGGACGCCCTTGCGCTGCACGGATTCCACGAGCGGACGGAAATCGCCGTCGCCGGAGAACAGCACGACATGGTCGAGGTGGTCGGCGAGCTCCATGACATTGACCGCGAGTTCGAGGTCCATGTTGCCCTTGACCTTCCGGCGGCCCATCGCGTCGGTAAACTCCTTCGCGGGCTTCGTAACCACGGTGTATCCATTGTAGTCGAGCCAATCGAGGAGCGGACGGATCGAGGAATACTCCTGATCCTCGATCAGGGCGGTGTAATAAAAGGCCCGCAGGAGATTGCCGCGGCTTTGAAATTCCTTGAGCAGAAGCTTGTAGTCGATGTCGAAGCCGAGGCTCTTGGTGGTGGCGTAAAGATTGGCACCATCGATGAACAGAGCGGTCTTTTCGGCAGTATGTTGCATTGTCAAATTTCCTTGGACTTCGGCCCAGCGACGTGGCCAGCGGCCTCCAAAAGGTGGATCGTACAATCGGTCGGGATTGTAACCGGTTTCCGTTCCGGTAGCAGGATAATGCGGCAATAGGAAAGCGGTGCCCGCGGGCGTTTTGCCGCGCTGCGGATAGCGGCTTGCGTCCAGCGCATAACCCGGGCTATAGGGACCCGATTCCGCACAAAGCCCGATTGGAGCCCCGCCGATGGCGCGCGTCACGGTTGAAGATTGTATCGACAAGGTTGAAAACCGCTTCGATCTGGTCCTGCTCGCCAGCCACCGCGCCCGGATGATTTCTTCGGGCTCGTCCATCACCGTCGACCGCGACAACGACAAGAACCCGGTCGTGGCCCTTCGGGAAGTGGCGGAGGAGACCGTTTCTCCTGGCGATCTCAAGGAAGACCTGATCCACTCGCTCCAGAAGTACACCGAAGTGGACGAGCCGGAACCCGAGGCCGTGCCGATGATCCCGGGCGCCGGAGGCTCCGACGACAACGTGGTCATGGACCGCATGAGCGAGGAAGAGCTCCTCGCTGGTCTTCAGGGGCTGGTCCCGCCGGAACAGACCGAAGAAGACGAAGGCTAAGCGCTTAACTGCGTTAGCTATTTCGCCCAGCGCAGTCGCCGGGCGGCTCCCGCAATGCTAATTTTCCGGCCGGTCCCCAGATTCCGGGGACAGGAGCCCAAGGCATGATGCGCCAATACGAACTCGTGGACCGGGTTCGTCGCTACAATCCTGCGACCGACGAGGGGCTGCTCGACAGCGCCTACGTCTACGCCATGAAAGCGCATGGCTCGCAGACGCGCGCGTCAGGCGATCCCTATTTCTCGCATCCACTGGAAGTCGCGGCGATCCTCACCGATCTGAAGCTCGACGACGCCACCATCGTCGCGGCCCTGCTGCACGACACCATCGAGGACACCAAGGCGACCCGGGCCGAAATCGGCAAGAAATTCGGCAAGGACATCGCGACGCTGGTCGAAGGCCTGACCAAGATCAAGAAGCTCGACCTCGTCTCGAAGCAGGCCGCGCAGGCGGAGAACCTGCGCAAGCTTCTGCTTGCGATTGCCGACGACGTGCGGGTGCTGCTCGTGAAACTCGCCGACCGGCTCCACAACATGCGGACTCTGAAGTTCGTCCCCGAGGAGAAACGCGGGCGCATCGCCGAGGAAACGCTCGACATCTACGCGCCGCTTGCGGGCCGCATGGGTATGCAGGACATGCGCGAGGAACTGGAGGATCTTTCCTTCCGCCAGTTGCAGCCGGACGTCTGCCGTTCCATCGAAAGCAGGTTGCTTGCACTGCGTGAGCGCAACGCCGGTCTCATCAAAGTCATTGAAGAAGAGCTGACCGCCGAACTCGCGCGCGCGGGAACGCGCGCCAAGGTGCGCGGACGCGAGAAGCGGCCTTATTCGATCTGGAAGAAGATGGAGCGCAAGGCGGTCGGCTTCGAACAGCTTTCCGACCTCTATGGCTTTCGCGTCGTCGTGGATACGGTGGTCGACTGCTATAAGGCCGTCGGCATCGTGCACACGAAATGGCCTTTCGTTCCGGGTCGCTTCAAGGACTACATCTCGACGCCGAAGCAGAACGACTATCGCTCGCTGCATACGACGGTGGTCGGTCCCGGCCGCCAGCGCGTGGAACTGCAAATCCGCACCAACGAGATGGATCAGGTCGCGGAATACGGCATCGCCGCGCACGCGCTCTACAAAGACGGCGACAAGGACGGGGAAATCCTGCCGCACGACTCCAACGCTTATGCCTGGCTGCGCCGCACGATCGAAATGCTGGCGGAAGGTTCGAGCCCGGAAGAATTTCTCGAGCACACCAAGCTCGAATTGTTTCACGATCAGGTGTTCTGCTTTACGCCGAATGGCCGGCTGATCGCGCTTCCGCGCAAGGCGACGCCGATCGACTTCGCCTATGCGGTGCATACCGACGTCGGCAACAGCGCGATCGGCTGCAAGATCAACGGGCAAGTGGCGCCGCTGGTGTCCGAACTACAGACCGGCGACGAAGTCGAGATCATCCGCGGCGACGCCAAGGCGCCGCCGGCCGCGTGGGACGCCATCGTCATTACCGGCAAGGCCCGGGCTGCAATCCGCCGCGCGACCCGCACGGCCGTACGCGCGCAATATACCGGCCTTGGCCGCAGGATGGTGGAACGCGCATTCGCGAAGGCTACGCTGCCCATGTCCGAAGAAAAACTTCAGGCAGCACTGCCAAGGCTCGCACGACACACCACGGAAGACCTGTTCTCATCGGTGGGCCGCGGCGAAATCAAACCGGATGATGTTTTGCGCGCAGTCGATCCGGACTGGCGCGGCGAGCGCGTTACCGGGGCGAAGACTCCGAAAAGCGAAGGCGGCTGGTTCGGCTTGCGGCGCGCAAGCTCTCTGAAATTCCGCATTCCCGAAAAAGGAAAAGAGGAAAAATCTTCGGCGATTCCGATCCGCGGGATCAACGGCGAGTTGCCGGTGCGCTTCGCGCCGAACGGCGGCGCGGTGCCCGGGGACCGCATCGTCGGCATTCTTACGCCGGGCGAGGGGATCACGATCTATCCGATCCATTCGCCGTCCTTGAAAGAGTATGACGATCAGCCGGAGCGCTGGCTCGACGTGCGCTGGGACATGGAAGATACCGAGCCGCAGCGCTTTCCTTCGCAGATCGCCGTCAATGCGAAGAACGAGCCGGGCTCGCTCGCGCAGGTTGCCGCCGTGATCGGTGAGCATGGCGGCAACATCGACAACATCCGCATGGGCGGGAAAACCGCCGACTTCCACCGCATGATCATCGATGTGGAAGTGTTCGACCTGAAGCACCTGAACGCCATTCTTACGCAGTTGCGCGCGAAGAAGGTCGTAGCAGCGGCAGAGCGCGTCAATGGCTGAGAAATTTCCAATCCGTCTGGGCGTGAACGTCGATCATGTCGCCACCATCCGCAATGCGCGCGGAGGCTTTCACCCCGATCCGCTGCGCGCGGCACGCGCGGCCATCGCCGCCGGCGCACACGGCATCACGATGCATCTGCGGGAAGACCGCCGTCATATCGTGGACAGCGATGTCGAGCGGATGAAGGAAGTGCCTGCGCCGCTCAATCTCGAAATGGCGGCAACGGAAGAGATGATCGGGATTGCGCGGCGCGTGAAACCGCACGCCGTCTGTCTCGTTCCGGAGAAGCGCGCCGAGCGTACCACCGAAGGCGGGCTCGATGTCGTTGCGGGGGGCGCCGCGCTTCGCGATGCGGTCAAGCTTCTGTCGGCGCACAGCCGCGTTTCGCTCTTTGTCGCGCCGGACGCCGCGCAGATCGAGGCTTCGAAGAAGGCGGGTGCCGCCGTCGTCGAATTGCATACCGGAACCTGGTGCGAAGCGACCGCGCATGGAAACCAACAGCAAGCGCGCGGCGAATTTCAGAAATTGTCCGAAGCGGCGCGGCTCGCGCACTCGCTCGGTCTTGAAGTGCATGCGGGGCACGGCCTCGATTTCGGAACGGCGGAACTGATTTCCGCCCTGCCTGAAATCGCGGAACTGAACATCGGTCACTACATGGTCGGTGAGGCCGTTTTCGCTGGGCTCGATGCGGTGGTGAAGAACATGCTCGCGGCGATGGCACGCGGACGGGCGCTGATCGGATCGGGCGCATGATTATCGGCATGGGCTCCGACCTTTGCGACGTGCGGCGGATCGAGAAATCGATCGCGCGTTTCGGAGACCGTTTTCTGGACCGTATCTTTACGAAGCGGGAGCGCGAGCGCTCCGAGCGGCGTAAGCGCAGCGTCGAATCCTATGCGAAGCGTTTCGCCGCGAAGGAAGCCTGCGCGAAGGCGCTGGGCACGGGTTTCCGGGCGGGGGTGTTCTTCCGCGATCTCGGTGTCGTGAACCTGCCTTCGGGCAAGCCCACGATGCAGCTTACAGGCGGGGCGCTTAAGCGCCTGAATGCCCTGATTCCGGCGGGTTTCGAGGCGCAGATCGATCTCACCATCACCGATGAAGGGCCGTTGGCACAGGCGATCGTCGTCATCTCCGCCGTCCCCAAAGCGGGCCGCTAGCCGCATTGCTTCACCCGAAACCGGCGTCTATACGGGCGGCGCCGCGAATTCCCGGAGATTTCCTCGATCATGAGCGCGACCACCGAAAAGAAAGAAGGCGGTTTAGGCGAACTCGTAAGCGTCGGCTTTCAGGCGCTCGTGATTGCGCTGGTTATCCGTACGCTTCTGTTCCAGCCTTTCAACATTCCCTCCGGCTCGATGAAGGCGACGCTGCTGGTCGGCGACTACATCTTCGTCTCGAAGTACTCCTACGGCTACACGAAGTACTCGGTGCCCTTCGCGCTGATCCCGTTCGAGGGGCGCATTTGGTCCGGGTTGCCCGCACGCGGAGACGTCGCGGTGTTTCGCAATCCGAAGGAAGAGTCGACCGATTACATCAAGCGCGTGATCGGATTGCCAGGCGACCGCATCCAGATGATGAAGGGCGTGCTGCACATCAACGGCATGGCGGTAAAGCGCGATCCGGTCGCCGACTGGCGCGACGACGATCCGCGCGGCGGCGGCAAGCCCGTCAAGCGCTTCCGCGAAACGCTGCCGAACGGCGTAAGTTACGAAACGCTCGATCTCGGCGAGAGCTATTACGACAACACGCCGGAATATGTGGTGCCTGCCGGGCACTATTTCATGATGGGCGACAATCGCGACAACTCGACCGACAGCCGCGTTCAGTCCGCGGTGGGCTACGTGCCGCTTGAGAATTTCATCGGCCGCGCGGAGATCATCTTCTTCTCGCTCGCCGAGGGCACCGCCGTCTATCAGCTTTGGCGCTGGCCGTTCGACGTCCGCTGGAGCCGGATTTTCGACCGGGTGCGATGAAGCGCGCGAGCGATCTATCCGTACTGGAAACGCGGCTCGGCTACCGCTTCAAGAACGTTGCGCTGCTCGAAGAAGCGCTCACCCATAATTCGGCGGTCACCGGAAGATCCAACAAGACCGACTATCAGCGGCTGGAATTTCTGGGCGACCGCGTGCTGGCGCTGGCAGTCGCGGAGATGCTGTTCGGGGCTTTCCCTAACGACTCCGAAGGCGATCTCGCGCGCAAGCACGCGGCGCTCGTCCGTAACGAGGCCTGGGTCGAGATCGCCAATCAGCTCGGCGTCGGCGACCATCTCATTCTGGGCTTGAGCGAAGAGAACTCCGAAGGGCGCCGCAAGCAGACTATTCTGGGCGATGCCTCGGAAGCGATCTTCGGCGCGATCTATCTCGACTCGGATTATCCGACCGCTTTTGCGATCATCGACCGGCTGTGGCGGCCCATGATGATGAAGGCGCCGGCGCGCGGCGCACGCGACGCGAAAACCGCGCTACAGGAATGGGCGCAGGCGCGCGGCATGCCGGTGCCGGTCTATCGGGAAGTCGGGCGGAGCGGGCCCGCGCATAAACCGCAATTCCGCATCGTGCTCGAATTGCCCGGAATGGTTCCTATCGAGGGCGTCGGTGCTTCCAAGCGGGAGGCGGAGCGCGCCGCCGCCGCAGCTATGCTCGCGCGCGAAGGTGTCGAGGCAAGTTCCTATGAGTGAAGAAACGCGCGCTGGTTTCGTTGCTCTGATCGGCGCGCCCAATGCGGGCAAGTCGACGCTGCTCAACGCGCTGGTCGGGGCGAAGGTCTCGATCGTCACGCACAAGGTGCAGACGACGCGTGTGCCGGTGCGCGGGATCGCGATGGCCGGAAAAACGCAGATCGTGTTCGTCGATACGCCCGGCATCTTCGCGCCCAAGCGCAGGCTGGACCGCGCCATGGTTGGCTCCGCCTGGCAGGGCGCGACCGACGCCGATCTCGTGGCGCTGCTGATCGACGCGCAGCGTGGGCTCGACGACGAGAACCGGACGATCATCGGCAAGCTCACGGAAGTCCGGCAGCCGAAGATCCTGATCCTCAACAAGATCGATACGGTCGCGCGCGATAGCCTGCTTGCGCTGACGGCGGCGGCGAATGAAGCAATCCAATTCGAGCGCACCTTCATGATCTCCGCGACCAACGGCGACGGCGTTTCAGACGTGCGGGACTATTTTGCGGGCAAGATGCCGAAGGGGCCTTTTCTCTACCCGGAAGACGAAATTTCGGACGTTCCGATGCGCCTGATGGCGGCCGAGATCACGCGCGAAAAGCTCTATCTCCGGCTGCACGAGGAGCTACCCTATCAGTCGACGGTCGAAACCGATTCGTGGGAGGAGCGCAAAGACGGCTCCGTCCGGATCGAGCAGACCATCTACGTGGAGCGGGACGGGCAGAAGAAAATCGTGCTCGGGCAGGGCGGCAAGATGGTGAAGTCCATCTCGATGGATGCGCGCAAGGAAATCTCGAAAGAGATCGAGAAGAAGGTGCATCTTTTTCTGCACGTGAAGGTGCGCGAAGGCTGGGGCGACGACCCCGAGCGCTATCGCGGCATCGGGCTGGAGTTTCCGAGAGAATAGGCGATGGAGTGGACCGACGACGGCATCATTCTCGGACTTCGCCGCCACGGCGAAGGCCATGCCGTCGCGGAATTGATGACCGCCGAACACGGCCGGCATTTCGGGCTCGTCTATGGCGGCGGGTCGCGCAAGAAGACGCCGTCCCTGCAACCCGGAAACAGCGTGCGCGCGGTCTGGCGGGCTCGCCTCGACGAGCAACTCGGCAACTACACGCTCGAAATCACGCAGTCGCGTGCCGACCGCATGATGATGGCGGCGCGCGCGAGCTTCGGCTTGCAGACCATCGCGTCGCTGATGCGCCTCCTGCCGGAGCGCGATCCGCATGCCGATCTCTTCGTGATGTCGGAATACATCCTCGACCGCATCGACGAGCCGGAGGCGCCGTCGCTGATCGCGCGTTTCGAGCTTCAACTGCTTACGGAACTCGGTTTCGGGCTCGACCTTTCCTCTTGCGCCGTAACCGGTGTCACCGGAGACCTGATCTATGTCTCGCCGAAATCCGGCCGGGCTGTGAGTCGTGCCGCGGGCGAGGCGTGGCGCGAGCGCCTCCTGCCGCTGCCGTCTTTTCTCCGCGAAGCGGCCGTAAGCATCACGTCGGCCGATATCGCGGCTGCCTTTACGCTGACCGGGCACTTCCTTTCGGTTCATGTACTGGAGCCGCGCGGCCTCCAGCTTCCGGAAGCCAGGGCGTCGCTGGTCGCGGCGGCAAGGCGCATGCGGGCGGCCTGACAGTTGAACAGCCTGCCACGACTGAGTACCGCTAGAACATGACCAAGCGAATCGCTCCTCCCGCGCCCGGTGGCGGCGGGGGCAATATCGAGCCCGTCGAACTGAAGGAAGCGCTGGAAGAGCGCTACCTGTCCTATGCGCTATCGACGATCATGGGCCGGGCGCTGCCGGATGCGCGCGACGGCCTGAAGCCGGTTCACCGCCGCATTCTGCACGCGATGCGCATTCTGCGGCTCGATCCGGGCACGGGCTTCAAGAAGTCCGCGCGCGTGGTCGGCGACGTGATCGGCAAATTCCATCCGCACGGCGATCAATCGGTTTATGACGCGCTGGTGCGTCTCGCGCAGGATTTCGCGCAGCGTTATCCGCTCGTGGACGGACAGGGCAACTTCGGCAACGTGGACGGCGATAACGCGGCCGCCATGCGCTACACCGAAGCGCGCATGACGGATGTCGCGCGCCTCCTGCTCGAGGGCATCGACGAAGACGCCGTCGATATGCGCCTCACCTATGACGGCGAGGAGCAGGAGCCCGTCGTACTGCCCGGTGCGTTCCCCAACCTGCTCGCGAACGGCTCCACCGGCATTGCGGTAGGCATGGCGACTTCGATCCCGCCGCACAACGCCGCCGAACTCTGCGACGCAGCACTTTTCCTGATCGAGAAACCGAGGTGCCAGCCGCGCGAACTCTTGAAGTTCGTAAAGGGACCGGACTTCCCAACCGGCGGGATCATCGTCGACGATAAGGCGACGATCCGGGAAGCCTACAACACGGGCCGCGGCTCCTTCCGCGTGCGTGCGCGCTGGACGCAGGAGAATACCGGCAGCGGCACCTGGGTCGTGGTCGTCACCGAAATTCCCTACGCGGTGCCGAAATCGCGGCTGATCGAGAAGATCGCCGATCTCTTGCAGAACAAGAGACTGCCGCTGCTTGCTGACATTCGCGACGAGTCCACCGAAGACGTGCGTATCGTGCTGGAGCCGCGCTCGCGCTCGGTCGATCCGGTGCTCATGATGGAGCAACTCTTCAAGCTCACGGAACTGGAGAGCCGGTTTCCGCTCAACATGAACGTGTTGATGGGCGGGCTCACCCCGCGCGTGGTCAACCTTGCGGAAGTGCTGCGCGAGTGGCTCGATCATCGCCGCGCGGTGCTGATCCGCCGCTCCAAGAACCGTCTCGGCATTATCGATCATCGCATCGAAGTTCTCGGCGGTTACCTGATCGCCTATCTGAACTTGGATGAGGTCATCAAGATCATCCGCACACAGGACGAGCCAAAACCTGTGCTGATGAAGCGCTTCAAGCTCTCCGACGTGCAGGCCGATGCGATCCTCAACATGCGGCTTCGCAATCTGCGCAAGCTCGAGGAAATGGAAATCCGCGGCGAGCATACGGACCTGAAGAAAGAAAAATCCGAACTCGAGAAGCTCCTGAAATCTCCGGCCGGGCAGTGGAAGAAGATTTCCGACCAGATCAAGGAAGTGAAAACGCTGTTCGGGCCTACGACCGCACTCGGCAAACGCCGCACCGGCTTCGAAGCTGCAGCGGAAGTCGACGAAGCAGCGGTTGCGGAGTCGATGCTGACGCGCGAGCCCATCACCGTCGTCGTGTCCGAGAAGGGCTGGATCCGCGCGCTGCGCGGGCACACCGACAAGCTGGACGACGTTCAGTTCAAGGGCGACGACAAGCTGAAGACCGCGTTCCACGCTGAGACCACATCGAAGATCATGGTGTTTGCGACCAACGGCCGCTTCTACACGCTGGATGCCGGTAAGATTCCGGGCGGCCGCGGGCATGGCGAACCGATCCGCCTGATGGTCGAGATCGAAGCGGGCCATGAGATCGTTATCGTGTTCCCCTATGCCGAAGGCCAGAAGTTCCTGGTCGCTTCGCATGCGGGCAAGGGCTTCGTCGTGAAGGTCGAGGACGCGCTTGCCACGACACGCAGGGGCAAGCAGGTGCTGAACGTGAAGGCGCCCGACAAGGCTGCCGTGATCGCGCCGGCAGGCGGCGACCATGTCGCTGTGATCGGTGAGAACCGGAAGATGCTCGTCTTCCCTGCGAAAGAGCTGCCCGTGATGGGACGCGGCGCGGGCGTGAAGCTCCAGCGCTACAAGGACGGCGGCCTTTCCGACGCCAAGACCTTCAACCTTGACGAGGGCCTGGGCTGGACCGACAGCGCGCAGCGGCAGCATTCGCTTTCAAAAGGCGAACTCCGCGACTGGCGCGGCAATCGCGCGGACGCAGGCCGCCTCGCGCCCAAGGGCTTCCCGAAGAACAACCGCTTCCGCGGCTAGGCGCTACTTTTTTCCGAGCAGCAACTGGTACAGCTCGAAGGCGTGTCCGTCCTTTTGCGGAATGATGGATTCGTTTTCTTCGAGGATCACGACATCGGCGTTCCCGATCGGACGGACGTCGTTCGGCGTCATACGCCCCTTCAGCACCTTGTATTCAGGCCCGCCGCGCTGGCCATAGTAGAGATAGTTGTAGCTCTTCAGCCCGTGCAGGCAGGCGCCGCGCGCAAGCGCCTCCGCCAATGTGTGGATGAAGCTGCCGCCGATGACGGCGACATCGAGCTTCGCTTCCGGGCCGCACTGGCGCGGCGTATAGCTTACGATCGGCACGGTATAATCCGGCTGCGGCAGAAGAATATTCAGAAGATCGAGCAGGTCTCGGTCTTCGCCGGTCGCATTGCTCGAAATCCTGTAGGTCCACTCGAGTGGCGGGATCACGCGCGCCTTGCGCTGGCGATTGATTTCCGAAACCAGCGCATTGGCGGAGTAGGCAACGGCAAGCTGGTTCCAGTGCACGCCGCCTTGCGGAAACATGCCGAATTCGTATTTGCCCTTCATTGAGTGCGTAAGTGTCGCGCCATCGACGACGTTGATGCCGGCCTGCTTCAGCATTGCGAAATAGGCCGGCACTTTTCCTTCGCGGTCCCTTTTCGGCGCGGCGCAAGGATAGCGATCGACGAAGGCCTCGGGGAAGTGCGCCACCTTGGAAGGTGTGAGCAGGTAGATAAAGACATGGCCTCGCGCGACGAGGGCATCCTGCAGTTCCTTCAGCTGCGACACCCAGAGGCGCGCGGGCGCATCCATCGCTGCAAGATTTCGCGAGCAATACTCGTCGAGATAGGGCTTCTCGATCAGATGGCCGTCGTTGCCGCGCAGGATACCCGGCGCGCCGAACTGTCCGAATAATTTATAGCGTATCTGGTTGTTGATCCGGATGATGCCGTTGCGGATGGGCACCGCCTGCGTCGCCTCGTAGGCCATCGCACGCTGGTTGTCGCCGTTCGCGAAAGCCCGCCATGACCACTCGAACGGTTTCGGCGGCTCGACGACACCGCGCAGGCCGCGGCCGATGCGAAGCTCGAGCTTGGGCGCGAAGTTGCGTGCGAGCAGGTTCCACGCCGTGCCAACAGGCACCGCGAGCAGAACGACCATTGCGAGTGCGAAGTATTGCTTTCGGGTCAGCGATGGCATGCGAAATATCGTCATCGTCAGAACCGGAAGTAAATGAAGGGCGTGAAGGGAACCGCAAAGGCGCGCGCCAGCGCGATCACGTAGAGCGCAATCAGCGCATAGGTCGCGGCACTTTGCAGGTATTGGTTCCGCTCATACGCGCGCACGAGCGGTGCATAGAGCGGTGTCGCCGGCAGCAGCGAGAGTATGGTGCCGGCGAGGATGGCGAGCGGAAGCTCCGGCGGAATTTCGAAATAGGGGCTCGCACGGCTGAAATCGAAGAGCGCGGCGAAATATCCGCCCATGTGCTCCACCGAAGTCGCGCGGAAGATCACCCAGCCCATCATGACGATGAACAGCGTCACGAGCGTGGAAACGAAGGTGCCGGATCGCTCCAGCCAGCGGATCAGGAAGATGCGGTCGAGGGTGAGGAAGAGGCCGTTGAATGCGCCCCACAACACGAAATTCCAGCTTGCGCCGTGCCAGATGCCGGAAAGCAGGAAGCAAATCCAGAGATTGAGGTAAGTCTGCGCCGCGGGTCCACGGTTGCCGCCGAGCGGCTTGTAGAGATAGTCGCGGATCCATGTCGTGAGCGAAATATGCCAGCGCCGCCAGAAATCGGTGAGCGAGCGCGCCGTGTAAGGCATATTGAAGTTTTCGCGCAGCCGGAAACCGAGCATGCGCGCGAGCCCGATCGCCATGTCGGAATAGGCCGAGAAATCGAAATAGATCTGCAACGTGAAGCAGACGATGCCGAGCCACGCCTGCCCGCTGCCGAGCGAGGCGGCGCTTGCACCGAACGCCTGATCGGCGAAGGCGCCGCAGGTGTCGGCGATGAGAAGCTTCTTCGCGATACCTTGCGAGAAGCGGAGGAAGCCGGCCCAGGCATCGTCCCAGGTAACGGTCGCGGGGTTCGCGATCTGATCCTGCATCTCGTGATACTTGAGGATCGGGCCGGCCAGCAACTTCGGGAACATGAACACGAAGAGCGTGTAGTCCGAAAACTTCGATGCAGGCTTCGAGGTGCCACGATAGGTGTCGACGAGGTAGCTGATCTTCTCGAAGACGACGAAGGAAACGCCGATCGGCAATGCAATTTTCAGGAGCGGCAGTTGCGAGCCGGCAAACGGCGCAAGCAGCGTGTTGAAATTCGCGATCAGGAAATCGGTGTATTTATAGAAGACGAGGATGCCGAGATTGGCGGCAATCCCGAGCGAGAGCCAGAACTTGCGCGAGAGATCACGTTTCCCGGGCGCGATACGCTTCGAAAGCACATAGTCGAGCAGGGAGGATGCGAGCACGACAGGCACGAAAAGCGGCTCGCCCCACGTATAGAACGCGACGCTCCCAAGAATGAGCGCCCACTTCTTCGCGGCTGCGCGATCGTTGAACCAGAGATAGACGGCGTAAAATGCGGGGAACGCGATCACCGCAAAGAACGGTTCGTAAAACAGCATGGAACTTGCGGCGCATCCCTGGGAATTCGTGGCGGGATGATTAGCGGATGGACGCGGCTCCGTCCACGATGGGATTACGTCAATTTAGGCAATCCACGCTTCAGGCCGAACAGCATGGCAACAAGCTGGAAGAGGCCTGACAGCACGGCGATTGTGCCGGCGGCGCCAAGCGAGATCTCGTAGCCGAAGGCGAGCGGCACGAGCACCGCAATCGCATAGCCGAATACACCGCTTGCGAGCGCGAACAGCAGCGAAAGCCAGACCTGCGTCTTCAGGTCGTCGGTCAGCATGCGCGCCGTTGCGGGCGGACACACCATCATCGCAACCAGAAGAATGGCTCCGACAGCGGACAAAGATACCACCGCAGCGAGCGCTGCGAGCGTCACCACGACAGCGCCGATAATTTGCGGCGGAATGCCGACCGTGCGCGCGAAATCGGGATCGAAACTGATGACGCGAAGCTCCTTGAACAGAAGAACGACCACGAGCGCGACGACGGCGAGCCCGAAGGCAAGCCGTCCAAGCTGCGGGGGAAGGCTCGCAAGCGCGGTTGGGTCGAACAGGCTTGCGACGCCGGTTGCCGCCGGCCAGATCGCGGTTTCGATATTGCCGAACAGAATGTGGTGAACATCGAAGGTCGTGCGTGCGACCCCGGTCCGCTCGAGCAGCAGCACGCCGAGCGCGAACATCGCGGTGAATACCGATCCGAGCGCCGCGGATGCTTCGATGCGTGCTACGCGCCGGAAGAACTCGACGAGCATTGCCGAAAAGAGAGCGGCGGCAAAGGCGCCGGTGAGCATGACCCAGGTCGCGGTCGTTCCGGCAAGCACGAAGGCAATCACGATGCCGGGTAGCACGACATGCCCCATCGCGTCGCCGAGCATGCTCTGGCGCGTAAGCACCAGAAAGTTTCCGATCAGGGCGCAGACGAGGGCTGCGAGCGTGCCGACCAGCATTGCGGGCAGATCGATCTGGAGAAACGAGATCATGCCGCGCGCCTTAGATTTCTCGCACCGATGGCGCGTACAAGAAGTCCCCGCGCGGTGCCGAAGACTATGCTCGCGAGCAGCAGGAAAAAGGCGACCAACACGATCACCGCGCCGGTCGGCGTATCGGGACTGATCGCGGAGATCGCCGCGCCAAAATAGGCGGAGAAGGCGCCGATCGCGCCGGATACGACGGTCATGCGTCCGGTGTGGTCGCTCCAGAATCTTGCCGCGGCCGGTGGCGTAATCAGAAGAGCCACGATCAGGACCAGCCCGACGATCCGGAGCCCGATCACAACGACCACAAGAACGAGCGCGAGGATCGCAAGATCGAGCAGCCGAACCGGGAAGCCGTGCGCGCGGGCGTAGTCCGCATCGAAGGAAATGAGCGTCAACTCCTTGAACAGAAGCGCCACGATCAGAGCGACGGCAATCGCGAACAGTGCCAGCGTGATCGCCTCCTCACGCAGCATTCCCGCGGTCGCACCGAGCAGATAGATGTCGAGGCCGGCCTGGCCGCCCGTCTTCAAGGTCTGGATCACCGTGAGCAGCACGATCCCGAACGCAAAGAAGGTTGCAAGCACCGACGCGATCGCGGTGTCTTCGGTGAGCCGCGTGCGGTTTGCGATCCACTGAATCGAGAGGGCGGCAAGAACTGCAGTGAGTGCGGCACCCGAGAGCAAAAACGAGAGGTTTCTCCCCGAGAAGCCGAGCGCGACGGCGAGAATGAACCCGAGCGCCACCCCCGGCAGGGTTGCATGAGCGACGGCGTCGGCTACCAGCGCGCGGCGGCGAAGCATTGCGAATACGCCGACGACGCCCGTCGCGGCTCCCAGCGCGGCTGCGCCGAGCATCACGACAATCGTATTGTAGCCTGCCTGCAGCAGCAGAACCTGAAGCAGAGGATGCAGTTCAGCCATTGCCGGGATTCAATGCGAGCGGCACGCCGTAGGTGCGGGATATGTTTTCGGGCGTGAACGTGGTGCCGACCGGACCGCTTGCGATCATCTCCCGGTGCAGGAGCACGACATGATCGAAGATTTCCTGCACGCTGGAGAGATCGTGATGCACGCAGACGACGAGCGAACCGGCGTTGCGCAGTTCGCGGAATACGCCGGTCATGACGCCTTCGGTTACGGCATCGACGCCGGCGAAAGGTTCGTCCAGCAAGAACAGCTTCGCCTGCTGCGCGAGCGCGCGGGCGAGAAACACGCGCTGCTGCTGTCCGCCGGAGAGGGCGCCGATCTGGCGATCGGCAAAGTCGCCGAGGCGAACCATGTCGAGATACTTTCTGGCCGCGGCATGATCTGCCGCCCGCACCGGCCGGAGCCAGCCGATCCTGCGGTAGAGCCCCATGGCGACGACATCGCCGGCCGTCGCAGGGAAATCCCAATCGACGCTCGCGCGCTGCGGCACGTAGGCGATCAGGTCGCGCTGTTCCGAAATCGGCTTGCCGAAGATTTCGACTCGACCCGCGGCTTTCGGCACGAGACCGAGTACGGCCTTGAGCAGCGAAGATTTGCCCGCGCCGTTCGGACCAACGATTGCGGCGAGGCCGCGCTCGGGCGCATCCCATGAGAAATTATCGAGCGCCGCGCGGCCGCCATAGCGAACGGTGAGGTTTTTGACCGACAGCGGATGAATCGTCATTGCCTGTGACGATATACGCCCGGGTAGGGAAGGGGCCAGCACCTCAGGTTCCGGCTTTCAGCTTTCCGTTCAGTCCGCGTAAAGGCGTATCACCGCCGAGCGCGCGAGAGATCGTGGTCACGTTGTGATCCAGCATGCCGATCAGCGTGCCTTCGTAAGTGCCCGGTGCACCGAGCGCGTCGGAATAGAGTTCGCCGCCGACCACGACCTGATGGCCGCGCGCGCGGGCGCCTTCCACGAGCGCGCGGACGTTGCGTTCCGGGACGGAGCTTTCCACGAAAACCGCGCGGACTTTCCGCGAGACCAGCAGCGTCACCAGTTCCTCGATGCGCTTCAGGCCTGCTTCGCTTTCGGTGGAAAGTCCCTGAATGCCTTCGACATCGAAACCGTACGCGCGGCCGAAATAGCCGAAGGCGTCGTGCGCGGTGATGAGGACGCGGGCTTCCTTCGGCACCGTGTTCAGGATCTTCCGGCTGTAGTCCGCAAGCCGCGAAAGTTCGGCAAGATAGGCGGCCGCACCGGCCTGATACGCCGCACGGCCCGCGGGGTCGCGCTCGATCAGCGTGTCACGCACCGCCTCGACGACGATCGACCAAAGCTTCGGATCCATCCAGACGTGCGGGTCCTTGCGGTCCTTGTAGTCCTCGTCGGCGAGCAGTTCCGACTGGGGAATCTTCTCCGCGGCAAAGAGCACGGGCTTCGAGCGGGCGAGCGCCTTCAGTGTTTCGTCGAGCTGCGCTTCGAGATGCAGGCCGTTCGCGATCACGAGATCGGCGGACGAAAGCCTGGCGATGTCGGCGCGGGTGGGGCGGTAGGTATGCGGATCGACACCCTCGCCGAGCAGGCTTGCAACCTCGACCCGGCTGCCGCCGACGGCGCGGACGGTGTCTGCAAGCATCGAAACCGTCGCGACCACGCGAAGCGGCTTCTGCTGCGCCTTAGCGGGGGTATGGAGTGCGCCGAAGATGGAGAGCGCGGCCAGCGCTAGAACCGGGAAGATGCGGCGCACGTTGCGCTCCTGATGCTATTGCGAATTATTCGCAGAAAGATGCGCCTCGTAGCGGGGATTGTCAAGATTCCTGCGAATGGCTCGCAACCAGCGATTCAAAGGTTCAAAACGAAAAAGGCCGGCGCCCTTTCGAGCGCCGGCCCCGCTATCAGTCCCCTACTGCCGTCAGGATCCGTAGTGGATCGAACAGCCGTAGGGCCGGGTCGAGGGATTTGGCACGGGCTTGTTCGCGACGACCGCCTGCAGCGTTTCACGGACGTAATTCACGGCCTTGGGCAGCGAGTCTGCGCGTGCGGAGGGAATGCTGTCGATGCCGCCCTTGTAGACGAGCGTGCCTTTGGCATCGATGACGTACATGTGCGGCGTCGTCTGCGCGCCATAGAGCATGCCGACCTTGCCCTGCGGATCAAGGAGGGTGTTCGCCGGTACAGCCTTGCGATCGTCGTTCAGCTTGATCGCGGTCAGGCCGTCGACGTAGCCCTGCCTGCCGGGCGGCGATGAAATCACCTGAAGCCACACGACGCCCTTGTCGGCGGCTTCCTTCTGCAAGGTCTGCATGTTGTTGGCGCCGTAATGCATCCGCACATAGGGGCAATCGTGATTGGTCCATTCGAGCACGACGATCTTGCCGCGCAGCGACTTCAGGTCGATGGTCTTTCCGTCTGCGGTTTGGGCGGTGAAGGCGGGCGCTTCCTTGCCGATCTCGGGCGATGCCGCGGCGGGAAGCGCGAGAACCGCAACAAGCGCCGCAGTGGCAATCAGCTTCTTCATCATTGGTTTCTCCCTTTCTAGTTTTCGACGCGGGCGGTTTTCGGCTGCCCGATTTCACGCAACACGATTTCCGGTGTGAGGATTTGCGGCAGGACGACAGGCTGCGCGTTCGTGCCCGCCGGATAGAACACGTAGAGCGGCACGCCGTTGCGGCCGAAATTCGCAAGCATCTGCGTGATCGCGGGGTCGCGATGGGTCCAGTCGCCCTTGAGATAAGCAACGTTCGCCGCCTCGAAGGCCGAGATCACATTCGCGCGGTCGAGCGCAACACGCTCGTTCACCAGACAGGTGATGCACCATGCGGCGGTCAGATTCACGAAGACAGGACGGTTTTGCGCGCGCAGTTCCGCAAGACGCAGCGGCGTATAGGCTTCATAGCGCGCATTCGCGCCCGCCGCTTGCGCTGGCGCGCCGTTCACGAAATAGACGCCGAGTAGAACTGCTGCGGCGAGGGATGCCACAGAAAGCGTGTAGTTCGCTGCACGCCAGGATTTTCCGGATGAAGCAAAGATCCACGCGCCGAATGCGATCAACAGCATGCCGCCGAGTGCTGCCGCGACAGCGTTCGCGCCCGCCTGCTGCGCGAGCACCCAGACCAGCCAGATCGCGGTGGCGTACATCGGGAAGGCGAGCGCCTGCTTGAGCCGCTCCATCCACGCGCCCGGCTTGGGAAGGAAACGGAGGAGCGCGGGCCAGTAACAGAGCAGCAGATATGGAAGCGCGAGGCCAAGTCCGAGCGCGAAAAAGATCGCGAGCAGCATCAGCGCCGGCTGGCTGACTGCGAAACCAAGCGCTGCACCCATGAAGGGCGCGGTGCAGGGGGTCGCGACAACGGCAGCAAGGCCGCCTGCAAGAAAGCTCATGCCGTAGCCGTCGTTGCCGCCATAAGCGCCGAGCCGCGAAAGCGACGAGCCGAAAGCGATCAGGCCCGACTGGCCCAGGCCGACTGCGAACATCAGATAGGCGAGAAAGAGCACGAACAGCGGAGACTGAAACTGGAAGCCCCAGCCAAGCTCCGCACCGCCTGCCTTGAAGGCGAGCACGATCGCCGCAAACACGCCAAAACAGGCGAGCACGCCGGCGGTGTAGGCGAGGCCATGTATGTGCCGCTGCCGGTAGCCCATCCGCGCGTGGTTCAGGAGCGAAAGCACCTTGATCGAGAGTACGGGAAAAACGCAGGGCATCAGATTGAGAATGAAGCCGCCGAGAAACGCGAAGACCAGCGCCGTCACAAAGCCGATGTCAGGAACCGCGATGCTGCTGCGCGTTCCGAGCGCACCGGTGATGTTTGCCGAAACCGCGTAGGCGGTCTGCTTGCTGCCTTTGGCATCATCGAGCACAAGTACGCCGCGCAAGGTCTGGGGCAGCGTCGGCTCGTAGGGAGACAGCGTGAGCGTGAGCTCGCCATTCTTGATGCGATGAGGCTGGTCGGCTGCGTGGGTGACAACACCCCAATCGGAAGCGAAGAAGTGCGCGCTCCTGAACTTCGCAGGCGAAATGTCTTCTGAGGTGGCGAGCAGTTCGATTTTTCCGTCCTTCGCATTCGCCGTGAACGGCCAGGCGTTTTCGATCGGAAGTTTCGTGCGCGCGCTCTCGATCTCGCGGATGCTGATGCCGGTCGCCATGCCTTTCGCAACGACGGGAAGGGAGAGTTCGAGCGTCACCTGCTCGGGGATGCAGATTTCCTCGCAGACGAGCCAGTCGACCACCGCTTTGACCGGCACGGTGTCTCCCGCGCGCAGATTTTCCGGCAACTTGATTTTCGTAAGCAGGGTTACTTCGTCTTCGTAGCCGTAGTTCGCGACCGGGCCGATCATGATTCGCTTCGGCGCGGGCCAGAGGATTTCTCCGGCTTTCGCGCCTTGCGGCAACGTCCACGCGATCGATGTCGCCATGCCGGCGTCGCCGGGGTTTCCCCAATAGGTGTGCCAGCGCGGTTTGATGACCTTGTGAATGCCGACCGTGATCGTGCTGCCGGCTTCGACTGTGCGCGCTTCGCTCACGAGGCGCGCGGTGACGTGGTCGGTTCGCGCTGTTTCTGCGGCGTTCGATATGGTCAAAGCCACTGCGAACGCGGCCGCGGCGAGAATTGCGATCAGAAGTGTACGTTGCAGGTTCATGCTGCCGGCATTCGATCTTTTTTGTTGCTGCGAATTCTACGTCACTAGGGTCTCAATTTGGCGAAAGAACAGCTACAGCGACTCTGCATGGATGCAAGTGGGCAACCGCCCCGCACCATCGGCAAAACTCGACGAGTCCTGACGTGGGCAGGATCGGTCGCCTGCTCCACAAGAAATAATATATTGAAAATATTGAAGAAAAATAGTGGGACTGTGGCCCACTAATCTTGCCCACAATCCTGTTGGGACGATTTGAGGTTGACCGAGAGGGCCTCCAGGCGTCTCCTGAAGCCCGGCGAAAGAGGCGGCAAACGGCCTCGCGCGGGTTGGAATCGATCAGGACGGAAGAAGTGGTCATGCAGGCCGAAGAAATACTCCAGGAAATCTCCGACTATTGCCGGCGCGCGGGTCTCGCGGAGTCGACGTTCGGCCGGCGCGCAGTCAACGACGGCAAACTGGTGAGCCGTCTTCGCGACGGCGGCCGGATCACGACCGTGACGCTCGATCGCATCCGGTCATTCATGCACGACAGTATCTCGGCGCCGCGCGGCGCGATCATCGAACGGCCGATGCCGCCGCGGCCGATCTCCTCGATCCCGCCAGCACCCCCTTCCGGTGACGAGACCGACGACCCGCAGCGCAATTTCCGCTTCTTCGACAACCGCCAGAAATATCTCCTGTTCGTAAACACCTGCGGCGAGAAGTCGGTGATCGCGAACCGGGTCGGCATGGAGCTCGGCAACATCCATCCGCGTCCGCCGGCGCTGCGCGTGTTCGACGCCGGCGTCGGCGATGCCACCGTGTTGTCGCGCGTGATGCGCGCGATGCATGAGCGTTTCTCGACGCTGCCGTTCTACATCGTCGGCAAGGAAATCAGTCTTGAAGACGTGCGGCTCGCGCTCGACAAGATGGCCGACCGCTTCTTCGAGCATCCGTCGACCGTGCTTGTGCTGACCAACATGTATTATTCGGAAGCGCCGTGGCTGACGACGCATTCGCGCGAAGCCGCGTCCAGCATGGTGTGGCACGAACTCGCGCTCACCGGAAACTCCGCCTTCTCGTTCGAATCGCAGATCTCCGCGCTGCAACCGTTCCTTGCCGAGAACTGGAAAGCGCGCGTTTCGCCGAAGAGCGGCAATCCGGTTTACGAGCGGCCGGTGGTGCTCGTGATCTACCGTCAGGACCACAAGTTTCTCCTGGACAACATCATTCCGAAACGCGGCGCTACCGACGCGAATTACGACCTCGTCATGGCCTCGCAGCCCTACCGGCTTCGCTCGTCCGTCGAGTTCAAGGCGAAGAAAGTGATCGCGCCGCTTGCGCGCGCACTCGGGCCGGGCGGACGCATGATCGGCATTCACTCGCGCGGCGGCGACCCCGGACAGGAAATCATCCAGAAGGTCTGGCCAGGAGACAATCCGTTCACGCAGGATCGTCATGCGATCCTGAAAGCGGTAAAGAACGAGTTGGGCTCCGCGGGCCGCGACCTGAATTTCAACGCCTACGCCGACAATCGCTCGATCTTTCGCTACGACATGCACACGCTTCCATCCGAAATCTCGGCGGAAAGCGGTTCTTCGATCGGAACGTCCACGCTGTTTGCGGCGTGGAACGCCGCGATCTACGTGGCGCAGGTGGAGGACGACCGGCTTTCGAAAGTCGTGACCGACGACCGCTACCTTCAGGCGACGCGAGAGGTGCTGCAACAGCACGGCGGTCTGTGGTTCAGCGACGAGTCTTACGTCATCTCAAGAAAGCGGGACTAGACCATGCTCAATCCGCACAGGCTGGAAAGCATCGCCGACGCGCCGGACTTCAACGCGATTTTGGGCGACGTTTCGCTCGAGGCGGTGATGCCCACGGAAGCCGAACTGCACGAGGCGGCTTCGGTGCTGCCCACGGGTACTGCGATCTATCTCACGGACCTTCCGAACCGCAGCGGCGAACAGCTCATGCAGATCGCACGCGGCGTGTTCATGCGCGGGCTCAAGCCGGTGCCGCATATCGCGGCGCGCAACGTCATTTCCGAGCAGAAGCTCGGGGATATGCTTGCGCGCCTTGCGTCGTCAGCCGGCGTGAGCCGGATCATGCTGATCGGCGGCGATCATGGGCGAAGCGCGGGGCCTTTCGAAAATGCGTTGCAAGTGCTCGAAAGCGGCGTGCTTGAGGCGAGCGGTATCCGGGAGATCGGTATTGCAGCCTATCCGGAGGGCCATCCCGCCATTTCCGGGGACGTGCTGCGCGCCTCGCTTCGCGACAAGCTGGAGGCGGCGGAACGCGCCGGTATAGCTGCGGATATCGTGACGCAATTCGCTTTCGACGCCTGGCCGGTGGTGACGTGGCTTCGGGCCCTGCGCGCGAGCGGCGTTCACAACCGGGTGCGGATCGGAATGGCGGGGCCGGCGAGCATTCCGGCGCTCATGAAGTTCGCGAAGCGTTGCGGAGTCCGCGCTTCCGCAAACGGCTTTGCGCGGCATGCGGCTTCGATCGGCAGGCTATTGACCCGCGCGACCCCGGCTGAAGCCGTGAACGATCTGGCCGAAGCCGCAGCAGCGGAGAACCTCGGGCAGATCGCTTCGCATTTCTATTCCTTCGGCGGCCTCGTGCAGGCGTCGAAGTGGGTGAGGGATGCGAAGAATGGCGTGATCGCCTGAAGCCTGCGCGCGGCTAGGTATCGAAGCGCCTCCAGCCTTCCTGCATGAGCCGCTCCTGCGGCAGGAAGCGCTTCTTGTAATCCATCTTCTTCGCGCCATCGACCCAGTAGCCGAGATAGACGTAGGGCAGGCCCATTCGCCGCGCGCGTTCGATGTGGTCGAGGATCAGGAAGGTGCCGAGCGAGCGCTCGCGCGCGATCTCAGGATCGTAGAACGAATAGACCATCGACAGCCCGTCCGAGAGCACGTCGGTTAGTGCGACCGCGATCAACGGACCTTCGCCGCGGCCGGTCAGGAACGTGTCGGGTCCGCGCGGACGATATTCGATCAACCGAGAGCGTACGTGGCTGTCTTCGACCATCATGGAATAGTCGAGCACGGTCATGTCGACCATGCCGCCGTCCGCATGCCGGCTGTCGAGATAGTGACGAAACAACGAATACTGCTCGGCGGTGGGGACAGTCTGCCGCGCGCTGCCGATCAAGTCGGTGTTGGTCTTCACGACACGCTTGAAAGTACGCGAAGGCGCAAAGTCGCTGACTACGACCCGCACGGAAACGCAGGCGCGGCAGGCCTCGCAGGCCGGACGATAGGCGATCGATTGGGAGCGGCGGAATCCGCCATTCGTTAGGATGTCGTTGATTTCGGGCGCGCGCTCGCCGACGAGATGGGTGAATACCTTGCGCTCTTTCTTGCCCGGCAGATACGGGCAGGCGGAAGGGCTCGTCAGGAAGAACTGGGGAGTATCGCGCGAATGTTTGGTCACAGGCCCGGAATCGCCCCTGGCTTGTTGTGTGTTTGAATCATCGCGCTTTCATGTAGCCTCGTCAAAGGGCGATTTCGTGACACTTTGTTTCAGAGTCTAACGGCGAAGCGAGGCGGCGCGTGCCTCATCGTTGATCACCACCGTGCCCGTAAGAAAGTCATGCAGTGTGCGCCGGCGGGAATTGAAGAGCGCGACCAGGAGAATCAGCGGCGTCAGCGCGGTCGAAAGCACCCAGAAGAAGATGGCATGCACTGCGCCGAGCAGGAAGTACATCGGGGCGCCGTACCACGTCCGCATTTGCAGGCCCATGAGCCGCATGCCGTAGGTCGCCGAGTGAGGCGAGCCGAGGGTAACGCCGACATAAAGGACCGCCCAGATCGCCGCGATCGGGCCAAGGAGGGCGAATACGACGACGCCGAGGCCGAGCGTCACGACCGTGAACATCAGCATGAAGAGCGCGAGAATGGCGATCGGGACCAGCACGATGACGGCATCGAACAGGAACGCAAACATGCGGCGCGCAAGCACGCCTTCGAACAGCTCCGGCTGGCTTACCGGATCGTAGGCGTGGGGGCGGGGCGCGTTCGAGGTACCGATCTGGGCAGCCATTGTCTTTCTCCTGCTCGCGCTAAACTTGGGTTCTTGCGAGCGCCCTTACAAGTCCGGTGCCGGCTATCTTTTGGCCTCCGGCCGTGAGCTTGCGCGGGCGTTGCACCGGTTCCCGCTCCGGCATGGTAGAAAGAATGTCTCGAAAGACAATGGCGGGCGGTACGATAGGATGACGGCGGCGAAATCGGCGAAGGGGCTCGCGAATCTGATCGGCCCGCTGAGCATTCTCAATATCGCGCTGTTCGCCTATGTGCTGTTTCAGCCGCTGCTGACCACGCGCATCTCGTTTTTCTTGCGCAACGACATCAGCCTTTGGCAGGCGGCGATCGACCTCTACCGGATCGATAAATTCCTGTTTGCAGTGGTCGTGCTGATGGGCATCGTGGCGCCGGCGATCAAGATGGTGGCGATGACCGTGGCCTGGTACTTTGCCGATGTGAAGCGGGCGCCGCATTATATGAAGTGGCTCGTTCTTCTCGGCCGGCTCTCCATGCTCGACGTGATGCTGCTCGCGATCCTGATCGTGGCGATCAAGGGCATTGGTATCGGTACCGTGCTGATCAGGCCGGGCTTCTACCTCTATGTCGTTCTCGTTGCCGGATTTCTTCTTTTGTCCCTGGTGATGGAGAGGATGATGGAAACGATGAGCAAACGGCCGCGCCACGGGGCCTAACGATCCAAATTGCCGCAACCGGACTAGTACGGATGGCAGTGGTCGCCTGTTCGCGTACATCCGCGCTTTCTAAGCGGGAGACCGGACAGCGATGACAAAACGCAAGCGCGACGTCGAAAAGGACTATCCTCTCGGAGCGTTCGCCGAAAAGCTGCGGCGGCTTGCCGACGCGATCGAGAACGGCGAGCGCTTCGAAATTCAGGTTGCAGGCGAGCGCGTTTACGTTCCTGCACGCGCGACTTTCAATATCGAGCACGAAAGAGGCGACGGTGAAGAAGAGATCGAGTTTCAGATCAAGTGGAAACTCGCGGAGTAAGCGTGCGCCGGACAATCCTGACCGCGGAACAATCCGGCCGCCGCCGCGTTGTACCTGCCGTCGAGGCAACCAAGAGTGAAGGAGAGACACCATGAAGAAGATTGTCATGGCTGCCGCAATTTCCCTCGCGGCCATTGCGACCGCAGTTCCGGTCAGTGCCGAACCGGGCGGCGCCTTTACGGGCGCAGTCACGGGCGGTGTGATCGGTGGCGTCGTGGGCGGTCCCGTCGGCATTGCTGTCGGCGCGGTTTCGGGTGCTATCGTGGGTGACCACGTGACGGGCCCGAACTGCTATGTCGACAACTACGGCCGTACGCTCTGCCGCTAACGAAAAAGCCCCGCTTCGGCGGGGCTTTTTTTATTGCAGGATTGGGATTTATTTGGTCGCAGGCGTATTGATCTTCGGAAGTTCGATCGAAACGCGCGAGTCCTTCTGACCGCCGATCACGCCGGTCATCATGAGGACGGCTCCGCCCAGAACTGCGACAAGAAGCGCTCCAATCAGTACACCTGCAAGCCCGATACCACCACTATTGTCAGCCATTGTATCTCTCCGTTTGCGCCGTCCCGGAGCGATAACCGCTTTGCGTGACGGTGGTTCCCATTGTGAACTTTGGCGCAATGGCGCTTTTCGCTGACGCGCGAATCCCCTAGCAATCGGTATGTAAGAAATTGCGTTCAAGGCAAAAGGCATGTCCAAACAAAAGCGTGTAACGGAAATGGGCCGCTACTGGCTCCAGATCGACCGGCAGACCAAATCTTCTTTTGACGATCTCGAATCGGCGCAGGCCGCCGGCGAGCAGATGAAGAAGAAATTTCCGCAGATTCACGTCGCGCTCTACGACAAGCAGTCCGGCCTGCATTCGGTGCTGCGTCACGTCGAGTAAGCGTCGGGTTTTGCCTTCGCCTGCAAAGATGGCATGATGCCCGCCGAGACGGCGGAGCGTTGCGTATGTTCGTTTATCGGGGGAGCAGGCCGGACGGTTCTGGCCGCGTGCTTTTGGTCGCTGCTGCATTCGCAGGGTTGACCACTTTTGCGCTGGCGCAGGCCAGCGGCCCGGATTTTTTCAAGATCACCGACCTGAAGACGGACGACAACGTGAACGTTCGCAGCGAACCCAACGCGAACGCGAAGATCGTCGGAAAAATCGCCAAAAACACCGACGGGGTGAAGAACCTCGGCTGCAAGGGCGGCCTTACCAAGAAGCAGTGGGAAAAGGCGAGCGACGCGCGCAAAAAAGCCGACGCGCGCACGGGCTGGTGCGAAGTCGAATTCAAGGACGTCAAAGGCTGGGTCTCCCGCAGGCTTCTCGTCGAGGGGACAGGCTCGAATGACGGGCCGCTCGAGCAGCAGGCGCAGACACCGGACGAGCAGAAGCAGGAGCAGCAGAAACAAGAGCAGGCGGAGAAGAAGCCCGAAACGCCGCCGGCACCTCCGCCAAAGATTGCTCCCAGCTTCGATTGCGAGAAAGCCGAAAAGCACGCCGAGAAGCTCGTGTGCGGCGACAACGGACTTGCGGCGCTGGACCTAGAAATCGCCCGGCTCTACGTGCTGGCGAGCGAGGAAATGAACGCGACACCCGGTTTCGAAGAATTGCTGGACGGCCAGCGCAAGTGGCTCGCCGAACGCAATACCTGCTTCGATCAGGAGTGCCTCGCGGAGATGTATGTGCGCCGCATCCACCAGTTGCGGCAGGGCTTCGATGCCGCGCGCAAGCCCGGCAACCGGATCCGCAGCGCGGGGCCTTATGTGCTGCGCTGTGACGGGCTGGACGCGCTGGTCGGCGTCACCGTGGTCAGCACGGACCCGGCCTATGCCTATATCGAGTGGAATAAAACCTTCGCCGTCATGAAGAAGATCCCGTCGGCTTCCGGCGTGCATTACGACGGGAATTTCGCGAGCCTTCGCGCCAAGGGGACGAAGGCGAGCCTGAAGCTTCCGGGCCACGACGACAATCTCACCTGCAAGCTGGAGACGGGCGGCTAGCCGCGCAGAAAAATTCATGGCGCGGATCGAATATGCCGATATCGACGCGGAGAAAGTGAAGCCGCTCAGCGCGCGCATCGTCGCCGAGCGCGGGCAGATGCTACACATCTACCGCATGCTCCTGCACAGCCCCGCGGTCGCGGAAGGCTGGCTAGCTCTCATGACCGCGATCCGCCAGCGCTGCGCGCTTGCCGGAGATTTGCGCGAACTGGTCATCATGCGGATCGCGCAACTGAACGGCGCTGCTTACGAAGCCGAACAGCATCACGCCTACGCGCTGAAGGAAGGCGTTTCGGAAGCGCAGCTTGCCGAACTCGAAGACTGGGAAAATTCGAAACTGTTTTCGGCCCTTCAGCGCGCGGTACTCGACTATACCGACAACATGACGCTCGACGTGAAGGTGCCGGAGAAGGTATTTGCCGAGGTGCGTAAGCGTTTCGACGAACAGGGCATGATTGAGCTGACCGCGACGATTGCGAGCTACAACATGGTCTCGCGCTTTCTGGTCGCGTTGCAGGTCGAAGGCAGCGACCAGGTCTAGCGCTCGCGACCGTACGCCGTGCCTGTCACCGCGAGCCAGCATTTCAAACGGCAAACCGGCGGCGCGTCTTCTCGGGCTCACTGCCGGGCGTGCGCGGCGCGGTGCGCCAGAATGCGGGCCAGTTCGCGATTTCTTCAGGGGACGGGAAGGGGCCTAGGACGGCGCATTTCAAGCCGCGGCTACCGGGCGACTATAGCGCAAAGCGGGGAAGCGCAGGACGGGAGGAAGCGATCTTCTCCAGCTTCGCGCCAGTATGGTCACGCTGAAGAGCGTGTTCCGCAAAGCCTACGTAGCAAGGTTGGACTCATGGGCACGCTGTTTCGAATTCTGTTCTGGCTTTTCGCGCTGCTCTATCTGGCGGCGGTTGCCGGCTTCGCGGGTATGATCCTTGGGGCCGTGCCGTTCGGCTCGCCGATCGCAAGCCTGCTCGTGCCGATCGGTCTGCCCTGGTCGATGTTCGCCGACCGCTTGCCGCGCATGGCGATCCTCGGATTCGGCCTGAGCTTCTGGGCGGCGTTCCTCGCGCCCGCGGTCAATCTTCTGATCTTGTATGTCTTGAAGAAGATCGCAAGCCGCAGAGGCTAGAGCGTCGTGAACAGCAACTGGTTCGACGGCGTGCCGGCCATGACGACTGCGAGCGGCGCAATGAAGACCGCCGCAACGGCGGCGAGCCCGATGAAGCCGAAGGTGAGGGTCGAGAGCGGTTTGTGCTGGGTCGGTTCCATTGTTCTTTTTTCTTTGGTTACGAGCCCATAAACAGCACCGGCCGCCCAGGGTTCCGAAATTCCTAGAACAAGTGCATCCTTTTGCGCCAGCGCGAACTGCGCGTTGCGTAAGCAAACGGTTACGAGGAGGGCGAGTTTTGAATCTAATTTCTTTCCAGAACCCGGTGTTTTCGGCCTACGCCATCGCGGCATCGCTGATGGTGCTGAAAGTGGTCGCGATGTCGTGGCTCACGGTCTGGCAGATGATGAAGGTGAAGGGCGGCTACCGCTCACCGGAGGATCTCCGCAAGACGCCGCTCAACCCGAAGCCGAAGAAGAGCCAGCTCCTGCCGAACGAGAACGTGGAGCGCGTGCGCCGCATCCAGCAGAACGATCTGGAGAACGTGCCGTTCTTTCTGATCGCCGGGTTTCTCTATGTGCTGACCGCACCGTCCTTATGGCTCGCGCAGGTGTTGTTCTACGGCTACGCGATCTCGCGTTTCGCGCATTTCGCCGCATATTACACCGCGCAGACGCACGACATGCGCGCGACACTCTGGACCATCGGTTCGGTGATTATCGTGTTCATGAGCGTGTGCGTGATCTGGGCCGGCCTGCGCTGAAGGAACGGGCCTTACGCTGCGGGTGAACCGGACTCCGTTTCGGCGGTTATCGAAGCGGAGGATTTGTCATGCAGAACGAACGCGAGAAGGGAATTCCGGAACGCGAGACCGGCAACTGGTCCGGCAAGCAGGATCAGAAGCCGCGGCCGGGCGAAAGCAATGACAGCCAAGCCGGGCAGCGCGAATACACTGAACCGAGCCGCAAGGACGGCAATTCGACCGGCAATCCCGGATAGTGCGCTATCCCGGAACTCCTGACGGCCGCTACTTCGTGGTGCGCGGCCGGCTGTGGCGTACGACCAATCCTTCCATTCCGGAGGACGAGCGCGCCGTATTGACCAAAGCGCTCATGAAAGCCCGCAGGGACATACGCGAGGCGCGCGACACAAACGCCGCACTGGAAGAGGACGCGCGCCGGCGCGTGCACGAAGCTAAGGTTAAGCTCGGTGAAAGAGGCGCGCCGTGGTGGACCGACGGTGCGCCGGACTACAACCGGCACCTCGCGAAGAACACTCCCTATAAGGCGTGGTTTGAGAAACAATGTAGCGAGGCTTGACGCGCAGCGCGTCTCACCACCGGCTCGTTCATCATCGAGATCGCTCGCGGAGTATACAAATTCAATCAATCCGGAACGTCATGGTGCAACGGAGACCCGAAGTATCGAAGTTCGCTTCGATCGAGCCGTTCAACAGCGAAAGGGTTTTGGTAATAAGCTTTGTGCCGAAGTTGTGCTCGGTCGGCGAACAGACTTCAGGCCCGCCGCGTTCCAACCACACGAGAGTTATCAGGCTTCCTGCTTTTTCCCACTCGATCTCTATGTGTCCCTCGGCCGTACTCAGGGCTCCATGCTTCGCCGCGTTGGTCGTAAGTTCATGGAAAATCATAGAGAGTGCTCTTGCGACGTGTGCCGGCACCTCAACATGTGGCCCTCTCGTCTTCAATCGGCTGGCGCCGTAAGCCCAGGAAGGCGCAGAGACCAGTCTTTCCAGCGTAGTTGCTTTGTGATCTCCAAGGAGCCTCTCGGTATCGATAGCAGCGCGGACGCGTTCGCTTATCACGTTTGCTTCATCCCGGTCGGACATGGATAGTCCGAGGATCGCCTGAACCACAGCCAACTTATTTTTGCTTCGATGTTCAAGCTCGTTGAGCAGGAGTTGACGTTCTCTATCAACGCGCTCCAGCGCTTCCACCTTTCGGCCATAGAGCGTCGCGAACCATACGAGCGTGCCGCCAGCGATTGCAAAGGCAATTTTGCTTCCAGAACTCACGTTGTCCTGATATCCGAGGCTGCTCGCGATGTCATAGTTCCAGGTCGCGCCCAACGCTAAGATTGTTGCGGCCGTCCCTGCGACCGGACCGCGATAAAGAGTAGCCAGCAAAATAGCCGGAAAAAATGTCGCATAAGGCAGCGATTGTGCGAATACGAATGTAAGGAACATTCGCGCCAGAGTGGCTATCGCCACTAAGGCGATCGCAGCTAACAGTGCCTCTGCAATAAGCCTTATCGAAAAATGCGCTAAGCGCCGGTCTTCCATCGCTATAAATTTTCTTTGGACTAAAATATCAATGGACTAAATTATCAATCCTTCCGCCACCCTCGGCGCAAAATACGTCAGCACTGCATCGGCCCCGGCGCGCTTGAAGGCGAGCAGAGACTCCATCATCGCCTTGTCGCCATCGAGCCAGCCGTTGTTCGCGGCGGCCATGATCATCGCGTACTCGCCGGACACCTGATACGCCATCGTCGGCATGCCGAAGGCTTCCTTCACGCGCCAGACGATGTCGAGATAGGGCAGGCCCGGCTTCACCATCACCATGTCGGCACCTTCTTCGATGTCGATCGCGACTTCGCGAAGCGCTTCGTCGGTGTTGGCGGGGTCCATCTGGTAGGTGCGCTTGTCGCCCTTGAGCGTCGCGTTCGAGCCCACGGCATCCCGGAAGGGCCCGTAAAACGCGCTCGCATACTTCGCGGCGTAGGCGAGGATCTGCACGTCCTGAAAATTCGTGGCATCCAGCCCCGCGCGGATCGCACCGATGCGGCCGTCCATCATGTCGGAGGGCGCGACCACATCCGCGCCGCATTCGGCAAGCACCCGCGCCTGATCGACCAAGAGCGCCACCGACTCGTCGTTCAAAATCACGCCATCCTTCATCACGCCGTCGTGGCCGTGCGAGGTGTAGGGGTCGAGCGCGACATCGGCGACGAGGCCGATTTCGGGAAACTCTTTCTTGATCGCGCGGAGCGCGCGGCCGACGAGATTGTCCGGGTTCAGCGCTTCCGAGCCGTTCTCGTCGCGCAGCGCTTTTGGCGTATTCGGGAAGAGGGCAAGCGCGGGGATTTTCAGCTTCATTGCGCGCTCGGCCTCGCGCACGGCCTGATCCACCGAGAGGCGCTCCACGCCAGGCATGGAAGAGACCGGCTCGCGGGTGTTCGTGCCTTCGGCAATAAAGAGCGGCCAGATCAGGTCGTCCGTAGTGAGGACGTTTTCGCGCACCAGCCGGCGCGACCATTCGGTCTGGCGGTTGCGGCGCATGCGCGTGGTCAGGCCGAGGTCGTTGGCCTTCTTGCCAGCGGCTAGCGGCACGACTTCGGCGGGGCGGGTTTTGCCTGTGATCGGCGGCATGGCTGGCGGCTCACTTCAAGGTTACGGCTGGAAGCTCTTTTATCCCGTCGGGGCGGGCGCGCCAAACCTACTATCGGCGAGGTGTCGCGGCCCGCGTTGACCTTCCGCAAAAGCCCCGCATATTCGCCTGCCATGGATTTCACGCTCTCCGAAGAACAGGAAGCCTTCCGCGACGCAGCGCGGGATTTCGCCCGCGAGGTAATGATGCCGCGCGCGCGCGAATGGGACGAGCATTCGATCTTCCCGGTGGAGCAGCTGCGTGCGGCGGCGAGCCTCGGCTTCGGCGGGATCTACGTGAAGGAAGACGTCGGCGGCTCGGCGCTCACGCGGTTGGACGCCGCGATCATCTTCGAGGAACTGGCGCAGGGCTGCACCTCCACCGCCGCTTATATCTCGATCCACAACATGGCGGCTTGGATGATTGACACCTTCGGCGATGTCGATGTGCGGCATCGTTTCCTGCCGAAGCTGACGACGATGGAGCACTTCGCGAGCTATTGCCTGACCGAGCCGGGCGCGGGCTCGGACGCGGCATCGCTGCGCACGACGGCGAAGCGCGAAGGCGGCTTCTATGTGCTGAACGGCGAGAAGGCGTTTATCTCCGGCGGCGGCGCTTCCGACATTTATGTCTGCATGGTGCGGACCGGCGAGCCGGGCCCGCGCGGGATTTCCTGCATCGTGGTCGAGAAGGATACGCCGGGATTGAGCTTCGGCGCGCAGGAACAGAAACTCGGCTGGAAGTCGCAGCCGACCGCAGCGGTGATCTTCAACGACTGCCGCGTGCCGGTCGAAAACCTGATCGGTGCCGAAGGGCAGGGCTTCAAGATCGCGATGGCGGGGCTGGACGGCGGGCGGCTCAACATCGGCGCGTGTTCGCTCGGCGGCGCGCAGTTCTGCCTCGACCGCACCCTCGAATACATGCGCGAGCGGAAACAGTTCGGAACGCGGCTCGCGGATTTTCAGGCCTTGCAGTTTCGTGTTGCCGACTATGCGACAGAACTTGAAGCGGCCCGCCTGCTGCTTTGGGCGGCGGCGCAGAAGGTCGGCGACAAGGCGCCGGGTGCGACCCGCATGGCCGCAATGGCGAAACGGACTGCGACCGATACCGGCTTCGAGGTGGTGAACGGCTGTCTTCAGTTGCACGGCGGCTACGGCTATTTGCGCGATCATCCGATCGAGCGGGTGTTGCGCGATGTGCGTGTCCACCAGATCTTAGAGGGCACCAACGAAATCATGCGCGTCATCATCGCGCGCGAGATGCTCGGTAATTGAATGAGTGAACCCGAAATCCTGTTCGAGCGCCGCGGCTGCGCGGGGTTCGTGACCTTGAATCGTCCGCAGGCGCTGAATGCCGCGACCGACAACATGGTGCGGCAGTTGGCGAAGCAACTCGACCTCTGGGAGAACGACAGCGCCATCGAGCGCGTGGTCGTAAAGGCAGCGGGCGAACGCGCCTTCTGTGCAGGCGGCGACATCCGCGCGCTCTATCAACAGTACAAGGCAGGCGAAGTAAATAAGTCGATCGATTTCTGGCGCGTCGAATACACGCTCAATCACCGCATCAAGCATTTTCCGAAGCCGTATGTCGCGCTGATCGACGGCATCGTTATGGGCGGCGGCGTCGGCCTCTCGGTGCATGGCCTGTATCGCGTGGCGGGAGACAGATATTCGTTCGCCTATCCCGAAGTCGGCATCGGATTTTTCCCGGATGTCGGCGCGACCTATGTGCTGCCGCGGCTCCCGGGAAAGACCGGTCTGTGGATCGCGCTCACGGGCTCGCGCGTCGGCGCGGACGACGGCGTTTCCTGCGGGCTTGCCACGCATCGCATCGCTTCTTTGCAGTTCGCGGAACTCGAACGCGCGCTGGAAACTGACGAAAGCGTTTCGGAAGTGCTGAAGACGTTTTCGCAGAAGCCTGCGCCCGGCAAGCTCGCGGCCGACCGGCCGCTGATCGACCGCATCTTCGAACTCGGCTCGGTCGAGGAGATTCTCGCGGCCCTCGACGGCGAAATGAACGAAGAAGCCTCGAAGCTCGCGCGGGCGATCCGCGCAAAATCGCCGCTCAGCCTCAAGATCGCCTTCGAGCAGGTGCAACGCGGAGGCAAGCTCGATTTCGCGGAGGCCATGCAGACCGAGTTCCGGATCGTGAACCGGGTCGCACGCGAGGCGGAATTCTACGAAGGCATCCGCGCGGTCGTGATCGACAAGGACAACGCGCCGCAATGGAATCCCGCCTCGCTGGAAGAGGTGAACGGGGATAAGGTGGCGTCCTATTTCGCGCCGCTTCCCGCGCCGGAGGAACTCAGACTTTGACCCTTTACGAAGACCCGCTGGACGAAGCGATCGGCCGCGACTCCGTGAAGGTGAAGCCGTGGCGCCAGCGCATGATCTATTTCCAGCGCGCGGTCGGCGGCTTCATGCTCGTGAAGGGCCTGATCGGCTGGGCGATCATCTGCGGGCTGCCGCTCGGCATTCCCTTCGAAGAGATGCGGATGCACGCGCAGGCGTGGACGATTTTCTTCGCCGTGATCGACGTGGTGGCGGGGGTGGCGCTCTGGCTCGGCTCGGCCTGGGGCGCGACGCTGTGGCTTGTGGTAGTCGCGACCCAGATTTCCGCCGATGTCGTGTTCACGGAGCGCGCGGGGATTCTCGTGCTGCTCACGATCGTGGAAGTGGTGCTGGTCGCGGGCTACGTGCTCGTCCGTTTCAAGGTGCTTGAAGAAGACACCAAGTAAGAAAGTTTGGGGAGGCTCTGTATGGCAAAGATCGGTTTCATCGGGCTCGGCAACATGGGTTTGCCGATGGCGCAGAACCTCATCAAGGCGGGGCACGAAGTGTCCGGCTTCGATGTAACGCCGGTGGGGCCTGCGAAACTTGCCGAAAGCGGCGGCAAGTCCGCGAAGGAAATCGGCGATGCGGCAGCCGGCATGGATTTCGTCATCACCATGCTGCCCGCAGGCCAGCATGTGCGCGACGTCTATCTCGGCAACGGAGGCGTGTTCCAGCGTGCGAAGAAGGGCGCGGTGTTCATCGACTGCTCGACCATCGACGTCGAAACCGCGCGTGCCGTGATCGCAGACGCAGAGAAGAACGGTTTTCTCATGCTGGACGCGCCGGTTTCCGGGGGCGTCGGCGGCGCGCAGGGTGCGACGCTTACGTTCATGGTAGGCGGCTCGGATGCGGCTTTCGCGAAAGCAAATCCAATCCTCGAGAAGATGGGCAAGACCATCGTGCATGCGGGCGCCGCCGGCGCGGGACAGGCCGCGAAGATATGCAACAACATGATCCTCGGCATCTCGATGATCGCGGTCTCCGAAGCCTTCGTGCTCGCGGAGAAGCTCGGGCTCGACAAGCAGAAGCTGTTCGACATTTCCTCGAAGTCTTCCGGCCAGTGCTGGTCGATGACGACCTATTGTCCCGTGCCGGGTCCGGTTCCCACATCGCCTGCGAACCGGGACTACGCCGCCGGTTTTACCGTAGCGATGATGCTGAAGGATCTTAAGCTCGCGCAGGAGGCGGCGAAGTCGGCAGGTGCTTCGACGCCGCTCGGCGCGAACGCCGCCGCGCTCTATCAGAAGTACGCCGATAGCGGCGAAGCGGGCAGGGATTTCTCCGGCATCATCAATTATCTGCGGAAGTCATAACGCCCGATGCACGGCGGGCACGATCATTCGCACGGCGATCATTCTCATGGTCCCACGCGCCATGATCGGGCATTCGCGATCGGTGTCACGCTCAACGTCGGCTTTGCTGCTGTCGAACTCGCATTCGGGCTGGTTTCGCAATCCCTCGCGCTGATTGCCGACGCCGGTCACAACTTCTCCGATGTCGCCGGTCTCCTGATCGCATGGTTTGCGGCGTTGCTCGCGCGAAAGCCGGCTACTTCGCTCCGCACCTACGGTTATCGCCGTGCGTCCATTCTGGCCGCGCTCGCCAATGCGGCACTTCTGATTGCTGCCGTCGGGTGGATTGTCGTCGAGGCGGTACAGCGGTTCTTCGATCCGCAGCCGGTGGCGAGTACGACGGTGATCGTGGTTGCCGCACTCGGCGTCGTCATCAACACGGCGACTGCGCTTTTGTTCATGCGGGGCCGGGAACACGACATCAACATCAAGGGCGCCTACCTGCACATGGCTGCGGATGCGGCGGTGTCGGCCGGCGTGGTGACCGCGGGCATTCTGATTTATTTCACGGGCTGGCTGTGGCTCGATCCGGCGATCAGCATCGCGATCGCGTGCGTGATCTTGTGGAGCACCTGGTCGCTTGCGCGCGACAGCTTGAATCTTTCGCTCGACATGGTGCCGCCGAATGTCGATCGGGGAGAGGTCGAGAAATATCTCGCGTCGCTGCCCGGCGTTTCGAACGTACATCACCTGCATATCTGGGCGATGAGCACGACGGAAATCGCGCTGACGGTGCATCTCGTTCGTCCGAATGCATCGCTCGACGACAAGTTTCTGAAGGATGCGTGCGAAGGCCTCAAACGTAGTTTCGGAATTGTGCACGCGACGTTCCAGATTGAGGCAGGCGCGTGCCCGGAAGCGTGCTGAATCGCTACATCGACCCCTATTTACAAGGCTTTTCCGCGCTTCATAAACCTTTCGTCAAGGCTGATTCCTGACCTTCCATTTATCATTCAATTTAAGGCTTCCTTTTCGCGTCTTGTGTACAAAGATGCATAACGAGCGGAAGAAAACTCCGCCGATAAGAACGAACACACGGGGCGTAGAACATGAAAAACGTAGCGCGAGCGGCGCAAGGCGCCGAACCGCTTGAGACATTCGACGAGCTGAAGACGCCTTATCTCGAGGCGTTGACGCTGGTGGAGCGGCTGCATCGCCGCCTGCTCGATGTCATCAAGGACGAATTCGATCGCCGCGGAAGTTCGGACATCAACAGCGTGCAGGCGCTCTTGCTGTTCAACATCGGCGGCAGCGAACTGACGGCCGGAGAGCTGCGCACGCGCGGCTACTATCTCGGCTCGAACGTGTCGTACAACCTCAAGAAGCTCGTGGAGATGGGCTATCTGCATCACCAGCGGTCGCGCATCGACCGCCGCTCGGTGCGCATCAGCCTCACCGACAAGGGCAAGGAAGTTCACGAGATCGTCGAGAACCTTTACCAGAAGCACATCCGCACACTGGAAAAGGTCGGCGGCATCGGCTCGCAGGATTTGCAGGTGTTGAACAAGGCGCTGCAACGCCTCGAGCGCTTCTGGACGGACCAGATCCTCTATCGCCTCTGATCGATAGAACGGCGACGCATTCCAAGAAACAGCCCCGGCGAAACGCCGGGGCTTTTTTTATGCGGCGCTTTTTCCGCGCGGCTCACCCTTCAGCCATGGGCTCCATGGCTCGGGCGGCAGTACGGTCTCTGAAGTCCATACCGGATGAATGATGCCGTAACGGTCGATGCGGCCGATCACGGCCGGTTTGTGAAGGTGATGGTTCTCACGGTCCATATGCACGCGGAAGCCGCTCGGTGCGTCCAGGGTAAGACCGGAGAGCGCTTCACGGATGCTGTCAGCGTCCAGCGTGCCGGCTTTTTCGACTGCCGTGGCCCACAGATTGAAGCCGAGCCAGGTCGCTTCCATCGGATCGTTGGCAATCGCCTTCGGGTCGCCCGAGAAATCGCGCCACGCGGAGATGAAACTACGGTTCGCCACGGAATCCATTTCATGCAGATAGTTCCACGTCACCAGGTGGCCGGTCATGTTCGCGCGTGGCAGCGCGGGCAGTTCCGCCTCGCCGATGGAAAGCGACATGACCGGGAGCATCTCGGCGGTCAGGCCCGCGCGGGCGAACTCGCGATAGAAGTGCATGTTGGAGTCGCCCGAAATCGTGGAGATGACGGCCGACTGCCCGCCGGCCGCGAAATTGCGCAGCTTTGCGACGACGCTACGCCAGTCGGTATGTCCGGCGGGCGCGTAGAACTCCGCGACATCCGATCCCGCAATCCCGGCCTTGGCGAGGTAGTTGCGGATGATGGCGTTTGTCGTGCGCGGATAAATGTAGTCGGTGCCAGCCAGAAAGAATTTGCTGCGGTGCTGACGGCGCAGGTAATCGATCGCGGGTAAGGCCTGCTGGCGCGGCGTGCCGCCCAGATAGAAGATGTTCGGAGACTGTTCTTCGCCTTCGTATTGGCTTGGATAGAACAGAAGTGCGTTCGCGCGCTCGACGACAGGGAGAACCTGCTTGCGCGACGCGGAAGTCCAGCAGCCGAAAATCGCCGCGACCTTGTGGTCGTCGAGCATCGCCTTGGCCTGATCGGCGTAGAGCGCCCAGTCCGAGCGCGGATTCATGATCACGGCTTCGACCGGGCGGCCAAGCAACCCGCCGCGCTCGTTCAGATGCTCGATCAGCATGACGAGAAGCGATTGCAGCGGCCGCTCGCTCGCGGTCATGGTGCCGGAAAGCGAATGCAGGATTCCGATCTTGATCGCGCCGCTGTCGAGGTTGACGAAATAGCGCTCGACCGCGTCCATCATCCATTGCGAGCGGTCGATGAGATCGTTCGCGGTGGTCAGCACGGACTCGCCCGCGTCCTCCACCTGCGTCACCGCGGAGGAAATCTCGGGCAGGGCGCCGGCGACGCCGTCCGCGACTTTCGCCGCGCGGTCGCCGATGTTGCGGAGTTCGTCGGCCTGCAGGTCGAGGCTTTCGGTCATGCCGCGGCTGGTCCGGCTCATGGTGCCGACGCTCGCGGAGACCGCGTTGATCGCCCCGACGGTGTCCTCGACCGCTTTCTGGATATCGTTGATCTGCGCGTCGATGGTGCCGGTCGCTTTAGCGGTCTGCGACGCCAGCGCCTTCACTTCGCTCGCGACCACCGAGAAGCCTTTACCGGCTTCGCCCGCGCGGGAGGCTTCGATGTGCGCATTCAGCGCGAGCAGGGAGGTCTTGTCGGCGATCGACTGAATGGATTTCACGACCTCTTCGATTTCGAGCGCAGCCGCGGAGAGGCTCCGCACAATGCGGTCGGTGCGGTCGAGGTCGGAAATGGTCTGGTCGGTCGCGCGCTGGGCGGCCGCAATCTGCTGCGTGGAATCGCCGAGCAGCTTCAGAAGTTTGCCCGCCGATTGCGCGACGGCCTGCGAATTTTCGGCGGCAAAGGCAGCGGTGTTGGATGCGCCGGTCACCTGGCTGCGCATGCGGATGTTGCGGTCGGCCAGTTCGCTGGCGGTGACGCGGATTTCTTCGCCGGCGGCGGCGAAGGTCGAAAGCACTTCGTCGATGGCGGTCCGGAATTTCTTCGTGAAGAAGACCCGGGCCGCATGGCGGAGCCGCGCCTCGTCCTGGCGCGAGCGCTGGTCGGCGGCGAGTGCGTCCGCGTCGAGCAGCGTCTTGCGCATCGCTTCCGCTGCGGCGGCGAGCTTTTCGAAGCTGGGGCCGTCGGACGCGTCCGGCAGTTCGGCAAAGCGGTCGCCCTGCGAGATGCGCGAGATCGCTTCGGTCAGGGAGCCGTATTTCCGGTCGACGATCCACGCGCCCAAGAGCGCGAGAAAGAACGCGGCAATCAGCCCGTAGAGGATGCCGGCATAGAGGGTCGCGTATCCGGTCAACGCGGAGGCGAGGAACACCGGAAGCGTGATGCGCAGTGCAGGCAATTTCGCGCCGGTAGGCTCCGGCATCTTCTCGCTCCGGCGAATCTCTGGGAATCAACTGGCTCGATAAGACGTGGCTGCACGAGAGAGTTGAAGCCCATATTATGAGCGTAATGCCAATGGTTTAGGCCGATTGCATACCGTTGGCTTGCGGACGGTAACGTGAGACCGCATGGTCGTGCGGGAGCGACTCGGGGGCCCGGAAAATGCCCACCAAGGGTGAAGGCGAAGTGATCGTCGAGATGCGTCCTGTGGGCGGCGTGGTCCGCGTGGCTGCAATCGATGTCGCTACCGGCACGGAGGTCGTCGTGATGGGGCCGGCGAGTGCCAGCCAGCAGACGCTGGAGCAGGTCGCCATCGCCAAACTCCGCCGCAAGCTCGCAATGGATAAGGGCAGCTAGACAGGTCAGCCAGACGCTTCCCGCGCTTTTTTTTGAAGGGCGGCTATGTTAGGCGGAGCCCCGCTCATTCTCTCATTGGCCAGGAGGCCGGAAATGCCCGCGACCGATCCGATGGCGGATCGCAACGATGCGAACCGCTTTTTTACCGCCACGCTTGAGCAAAGCGACCCCGAAATCTTCGGCGCGGTGAAAGGTGAACTCGGTCGCCAGCGGCACGAGATCGAACTCATCGCCTCCGAGAACATCGTCTCCAAGGCGGTGCTCGAAGCGCAAGGCTCCGTCCTCACCAATAAATATGCCGAAGGATACCCGGGCAACCGCTACTACGGCGGTTGCAAGTGGGTCGATATCGCCGAGAACGTCGCGATCGACCGCGCGAAGCGGTTGTTCAACTGCGGCTTCGCGAACGTGCAGCCGAATTCCGGCAGCCAGGCGAACCAGGCCGCGTTCATGGCGGTCATGAAGCCGGGCGATACTTTCCTCGGTTTGAATCTCGCGGCCGGCGGACACCTTACGCACGGATCTCCGGTCAATATGTCCGGCAAGTGGTTTAAGGCGGTGCCCTACGGCGTGAAGCCGGACGATCACCGCATCGACTACGACGCCGTTGCGCAGCTCGCGAAGGAGAACCAGCCGAAACTGATCGTCGCCGGCGGCTCGGCCTATCCGCGGCAGATCGATTTCGCACGCTTCCGCAAGATCGCGGATGACGTCGGCGCGGTGTTCATGGTCGATATGGCGCATTTTGCCGGACTGGTCGCAGGCGGCGCGCATCCGAGTCCGTTTCCGCACGCGCATATCGTGACGGCGACCACGCACAAGACACTGCGCGGCCCTCGCGGCGGCCTCGTGCTCACGAACGACGAGGCGCTCGCGAAGAAGATCAACTCGGCGGTGTTTCCGGGCCTGCAGGGTGGGCCGCTGATGCATGTGATCGCTGCGAAGGCGGTTGCTTTCGGCGAGGCGCTACAACCGTCCTACAAGCTCTATGCGAAGAACGTGGTTGAGAACGCGAAGGCGCTCGCGGAAAACCTGCGCGGGCACGGCTTCGACATCGTGTCCGGCGGCACCGATACGCATCTTATGCTGGTCGATCTTCGCCCGAAGCGTCTCACCGGCCGGATTTCCGAGAACGCGCTTGGGCGCGCCTACATCACCTGCAACAAGAACGGCATTCCGTTCGATCCGGAAAAGCCCGCGGTGACCTCCGGCATTCGCCTGGGCTCGCCCACGGGCACCACGCGCGGTTTCGGCGTGAAGGAGTTCCAGCTGGTCGGCGATTATATCGCCGAGGTGTTGAACGTGCTGTCGCAGAAGGGCGCCGAGGAAGACAGCATGGTCGAAGCCGCCGTGCGCGATAAGGTGACGAAACTGCTCGAACGCTTCCCGATCTATCAGTGAGAACGACAAAGACGAGGGCATAGAACATGCGGTGCCCGTTCTGCGGCAACGCCGATACGCAGGTGAAGGACTCGCGGCCGACCGAAGACTCGGCCGCGATCCGCCGCCGCCGCGTGTGCCCGCAATGCGGACAGCGCTTTACGACCTTTGAGCGCGTTCAACTGCGTGAACTGACGGTGCTGAAGCGCAGTGGCCGCCGCACGCCGTTCGATCGCGACAAGCTGTTACGCTCCGTGCAGATCGCGCTCCGCAAGCGGCCGGTCGATCCCGCGCGCATCGACCAGATGGTTTCCGGAATCGTGCGCCGCCTCGAAAGTGCGGGCGACGAGGAGGTCAACTCGGAGGTCATCGGCGAACTCGTGATGGACGGGCTGAAACAGCTCGACGACGTCGCCTATGTCCGCTTCGCCTCGGTCTATCGCAATTTCCGCGATCCGAAGGACTTCGAGGACGTGCTCGGCGAACTTGCGGAAGGCGAACGGCCCAAAGGTGCCGAGTAGGGCGCGGGCATGAACGCCCTTCACTATGCGAATGTCGTGGCGCCGGTAGGTAACGACGATGCGCGCATCATGGATGCCGCGCTTCAGTTCGGCCGCAGCCATATGGGCATGGCAGCGCCCAATCCTTCCGTCGGGACCATCATCGTAAAATCGAACGGTGTAGAGCCGGTCGTGATCGCGCGCGGCGTGACGGCGCTCGGCGGCCGCCCGCATGCCGAAACCGAAGCGTTGAAGATGGCGGGAGAGGCGGCGAGAGGTGCTACAGCCTATGTCACGCTGGAGCCTTGCGCGCATCACTCGAAAACGCCGCCGTGCTCCAGCGCGCTGATCGCAGCGCAGATCGGCCGCGTGGTGATCGCGATCGAAGATCCAAACCCGCTGGTTTCCGGCAACGGCATCCGCATGCTCCGCGACGCGGGGATCGAGACGATCGTCGGCATCGGTGCCGCGCAGGCGAGGATCGACCATGCCGGACATTTCCGACGCGTACGCGATGGCCGGCCGCACATCCTTCTCAAGATCGCGGTTTCGGCCGACGGCAAGACCGGACTCGCAGGCCGCAAGCCCGCGCGCATTTCCGGCCCTGTTTCGATGGCGGAAGCCCACATTCTGCGCGCGACCTCGGATGCGGTCATGGTGGGCAGCGGAACGGTGCTTGCAGACAATCCGAAACTCGATTGCCGTCTTCCCGGGATGGAGAACCGATCGCCGATCCGCGTCGTGCTCGACGGCAGCCTGAAGATCCCGCTCGACTGCCACCTCGTGCAGACGGCAAAAGCACGCAAGCTGATCGTCATCGCGAGTGAAAACGCGCCTGCGGAGAAGCAGAAGGCGCTGGAAGACGCGGGCGCGGAAGTCATCCGTGTTCCGTGCACCCGCGACCGTCACCGCAAGCCGGCCATCGACGATGCGATGCAGGAACTCGGAAACCGCGGGATCACGCGGCTCTTGGTCGAAGGCGGGCCGGTACTTTCGGCGTCGCTCCTGCAGTACGATCTCGTCGACGAGGCGGTGGTCGTGTGCGCAAAGGTCGAACTCGGGGAGGACGCCATCGACGCGATCGAGGGCATGCCGCTCGACGCGCTGACGGCTTCGCCTAAACTCAAGATCATCGAGGAGCGGATGCTCGGCGAAGACCGCATGGTCCGCCTGTTCCGGAAGTAAAGTATGTTTACGGGTATTGTCACTGATGTCGGCGTGATCCGGTCTGAAACGGGCCGCTACGATCCGCAATCCAAAGCCAACCTGAAACGGCTGCGTATCGCCACGCGCTACGACACCAAGAGCATCGATCTCGGCGCGTCGATCATGGTCAATGGCGTCTGCCTGACGGCGGTTGCCCGGGATGAGGACTGGTTCGAGGTCGAGGCAGGTCCTGAAACGTTGCAGATCACAACCGCAGGCGGCTGGAAGGCGAACAAGAAGGTCAATCTCGAACGCTCGCTCAAAGTCGGCGACGAACTCGGCGGCCATCTCGTCAGCGGTCATGTGGACGGCATCGCCGAAGTGGTTTCCCGCGAGGATTTCGACCAGTCGTCACGGATCGCGCTGCGCGCACCCGACGAGCTCGCGCGTTACATCGCGAAAAAGGGCTCGGTTGCACTCGACGGAATTTCGCTCACCGTTAACGAGGTGAAGGGAAGCGAGTTTTCGGTCCACCTGATCCCGCACACGCTCCAGGTGACCAACTGGAACGGTCTAAAGGCCGGTGATCATGTGAACCTCGAAGTCGATCAGCTCGCGCGCTATGTCGCGCGGCTTGCCGAATATAAATAAGCGCTGTATCCGCTCCGCGATGGCATTCAAAACCGCACCAGTGGCCGCCGAAGCTCCGATCGAGGGCGCGAAGCTTCTCGTAATCGACGCCCGCTTTCACGAGGCGATCGCCGACGAGCTCGTCGCCGGTGCGCTCGAGCGCATTGCCTCGGCCAAAGCGAAGGCCGACCGGATCAGCGTGCCCGGTGCGCTCGAAATTCCGATCGCGGCGTCGATTGCCATCGGCTCCGGCCGCTACGAAGGTGTGGTCGCGCTCGGCTGCGTCATTCGCGGGGAGACCGAGCATTTCGGGATCGTCTCCTATGAGTCCGCCCATGCGCTGATGCGGCTCGGGGTCGATAAGAAGATCGCGGTCGCGAACGGCATTCTCACGGTCGAGAACGAGGAACAGGCATGGGCCCGTGCCCGCCGCACCGAAGGCAATATCGGCGGGCAGGCGGCGTCCGCCGCACTCGCGCTGATCCGTATCGCCCGCGTTCAGATCGGCCGCTGAAATGGCCAAGACCTCGCTCAAGGAAAGAAGTGCCGCGCGCCTCGCGGCAGTGCAGGCGCTCTACCAGATGGATATTGCCGCCTCGCCGCTGCCGAATGTGCTGTCCGAGTTCGAGCGGCACTGGATCGGCCGGGAGATCGAGGGCGAGCGCTACGAGGAAGCGGAAGAGAAGCACTTTCGGGACGTAGTCGAAGGCGTGGTGCGCGAACAGCTCACGCTCGATCCCGTCATCGACAAGACTCTCACCGACGGCTGGCCGCTGAAGCGCGTGGAGAGCGTCCTGCGCGCGACGCTGCGTGCCGGGGCCTACGAACTCTATCACCGGCACGATATTCCGGTGCGTGCGATTATCAGCGAATACGTCGATGTGGCGGCGGCCTTCCTCGACAAGGATGAAGTCGGCACGGCCAATGCCGTATTGGATGCGCTGGCGAAACAGGCGCGGCCGCAGGACTTCGCGAACTAGTGATGAGCAGGAAACGCGAGAGCAGCGGCGAGGACAAGCTGATTGAGCGCTTCTTCAAACCGCTCGCACAGCATCCCGGCGCGCTTTCACTCTCCGATGACGCCGCTTATTTAATCCCGCCGCCCGGGCACGATCTGGTGCTGACCACCGACATGACGGTTGCGGGCGTGCATTTCCTCGCCGGCGATCCGCCGGACACGATCGCGCAGAAAGCGTTGCGGGTTAATCTTTCCGACCTCGCAGCAAAGGGCGCCGAGTCTATCGGCGCGCTGCTAGCAATTTCCTTCGCGAAGGATATCGGCGAACAGTGGATCGAAGAATTCTGCAACGGTCTCGGCAGGGACTGTCGTTCGTTCGCGTGCCCGCTACTGGGCGGCGATACGACGAAAACGCCGGGGCCGCTTTCGATTGCGATCACCGCGATCGGGAAGGTGCCGTCCGGAAAAATGGTGAAACGGGCAGGCGCAAAGCCCGGCGATGTCGTCGTCGTCTCCGGCACGATTGGAGATGCCGCACTCGGCCTGCTGGCGTCTGAAGGCGATCCGAAATTGAACGAGCACCCCGAAGTCGGCGATCTGATCTCGCGCTATCGCGTGCCACTTCCGCGGATGGCGCTGGCACCTTTGCTTCGCGGTTACGCGAACGCCGCGATGGACGTTTCCGATGGACTCGTAGGCGATCTCGGCAAGCTTGCTGCTGTTTCCGGTGTCGGCGCCAAGATCGACACGGCGAAGTTGCCGCTTTCGGTTCCTGCTTACGATGCAATTCACCTCGCACCCGGCTACCTGACTGCCGTTCTGACTGGCGGCGACGATTACGAGGTACTGGCTGCAATACCGGAAGCGCTCTACGCCGCCTTTGCTGAGGCTGCGGGCAAGGCCGGGGTGCCTGTAACGGCCATCGGCATGTTCGAGGCGGGAGAGGGAGTCGCCGTTCTTGACGCGAACGGCAAGGAACTTTCGTTCGAGAAAGCCTCCTACAGTCACTTCTAGGCCAAAAGAACGCATATTCAGTCGCGGAATCCTGACGAAATGACCGTCCCGCGAGTTGCGCCGATAGGGCATTTTTGGCAAAGGTGGCGCGCTTTGGGGGGTGCCCTGAAGGCTCTCGCGCCGGGCCGCTAAGCCTGCGACGCGCAAGCAATTTCCGACAGAAGACTAGGGGCAAATCGATGCTTGCTATATGGCTGATTCTCGCCTGCGGCGTACTTGCGATTGCGTACGGCGCCTGGGCGACGAATTCCGTTCTCTCTGCCGACGCTGGCAACCAGCGCATGCAGGAAATCGCGGCTGCGATCCGCGAAGGCGCGCAGGCTTATCTGCGCCGCCAATACGCGACGATCGGTATCGTCGGTATCGTCATTTTCGCTCTCGTCTGGTGGCTGCTCGGTGCGCTCGTCGCAATCGGTTTCGCCATCGGCGCGATCCTTTCCGGAGCGACCGGCTTCATCGGCATGAACATCTCGGTTCGCGCGAACGTGCGCACCGCGCAGGCTGCTACGAAGTCCCTTGGCGAGGGTCTCGATCTCGCGTTCAAGTCGGGCGCGATCACGGGCATGCTCGTTGCCGGCCTCGCGCTTCTCGGCGTTGCCGGCTACTACGCGTTCCTTACCTTCGGCTTGGGCCTGAAGGCGGAGAGCCGCACGGTCGTCGACGCGCTGGTGGCGCTCGGCTTCGGTGCCTCGCTGATCTCGATCTTCGCCCGTCTCGGCGGCGGCATCTTCACGAAGGGTGCGGACGTCGGCGGCGACCTCGTCGGCAAAGTCGAAGCGGGAATCCCGGAGGACGATCCGCGCAACCCTGCGACCATCGCGGACAACGTCGGCGACAACGTCGGCGACTGCGCAGGCATGGCGGCCGACCTGTTCGAAACCTATGCGGTGACGGTCGTCGCCACGATGGTGCTGGCTGCGATCTTCTTCGCTGGCTCGCCGTTGTTCGGCAGCCTTCTGATCTATCCGCTCGCGATCTGCGGTATCTGCATCATCACGTCGATCATCGGCACCTTCTTCGTGAAGCTGCCGGCGAACCAGTCGATCATGGGCGCGCTCTACCGCGGGTTTATCGCCTCGGCGATACTCTCGATCCCCGCGATCGCGGTGGTCACCCACTTCCTGCTCGGCTGGAACACGCCGATCACGGCACAGGGCATCACCTTCACCGGAACGTCGCTGTTCTGGTGCGGCGTCGTCGGTCTTATCGTGACCGGCCTCATCGTCTGGATCACCGAATACTATACCGGCACAGACTATCGCCCGGTGAGGTCGATCGCGCAGGCGTCGGTGACCGGTCACGGCACCAACATCATTCAGGGTCTTGCAGTCTCGATGGAAGCGACGGCGCTGCCGGCGCTTGTCATCATCGGCGGCATCCTGGTGACGTACTGGCTCGCCGGCCTGTTCGGCATCGCCATCGCCGTGACTGCGATGCTCGCGCTCGCGGGCATGGTCGTGGCACTCGATGCCTTCGGTCCTGTCACCGACAATGCCGGCGGCATTGCCGAAATGTCGGGTCTGCCGAAGGACGTCCGCAAGGCGACCGACGCGCTCGACGCAGTCGGCAACACCACGAAGGCCATCACCAAGGGCTATGCGATCGGCTCCGCCGGTCTCGGCGCGCTGGTGCTGTTTGCGGCCTATACCTCTGACCTCAACTACTTCGTCACGAACTCCGCGCAGTTCAAATACTTCGCCGGCGTGAAGGTCGATTTCTCGCTCTCGAATCCCTACGTCGTGGTCGGCCTCCTGTTCGGCGGCCTGCTGCCGTATCTGTTCGGCGCGATGGGCATGATGGCCGTCGGCCGTGCTGCCGGTTCGATCGTCGAGGAAGTTCGCCGTCAGTTCAAAGAGAAGCCGGGCATCATGAAGGGCACCGACAAGCCGGATTACGGCAAGGCGGTCGACCTTCTGACCAAGGCTGCGATCAAGGAAATGATCATCCCGTCGCTTCTGCCTGTGCTGTCGCCGATCGTCGCTTACTTTGCGATCTACTACATCGCGGGCGGTGGCGCGGTCGGTAAGGCTGCGGGCTTCTCCGCGCTCGGTGCCATGCTCCTCGGCGTCATCGTGACGGGTCTCTTCGTCGCGATCTCGATGACCTCGGGCGGCGGCGCGTGGGACAACGCGAAGAAGTACATCGAAGACGGCAACTTCGGCGGCAAGGGTTCCGAGCCGCACAAGGCGTCCGTAACCGGCGACACGGTCGGCGATCCTTACAAGGATACGGCTGGACCGGCGGTGAACCCGATGATCAAGATCACGAACATCGTGGCACTGCTCTTGCTCGCGATCCTTGCGCACTAAGCGAGACGCATAAGAAACAAAAAACCCGCGGGGAGCGATCCTCGCGGGTTTTTCTTTTTGCAGGGATACGCCGCTTACTCGCGGCCGACGCCGAACGGATTGAGGTTGCCCATGTTCTTCAGCATGTTGCCGACCATGCTGATATCGGAGCCGCCGGCGACCGTCGTGCGGCCGATAAAGTCGAAGACCTTGCCGTCCTGCATGCCGTAGTTCGCGATACGGATCACGCGGCGGTCTGCGCTGAAATAGACGACGAGTACGCGCTGATCGACGAGCTCGGGCTTGAAGAACGCGGTCTGCCGGGCTTTCTGCGAGATATAGTAGAATGCCTCGCCCGAAAGGGTGGCGACGGTCGAGGGTGTGCCGAGCACGAGTAGCACCTGTTCCTGGCTCGATCCGATCGGAACCTGCTGCAAGGCCTGCTCGTCGAGCACATAGCCGCGGTGGAGCGTCTGCGTGAAGCTGTTCACAGGCATGCTGCTGCACGCGGCGACCGCGAGCGAAGAAAACAGCGCCGCAAGCGCGGGCGCGCGGCGGATCGCGGTGGGTTGCAGCACTCGTAAACGCATAATGGTTAATTGCCGGATTGACTTGTCGCGACCCCGCGACTACCTCGCGCGGCTACGAAACGCAAATTACCCCCGCAACCGAGCATGTTCTGGTTCAAGAAAACCGATTCCGGACGCCGAAAGACCATCGAACGCCTCTATGGCGCCATCGTGGCGCAGGCCCGCGCGCCCGTTTTCTACCGGGATTTGGCCGTGCCCGATACGGTGGAAGGGCGCTTCGATTTCCTGGTGCTGCACATGCATCTCGTGAACGAGCGGCTCGTGCGGGCCGGTGAGGCGGGTGCCGCGCTGGGACAGGAGCTTCTGGACCGCTTCTTTGAGGACATGGACGCGAGCTTGCGCGAGATCGGGATCGGCGACCTCGCGGTGCCGAAGAAGATGCGTACGCTAGCCGAGGCCTATCTCGGCCGTACTGCGAGTTATGCACCTGCGATTGCGGGTGGTGACGAGGCAGCCCTTTCAGCCGCCATCGCCCGCAACATTCTCGGAACGGAAGACGCCGGGAAAGCCGCGCCCCTTGCAGCTTATGCAATTGAAACGGCGGGCGTCCTCGGCCTTCAGCCGTTCGATCAATTTCTGGAAGGCCGTGTAGAATTTTCCGCGCCAGGGAGGACCAACGCCGATGCAGGATGATCTGCCATGGACCTATAAGATCGAACTCGCATCGGTGCCGCCGCAGGGAAAGTCGTTCGAACTCGTGCCCGACGATGCGGCGCGCCAGCGGCTTGCGGATGCTGCCGGTGTATTGTCCGTGAAGTCGTTGAAAGTCGCGTTCGAGGTTAGGCCAGTGGGCGACGATGGCGCCGACGTGTCTGGCACGCTTGAAGGTGTGGTCCGGCAGAACTGCGTCGTCAGCCTCGAGGAATTCGACAACCCGGTCGCCGAAACCTTCTCGGTGGACTTCGCGACCGATCCCGAAAGCGAGGCTAAGACCGACGACCAAGAAGAGATCGAGGATCTCCCGGACCCGATCATCGACGGGAAGATCGATCTGGGGGCGCTTGCGACCGAGTTCCTGATCCTCGCCATGGATCCTTATCCTCGAAAGCCTGGGGTTGCGTTCGAAGTGCCGCAAGCGAAGGAGGCGCCGGACGAGCCGAAGCCCGGCTCGTTCGAGGGGCTTTCGGCGCTTAAAAATAGGATCAAGAAGTAATATTAAGCTGTTGAAATTGCATATTTTATAGGTCCACGGTTGAACCGTGTTGCCGAACCGCTATTGTCGGTCAGCGCCGGAGCGGGGCCGGGCATCCTCAATCATTCGGCTGAAGCCCGACAGCCTGCTGCCATTCCGCATGTCCAGAACGGTTCGCATCGCTATCGACGCCATGGGAGGCGATCACGGCCCCACCGTGATCGTACCGGGCGCAGAAATCGCCGCCATCCGCAGGCCGGATACCGAGTATCTCCTGTTCGGCGACGAGAAGCAGATCGCGCCCGTCCTCGCCAAACAGAACCGGCTGAAGACCGCCAAGGTCGTTCACACCGACGTTGCCGTCCGCATGGACGACAAACCGAGCCAAGCGCTACGCAAGGGCCGCAAGGTTTCCTCGATGTGGCTCGCGATCGAGGCCGTGAAGAAGGGCGAAGCCGACGTGGCAATTTCGGCGGGCAACACCGGCGCGCTGATGGCCATGAGTCTGTTCTGCCTGAAGCCGCTTTCCGGCATCGATCGGCCTGCGATTGCAGCGATCTGGCCGACGCTCCGGGGTGAAAGCGTCGTGCTCGATGTCGGCGCATCGATCGGCTCCAATGCGAAGCAGCTCGTGGACAACGCAGTGATGGGTGCCGCGATGGCGCGCGTCGTGTTCGATCTCGACCGCCCGACGGTTGGGCTGCTGAATGTCGGCGTAGAGGAGATGAAGGGCGTCGAGGAAGTACGCGAGGCCGGCCAGATTCTGCGCGGAATGAACGCTTCCAATCTGGATTACCGCGGCTTCGTCGAAGGCGACGACATTTCCAAGGGCACCGTGGATGTCATTGTCACCGAAGGCTTCACCGGCAACATCGCCTTGAAGACGGCGGAAGGTACCGCGCGCCAGATCGGCGAGTATCTGCGCGCCGCCATGAGCCGCACACTCAGCGCCAGGATCGGCTACCTGTTCGCGCGGGGGGCATTCCGGGTGCTGCGCGAGAAGATGGACCCGAGGAAGGTGAACGGCGGCCTGTTTCTCGGATTGAACGGGCTCGTCGTAAAAAGCCATGGCGGAACCGATGCGGAAGGCTTCGCTTCCGCCATCGAAATCGGCTACGACGTCGTCCGCCACGATCTACTGAAGGGAATTGCCGACGGCCTGCGGTGGGAAACGCCCGCGGTGCCGGAACCGGCCGAGGAAATGCAGCAGTGACAGTTTACCGCTCGGTCGTGCGGGGGGTGGGTTCCTATCTCCCGGCCCGCACGCTGACCAACGCCGAACTGGCGACGATGGTCGATACGTCGGACGAATGGATTGTGCAGCGCACGGGCATTCGCGAACGCCACGTCGCGGCGAAGGACGAAAAGACCTCCGATCTCGCAATCGCGGCAGCGAGGGCCGCACTCGCGAACGCGGGCCTTACCGCCTCCGACATCGATCTCATCGTACTTGCGACTTCGACGCCCGATCTGACCTTTCCGGCGACCGCCACCACCGTTCAGGCGGCCCTCGGAATTACGCGAGGCGCTGCCTTCGATCTCCAGGCGGTGTGCTCGGGTTTCGTTTTCGCGATTTCGACGGCGGATAAATACCTTCGTTCCGGCGATTTCGAACGCGCGCTGGTGATCGGTGCGGAAACCTTCTCGCGCCTCCTCGACTGGGAGGACCGGACGACCTGCGTTCTGTTCGGTGACGGCGCTGGTGCGGTCGTGCTGGAGCGCAGCGAGCAGCCGGGCACCCGTGACGATCGCGGCATTCTTGTTTCGAAACTACGCTCGGACGGACGGCACAGGGACAAGCTTTTTGTCGATGGCGGGCCGGGTTCGACGGGAACGGTCGGTCACTTGCGGATGGAAGGCAAGGAAGTCTTCCGCCACGCGGTCGGCATGATCACCGACGTGATCGAGGATGCCTACGCCGCGACCGGATATTCGTCGGAGGACATCGACTGGTTCGTCCCGCATCAGGCTAACCTTCGTATTATCGACGGCAGCGCCAAAAAACTTAAAATTGCACCGAACAAGGTTGTCGTGACGGTAGACAAGCACGGAAATACTTCCGCGGCGTCGATTCCGCTCGCGCTTTCCGTTGCCGTCAACGATGGAAGGATAAAGAAAGGCGATCTTGTTCTATTGGAAGCCATGGGCGGCGGCTTCACGTGGGGTTCTGCGCTGTTGCGCTGGTGATACGGTTTCGCGGGCGCGCGACAGAATTGTTCTAAAGCTGTTGACCCGGCGCGCAGCCGCAAATAACGTCGCATTATCAGTACGATAGTAGTTTGCACCGCGGGGGCGGCCATGAGCGGGAAGACCATCACGCGCGCTGACCTGAGTGAAGTTGTCTATCAGAAGGTCGGCCTCTCGCGTACCGAGTCGGCGGCGCTCGTCGAACTCGTTCTCACGGAACTTGCCGACTCTCTCGCTCGCGGCGAGAACGTGAAACTCTCTTCTTTCGGTTCCTTCATCGTTCGCCAGAAGGGCGAGCGCGTTGGCCGCAATCCGAAGACGGGAGAAGAAGTGCCTATCGAGCCGCGCAGGGTGATGGTTTTCAAGCCATCGAATATTCTCAAGCAGCGAATCAACGGGCGGCACGTCGACGGGAATAGCCGCTGAACGCCTTCAAAGAGGCTGCGTAAGTGGAAAAGGGTCCTGACGCTTTCCGGACGATCAGCGAGGTCGCCGACGACCTCGACTTGCCGCAGCACGTCCTTCGTTTCTGGGAAACGCGTTTCGCACAGATCAAACCGATGAAGCGCGGCGGCGGACGCCGCTACTACCGTCCCGACGACGTCGATCTGCTGCGCGGCATTCGACATCTTCTCTATGGTGAGGGCTATACGATCCGGGGTGTGCAGCAGATCCTGAAGGATCAGGGCCTGCGCTACGTGCAGACCGTCGGCCGCTCGGCGGAAACCGACCCGGCCCGGCTTCGCGACATCGACTTCAATCCGGAAGCGCTCGAAGCCGATGCCGAGAACATGAGCATCTCGGCGGGCGCGCGCGGCGGCTCAGTGAACTTCGTTCCTCCGCCGCGTCCGCGTCACGATATTCGGCAAGAGCCGGAGATGCCGCGCACGCCGGAGCCGCGGATCTCCGATATGCCGCGGCAGGTTCCGCCCGCGCATCACGACTACGAAGACGAAGGTCCGGCGATTCCGTTTCGCAAATTCGCGCCCGCTCCGGTCCGCGAAGAGCCGCGCGCACAGATGCGTCCGCCGCATGAGGAGCGCTACGAGCCGCGGACTGCGGAGCGTCCTGCTGTCCCGCGCGCGCCGATGCCGGAAACGCCGGGAAGCATGCGGCTGCCCGCCGAAGCCGTGCGGCTGCTGAAAGCGACGCTCTATGAACTGGGCGAGTGCAAGCGGATGCTGGATGCGAGCCGGAAGGGCAGCACCTAACGCGGCAGCAATTCGGCCTTCGGCTCGATTTTCTTCGAGAGCAGCTTTCCGCTCTTGCGGTCGAAGGTCCAGCGCCCCGCGAGCTGGTAGACTTCCAGTTGCAAGCCGTCGTTCTCGAACACGAATTTGTAGCACGCGATGAACCCGTAGCGTTTCGTGCGCTCGTCGTGGAAAGCGGGCTCGACGCGGCCGTTATCGATGTGTCCGTCGAAGGGCAGCATCTTCGTGGCCGTGGAAACCTGTTTCGCGGAAGGAACCTCGAAATTCGCCAGATCGTATTTGCGGACCACGGCACCGATGGTGTTGCCGAAAAAATTCTCGCAGTTCGTTCCGCGCTCCAGGAGGTCGGCGAACAAAAGCTCCATCGATACAATCTTCGCGTGGCGTGATGTCGTGTTGTTGAAGTGCAGGCGCAGGTCGCCGCTCGCGGTGTAATAGGGAAGCTCTGCCTTGATTTCCGGTCCCGGTGAAATCGTGACCGTGATCTCGCCGCCGCGCTGCGCGGAAGCCTGTCCCGTGGCGAACGCCAGAGCGAACAGGAGAGTTGCAAAAGCGACGTACATAAAAATGCGGGCGAGTGGTTGGCTCGCCCGCAGTTGTGCACCATCGCGCTTTGGAAAACTACGCTCCGGTGCCTCCACGCGCCGGAATATTTTTGTGTTTCAGCGGTAGGGCATTTCCTTGGAGCCGCCGCCACCCATCGCCGGGATGTTCGGCCATTCCCGGCGCGAAGTTCGTCACGCTAGAGACGGAAAACCACGTGCCGCTGCCGGGCGACCCGGCGTGGGAGAAGCTGCTCGGCGAAGTTCTGGGTTTCGTTATCGAAAGGTAGCTGCGGAAGACTCGGCCGGAGTCTCGTTCTTCGCAAAGCGCAGCACGAGATAGCCGAGCACGCCCGCGATCAGCGAGCCTCCGAGAATGCCGAACTTGGCGCGGTCCTGGAACGCGGGATCGCCGAAGGCGAGCAACGCGATGAAGAGGCTCATCGTGAAGCCGATGCCGCAGAGCAGCGACACGCCGAGTATCTGCCGCTTGCTCGCGGCGACCGGCAGGTCGGCCCAATCCATTTTCACGAGCAGCCAGACGGTCCCGAGAATGCCGACGACTTTGCCGAGCACGAGCCCGAGTGCGATGCCGAGGATGAGCGGGTCCTCGAGCAGCGCGAGCGATGCGCTGGCGAAGGAAACGCCGGCATTCGCAAAGCCGAATATCGGCACGATGAAGAAGGCAACGGGGATATGCAGTCTGTCTTCGAGGCGATGCAGCGGCGATGCCGCCTCCGACGCCTCGGGCTTCGCCGGCGTCAGGCGGATCGGGATGAACATCGCGAGGATGACGCCCGCGAGCGTCGCGTGCACGCCGGACTTCAGGATGCAGAACCAGAGCAGCAGGCCGAGCACAAGGTAAGGAACGAGACTGTTCACCTTCCGCCGGTGCAGAACGTATAGCATCGCGGCGATCGCGGCGGAGGCCGCGAGATAGAGGAAGGCCAGCTCGGCGGTGTAAAAAAGCGCGATGATAACGACGGCGCCGAGATCGTCGATGATCGCAAGCGCAGCCAGAAATACCTTCAGCGATGCCGGCGCGCGGGGGCCCAGAAGCGACAGCACGCCGAGTGCAAAGGCGATATCGGTCGCAGCCGGAATGGCCCAGCCGCGCAGCGCAACGGGATCACTGCCGTTGAACGCGACATAGATGAGTGCGGGCCCCACCATGCCGCCAAGTGCGGCGAAGCCCGGAAGCACGCGGCGGCTCCAGGTCGATAGCTGGCCGTCCATCATCTCGCGCTTGATCTCGAGTCCTACCAGCAGGAAGAACACCGCCATCAGCGCGTCGTTGATCCAGTGCAAGACGCTGAGCGGGCCGAGATAGGATTTGAGCGCGGAGAAATAGTGCGGCGCGAGCGGCGAGTTTGCGACCACGATCGCAAGTGCTGCGACCGCCATCAGCAGCATGCCGCCGGATGCTTCGCTGTCCAGAAAGCGTCGAAGAGTGGAGTTGATTCGCCCGCGGCGCGCGTTCTCTGTCATCATCTCTTTGTAGTGGCTCGCGCGAGAGAGGCACCGCGACCTATCGGCGCTGAAAAGAAATGGTCGGAGCGGCGGGATTTGAACCCACGACCCCTAGTCCCCCAGACTAGTGCGCTAACCGGGCTGCGCCACGCTCCGACAGGGCGCGGACTATAGTGATCCGCTCCTTGCGCTGCAACGACGGTTCCGTTGCTGCGCGCGGTTTCTTCTCTACTGATTTGCGCGGAATTTCAACACGATAACGGCTCGCGGCGATGGCGCCACCCCACAGGAGCCCCGCGAGTAGCCAGAAGTGCCGCCAGTGGTCGGTGTCGATGATCGCGCCTTCGGCTGCGACCGCGACGAAGGTGGCCCAGACCGCAAGCAGCACCGGCCGCCAGGGCGTCGCGCGGAGCGCGCCTTTCAATCCGGCCCAAACTGTCATCGCGACGAACAGGATGTAGGTGAGGCCGCTCGTCCAGCCGCCGGTCATGAAGGCGTTGAGGTAGACGTTGTGCGGATCCTCGGGAAAGATTTTCGCGAACTGGAATGGCCCGAGGCCCCACGGCGTATCGAGCGCGAGCAGGAAGCCAAGCGCATGACGGCCGAAGCGGCCAAGCTGGCCCATGTCGTAACTCTGGTCGAACGACGCACGCTCCGAGAACAAGGTGCCGACGCCCTGCATCGAAAGCAGCGCGACCAGCAGCAGACCCAGTGCGATCAGGCCGGCAAGCGTTGCCGCGACGATGCGGGCACGCTCGCGCGGGTCGTTGCTCACGACAAATAGAAGACCGACGAAGATCGCCGCCGATCCCGCGAAGTGGCCCCATGCGCCGCGCGAGAAGGAGAGCAGGACCGCGACCGCGATCAAAGACACCTGCGCGCCGCCGATCACGAGATCCTTCAGGCGAAAGCTCAGCGCGCGGCGGATCGCGAGCAGCGCGGGCAGGACCAGAAAGGGTCCGAGCACGTTGGGATCGTTGAAGGTCGCTTTCGCGCGGCCATAGAGCAGGAACGCATCCGCGCCCGGCAGCGCACGGAAATAGGCGAGGATCGCGATCAGCGAAGCGATCATCGCAGCGGTCATGTAGCCGCGCAGGAGAAAATCGAGACGGCGTCCGGTGTCTTCCGCGATCACGCAGGCGAAGAACAGCGCGGTCGCGGCCAGAAACCAGGATACCGCCACCCACAGCGCCGTCTTGTTTTCGCTTACCACCGGAATGACGGCGATGGTGAGCCCGAAGCAATAAACGACGAGGAGGGCGAGCAGCGGAATGTGCCCGCGCCGCAGCGCGAGCCCGCTTGCGAAGAAAACGAAGATCGCGGCCGACGCGAAGATTTCGTATGGCGAGGGCTCGGTGAAGACGAAGGCGCCGGAGAATCCGGTCAGCCACAGCATCAGATGGCGCAGCTTTTCGACCGCGCGTAGTGGCGAGATCACATAGGCGGAGGATGCTGCCGCCGCGGCCGTCATCAGTAGGCGTTCTCGGTTTTGAGCAGCGAGATCGGCGTCTTTGCGAGAATGTAGAGGTCGAAGAACACCGACCAGTTCTCGATGTAGTAGAGATCGTGCTCGACGCGGCGCTGGATCTTTTCCTGCGTGTCGGTTTCGCCGCGCCAGCCGTTCACCTGCGCCCAGCCGGTGATGCCCGGCTTCACGCGGTGGCGCGCGAAGTAGCCGTCGACGACTTCGTCATAGAGGCGGTTCTGCGCCTTGGCGTGGACCGCATGCGGGCGCGGGCCGACCAGCGAGAGATTGCCCTTGAAGACGACGTTGATGAGCTGCGGCAGTTCGTCGAGCGAGGTCTTGCGGATGAAGCGGCCGACACGGGTCACGCGCGGGTCGTCTTTCGTCACGAGCTTCGCCGCAGAGGCGTCGGCCATGTCGGTGTACATTGAGCGGAACTTGTAGACCTCGATCAGTTCGTTGTTGAAGCCGTAGCGCTTCTGGCGGAAGAACGCCGGGCCTTTGCTGTCGAGTTTCACCGCGAGAGCCGTAAGCGCCATCACCGGCGAAAGCGCGATCAACAACAGGCCGCCGACCACGCGGTCGAACAGGCCCTTCAGCACGAAGTTCCAGTCGGCGATCGGCCGGTCGTAGATGTCGAGCACCGGCACGTTGCCGATGTAGGAATAGGCACGCGGGCGGAAGCGCAGCGTGCTGGTGTGCGCGGCTAGGCGAATATCGACCGGCAGCACCCAGAGCTTGCGCAACATCTGGAGCACGCGGCTTTCGGCGGTGATCGGCAGCGAAACGAGCAGGAGGTCGATGCGCGTGCGGCGCGCGAATTCGACGAGATCATCGACCGTGCCGAGTTTCGGCTTGCCCGCGATCATCGGCGCGGAGCGGTCGTCGCCGCGGTCGTCGAACACGCCGCGAATGTCGAGGTCGGAGTCCTCTTGCGCCTCCAGCGCCTGGATCAGCGCTTCGCCCGCCGCGGCGCCGCCAACGATCACGGTACGGCGGACGAGGCGGCCTTCGCGCGTCCATTGGCGCACCTTCGCGCCGATCAGCAGACGGAAGGCGAACAGCACGGCAAGCCCGGTAAAGTACCAGCTCGCGGTCCAGACGCGGGAGTACATCCCTTCGAGGCGGAAGAAGAACTGAAGCGCAAAGGCGAGCAGGAAGATCGCGGTCCAGGCGAGGGTGAGGCGCGCGAGCGACGAAATCGGACGCCGCAGCGCGGCAGCGTCGTAGATGTCGGCGACATGAAACGCGACCATCGCGCCCGCGGCAGCGCCGAAGGTCGCGACAAAATACGGCCAGATGAAAGCTTCGCTCGGATAGACGTAGCCGAGATAAATCGCGGCGCCGGTCAGAACGAGCAGCGCGAACTCGGCAATGCGAATGGCGCCGCCGAGCACAACCGCGGACATTGCCGGCGGCGCGGGCTCGCTCGCGATCATCTTCGCGAGCGGACTGAGTTCGCGCGCTGCGTTGGGTACCTGCGCGGCAGCGATCGCGCTCGCTGCGCGTTCGGACGCTTTTGCGTTTCCGTTCTTGTGGCCGGCCCTGATCATTGCTTCCCCGACGGTCAAATCCGGGCGGTCCCCGAACCGCCTAAAGTGTGAGGAAAACTAGAGAAAATCCGTCTCGGAAGGCTTAATACTGGTGCAGACAGTCAGGGATTACGGCGCGAAAGCGCCTGCTCGTAAGCCCCTAGAATATCGGCGGACATGGCCGGTACGGTAAATAATCCGGAAACCCGGGCGCGAAGACGCGAAGTTTCGCCGCCGTCCGGATGATCGAGCCGCTTCTGGATCGCGGCAGCCAGCGCCGCGACGTCTCCGGGCGGAAGCAGGGCGTCCGTGTCGGGGCCGAAGATTTCCGGAATGCCGCCGACCCCGGTTGCAACGACAGGCATGCCCGCGGCGATGCCTTCCAGCACGATGTAGGGCAGCGACTCCGCACGCGAAGGCACCACGAGCAGGCGTCCCTTCGTGAAGGCACTGCGGGCAGGCATCGCGCCCACAAATGTGATCTGCGCTGCGACACCGCGCGATCCCGCCAGCGCCTCGAACGCTTCGCGGTCCGGCCCATCGCCGACGATGACGGCGCGAAGCGTCCTGCCGTCCGACTTCAGGCGTGCGATCGCTTCGATCAGCACGTCCACGCCCTTGAGCTTGCGAAGCTCACCGACGAAGACGATGTCCGCCGCATCCGGCTCGGCGGTCACAGGCTCGAACTCTTCTGAGCGCAAGCCGTTATGGACGACTTCGGCAATTCCCGCAGGCGAACCGATCTTCTGTTCGAATACGGCCTTGGCGTAGGCGCTCTCGAAAAGCGCGAGATCTGTTTTTTTCAAAAGGAGCTTCTCGACGCCGAGATAGGCAAAGCCGACCGGGTTCGCGCGCGAATAGTGCAGGCTGCCGCCATGCGGCGTGTACACGCGAAGCGCCTTGCCGGCGCCCAGCCGCGCGAAGGCGCCGCCTTTGGCACCGTGACCGTGCACGACGTCGATCTTCAATTGCCGCGCATGAGTCGCGACGTAGCGGACCGCGGCGATATCGCCCAGTCCCGCTTGACGGCTCATGGGTATGCGAGAGACGCCAAGCGTAAGCTTCCGCGCAAGCGCATTGAGTGCGCGTTCGGCATTTTCGCCGCCGGTGGACTTGTCCGCGATGATCCCTACTGCATGTCCGCGTGCGGTCTGTTCGAGCGCGAGATCGCAGACGTGACGGAAGAGACCGCCGACCGGGGCGCGCAGTACGTGGAGGATGCGAAGCGGCGCCAAGGGCGGCTCGCTGCTCAGAACCAGCGCTCGTGGATGGTGATCGTGTCACCCGGCCTTACGCTGAAATACTGCGGCACCGTCGCGCTCGAGGGAACGCCGTTGACGGTGCGTACGATGGTGAAGGTCGTTCGGTTCGCGCGCGGCGTGAAACCGCCCGCAATCGCGACAGCCGTTTCCACGGTCATGTTGTTGACGTAGGCGTACTGGCCCGCCGCCGTGACCTCGCCGAGGATGAAAAACGGACGGTAGGCTTCCACTTCGACCGCGACATGCGGCTCGCGCACGTAGCCGTTCCGGAGCCTGTCGGCGATGCTGGCCGCGATCTGCGCCGTCGTCAGTCCGCGCGCTCCGACCCGGCCGATCAGCGGCATCGAGATGTTGCCCGCGCCGTCGACCGCGTAGGAGTTGGTGAGCCCTTCCTGGCCGAATACGGTGACGCGCAGCTTGTCGCCGCCGTCGAGCGTGTAGGGGGCTTCGAAAGAGGCATCCGGCGGCCCGGCATAGCGCGGCCCGCCGCTCGCACAGGCCGAGAGCGCCAGCGACAGAACGAGGAGGATGGCCGGGCGGAAATACATGCGCGGTCAGGGGCTTTCTAGGTTGCCAAAGTCTTACCGAGACATGGTTAACGGAATCTGACTCGCAGCTTGCGCGGCACGCCTTAACCCAATGGCAACCCTAATGATTTCTTATGCCGGCAGCAGTTGCGTGGGAGTCGTTGAAGTCAGATGCGTCGCAAGTCCCCCTCCAGTCCGGCCGATTCGATATCCCCACAGCCCGAATCCGAACTGGATCTGGCCGCCCTCGGCCGCGCGCTCTGGGACCGCAAGTTCGCGATCCTGACCGTCACGGTGCTGGCGGCGGTCCTGAGCTTCCTCGCGGTCAACATGATTACGCCGCGCTACAAATCCGAAGCCCGCATCCTGATCGAGAACCGCGAGACCCCATACAACAAGCCGCAGGGCGAGCGCGGCGAGGTTGAGCGCGACCGTACGCTGCTCGACGCCGAAGCGGTGCAGAGCCACGTGCAACTCGCGCTCTCCCGCGATCTCGCGCGCACGATCATCAGGGACCTGAAATTCGCGGAACGGCCGGAATTCAATCCGGCTGCCGGCGGTTCGATGGTCGACTCGCTGCTTGGCGCTTTCGGTCTCTCGCGCCGCGGCACGGCGCTGAGCGACGACGACCGGTTGCTGGAGCAATATTTCGAGCGGCTCTCGGTCTATCAGGTCGACAAATCGCGCGTGATCTCGATCGAATTCCAGTCGCAAGATGCGCAGTTCGCCGCCCGCGTCGCGAACGCCATCGCCGAAGGCTATATCAAGCTACAGCAGCAGGCCAAGCAGGACGCGATCAAGCAGGCGGGGCAGTGGCTCTCCGGCGAGATCGAGCGGCTTCGGACGCGCGTGGCGGAAGCGGAGTCGAAGGTCGAGGAGTTTCGCTCGAAGTCGAACCTCTATGTCGGCCCCAACAACAATACGCTGAGTGCGATGTCGCTTGGCGATCTGAACACGCAACTTGCTGCGGCGCGCACCAGGAAGGCGGATGCGGAAACGAAGTCGCGGTTGATCCGCGATATCCTGGGCAGTGGTAAGCCGCTCGAGACCAGCGACGTCCTGAACTCCGAACTGATCCGGCGCCTGAACGAGCAGCGTGTGACGCTGCGCGCGCAGCTCGCTGAGCAGTCCTCCACGCTTCTGGAGCAGCATCCGCGCATCAAGGAATTGCGGGCGCAGATTGCGGATCTCGAAGCGCAAACGCGGCTTGCCGCGGACAAGCTCGCGCGCAGCTTCGAGAATGACGCGCGTCTTGCCACCGCGCAGGCCGACGCGATCCTGAATGCGCTGAACCAGCAGAAAAAAATGTCGGGCGCGCTGAACTCGCAGGACGTTCAGTTGCGCTCGCTGGAACGCGATGCGAAGTCGCAGCGCGATCTTCTGGAAACCTATCTCTCCCGCTACCGCGACACGCTCGCGCGCGAGACGCCGGAAGCCGTGCAGGCGGACCCCCGCATCATATCGCGCGCCATCGCTTCGACCAAAGTACACTTCCCGAAAAAGCTGCCTATCGTTTTCATTGTGACCTTTGGCGCGCTGATCGCGATGATCGGTTTCCTCGCAACCGCGGAGCTCTTGCGCGGCGACGTCTACCGCGTGACGGAAACCATGCAGGCCGTCGAAGAAGAAATTCCCGTCGCGCCGGAAGCCCCCAAGGCGAAAGCCGAGAAGCAGCCTGTGTTTTCGGAAAGCCTGCGAACGGGCCCGCTTGCGGTGCAGGTACGCAACATGGGCCGGGGCATCGTGATTGTGACCCGTGCGGGCGGCGAACCCTCGTCTGAACTCGCGTTCGATCTTACGCGGGAACTCGCGGAGGGCGGCGCGCGCGCGCTGTTCGTCGATCTGGACGCGGAAACCGCGATCAGCCGCAAGACCGGTGTGCACAGCGGGATCGGCGATCTTCTGCTCGGCAAGGTGTCTTTTGCGGATGCGATCGAGCGCGATCCCATGTCGCGCGCGCATGTGCTCGGCATCGGTCGGCTGATGCCCGATATCGCCGCGATCCTGTCCGCCGAGCGTCTTGCGATCGTGCTCGGCGCGGTTGCGCAAAGCTACGACCATGTGATCGTCGCGGCGCCGAGCCTGCTTCGCTATTCCTTCGCGTCCCGGCTTGGCCGTTTCGCGCGCGGTACCGTCGTCGTTGCGCTGGAGAGCAATACGCCTGCGGGCGTCGCCGCGGCCGATACGCTACGCGGCATGGGTTTTCCGAATATCGCGGTGGTTGCGGTGGCACCCGAGAGCCCCGCGCCAGCGCCTGCGCGCGAGCCGGAAGCAGCGGCGGCAGCCTAGCGCCGAAGCAGTCCGCGCACCGTCTTGGCCGCGCGCCACAGCACGGGCGACGATTTCACGAAACGCTTGAGGTTCGCCTGCGCGCGCAGGAGCGGAACGATAGCGTGTCCGGCTTTCGAGAGCGGCAAGAAGCTGTCGAATAGTTCTTCATTTTTGTCACAATAGACGAGCTTGTATTCGGCCTCGCCGACGCCGAGATCCATGATCTCGAAGCCGCAATCCGCCGCGTTCGCGACCGCGTGGGAGAGCGTTATCATGCCGGGGCTCCAGCGCGCGTTTTCGCTCGCGGTGTAGGAACTGATTATTGTAGAGAGGCGCCGGCCGTCCGTGACGGCTGCATAAAGTGCGAGTACTTCGCGCTCGCATTCGAGCGCATGAATTTCGAGCACGTGCGATTCCGCTGCGGCGCGTAGAAATGCCACCACTTCGGGCTGCTCGAAGGGGTTCGGAATTTTCAGCGCCTGCATGTATTCGCGCTTCTGCGCGAAGAAAGCGTCCATGCAGCGTGAGACCTCTTCGGGCGTCTGCGCAACAAAATAACGATAGCCAGGAAGGGCCGCGAGTTTCTTTTCCTTGCCGCGGATGCGCCCGCGATAGCTCGAGGTGAGCTGCCGCTTCAGAACGGCATCGCCGCTTTCGCCGAGCTTCAGGCGATAGCCGGTCGACGGCGACGGCTGATGGGGAAACGCGAGTAACGGATTTTCCGCGCCGTGCCAGGAATAGGGCTGGTTGTGCAGTTCGATCGCAACGAGATCGGGCTCCGCGGCGGCCAGCGCGTCGAACATCTGCTCGCGACGGCAAAGGGGCCGCGCGAGAACTTGCCGAGCGGAAGCAAAGCCAGCGGCTTGCCGCCCGCGTCATAGGCAACCGCGATCAGCGGCGTCACGCCTTGTTTCGCGCCAATATGCTCGTACCAGAGACGAAGAAAGTCGAAGCGCTGATAGGGGGTAAGGTCGGCATGCTGCTCGAACGCACGCCAAACGGGCTCGGCCGAAGCCAGATCGCGATAGACCGCAAGGCGCGCAAACGCCTTGGCGTGCGCGGACACGGCAGCGGACTGGAATGAACCGACCTCGACGCGCTGGAGCACGCTTCTTGCGCCTTTTCCCGGAAACCCCTTGGGCAGGCGGAAGCTGTCAAAGAAATCTCAATAATCCGTTGGCAGATTGGTGAAAATTCGGGGCCATCCAAGCGATTGACGGAACGATGAATTTGCGAACTGCCTGCATTCGCCTTGCGCTGGAGGGGCTCTATTTCACGGGCACGTGGAAGGTCCTCGGGCCGTTGTCCTCCGGGATCGGCACGATATTTACCATGCACCACGTGCGGCCCGCGCGGAACGATGTCTTCCAGCCGAACGCGCTTCTGGAAGTCGAACCGGATTTTCTGGAAACGCTGATCGAGTATCTCCGCTACAGGAAAGTCGACATCGTTTCGCTGGACGAAGCGAAGCGGAAGCTGCGCGAACAGGATTACGAGAAGCGCTTCGTGTGCTTGGCGCTGGACGACGGCTACCGCGACAACCTCGAATTCGCCTATCCGATCTTCAGGAAGCATGGCGTTCCCGCGGCGCTGTTCATTGCGTCCAGCTTTCCGGAAAAGACGGGACTGCTGTGGTGGACCGCGCTTGAGCGCGCGATCGCCGCAACCGAACGGGTTGAGATCGAAATCGGCGGCAAGCTGCGGAAGTTCGACTGCGGGAGCGCAGGCGCAAAGCAGAAGACTTACGAAAATATCTACTGGCAGTTGCGCGGGCTCGCGGACGAGCGCGACCTGCGCCGTATCGTTACGGAGTTATGCGCGCGCTACGGCGTCGATCCGCTCGGGCCCTGTAAGGATCTCTGCATGGACTGGAGCGAGATCAAGACGCTAGCGTCCGATCCGTTGATCACGATCGGCGCGCACAGCGTGAACCACTACATGCTGAAAAAGTGGGACGCTGAAACGGTCAAACAGGAATTGACGCAGAGCGCTGCGGCAATCGAAACGGCGCTCGGCAGGAAGCCCGTCGATTTTGCTTATCCGGTCGGCGACAAGACTTCGGCGGATGCGCGCGAATTCGCGCTCGCGAAGGACGCGGGCTACGAACTGGCGCTGACGACGCGGCCGGGCGTGATTTTCCCCGAGCATCGTGAGCATATGACGGCGCTGCCGCGCGTATCGCTGAACGGCCACTTCCAGAAAATCCGCTACGCGGATGTGCTGCGCTCCGGCGTGCCGTTCGCGCTCCCGCATTGCTTCAGGCGTCTCGACGTCGCCTAGGAATCCTTGCGCGCCATCCAGCGGATCAAAAGGCCTGCAGGCAGCACCCATACGAGACCCAGAAACAGGAATACGAGGAAGCGGGCGTAGCCCGGCAACTCAACCACGCGTCCCTGCGCTACCAGCATGCCGAACAGAGCCCAGAGGATCACGAAGATCAGAAGGGCGACCGTGCCGATCAGTTTGCGGGAGCGCTGGCGCATGGCGATGAGGTGCGGCTTTGCAGCCGTTGCGGGGAAGGGTGCCGCTCTATAGACCTCGCCGCGGCTCTTGTTAATCGGATGCGCCGAACACAATGCCGCACATCGACGATCCACTTGGCAACGTGCGCCGCTGGCTTTGGACGGTGGCAGGCCTCGTCGCCGGCATGGTGATGCTTGGCGGTGCCACGCGGCTCACGGGCTCGGGTCTTTCCATCACCGAATGGAATGTCGTGACCGGCGTGCTTCCGCCGCTCTCCGATGCCGCGTGGCTCGTGGAGTTCGAGAAGTACCGGGCGATCCCGCAATATCTTGAGATCAACAAGGGGATGAGTCTCGCCGATTTCAAGTTCATCTATTTCTGGGAATGGGCGCACCGGCTCCTGGGCCGCATCGTAGGCTTCGCGTTTGCGATTCCGCTCGCGTTCTTCTGGTGGCGCGGAAAGATCGACCGCGCGCTCGGCTGGAAGCTCGTCGCGCTTCTGTTTTTGGGCGGACTGCAAGGCTTCATCGGCTGGTGGATGGTGGCAAGCGGGCTGTCGGTGCGAACCGACGTGAGCCAGTACCGACTCGCGGTGCATCTCACGCTCGCTTGCGTGATCTTCGTGGCACTCGTCTGGGTCGCGACGACGCTGCTGCCGAAGCGCGAAAGCACGGGACAGCGCGGGAAGGTGTTCGCCATCGCGCTGATCGCGCTTTCGCTCTTACAGGTATTTCTCGGCGCGATCGTCGCGAAAACGAACGCGGGTCTTGCCTTCAACACCTGGCCCTTGATCGATGGTGCGTTCCACCCGAAGCGCGAGCAGCTATTCGTGCTCGAGCCGTGGTGGCGCAACTTCTTCGAGAACGTGATGGCGGTGCAGTTCAATCACCGCATGATGGCGTATCTCTTGTGGTTCGCAGCACTCGGCTACGCGCTCCGGCAGATGCGCCATGCCGCCTCGCGCGAAGCGTGGATATTGTTCGCGCTCGTCAGCGCGCAGGCTGTGCTCGGCATTTTTACGCTGTTGTACGCGGTGCCGCTTGCGCTCGGCCTCGCGCATCAGGCCGGCGCCGTCGTGGTGCTGGCTTACGCGAGTTATCACGCAGCCAGGCTCGGCTATGTCGACAACACCCGTCATCGCCCGGCTTGACCGGGGGATCCAGTAACCACCAGCGTGAAATATCTCGCACTGAAGGTTACGGGATGCCCCGCCTTCGCGGTGCATGACTCGAGAAGACAGAACGATGCTTTAATTCCGTTAAGCGCTCAGACCCTGCTCGAGATCGGCGATGATGTCCTCGACATCTTCGATGCCGATGGAGAGGCGCACGACCTCCGGCCCGGCACCGGCAGCCTTTTTCTGCTCGTCGGTGAGCTGCTTGTGGGTGGTCGAAGCCGGATGAATGATGAGCGAGCGCGTATCGCCAATGTTCGCAAGATGCGAGAACAACTCGACGGACGATACGAGTTTCACGCCCGCGTCGAAGCCGCCCTTGAGGCCGAAGGTCAGCACCGCGCCAGCGCCCTTCGGGGAATATTTCTGCTGGAGCGCATGATACTTGTCCGACTTCAGGCCGGCGTAGCTGACCCAGCTTACCTTCGGATGTTTGCTCAGCCACTCCGCGACCTTCTGCGCGTTGTCGCAGTGCTTTTGCATGCGGAGCGGAAGCGTCTCGATGCCGGTTACGATCATGAACGCATTGAACGGAGAAAGTGCCGGGCCTAGATCGCGAAGCCCGAGCACGCGCGTTGCAATCGCAAACGCGAAGTTGCCGAAGGTCTCCGCGAGCACGATGCCGTTATACTCGGGCCGCGGTGCGGAGAGCATCGGATAGCGCTTGTTGCCGATCCAGTTGAACTTGCCGCCGTCGACGATGACGCCGGCGATCGAGTTGCCGTGGCCGCCCAGGAATTTGGTCGCCGAGTGAATGACGATATCTGCACCATGCTTGAACGGCTGGATCAGGTAGGGGGTCGCGAGCGTGTTATCGACCACGAGCGGCACGCCGGCGTTGTTTGCGATCTTCGCAATCCCGTCGATGTCGGTGACGATGCCGCCCGGGTTTGCAATGGACTCCACGAAGATTGCCTTGGTCTTCGGCGTGATCGCTTTTTCGAAAGTGGAAAGGTCGTCGGTGTCGGCCCAGACCACTTTCCAGCCGAAGTTTTTCACCGAGTGACTGAGCTGGTTGATCGAGCCGCCATAGAGGCGCTTGGCGGCGACGATCTCGTCGCCCGATTCCATCAATGCATGAAAGACGAGAACCTGCGCGGCGTGGCCGGAAGCCACCCCGAGCGCGCCGGTGCCACCTTCGAGCGCCGCCACGCGCTCCTCGAGCACATTGTTCGTTGGGTTGCCAATGCGCGTGTAGATGTTGCCGAAGGTTTGCAGGCCGAAGAGGGATGCCGCGTGCTCGACGTCGTCGAAGACGAACGAGGTGGTCTGATAGATCGGGGTCGCGCGTGCGCCGGTGGTCGGGTCGGGGGTCGCGCCTGCGTGGATCGAGAGCGTCGAAAAGCCGGGTTCGCGGTCGGACATGGGTCTGCTTCCTTCGGGATTGGAATATACTCACAAGATATGTGAATATAATAGAATATCGCAAATCGTATGTGATTTATGCAGAAGTGAGGGAAGCGGTCAACATGGAAAGTGACGTCAATTGGGCGCTGGTTTGCAATGATCGATCGGCATGCGGAAGCTGAAGCGAATGAGGCCGCCACTCGACTCGACATCCATTGTTCCGCCGTGGGCCTTGGCAATTTCGGCGACGATGTACAGGCCGAGACCCAGGCCTGCCTGATGGCTATCGCCGTCGCGGTGAGAGAACGGCCGGAACATACGGTCCATCACCTCTTTCGAGATCGGCCCGCCCGCATTGATAACCGACAACTCAAAATGAGAACCTTCCGTTCTGGCTTGCACAATTATCGGCTCGCCTTTGGTGCCGTAGGCCAATGCATTGCCTAAGAGGTTGGAAAGCAGCTGGGCAATGCGCGGCGAATCTGCCGGAACGGACTTTGTGATCTGGATATCGGTCTCGATAGTAGCCTCGGGGTGACTGGTCCTCAACTCGTCGATCACCGATTGAATCGCCGGTTCGAGCGGCTGTTCGGATACTTGCAGTGTAATCCCGCCGCCGAGCCGGCCGCGCGCAAAGTCCAAAACGTTGTCGATGAGCCCCGCTATCCGAACGACGCTCTTTTGCATGCCGACGACGAATTTTTCTAAGCGTTCGTCGAGCGTGGCCTTTTGCAAGAGCTGTATTCCCGCGGCAATGGCTGCCAGCGGATTGCGCAAATCATGCCCAAGTACTGCGATGAACTGTTCGCGGAGTTCCGCCTCCCTCTGGAGGGCCGCAGCGAGCGTTCTCTGCTCCTCTCGCGCTTTGACCAGTTCTCGCTCATAGCGGCGCCGGTCTATTGCATTGAATATCGTAATCCGGATGAACTGAGGCTTGCCGTTCTCGTCGGTGCGTTCGGCGGCGTTCACCAATACGGGAAAGGTGTCGCCGTTCTTCTTGAGAATGTCGAGCGCCACTTCGTCAAAGAAGCCCTGCATTTGCAGTAGAGGGGCGAAGTGCGTTTCGTAAAATATCCGCCCTGCGATCGTAAGCAGGTCGTGGAGCCGCTTGCCCTCCAGCCCGGCGGGCGTGAAGCCGGTCCACCGGCAGAACGTCTGATTGGCTCGCACAATGCTTCCGTCTGGCCGAAGGGATAAATATCCGCAGGGCGCATTTTGATAGAGGTCTTCTAAATCTTCGTCGACTGACTGACTCAAACAAAACCGCGCATCGCGGCGATCACTTCCTCTGGAGCACTCAGGTTAGGACAGTGGCCAGTTGCTTGAAGGATCACCAGTTGGCTGTTGGGGATATGTTTTTGCACGTACTCGCCTACGGCGATCGGTGCGATGACATCTTCTTTACATTGCAGCACGAGCGTAGGAGTCGTGAGCTTTGGCAAGTCCTCACGGTTATCGGACATAAAGGTGACACGCGCAAATTCCTTTGCGATGTCGGGGTCGGTGCTGCAAAAGCTATTCGTAAGCTCGGTGCCCAGTTCGGGCCGGTCGGCATTGCCCATGATGACCGGGGCCATCGCGGTCGACCAGCCCATATGGTTGTCCGCGAGGAAGTCCAGCAGTTCGGTGATCTGCTTCTCGTCGAAGCCGCCCACATAGCTTTGGTCGTTGATATAGCGGGGCGAGGGACCCACCATAATCAGGCTCTTGAAAAGTTCCGGGGCCTTTAATGCCGCGAGCAGCCCGATCATCGCACTGACAGAGTGCCCCACGAACACGACGTCGGTCAGGTTCAGTTCGCGGCAAATCTCGACGGCGTCGTCGGCATATCCCTTCAGAGAACCATACTTCTCGGATTTGTATGCTTTCAAATCGGAACCGCCAGAACCGACGTGATCAAACAGGACGATGCGGAACTTGTCCTCGAAGGCGGGCCACACATGACGCCACATATTCTGATCGCAGCCGAAACCGTGTGCGAACATCATTGTCGCCGGGCCGGCACCGATAATGTGTACATTATTGCGCTGGATTACGGACAAAAGACACTCCCCGTCGCGATAAGGTTATGCACGAGCGACTAGCTCTGCCTATCGTTAAGCGCGCCGATGAGCAAAGGTTGCTTCAAGTCTTTGGTTGGAACTTTTGTCCAATTGAAAGCCGCTGCACGCCGCCTTCAAGGCGCTTCGGGCGCTTGGAGGAGAGCTTCCGCGTGTTCACGCCGGCCCAGTTGATTTCGCCGGAGAGGCGGCCGTACTCGATCTTCGGGCAGCGATCCATGACCACGCGCATCCCGGCTTCTTCGGCGCGTGAAGCGGCTTCGTCGTTTCGGACTGAAAGCTGCATCCAGAACACTTTCGGGGGCGGGGAGAGCTTCAGCGCTTCATCCAGGATGCCGGGAACGGCGTCCGACGAGCGGAAGACATCGATCATGTCGATCGGCTCGGGCACGTCGGAAAGCTTTGCATAGGCCTTGATGCCCGCGATGTCGCCATCACCCTGGCCGGGATTGATCGGGAACACCTTGTAGCCGCGTTCGGCGAGATACTTCACGACGAAGTGGCTCGGGCGGTTGTCTTTCGGGCTCGCGCCGACGACTGCAACCGACTTCACGTCGTGCATGATCGAGCGGATGTAGCTGTCGTCGTATTTGTCGTGGTTCATCTTGTTCTGCTTCTCGATAACGCGCACGTTCCGAATTGGCTCTTCTTCGTCATGCCCGCGGGCATCCACGCCTTTATTCGATTGGTGTCAAGAAAGACGAGGATGGCCGGAACAAGCCCGGCCATGACGAGTGAAACTCGATTGAATCGCCACGAGGCTAACGATCTTCCCATTTCGGCGTGCGCTTCTCGACGAAGGCGCCGATGCCTTCCTCGGCGTCGCGCGCGAGCATGTTTTCGGTCATCACTTCCGCCGTGTAGCGGTAGGCGCTCTCCAGATCCATCTCGCGCTGGCGGTAGTACGCCTCCTTGCCGATTTTCAGCGTATGCGCGGATTTCGATGCGATCTTGTTTGCAAGCGCTAGCGCTTCGTGGCGCTCGAACCCGCTATCCACCACACGATTGATGAGACCAATTTCGTAGGCGCGCTGCGCTGGGATCAGGTCGCCGGTCAGCAGCATTTCCATCGCGTGCTTGTTGGTCACATTTCGCGAGAGCGCCACCATCGGCGTCGAGCAGAAGAGGCCAATATCGACGCCCGGTGTCGCGAAGCGCGCTTCCTTCGATGCAACCGCAAGATCGCAGCTTGCGACGAGCTGGCAGCCCGCGGCACTCGCGACACCGCCGACCGCCGCGATCACGGGTTTCGGCAGATGCACGATCGACATCATCATCGCGGCACAACTTTCGAACATGTGGCGGAAGAAGGCGCGGCCTTTGTCGGCGTCGGCGCGGCGCGCGGTCATCTGCTTCATGTCGTGGCCCGCGCAGAAGCCGGGGCCATTTGCGGCGATTACGAGCGCACGCACGGCTTTGTCGTCGCGGACGCGCAAGATCTCCGCGGACAGCACGTCGATCATTTCCTGCGAGAGCGAGTTTCGCGCTGCGGGACGGTTCAGCACCAGCATCGCGACCGCGCCGTGATCCTCGCGGAGCACGATAGGCGCGGCTTCACCGGATTTTGCAGCGGCGGTTTGCGGCGTCATTTGTCGGCTTTTGGCTTCTCGTTTCTTCTTTCGCATTGTATCCGAATTGGGAAGCGTTAAGCGAGGGAGAAGAAGAACGTGGCAGCCATGCCGGTCGTGATGACGGTCGAGGAATTGCGCGATTACCTCGCCAAAGAGTTTCCGCAGGCCTATGCGCCCGGCAAGCCGAATAAGATTATTTCGGTAGGGCCGGGGACGGCGGTGGTGCACTTCACGGCAAGCGAGCGGCACCTGCGTCCGGGCGGTACGGTGTCCGGGCCTACGCTGATGGGCCTTGCAGATGGTGCGATTTATGTCGCGATCCTCGCTGCCATCGGCCCGGTCGCGCTCGCAGTGACCACGAGCTTCACGTGCAATTTTCTCTCGAAGCCCGCGCCCGGCGATCTCGCCTGCGATGTCAAAATCCTCAAGCTCGGGAAGCGCCTGGTGGTGGCGGAGGCCTCGATCCACGGGGTCAACGACACGGAGCCCTGCGCGCATGTGGTCGCGACCTACTCGATTCCGCCGCGATAGCGGCACTTAGCGCTAGGTATTAAAATACCATATTTATAAGCCATTGTAATTCAATGACTTTATTTCATCTTGGTGCTTGACGCTGCTGCGTGTGTTTCATAGAAACCGCGCCAACGATTTCCCTACCTAGGAAGAACGTCATGACCACCTTTGTGGCGAAGCCCGCCGAGGTCGAGAAGAAATGGGTGCTGATCGATGCATCCGGTCTCGTCGTCGGCCGTCTCGCGACCATCATCGCCATGCGCCTCAAGGGCAAGCATAAGGCGATCTACACCCCGCACATGGACTGCGGCGACAACATCGTCGTCATCAATGCCGAGAAGGTCGTCTTCACGGGCAAGAAGCTCCAGAAGAAGGTCTATCACCATCACACCGGATACATCGGCGGCATCAAAGAGCGTTCCGCCAAGATGATCATGGAAGGCCGCTTCCCAGAGCGCATCCTCGAGAAGGCCGTCGAGCGCATGCTCGCGCGCGGGCCGCTCGGCCGGAAGATCATGGGCAACCTGCGCGTCTACAAGGGCGACAAGCATCCGCACGAAGCGCAGAACCCGGTGAAGCTCGATATCGCAAAACTCAACCGCAAGAATGTGGGGGCCGCGTGATGGCCGAATCCGTTCAGTCTCTCGAAGGCCTTTCGGCACTCAAGGGCGTGCAGCCCGAAGCGCCGGTCCACGTTCAGAAGCTCGACAAGCAGGGCCGCGCCTACGCGACCGGCAAGCGCAAGGACGCGGTCGCCCGCGTCTGGCTCAAACGGGGCTCGGGCAAGATCCTCGTCAACGAGCGCACCGTCGAAGTGTACTTCGCGCGCCCGGTGCTTCGCATGATCATCCAGCAGCCTTTCATCGCGGCGAACCGCGGCGGCCAGTACGATGTGGTTTGCACTGTCTCCGGCGGCGGTCTGTCCGGTCAGGCCGGCGCGCTGCGCCATGGTCTATCGCGCGCGCTGACGTTCTTCGAGCCCGAACTGCGTGGCGTGCTCAAGAAGGGCGGCTTCCTGACCCGCGACAGCCGCGTGGTCGAGCGCAAGAAGTACGGCAAGAAGAAAGCCCGCCGCAGCTTCCAGTTCTCGAAGCGCTAGGCGTTATCGTTTCATTCACTACGAAGGGCGCGCCGCGAGGTGCGCCCTTTTCGTTTGGGGAACGATGTTTCAAATTTTACCGAGTTGGCCACCGCTTCTGTAGGTTTTAGCGGCTAGATCATAGGCAACAGAATACCGCGGAAGTTTCGCCTGTGCTTGATCTCGATGTCCGCACACTTTTCATTATCTCGATCTCGGTCACGCTGGTGCTGGGATTCCTGTTGCTGTTCGCGTGGTACCAGAACCGCGAGATCCGCGCGCTGGGCTGGTGGAGTGTCAGTCACTTTGTGACCTGCGCAGGCGCGGCGCTGCTAAGCGTGCGCGGTTACGTTCCGGACGTGCTTTCGACCGATATCGCGAACATGCTGATCCTCGTCGCCTGTGGCATTGGGTGGGGCGGAGCGCGTCTGTTCGACGACCGCAGTGTGCCGATGAGCGGCGTGCTGGCCGGTCCGATCCTCTGGCTGTTCGTGTCGCAGCTTCCGGTGCTGAACGACTCGGTCAACGCCCGGATCATGTTCAGCTCGGCAATCATTTCCGTCTACACGATCGGCACCGGATGCGAAATTTGGCGCGGCCGGCTCATCGAACCATTGATGTCGCGGTGGCCGCTGAGTGTGACGCTCTTCGTCCACGGCTTGGTCTATGCACTGCGCATCTGGCTTGTATTTGCTTTCCCGGTGGCGTCCGGGGCCACCTTCTACGCCGTCGCCTGGTTCAGCATCATCGGGCTGGAATCGCTGCTTTTCCTGATCGTCGCTTCCTTCATGGTCCTCGCGATGGCGAAGGAGCGCAGCGAACTCGTGCACAAGACCAATGCCATGCTCGATCCCTTGACGAATATTCCGAACCGCCGCGCCTTCCTCGATGCCGCGATGCGCCGCATGCGCCAGCGCTCGCGCAATCCGGAGCCGGTGACGGCCATGCTGTTCGATCTCGATCACTTCAAGTCGGTCAACGACCGCTTCGGCCATTCGATCGGCGACGAAGTGCTTCGCATTTTCACAGCCAAGGCTGCGGCCGAGTTTCGCTCAACCGATATCATGGGCCGCCTCGGCGGTGAGGAGTTTGGCGCGCTTCTGTTTGGCGCGGGCGAGGGAACGGCGATCGGCACTGCCGAGCGTATCCGCCGCGCGCTCATGGTCGCGACCGCCGAGATCGACGGCAAGCATGTCGATGCTACTGTGAGCGTGGGCGTCGCCGTACTTGCCCGGGATGCGGACGAGGACGTGGCGTCTCTGTTCGAGCGGGCGGATCATGCGCTCTACGCAGCGAAAAAGCGCGGCAGAAATCGTGTCGAGGTCGCTGGAAGGCAGTCCGCAGCCGGTGCCGAGCGCGATGCCGGAGAAGCACGGCCGGAACTGGCAACCGTTTCCCCGATCAGGGCGGCGAGCCCCACGCTTGTTCCGCAATCGCCATCGTTTGATGACGACATCGCCTGGGCGGAAGCCGAGCCGTTGCGGGCGGCGCGCAAGTAAGCGCCGGTTCCTGCTCCGTCAAAGTTTAGACAGTCGAAGGACGGTTCCGTAAAGCGGCGGCGCTAACCTGTACCAGTCCCGTTTCCTTGTAGCGGCGAAACAATGGTTCTTGATGTACCGACTTTGCTCGTCGTTTCGATCTTCGTAACGGCGGTGCTGGGCCTGCTTCTGATCTTCGCCTGGATTCAGGACCGGAGCATACAGGCGCTCGGCTGGTGGGGCGCGGCTTACCTGCTCGGCGGTCTTTCCGCCGGAATGCTCAGCCTCCAGCAGTTCATCGCGAATGCGCTCGTTATCGATCTCGCCAGCGCGCTTCTCTTCGTCGCCTGCGGCATGTCCTGGAACGGGGCGCGCGTGTTCGACGGCAAGAACGTTCAACCGTTTGCGATGTTTGCAGGCGCGACGATCTGGCTTCTCGCCTGCCAGATTCCCGGCTTCGCCGAGTCGTCGATCGGCCGCATCGTGGTGAGTTCGCTGATCATCTCGAACTATACGCTTTTCACCGCGTTCGAGCTGTGGAGCGGCAGGGCGGAGAAACTCAATTCCCGCTGGCCTGCGGTGATCGTGATCACGCTGCATGGCGTGGTGTTTCCGAGCCAAGTGCCGCTCACCATGGTGCTGCCGGGCGATCGCATTGCGGCGGGACTGACGAACGGCTGGATTGCAACGCTTGCGATCGAATCCCTGCTGTACTCCATCGCTGCGGCGTTCATTCTTCTCGAGATGGCGAAAGAACGCACCGAGCGCGTGCACAAGGAAGCGGCGCTGATCGATCCGCTGACCGGGGTCCACAATCGCCGCGCCATCACGGAGTTCGCGAAACAAATTCTGGCGCGCGATGTGCGCCCGACCAAGCCGATGGCCGTTTTCATGTTCGACATCGACAAGTTCAAGTCGATCAACGACACGTTCGGACATCCTGTCGGCGACAAGGTCATCAAGCTGCTCGCAGCGACCGCGAAGAAGACGCTCCGTCAGACCGACGTATTCGGGCGGCTCGGCGGTGAGGAGTTCGCGGCCTTTCTCGGCAATACCGACGAGAAGGGCGCCGTCATCGTCGCCGAACGCGTGAGAATTGCGTTCCTTGAAGCGGCGAAAGTCGTCGACGGCATCAAGATCGGCGCTACCGTCAGCATCGGTGTAACCTTCACGACGAACTATAAAGACGAGGTCGATGCGCTGCTCGCGCGGGCGGATGAGGCGCTTTACGAGGCAAAGAACGCGGGCCGCAATCGCGTTATGATCCGCAGCGAGCAGAACGTGCAGGTGCCGGCAAGCAGTCTTGTCCCGGACCTGCCGGCGGCTCTATCAGAGCCGGTTACCACTCGTTAACCGTGTGGGGATTACGCTTGGCGAATGGCAAGCGTTGAGTCCCGTAACATCGCCGCTGAAGCGGCCCGGCTGGAAGCTCTCGCTCATGGCGCGGGTGAGGCGCTGGCCTGCACCCACGAAACGGCAGAAGAACTGCATCGCTCGCTGGTTCGCGAATTCATCGAGCGCAAGCAGAGCCGCGGCGTGTGGGCAAAGATGCGGGCGCTGAGCCTTTTCTCGCTCTGATTTCCGATCCGATATCTGCTGATCTCAGATTTTAGCCCGAGACTCCGTGCGCGCATTTTCCAATACGCGCCGTACGAACGCAGTGATATGTTTGATCGCGGCTTCGCCCCGGTTGGGGCCTAGCTGGCCCTGAACGGCGAGGGTGGCGAGGCCGTGCACCAGCGCCCACTGCTGCAATACGCCGTACAGGCGCTGGCCGCGAGACCGCTGTTTCCGGTCTAAAACTCCTTCGCAAGACTGACACGCAGCGCGAGCGGCTCGACCGGGTGAATGTGCCTGTCGTCGACTCCTGCAGCGGGCTCGCCGTTCAGCCTCGAAGTATAGAAGTAGGCGATTTGGTTCGACTTCGCGTTGAAGAGATTGATCGCGTCGAGCCAGAGCTTCATTCCATTGTGGAAGCGATAGCCGAGACGGGCGTTTACCAGCGTCGTCGATCCGGAGTGCACGCTGTCGTCCTCGATCAGCGGCCGCGTTCCGAAGTGCCGCAGCTTCATCGCGCCGAACCATCCGAAGGCTTCGCCGAAGGTCACGCCTGCGGTCGCGACAGCCGTCGCCGCACCCGGAATGTGATCGCCGGCCGGATCGATGTCGGTGAACCGCGCGTGCGTCATGGAGAGGGACGTGTCGAAGCGGAGCCACGAACTGTATTGATAGGCGTTCGTCCATTCGAAGCCCACGCGGCGGCTCGGGCGCGAGGCCTCGGTGGTGCCGGCATCGCCGACGAAAAGAAGCTCGGAATCGTAGTCCAGAATGAACACCGCAAACGAGGACTCGAGCTCCGGCAAGAACCTGCTTCGGACGCCGACTTCGCCGCCGCGCGATTTCACGAGGAAAGGCACCCGGTCCGCCGGGTTGCCCGAATTCGGATCGGTGGTGATGGTCACGCCGCGCAGGTCGTTCGAGTGGAACCCTTCGCCGATGTTCGCAAAGAACTCGGTGCGATGGAACGGGCCGAACACGATTCCCGCTTTCGGGCTGGCGATACCCGCATCGGCTTTGCCGGAGTTTGCTGCGAGATCGCTCTCGACTTTACCCGTGTAGCGGTCGTAGCGCATGCCTGCGATCGTCCTCATCCAGTTCGTCCAGCGCAACACCTGTTGCACGTAGAACCCGGCGCTTGCTTCCTGTACGTCGTCCGCGCGCACGGTCGTCAGCGTCATGCGTTGCGCGGTCTTGAACAGGCCGAGCCGAATGTCGTCGTAGCGCGTCTGGACGCCGAACGTGGTTTCCACGGGCAGCGAAGCGAAATTCGATTTGATTGTGTGCGAGGCGCTGATGCCGCCGAGGAAGCGCTTGTCGAGCTGACTGAACTGGTCGCCGTTCACCTGATCGTCGAGGAAGTAGGTGAAGTTATTGAAGAGACGCATGTCCTGACGCGCGAGGTAGCTGCTTATATGCGTCACCGTGCTGTCGGTGGTCATGCTCCAACGCGACGACAGGCTGTAGCGGCTCGATAACCCTCCGTCGGTTGCATCGAGCGTGCCGAAGCGCCCGATCAAGCCCTGACTGATCGCGCGCGCCGGAACCTGATCGGTCGAATTCCACTTGTTGTCGAAGGCCATCGCCGTGAAAGAGAAGCCGTCGAGCGCGGTGCCCTGGCTGTAGCGGAATATGCCGTTGAATTTCTTCTGCTTGTCGGGATTGTCCCAGGGGCCGTTGTAGCCGGTCGCCTCGATCGCGGTGAGGACAGTCCCGGCGCCGACCTGATGCGAGCCGATTACGAGGCCGCGCTTGTATCCAAAGCTGCCCATCGTGACCTGCGCGAGATTGCGCGGCAGCCGGTCAACGTAGTCGATGTGCACCGCGCCTGCGGACGCGAAATCGCCCTCTTCGGCGAAATAGGGGCCCTTGCGGACCCGCATCGACTGGATCAACTCGGGGATAAGAAAGTTCATGTCGGCGTAGCCCTGACCGTGGCCGTGGGTGCGCATGTTCACCGGCATGCCGTCGACGAAGAGCGCGATGTCTGAGCCGTGATCGAGGTTGAAGCCGCGGAGGAAATACTGATTGGCTTTGCCTTCGCCGGAATGCTGCGTGACGATCAGGCCGGGCACCTGCTCAAGCGCCTCGCCCGGACGCATCGCGGGTTGCGCATTGATCTGCTCGGGAGTGACAGTGATCTCGGTCGCGGCATTCGGCGGATTGGTGCGGTCGCCCGAGCCGGCGAGCACATCGATGGAGGGAAGGAAGATTTCCTGCGCGCATGCGACTTCGGCTGCGAACGAAACACCAAGCGCAGCCAACAGCATGACGCGAGAGAAAACGCCACCCAACAAGTTCATTGCAGCCCCCAAGCAATTCTACGTTCGCGAGGGTGCAACGCAATTGCAATCGTATGCGTGCGACGGCAACTTCATCCTTGGCAGCACCGAAAACAAAAAGGGCGCTTCTTGCGAAGCGCCCCTAGAGTTTGACCGCGCAATCCCCCAATCACGCGATCCGGGAGGAAACCTGTTGCTCAGTACGAGTAGTACATCTCGAATTCGACCGGGTGCGGCGTGTGCTCGAAGCGGACCACATCCTGCATCTTGAGATCGATGTAGCTGTCGATGAAGTCGTCGTCGAAGACGCCGCCGGCCTTGAGGAAGTCGCGGTCCTTGTCGAGGTTCATGAGCGCCTCGCGGAGCGAGCCGCAGACCGTCGGAATCTTCTTCAGTTCCTTCGGCGGCAGATCGTAGAGGTCCTTGTCCATCGCCGAACCCGGATCCATCTTGTTCTTGATGCCGTCGAGACCGGCCATCAGCATGGCTGCGAAGGCGAGGTAGGGGTTCGCCATCGGATCGGGGAAGCGCACTTCGACGCGCTTCGCCTTCGGATTCGAGGTGAACGGGATGCGGCACGACGCCGAGCGGTTACGCGCGGAGTAGGCGAGCAGCACCGGCGCTTCGTAGCCCGGCACCAGACGCTTGTAGGAGTTGGTGGACGGATTGGTGAAGGCGTTGATCGCCTTCGCGTGCTTGATGATGCCGGCGATGTAGGAGAGGCAGGTGTCCGAGAGGCCGGCATATTTGTCGCCGGCGAATACGGGCGTCGAGCCCTTCCAGATCGACTGGTGGCAGTGCATGCCCGAGCCGTTGTCACCGTAGATCGGCTTCGGCATGAAGGTCGCGCTCTTGCCGTACATGTGGGCGACCTGGTGGATGCAGTACTTATAAATCTGCATGTGGTCGGCCATCGTGGTGAGCGGGCCGAACTTCAGGCCGAGCTCATGCTGCGCGCTCGCCACTTCGTGGTGGTGCTTCTCGACCTTGGCACCCATCTTCGCCATGGCGCCGAGCATTTCGGAACGCATGTCCTGCGCCGAGTCCTGCGGCGGCACCGGGAAGTAGCCGCCCTTGGTGCGGATGCGGTGGCCGAGGTTGCCGGACTCGTATTCGGTCGCGGAGTTGATCGGCAGTTCCACCGAGTCGAGGCGGAAGCCGGTGTTGTAGGGGTCGGCTGCGAACTTCACGTCGTCGAACACGAAGAACTCTGCTTCGGGGCCGAAATAGATGGTGTCGCCGATGCCCGACGACTTCACATAGGCTTCGGCCTTTTTCGCCATGCCACGCGGGTCGCGGTTGTAAGGCTCGCCGGTGGTCGGCTCGAGCACGTCGCAGACGATCGAGACCGTGGTCTCGGCAAAGAACGGATCGACGCAGGCGGTCGCCGGATCCGGCATCAGGCACATGTCGGACTCGTTGATCGCTTTCCAGCCGGCGATCGAAGAGCCGTCAAACATGATGCCTTCGGAGAAGGTTTCTTCCTCGATCATGCCGACGTCGAACGTGACGTGCTGCCACTTGCCGCGCGGATCGGTGAAACGGAAATCGACATACTTTACGTCCTGATCCTTTATCAGTTTCAGGACATCCTTGGCGCTAGACATTGCGGTAGTTCCCCTCGTTATCTGAATTCCCGGGCCCGGGAATTGTTTGCGTTTGAGCGCGAGTAATCAGACGGCGTCGTCGCCCGACTCGCCGGTTCGAATGCGGATCGCTTCCTCGATATTGGACACGAAAATCTTGCCGTCCCCGATGCGGCCAGTCTGCGCCGCCTTGCGGATTGCGTCGATGGCCTTCTCGACCATTGCATCGGTGAGCACGATTTCGATTTTCACCTTGGGGAGAAAGTCGACGACATACTCCGCGCCCCGGTACAGTTCGGTATGGCCCTTCTGGCGGCCGAAACCTTTGGCTTCGGTGACGGTGATACCCTGCAATCCGACTTCCTGCAGCGCTTCCTTCACCTCATCCAGCTTGAACGGCTTGATGATGGCCTCGACCTTCTTCATTGGCTTTCTTTCCTCTCCCGGGGGGCTTCGTCGCGCGTGAAGCGCGCACTTTCGAGCCTGGCTCGATTGCTTATACGAGCCGGGGTCGCATTAGCAGGGTCCGTGCCAGCCTCCGGCATAAGCTGGCGCGTTGATTTTGCAGGAAAATTCAGCAATTCGCGAGACGTATGATTTCCCCGGCTACCATTCGAGCCTATTGAATAGGCAATATGCCCATGAAATAGGCGGCAAATTCGCGCCTGTTCGATGTGCAGAGCGCGGAGTTTAGGCAACAGGGCGCCGCTTTGCCAGCGCGATCACGCTACCGGGGCTCGTGATATGGCTTGCACATGCATGAGGTTCTGACGCCGCAAGAGATGTCGGAAGCAGACCGGCTCACGATTGCGGCCGGCACTCCCGGCATCGACTTGATGGAGCGGGCGGGCGCCGCAGTTGCGCGTGTTGCAGTGGATGTCATTCGCAATGGCCGCAGGATCGCGGTGGCGTGCGGTCCCGGGAACAACGGCGGCGACGGCTTTGTCGCTGCACGGATACTCCGCGAGCAGGGTTTCGATGTGCGGCTCGCGCTGTTCGGTTCGCGCGAGAAGCTCGACGGCGACGCGGCGATCGCGGCATCGCGCTGGCGGGGCGAGATCGAAGCGTTCGATGCGCGGTATCTGACAGCTTGCGATCTCATCATCGACGCGCTGTTCGGCGCGGGTCTTTCGCGCGATCTCTCCGGCGAAGCGAAGCGTGCAGTCGAGGCGATCAACGCGGCAGGCGCGCCGGTCGTGGCGGTCGATCTCCCTAGCGGGATCGATGGCGTGAGCGGACAGGGGAAGGGGGCCGCCGTCCGTGCAACCCATACAGTCACGTTCTGCCGGATGAAGCCCGCGCATCTTTTGATGCCGGGAAGAATTCATTCCGGGAAAATCACGGTAGCCGACATCGGGATTCCGGATCGCATCGTTCAAGCGCTCGGCGGCAAGCTTTGGCTGAACACGCCAAATGCATGGACCGGTACGTATCCCTGGCCGGCTTTGGATGGACACAAATACAAGCGCGGCCATGCGGTAGTCGTGAGCGGCCCGGCGCATGCGACCGGGGCCGCACGATTGGCCGCGAGAGCGGCGCTCAGGAGCGGGGCGGGCCTGGTAACTGTGGCGGCTTCCAAGGCCGCGGTGCCGGTGCTTTCGGCTTCGCTCGAGGCAGCGATGGTCCGCGAGGCACAGGGTGCAGCGGGCCTCAGGAAGCTCCTCACGGACGAGCGAATGAATGCCGTGCTGCTCGGGCCCGGAAGTGGCGTCGGGAAGGCTACGATGGCTGTTGTCGAGGCCGCGGCGAAAGCGGGCAGGCTGCTCGTAATTGATGCTGATGCTATCTCAAGCTTTAGTGGAAGTTTATCAAAACTAATTAATATACTAAAATATAATAATAAAATACCAATTCTTACGCCACACGACGGAGAGTTCGCGAAGCTGTTTGCGAGCGACTCAGCGCAAGTGCTTGCAGTTGAATCGAAAGTCGAGCGGGTCCGTAGGGCTGCGAAACGGCTCGGCGCCGTCGTCGTACTCAAAGGCCCCGACACGGTGATCGCCTCGCCCGATGGTCGCGCGGCGATCTCAAACAACGCACCGCCCTGGCTCGCGACGGCGGGCGCCGGCGATGTGCTCGCGGGCATCGTTCTCGGGCTGGTCGCGCAAGGGATGCCGGCTTTCGAAGCGGCGGGCGCTGCGGTGTGGCTGCACGGAGAGGCGGCGAACCTTGCGGGCTTCGGCATGACTGCCGAAGACATCGAACCCGCACTCAGGAATGTACTCGCGCGGCTTTATGCGGATTTCGGTCCGTCCCGTTGAGCCAACGCGTCGGCGACAATCTCGTCGTGGTCGAAGGCGAGCTTTTCGGCCCGGAAATTCGAGACGAATTCCGCTTCTGCGGCGTCGTCGCCAGCCACGGCTTTGTGGCTGCCGGCCTCGATCAGGTAGGCCGCGGACACACAGTGGCCGCGCGGGTCGCGATCGGGTCTCGAATAGACGCCAATGAGCCGGACGATGCGGCCCTCAATCCCGGTCTCCTCGCGAAGCTCTCGGAGTGCCGCTTCCTCCATCCGCTCGCCGTAGTCCACGAAGCCACCGGGCAGGGCGTATTGCCCCCGAAACGGAGGGTTCTTCCGGCGAATGAGGAGAAGCCGGCCGGCCGGGTCGAAAACGACGCAATCGGCCGCGAGCGAGGGTTGCTTGTGCATGGGCGGTATCGAAACGGAGTTGAACCCCAAAAGTGCCATGCTATACCCCGCCTCGCCAAATAAGCGCCGGGCAGCCCCCGAGCACTTCCCCGCGGGTGTGGCGGAACTGGCAGACGCACTGGATTTAGGTTCCAGCGCCGCAAGGCGTGGGGGTTCAAATCCCTCCACCCGCACCAGTTTGTGCCCTCTGACGGAAATCAGAAACGAAGGCTTTGACGAAGATGCAAGTGAAGGAAACCCTCTCCGAGGGCCTGAAGCGCGAATATGAAGTAGTGGTCCCCGCGGCCGATCTCGACCAGCGCGTGAACGCGAAGCTCGACGAGATCAAGGGCCGGGTGAACATCGCTGGCTTCCGCCCCGGCAAGGTGCCGATGAGCCACCTCAAGCGCGTCTACGGAAAGTCCGTGATGAGCGAGGTGATCCAGCAGGCGGTCAACGATTCGAACCAGAAGATCCTCGACGACGGCAAGTTCAAGCTCGCGATGGAGCCGAAGGTCACGCTCGCCGCCGAAGACGAAGCTGCGGTGAAGCAACTCGTCGAGGGCAAGAGCGATCTCGCGTTCAAGGTCGCGATGGAACTTCTGCCGAAGATCGAATTTCCAGACTTCAAGAAGCTCAAGGTCACGCGCCCGGTCACGGAAACGACCGATGCCGACGTCGATCAGGCGCTCGAAAAGATCGCGGAAGCGAACCAGCAGTTCGAGGAAAAGCAGGGCAAGGCCGCCGACGGCGATCAGGTCACGATCGACTTCAAAGGATCGGTCGACGGCACGCCGTTCGACGGCGGCTCGGCCGAAGATGCACCGCTCGTGCTCGGCTCGAACACCTTCATTCCGGGCTTCGAAGAGCAGCTGATCGGTGTCGCCGCCGGAGACCAGAAAGACATCACGGTGAAATTCCCGGCCGATTACGGCGCGGACCATCTCGCCGGTAAGGATGCCGTCTTTGCGATCAACGTGAAGAAAGTCGAGAAGCCGAAAAAGACTGAGCTGAACGACGAGTTCGCGAAGTTGGTTGGCGCGGAAGACTTCGCCAAGCTCAAGGAACAGGTGCGGGATCGCATCTCGCGCGACTTCAAGCAGGTTTCGCGTTCCAAGGCGAAGCGTTCGCTGCTCGACGCGCTCGACGAAGCGCTGAAGTTCGATGCGCCGCCGTCGCTGGTGGAGCAGGAATTCGACACGGTCTGGAAAGCGATTAACAACGACCTTCAGAACCGGAAGATCACCTGGGCCGACGAGGACACCACGGAAGAAGAGGCGAAGTCGGAATATCGTCGCATTGCCGACCGGCGCGTCCGTCTCGGTCTCGCCATTGCGGAAATCGGGGAGAAGAACAATATCCAGGTTTCCGACGAGGAACTGACGCGCGCGCTCGTGGAACAGACCCGGCAGTTTCCGGGTCAGGAACAGCAGGTCTGGGACTATTTCCGCAAGAATCCGCAGGCGATGGCGGGCATCCGTGCCCCGATCTTCGAGGACAAGGTCGTCGATTTCATCCTCGAGCTCGCCGAGGTCACGGAAAAGCAGGTTTCCCGCGACGAATTGCTTGCCGACGACGAGGAAACGACTTCCCGGCCCAAGATCGGGAAGAACAAGAAGGCGAAGAAGTAGGTCCGGGATTAACCCACTCGATCCCGGCCCACGCTAAATTCCGGCCAGCCGATTCGAGTGGAAGATATCTAGGAGATGACGATGCGCGATCCGATCGAAACCTACATGAACCTCGTTCCGATGGTGGTCGAGCAGACCAACCGCGGCGAACGCGCCTACGACATCTTCTCGCGGCTGCTGAAAGAGCGCATTATTTTCATCACCGGCCCGATCGAGGACGGCATGTCCACGCTCGTCGTTGCGCAGCTCTTGTTCCTCGAAGCCGAGAACCCGAAAAAAGAAATCTCGATGTACATCAATTCGCCGGGCGGCGTGGTGACGTCGGGCATGGCGATCTACGACACCATGCAGTTTATCCGCCCGCCGGTCTCGACGCTCTGCACCGGTCAGGCTGCTTCGATGGGTTCGCTGTTGCTTGCTGCCGGCGCCAAGGGGCAGCGCTTCTCGCTCCCGAACGCGCGCATTATGGTTCACCAGCCTTCCGGCGGCTTCCAGGGGCAGGCGACCGACATCATGCTGCATGCGCAGGAAATCCTGAACCTGAAGAAGCGCCTCAACGAAATCTACGTGAAGCACACTGGCCAGCCGCTCAAAGTGATTGAGGATGCGTTGGAGCGCGACAAGTTCATGACCGCCGAGATGGCGGCGGAGTTCGGCCTCGTCGACAAGGTGATCGACAAGCGGCCTACGGACGAAATGCCTCTGTCCAAGGCTTCATAAGCGCTTATCTCTTCAGCAAAATTTAGCGATCAAACGCCGCCATCTATTGGCGGCGTTTTTATATGCGACTAGCATTCTCGCCATCGAAGATAGCGGGAAGCGGCGGGCGTGTGGACTGAACTTCTCAACTACAAAGACCCGAAGTTCATTCTGCTGTTGCAGATACTCGTCGTGGTCGGCGTTCCGCTGGTGTTGTGGCGCTATCTCGGTCTGCGCCGCGCGTTTCCGCTGGCGATCATCCAGATCTTCGTCGGCATTGTGCTCGGCGAGTCCATCTTCGGCGCGTTCGCGCCCGAGGCCTTCACGTATCTGTTCGGGCCGCCTGCGGTGAAACTCGGTGTCGGCACGCTCGCGCAGGTCGCGGTTGTGTTGTTCGTGTTCCTCGCCGGGTGCGAGGCCGACCGCTCCATTCTCAGCAATGCCGCCGGCATGATCCTGAAGATCGGCGTGACCGGCGTTGTCACGCCCTGGGTTCTCGGCGGGATCGCGGCCTTTGCGCTCGCCGGATATTACAGCGCGATTGCCGGCAGCGCGGTGGTCGGCGAGCGCGGTAATCTCCTTTACGCCGTCGCCTTCGGGCTCTGCATGGCGGTGACGGCGCTGCCAGTGCTCGTGATCGTGCTGCGCGAACTCGGTTTCAATGCGAAGCCGATCGGCACGGTGGCGCTTGCGGTGGGCGGCGTCGACGACGGGCTGTTGTGGCTTTCGCTCGCGCTGCTCCTGCCACTGGCGCCGCTCGGTGTGGCGAGCCAGTCCTTCGTCAGTATGACCGCGCTGATTGCGTTTCTGTTCGCGATCGGGGGCGGTGTGGTCGCCGTTCTTCTCATCCGTTTCGCGATCAATCCTGTGCTGCAGCGGCTTCTCGCGCAGCAGTCGCCCGAGCGTTTGCTCATGTCCGCTGTCATTATCGCGGTATTTCTCTGTTCCGCGATCACGGAGCTGACGGGGCTGCATGCAGTGTTCGGTGCCTTCCTGATGGGACTCCTGATGCCGGAGAAGCTCCGGCACATGGCGCAGGACCGCTTCGACGTGCCGGTGAGCCTTCTCCTGCTGCCGTTTTTCTTTCTCGCGACCGGCCTCAAGACCAAGTTCGAGTTCGGCAACAGCGAGATGTGGTTCGTGTTCGCGGTGGCGATGGCCGTGTGCCTCTCCGGCAAGTTTCTCGGCGTGACCATTCCGTCCTACCTGTCGGGCCAGTCGCTGCCGTTCTCAATCACGCTCGGCACGCTGATGCAGTGCAAGGGGCTGATGGAGATCGTGGTGGTCACGCTGCTCTATGAGCGCGGCGTATTCGGCCAGAGCACGTTCACGGCGCTCATTCTGGTGGCGCTGGTTTCGACCGCAATCACCGCACCGCTGTCAAAGCTCGCGCATTGGTATTTCGGCGATGCCGCGACGCAGACGCGCGAAGAGGAAAAGGTCGACGTCAGCGTGCCCGTGGCGCCGGATCTGCCGAAAGCGGAACAGGCGGGAGAAGTCGTCGGAGCGCGCGCGAAAGTGGAGGGAGCTTCGCTCGATTTCGAACATGCGATCGGCAAGGTCGCGGTGACAAACCCCGACGTGGTGATCGGCAGGCACAAGGACGACGGCATTCGCGTCAACGATGTGCGCGTCTCGCGCGGGCACGCGCGCCTCAAGCAGGCCGGCGATGGGGCTTACGAGATCACCAACCTGACGGCGACGCGCAGCGAACCCAATCCGATCACCGTCAACGGGGTCGAGCAGGAACGCGCGATCCTGCGCGACGGCGACTTGGTTTCGCTGAACGGGGTGAAGTTCACATTCCGGAACGCGGCCTGACGCTCAAGGCTGGTCGAGCCGCAGTGTGGTTTCGCCGAGTTTGATGAGGTCGCCGGGTTTCACCTGCGCGTCGGCGGTGATCCGCTCGCCGTTAACCCAGAGTCCGCCGGGTCTGCCGCCGTCATAGATGCGGACCTCGAGGTTCTTCATGTCGAAGGTGATGACCGCATGCTGCTGGCGGGAGATCGTGTCGTCGCCGAAGTTGATCTGGACGCGCATGTCGTCGCCGCGGCCGATCTGGTTCGTGCCGGAGAAGATGCTGACCGCGTTTCCCGCGCCCGGGCCGTCGGTGATGGTCAGCTTCGCGACCACCGCGTTCGACTTGTCGCGGATCAGCTGGGTCGAAATGTCGTCCAGCGCCTCGCCGCTGCCGGTCTCGCCCTGCCTGACGATGCGGGTCTCATTTGAGGACATGGCTGCCTTTCGTTCCGGATGCCTTGAACGTCATCGAACGTAACGCATATGCGCGGGAGCGGTCACGCGCCCTCAAACCCGGCCGCAAGGGAACTTTTCGGTGCCATAGCGGCCTCCCGCGGGCGGCGGATCGTCGCAATTCCTCATTTGGAACGGGCGTGCCGGCACCGTCCTTCTTCATCCACAAAGTGCGAGAGTCCGGTGTTCCGGTAGCACTTGGATAGGATTTGGGTCGTAAGATCGTCATGAGACGAATCGAGGAGGGTCAGCCCGCTAAGGTTAAGCGAACCTTGATCATCCCGGCAGTAGCGTGCTTCGCTGTTGCAATGCAGGGTGGGGCGAGATTCTCGAACTACCCCGGGCCGGATTCGGCACCGGGACAACGCCTTGAGGGCAGGACGCGCTCGGGGCGAAGGAACGGAGAAGTGGAATGAGCAAGGCCGGCGGCGAGTCCAAGAGCACCCTCTACTGCTCTTTTTGCGGCAAGAGCCAGCACGAGGTCCGCAAGCTGATTGCCGGCCCGACCGTCTTCATCTGCGATGAATGCGTCGAACTGTGCATGGACATCATCCGCGAGGAGAACAAATCCTCGCTGGTCAAGTCGCGCGACGGCATTCCGACGCCGAAGGAAATTCGCAAGGTTCTCGATGACTATGTCATCGGCCAGGACCAGGCGAAGAAAGTCCTCTCGGTCGCGGTACACAACCATTACAAGCGGCTGAACCACTCGACCAAGCACAACGACGTTGAGCTTGCGAAGTCGAACATCCTGCTGATCGGGCCCACGGGCTCGGGCAAGACGCTGCTCGCGCAGACGCTCGCCCGCATCCTGGACGTGCCGTTCACGATGGCGGATGCGACGACGCTCACCGAAGCCGGTTATGTCGGCGAGGACGTCGAAAACATCATCCTGAAGCTGTTGCAGGCCGCCGACTACAACGTCGAGCGCGCGCAGCGTGGCATCGTCTACATCGACGAAATCGACAAGATTTCCCGCAAGTCCGACAATCCGTCGATCACGCGCGACGTGTCGGGCGAGGGCGTGCAGCAGGCGCTCCTGAAGATCATGGAAGGCACCGTCGCCTCCGTGCCTCCGCAGGGTGGCCGTAAGCACCCGCAGCAGGAATTCCTCCAAGTCGATACCACGAACATCCTGTTCATCTGCGGCGGCGCCTTCGGCGGCCTCGAGCGGATCATCTCCGCGCGCGGCGTCGGCACGTCGATCGGCTTCGGCGCGACCGTGCGCTCGCCGGAAGACAAGAAGCCCGGCGAAGTGTTCCGCAATGTAGAGCCGGAAGATCTTTTGAAATATGGCCTGATTCCGGAATTCATCGGCCGTCTGCCGGTGCTGGCGACGCTCGGCGATCTCGACGAGGAAGCGCTCAAGAAGATTCTCATGGAGCCGAAGAATGCGCTGGTGAAGCAGTATCAGCGCCTGTTCGAGATGGAAAACGTGCACCTCACCATTCACGAGGAAGCGCTCGGCGCGATTGCCCGCAAGGCGATCGAGCGCAAGACCGGTGCCCGCGGCCTCCGCTCGATCATGGAAGGCATTCTGCTCGAAACCATGTTCGAGCTCCCGAGCCTTGAAGGCGTCGAGGAAGTCGTCATTTCCCGCGAAGTGGTCGAAGGCGGTGCGCGCCCGCTCTACACCTACTCGGATCGCGGCGGCGAACAGGCGGCGCCGGCGAGCGCCTGAGGCGCTCTGGTTTCGCTGCTATACGATTTGAAGGGGCCGAAAGGCCCCTTCGTTTTGTGTGATTGCGGCCGTTTGGCCGAATGATTGGGGGATACCGGCGATGTGGATCATCATGCTGATCACCGTGGCGGGGGTTTTGCTGCTGGATTTTACGGGCTCGATTCCGCAGTCGAGCGTGGGCGGCCCGCTGACAATATTCTTCGTGGCTTTGCTCGCGATGCTGGCGTACGGAGTTTACGAAGCGTGGTCGAACAAGCGCGGCGTGCTGGGCTGGATCGTGAGCATCGTCTGCTCGTTTTTAGGTGGGATCGTAGCCGGGCTTGTAGGCGCGGAGATTCTCGATTTGATACTTCCGTACCTTCGTCTCGACGGGCCGCTTGCGACGTCGCACCATCCGCTGCGCTATATTCTGCCTGCGGGGATGATGGTGTTCATACTGTCGGGTTCGTGGGCCGCGCTAAAGCTTGTGAACCGGTTCCGTTAAACCGATCTCGAGCGGGACGTCCGCTCTCGCCCCGGAGATTGGCGCTTGAGAACGTAAAATGCTTTCCGCAGCCCGCAACTCGATCATCGCGATTGTTCTGTCGCTCCTGCCGCTTCCCGCTTTGAAGCTGCTCGATCACTTCAACCGCGGCTGTGGCGACGGCTTGTGCGGATTTTTCTCCGGGCTCCTGATCCTCGGTGCGCTGTTCGCGGCGACGGTGTTCTTCATGATCCGGAGTGCCCGGCAGAAGGAAACGCCCGCTCTCCTCCGTCTTGTTCCGATTGCGCTCTGGATGCTGGCTTTCGTTCCCTTGGTTTTCTGACCGGCGAATAGGGCCGCTGCGGTCCTATCGGGATCACGCGCTGGTCAAACGACCCGAAAACGGGGGAAAATGGCCTGAAACCTGCATTTTATGGCACTTGAACCCCTATGGTTCGTTGCTACCTATGATCCCGAACAAGATTCCGGCCGGAATCGCCCGTAAGTCACTGTTCACTACCCGAGGGCAGAATTCCTTCCCGGAGCCGAAGAAAGGGCCGAAATGACCGCCCAGAAGCCGCGTCCCCCGCTAGTTCCGGGTCAGAGCCAAAGCTATCCCGTTCTCCCGCTGCGCGACATCGTGGTGTTTCCCCACATGATCGTGCCGCTCTTCGTCGGCCGCGAGAAATCGATCCGCGCGCTCGAAGAGGTGATGAAGAACGACACCTACATTCTCCTCGCGACCCAGATGAACGCGAGCGACGACGAGCCCAAGGCCGACGCCATCTTCAAGGTCGGCACGCTCGCTTCCGTGCTGCAGTTGCTGAAGCTTCCCGACGGCACCGTGAAGGTGCTGGTCGAGGGCGTCGAGCGCGCGAACATCTCGAATTACACCGACCGCCCCGAATACTTCGAAGCGGAAGCCACCACCATCGCCGCCGATGAGGGCGAGCATGTCGAGATCGAGGCGCTGGCGCGCTCGGTCGTGAGCGAATTCGAAAACTATGTGAAGCTGAACAAGAAGGTTTCGCCGGAAGTTGTCGGCGTGGTCTCCCAGATCGACGACCACTCGAAGCTCGCCGACACCGTCGCTTCGCATCTCGCAGTCAAGATCGCCGACAAGCAGGCGGTGCTTGAGCTGACGAGCGTCGCCGCGCGCCTCGAAAAGGTGCTCGCGCTGATGGAAAGCGAAATCTCGGTCTTGCAGGTCGAGAAGCGCATCCGCACGCGCGTCAAGCGGCAGATGGAGAAGACCCAGCGCGAGTATTATCTCAACGAGCAGATGAAGGCGATCCAGAAGGAACTCGGCGACGAGGACGGCAAGGACGAACTTCAGGAACTCGAAGACAAGATCAAGCGCACCAAGCTTACGAAGGAAGCGCGCGACAAGGCGATGCATGAGCTGAAGAAGCTCCGCCAGATGTCGCCGATGTCCGCGGAAGCGACCGTCGTGCGCAATTATCTCGATTGGGTGCTCTCGATCCCCTGGAACAACAAGAGCAAGGTCAAGAAGGACCTGAAGTTCGCGCAGGACATTCTCGACGCCGATCACTACGGCTTGGAGAAGGTCAAGGAACGCATCGTCGAATATCTTGCGGTCCAGCAGCGCGCGAACAAGCTCTCCGGCCCGATCCTGTGCCTCGTCGGCGCTCCCGGCGTCGGCAAGACCTCGCTTGGCAAGTCGATTGCGAAAGCGACCGGCCGCGAATTCGTGCGCGTGTCGCTCGGCGGCGTGCGTGACGAAGCCGAAATCCGCGGTCACCGCAGGACCTATATCGGCTCGATGCCGGGCAAGATCATCCAGTCGATGCGCAAGGCGAAGAAGTCGAACCCGCTCTTCCTGCTCGACGAAATCGACAAGATGGGCGCGGACTTCCGCGGCGATCCGTCTTCGGCGCTGCTCGAGGTGCTCGACCCCGAGCAGAATTCGACGTTTGCAGACCACTATCTTGAGGTCGATTACGACCTCTCGAACGTGATGTTCGTGACGACGGCGAATACGCTCAACATTCCGCCTGCGCTCCTTGATCGTATGGAAGTAATCCGGATCGCGGGTTACACGGAGAACGAGAAGGTCGAGATCGCGCGCAAGCACCTGATCCCATCCGTCACCGCCAAGCACGGGTTGAAGCCGGAGGAATGGTCGATCAGCGAAGACGCGCTGCTCACCGTGATCCGCCGCTACACCCGCGAGGCGGGCGTGCGCTCGCTAGAGCGCGAAATTGCGACCATGATCCGCAAGGGCGTGAAGGAACTGATCACCGAGAACAAGGAAAAGGTTTCGGTTATCGCCGACAACCTCGAGACCTATCTCGGCGTGCCGAAGTATCGCTACGGCGAGGCGGAGCGCGAGGATATGACCGGTGTCGTGACCGGTCTCGCCTGGACGGAAGTCGGCGGCGAACTGCTCACGATCGAAGGCCTGATGATGCCCGGCAAGGGCAAGATGACGGTGACCGGCAACCTCCGCGACGTGATGAAGGAATCGATCTCGGCTGCGGCGTCTTACGTCCGCTCGCGCGCCATCGACTTCGGCGTCAAGCCGCCGCTGTTCGAGAAGCGGGACATCCACGTCCACGTGCCCGAAGGGGCGACTCCGAAGGACGGCCCGTCGGCGGGCGTCGCGATGGTCACTGCCATCGTCTCGGTGATGACCGGAATTCCGGTTCGCCGCGACGTTGCGATGACCGGCGAGATCACGCTGCGCGGACGGGTTCTCCCGATCGGCGGCCTCAAGGAGAAGCTGCTTGCGGCGCACCGCGGCGGCATCAAGAAGGTGCTGATCCCGGAAGAGAACGCGAAGGATCTCACCGAGATTTCGGAGCAGATCAAAGGCGGTCTCGATATCGTGCCGGTGTCGCGGATGGATGAGGTGCTCGCGCATGCGCTCGTCCGGAAGCCGGAGCCGATCGAATGGGATGAGGCTGCGGAAGCGGCCAGCGCCAAACCCGTCAAGGGTGGCGAAGACGACCAGTCTTCCGTCATCGCGCACTGACGGACGAACGAGACACGCACCCGCGGCAGGGAAACCCGCCGCGGGTGCTGCGTTTCAGGGCGTTTCAGGGGAAATCGGCCGGGCCGGCCGCCTCAAACCTTGCATTTGCATGCGAAAGGCGGAACTTCTGATTTTGAGCCGGATTGGGGAGTCCGGATCGACGAAAGCCAGGGAAGGGAACTCGCAATGACCAAAAACGATCTGATCGTTCAGGTGTCGGAAGTCTCGAATCTGACCCGCATCCAGGCAACCGCCGCGGTCGAAGCGACCTTCGACCTGATCACCAAAGCGCTCAAGGCGGGCGACGAAGTGAAGATCATCGGCTTCGGCACCTTCAGCGTCTCGAACCGCGCTGCGCGCGAGGGGCGTAACCCGCGCACCGGCGAGGCGGTGCAGATTCCGGCTTCGAAAGCGCCGAAATTCTCGGCGGGAAAAGGGCTCAAGGACGCGCTGAACCGCTAAGTGCGGGAAGGTTGATTGCGAGGGGCACCCGTCGTAAACGGTCGCCCGGCAAGCGCGGTTAGCTCAGCTGGTAGAGCATCTCGTTTACACCGAGAGGGTCGGCGGTTCGAGCCCGTCACCGCGCACCATCTTCCTCCGACGCCTGCAAAAAGGGAAACGGCCGCACGCTTGCGCGAGCGGCCGCGATTTTTTCCGCCATGCCCCGGTTACGAAGCTGCGGTGATGGAGTGGTAGTTCGAAAACTCCCGGTTATTCGCTTTCAACTTCTCAAGCCGCTCGTTCTGTTTGGCCTTTAGCGCCTTCGCCATGATCTTGTCGAAGCGCATGGAAATGCCTTTCGCGGCGGCTTCCCGGACGATGCGCTCGTCGTCGAAATTGAATTCCTCGACATTGTCGCCGCCGGAATTATAGGAGCGCCAGGCACGCCACTTGATGTAGAGATCGATTTCTTCGCCGGGTGCGGCGTAGTCGAAAAATAGCGTATTGCGTCCGCCGGACGGGTAGGGGTGAAACAGGTCCGGCTGCGACTTCCACAGATCGTTCTCGATCGCCGGATGCATCGCATAGGTCGGGTTCTGTTTGAGGCGGGCGGCGCCTGCTGAGTGAAACACGCGGAGGCTGAAGATCACGAGATCGCCGGGCTCCGAAGCGATGTCGTACAATTCGTACGTGGCCGTCGGAATCTTGATCGATGAGCCGTCCGGCAGATCGACGCGATGCTTTCCGAAGAAGTTGCGCAGTCCTCTGGGCGGCTTGAACTTCGTTTGCCCCACGTGATGCGATCCGGGCGCCACCTTGAGCCCGCCGCTGTAGCGCGTGTAGTCGCGGAAATAGATGCCGAAGCGATAGCCCCGATAAACCTGTCCCGGAGCCGGGTCCCAGGTTTTGTTGATGTCGCCGGGTGTGCCGCGCGCGTCCGCGTGCAAGGTCCGGAACGGGTTGTTGGCGATCTTTCCAGCTTCGGGCTCGTAGTTCATCGACGTCTCGCCGTAATAGACGAGCTCCTTGCCGAGCAGCGCATTGGCGATGCGCAAAATCTTGTCGTCGAGAATGACCGGGCGTAGCTGGTCGGAGCTCATGAGATCGCGGCTCGTGCCCCGCTTCCATTCCTCCGCCATCAGGGCTTCCATTTCGCGCATGCGCTCGGCGCTGAAAAGACCCTTTACGATGCAGAAGCCGTACTTCTCGGCGGTCTGCTTGATGCCATCGAGGTCGTCGGGACGCTTTGCGTAGTCGGACATTGTGCCTTCCTGAAATACTTCGCTGGCGTTACGCCAAGCGCGGTCCAGCCCGCATATTTCTACTGCGGGACCTCGCTATTCCGCAAATGCGGTGCGCCTTTCGCAGCCGCGGAAAAGGGAAAAGCGCATGCACTTTGGGTTCCAGCGTCGGCGTACGGAGCGCTTGACGCGACGCCCGCCTCGGGCTCGGCTTACTCTCTACCAACGCAGCAGGCGCGATCCTGCGAACGAGCCCGCCAGCACGACAAAGCCGATTGCCAGCGAGTACCATGTCGCCACGAAAAGCGGGCTGTCGTTGTCGCAGTTCAGCGCATAAAACACCGCCGCAATGCCGCTCGCCGCAAGTCCTGCGATGGCGCCCGCGAGTTTGGGACTGGTCGGCGCGCCATAGCGCAATGCGCCGAGTGCAATTGCGAGCGGTGCCAGCGCGAGCGCGGGAATTACCGTCAGACAGAACAGCCAGTTTGAGCCGCGAAGGTTAGCGAGCCAAGCGCTCGGCGGCGCAACGGAAAGTTCGGTTGCGACGCCAATGACGAGCGTTGCCAGTGCGGCTGCAGCCACCCAAAGCCAGGGTGAGAGTTGCGCGCCGGGCCTGCCCGCGCGCAACAGCAAGCCTGCCGCAGCGACTGCGAGCAGCGTGACGACCGCAAGCTTGAGCAGGAAACGCGGCGTCGCAACGGCGCCGGCAAAGTCCGGACGCAAGCCGAGGAGGGGAAAGAAGTACACTGCCGTGACCGCGACGCAGCCTGCAAGCGCAAGCAATGCGAACCGGTCGAATGCCGCGCGCGGCTGCTTTGCGTCGGCGGCAAGCGCGCGGACGAGATCGTCTGTTTTCATTCTTCCGGTTCCTTTCGTAAGGCGGCGGCAAGCCGCTTCAATGCGCGGTGGAGCGCTACCCGCACCGCGCCTTCGTTCATGCCGATTGCGTCGCCCACCTCGCGCATCGAGTATCCCTCGATGGATACCGCGCGAATGATCTTCCGGTCACGCTCCGGCAAGGTCTCAAGGATCCGTTCGACGTCGCGGCATACGGTGGGATCCGTCGACGCCGAGGGAATCTCCTGAACGAGCGTGTCGATCTCGATCTCCGCGCGCCGCGTCCTGCGGCGCAAGGCATCTATCAGCTTGTTCCGCACAATCGCGTTGATCCAGGGGCCGAGCGGTTCGCCGCGCCGCCAGGTGTGACGCTTGAGATGGATCGCAATCAGGGTTTCCTGCACGGCGTCCTCGACCTCGGACAAGGGGGCGGCGAAACGATGGCACGCGCGCACCGCTGTCGCCCGGATTACAGGGGTTACGAGTTCGAGCAATCGCCGGTACGAATCGGCGTTGCCGTCGATTGCAGCGTTCATCAGCGCGGTCCATTCGAGTTCGCGATCTGGACTTCTCACGAATACTCCTCGTGGTACGCGCGCCGGGCCGGTTTCGTTACACATCCTACCTGTTACAGGGATGAGACCCAATTGTGCCGCTCACAGCTTCGTGAGCGTGTAACGGCGGGGCCCCGCCAAGCGAAAAGCTTCTGTAGGCGCATTTCGGCGCCTGCGAATTGGGAGCAAAAACATGTCCAATACCGCAATGAAACTCGCACTCGCGGGCTCGCTCGCTGCTGCCCTGGCCACCATTTCGGTCCCGGCGACAGCGCAGGACGCGTCGAAGGAGAAATGCTTCGGCGTTTCGCTGAAGGGCAAGAACGACTGCAAGGCTGGCGCCGGCACGACCTGTGCGGGAACCTCCAAGGTCGATTACCAGGGCAACGCCTGGTCGCTCGTTCCGAAAGGCACCTGTACGACCATGACCGTTCCCGGTAACCGCAAGGGTTCGCTGACGGAACTAAAGCGCGACCTTCCCAAGAGCTGATCGAACTCGTTAGCCGTCGCGCCCTTTGACGCCGGCGCGGCGGCTAACCATCCCGTGGAGCGGATCATGACATCAGTGGAATCGGGGTTGCGTGTCGGGCGTGAAATTCCAGAACGCGCCGGCGTGGGTCTCAAGGCCGAACACTATCGGGATATTCTCACCGGCACCCCCGATGTGGGGTTCTTCGAGGTGCACGCAGAAAATTACATGGGCGCGGGCGGCCCGCCGCATCGCTATCTCGATGCGATCCGGGCGCGCTACCCGCTCTCGCTCCACGGTGTCGGCTTGTCGATTGGTGCCGCGAAGCCGCTCGACAAAGATCATCTGGCACGTCTGAAAGCGCTGATCTCGCGCTACGAGCCGGGACTGTTCTCTGAGCATCTCGCCTGGTCCACGCATGAATCCGACTTCTTCAACGATTTGCTGCCGGTGCCCTACACGCGCGAGACGCTAAATCTCATATGCGATCACATCGATGAAGTTCAGACGACGGTTGGACGCCGCATGCTGCTCGAAAATCCTTCCGTCTATGTCGTGTTCGAGGAAAGCGAAATTCCGGAAGCTGCATTTCTCGCAGAGATAGCCGCACGAACCGGGTGCGGGCTGCTCCTCGATGTGAACAACGTCGAGGTTTCCGCGAACAACGCAGGCTACGACGCCGTGCGTTACATCGACGAATTTCCGGCGGAGCATGTCGGCGAGATCCATCTCGCAGGCAACGCAGTAGCGGAAGGCGAGGGTGAGCTACTCCTGATCGACGCGCACGGTTCTCCGGTAGAGGACAGCGTCTGGAGGCTTTATCGCGCCGCGCTTGCGCGCACCGGCCCTGTTCCGACGCTGATTGAGTGGGACAACGATGTACCCGCGTGGCGGCGTCTTTACGATGAGGCACAGAAGGCCGATGCGGAGCTGTCGCGAGCGGCAGCCTTCCGGAACCGTGCCGCAAACACCCGAGCGCGCAGCCATGCACCGCTCGCTCGCTGAAGCGCAGCGCGCGTTCGCTCGGGCGCTTGGCGACCCTGAGTTGCCGGTGCCTGCGGGCGTCACAGGCTTGCAGGCATCGCAGGCGAAGCGCCGATTTGCGATCTACCGCAACAACGTAGCGGTCAGTCTCATCGATGCGCTTGCGGATTCGTTCCCGGTAACGGCGGCGCTGGTCGGTGAGGAGTTCTTTCGCGCGATGGCTGGCGAGTACGCGCGGACCTGCAAGCCCGCTTCACCAGTCCTGAGCCAATACGGAGAAGGATTCCCCGACTTTATCGGCTCATTCGCGCCGGCGGGCAGCGTGCCCTATCTGGCGGATGTCGCCCGTATGGAAGTTGCATGGACGAGCGCATACCACGCGGCAGATGCCGTTCCGTGCAGCATCGCGGCCGTTTCGAACCTGGGCGAGCGCGCGGCGGAGGCGAGGGCGACGTTCCTGCCCTCGGCACGACTTGTCATCTCCGACTATCCCGTTGGGTCGATCTGGCTTTCGCACAAAAGCGGTGAGGCTGTCGCGCCGCAATCGTGGCTCGGCGAAGTGGTGCTGCTCTGGCGGCCAGATATGAACGTCGAAATCGCAATTCTGACGAATGCGAAACGCGCATTCTTGGCTGCGCTTTTTGGCGGACACCCAATCGGTTCGGCGACCGCAACGGCAATCTCAATCGACGCCCAGTTCGATCCCGGAAGTCATCTGGTCGAACTGGTTCAGCGTGGATGCATCCTGAAATTCGAAGAAAGGGAAACACAATGAACGCTAAGACATCAGCTAGCCGCGCCGGCACGGTGGGATCGCGGCGCATTCTGGAGGTCGTCGAGCCTATCGCACTGCTGGCACTTCGTATTGCGCTTGCGATCCCGTTCTATTTATCGGGTCTTACGAAGTGGGACGGCTTCTTTCGGTTGTCCGACAACGCGATCTTTCTGTTCGAGAACGAGTTCAAGCTGCACCTTTTCGGCCGCATGGTGGATTTCCCGTTTCCGACGCTTTCTGCCTATGGCGCGGCCGTCGCGGAAATTGTTGTGCCGATCCTGCTCGTGGTGGGTTTCGCGGCGCGGCCCGCGGCGCTCGTAATACTCGGCATGACCGCGGTCATTCAACTCGTCGCGCCGGACGCCTGGGTAAATTTCCATCTGCCTTGGGCCGCGATGGCGCTTGCGATCCTCGCATTCGGTGCGGGAAAGCTCTCGGCCGATCATTTGCTCACGCAAATGCGCGGGCGGTCCTAGAAAAGGAAAACGGCGACACGCTTTCGCGCATCGCCGTTGGTTGTATCCGTTCGCCGAAACGAAGGAGCTTAGATCGCTTCCTTCAGTTCCTTGGCGGCGCGGAAGGCGACCTTCTTGGACGCCTTGATCTGGATCTGCTCGCCGGTCGCAGGATTGCGGCCCATGCGGGCTGCGCGTTTGCGAACCTGAAGGATACCGAGGCCGCTCAAGCGGACGCGGTCGCCCTTCTTTAGCAGCTTCGTGATCATCACGACGAGGTCGTTCAGGATCGCTTCGCCCTGCTTCTTCGAGAGCTGGTGGTCTTCGGCAAGCTGCGCCGCGAGATGCTTCAACGTATGCGTCGGTGCAGTCGCCGGCTTCTTGTCAGCCATAATGGGCTCCTTTGTCATCAAGCGGCGTAGAAAACTTGTAGTTGCTGGCGTTTAGATGATTCTCGGGCCGCCGACCACGAGTTTTCCCTTATTTTAAGGGGTTTTTTGCACCCCCCGGTGAGGGAAAGCGCCTTGACTAAGGGGTTTTCGGTCTTTATCCCGGCCACTCTCCCTTTGGGGGCGTAGCTCAGTTGGTTAGAGCGCCGGCCTGTCACGCCGGAGGCCGCGGGTTCGAGTCCCGTCGCTCCCGCCATTGGTTTCCAATCGCAAATCGACCTTTTTGGCTCTTTGGGCCAAACCCGTGATCCTGCGGAGGTACTTTCGTAGGAACGGGGAACGTGCGAATCTTGCCTGATCGCGGTGGCTGTTGGGGAGCAGGCACATGGTTTTCGGTTTTGCCGGACGATTTATGCTGTCGGGGGTGGGGTCTCTTTTCCTGCTGACATCCGTGCAGGCGCAGCTCGCGCGGGAATGGGACTACTGCCGGGGCGAGACGCCGCCCGGCTGGGAAACGCAAATCAGGAACTGCACGATCCTGATCGAGTCCGGGCGCGAAACCCGTAAAAACAGGTCGATCGCTTACATCAACCGCGGGCTCGCCCACTACAGTCTCGGCGCATACGACCGGGCGATCAGCGATTACAGCGAAGCACTCTATGACGATCCGAACAGCGCGATCGCCTATCACAACCGTGCGCTGGTCCATCGCCGCCAGAACCGCCAGGACGACGCGATCGCAGACGCGACACAGGCCCTTCGTCTGGATCCGCGCTATTCGAGCGCGCACATCATTCGCGGCAACGCCTATCACGAACTTGGGCAGCATGATCGCGCCATCGCGGAGTACAACATAGCCATCCGGCTCAAGCCGGATCATCTCGGCTACTACAATCGCGGCCTGTCTTACTATTCGAAGAAGAATCTCGATCAGGCCATCGCCGACTACGATGCTTCGCTTCGCCTGAACCCGCGCTACGCACTCTCGATCGGGAACCGCGGCCTAGCCTATTACGACAAGGGCAACCTCGACAAAGCGCTCTCCGACTACAACGAGTCCTTGCGGCTCGATCCGAACCAGCCGATCGTACTCAGCAACCGCGGCCTGATCTTCACTTTACGGAAGGACTACGATCGCTCGATCTCGGATTATGACGAAGCGCTTCGTCTCAAGCCGGATTACGCGATTGCGGTCTACAACCGTTCGATCGCCTACAAGAACAAGAAGGACTATGACCGCGCCCTGAGCGACCTGAATGAATCGCTGCGGCTCGATCCGAAGTTTACCGACGCCTACGTCGAGCGCGGCATCGAACATTATTACCGGAGGGACTACGACCGCGCGCTTTCCGACCTGAACGAAGCGAGCCGTCTGTCGCCGCGCAATCACCTGGCCTTCAATGTGCGCGGTCTCGTCTATGCTGCCCGCAAGGAATACGACAAGGCAATCTCGGAATACTCCGAAGCGATCAGGCTCGACCCCAAGTTTGCGACCGCCTTCCGGAACCGGGCGTCCGTGCATTACAACAAGAAGGATTACAAGAGCCAGATCGCGGACCTGAGCGCCGCAATCCAGCTCGACCCGAAGGACGCCGAATCCTGGAATTCGAGATGCTGGTCGAAGGCGATCACCGCATCCGACTTGCCCGGCGCGCTGACCGACTGCGACCGGTCGCTGCAACTCGATGCGAAGAATTCTTCGGCGCTCGACAGCCGGGGATTCGTCTACTTCCGTCTCAATCGCTTTGACGAAGCGATCAAGGATTTTGACGCGGCGATCGCGATCGACCCGAAGCACGCGGAATCGCTCTACGTGCGTGGTCTCGCGAAGCTAAAGAAAGGCGACAAGACGGCGGGCGATGCCGACATCGCGGCAGCCAAGGCGCTCAAGAAGGATGTCGCCGAGGAGTATGAAGGCTATGGGGTCAGGCCGTAGTTCCAACCGCGTGCCGTAGTTGGCGAGCCCACGTGGCCCCGGAGGCCTTTACCGGCCACTCGAAGCATGATCCGTTATCCGCAAGTAGCGCCGGATTCCGGCGTAAAGCGAGGACGGATCGTGCGGATTGGCTGGCAGACAGTCGTTTTGACATCAATGCTTCTCGCGGTCGCTGCTCTGCCTGCCTCTGCGCAGCGCGGGCCCGCGGTCGTTTATGCGCAGGACGAACTTCCCGACGAGGAAACGCCGGGCGTCGTTCCCAAGCAGGATGAGGCTTCACCCCAGTTTCAGCGGCAGGTCGTGTTCTTCCGGACCCACGAAGAGCCCGGGACGATCGTCATTCACACCAACGAGCGCTACCTCTACCTCGTGATGGGGAACGGCAGGGCGATGCGTTACGGCGTAGGCGTCGGACGCGACGGCTTCACCTGGCAGGGATTGCACAAGGTTTCCCGCAAGGCCGAATGGCCTGATTGGAGACCGCCGCCGGAAATGATTGAGCGTCAGCCCTATCTTCCGCGGTTCATGGCCGGAGGACCCGGCAATCCGCTCGGCGCGCGTGCACTTTATCTCGGATCTACGGTCTACCGGATTCACGGAACCAATCAGCCGCATACAATCGGACATGCGGTCTCTTCGGGATGCTTCCGTCTCGTGAACAACGATATCGTCGATCTATTCGACCGTGTGCCCGTCGGCACACGGGTGATCGTGAAACACGCGCCTACATTGTAGGCGAGGGGAAAGCCGCATGCCGAAACTCAGATCATTGGTTTGCAGTCTCGGCATCCTGTTCTCTACGGCCGCTTCCTCCGAAGGCCAGACCCTGAATGCCATCAAGGAGCGCGGCATGCTGGTCTGCGGCGTGAGCCAGGGCCTGCCGGGATTCTCCGACAACGACGACAAGGGAAACTGGAGCGGGTTCGACGTCGATTTCTGCCGCGCGCTTGCGGCCGCAATCTTCGACGATCCGAAAAAGGTACGCTATGTGCCCTTGAACGCGGCTGAGCGTTTCGATGCGCTCAAAGCCGGCAAAATCGACATTCTTTCTCGCAACTCGACGTGGACCATTGCCCGCGAGAATGACGGCATCACCTTTGCCGGCATCACGTACTACGACGGCCAGGGCTTCATGGTCCGCAAATCGCGGAACGTAACAACCTCCCTCGATCTCTCCAACGTGAAGATCTGCGTACAGGAAGGGACAACCAACGAGCTCAATCTGACAGACTACTTCACGCAGAACGGGATGCGTTTCGAGATCGTGAAATTCGCGGGCGTTGCCGATGTCGTGAAAGGATACGAGGGCGGCAACTGCGACGTGCTCAGCGCCGACGTGTCACAGCTCTATGCGTTGCGGCTGGAAACCTCGAAGCCTACCGACCACACCATTCTCGCGGACGTGATCTCCAAGGAGCCGCTGGGCCCGGCCGTCCGCCGCGGCGACGAGCAATGGTTCGGGGTCGTGAAGTGGGTTCACTTTGCAATGCTGAATGCCGACGAACTCGGCGTGCATACGGCGAGGCTGAACGACGCGCTCAAATCCGAAAAGCCGGACGTGAAGCGGCTCCTGGGCCGCGATGGCGATTACGGCGAGAAGCTCGGGCTGACGCGCGATTGGGTCGCGCGCATCGTTCGGCACGTCGGCAGTTACAGCGACGTCTATGAGCGCAACATCGGCATGAAATCGAGGGTGATGATACCGCGCGGTCTCAACCACCTTTGGAGCTCCGGCGGTATCCAGTACGCGCCGCCGATCCGCTAGTTGCGGGGCGGCTTATCGTCGCTTTCGTCGGGAGGCGGTGCCATGAAGACGGGTCCCTTCTGTTCGGTCGTGGGAGCAGCCTTCGACGCTGCCTTGGCGGCGGTCTTCTTCGGCGGGGACTTCTTCTTCGCAACCGGTGCGGTTTCGCAGCGCACGTAGACCGCGGTGCCGTAGCGAGAAGCGACCTCGGTATCGACCCAGCGGAGGACTAGGACTTTTCCATCAAACGATACGACCTCCCGATCCTGCGGCCCGCCGGCTTCGCCTTCCGGGCCGATGAAGGTCTTGCCCCCGGCGAGCCCCTTCAGCTGCAATTCCTGCGGTTCGGATTGATCGGCAAGGTGCATGATCACGCCGCCGCCCGGACCCTTGGCGATCACGTAGGGTTGGCGGCATTGCTGGCGCGCTTCCGTTTCCGTGCGGGTCCGATCCTGATCGCGTTGAAAGGCGGCGAGACCGTAGCGGCCTGCGATCTGGTCGGCATTGTAGGCTGGCGGAGCCGCCGCCGGGCCGGTCAAACTCGGCATGTTTATGCCTGAGCCCGAGCAACTCGCGATCAGAACAGCGGCTAGAGGGATCCAGTAAAACCGGGTCGTTGGGGTCGTGCCTGTGAGGGTCCGCATCACATATCCTTCGCAAAGCAACGAGGACAGCCTACCCATCTTCGCGCAAGGCGGGAAGTCATTGGAATGGCCTGTGTTTAGACACTTTGCGCCCTTGCTTCGGCTGGGGGGGTGAGATACTCCCCTAGCGTCTTTCGAAGTATTCGCAACTGCGAGATCGGGAGGCCCGCCTCCCAGGCGATGTGCCCCGGCCTCGTGAGGGCTTCCGATGGCCGTACTGATCAACGATTATCTGCCGGTCGTCGTCTTTATTGGCGTCGCTGCGGTAATCGGCCTGGCGCTTCTGGTTTCTCCATTCCTGCTTGCGTACCAGAATCCGGATCCGGAGAAGCTCTCCGCCTACGAATGCGGTTTCAATGCGTTCGACGACGCGCGCATGAAGTTCGACGTGCGCTTTTATCTTGTCGCGATCCTTTTCATCATTTTCGATCTGGAAGTCGCGTTCCTGTTTCCGTGGGCGATCGTGTTCGGGGAACTCGGCTCGTTCGGCTTCTGGTCGATGATGATCTTCCTCGGCGTGCTCGCCATCGGCTTCGTCTATGAGTGGAAGAAGGGAGCGCTGGAATGGGATTAGTCGCGCCCGCCGCCAAGGGGATTCTCGACCCGAACACCGGCAAGCCGGTCGGCTCGGATGATCCGTTCTATCAGGGTCTTTCCAACGAACTCGCCGACAAGGGATTTCTCGTCACTGCGACCGACGATCTCATCAACTGGGCGCGCACCGGCTCGCTGATGTGGATGACGTTCGGCCTCGCATGCTGCGCGGTGGAGATGATGCAGGCGTCGATGCCGCGCTACGACGTCGAACGCTTTGGCTTCGCGCCGCGTGCGTCCCCGCGTCAATCCGACGTCATGATCGTCGCAGGCACGCTGACGAACAAAATGGCGCCGGCCTTGCGCAAGGTCTACGACCAGATGCCAGAGCCGCGTTACGTGATCTCGATGGGCTCCTGCGCCAATGGCGGCGGCTACTACCACTATTCCTATGCCGTGGTGCGCGGCTGCGACCGCATCGTGCCAGTGGACATTTACGTTCCGGGCTGTCCGCCGACGGCGGAAGCGCTGCTCTACGGAATTCTTCTGTTGCAGCGGAAGATCCGCCGCACCGGCACCATCGAGCGCTGAGTAACTGAAATGGCCGACGAAGCGCTGCACGAACTCGGAGAACACATCGCCCGCGCGAAAGGCGTGACCGGATGCGCCGTTGCGCATGGTGAACTGAATATCGACGCCGAAGCCTCCCAGATCGAAGCGGTGATGAAGTTCCTGCGCGACGATGGGAACTGTCAGTTCATCAGCATTATCGACGTCTGCGGCGTGGACTACCCCACGCGCGAGAAGCGCTTCGATGTCGTCTATCACCTGCTGTCGCCGAAGAAGAACCTGCGCGTGCGCGTGAAGGTGCAGACGGACGAGAACACGCCGGTGCCGTCGGTAACCGGTATCTTCCCGGGCGCGAACTGGTTCGAGCGCGAAGCCTACGATCTCTACGGCATCCTGTTCACCGGGCACCCCGAGCTTCGCCGCCTGCTCACGGACTACGGCTTCGAGGGCTATCCGCTGCGCAAGGATTTCCCGCTGACAGGTTTCGTCGAAGTGCGCTGGGACGACGAGGTGAAGCGCGTGGTCTATGAGCCGGTCCGGCTCGCGCAGGAATTCCGCAATTTCGATTTCCTCTCGCCGTGGGAGGGCACCGACTACGTGCTGCCGGGCGACGAGAAAGCCAAAGCGGAGGCCAAGAAGTGAAAGCCTCGCTGAAGCCCGGTCTTAAGCACCGCATCGCCTTCAAGGTAACCGACAACAAAACCGTGCCGGCGCTTTATCCGGAGTCCGGTGACTTCTCGACCATGCCGCCGGTGTTCGCGACCGGCTTCATGGTCGGATTGTTCGAATGGTGCTGCACCGAACTGCTCGCGCAGCATCTCGACGAGGGCGAGGGCTCGCTCGGCGTGGTCGTCAATTTCACCCATGACGCGGCGACCCCTCCTGGAATGACCGTCACGGTCGATTGCGAAATCACCGAAGTCGAAGGCAAGCGCGTGAAGTTCACGGTCGCGGGCCACGACGGCATGGACAAGATCGGCGGCGGGACGCACGAACGTTTTGTTATCAACCGCGCAAAATTCGACGAGCGCGTAGCGGCAAAAGCCGCTAAGGCGGCGGCATGAACGAACCGACGCCGACCCGGAATTTCACGATCAACTTCGGCCCGCAGCATCCGGCCGCGCACGGCGTGTTGCGCCTTGTGCTGGAACTCGACGGCGAGATCGTCGAACGCGTCGATCCGCATATCGGATTGCTTCATCGCGGCACCGAGAAGCTGATCGAGGCGAAGACTTATCTTCAGGCGATCCCGTATTTCGACCGGCTCGATTACGTCGCGCCGATGAATCAGGAGCACGCCTTCTGTCTCGCGGTGGAGCGGTTGCTGGGCATCGAAGTGCCGATCCGCGGACAGTTGATCCGCGTACTCTATTCCGAGATCGGCCGCATCCTTTCGCATCTCCTGAACGTGACCACGCAGGCGATGGACGTAGGCGCGTTGACGCCGCCGCTCTGGGGCTTCGAAGAGCGCGAAAAGCTTATGATCTTTTATGAGCGCGCGTCGGGCTCGCGCATGCATGCGGCCTACTTCCGTGTCGGCGGCGTGCATCAGGACATTCAGCAGAAGCTCGTCGATGACATCCGCGCTTTCTGCGATCCGTTCCTGAAGGTCGTTGACGATCTCGATCGCCTGCTTTCCGAGAACCGTATCTTCAAGCAGCGTAACGTCGATATCGGTATCGTGACGCTGGAAGAAGCGTGGGCCTGGGGCTTCTCGGGCGTGATGGTGCGCGGCTCAGGCGCTGCGTGGGATTTGCGCAAGTCGCAGCCTTACGAGTGCTACGCCGATATGGATTTCGATATCCCGATCGGCAAGAACGGCGATTGCTACGACCGCTATCACATCCGCATGGAAGAGATGCGGCAGTCGATCCGCATCATGAAGCAGTGCCTGGACCGGCTCGACAAGGAGAAGGGCCCGGTCAGCGCGAAGGACAACAAGGTCGTGCCGCCGAAGCGCGGCGAGATGAAGCGCTCGATGGAAGCGCTGATCCACCACTTCAAGCTCTACACCGAGGGCTTCCATGTTCCGGCCGGCGAAGTGTACGCCGCGGTCGAAGCGCCGAAGGGCGAGTTCGGCGTCTATCTCGTCGCCGACGGCACCAACAAGCCCTACCGCTGCAAGATCCGTGCGCCCGGCTTCGCGCATCTGCAAGCCATGGATTATCTCTCGCGTGGCTACATGCTCGCGGACGTGTCTGCGATTCTCGGCTCGCTCGACATCGTGTTCGGGGAGGTTGATCGCTAATGGCCGTCCGTCGTCTTGCAGCAGAACAGCCCAAGAGCTTCTCGTTCGACAAGAAGAACGAGGAGTGGGCGAGGAAGCAGATCGCGAAATATCCCGAAGGCCGGCAGGCTTCCGCGGTGATCCCCTTGCTTTGGCAGGCGCAGAAGCAGGCCGGCGGCTGGCTGCCGGAAGCCGCGATCCGTCACGTCGCGGATCTGCTCGGCATGGCGCACATCCGCGTTCTTGAGGTCGCGACCTTCTACACGATGTTCAATCTCGAACCGGTTGGCGAACACTTCATTCAGGTTTGCGGCACGACGCCTTGCGCGCTGCGCGGCGCCGAAGGCCTGATCAAAGTCTGCAAGAAGCGGATCGGCGAACAGCGCGAAGTCTCGAAGGACGGGAAGTTCTCGTGGCTTGAGGTCGAGTGCCTGGGTGCGTGCGTTAACGCACCGATGGTGCAGATCAACGACGATTACTACGAAGACCTCACGCCGGAACTGCTCGAAAAGCTGATGGACGATCTTGCTAGCGGCAAGGAAGTGAAAGTTGGCCCGCAGATCGAACGCCAGTATTCGGCGCCCGCAGGCGGTCTCACGACGCTGAAGGGCGAGGGGAAGTAACATGCTCGCCGACAAGGACCGCATCTTCAAGAATCTCTACGGCGTCCATGATTGGGGCCTCAAAGGCGCGATGCAGCGCGGCGCTTGGGACAACACCAAGAGCCTGGTCGACAAAGGCCGCGACTGGATCATCAACGAGATGAAGGCGTCGGGCCTACGCGGCCGCGGCGGTGCTGGATTCCCGACCGGTCTCAAGTGGTCGTTCATGCCGAAGGAGTCGACCGACGGCCGCCCGAGCTATCTTGTGGTCAATGCGGATGAGTCCGAGCCCGGCACCTGCAAGGATCGCGAGATCATGCGGCACGATCCGCATCTTCTCATCGAAGGGTGCCTGATTGCCGGCTTCGCGATGAACGCACATGTTGGCTACATCTATGTGCGCGGCGAATACATCCACGAGCGCGAGCGCCTCGAAGCCGCGATCGAGCAGGCTTACGAAGCGAAGCTCTTGGGTAAAAAGAACAAGTGCGGCTGGGACTTCGATCTCTACGTGCATCACGGCGCGGGCGCCTACATCTGCGGCGAAGAGACGGCACTCCTCGAAAGTCTCGAGGGCAAAAAGGGCATGCCGCGCCTGAAGCCGCCGTTCCCCGCGAACGTCGGTCTCTATGGCTGCCCGACCACGGTGAACAACGTGGAGTCGATCGCGGTCGCGCCCGACATTCTCCGCCGCGGTGCCGCGTGGTTTTCGAGCTTCGGCCGTCCGAACAACGCGGGCACGAAACTCTTCTGCATCTCCGGGCACGTCAACAATCCGTGCAACGTCGAAGAAGCCATGAGCATTCCGTTTCGCGAACTCATCGACAAACATTGCGGCGGCATTCGCGGCGGCTGGGACAATCTGCTCGCCGTGATCCCGGGCGGATCGTCGGTGCCGGTCGTGCCGGCGGCGCAAATCGCCGATACGCCGATGGATTTCGATGCGCTCAAGGAACTGAAATCGGGTCTCGGCACTGCCGCCGTGATCGTGATGGACCGGTCGACCGACATCGTGCGCGCGATCGCGCGCATCTCCTATTTCTATAAGCACGAGAGCTGTGGGCAGTGTACGCCGTGCCGCGAGGGCACCGGCTGGATGTGGCGCGTGCTCACACGTATGGCCGAAGGCCGCGCGCAGAAGAGGGAGATCGATCTCCTGCTCGACGTCGCAGGGCAGGTGGAGGGCCACACCATTTGCGCGCTCGGCGATGCTGCGGCGTGGCCGGTCCAGGGCCTGATCCGCCACTTCCGGCACGAAATCGAAAAGCGCATCGACGATTATGCGGCGAACCCGCATAGCGACTCTGTGCTTCAGGCGGCGGAGTAAGCGCGATGGCGAAACTCATCGTCGACGGACAGGAAATCGAAGTACCCGCCGAGTTCACACTCTTGCAGGCGTGCGAGGCGGCGGGTGCGGAAATTCCGCGCTTCTGCTTCCATGAGCGCCTTTCGATCGCGGGCAATTGCCGAATGTGTCTCGTCGAACTGAAAGGTTCGCCGAAGCCGGTCGCGTCGTGCGCGTGGGCCGTGCGCGATTGCCGCCCGGGTCCGAACGGCGAGCCGCCGGTCGTGAACACCAAGACGCCGCTCGTCAAGAAAGCGCGCGAAGGCGTGATGGAATTCCTGCTCATCAACCATCCGCTCGATTGCCCGATCTGCGATCAGGGCGGCGAGTGCGACCTGCAGGACCAGGCGATGGCCTACGGCGTCGACAAGTCGCGCTACGCGGAAAACAAGCGCGCGGTCGAAGACAAATATATCGGCCCGCTCGTGAAGACGATCATGACGCGCTGCATTCATTGCACGCGCTGCATCCGCTTTGCGACTGAAGTCGCCGGCGTCTCCGAACTCGGCGCGATCGGCCGCGGCGAGGACATGGAGATCACGACCTATCTAGAGCAGGCGATGTCGTCCGAATTGCAGGGCAACGTTATCGATCTTTGCCCGGTCGGCGCGCTGACCTCGAAACCGTATGCCTTTCAGGCGCGGCCTTGGGAATTGACCAAGACCGAGAGCATCGACGCGATGGATGCCGCGGGTTCGAACATTCGCGTTGATGTGCGCGGGCGCGAGGTGCTGCGCATCCTGCCGCGGCTCCATGAAGACGTGAACGAAGAGTGGATCTCCGACAAGACGCGCTTCGTCTGGGACGGCCTGCGCACGCAGCGGCTCGACAAGCCGTACGTGCGTGTGAAGGGCAAGCTCGTGCAGGCGAGCTGGAGCGAAGCTTTCGCCGCGATCGCCGAGAAGATGAAGGCGGCTGCCGCAAAGAAGGTCGGCGCGATCATCGGCGATCTGGCGACCACGGAAGAGTCGTTCGCGCTGAAGACGCTGATGGGCAAGATCGGCTCACCGAACATCGATTGCCGTCAGGACGGCTCCGTGCTGCATCCGCAATATGGCCGCGCGAGCTATCTCTTCAACGCGACGATTGCTGGCATCGATCAGGCCGACGGCTTGATGATCATCGGTGCGAACCCGCGCAAGGAGGCGCCGGTAATCAACACGCGCATCCGCAAGCGCTGGCTGCGCGGGAACTTCAAGATCGGCGTGATCGGCGAACAGGCTGATCTCACCTATGACTACGCGTATCTTGGAGCAGGCCCTGATACGCTCGCCGAGTTCACGAAACACAAGAAAGCGCAACTCAAGAACCAGATCTGGCTGATTGGGCAGGGCGCGCTCGCGCGGAACGACGGCGAGGCGATCCTCTCCATGTTCGCAAAATCCGTGCATTCGGTCGGCGGCATCGGCGAAGGCTGGAACGGCTTCTCGGTGCTGCACACCGCGGCCTCGCGTGTCGGCGCGCTCGATGTTGGCGCTGTGCCCGGCGAGGGCGGCATGACCGCTACGCAGATGGCGAAGTCGAAGTCGCTCGAGGTTCTCTTCCTGCTCGGTGCGGACGAAATCGAAGTCGAGAGCGATGCGTTTGTCGTTTACATCGGCACGCATGGCGACCGTGGTGCGCATCGCGCCGACGTCATCCTGCCGGCTGCCGCCTACACCGAAAAATCCGGCATCTTCGTCAACACCGAAGGCCGTCCGCAGATGGCGAAACGCGCTGCGTTCGCGCCGGGTGACGCTCGCGAAGACTGGGCGATCCTGCGCGCGCTCTCCGATGTGATCGGCCACAAGCTGCCGTGGGATTCGCTGCCGCAGCTGCGTCAGCAGATGTTCGCGGCCCACCCGCATCTCGCGAAAATCGACCAGATCGTACCCGCGGACGTCTCCGATCTCGCGAAGCTTTCGAAGCTCGGCGGCGAAGCGAAAAAGGCGGCATTCAAATCTCCGGTCACGGACTTCTATCTCACCAACGCAATCGCGCGCGCATCGGCCGTCATGGCCGAATGTTCGCGGCTGGCCGCGGGCAAGCTCCCGCAGGCAGCGGAGTAACGCGCGATGAACTGGATCGACTTCTGGTGGAATACGCTCTGGCCGATCGCGATCATCATCGCGCAGAGCCTGCTCCTGCTCGTGGCGCTCTTGATCTTCATCGCCTACATCCTGCTCGCCGACCGCAAAATCTGGGCAGCGGTGCAGATGCGGCGCGGCCCCAACGTGGTCGGGCCGTTCGGCCTGCTGCAATCCTTCGCCGATCTTCTGAAGTTCGTGCTGAAGGAGCCGATCATCCCGGCCGGAGCGAACAAGGGCGTGTTCCTGCTGGCACCGCTCGTCACCTGCGTTCTCGCGCTCGCGGCATGGGCCGTGATCCCGGTTCATCCGGGATGGTCGGTCGCCGAGATCAATGTCGGCATTCTTTATATCTTTGCGATCTCGTCGCTCATGGTCTACGGCGTGATCATGGCCGGATGGGCTTCGAACTCGAAGTATCCGTTCCTCGCGGCACTCCGCTCCGCGGCGCAGATGGTGTCCTACGAAGTTTCGATAGGCTTCGTCATCATCACCGTGTTGCTGTGCGCGGGCTCGCTTAACTTGACGAAGATCATCGAGGCGCAGAACGGTCCCTGGGGCATGCTGCAGTGGTACTGGCTGCCGCTGTTGCCGATGTTCGTCGTGTTCTTCGTGTCCGCGCTCGCTGAAACCAACCGCCCGCCGTTCGATCTCGTCGAAGCGGAGTCCGAACTCGTCGCGGGCTTCATGGTCGAGTATTCCTCGACGCCTTATCTCCTCTTCATGCTCGGCGAGTACGTGGCGATCGTGACCATGTGCGCGATGGGAACGATCCTGTTCCTCGGCGGATGGCTGCCACCGTTTCCGGTTGCGCCGTTTACCTGGGTGCCGGGCATCGTCTGGTTTGTGATCAAAGTCTGCTTCATGTTCTTCCTGTTCGCGATGGCGAAGGCGATGGTGCCGCGCTATCGCTACGACCAGTTGATGCGCCTCGGCTGGAAGGTGTTCCTGCCGCTCTCGCTTGCGATGGTCGTGATTGTCGCCGCTGTTCTTCACTTCACGGGGTGGGCACCGAAATGAAACTCGATCGCGCCGCCCGCCAGATTTTCCTCTGGGAGTTCGTCTCGGCGTTCTTCCTCACGATGCGCTATTTCTTCGCGAAGAAATCGACGCTGAACTATCCGTTCGAGAAGGGCTATCTCTCGCCGCGCTTCCGCGGCGAACATGCGCTGCGCCGCTATCCGAACGGCGAAGAACGCTGCATCGCCTGCAAGCTCTGCGAAGCGATCTGCCCCGCGCAGGCCATCACCATCGAAGCGGGCCCGCGCCGCAACGACGGCACGCGCCGCACCACGCGCTACGACATCGACATGGTGAAGTGCATCTATTGCGGGTTGTGCCAGGAAGCGTGCCCGGTCGACGCTATCGTGGAGGGGCCGAACTTCGAATTCGCGACCGAGACGCGCGAAGAACTTTATTATGACAAGGAGCGGCTGCTTGCGAACGGCGACCGCTGGGAGCGCGAGATAGCGAAGAATCTTTCGCTCGACGCGCCGTACCGGTGAGTTCCATGACCGTTCCGGCATTCTTCTTTTATCTGTTCTCCTCGATTGCGGTCGCCTCCGCCTTCATGGTGATTGCGGGCCGCAATCCCGTGCACTCCGTGTTGTGGCTGATCCTGACCTTCGTGAACGCCGCGGGGCTGTTTCTGCTGATCGGTGCCGAATTCCTCGCGATGATCCTGATCGTCGTTTATGTCGGCGCTGTCGCCGTGCTGTTCCTCTTCGTCGTCATGATGCTCGATGTCGATTTCGCGGAACTGCGCGACGGCTTGCTCCAGTATCTGCCGATCGGCGCTCTGGTCGGCCTCGTGTTTCTCGTTGAGCTCGTTCTCGTGGTCGGAAGCTGGGTGGTGGGCGCGGGTGTTTCCGGCGCCATCACGCAGCCGATCCCGAATCCGGCGCAGGTGACGAACACCGAAGCCATCGGCCGCGTGCTCTATACGACCTATGTGCACTACTTCCAGCTCGCTGGCCTGGTGCTTTTGGTCGCGATGATCGGCGCGATCGTGCTCACGCTGCATCACCGGGTGAACGTCAAGCGGCAGAACGTCTCCGCGCAGAATGCACGCACGCGCGATACCGCGATCGAGGTCGTCAAGATCAAGCCGGGGAAGGGGCTCTGATCATGGTCGTGGGGCTCTCGCATTATCTCGTCGTCGCGGCGATCCTGTTCACGCTCGGCACGCTCGGCATCTTCCTGAACCGGAAGAACGTGATCGTCATCCTGATGTCGATCGAACTGATCCTGCTCGCGGTCAACATCAATCTGGTCGCGTTCTCGGCGTTCCTCGGCGACATCGTCGGCCAGATTTTCGCGCTTCTTGTGCTCACGGTCGCCGCGGCTGAGGCCGCGATCGGTCTTGCGATCCTCGTCGTGTTCTTCAGAAACCGCGGTTCGATTGCGGTCGAAGACATCAATGCAATGAAGGGCTGATGCAATAAATGACGATGTATCACTTCATTGTATTCTTGCCGGTCGCAGGCGCCCTGATCGCAGGCCTGTTCGGCCGGGTCATCGGTGCGCGTGCATCCGAGATCGTGACGACGGCTTTCCTGATGATCGCGGCGGGTCTGTCGTGGATTGCGTTCTTCGATGTCGGGTACTTCGGGAAGGACCTTCGCGTTCCGCTGTTCACCTGGATTTCGGCGGGCGACCTTAAGGTCGAGTGGGCGCTTCGCATCGATACGCTGACGGCGGTGATGCTGATCGTCGTGAATAGCGTTTCCGCGCTCGTGCATCTCTATTCGATCGGCTACATGCACGAAGACCCGCATCGCCCGCGCTTCTTCGCTTATCTGTCGCTCTTTACCTTCGCGATGCTTGCGCTGGTCACCGCCGACAACCTGGTGCAGTTGTTCTTCGGCTGGGAGGGCGTGGGTCTAGCCAGCTATCTCCTGATCGGCTTCTGGTATCAGAAGCCGGAAGCGAACGCGGCCGCGATCAAGGCCTTCGTCGTGAACCGCGTCGGCGATTTCGGCTTCGCGCTCGGCATCTTCGCAGTCTTCGCGATGGTGGGGGCGGTTGGTTTCGAGACGATTTTCGCCGAAGCGAAATCGCTAACCGGCAAGACCATCTACATCTTCGGCGGAAACTTCGACGCCCTGACCGTTATCTGCCTGCTTCTGTTCGTCGGCGCGATGGGCAAGTCGGCGCAGTTCCTGCTGCACACATGGCTGCCGGACGCGATGGAAGGTCCGACCCCGGTTTCGGCACTCATTCATGCGGCGACCATGGTCACCGCGGGCGTATTCATGGTCGCGCGCCTGTCGCCGCTGTTCGAGCTCGCGCCGACTGCACTTGCGGTCGTTACCTTGGTCGGTGCGACAACCGCGTTCTTCGCGGCAACCGTTGGTCTAGTGCAGAACGATATCAAGCGCGTGATCGCTTATTCGACCTGCTCGCAGCTCGGCTACATGTTCGTCGCGATGGGCGTCGGCGCCTATTCGGTCGGCATGTTCCATCTCTTCACCCATGCGGCCTTCAAGGCGCTTCTGTTCCTCGGCGCGGGCTCGGTGATCCATGCGATGCATCACGAGCAGGACATGCGGAACATGGGCGGGCTCTGGAAGAAGATTCCGTTCACCTACGCGATGATGGTGGTTGGCACGATCGCGCTGACCGGCTTCCCGTTCACCGCAGGCTACTACTCGAAGGATGCGATCATCGAGGCGGCTTATGCGGGCCACAATGCGTTTGCGGCTTACGCTTTTTATATCACCGTGATCGCCGCGGCGCTCACCTCGTTTTACTCCTGGCGCCTGATCTTCCTGACTTTCCATGGCAAGACACGCGCGGATCATCACACCTACGATCACGCGCATGAATCCCCGCTCACGATGACGGTGCCGCTCGCGCTCCTCGCGGTCGGCGCGCTGGTGCTCGGCTTCGGTTTCAAGGGCGGCTTCTTGTACGAGGAAGGCGTGAAGGCGTTCTTCCGTGGCTCATTGTTCTCACACGACAACTGGCACATCCTGCACGCGATGCATGAAGTGCCCGGGTGGGTGCCGTGGCTGCCGACGGTGATGATGGCGGGTGGCTTCGCGGTGTCGTACTGGTTCTATATCGCGCGGCCTGATATTCCGGCGGCGCTCGCGAAGAGCCAGGACGTGCTCTACCGCTTCCTCTTGAACAAGTGGTACTTCGACGAGATCTACGATTTCGTCTTCGTGCGTCCCGCGAAGTGGATCGGCCGCTTCCTCTGGAAGAAGGGCGACGGCTGGTTGATCGACGGGTTCGGCCCTGATGGCGTCTCGGCGCGCGTACTCGATGTCACGCGCAATGTCGTCCGGCTCCAGACCGGCTATCTCTACCACTATGCCTTTGTCATGCTGATCGGCGTTGCCGCGCTCATTACCTGGTTCCTGTTCAGAGGAGCCGCGTGATGGCGACCTGGCCCATTCTTTCCGTCACGACGTTCCTGCCGCTCGTCGGCGCGGTCTTCATTCTGTTGCTGCGCGGTGACGACGATGCGGCGAAGCGCAATGCCCGCTGGGTCGCGCTCTGGACGACGGTCATCACCTTCATCGTCTCGATCTTCTTGATCACGGGATTCGACAAGGGCAGCCCGGGCTTCCAGTTCGTCGAAGATCATCCCTGGCTCGGCGGAAGCATCCGCTACAAGCTCGGTGTCGACGGCATTTCGCTGCCATTCGTGATCCTGACCACCTTCCTGATGCCGATCACGATCGTCGCAAGCTGGCATGTCGAGAAGCGCGTCAAGGAATACATGGTGCTGTTCCTGCTGCTCGAGACGCTGATGGTGGGCACCTTCTCGGCGCTCGATATCGTTCTCTTCTACGTCTTCTTCGAAGGCGGCCTGATCCCGATGTTCCTGATCATCGGCGTCTGGGGCGGAGCGCGCCGTGTCTATGCCAGCTTCAAGTTCTTTCTCTACACGCTCGCGGGCTCGGTGCTCATGCTGCTCGCGATCATGGCGATGTATTATCAAGCCGGCACCACCGACATCATGAAGCTGCTCACGCACGGCTTCCCGCGTGAAATGCAGACCTGGCTGTGGCTCGCATTCTTCGCGTCGTTCGCGGTGAAGCTGCCGATGTGGCCCGTACATACATGGCTTCCCGATGCGCACGTCGAGGCGCCGACCGCAGGCTCCGTGATTCTGGCGGCAGTACTGCTGAAGATGGGCGGCTACGGTTTCCTGCGTTTCTCGCTCCCGATGTTTCCGCTTGCCTCCGAGCTGTTCGCGCCGATGATGTTCTTCCTCTCGGTCGTCGCGATCATCTACACGTCGCTGGTCGCGCTGATGCAGGAAGACATCAAGAAGCTGATCGCTTACTCCTCGGTAGCGCATATGGGCTTCGTCACGCTCGGCATTTTCACCTTCTCGAACGAAGGCGTGCAGGCCGGCGTCTTCCAGATGATCTCCCACGGTATCGTCTCCGGCGCGCTCTTCCTTTGCGTCGGCGTGGTCTACGATCGCATGCACACGCGCGAGATTGCGGCCTATGGCGGACTTGTGAACCGCATGCCGATCTACGCCGCCGTGTTCATGCTGTTCACGATGGCAAATTGCGGCCTGCCGGGAACCAGCGGTTTCGTCGGCGAATTGCTCGCGCTGATGGCCGTGTTCAAGGCGAACACATGGGCTGCCGTCTTCGCGACGACGGGCGTGATCCTTTCAGCCGCATACGCGCTCTGGCTCTATCGTCGTGTCGTATTCGGCGCGCTTGAAAAGGACAGTCTTAAGAGCATCACCGATCTCGACCGGCGCGAAATAGCGATCCTCGCGCCGCTCGTCATCCTCACGCTTCTGTTCGGGTTTTATCCGGCGCCAGTGCTCGACATGAGTGCCGCCGCGGTAGGAAATCTCGTCGCGCAGACCAAGGCGGCGCTTATGCCCGCCAAAGCCGCGCTGCTCGGAGTGCAATAGCCGCCATGACGCTTTCTTCTCTCATGCCGGTACTGCCCGAACTCATTGTCGTCATCGGCGCGATGGCGCTGCTGATGTTCGGCGTATTCAAGGGCGACAACTCGACGCCGCTTGTCGAATTTGGTGCGCTGGTCGTGCTTGCGGCGGCACTGGTTGCTGTTCTGTTGCAGCCGGCAGCGCCCGCCAGCCTCTTCGGCGGCAGCATCGTGGTCGATGCCTTCGCGCGCTTCTTCAAGGTGCTGATCATAATCGGCGCGGCTGCGGCACTCATCATGTCCGCGCCGTTCTGGCGCAATCACAAGCTCAACCGCTTCGAGTTTTCGGTCATCGTGCTGCTTTCTGTCGCCGGCATGATGGTCATGGTCTCGGCCCGCGATCTCATCTCGCTCTATCTCGGCATCGAACTGATGTCGCTCTCGCTTTACGTGATCGCGGCGATTGATCGCGAGAACGTGCGCTCGACCGAAGCGGGCCTGAAGTACTTCGTGCTCGGCGCGCTTTCGTCGGGCATGCTGCTTTACGGCTCGTCGCTGATTTACGGATTCACCGGAACGGTTTCGTTCACGGGCATCGCGGCTGCGGCGAAGACGCCCTCCATCGGCCTGATCTTCGGCATCGTGTTTCTGTTCGCGGGCCTCGCATTCAAAGTCTCGGCCGTGCCGTTCCATATGTGGACGCCGGACGTCTATGAAGGCGCGCCGACGCCTGTCACCGCGTTCTTCGCGGCGGCGCCGAAAGTCGCGGCCATCGCGCTGTTCTGCCGTGTCGCAGTCACTTCTTTCCCGGCGATTGCGTCGCAGTGGCAGCAGATCATCGTCTTCGTCGCGATCGCGTCCATGGTGCTCGGGGCGTTTGCCGCTATCGGCCAGAAGAACATCAAGCGGCTGATGGCGTATTCCTCGATCGGTCATGTCGGTTATGCGCTGGTCGGCCTCGCGCCCGGAACCGAAGCCGGCGTCTCCAGCGTGCTGATCTATATGTCGATCTATCTAGCGATGACGCTCGGGACGTTTGCCTGCATCATCGCGATGCGCCGGGACGGCGGGCAGGTGGAAGAGATCGGCGAGCTTTCGGGCCTTGCGCGCACGCAGCCGGTGATGGCGTTTATTCTCGCTGCGCTGATGTTCTCGCTTGCGGGTATCCCGCCGCTCGCCGGGTTCTTTGCGAAATTCTACGTCTTCCTCGCCGCGATCCAGGGCAAGTTCTATGTGCTTGCCGTGATCGGCGTGCTCGCGAGTGTGGTCGGCGCTTACTACTACCTGCGCATCGTGAAGCTGATGTACATCGATGAACCGGTGCAGCGCTTCTTGCCGATGTCGAGGCCGGTCGGGGCCGTGATGTTGCTCGCGGGCGCATTCACCATTCTGTTCTTCGTCTATCCGGCACCGCTGGTCGCGGCAGCCAACGCGGCTGCGAAGTCGCTGTTCTAAGATGATGGGATTTCCGGCTGTCGCAGGCGGACTTGCCGTAACTCATTTCGCGGAAATCGGCTCGACCAATGCGGAAGCGCTTGCGCGCGCTGGCTCCGGCGGGCCGGAGCAATGGATCGTCGCCGATAGGCAGATCGCAGGACGGGGACGGCGCGGGCGTCAATGGGTTTCGGAGCCCGGCAATCTCTTTTCGTCGCTCTTGCTCTACGATCCCGCGCCGCCTGCGCTTACGCCGCAGATCTGCTTCGTCGCGGCGCTCGCGGTACATGACGCAGTTCGCGATGCGGTTCCTGTACTCGATCCGGTACGCCTGAAGCTGAAATGGCCGAACGACGTGCTGCTCGACGGGAAGAAGCTCGTCGGCATCTTGGTCGAAGGCGCGATTGCGGGATCGAAGCAGGCCGTCGTCACGGGCATCGGCATCAACTGCGCGCATCATCCCGAGAACATGGCGTACCCCGTGACGGATCTCGCGAACGAGGGCTTTCGTGTAGCCCCCGCGGCACTGTTCGAGCGTCTTGCCGTCCGTATGCTAGATCGTCTCGCACAGTGGAAGCGCGGGAGCGCCTTTGCAGCCACGAGGCAGGCGTGGCTTAAGCGGGCCTACGAGCTCGGTCGCGAGATCGAGGTGAAGCTGCCGGAGCGGACACTCGGCGGCTGCTTCGAAGAAATCGATGGCGAGGGCGCGCTTGTCTTGACGCTCGCGAACGGCCATCGTGAATTCATCAGAGCCGGTGACGTGTTCCCGGCATCACAGCGGTAAGTCGCGTTTTGGCAAGAACCCAACAAGAACTTCTGTTTGCGCCGCTTGGCGGTGTCGGCGAGATCGGCATGAATCTCGCGCTCTATGGCCTCGCGTCGGGTAACCGCCGCGAGTGGCTTTGCGTCGATATGGGCGTTTCCTTCGGCGACAGCGACACGCCGGGGATCGATCTCGTGATGGCGGATATTGGCTTTGCCGAGGAGCAGCGCCGCGACATCAAGGGCATCGTGATCACTCACGGTCATGAGGATCATGTCGGCGCGTTGTTCGACCTCTGGCCGAAACTGCGCGTGCCGGTTTACGCGACTCCGTTCACGGCGACGTTGATCGCATCGAAGAAGGTGATGGAGCCGAATGCGCCGGAAGTGCCGGTGACGGTCGTTCCGGTCGGCGGGCGGGTGACGATCGGCTCGTTCGATGTCGAGTTCGTGCCGGTTGCGCATTCCATCCCGGAAAGTCATTCGCTCGCGATCCGTACGCCCGCGGGTCTTGTGGTCCACAGCGGCGACTGGAAGCTCGATGTAACTCCGGGCGTCGGCGAAATCACGGACGAACGGAAATTCCGTGCCATCGGCGAAGAAGGCGTGCGGGCGCTGATTTGCGATTCCACGAACGCCGTCCGCGACGGAATTTCCCCGTCAGAGGGCGATGTCGCGGAGAACCTCAAGAAAATCATCGAGCGCACCAAGGGCCGCGTTGCGATGACGACATTTGCCTCGAATGTCGCGCGGCTGCGTTCGGCTGCACTTGCAGCGCATGCCTGCGGGCGCCAGGTGATCGTAGCGGGTCGCGCCATGGAGCGCGTGATTGGGGTCGCGCGCGAACTCGGCTATCTCGACGGCGTGCCGCCGTTTCGGGGATTGGACGCCTACCAGACGTTGCCGCCGGACAAGACACTCGTGCTGCTTACGGGAAGCCAGGGCGAACCGCGCGCGGCGCTCGCCCGGATCGCAAATGACGATCACCCTGCGATCGAGCTTTCCTCCGGCGATACGCTCATCCTCTCGTCCCGGACGATCCCGGGAAACGAAAAGCCCGTGAACCGCATCCTCAATGCCATGATCAACAAGGGCATCGAGGTCATCACGGATCGAACCGAACTCGTTCACGTCTCCGGGCATCCGCGGCGCGGCGAACTGAAGAAGATGTACGAGTGGCTAAAGCCGGAACTCGTGGTGCCGGTACACGGAGAAGCGTTGCATCTGCACGAGAACGCGGCGGTCGCGCGTGACGCGGGCATCCGCGAGATCGTCTCCTGCCGCAACGGCGATATCGTGCGACTGACTTCGCCGGCGGGCGTAATTGACCAGTTCCAGTCGGGGCGGCTTTACAAGGACGGTTCGCTCCTGATCTCGGCAAATGACGATGTTGTCAGGGACCGGAAGCGGCTTGCGTTCTCCGGGGTCATTTCGATTGCGGTCGCGTTGCAGGGCCGGGGGGAAATGGCGGACGAGCCCGTTGTCGAGTTGATGGGCATTCCCGAACAAGCGGGCAGCGAGGGTTCGATGTTCGACCTGATCGTGGAAGCGATCTACAGCGGCTTCGAGAGCCTGCCGCGGGCGCGCAGACGCGATGCCGATGCGGTCGGCGAAGCCATCCGCAGGAGCGTGCGGGGCGCGGTGAATGCCGCATGGAGCAAGAAGCCCACCTGCCATGTGCTCGTGCTAGAGATATAGAAGTTCGAGAGGTGCATCATGATCGGGCGGCTCAACCACGTTGCGATTGCCGTGAAAGACATCAAGGCGGCGTCGGAAGTCTACAGGAAGAAGCTCGGCGCGGAAGTGTCCGCAATCGTGCCGCAGCCGGATCATGGCGTATCGACCGTTTTCATCACGCTGCCGAACACCAAGATTGAGCTGTTGGAGCCGCTCGGCGACAACTCGCCGATTGCGAAGTTTCTCGAGCGTAACCCGGACGGCGGCGTGCATCACGTATGCTACGAGGTGGACGATATTCTCGCGGCGCGCGACCAGCTGAAAGCGACCGGCGCGCGAGTGCTCGGCGATGGCAATCCAAAAATCGGCGCGCACGGCAAGCCCGTACTGTTCCTGCATCCGAAGGATTTTCTCGGAACGCTCACGGAGATCGAGCAGGCCTGATCCCATGAACATCATGCTGGCAGCTGCGATCTATTTCATTGTGTGGTGGACGGTGCTGTTTGCCATCCTGCCGTGGGGCGTGCGTTCGCAGCACGAGGCGGGTGTCGCGCGTGAAGAGGGAACCGATCCCGGCGCGCCTGTGATGCCGCAGCTTTTCAGGAAAGTGATTGCCACGACGATCGTTTCGACGATCCTGTTCTTCAGCGGCTACGCGATGTGGAAAGCGGGATGGATTTCGCTCGACCGCCTGCCGATGCCGTTCAAGGACGTCGTGCTTTAAGCCTGTGTACAAAAGATAACGGGCGAGCTTTGAAGGCTCGCCCGCTTCCGGTGACCGCTTGCCGCCCGTCGCGTGATCGCGCCTGGACGATGCGGTTTCTCTTCCTCCCGAGACCTGGGCCCGGCTTGACGCCGTTTCCCAATCGGTCAGGGAACGTAGAACACCTTGATCCTGCTTGTCATTCTTGCGCCGCAACATAATCGCAGAAGGTTTGGGTATCAACGAGTGCCCCCGGTTTCCGGGGCTTGTCATTCGGCGGCGTTATGCGTTCATGCCCCGTCTTCCAGCCCGTTTCTGAGTCGAAAGCCCTGCCTCCATGCGCCTTTCCCGATACTTCCTGCCCATCCTCCGCGACACGCCAAAGGACGCGGAGATTGTCTCGCACCGGCTGATGCTGCGTGCGGGCATGATCCGGCAGGAGGCGGCCGGCATCTATGCCTGGCTGCCGCTCGGGCACCGGGTTCTCTCGAAGGTCTGCAACATCATTCGCGAGGAGCAGAACCGCTCCGGCGCGATCGAAATGCTGATGCCGACGATTCAGTCGGCGGATCTCTGGCGCGAGAGCGGCCGTTATGACGACTACGGCAAGGAAATGCTCCGCATCCAGGATCGGCACGAGCGGGAAATGCTCTACGGTCCCACGAACGAAGAAATGATCACGGAAATCTTCCGGGCCTACGTGAAGTCATACAAAAACCTTCCGCTCAATCTCTATCATCTGCAATGGAAATTCCGCGACGAGGTGCGCCCTCGCTTCGGCGTTTACCGCTCGCGCGAATTTCTGATGAAGGATGCCTACAGCTTCGACCTGGATGCGGCGGGAGCGAAACATTCATACAACAAGATGTTTGTCGCCTATCTCAGGACGTTTGCGCGCATGGGCCTGAAAGCCATTCCCATGGTAGCCGACACCGGCCCGATCGGCGGCAATCTCTCGCATGAGTTCATCATTCTCGCTTCTACCGGCGAAAGCGAAGTGTTTTGCCACAAGGATTACCTCGGCTTCGACGTGCCGCCTGAGAACGTGAACTTCGACAACGTGAACGAACTCGAAAAGCATGTCGGGAAGTGGACCTCGCTCTATGCCGCGACTTCGGAGAAGCACGACGCAGCCGCGTTCGGAAAAATTCCCGGCGACAAGCAGATGTCGGCGCGCGGGATTGAGGTCGGTCACATTTTCTATTTCGGAACGAAATATACCGAGCCGATGAAGGCCGCGGTGCAGACGCCGGAAGGCAAGAACGAACTCGTGCACATGGGCTCTTATGGTATCGGCCCGACGCGCCTGGTCGCTGCGATCGTCGAAGCAAGCCATGACGAGAACGGGATCATCTGGCCGGAGGCGATTGCGCCGTTCAAGGCCGGCATCCTGAACCTGAAGCAGGGTGACGCCACGACTGACGGCGCCTGCGAGAAGCTCTATGCGGAGCTGACTGCGCGCGGGATCGACGTACTTTACGACGACACCGACGACCGCGCCGGCGCGAAATTTGCGACTGCGGACCTGATCGGTGTGCCGTACCAGATCCTGGTCGGGCCGAAGGGACTTGCGGAAGGCAAGGTCGAATTGAAGCAGCGTGCCGGCGGCGCGCGCGAAATGATAACGCCTGAGGATGCGGTGAAGCGTCTCGCGGCTTGATTGCTGCGGGAGGATCGGGAGGGATCATGGCGGCGAAGGGCGGAACGATGCCGTTCTCGCGGTATGAATGGATGCTGGCGGGGCGTTACCTCCGCTCGCGCCGCAAGGAAGGATTCATCTCCGTCATCGCCGGGTTCTCGTTCGTCGGGATCATGCTCGGCGTCGCGACACTCATCATCGTGATGGCGGTGATGAACGGCTTTCGCTTCGAGTTGCTGAACAAGATTCTCGGCCTCAATGGCCACATGCTGGTTCAGCCGATCGGCACGCCGCTAAAGGACTATGACGAGGTCGTGCAGCGGCTTCTGAAGATCAAGGGCATTTCGCGGGCTATCCCGCTGGTCGAGGGACAGGCGCTTGCCTCGTCGCCGTTTCATGCCGGCGGCGTGCTCGTGCGCGGCATCCGCGAGAGCGACCTGAAAAGCGTCCCGGCAGTCGGAACCAATATCAAGTTCGGCTCGCTCGAGAATTTCGATCAGGGGCAGGGTGTGGTGATCGGCAAGCGGCTCGCCGACCAGCTTTCGGTGCGCGCCGGAGATAACATCACGCTCGTCTCGCCGCGCGGGGCGGTAACGCCGATGGGCACGACCCCGCGGATCAAGACCTACAAGGTGGCGGCGATCTTCGAGATCGGCATGTCGGAATACGATTCCGTCTTCGTGTTCATGCCGCTCACGGAGGCGCAGGCCTATTTCAACCGCGCGGGCGACGTCAGCGCGATCGAAGTCTACACCGACAACGCCGACCAGATCGTGCAATACCGGCAAGCCGTTAACGAAAATGCGGGACGGCAGGTCTATATCATCGACTGGCGGCAGCGGAATGCATCGTTCTTCAGCGCGCTACAGGTCGAACGCACCGTGATGTTCATGATCCTCACGCTGATTGTGTTGGTCGCGGCACTCAACATCATTTCCGGCCTCATCATCCTCGTGAAAGACAAGGGTCACGATATTGCGATCCTCCGCACGATGGGTGCCACGAAATGGGCGGTGATGCGCATCTTCCTCATTACCGGCTCGAGCATCGGAATCGTCGGCACGCTGGTCGGATTCGCGATCGGACTGATCGTCTGCCTCAACATCGAGGAAATCCGCCGCTTCGTGTCCTGGCTGACCTCGACGCAGTTGTTCCCGCCGGAGCTTTATTATCTGAGCCGCTTGCCGGCGCGGATCGACAGCGGCGAGACGACAGCAGTCATCCTGATGGCACTCATCCTGTCGTTTCTCGCGACACTCTATCCGGCGTGGCGCGCGGCGCGGCTCGATCCGGTTGAAGCGCTCCGGTATGAATGATGAATAAGGTTCCGGCACTCCATCTCGAAGGCGTTCGCCGCAGCTATGTGCAGGGCGACCACGAGCTTGCGATTCTGCGCGGCGCTACACTTTCCGTATGGCCGGGAGAGTCCGTGGCACTGATCGCGCCGTCGGGAGCCGGCAAGTCGACGCTCCTGCACATGGCCGGATTGCTCGAGCATCCGGATGGCGGCGAGGTCTATATCAACGGAAAGCCGACCGCGAAGCTGCCGGACGGAGCACGCACCGAGATCCGGCGGGATGAAATCGGGTTCGTCTACCAGTTTCATCACCTGCTTCCAGAATTTACCGCGAGCGAGAACGTCACACTTCCGCAGATGATCGCAGGTCTCGACCGGCGCGAGGCTACGAAACGCGCGAACGAGTTGCTGCGCTTTCTCGGGCTCGGCGAGCGGCTGGAGCACCGTCCGTCGGAGCTTTCGGGCGGTGAGCAACAGCGCGTTGCCATTGCTCGCGCGGTCGCGAATGCGCCGCGCCTGCTGCTCGCCGACGAGCCGACCGGCAATCTCGATCCGAAAACCGCGGATCACGTGTTCGAAACGCTTTCGAAGCTCGTGACCGCAACCAAGCTTGCGGCGATTATTGCGACCCACAACCTCGAACTTGCGCGGCGCATGACGCGGCGGGTGACCTTGCGTGAAGGCAAGGTCGTGGAACTCGAATAGTCCACAAGCTCGATTTGCGTATCTCTGCTCAGTCCGGACAATAGCTTTCCAGAGTCGTTGAGGCCGCCGTGGCGAAGACACCGTTCGTCCATCTTCACGTACATTCGTCCTACTCGCTGCTTGAGGGCGCGCTTCCGATCGCGAAGCTCGCCAAGCTCGCGAGCGACGACCGGCAGCCTGCGATTGCGCTGACCGATACGGGAAACCTCTTCGGCGCGCTCGAATTCTCGGAAAAGATGGCGTCGACGGGCGTGCAGCCGATCATCGGCTGCGCGCTCACCGTGGACTTCGCGGATGAGCCTCCGGTGCGCGCGGGCGCAGCCCCGCAGCCGTTGCCGAATCTCGTGCTGCTGGCAGCGACGGAAGACGGCTATCGCAACCTGATGCGGCTGACGTCGCGTAGCTTCATGGAAACGCCGGACACTGAAGCGCCACGCGTGCTGGCGAACTGGCTCATGGATGCCGCGACAGGCCTGATCGCCCTGACCGGCGGTCCTTCGGGGCCGATCGACCGCCTCGTCAACGACAAGCCGGAGCTTGCCCGCGCGAGGCTTGAGAAGCTCAGAACGATCTACGGCGACCGTCTCTACATCGAGTTGCAACGGCACAATCTTACCAGCGAGCGCCGCGCCGAGCCGCATCTGCTTTCGCTTTCGGAATCTTTGAGGATTCCGGTTGTCGCAACCAACGAGCCGTTCTTTGCATCCCGCGACGATTACGAGGCGCAGGATGCGCTGCTTGCGATTGCTGAAGGCCGCCGTGTCGCCGAGACCGACCGCCGCCAGTTGAGCCCGGAGCACTATCTCAAGACGCAGAACGAAATGATCGAGCTGTTTGCCGATCTTCCCGCCGCGATTGCCGCGACGGCTGAGATCGCCCAGCGCTGCTCCTATCGTCCGACGGCGCGCAAGCCGATCCTTCCCAACTTCGGCGGCAAGAAAAGCGACGAAACGGCGGAACTGCGCAAACGCGCTGAGGCGGGATTGAAGTCGCGCCTGAAAGCTTTCGGGACGGCGGAGGGGCACTCCGAAAAAGAATACTTCGAACGGCTCGATTTCGAACTGAACGTCATCGGCAACATGAAGTATGCGGGTTACTTCCTGATCGTCGCCGACTTCATCGTCTGGGCGAAGCAGCAGAATATTCCTGTGGGTCCCGGCCGCGGTTCCGGCGCGGGTTCGCTCGTCGCGTATGCGCTTACGATCACCGATCTCGATCCGATCCGCTTCGGTCTGCTGTTCGAGCGATTTCTCAACCCTGAGCGCGTGTCGATGCCGGACTTCGACATCGACTTCTGCCAGGATCGGCGCGACGAGGTGATCCGCTATGTGCAGGAGCGCTACGGGCGCGATCGTGTGGCGCAGATCATCACCTTCGGCTCTTTGCAGGCGCGCGGCGTGCTGCGCGACGTCGGCCGGGTCCTGGAAATGCCCTATGGGCAGGTGGACAAGCTCTGCAAGCTCGTGCCGGTGAACCCGACCAATCCGGTCACGCTCGAAAAGGCGATCGAGGGTGACGCGCGGCTTCAGCAGGCGGCGGAAGAGGAGCCCATCGTGCAACGCGCGTTCGATATCGCGCTGAAGCTCGAGGGGCTGCACCGCCACGCATCAACGCATGCCGCGGGCATTGTGATCGGCGACCGTCCGCTCGGCGAACTGATTCCGCTCTATCGCGATCCGCGTTCCAATATGCCGGTTACCCAGTTCAACATGAAATGGGTCGAGGTTGCCGGGCTCGTGAAGTTCGATTTTCTTGGTCTGAAGACGCTCACTGTCATCCGGACCGCGACCGATCTTCTGAGGAAGCGCGGTATCGAAGTCGATATCGACAAAATCCCGCTCGACGACAAGAAAACCTACGAGATGCTGGCGCGCGGCGAGACGGTCGGCGTGTTCCAGGTCGAAGGCCAGGGCATGCGCCGCGCGCTTGCCGACATGAAGCCCGACCGGTTCGAAGACATCATCGCGCTGGTCGCGCTCTATCGCCCCGGCCCGATGGCCAACATCCCGACCTATTGCTTCCGCAAGCTCGGCAAGGAACAGCCCGACTATATGCATCCCAAGCTCGAGCCCGTGCTGAAAGAGACGTTCGGCGTGATCGTTTATCAGGAGCAGGTGATGGAGGCGGCGCGGGTGCTTGCCGGCTACTCGCTCGGCGAAGCCGACCTGTTGCGCCGTGCGATGGGCAAGAAGATCAAGAAGGAAATGGCCGCGCAGCAGGACCGCTTCGTCAAGGGCGCGGTCGAGCGGGGCATCGACAAAGGGCAGGCGCAGGCGGTGTTCGATCTGCTTGCGAAGTTCGCCGACTACGGCTTCAACAAGAGCCACGCTGCGGCCTACGCGCTGGTGGCCTACCAGACCGCCTATCTTAAAGCGAATTATCCGGTCGAGTTTCTCGCCGCTTCCATGACGCTCGACATGGGCAACACCGACAAGCTCGCGGAATTCCGCCGCGAGGCGCAGCGGCTGAACATCAATGTCGAGCCGCCTTCGGTAAACAAGTCAGGCCGCGCCTTCGAGGTGGAAGGCAATACGATCTTTTATTCGCTGGCCGCGCTCAAAGGCGTCGGCGCGCATGCGGTCGATGCCTTCGTTGCCGTGCGTGGAGAGAAGCCCTTCAAGGACGTGACGGATTTCGCTTCGCGCATCGACCCGAAGTCGATCAACAAACGCATGCTGGAGAGCCTTGCCGCTTCCGGTGCGTTCGATGCGCTGGAAAAGAACCGCGCCCGCGTGTTCGCGGGCTGCGAGGCGATCCTCCGCCATGCGCAGCGCAGCGGCGAGGATCGCGCTTCCGGGCAGAGCGAGTTGTTCGGCGGCGGTTCGAATACGGGGGCGCTGCGCCTGCCGGACGCCGAGGCTTGGCTGCCCGCGGAGCGGCTGTCCAAGGAGTTCGATGCTGCCGGCTTCTATCTTTCGGGGCACCCGCTCGACGATTACACGGTCGCGCTGAAGCGTTTGCGGATTCAGTCGTGGGCGGAATTCCAGCAAAGCGCGCGCGCGGGCACGACAGCGGGAAGACTGGCTGCGACCATCGTTTCGCGTCAGGAGCGCCGGACCAAGACCGGCGCGCGCATGGCGAATATCCGCATGTCCGATCCGACCGGCTATTTCGAGGCCGTGATCTTTCAGGAAGGTCTCGTGCAGTACCAGAAGCTGCTGGAGCCGGGCAAGGCAGTGCTGGTGCAGGTCGGCGCGGACGCGCAGGGCGACGAAGTGCGGCTGCGCATTTACGGCGTCGATCTTCTCGACGATGTCGCCGCAAGAAACCAGCGCGGGCTCGCCGTCTTCGTGAAACCGGAAGCTTCGATCGAGCAAATTGCGAAGCGATTGAAGAACGGCAGCAGCGGGAACGGAAACGGCAACGCCAAGCCCGCCGAACCGAAGGCCGAGGCCAAAGGCGAGGTGAACATCATCGTCTCGCTCGACGAGGGGTTATCCGAAGTCGAGGTCAAGCTTCCCGGGAAATACGCGATTTCGCCGCTGATCGCGGGGAATGTGCGGGCCGTCGAGGGGGTCCTGGAAGTTCAGGAACTCTAATAATATCAATGGATTAAGGCGAATTTCTTGCGCCGCAACCTGTGGGTTGCGCAAGACAGGTACCACGCCTATACACGCGCCCATCACGCACGCGGACGCTTCGATCCCGAGAGGGATCATCCGGTGCAGGGCCAGGTGGCCTTGCTCTGTCCGCGGAGGCAAACCGGAGTTTGGACTATGGCGCTGCCCGACTACAGCATGCGTCAGCTATTGGAAGCTGGCGTTCACTTTGGCCATCAGGCCCATCGTTGGAATCCGAAGATGCAATCGTTCATCTTCGGCACCCGCAACAACATCCACATCATCGACCTCGCGCAGACCGTGCCCGCGCTTTCGCGCGCGTTGCAGGCGGTTTCCGATGTCGTCGCCAGGGGCGGCCGCGTACTGTTCGTCGGCACCAAGCGCCAGGCCGCTGACTCGATCGCCGACGCCGCGAAGCGTTCCGCGCAGTATTTCGTGAATTCCCGCTGGCTCGGCGGCACGCTCACGAACTGGAAAACCATTTCGAATTCGATCTCGCGCCTGAAGAAGATCGAGGAAATGCTGAACTCCGGCGAGGCCGGCGGCTACACGAAGAAGGAAAAGCTGACGCTTTCCCGCGAGAAGGAGAAGCTCGAGCTTGCGCTCGGCGGCATCCGCGATATGGGTGGCGTTCCCGACCTGCTCTTCGTGATCGATACCAATAAGGAAGACATCGCGATCAAGGAAGCGCGCCGTCTTGGCATTCCGATCGCCGCGATCATCGATACGAATTGCAATCCGGATGGCATCACCTATCCGATCCCGGGCAACGACGACGCCGCCCGCGCGATCAACCTCTACTGCGACCTGATCGCGAAGGCCGCGATCGACGGCATCTCGCGCGCACAGGGCGAAGCGGGCATCGACATCGGCGCTTCCGCGGACCCGGTTCAGGAAACGCTGCCTGCCGCGAGCGAGTGGGAAAAGCTCGAGCCGCTGGCAGGTCCGCGCGGTACGCCGGACGATCTGAAGAAGCTCGGCCACGTCAGCCCGGACGTCGAGAAGCAGCTCAACGATCTCGGCATCTTCCACTATTCGCAGATCGCCGAACTCACGAGCGCCGACGCCCATCGCGTTGGCGAAGAGGTTCGTCTGCCTGCGCGCGTCGCAGGCTGGATCGAGCAGGCGAAGAAGTTCCAAGCCGACGCCGAATAATTCCGGCGTAACGGAGAAAAGATATGGCCGAAATTTCCGCGAGCGCGGTGAAGGAACTGCGCGAACTCTCTGGCGCTGGCATGATGGACTGCAAGGCCGCGCTGACCGAGACCAAGGGCGACATCCAGGCCGCGGTCGACTGGCTCCGCAAGAAGGGCCTGTCGAAGGCTGCAAAAAAGGCGGGCCGGGTTGCCGCCGAAGGCCTCGTCGGCATGGTCGTCGAAGGCAAGAAGGGCGTCGTCGTCGAGGTGAACTCGGAGACGGACTTCGTCGCACGCAACGATCACTTCCAGGGGCTCGTGAAGCTGATCGCACAGACCGCGCTGCATCACGGCACGGACGTCGAAAAGCTCAAGGCGGTGAAGGCCGGATCGAGCACGATCGAGGAAGCGATCTCGTCCGGGATTGCCACCATCGGCGAAAACATGACCTTCCGCCGCGCGGCCGAGATTTCGGTCAGCGAAGGCGCGGTTGCGCAGTATATGCACGGGGCGATTTCCGACGGCCTCGGCAAGATCGGCGTGCTGGTCGCGCTCGAATCGAAGGGCGATGTCACCGAACTCAACCGGATCGGCCGCATGGTTGCGATGCACATCGCTGCCGCGAACCCGCTGGCCGTGGAATCCAAGGGTATCGATCCCGCTACCATCGAGCGGGAGCGCGGCGTTCTCGCCGAGAAAGCACGTGCCTCTGGAAAACCCGACAACGTGGTCGAGAAAATCGTCGATAGCGGCCTCAAGAGCTTCTACAAGGAAGTGAGCCTCGTCGATCAGCCGTTCGTGCACGACCCTTCGAAGACGGTCGCGCAGGCGCTGAAAGAAACCGAGGGCAAGGCGGGCGCGCCCATCACCATCAAGGGCTTTATCCGCTTCGCGCTCGGCGAAGGTATCGAGAAGCAGGAACAGGACTTCGCCGCGGAAGTCGCAGCCGCCGGCGGGAAAGCCTGATAGCCGAACACCGAAGGCCACGAAAATGCCGAAACAACGCTTCGCCCGGGTACTCGTAAAGGTCTCGGGCGAAGCTTTAATGGGCGGCAAGGACTTCGGTCTGGATGCCGGTACGCTGACCGCCATCGGCAAGGATCTCGCGAAAGCGCGCAAAGCCGGAGCCGAAATCGCCGTTGTCGTCGGCGGCGGCAACATTCTCCGCGGCGCCGAACTTGCGACCACCGGCATGAACCGCGCGACCGCCGACCAGATGGGCATGCTTGCGACCGTGATCAACGCGCTCGCCCTCGAGCGTGCGATTGAAGCGGCCGGCGCGCCGGCCCGCGCCTTCTCGGCGCTCGATATGCCGACCGTGTGCCAGCCTTACGCGCGGCAACCTGCCATCAAGGATCTCTCCGAGGGGCGTATCGTCGTGCTCGCAGGCGGTACCGGCAACCCGTACTTCACGACGGACACCGCAGCGGCGCTGCGTGCCGCCGAGCTAAGCTGTCAGGCGATCTTCAAGGCGACCGACGTGGACGGGATCTACGATTCCGACCCGCACAAAAACCCCAAGGCAAAGCGCTTCAAGACGCTGACCGCGAGCGAGGCTTTGTCGAGGAATCTCAAGGTCATGGACGCGGCGGCCTTCGCGCTTGCTAGAGACGCCAAGCTGCCGATAATCGTGTTTTCGATCAAAGCGGCAGGCGCGATTTCTGCGGCGATCGCCGATCCTTCGCGCGGCACGATCGTTACGGCCTGATCGCAATCAATTCCGGCCCTCGCGGCCTCAAGAACCGAGAGCAAGACCATGGCAGCGTTCGACATCGCAGACATCAAGCGCCGGATGACCGGCGCTTCCGGCGTTTTGAAAAGCGAGCTTTCCGGCCTGCGCACAGGCCGCGCGACGCCTTCGCTCGTGGAGCCGATTACGGTCGAAGCCTATGGCTCCAACATGCCGCTTTCGCAGGTGGCGACCGTCGCCATCCCCGAGCCGCGGCTGATCTCGATTCAGGTGTGGGACAAGTCGGTGGTGAGCGCCGTCGAGAAAGCGATCCGCGACTCCAATCTCGGGCTCAATCCGAACACCGAAGGCCAGGTCATTCGTCTTCGCATCCCCGATCTCAACGAAGACCGCCGCAAGGAACTGGTGAAGGTCGCACACAAATACGCGGAAGCCGCAAAGGTGGCGATCCGTCACGTGCGCCGCGACGGCATCGACCTTCTGAAAAAGTCCCAGAAGGACGGTCACGTCTCCGAGGACGACACCAAGCGCCTCGAAGCCGACGTGCAGAAAGCGACCGATGCGGCAATCGCCGAAGTCGATCAGATGCTTGCGCACAAGGAAAAGGAAATCCTGTCGGTCTGACGGGGAGCCCGGAATGCCGATGCCAGACGCCGCGCCATCCGAAGACGCCGGCGTAGCTGCGCCTCCGGTGCACGTCGCAATCATCATGGACGGGAACGGCCGCTGGGCAGCTGCGCGCGGCCTGCCGCGCCGCGAGGGTCACCGTCGCGGGGTCGAGGCGCTTCGCAACATCGTGAAGGCGGCGGGCGAACTCGGTATCCGGTATCTCACCATCTACAGCTTTAGCGCCGAGAACTGGTCGCGTCCCGCGGACGAAATCGAAGACCTGATGGGGCTTCTGAAGCGCTTCGTGCGCAACGATCTCGCTGACCTGCACAAGAACGACGTGCGTGTCCGGATCATTGGCGAGCGGAAAAATCTGAAGCCGGACATTCGCGCGCTGCTCGATGAGGCGGAAGAACTCACAGCAAACAACAAAGGGGCCACGCTCGTTGTCGCGTTCAATTACGGCGCGCAGCAGGAGATCGCGGAAGCCGCCCGAAAGCTCGCGGAACGGGTTGCGCGCGGCGAACTTTCACCCGATCAGATCGACGCCGGAACGATCGCCGCCAATCTCCAGACCCACGGTATCCCCGATCCCGAGCTTATTATCAGAACCAGCGGCGAGCAGCGGCTTTCAAATTTCCTGCTGTGGCAGGCGGCGTATGCTGAATTCGTATTCGTGCCGACGCACTGGCCGGATTTCGACAAGGCCGCGCTCGAAGCGGCGATAGAAGAGTTCGGCAAACGCGAGCGGCGCTTCGGCGGCCTGAGCGCGAAGGCGAGGGCGTAACGTGAGCGACACAGCATCTTCCTCGATGGCGAGCGATCTGAAGCGCCGCGTGCCTTCGGCGATAGCGATGATCGTCCTCGCGCTCGCCGTGACCTGGTATGGCGGCCTGCCGTTCCTTCTTTTCTGGACGATTGCCGCGCTGATCGTCTGGTACGAATGGACGACCATCGTGCGCGCCGAACCGCGGACGAATGTGATGGCGGCCGGCGCGATTGCGATTTCACTCGCAGCCGTCCTGCTTGGATTCAATCTTCCGCTTGCGTCGTTTGGTGCCGTGGTGGCCGGCGCCGGCTTCTGTGCCTTGCTGGCTAACGGCAATCAGGAAGCGCGTGCGTGGAGCGGCGGCGGGCTGCTGTACGCGGCTCTTGTCTTCGTTCCGGCCGTGATGCTGCGCGAAGATCCGAAGTTCGGCTTCGCGGCGATCATCTGGCTTTATGCCGTGGTGTGGCTCACCGATATCGCGGCCTATTTCTTCGGCCGGTTTATCGGCGGGCCGAAGCTTGCGCCGGTCCTGAGCCCCAAGAAGACATGGTCGGGCGCGGTCGGCGGCACGCTGTTCGGCGTGCTCGGCGGAGTTTCCGCCGCGTCGGTTGCGAATGCACGTTTCGCGGTGATGTCGATCGTGATCGCGCTCGTCGTGTCGGTGGTCTCGCAGGCAGGCGATATTTTCGAATCTTTCGTGAAGCGCAAGTTCGGAAAGAAGGACGCGTCCGGAATCCTGCCCGGCCACGGCGGCGTGATGGATCGCATCGACGGGTTCATTACGGCCGCGGCCATCGCGCTTCTGATAGGCCTTCTGCACGGCGGTGTGATCGCGCCCGCAACGGGCTTGCTGCGATGGTGACTAGCGTCAGCATTCTTGGCGCGACCGGCTCGATCGGCGCGAGCACGCTCGATCTGGTGCGTAGCGGAAACTTTCGCGTCGTCGCGCTGAGCGCAAACAGCGATGTGCAAAAGCTCGCGGAGCTTGCCAGGGAGTTCGACGCGGATGTCGTCGCAATCTCCAAAGAACAGCTCTATGGCGAGCTGAAATCGGCGCTCGCAGGCACGAGGACAAAAGTGCTCGCCGGCCCTAGCGGCATGGCGGAAGCTGCGAGCGCGCAATCCGATATCCTGCTCTCCGCGATTGTCGGTGCCGCGGGCCTCGAGCCGACGATGGCCGGATTTGCGAAGGGCCGGAAAATCGCGCTCGCGAACAAGGAATGTCTCGTCACCGCGGGCGCGCTGTTCATGCGCGAAGCGAATGCGAAAGGCGCAATCGTTCTCCCGGTCGACTCCGAGCATAACGCAGTGTTTCAGGCCTTTGCCTGCGGAAGGCGGGATGCCGTCAGCAACGTGACGCTGACCGCATCGGGCGGGCCGTTCCGCACCATGAGCCGCGAGCGTCTGGCCCATGTCACGCCCGAGGAAGCGGTGCGGCATCCGAACTGGTCGATGGGCGCAAAGATTTCCATCGATTCCGCGACGCTGATGAACAAGGGTCTGGAACTGATCGAGGCGCATTACCTGTTCGATCTCAAGCCGTCTCAACTCAGCGTGCTCATTCATCCGCAGTCGGTCGCTCATGCGCTGGTCGAATTTCACGACGGCTCGATCGTCGTGCAGATGGCGCATCCCGACATGCGGATTCCGATCGGCTTTTGCCTTGCCTGGCCAGAGCGCATGGAATGGAACGCCCCGAAACTCGATCTGGCAAAATTGGGCGCGCTACATTTCGAGGCGCCCGATTACGAGCGTTTTCCGGCGCTTCAACTCGCCCGGAATGCGCTCTTGCAAGGGGGCGCGGCACCCAACGTCTTGAATGCTGCAAACGAGGTTGCGGTCGAGGCTTTCCGCAAGCGGGCGCTCTCGTTTCCGGGAATTGCGGCGCTCGTCGAAGGGGTGCTTGAAATGGCGGAGAAAGAAGGCGTTCTGCGCGAGGCCGGGACGGTTAACGACGCGCTCGGCGTTGACCATATCGCGAGAAGATTTGCCGCGACCCTCTTGCCTCAATTCGCCGCAAAGGCATCCTAACTGGATAAGAGTTTAGAAAGGGCGGCAAGAAATGGAACTGCTGAGCGTATTGGGTGCCAAGGGCGGCTGGATCCTTGGTTACGTCATTCCATTTCTGTTCGTGCTGACCGTTGTCGTGTTCTTTCACGAGCTCGGGCACTTCTGGGTCGCGCGCCGCTGCGGCGTGAAGATCGACGCATTCTCCGTGGGCTTCGGCCCCGAGCTGTTTGGCTTTAACGACAGGCACGGAACGCGCTGGCGTTTCGCGGCCATTCCGCTCGGCGGCTATGTCCGTTTCCACGGTGACGATTCCGCCGCGAGCACGCCCGATCTCCAGAAACTCGAAAAGATGAGTGCCGCGGAGAAGCGCGTTTCCTTCTTCCATCAACCGCTCCGGAATCGCGCGGCGATCGTCGCCGCGGGACCGATCGCAAATTTCATCCTGGCTGTCGTGATCTTCGCCGCCGTGGCCTTCGCCATCGGCCGCACCATGACGACGCCGGTGCTCGAAGTGGTGCGGGCGGGCAGCCCCGCGCAAGCCGCTGGCCTCGTGGCCGGCGACCGCGTCATCAGCATCAACGGCAGGGAAATCGACGGCTACGAAGACATGATCCGCGTGACCAGCTTGGCTGCGGGCGAGAAGCTCGTCTTCGTGGTCGAGCGCAAGGGCAAGGACGTCGCCGTCACCGTTACGCCGGCGCTGCGCGAGATCAAGGACAACTTCGGCTCGACGCATCGCATCGGCGACATCGGCACTTCGCGCTGGCCCGCGCGTGCGAGCGCGATCCGTCCGGGCAGTGCCGCGATGGAAGCCGGCATGAAGCCCGGCGACCTGATCGTCGCGATCGACGGAAAGCCGGTCGAGGCGTTTGAGGATCTGCCGCGCATCGTATCGGCGGCGCTCGGCAAGAAACTGGAAGTCACGGTTCAGCGCGGCACGCAACGCCTGACGCTGTTTGCGACCCCGAAGCCGCATCCGAACAATCCGAAGGCCGGCGTACTCGGCATCGAGAACCCTGCGAAACCCGAAGACAGTTTCCGCAAGCGCTTCGGCGTGTTCGCCTCGATCGGCCTCGGCTTCTCCGAAACCTGGTTCGTGATCGAACGGACCATGGCCTATATCGGCGGCATCATCGTCGGCAAGGAGTCCATCGACCAGCTCGGCGGGCCGATCCGGATCGGGCAGGTGGCGGGCGAAGTCGCTGCGCAGAGCTTCTACGACCTCCTGCGCCTGACCGCGGTGCTCTCGGTCAGCATCGGGCTCCTGAACCTGTTTCCGATCCCGCTGCTCGACGGCGGTCACCTTCTGTTCTACGCCATCGAGGCGGTGCGGGGCCGGCCCCTTAGCGACCGGGCGCAGGAATACGGCTTCCGGATCGGGCTCGCTTTCGTGATGCTGCTGATGATCGTGGCGACCTGGAACGATATATTCTCGCTGTTCTTGCGCGCTCAGGCATCCTGATACCGTTCGGGCGAGCCCCGGTAATGGCCCGGTAACGCCCACGCTGCCATATTTGAGCTCCGGTGGTGGGGTCCTCTTGCAGTCTCGTGCAGAGGTGAGTCAGTGGTACCTGAGTATGGGGCGTTGCGGGTCAATGGGTCGCGTGTCTGTTCGGCAACGCGGGCCGGAAAAGCCCGGCAAAAACTGCCCACTTCGTTTGCAAGCCTCTGGAAAGTCTGTAAAACCGGTCGCGAGTGAAGGTCGATTCCGCTTGGGAACCTAGGCGGATGGGGGAGCGGTCTGTCCGACCGCTTTTTTGGAATTGCGGTTGATGGAATTCGGTGGGGTACGGGTCATTCGTAAGTTGGGCGTAGCATTCGCGCTCGCCATGGCCCTCTTTTGTGGCGTTGCAGCAGTCTCGGTTGCCGCGTCGACTTCGGCGTCGGCGCAGACCGTCACCGCGGTCGACGTCGTCGGCAACCAGCGCGTCGATGCCGATACCATCCGCAGCTATGTGAGAATTCGTCCGGGTGAGCGCGCCGATGCGCAGCGCATCGACGAAGCGCTCCGCACGCTCTACGCGATCGGTCTGTTCGAGGACGTGAACATCCGCATGTCGGGTTCGCGTCTCGTCGTCACCGTGCGCGAAGCGCAGGTCATCAACCGCGTCGTCTTCGAGGGTAACCGGAAGATCAAGGACGAGGTTCTCGGCGCTGAAATCCAGTCGAAGTCGCGCGGCGCGCTCTCGCGCTCGACCGTGCAGGCAGACGTTCAGCGCATCATCGAGGTCTATCGCCGCAGCGGCCGCTACAACGTCAGCGTCGAACCGCAGATCATCGATCGCCCGAACAACCGCGTCGATCTGATCTACAAGGTCGACGAAGGCGACAAGACGACGATCCGCACGATCAACTTCACCGGCAACAAGGTCTATTCCAGCGCGCGGCTTCGCGACGTGATCAACACGACGCAGTCGAACTGGCTGAGCTGGCTGCGCAGCACCGACGTCTACGATCCGGATCGCGTCAACGCCGACCAGGAATTGCTGCGCCGTTTCTACCTGAAGAACGGGTATGCGGATTTCCGCATTCTTTCCGCGACGGTCGATCTCGATCGCGAAAACAAGGGCTTCGTGCTGAACTTCGTCGTCGACGAAGGCCAGCAGTACCGTTACGGCAACGTCGATGTGCTCTCGAACGTACGCGATCTCGACATTACCCGCGTCCGCGACCTGATCCGCGGCCGCTCCGGCGAAGTCTACAACGCCGAACTGGTCGAGAAGACGGTCGAACTGATCACCATCGAGCTTGCAAACCGCGGCTATGCTTTCGCGCAGGTGCGTCCGCGCGGCGACCGCGACTTCCAGGGCCGGCTCATCAACGTCATCTATGTGATCGACGAAGGCGCCCGCGTGTATGTCGAGCGGATCAATATCCGCTCCAACACCCGTACGCGTGAGTACGTGGTGCGCCGCGAATTCGATATCGTTGAAGGCGACCCGTACAACCGCGTCATGGTCGATCGCGCCGAGCGCCGCTTGAAGAACCTCGGCTACTTCAAGAACGTGAAGATCACGAACGAGCCCGGCTCGGCGCCAGACCGCATCATCCTGAACGTCAACGTCGAGGAGCAGCTCACCGGCGAATTCTCGGTCGCGGCGGGCTACTCGACAGCGGACGGCATTCTCGGCGAATTCACCATCGGCGAACGCAACTTCCTCGGCCGCGGCCAGTATGTGCGCACGTCGTTGCAGTACGGCGAGCGCGTGAAGGGCATCGAGTTTTCCTTCACCGAGCCCTATTTCATGGACTACCGGCTCGCGGTCGGTTTCGACGTTTTCTACAAAAAGACCGAGCCGTCGGAGTTCGTGACTTACGGCGTCAACACGGTCGGCGGCACGATCCGCGCGAGCGCGCGTCTGAACGAGGAAATCACGGCTCAGGTGCGGTACAGCGCATTCGAACGCAGCCTCACTTCGGGCACCACCTTCGTCGCCTCGAACGCGATCCTGGAGTCGCTGACCTCGACCATTCTGACGTCGCAGGTCGGCTATACGCTGTCCTACAACTCGCTCGACAACACCAAGGACCCGACGAACGGCTTGCACGCGTCGTTCTCGCAGGATATCGCGGGTCTCGGCGGCGATTCCAAGTATGTGAAGACCGCCGCGGAAGCGCGCATGTACAAACCGCTGACCGGCGATTTTGTGGTCATGGTGAAGGGCTCCGCGGGTCATGTCTTCGCGTGGGGCGGCGATACGCTGCGCTTCCTCGACCACTTCAACAACGGCCATTCGCTCATTCGCGGTTTCGCGACCCAGGGCTTCGGCGCGCGGGATATCAACGGAAAACTGACGAACGGCTCGGCTAGCCTGGGCGGCACGACGTACTGGGCGGCGACCGCCGAGTTGCAGTTCCCGCTGTCGTTCATGCCGAAGGAAGTGGGCATCAAGACCGCGTTCTTCGTCGACGTCGGCTCGCTGTGGAACTATGACGGCAATCTGAATGTCGCGAACCCGCCCGGCACCACGCCTTCGACTTGCGGTGTTCCAGTCTGTCTGTTCGACGACGCGTCGATCCGCGCTTCGGCCGGCGTAAGCTTGATCTGGCAGTCGCCCTTCGGACCGCTGCGTTTCGATCTTGCAACTCCGCTCCAGAAGTCCCCGTACGACCGCACGCAGGTCTTCCGCTTCGGTGGCGGCGCCAAGTTCTGATTTCCCGAGCCGGACCCGCGCGGGCCCGGCTCCGACGGCTTTCGCATGACCGATCCGATATTCTTTCGCTCCCGCGGGCCCCTTGCGCTTGCAGCCATCGGCGAACTTACCGGCGCTGTCGTGCCGGAAGACAAAGCCGGCAACACCGTCGTTGGCGCGGCGCCGCTCGACATCGCGGGTCCGTCGGATGTCACCTTCTACGAAGACGCCGACTATGCGGAACAGCTTTCCGTATCGGACGCCGGCGCATGTTTCGTTACCGAGAAACTCGCATCATCGGTTCCCGCTCATATCGTGCGGCTGGTCACGGCGAAGCCCTATGCCGCATTCGTGCGGACGGCGCGCGCGCTGTTTGCCGACGATCTGCGTCCGCTTTCGATTGTCGGAACGCGCGGCATCGATCCTGAGGCATCGGTACACGAGGATGCGCGGCTCGAGGACGGCGTGATCGTCGATCCGGGCGCGGTGATCGGACCCGATGCCGAGATCGGCGCGGGTACCATCGTCTGTGCGAACGTCGTGATCGGGCCAAATGTCCGGATCGGACGCGATTGCAGCATCGGTCCAGGCGCCAGCATCACGCATGCCCTGCTCGGGGATCGTGTCATCGTGCATGCCGGCGTTCGCATCGGTCAGGACGGCTTCGGCTACATTCCCGGCAAAGGACATCTCAAGGTGCCGCAGCTCGGGCGCGTCATCATCCAGGACGATGTCGAGATTGGCGCCGGAACGACGGTCGACCGTGGCGGCGGACGGGACACGACGATCGGCGAAGGTACCAAGATCGACAATCTGGTGCAGGTCGCGCACAACGTTTCCATCGGGCGGCACTGCATCATCGCGGGCCATGTCGGCCTCTCGGGCAGCGTGACGCTCGGCGATGGTGTCATGCTGGGCGGCAAGGTCGGCGTTGCCGATCACCGCAAGATCGGCGACCGCGCGCAACTGATCGCGCTCTCCGGGGTCATGCATGATGTCCCCGCGGGCGCCCGCTGGGGCGGGGCGCCTGCCAGGCCTCTACGCGAGTTCTTCCGCGAGCAAGTCGCGTTGCAGCGCCTCTCCGGAAAAGGTGGTAAGGACGAAGGCGATAAATCGGGCAAGTAAGTCTGCGGATTATTGTAATGAACTCCGAAAACAAATCGAACATCATCGAGCCGGCAGAGCTGCTTAAGCTTCTGCCGCATCGCTACCCGTTTCTGCTGGTGGACCGGATCATCGAGGTGAATGCCGACGACTCCTGCATCGGCATCAAGAACGTGACGTTCAACGAGCCGTTTTTTCCGGGGCACTTTCCCAACCGTCCCGTGATGCCGGGCGTCTTGATGATCGAGGCGATGGCGCAGACGGCGGGCGCGATCTGCTCGAAGCACGCGGGTCATGGCGGGAATCCGCCCAACGTGTTTTTCCTCACCGTGGACAAGGCGAAGTTCCGCAAGCCCGTTTTCCCCGGCGACACCATCGAATATCACATGAAGAAGATTCAGCAGCGCAAGACCATGTGGTGGTTCAAGGGCGAGGCCAAGGTGCGCGGTACGACCGTGTGCGAGGCCGAAGTCGGCGCGATGATCCTGGAAGACTGAGCGCGCACCTGTGGCCAAGATTGATCCGACGGCGAGAGTTGCAGACGGCGCGAAGCTCGGCGCCGACGTTTTCGTCGGCCCCTATTGCGTAATCGGCCCGCAAGTGACGCTCGGCGACGGGTGTCATCTCGTCGCGCATGTTTCACTTCAAGGTGTGACGGAGATCGGAGCAGGAGCGAAGATCCAGCCCTTCGCATCGCTCGGCAGCCCGCCGCAATCGGTTCATTACAAGGGCGAGGCATCCCGGCTGGTCGTCGGGAAGAACGCCGACATCCGTGAAGGCGTCACCATGAACACCGGCACCGCCGGCGGCCGCATGGAAACGCGGGTCGGAGACGATTGCCTCTTCATGACGGGCGCTCATGTCGGCCACGACTGCATCGTCGGAAACAAGGTGATCTTCGCGAATAACGCCACGCTGGGCGGGCACGCGGATATCGGCGATTTCACTTTTCTCGGCGGATTGTGCGCGGTGCACCAGAATACGCGCGTCGGCGAGCAGGCCATTGTCGCCGGAATCTCCGCGGTCCGGCATGACCTCATTCCATTTGGCGCGACCGACGTCGCCGGCAATATCGGCGGGCTGAACTTGATCGGGCTGAAGCGCCGCGGCTTCAGCCGCGATACGATCCACAAGCTGCGTGCGGCCTATCGAGGCATTTTCTTCGGCAGCGGAGCGCTGGCCGACCGTGTGGAAGCTGTAGCGGCTCAGTATTCCGATGAGCCTGCCGTACAGAAGGTGGTGACCTTCATCCGCAGCGCAGGAAAGCGCCAAATCAGCACGCCGGCATCCCGGCATGAGGAAGACTGATCTTGGGCGGTTCTGGCGCACGGAATCCGGCGCCGCAATCGGCGGACAATTCTCCTATTGCGATCATCTGCGGCGGCGGTGCGTTTCCGGCGGCAGTCGCCGACGCGGTTACGAAGCGTGGACGTTCCGTGCATCTCTTTCTGCTGAGGGGTTATGCCGATCCGGCGCTAGCCCGTTACCCGCACGAGTGGATTAAGCTCGGATCGGCGGCGAAATACATGAACGCGCGCCATAGTCATGGCGCGCGCGAGTTAGTTGTGATCGGCAGCGTCGTGCGTCCGCGGCTTTGGCAGATCGGCTTCGACTGGAAGTCGCTTCTGTATCTGCCGCAGATCGCGAAACTGTTTCTCGGCGGCGACAACAGCCTGCTCAGCGGTCTTGCGAGGATATTCGAGGAACACGGATTGAAGTTGCGTGGGGCCCATGAAGTCGCTCCGGAACTCCTGATGCCGGCAGGGCTCGCCACTCGGATCGAGCCGACAGATCGCGAGCGCGGCGATATCGAGGTCGGGAGCCAACTCCTGCATGCGCTCGACAGCTTCGATGTCGGACAGGCGGTCGTGGTCGCGGGAAGGCGCATTGTCGCAATTGAAGGCGCGGAAGGTACTGCCGGTCTGCTCGCGCGGGTCGCGGAGATGCGCCGGAGCGGCCGTCTTAAGCTTGCGGAGCGCGAGGGCGTGCTGGTGAAGCTGCCGAAACCTTCGCAGGACCGGCGTATCGATCTTCCGGCAATCGGGACCGACACGATCGTGCAGGCCAAAGAAGCAGGGCTTGCCGGTATCGCCGTCGAAGCGGGCGGTTCGCTCGTGCTCGACGCGCAGCAGTTCGTTGAGACGGCGGATGCGGCCGGTCTGTTCGTGATCGCCTTGCCTGCGTCCCGGCAGGCTGCCGAATAATGGAAATCTATCTTACGGCAGCGGAAGCGTCGGGCGACAAGCTCGGCGCGAGCCTGATGGCTGCGCTTAAGCGCAAGCATCCTTCCGTGAAGTTTTCCGGGGTCGGCGGCGATGCCATGGCCGCACAGGGACTGGCGAGCCAGTATCCCCTCAGCGAGCTTGCGGCGTTCGGGTTTGCCGACGTGATCCGGAATTATTCCCGTATCAGGCGGCGCATCGATGAAACCGCGGATGCGATTGTTGCAAGCAAGCCTGCTGCGGTCGTGCTGATCGACAGCTTCGGTTTCAGTTTTCAGGTGGCGAAGCGGGTGCGGGCGCGGGCGCCGGAGATTCCGATCATCAAATACGTGGCGCCACAGGTCTGGGTATGGCGGCAGCGGCGTGCCCGCGCGATGCGTCCCTTTTTCGATCATACCCTCGCGCTGTTTCCGTTCGAGCCGGAAATACACCGGACGCTCGGCGGGCCGCCATGCACGTATGTCGGCCATCCGCTGCTGGAAGAAATCGCGAAGTTGCGGCCGGGGCCCGACGACCTTGCGCGCCGGGAAACGAAGCCGCCGGTTCTCGTGGTCATGCCCGGCAGCCGAAGATCGGAATTGCGATCGCTGATGGTGGCGTTCGGTGAGGCCGTTTCGATACTTTCGGCAACTCATGGGCCGCTGGAAGTCGTACTTCCCACGCTGCCGTTTATCGAAGCGGAAGTTCGGGAAGCGGGGCGTTCGTGGCCGATCGCGCCGGAAGTCGTCGTCACAGACGAGGAAAAACGTAAGGCAATGCGAAAGGCTCGTGTCGCCCTGGCTTCCTCAGGTACCGCAACGCTTGAGCTGGCGCTGGCGCAGGTTCCGCATGTCGGAGCCTACCGGGTTCGCTGGTGGGAAGCGGCGATTGCGCGTTTGATGGTTAAGGTGAAGATGGCGCTTCTGCCAAATATCCTCCTGAACGAACGTATTGTACCGGAGCTCTTGCAGCAGGACTGTACCGCTCAAAAAATAGCCGATGCTGCGGCGCCGCTTTTCGAAACTGGCGACGCCCGCGCGCGGCAGATCGCTGCCTTCCATCGGATCGATGCAATACTTGCAACTCCGGAGCCTCCGAGCGAGCGGGCTACGGCCATTTTGCTCGGAATCATCGCGAAAAGAACCGCAAGATAGCTCTGGCATTTCGGCAATGACTGATTAACCATCTGGCCGCTAGAGTTCGTATGGATTCTTCGTGCTGGCACGTCCGCCGGCAGTTTGGGGACGCTCGTCATATGAGAACCGGCCGCGCAGCGATCGCTGGCGTCTGCGGTTATGTTCCGCCGGACGTGCTGACGAATGCCGAGCTTGCTGAATTGGTCGACACCACGGATGAGTGGATCGTCGAACGCACCGGCATCAAGACGCGGCACGTTCTCAAAGGCGAAGGCCTGGGCACGTCGCATATGGCGGCGAAGGCGGTGTTAGGCCTGCTCGAAAAGACGGGAACGCTGCCAGCCGAAGTCGACCTCCTGATTTGCGCGACGACGACCCCTGATATGGTTTTCCCGTCCACGGCGAATCTCGTCTGCGACATGGTGGGCATCAAGGGGATCGCGAGTTTCGACATTCAGGCCGCGTGCTCTGGCTTTGTCTATGCATTGACCATCGCGAAGCAGTTCATCGAGAACGGCACGGCGAGATGCGCGGTCGTTGTCGGCGCGGACAAGATGTCGTCCATCATCGATTATAGGGACCGCGCGACCTGCGTGTTGTTCGGCGACGGCGCCGGCGCGGTTCTGCTCCAGCGCTCGGAAAACGGTACCGGCATCCTCGATACGGAACTCGGCTCGGACGGTTCGGGCTGGGTGCACCTGCACCAGAAAGCGGGCGGCAGCCGGATGCCGCCCAACAATGAGACGGTCGATAAGCGCCTGCACTATGTGCACCAGGAAGGCGCGCAGGTTTACAAGTTCGCCGTGCACAACATGGCAGAGGTCGTCCGCACGCTCATGGAGCGTAACGAACTGACCGGGGCCGACATTGACTGGCTGGTGCCGCATCAGGCCAACCGCCGCATCATCCAGGCGACCGCGGAGCGGATGCAGCTCTCGATGGAGCGTGTGATGATGACGATCCACAAATACGGCAACACCACCGCGGCCACGATTCCGCTTTCGCTCTGGGATTACGAGAGCAGGCTTAAGGAAGGCGATCGCCTGATGTTGGCGGCCTTCGGCGGCGGCTTCACCTGGGCGGGCGCCTATCTCAAATGGGCCTACGACGGCGCAACGAAAAAGGCGGCTTGAACAAGCCGCCTTTCGCATTTTCTGGGTAGTGGCGCTTATTTCCGGCGCGAGATCGGCAGATAGTCGCGCCGCGGTGCGCCGGTGTAGAGCTGGCGCGGACGGCCGATCTTCTGGCCCGGGTCCTCGATCATTTCCTTCCACTGGGCGATCCAGCCGACCGTGCGGGCGAGCGCGAACAGCACCGTGAACATGGTGGTGGGGAATCCCATCGCCTTCAGCGTGATGCCCGAATAGAAGTCGATGTTCGGGTAGAGCTTCTTCTCGATGAAATATTCGTCCTGAAGCGCGACCTTCTCGAGTTCGATCGCGACGTCGAGGAGCGGGTCGTCCTTGATGCCGAGTTCGTTCAGAACCTCGTGGCAGGTCTTCTGCATGATCTTCGCGCGCGGATCGTAGTTTTTATAGACGCGATGACCAAAGCCCATGAGGCGGAACGGATCGTTCTTGTCCTTTGCGCGTCGCACGAATTCCGGAATCTTGTCGACGCTGCCGATTTCCGTGAGCATCTTGAGTGCGGCCTCGTTGGCGCCGCCATGCGCGGGCCCCCACAGACAGGCGATGCCGGCGGCGATACAGGCGAACGGATTCGCACCCGAGGAGCCGGCAAGGCGCACGGTCGAGGTCGACGCATTCTGCTCGTGGTCGGCATGCAGAATGAAAATCCGGTCCATTGCACGCGAAAGCACCGGGTTCACTTTGTATTCCTCGGCCGGAACCGCGAAGCACATGCGCAAGAAATTCGACGAGAGGTCGAGATCGTTGCGGGGATAGATGAACGGCTGGCCAATCGAATACTTGAAGGCCATCGCGGCCAGCGTCGGCATCTTCGCGATCATACGAATCGACGCGATCATGCGCTGGGTCGGATCCGAGATGTCAGTGCTGTCGTGATAGAAGGCCGAGAGCGCGCCGACCGAGCCGACCATGACAGCCATCGGATGCGCATCGCGGCGGAAGCCCTGGAAGAACCGGTGCATCTGTTCGTGCACCATCGTGTGCCGGTTTACGCGGAAATCGAAATCCGCCTTCTGCGCTGCGGTCGGCAGTTCGCCGTAAAGCAGCAGGTAGCAGGTTTCGAGGTAATCACCGCTTTCGGCGATCTGCTCGATCGGGTAACCGCGGTAAAGCAAGACGCCTTCGTCGCCATCGATATAGGTGATCTTGCTGTCGCAGCTAGCAGTCGAGGTGAAGCCGGGGTCGTAGGTGAACATCCCGGTCTGGCCATACAGCTTGCCGATATCGACAACCGAAGGGCCGATGGTGCCGGGTTTCACCGGCAGATCGAGTTTCTTATCGCCTACGGCAAGCGCAGCGGATTTGGCCGTGTTCTTGGCGTCCATCCGGATCTCCTATTTTTCTTGCGGATTGGCTCCTGAGCCCTTTGGGCTGCGAGCCATGCCGGGGAACATGGGGGCCGGGCGGGCGACCCGGCCGATTTGTGCGAAACTAGACCCTCCGCTGCGCCGCGACAAGCGGAGCAAGAGACGGCATGTGCGTTGTTTATCGGCTATTTACGCGGGTTTCTGTGCCTGATCCCGCAGCCGCGCGAGGCTCTCTTCTTTCCCAAGCACGCTCAGCACGTCGAAGATGCCGGGAGAGGTGGATTTCCCCGTGAGCGCGGCGCGCAGCGGTTGCGCGACGGCCCCGAGCTTCATGCCGAGCTTCTCGGCGAGGTCCCGAACCGCTGCTTCGGTGGTCTCGGCGGACCAGGGCTCGGCCTGTTCGAGCACGGGCACGGCCTTACGCAGAGTTTCGCGCCCGTCGGCTCCCAAGAGCGCCGCGGCTTTCTCATCGATATGTAGCGGCCGCTCGGCGAAGAGATAGCTCGCGCTCTCGATCAACTCGATCAAGGTCTTTGCGCGCTCCTTCAGGCCGGGCATCGCGGCGACAAGCTGGCTGCGGCGGGACTTCATGAGCGCGGCGATGCGTCCGCCGCCGGGAAGATCGGGCAGCAGCGCTTCGATCTGGCGGACGATCTCTTCGTCCGGCATGGCGCGGAGATACTGGCCGTTGATGTTCTCAAGCTTGGCGAAGTCGAAGCGGGCGGCGGCGCGGCCGACCTTGGCGATGTCGAACAGGCCGACCATCTCTTCGGTCGAGAAAATTTCCTGATCGCCGTGGCTCCAGCCCAGACGAACGAGATAGTTGCGCAGCGCATCCGGCACATAGCCCATCGCGCGGTAGGCCTCGACCCCGAGCGCACCGTGCCGCTTGGAAAGCTTCGCGCCGTCCGGCCCGTGGATCAGCGGGATGTGACCCATACGCGGCACCTTCCAGCCCAGTGCTTCGTAGATCTGGGTCTGGCGTGCAGCGTTGGTGAGATGGTCGTCGCCGCGGATGATGTGGGTGACGTTCATGTCGTGGTCGTCCACTACCACAGAGAGCATATAGGTCGGCGTGCCGTCCGAGCGGAGCAGCACGAGGTCGTCGAGATCCTTGTTCGGCCAGGTTACCTTGCCCTGTACGAGGTCTTCGACCGTGGTCTCGCCCTCTTGCGGAGCTCTTAGACGGATGACCGGCTTGGCCCCCGCCGGTGCCTCGGACGGATCGCGGTCGCGCCAGCGACCATCATAGCGCGGCGGCTTGCCCTCGGCGCGCGCCTTGTCGCGCATTTCTCCGAGTTCCTCGGGCGTAGCAAAGCACTTGTAGGCGCGGCCGAGCGTAAGCAACGCCTCCGCCGCCTCACGATGTCTGGCCGCGCGGGCGAACTGGTAGACGATGTCGCCATCCCAATCGAGGCCGAGCCATTTCATCCCGGCGATGATCGCGTCGATCGCCTCCTGTGTAGAGCGCTGGCGATCGGTGTCCTCGATCCTGAGCAACATCCTGCCGCCGTGGTGGCGCGCAAACAGCCAGTTGAAGAGCGCGGTTCTCGCGCCGCCGATATGGAGAAAGCCGGTCGGCGACGGTGCGAAGCGGGTGATGACGGGTTCGGACATCAGACTCGAGCGGAAGTGGAACGAAGCGGCGGCCCGTGTAGCATAGCGATCAGGCTGCGAGTAGGGCGGGGAAGCCATGAACGAGCCGGGGCGGCGGCGGGCGCAACCCGCCCGCGAGGCCGTGGCAATCGCGGGAAGGGGAGCGGCGAGTGCTACCGTATACGGCGCGCTGTTGCCGTTGCTGGTGGGGCGGTTCCGTACGGCAATTGCCGAGGAGTCGGAGCAGGGACGGCTGGCGCCATGGCTTGCGGCGGGCTTCTGCGCCGGCGTGCTGCTCTACTTCGTGGCGCCCTCGGAGCCGTGGTGGATCGCGGCCCTCGGATTATTCGGCGCGACCGTATGGCTCGGCTATGCCGTTCGCAGCCGCGTTGTTGCGTTTGCCGTTGCCGCCTTGCTTGCGGCTATCGCGGCGGGATTCGCCACCGGCTCCGTCCGCGGGGCGATGATCGCGCATTCCGTGCTGACGGCACCGACACCAACCGTAACCCTTCAGGGTTTCGTCGAAAGCCGGGACGCGAGCACGCGCTCCGACCGGATCGTTCTTCGGATCACGAAGGGCGATACAACATCGAAGCAGCCGATCCCCGAGCGGGTGCGGCTTGCCTTCAGAAAGGGGCTCGCGCCCGCCACCGGCGAGCATGTCGAAGTGAAGGCGCGGTTGCGGCCGCTGGTCGGGCCGGTTCGTCCGGGCGGATATGATTTCGCAGTAGGCGCCTACTTTTCAGGGCTCGGCGCTACCGGCTTCGTGCTCGGGCGAAGCAAGACGGTTCCGACCGAGATCGGGACGCCGCTCTCGGTTCGTTTCAACGCGAAGGTCGAAGCCTTGCGGCGGGGGCTGGCGGAGCGCATCCGCGCGACGCTTCCGGGGGACAGCGGCGCGATCGCGATAGCGCTCGTTACCGGCATCCGCGACCACATTTCGCACGACGCCAACGAGGCGATGCGGATTTCCGGGCTCTATCACGTGATCTCGATCTCGGGACTGCATATGGCGCTGGTTGCGGGCGTGCTGTTTGCGATGCTGCGCGGCGGCCTTGCGCTGATCCCCGGGCTCGCGCTCCGAAGATCCATCAAGAAATACGCGGCATTCGCGGCGCTCTGCGGCGTGACGTTTTACCTCCTGCTTTCGGGAGGCGAAGTCGCAACGCAGCGCGCCTACATCATGATCGCGATCGTGCTCGCAGGCGTTCTGATCGACCGGCCGGCACTCACCCTGCGGACGCTCGCCGCGGCCGTCGTCGTGACCTTGATCGTGTCGCCGGAAGCGGTCCTCAATCCCGGGTTCCAGATGTCGTTTGCGGCGACGCTTGCGCTCATCAGTTTCTACGAGCGCTGGGTGCCGTTCGTCTCTGCGCCGCCGGCCGCGCGCGCGGGCGCAATTTCCGCCTGGTCGGTGCGGGCCGGGCGCTGGCTGATGCTCGGGGCGATGACTTCGCTGATCGCGGGCCTTGCGACCGCGATCTACGCGGCGTTCCATTTTCACCGGCTTGCGCCTTATGGCGTGCTTGCGAACGTGCTCGCGATGCCGCTGATCGGCCTTGTCATTATGCCGGGTGCGCTGATGGGGGTCTTGCTGATCCCGTTCGGCTTCGATGCTCTCGGCTGGACCGTTATGGGCTACGGCATCGAGGGCATGATCCGGATTGCAGCCACCGTGAGTTCGCTCGGAGGCGCGCAAGGGCGGATCGCAGCGTTCGGATCAGGCGCACTTCTCATCGGCACGCTCGCGCTTCTGGTGCTCACCATACCGGCAACAGGGCTGCGCTGGATCGGCGTGCCGCTCGCGGTCGCCGCACTTTGGCTGATTTCGCAGGGTCCGCGTCATGACATCATGGTCGATGCCGAGGGCGATGTCGTCGCGCTCCGTACCGCCGATGGTCTCCTTTCGATCCATGCGAACAAGCGCGACCGGTTCACGGTCGAGAACTGGCTGGCGTCGGCTGGATTGCCGCCTAATGCCGCGCGAAACGCATTCGTGTGCGATCCAAACGGCTGCATCGGCGCGCTCCCGGACGGTTCGCTTGTCGCCATTCCCAAGACCCAGGCGGCCCTGATCGAGGACTGCGGACGCGCGGCGCTGGTGATCGCATCGCGCGCCGTGCCTGCCTCCTGCGGTTCCGCAGTAATCGAGCGCGCTACGCTCGCAGCAACGGGTGCGCTCGCGCTGACGAGAACGAAGGATGGCTGGCTGGCCGTTCCTGCACGCGCCCCGAGCGCAGACAGGCCCTGGTTCAGCCGTAGGAATGCGCCGGACGGCAATGCGCTCGCAAGGCTCAATCCGGCTCCGCAAACGAAACAGGCGGTGCAAATCGCACCGCCTGCGGAAATTTCCGGAGAAGCACCGGCGCCGGATACGCCGGAGGACGATTTGGACGATCAGTAGCGGCGGTAGATGCCGACAAGCTTGCCCTGGATCTCGACGCGGTCGGGGCCGAAGATGCGGGTCTCGTAAGCCGGGTTTGCGGCTTCGAGCGCGATCGAGGCGCCTTTCTTGCGAAGCCGCTTCAGGGTCGCTTCCTCGCTGTCGACGAGCGCCACGACGATGTCGCCGGAATCGGCAACGTCGGCTTTCTTGATGAGCGCGAGATCGCCCTCAAGAATGCCGGCATCGATCATGGAGTCGCCCTTCACTTCGAGCGCGTAGTGCTCACCGGCCGAAAGCATCTCCGGCGGCACGTGAACGGTGTGACTACGGTTCTGGATTGCTTCGATCGGCGTGCCGGCGGCGATGCGGCCCATGACCGGGATCGCGATCGGGCGGTTGCTGCCGCCGTCTTCCTTGTCGGAGGGAACCTTCGCGACCTTGCCGAGCGAACCTTCGATGACGTTCGGAGAGAAGCCGCCGCGGCCGCGCGGGCTGCCCATGGCAGGTGCGACCGTCTCGGGCAGGCGGATGACCTCGAGCGCCCGGGCGCGGTTCGGCAGGCGGCGGATGAAGCCGCGCTCCTCCAGCGCCGTGATCAGCCGGTGGATGCCGGACTTCGAGCGCAGATCGAGCGCGTCCTTCATCTCGTCGAAGGAGGGAGGGACCCCGCTTTCCTTCAGGCGTTCGTGGATGAAACGGAGCAGCTCGTACTGTTTTCGGGTCAGCATCGTCGGAAAATCCCTGCTTTTCGGGCCTTTTCAGGCGGTCTTGCGAGTCGGTACAAATCAGGAACGATCTGTATCCGTTCTAGTTGTGTTCTGCAAGGATTAAGAAGTGGTGTCCTTCTGAGAGCCTGCGTGCCTATTTCGCGCCGACCCGCACTTCGTCCCGGGTTGTTGCCCCCAACTGAGAGACAAATTCTGCGCGCTCCCGCCCAATCATCACAGGGAGACGTCGTGAGTTTAGATCAAAGTAAAACCCAGCAATGGGAAAAGTCACGGCCTATCGTCATACGGCCAAACCGCTGCAGGTGTGGGTCTGCCGCTTGTCGAGAAGCCCATCGATACTCTATCCGTGAGGGCCATGTCTCCGTCCTGTATGAGTGTGTGAAATGCGGCGAATACAGGCTTTAATTGCCCGCCTATACGTAGAGCGATACGCGCTTTTCAGTTTTCCGAGTGCATGCCGTTCGAGCATGTATGCGGGCTCTGTTTCGTCCTGACTGCCTTATCTGCAAGACCGCATAAATGATCGCCCGAATTGAGTTCGTGCGCCGGCGGTTATGCCTCTCCGCTTTCGAGAGGAACACAATCATTTCATTCAATCGAGCGCGATGACCTCGCACCGCTCCCCAGCTTTCGCCGCCTTCGCGTGCGGCGCGCGGAGAAGCAGGCAGTCGGCTTTCGCGAGTACGGACGTAAACGAACTGTCCTGCGTTTTCTTCAGAAACGGCGTCACCACGCGGCGGCCCTCATCGTCGAAGCGCGAGGCAGAGCGCAGGAAATCCGCGCGGTGATCGTTCTCCCAGAGATCGATGCCGAGGATCGCGGGCTCCGGTTTCCACATCGCATCCGTCATGCCCTGCAACGTGCGCAGGAGCGGCGCGAGAAAAACCACGCCGCAGACGTAACTCGCAGCCGGATTGCCCGGCAGCCCCAGCACGCGCGCCTTGCCGAGCGAGCCCGCGAGCGTCGGTTTGCCCGGGCGCAGCGCGATGCGGTGAAAATCGACCGCGGCTCCCGCGCGCTCCAGCGCCGGGCGGATCAGGTCATGCTTGCCGACCGAAGCGCCGCCGAGGGTCACGATTACGTCTGCGCTTTCTTTTGCACCTTCGATCGCGGACGAGATCAGATCGAGATTGTCCCTGAGCACCCGCATGTCGGAAACGATGGCGCCTTCCTTCTCGCAGAGGGCTGCGACGGCATACTGGTTCGAAGCGACGATGCGCTCGGGCGGGCCGCCCGCGCCGGGCATGACGATTTCGTCGCCGGTCGAGAAGATCGCGACCCGCGGACGCATGGCGCAGGGAAGCGTTGCGTGATCCATCGCGGCCGCAACGCCGATCGCGCGCGGGGAGAGCCGCTCGCCCTTTTTCAGAATGGCATCGCCCGCGCGAAAATCGGCACCTGCCGGGCGGATGTTCTTGCCGCGCTCGAAGGCGGGCAGGCGGACGAGATCGCCTTCGCGCGTGGCCGACTCCTGTTCGACCACGACATCGGCGCCATCGGGCACCAGTGCGCCGGTAAAGATGCGCGCGGCCTCACCGGATTGCAGCGCGCGGCCAAGCTTGTGGCCGGCCGCGGCTTCGCCAACGACCTTCAATTGCTTTCCTGAAACGAGATCCTCCGCGCGGGCGGCGTAGCCATCCATCGCCGAAACGTCGAACGGCGGCTGCGAGCGGAGCGCCCTGATGTCGGCTGCCAGCACGCGGCCCGCAGCTTCGTGCAGCGGCACGTTCTCGGATGCGAGCACTGCTCCGCCGCCCAGAATTCTTGCCAGCGCTTCTTCGACAGGGAGGAGGGAGGATTCCATCGGGAGTTATGCTAAGCGATCGGACGACAAAGGCGAATAGGCCTTCCGGAATTCAGCGATGCCGAAACCAAATCCCGTCGCAGCGCAGGACTTGTGGACCGAGCTCTGGCCGAGCCGGGAGCCGCAGAAGTCTGCGCCGCTTTTGAAGGCGCTGCACATCCTCACGCGCGACGGCAAGCTGAATGCGGACTCGCGCCGCAAGCTGAAGCAGGTGCTTCATCTCGTGCAGTTTCTCCGCCCTTCGATTGCGGCGGCGCTGGCGCGCTCCGAGGACCCGGTATTTGCCGATGTCGGCGCGGGAAAGTCCTATCTCGGTTTCGTGCTCTACGACCTGATCCTTGCCGAAGCGGGGCGCGGCAGAATCTTTGGCGTGGAGACGCGCGAGGATCTGGTCGCGAAATCGCAGGCGCTCGCGGCGGAGTCTGGCTTTGAACGGATGCAATTCATCTGCGCGCCGATCGCGGATGCGAAGCTGCCGGAGAGCGAGATCGAAATGGTGACGGCGCTGCACGCCTGTGACACGGCGACCGACGACGCGATCCGCTTTGCGCTCCGCCATAAGGCGAAGACGATCGCGCTGGTGCCGTGCTGTCAGGCCGAAGTCGCACGATTGCTCGAAGGCAAGGGTGGCTCGATGCATCAGCTCTGGCGGCATCCGATCCAGCGCCGCGAGTTCGGCGCGCATGTCACGAACGTGATCCGCGGGCTGTTTCTGGAAGCGCACGGATACAAGGTGCGCGTGACCGAACTCACGGGGCTCGAACATTCGCTCAAAAACGAACTGATCCTCGCCGAGCGGCATCAGATGACCAATCCCAAGGCGCGGGCGGAACTGGACAAGCTGGTGGAAGAGATCGGGGTTCGTCCCGGGCTTCTGGACGCGCGTTAGGCGCGATAATCGCCGGATTTGCCGCCGGACTTTTCGAGAAGGCGGATGCCTTCGATCCGCATGCTTTTCTCGGCGGCCTTCACCATGTCGTAGATCGTGAGGCACGCGACCGATACGGCAGTGAGCGCTTCCATCTCGACGCCGGTCTGGCCGCTGATTTTCACGGCCGCACGGACGACGAGGCCGGGAAGCGCAGCATCCGGCGAGATATCGACTTCAACTTTCGAGAGCAGTAGCGGATGGCAGAGCGGAATGAGTTCGCTCGTCTTCTTCGCTGCCATGATGCCGGCGATGCGCGCGGCGCCCAGCACGTCGCCCTTCTTGGCGTTGCCGGAAAGCACGAGATCGAGCGTCTCTTTGCGCATCACGACGCGGCCCTCGGCGACGGCCGTGCGTTCGGTCGCGTCCTTGCCCGATACATCGACCATGCGGGCTTCGCCGTCCGACCCGATATGCGTGAGCTTGCTCATGCTGACGCCCGCGTGGGAGTTTTGACGAGTATCGTGCGCGTCGCGGCCTCGACATTCTGCTGCCGCATGAGACTCTCGCCGATCAGGAAGGTGTTCACGCCTGCACGCGAGAGCCGCGCGAGATCGGCGGGCGTGAACAGGCCGCTTTCGCCGACGATGGTTTTATCGCGCGGGATTTTCGGCGCCAGCTCCTCGGTGGTCTCAAGCCTGGTTTCGAACGTGCGGAGATTGCGGTTGTTGATGCCAATCAGCTTGCCGTCGAGTTTCAGCGCGCGGTCCAACTCCGCTGCGTCGTGCACCTCGATCAGTGCGTCCATGCCGTAGCTGTGCGCCGCGGCGAGGAGATCGCGTGCGACGGCGTCATCGACCGCCGCCATAATGATGAGAATGCAATCGGCTTCCCACGCGCGGGCCTCGGCGACCTGATAAGTGTCGTAGAAGAAGTCCTTGCGGATCGCGGGGAGCCGCGTCGCGTTGCGGGCTTTGGTGAGAAATTCCGGCGCGCCCTGAAAGCTCGGCGTGTCCGTGAGCACCGAGAGACAGGCGGCGCCGCCCGCTTCGTAAGCGCGCGCGAGCGACGGCGGATCGAAGTCGGCGCGGATCAGGCCCTTCGACGGGCTTGCCTTCTTGATCTCGGCGATCAGCGCATATTCGTTGCGGGCGAGCTTCGCTTCGAGCGCCTTGACAAACCCGCGCGGCGCGGGCTTTGCTTTCGCATCGGCTTCGAGCGACGAGAGCGCGCGCTCGCGCTTGGCCTTCGCGATCTCTTCGCGCTTGTAGTCGCCGATCTTCTCTAAAATGTCGCTCATGTGGCGTTCGAGACGGCGACGAGCTTTTCGAGCCGCGCCTTTGCCGCTCCGCTATCGAGAGACTTTGCCGCGAGCTGCGCGGCGTCCTTCAGGTTGGCTGCCTTGTCCGCGACCACAAGTGCCGCGGCTGCATTGAAGACCGCGACATCGCGGAACGGCCCGGCCTGACCGTCGAGCACGGCGCGCAGCGCCTCGGCGTTGTAGATCGCTTCGCCGCCCTTGAGTTCGCCGGGCTTGGATTGCCTCAGGCCGACATCGGCCGGCGAGATGTCGAACGTCTTCACCTTGCCGCCGGAAAGCTCTGCGACATGGGTAGGGCCGGTCGTGGTGATTTCGTCGAGACCGTCGGAGCCGTGCACGACCCAGGCTTTCTCCGAACCGAGCGCACCGAGAACCTTCGCGAGCGGTTCGATCCAGTGGCGCGCGAACACGCCGACCATCTGGCGCTTCACGCCCGCGGGGTTCGAAAGGGGTCCCAGCAGATTGAAGATGGTGCGGGTCGCGAGTTCGACGCGCGTCGGGCCGACATGCTTCATCGCAGGATGATGTGCGGGCGCGAACATGAAGCCGATTCCGGCTTCCCTGATGCAGCGGGAAATGCCTTCCGGCTTCAGTTCGATGTTGACGCCGAGTGCCGCGAGCACATCCGCCGCACCCGACTTCGAGGAAAGCGCGCGGTTGCCGTGCTTTGCGACCGGAATACCCACGCCCGCCACGATAAAGGCTGCGCAGGTCGAGATGTTATAGCTGCCTGCTGCGTCGCCGCCGGTGCCGACCACGTCGATCGCGCTCGCAGGCGCATCCACGGCCGTCATCTTCGAGCGCATGGTCGCGACCGCGCCCGCGATCTCATCGACGGTTTCGCCGCGCACGCGCAACGCCATCAGGAACGCGCCCATCTGCGAAGGGGTCGCTTCGCCCGACATCATCTTGTCGAAGGCGTGCGCCGACTCTTCCTGCGTGAGGGCGGCGCCCGTCGCGACCTTGCCGATCAATGCGCGAAATTTTTCCATTCTATTTCCTCACGCGCGTTTGGCCGCGTTCCATGCGGCGGCAAGATCGAGAAAGTTCTTCAGGATCACGCGGCCATGCTCGGACGCGATGCTTTCGGGATGGAACTGTACGCCATGAACCGGATGCTCTTTGTGCGACAGCGACATGACGAGGCCGTCGTCGGTCTGCGCGGTTACTTTCAAGTCGTTCGGCATGGTGTCGCGGTCGACTACCAGCGAGTGGTAGCGGGTCGCCTGAAACGGACCGTTGATGCCGCGCATGACGCCTTCGCCGGTGTGCTTCACGGTCGAGAGCTTGCCATGCACGGGCGAGGGCGCGCGCACGACGTTGCCGCCATAGGCCTGCCCAATCGACTGCTGGCCGAGGCAGACGCCGAAGATCGGGGTCTCTGAGCCGAGCCTCTCGATTACGCCGAGGCAGATGCCGGCTTCGTTCGGCGTGCAGGGGCCCGGCGAAAGCACGATGGCGTCGGGCTTTTTCGCCTTCAGTTCGTCCACGGTGATCGCGTCATTGCGATAGACGTCCACGTCCGCGCCCAGTTCGCCCAGGTAATGGACGAGATTCCAGGTGAAGCTGTCGTAGTTGTCGATCAGTGCGACTTTCATGGGGTTTTTCTAGACGCTTAAGGTCCCGGCTGGAAGCGGTCTCGCCATGGAAGGTTATTGCCCGCGTTTGGCGGCGGAAGCGAAGCGGCGCGCCTCCTCGGCAGCGCGGAAAAGCGCCTTGGCCTTGTTCTCGCACTCGGCCTGTTCCGATTTGGGGTTGGAATCCGCGACGATCCCGGCACCCGCCTGCACGTACATCTTGCCGTCTTTGACGAGCGCGGTGCGGAGCACGATGCAGGTGTCCATCGAGCCGTCGGCGGCGAAATAGCCGACCGAGCCCGCATAGACGCCGCGTTTTTCCTTCTCCAGTTCGTCGATGATCTGCATCGCGCGGACCTTCGGCGCACCGGAGACGGTGCCTGCGGGAAAGCCCGCGACCAGCGCCGAAAGCGCGTCGTGCCTCTCGTGCAGAACGCCTTCGACGTTCGAGACGATATGCATGACGTGGCTATAGCGTTCGACAAAAAACTGGTCGGTGACTTTCACGGTGCCGATCTTCGCGACCCGGCCCACGTCGTTGCGGCCGAGATCGAGCAACATCAGGTGTTCGGCGCGCTCTTTCGGATCGGCAAGCAGTTCAAGTTCGAGCGCTTTGTCTTCATGCGGCGTAGCACCGCGCGGGCGCGTTCCCGCGATCGGGCGGATCGTCACCTTGTTGTCGCGCGCGCGCACCAGAATTTCCGGGCTCGATCCGACAATCGCGTATTCGCCGAAGTTCAGGAAATATAAAAACGGCGCCGGATTCACCCGGCGCAGCGCGCGGTAGAGCGCGAACGGCGGCAGCGAGAAGTTCGATTCAAAGCGCTGCGAAAGCACGACCTGAAAGATGTCGCCCGCGAGAATGTATTCTTTGGCCCTCGCGACCATCGCCTCGTATTCGGCAGGCGTCGTGTTCGAGACCGCGTTTGCGCCGATGGCTTCGTCTGCGTCGGCAGCGGTCTCCTTGTTCAGCGGCAGATCGAGTGCATCGACGACTGCGGTGAGCCGCTCGACGGCCTGCGCATAGGCTGATTTTGCATTGAGACCCGCCTGCGGACGAACCGGCGTGATTACGGTCATCGTATCCTTCACCGCGTCGAATACGACGACGATCGTGGGGCGGACGAGCACCGCGTCGGGCGTGCCGATCGGATCCGGCTTCGACGCGGGCAGCCGCTCCATCTGGCGCACCATGTCGTAGCCGAGATAGCCGAAGACGCCGGCCGCCATCGGCGGCAGTCCGTATGGCACCTCGACCTTGCTTTCCTCGATCAGCGCACGGAGCGCTTCGAGCGGTGCGTGCTTCGCAGGCTCGAACGAAGTTGCGTTCGTGCGCGCGGAACGATTGATCTCCGCCATGTTGCCGCGCACGCGGAATATCAGGTCGGGATCGAGGCCGATGATCGAATAGCGGCCGCGCACCGCGCCGCCTTCCACCGATTCAAGCAGGAACGAAGGAAAGCGCTCGCGCGCGAGCTTCAGATAAGCCGAGACCGGCGTTTCGAGGTCGGCGACCAGCGTCGTCCAGACGAGTTGCGGCTTGCCATTGGCATAGGCCGCGCCGAAGGCGCTTTCGTCCGGCAAGACCTCCATGACCGATCTCTATCTCTGCTCGCCGGCGCCCGTGACCTGCCGCATCGCGGCTTCGTTTACCCGAAGACCGAGCTGGGTCTGCAACCGATTCACGTACTGCACCTGCACGTCTTCCTGAATGGATTGCGTGAGTTGCTGAATGAGTTGCGCCGGCGGTGCGGTCGCGGGCACGTCGATCGAGACCACGCGGAAGACGATCCGATCAGTCGTGCCGTCGGGCGTGCCGATGCCGGCCTTATCCTTAGGCGTCAGGAACACCCGGGCGATGGTGTTGGCGTCCATGCCGGGAACAGAGGAAGCGCGATTAAGCTTCTCCGCTTTCTCGACCTTCAAACCTGGCGCAGCAGCGGCAAAAGCGGCACCGCCATCGAGTTTCTTCTGCGTCTCCGCGGCGAGTTCGCCGAGCTTCTTGCCGATCTGCTCTTCCTTCCAGCGTGTCTCGACGCTTGCGTTCGCTTCCTCGAAAGCGCGGTCGCGCGCGGGCTTGATGTCCACGACCTCGAACCAGATCGTGCTGCGCGTTTCGCGCAGTTCGATGGCGTCGGTCTCCACGTTCTTCTGTGCCTGGAATGCGTTCGAGAGCAGGGTTTCAGCGGAAGGCAGGTCGGCGACCTGCGTGCCGTCCGGCTTGCGTCCGCTGCGATCGACCGCCTCCACGGAAATCACGGGCAGGTTCATCTTCTTGCCGATTTCCTCGATGGTCAGACCTGCGCCGCGCTCGTCTTCGATCTTGTCGTGCAGCGCCTGTACGCGCGTAATCGCCTGCCGTACTTGCAAGTCCTCGCGCAGCGCCTTCGACACTTCGTCGAACGCGGGCGTGCGCTGCGGCTCGATCTTGACCAGCCGCAGGATGACGGGACCGAAGCGGCCGGTGACCGGCTGGCTGGTGGCGCCTTCGGCGAGTGCGAATGCGGCTTCGGCGACGGGCGCATCGACGATGTCGCTCCTGGCGAGCGTGCCGAGCGGCACGACATCGAGCTTCAGGTCTTTCGCGACCGCGTCGAATTTCTCTCCCTTGGCGAGACGGCCGGCTGCGGCTTTCGCCGCGTCGGGCGATGCAAACGCGATCTGTTCGAGCTGACGGCGCTCGGGCGTCGTGATGCGTTCCTTGATCTGCTCGTAGGTCTTCTTCAGTTCGTCGTCACTGATGGCGATGTCTTTCGCGAGCGCTTGCGGCGAGACGTGAAGGACGCGGAGCGTGCGATACTCCGGCGCGCGGAACGCGGCCTTGTTCGCCTCGAAATACTTCTTGAGTTCGTCTTCTGACGCGGCGGGAATGTTGCCGGCCTGCTCGCGGGTGAAGCGCACGTATTCAATCACGCGCGTTTCGCTCTGGAGGCGCCAGAACGCATCGGTGAGCACCTTCGGCGGAACGGCTTCGCCACCTAATGCGCCAAGCAACTGCTGACGAACAGCGAGCCGCTTTTCGGCGGCAAGGAAGGTTGTCTCGGTGTAGTTGTTGTTGCGCAGGAGCGTCTGATAGCGCACGGGATCGAAGTTGCCGTCGGGTCCCTTGAAGCCTGCAAAATTCATTACGCGATCGCGCACCGTCGCATCGGTGATCGCAAGGCCCATCTTGCGCGTCTTTTCGTCGAGCGCGGCTTCCGCAATCAGTTCGGCAAGAATCTGGCGATCCACGCCCATCGCGCGCGCCTGATCCGGCGTGAACGGCCGGTTGATCTGGCGGCCGATTTCCTGGAGCCGGTCGTTGAAGGCGCGGCGATACTGCTCGACCCGGATCTCGGTCGAGCCGATTTTCGCGACCGTCTGCGCGCCGAAGCCGCGGAATACGTCGCCGATGCCCCAGAAGGCGAAGCTGACAATCAGGAGACCCATCAGAGCGAACAGAAAAATCTGGGTCACTATGGAGCGCGAGCCGGCGCGTAAGCCTTGAAGCATCTTGGATTCCAGAGGGTTAGGGGAGGCAGGCCGGATCATAGGGGCCGCCTTCCACAGGGGCAACGGGAGCCGTTGCCGCGATTTGCGGAGCGTTAATCGCTCTGCTACCCGGCAGACCTGCTCAAAACAAGGATTTTAGGATGACCCGCCGCCCGCTCGTCGCCGGAAACTGGAAAATGAACGGCCTGCGGTCGGGACTTTCCGAGCTGGAAGCGATTTGCAGGGGCTATTCCGCCGCGCACAAGGCCAAGGCAGACTTCCTGATCTGTCCGCCCACGACGCTGGTCGCCGCAGCCGCGGCGGCGGCAAGAAACGGAGTTTTTGTTGGCGGACAGGACTGTCACGCCAAGGCTTCGGGAGCCCATACCGGGGATATCTCCGCCGAGATGCTCAAGGACGCCGGCGCAAGCTACGTCATCGTCGGCCACTCGGAGCGGCGGGCGGAGCACGCTGAGACGGACCAAACGGTTCGCGCGAAAGCGGAGGCTGCGTGGCGGGCGGATTTGGCGGCGATCGTCTGCGTAGGCGAGCGCAGGGAACAGCGGGAAGCGGGGAAAGCCGAAGTGGTGGTCGCAGAACAGCTGGCGGGCTCGGTTCCGGACGGGGCAAACCCGGACAGGCTGGTGGTTGCCTACGAGCCGGTCTGGGCCATCGGTACAGGGCTTACGCCGACGCCCGGCGACGTCGCCAAGATTCACGCGCAAATTCGTCATTTGCTGGAGCTTCGCTTCGGTGCCGCCGGCGGCGCGACCCGAATCCTGTATGGTGGATCGGTCAAGCCGGAGAATGCCCGAGAGCTCATAATTCAGCCTGATGTCGATGGGGCGCTCATCGGTGGCGCAAGCCTGAAGGCTACAGATTTCTTAGGTATCGCATCGGCTTATACTTGATCGCTTAAGTATGGTGACGCCCGTAACTTCTTGATCTGTTTTCTGAGAATACCGATCTAGCTGCACCTATAGAAGCGACCCTTGGCTTTTCCGGCCTCGCCTTGTATGGCTTCGCGCAAATTTCCGGAGCCTTTCGCGCTCCATGATGGAATCCATCCATGCTTACGACCGTTATTGTCATTCACTTGCTGATCGTGCTCTCGCTGATCGGTGTCGTTCTTTTGCAGCGCTCCGAGGGCGGCGCGCTCGGGATCGGCGGCGGCGGTGGCGGCGGCTTCATGAACAGCCGCGGCACGGCCAACATGCTGACCCGCGCCACCGCAATCCTTGCGACGGGCTTCTTCATCACAAGCCTGCTGCTATCGATTCTCGCCGGCTGGCGTCCGGCTGGGCCTACGCTCATCAATCCGGGTCAGACGCCGACGACGATCAACCCGCAGGGGCCGTCGATCCTGGAACAGCTGCAAAAGCAGGCGCCGAAGGGACCCCAGGTTCCGCAGTCCAAATAAGTTTCAGAGGGCCGGGAAACCGGCCCTTTTGATTTTGGGGCCCGGATATTTTCCCGGGGTATCGGGATTTTTCAGTGCAGGGGTGACGTTTTTGCCCTCGCAGAATCGAACCCGGGGGTTTAAGGCTTAAATCCCATGGCGCGGTACATTTTCATCACCGGCGGCGTGGTTTCCTCCCTCGGCAAGGGTCTCGCTTCTGCGGCGCTCGGCGCGCTCCTGCAAGCGCGCGGCTATTCCGTGCGGCTCAGGAAACTCGACCCCTATCTGAACGTCGATCCGGGCACGATGAGCCCCTATCAGCACGGCGAGGTCTTCGTGACCGACGACGGCGCCGAAACCGATCTCGATCTTGGGCACTACGAACGCTTCACCGGCGTTCCCGCGAGCAAGCGCGACAATATCACGACCGGCCGCATCTATCAGGAGATCCTCTCCAAGGAGCGGCGCGGCGACTATCTTGGCGCAACAATTCAGGTCATTCCGCACGTGACCAACGCGATCAAGGACTTCGTGCTGGAGGGAAACGACGGCTTCGATTTCGTGCTGGTCGAAATCGGCGGCACGGTCGGCGACATCGAGGGGCTGCCGTTCTTCGAGGCGATCCGGCAACTGAAGAACGAATTGCCGCGCGGCGACTGCATCTATGTCCACCTTACGCTCTTGCCTTACATTCCGAGCGCGGGCGAACTGAAGACGAAACCCACGCAGCATTCGGTGAAGGAGCTGCGCTCCATCGGTATCCAGCCGGATATTTTGTTATGCCGCACCGACCGCGAAATCCCCAAGGAAGAACGGCGCAAGCTCGGTCTGTTCTGCAACGTGCGCGAGAGCGCGGTGATCGAAGCGCGCGACGTCGACAACATCTATGCCGTTCCGTCGAACTATCACGCGGCGGGGCTCGACGACGAAGTGCTTGCCGCCTTCGGAATCAAGGACGCGCGCGCGCCCGAGCTTAAGCGATGGACGACCATCGAAGACCGCGTCCGCAATCCGGAAGGCGATGTCACGATCGCGATCGTCGGCAAGTACACCGGCCTGAAGGACGCCTACAAGTCGCTGATCGAGGCGCTGTCGCATGGCGGTATCGCAAATAAAGTGAAGGTCAATCTCGACTGGATCGAGTCCGAAATCTTCGAGAAGGAAGATCCCGCGCCTTATCTGGAGCACGTCAACGGCATTCTCGTTCCCGGCGGTTTCGGGCATCGCGGCGCAGAGGGGAAAATCCGCGCGGTTCAGTTCGCCCGCGAGCGCAACGTCCCGTATTTCGGCATCTGTTTCGGCATGCAGATGGCGGTGGTGGAAGGCGCGCGTAACCTCGCCGGCATCAACAGCGCGAACTCTACCGAATTCGGCGCGACACCCGAGCCGGTGGTAGGCCTGCTTACCGAATGGCTTCGCGGCAACGAGCGCGAGCGGCGCGAAGCCGGCGGCAATCTCGGCGGCACCATGCGGCTCGGCGCCTATCAGGCGACGCTCGCGAAGGGCAGCAGGGTCGCGGAGATCTACGGCTCAACCGAAATTTACGAACGGCACCGGCACCGTTACGAAGTGAACACGATCTACCGCGACCGGCTGGAGGCGAAAGGCATGCGCTTCTCCGGCATGTCACCGGACGGAATCCTGCCCGAGATCATCGAATATCCGGATCATCCGTGGTTCGTGGGCGTGCAGTTCCACCCCGAATTGAAGTCACGGCCGTTCGAGCCGCATCCGCTGTTCTCGTCGTTCATCGGTGCGGCGGTCGAGCAGAGCCGGCTCGTCTAGGCTGCGATGTCCCGCGGCATCGACCACGTCATCCATCTCGTCCGCGATCTCGACGCGGCGGCGTCCACCTATGAGAAACTCGGCTTTCTCGTGAGCAGCCGGAACAAGCATCCGTTCGGAACGCATAACCGGATCGCGCAGCTCGATCGCTGCTACATCGAAATACTCGAAGTCGCGGAGCCGGAAAAAATCGAAGGGCAGGGCAGTCCGGTTTCGTTTCCGCATTTTCACCAAGGCTATCTAAGCAGAAACGGCGAGGGCCTGACCGGCCTTGTGCTCGCGAGCAGCGATGCACAGGCCGACAAGGCTGCGTTCGACAAGGCCGGCTTCGGCGGATTTCCGGTGTTCGATTTCGGGCGCATGGGAAAGCGCCCCGACGGCACCGAAGCGGAACTTGCCTTTTCGCTCGCGTTTTTGCGTGAGGCGCAATCGCCCGACGTCATGACCTTCGTTGCGCATCACAAGCGGCCGGAGAATTTCTGGTTCCCTGAATTGCAGACCCACGCGAACGGCGTGACCCGCATCTCGGCAGCGGTTTTCACCGCGAACAGCCCGACCGATCACCAGTATTTCCTGCAGGCGTGGACCGGAATTCGCGCGCCGCGTTCCACTTCGCTCGGCGTCGTTGCCGAAACGAAGCGCGGCAGCGTGCAGATCACGGAGGCGCGTCCGTTCGAGGATGCGTTCGGCATGGTACTGTCGGCGGGAGGCGGGCTGCGTTTTTCGGCAGTCAGCTTTGCCGGCGACAGCGGAAAAATCCGCAGCGCGGTTTCAAACAGTGGAATAGCCGCGCAGGAACGCCATGGCCGTCTCGTCGTCCATGCGCATGGCGCAGTGCTTGCGTTTGATCTCGATGCTGCCGGTTGACCGGACCGCAGCCCCGACGCAAGGTCCGCTGCGATGAACAAGCCTGCATCCAATCCTGCTCCGAATGCCGTTGTTTCGGCCGGAAATGCGCGCTTCGGCAACGACTTGCCGCTCGCGCTGATCGCCGGTCCCTGCCAGATGGAAAGCCGGGCGCATGCGCTCGAAGTCGCGCGCGCGCTGAAGGAGATCGCGGGCCGTCTGAAGATCGGGCTCGTCTACAAAACATCCTTTGACAAGGCGAACCGCACCAGCGCGAAATCCGCACGCGGCATGGGCATCGACGCGGCGCTTCCGGTGTTTGCTGAAATTCGCGAGACACTCGGGCTGCCGACGCTGACCGACGTGCATGAGATCGAGCAATGCGCGCGCGCGGCGGAAGCCTGCGACGTCCTTCAGATCCCCGCGTTCCTCTGCCGCCAGACCGATCTTCTGACCGCCGCGGCGAAAACCGGGCGCGTCGTGAATGTTAAAAAGGGCCAGTTCCTCGCCCCGTGGGATATGAAGAATGTCGTCGAGAAAGTGACGAGCGCGGGAAATCCGAACGTGCTCGTGACAGAGCGCGGCGTTTCGTTCGGCTACAACACGCTCGTTTCCGACATGCGTGCGATCCCCGTGCTGCGCGATACCGGTGCGCCGGTGATCTTCGACGCGACCCATTCGGTACAGCAGCCGGGCGGCCAGGGCACCTCCTCGGGCGGCGAGCGGAAATATGTCGGCGTGCTCGCGCGGGCCGCGGTTTCGATCGGTGTCGCGGGCGTCTTCATCGAGACGCATCCCGATCCGGACAAGGCGCCTTCGGACGGGCCGAACATGATCCCGCTCAAGGATCTGGAGCGGCTTCTCTCCGATCTCATCGCATTCGACACGCTTGCGAAATCGAAGCGCTAGCCGCCTGAAAGTACCCAGAACAAAACCATGAACCGTGCGCTCGTTGTCGTAAGCTTCATCGCGTTTTCGACGAGCCTGTTCATGCGCGCGATCGATCCGGTCGTGCCGCAAATTTCCAGCGAATTCGGCATGCCGGCAGCCGACGTCGCACTGCTTGCGACGGCCTTCGCGCTGCCCTTCGCCATCGTGCAGCCGCTACTCGGGCCGGTCGGCGATTTCTTCGGCAAGACGAAACTGATGATCGCGGGCATGTGCCTGCTCGTGCTGACGACGCTGATCGGCGCGTTCGCGCAAAGCTTCACCTGGCTGCTGGTCACGCGCATTGTCGCGGGCGTCGCAGCCGGCGGAATTTTCCCCGCAGGACTCGCGTTCGTGTCGGATTCGGTTGCCGTCGAACGCAGGCAGGTCGTGCTCGGCCGTTACGTCGCGGCCGCGCTCGCCGGCAATCTGACCGGCGCCTGGGCGGGCGGCATCGTCGGCGATCTGACGAACTGGCGCGGCGTTCTGTTCGCGGCGACGATCTGCGGTGCGCTCGCGCTGATGCTCGGGCTCTGGGGCTTTCGCGGCGTGAAGCACGAGAAAGGCGAGCGTTTCGATCTCGCCTTCGCGGTCAACAGCTACAAGATGATCTTCGCCAATCCGCGTGCGAAGTGGACCTATCTCGGCGTACTGCTGGAAGGCATCGCGATCTTCGGCCTCTTTCCTTTCGTCGCGATTCTCTTGCACGAAAGCGGCGAGTATCGCGCGACCATCGCTGGCTTCGTGATCGCGGGCTTCGCGGTCGGCGGCGCTGTCTTCGGACTGGTGGTGTCGCCGATGCTGCGGATTTTCGGCACGCGCGGGCTGATGATCTGGGGCGGGCTGATCGCGGCATCGATGCTCTGCTTCTCCACGCTCAGGCTTTCGTGGCCGGTCGAGTTTGCGGCCTTCTTCGTGTTGGGCATCGGCTTCTACATGATGCACAACTGCTTCCAGCTTGCCGCATCCGAGATTGCGCCGAAGGCGCGCGGCTCTGCGCTGGCGTTGCACTCGTCGTTCTTCTTCATCGGTCACGCTGTTGGCCCAGTGTTTTATTATTGGGGGCTGGCGCACACGGGTATCGTCGCGACCCTGCTTGCTGCGGCCGTCATTACTGCGGCGGCCGGCGTCGGCGGCGCGCATTTCCTTTTTCCGAGAGCCAAGTAGCGCTAAGGATTAGCAGCGCCAGACGTCGAAGTCGTTGAGATGGGCGCCGCCGATCCAGCGGTCGATCCCGTTCAGCTTCACGAAGTCGGCCTGTCCTTCGAGAATGCGATGCGCATTTTCGGTAAGTTCGATCTGCGCGTTTGCGTATTCGAGCGTCTGTTTCGTCCTGCTTGCCTGCGCGATACCGCCTTCGGGAATACCTTTGATCAACGGATGCGCCGCAAAGGCAAGCGCGTCGAGGCGATGAAAGAATCCGAGATCGCCGAGGAACGGGAGCGCCTCGGTTTGCTGGTAGTGACGAAACGCGAGCATGGGCGCGATCGCGCCGTCACGGATCGCGAGCAGCGCATTGCGCTCGATGCGGCCAAGGCCGTCATGTGTTGCCGGATATTCTTCCAGCAGGCGGTATAGCGCCGAACGCGCTTCCGGCAGTGCGCCCTCCGCGCCGGATGCTTCGATCATGGGCCCCGGGTCCGGGCTGCGAAACGCGCTCCAAAGCTCGACCCCTTCAGCGAGTTGCGCTCGCGTCACGTGCGCAAGGCGCGCCGCCATCTCGTCGATGTGCTGGAGCAACGGCGGAGCCGCAAGCGTCAGCCACAGCGCGGGAATTTCGGGCTGCGCATGAAAGCGCGCAAGAACCTGCATGAGTTGCAACTGATCGTGAAGATCGGTTTCGAACCAGAGTTCGACGCGGTCAGACGGATTGATGCGGCTGAAGGCCTGATCGCGGCGCGTGAAGTCGGCACGCACATCGTGCATACCGAAAGCTTCTTCGATGTGCCGCGCACGGATATCGGCAAGGCGTTCGTCGCCGATACCGCCGGGGACGGGGCCTTCGACCAGCACGTCGCGCCAGATCAGAATTTCCGCATCGGGAAAGTGCGCCGCGAGCGCGTTCGCGGCGTGGTCGCCGTTCGTTATCAGGATGCGCGCCATCAGTGGAAGTTAGCCACGGCCGCGATAGGGCGCGACCCCCTGATCGGGCAGCCAGACGCCGGACGGCAACTTGCCGTGCTGCCAGAACACGTCGATCGGGATGCCGCCGCGCGGGTACCAGTAACCGCCGATGCGGAGAAACTTCGGCGCCATGAGCTTTACGAGCTTCCGGCCGATTTCGACCGTGCAGTCCTCATGGAAGCCGCCGTGGTTGCGGAAGCTCGCGAGGTAGAGCTTCAGCGATTTCGACTCCACGAGCCACTTGCCCGGCACGTAATCGATCACGAGGTGCGCGAAGTCGGGCTGGCCGGTGATCGGGCAAAGCGTCGTGAATTCAGGCGCGGTGAAGCGTGCCGCATAGTCCGTGTCCGGATGCGGGTTCGGCACGCGGTCCAGCGTAGCCTTTTCGGGAGACACGGGAATCCCCGAGACTTTGCCGAGATGGGTCGGTTTTTTCATGCGGCGGAACGTAGCCGATTGCTGAAATCGGTGCACCCCGCGCTTTTCCGGCTGTGCGGCTTCCTGTAGAAGCCCCGCATCTCCAGCTTGAAGGCCCGCCATGACCGCCATCACCGATATCCGCGCCCGCGAAATTCTCGACAGCCGCGGCTTTCCCACTGTCGAAGTCGATGTCCTGCTCGAGGACGGCACCAAGGGCCGCGCGGCGGTGCCATCGGGCGCTTCCACCGGCGCGCATGAGGCGGTCGAACTGCGGGACGGCGACAAGAAGCGCTATGGCGGCAAAGGCGTTCTGAACGCGGTCGCTGCCGTGAACGGCGAAATTTTTGATGCCATCGGCGGGCTGGACGCCGAGGAGCAGACCCGGATCGATAATGCCATGATCGCGCTTGATGGCACGCCCAACAAGGGCCGTCTCGGCGCGAACGCGATCCTCGGTGTGTCGCTTGCGGTCGCGAAGGCCGCCGCGGCATCCTCGAATATGCCGCTCTATCGCTATGTCGGCGGAACGAGCGCGAGGGTTCTTCCCGTGCCGATGATGAATATCGTCAACGGCGGCGCGCATGCCGACAACCCGATCGACTTCCAGGAATTCATGATCATGCCGGTCGGGGCCGCGACGCTCCGCGAGGCGCTCCGCATCGGCTCCGAAATTTTCCATACCTTGAAGAAGGCGCTGAAAGATGCCGGCCACAACACGAACGTGGGCGACGAGGGCGGCTTCGCGCCGAACCTAAAAGACGCAGACGAAGCGCTCGGGTTCGTCATGAAGTCAATCGAGGCGGCGGGCTACAAGCCGGGCACGGACGTGTTGCTCGCGCTCGACTGCGCATCGACCGAGTTCTTCAAGAACGGCAAGTATGTGTACGAGGGCGAGGGCAAGTCGCGCGATCCGGAAGCGCAGGCCGGCTATCTCGCGGACCTCTGCAAGCGCTACCCAATCATCTCGATCGAGGATGGCATGGCCGAAGACGACTGGGCGGGCTGGAAAATCCTCACCGACAAGATCGGGAAAAACGTGCAACTCGTCGGCGACGATCTTTTCGTCACCAACGAAAAGCGCCTGCGCGACGGCATCGAAAAAGGCGTCGGCAACGCGATCCTGGTCAAGGTGAACCAGATCGGGTCGCTCACCGAGACGCTCGCCGCTGTCGATACCGCGCACCGCGCTGCCTATCGCGCGGTCATGTCCCACCGCTCCGGCGAGACCGAGGACGCGACGATTGCCGATCTCGCGGTCGCGACCAACTGCGGACAGATCAAGACCGGTTCGCTTGCCCGTTCCGACCGTACCGCGAAGTACAACCAGTTGCTCCGGATCGAAGAGGAACTTGGGCCCGAGGCGCGCTACGGCGGGCGAGACGCGCTGCCGCGTTAACGGCTGGGCAACTCCGGTCCCTTATCAAAGCCGGATGGTCACGCGCACGCGGCTCGGCCGCTTTTTCCGTGTTCTGGGTCTTTATTGCATCGCGGCAGCGATGATCGCGTATTTTGCATTTCACGCGCAGCACGGGAATTACGGCATCGAAGCCGGCAGGGCGCTCAAAGAAGAAATAGCGAACCTGACCGTCGAGCGCGACCAGCTCGTAGTCGAGCGCACCGCGCTGGAGCACCGCAATCACCTGCTCAAGTCCAATCAGATCGATCCCGACCTTCTGGAAGAACTGGCGCGCAAGGATCTCGCTTTTGCGCTGCCAAACGATTTGATCATGATCCTCCGGCGCTGACGCATAGCTTTCGCAATCCTGTTGCGCGGCAAGCGGAAACCCCGAAATTTCGTTTAGTTTCAATTGCATCCGTCTGGCATTCCAGCGGAAGCGGTGGCGCAGGCAATCGATTTGCGCTAATCGAAGCCGACGGGAGTGAGACAACAAAAATGCCGGCAGCCGCTAAAGCTGACAAAGCAGACAAGTCCGTTTCACGCGCAACGAAAACTGCTGCGTGGGGCAAGGAGCAGGAACTCAAAGCCTATCGCGAGATGCTGCTGATCCGCCGCTTCGAAGAAAAAGCGGGACAGCTCTACGGCATGGGACTGATCGGCGGCTTCTGCCATCTCTACATCGGTCAGGAAGCCGTCGTCGTCGGCATGCAGATGGCGCTAAAGGATGGCGACCAGGTCATCACGGCGTACCGCGATCACGGCCACATGCTCGCTTGCGGCATGGAAGCGAATGGCGTCATGGCCGAGCTTACCGGACGCCGCGGCGGCTATTCCAAGGGCAAAGGCGGCTCGATGCACATGTTCAGCGTCGAGAAGAACTTCTTCGGCGGTCATGGCATCGTCGGTGCTCAAGTATCGCTCGGAACCGGCATCGCCTTCGCGAACCGCTACCGCGATAACGGCAATGTTTGTCTCACCTATTTCGGCGACGGCGCTTCGAACCAGGGCCAGGTCTATGAGAGCTTCAACATGGCGGAGCTCTGGAAGCTGCCAGTCGTCTACATCATCGAGAACAACAAATACGCGATGGGCACGTCGGTGGACCGCTCGTCGGCGCTTACGGATTTTTCAAAGCGCGGCGCTTCCTTCAACATCCCCGGCGAGAAAGTCGACGGCATGGATGTGCGCGCGGTCTATGACGCGGGCCTGAAGGCGGTCGAGTACGCCCGCACCGGCAACGGCCCGTTCATCCTCGAAATGCAGACCTACCGCTACCGCGGCCACTCCATGTCGGATCCCGCGAAATACCGCTCGAAGGACGAAGTGGACAAGATGCGCACCGAGCGCGACCCCATCGAGCGCGTGCGCAACCGCATCCTCGAAAGAAAGCTCGCCTCCGAAGACGAGATCAAGAAGATCGATGCTGAAATCCGCGGGATCGTGAACGAGTCCGCCGAATTTGCCACCAACGATCCGGAGCCCGATGTTTCGGAGCTCTATACCGACGTTCTGCGCTGAGGGAACACGGTCATGCGCACGCTCGGGTTTCTTGTCGCTTACGCCGCCCTGATCGGGATCGGGCTGAGCTGGTTAGCGGCGGCTTTCTTCTACGTGCGGACTCACGCCTCGCTCGCGCCCGAGCAGCAGCATCTTCGCAGCCAGTTGTTCTTCAACTGGCTCTTCGTCAATGGCAGGCTCACCGGAGAAGCGCGCGAGAACGCCCGCAGGGTACATATCGCGATGGCCGTATTCTTCGTTTGCCTCATTCTTGCGGGTGGCGCGTTCATCTTCGCCACCGCGCCGCGATAAGCAGGTCAGTAATGCCGATCGAAGTCCTCATGCCCGCGCTTTCGCCCACGATGGAAAAGGGCAATCTCGCCAAGTGGCTGAAGGCGGAAGGCGATGACGTGAAAGCCGGCGATGTGATCGCCGAAATCGAAACCGACAAGGCAACGATGGAAGTCGAGGCGGTCGATGAGGGCAAACTCGGGAAAATTCTCGTTCCCGAGGGCACGCAGGATGTCGCCGTCAATACGCCGATTGCCCTGATCCTCGGCGAAGGCGAGAGCGCTTCGGATGCGCCTGCGAAATCCGCGCCGAAGAAAACGGACTCACCGGCGAAACCGGTGGCGGGCGAAGATGGCGCCGCCGCCAGCACCGGCAAACCGGCAGAAGCCGCGCCCGAAGAGATGGATGTGCCCGAAGGCACCGAGATGGTGGCCACGACGGTTCGCGAGGCGCTGCGCGATGCGATGGCCGAAGAAATGCGCCGCGATCCGGATGTCTTCGTCATGGGCGAGGAGGTCGCCGAGTATCAGGGCGCTTACAAGATCACGCAGGGACTGTTGCAGGAATTCGGGGCACGCCGCGTGATCGATACGCCGATCACCGAACATGGCTTTGCGGGCGTCGGCGTCGGCGCGGGATTCACCGGCCTCAAGCCGATCGTCGAATTCATGACGTTCAATTTCTCGATGCAGGCGATCGACCAGATCGTGAACTCGGCTGCGAAGACGCTTTATATGTCCGGCGGTCAGGTCGGCTGCTCGATCGTATTCCGCGGCCCGAACGGAGCGGCCGCGCGCGTTGCCGCCCAGCACAGCCAGGATTTCGCGTCATGGTACGCGCACATCCCCGGCTTGAAAGTTGTTTCGCCCTACACGGCCGCGGACGCGAAGGGATTGCTGAAATCCGCGATCCGCGATCCGAATCCGGTCGTATTTCTTGAAAACGAAATTCTCTACGGCAAGACCTTCCCGGTGCCGAAGCTCGACGACTATCTCGTTCCCATCGGCAAGGCGAAGATCGCGCGCCCTGGCAAGGACGTCACCATCGTCGCGTGGTCCATCGGCATGACCTGGGCGCTGGAAGCGGCGGAAGAACTCGCGAAAAAACACATCTTCGCGGAAGTCATCGACCTGCGCACCATCCGTCCGCTCGACATGCAGACGATCATCGAGTCGGTGAAGAAAACCGGACGCTGTGTGACCGTCGAAGAGGGCTGGCCACAATTCGGCGTGGGCTCCGAGATCGCCGCGCGCATCATGGACGAAGCCTTCGACTATCTCGATGCGCCGGTGCGGCGTGTGACCGGCGAAGATGTGCCGATGCCTTATGCCGCGAATCTCGAGAAGCTCGCGCTGCCGACCGCCGCGAAGGTGATCGAGGCAGCGCGCGCGGTAACGTATCGCTGAGGACCGCGCGATGCCCGTCAACATCCTTATGCCCGCGCTTTCGCCCACGATGGAGAAGGGCAATCTCGCGAAGTGGCACAAGAAGGAAGGCGACAAGGTCAAGGCGGGCGACGTAATCGCCGAGATCGAGACCGACAAGGCGACGATGGAAGTCGAGGCGGTCGATGAAGGCACGATCGCTAAGATCATGGTCGCGGAAGGTACCGCCGACGTTCCGGTCAATCAGGTGATTGCCGTGCTTGCCGAAGAGGGCGAAGACGCGAGCGCTGCCGCAAAAGACGCGCCTTCCGCGCCAAAGCCGCAGGCCGCAGCCGCTCCGAAGGCAGAAGCGCCGATGGCGGCTCCCGCGCCCGCGCAAAACGCTGCTGGTTTACAGGCTCCTTCCGCTCCGAAATCCAATGGCAGCGGCGGGCGTGTATTTTCATCCCCGCTCGCGCGGCGGCTTGCAAAAGATGCCGGCATCGATCTCGCCCGCGTTTCTGGCTCGGGCCCGCATGGCCGCGTGATCGCGCGCGATATCGAAGCCGCGCGTTCCGGCAGCGCGCAGATGCGTGCGCCATCAGCGCCTTCGGGTGGCACCATGCCCGGCATCTCGGTGCCGAGCGACGAACAGATCCGCGCGCTTTATCAGGATGGCAGCTACGAGCAGGTCCCGCATGACAGCATGCGCAAGACGATCGCGCGGCGGCTCCTCGAGTCCAAGCTCACGATCCCGCATTTCTATCTCACCGCGGACTGCGATATCGGTGCGCTGTTGCGGGTACGCGAAGAGATCAACGCGACCGCGCCGAAAGACAAGGACGGTAAGCCAACCTTCAAGCTCTCGGTGAACGACTTCGTCATCAAGGCGATGGCGCTTGCGTTGCAGAAGGTGCCGCACGCGAACGTGACCTGGACCGAGGCGGCGATGCTTCGGCACAAGCACTCGGATATCGGCGTCGCGGTTGCGATCGAGGGCGGGCTCGTGACGCCGGTCATCCGCCATGCCGAAGGCAAGTCGCTTTCCGCCATCTCGAACGAGATGAAGGATTACGCGGGCCGCGCCAAGGCGAAGAAGCTGAAGCCCAACGAATTTCAGGGCGGGGCCACGGCAATATCCAATCTCGGCATGTACGGCGTGAAGGATTTCGCGGCCGTCATCAATCCCCCGCAAGCGACGATCCTCGCGGTCGGTGCGGGCGAAGAACGGCCGGTGGTCCGCGACGGGCAGGTCGTTCCTGCGAGCATCATGACGGTGACGTTGTCCTGCGATCACAGGGCCGTAGACGGTGCGCTCGGCGCGCAGTTGTTGTCCGCCTTCCGCGAGGCCGTCGAGAAGCCGCTTTCGTTGATGGCGTGATAGGCTGCCGGGACCGGGGTTGCGCCAATGAAGCGTCCGCAGAAAAAATCCGAAACGGGCCGGTTCAACGCGAACTCCTTCGCCTATGTTTCGTTCTTCGTCGCCGCGCTGTCGCTGGTGACGTCGATGTACCAGGGCTATCTGAACACCCGCTTCGTCGAGCTGATCCAGTCCGGCGTGGCGCGGTCTGAAACTGCCCGTATCTGCAAAGACCTGATCGACGCCTTCTTCCAGATCAAGTTCAGGACCGCGACGTTGAGCGCGGCGCTGGAGCGGGAGAAGAATCCGAATTCGCCCGGAGTGGTTGCGGCGGCTTCCGAAGCGCAGAATGCGGTCAGCCGTTTTGGTGCCTATGGCACCTATCTCGCGAACTTCCAGGGCGAGCAGAAACGCTACGAGTATACGATGCTTTCGCGCGAACTCGCGCGGGTCGTCGATCTCGCGAAAAGCGCGCCGGTCGCGGATTCCGAAAAGCTGTTCGGCAAAGCCGACGAAATGTTCGGCTCCATGAACAACGACTGCGTGCGGAGCGCCACGAGCGGAGGCTGACCTACGGCCGCGCGGTCGCAGCTACCCGTTTACGTTGCAGCCACTGTATGACGATTATGAAGGTGGCCGCACCGATGCCGAATAAGTCGGCCCAAAGGTTGGGGGCGACGAGCGCGAAGCCTGCAGCGACAAGCACAATTCGCTGCCAGGTACTTGCGCGGTCAACAAAGTAACCGTGCAAACCGCCGGATAGCATTGCGATTCCCACCAGCGCGAGAACAAAGCGCCACAGGATCCAGCCCCAACTGTCGTGGATCATGAGCAGCGCCGGCTCGTAGACGAACATGAACGGCACGATGAAGCCGGCGGCACCGACTTTCACGGCAGCCATGCCGCTCTTCCATAGATCGGCCTTTGCGATGCCCGCTGCTGCGAACACCGCCAGCGCGACCGGCGGCGTGATCGCGGAAAGCACGGCGAAGTAGAACGCGAACATGTGCGCGGCCGGTTCATCGACGCCGAGTTTGATGATGGCAGGAATAAGTAGCGCGGTAAGGATGATGTAGGCGGGCGTGGTCGGCATGCCCATCCCGAGGACGATGGCCGCAACCATGGTCAAAACGAGCGCAAGCAGCAGGGTGTTCTGGGAGATGTGCGTGACGTACTGCGTAAAAATGATGCCGAGGTTAGTCTGCGTGACCACGCCAATCACTATGCCCGCACAGGCACAGGCCAGCGCAACACCGAGAGCGTTCTTCGCGCCGTCATAGAAGGCTTCGATAAGGTTCTGGAGCGTGCAGTTGACGCGCGTCGACTTGCGCAGCGCGGCGACCGGGAAGCAGGCCGCAGTGCCAGCCAATGCCGCGAGTGGCGCGCTGTAGCCGGAATACATGACGACCAGGATGATGATGATGGGCAGGAACAGATGGCCGCGTTCGGCCATCACGATCTTGAACTGCGGCAGTTCGGAGCGCGGAACGCCGTGAATGCCGTTGCGCTTCGCCTCGAAGTGGACCGCGCAGAAGCAAGCGACATAATACAGAATGGCGGGAATGAGCGCCCAGATGATGACTTGCGAATAGCTGACCTGAAGATTCTGCGCGAGCAGGAAAGCTGCGGCCCCCATGATTGGCGGCATGATCTGACCGCCGGTCGACGCCGTCGCCTCCACGCCCGCCGCGAAGTGCGCGGGAAAGCCGGATCGCTTCATCAGTGGGATCGAGATCGGGCCGTCTACCATCACGTTTGCGACGGCACTGCCCGAGATCGTGCCGAACAGGCTCGAGCTTACAACTGCGACTTTACCGGGCCCGCCTGCGGTGTGCCCGGTGAGGGCCATTGCGAAGTCCATGAACAGCTGGCCGGTCCCGGTGCGCTCCATGAACGCGCCGAACAGAACGAAGATCAGAACATAGGTGGCGGAAACGGATATCGGGATGCCGAAGATGCCTTCGGTGCCCATGTACAATTGCTCCAGAACGCGCGTCGGCTCGTTACGGAACAGCCAGAAGCCGTAAACGAGGAAAACGATAGCCGTCAGCGGCAAGGCGAGACCGATTACACGCCGCGTCGCCTCGAGCACCACGACGACCATGATGATCGACATGATGATGTCCCATGGCAGCATTGGGTCGATGCCGAACGGCGTGCGCTCGTCGATATACTGCTGATTCCACAGTACGTAGATGACGGGTGCTATGCTGATTGCAAGAACCGCATAGTCGAGAATGCCGGGCGCCTCATCCTGCTTGCGGGAGAAGGTCGTATAGAGCAGCAGCGTTAGGGTCACCGCAAAGAGGACATGCGTGCCGCGGAAGAGCAACGCTTCGGAGGACCCGAACAGGATTACCCAGATGTGATAGAGACCCATCGCGAGTGCGACCATGATGGTCAAAACGCGATAGAGGCTTGCGTGATTCCATGACCACGCTGCCTGGCTGCTGGTATTCATCTGAGTGCCCCCGCGAAAAAGAAGAAACGGCGCGGAGTACGTCCGCGCCGCTTGCAGTCACTCGTATCAGTTCGTGGGAACGTTGATGCCGGCTTCCTTGTAGAAGCGGGCCGCACCCTTGTGGAACGGGACGCCGATGTTCTCGGCCATGTCCTTCGGCGTCAGCTTGGCCATGCCCTTGTTGACGGATGCAAGCGTCGGAATGTTCGCCGCGATCGCCTTCGTCATCGCATAGACCGTATCTTCGGGCATCTTGCACGACACCACCAGATGCGTCGCGTAACCGATCACCTGAACGTCCTTGTCATTCTTCGGGTAGGTATTGGCGGGCACGGTAACGAGCGTATAGCCCGGGTTGAGCTTCTTCATGCCGGCAAGGCTGCTGGAAAGATCGAGCAGTTCGATGTCGCGCGCGGCAGCGAGATCCATGACGGCGCCTGCGGGAATCGCGGTGCCGAGACCGAACGCGACGGCGTGCCCGTCTTTCACCTGCGCTACCGAGTCCGTATAGGAGACGTAGCTCATCTTCACGTCGTTGTAGGTCATGCCGTGAACTTCGAGCAGCTGCTTGGTAATGAGTTCGCCGGTATTGCCGCGCTGCTGCGTGGTGATGCTCTTGCCCTTCAGGTCTTTCACGGACTTGATGTTGGAGTCCTTCGTCACGACCAGCTGATAATACTGCGGGTAGAGCGTGGCGATGTTGCAGACGTTCGCGTGCGGTGTCTTGAACGGCTCTCTGCCGGCGACTGCGTCAACGGTTGAAATCGAGTTTCCGAAACCGATTTCGGCCTTGCCTTCCTGTACGCCGCGGACGTTCGCAATACCGGCGCCGGGCAGATTCTGAATGTTCATGCCGGGAACGGCCTTTTCCCAGAGGTCCTTCAACTGGCCGCCGAGGGGCACCCATACGCCGCCCTGGGGGCCGGTCATGAGGCGGACTTCCTGCGAAGCGGCGGGCGTTGAAATGGCTACGGCAATGCCCAAAGCGAGCACGGCCGCTGTAGTGTGGCGTTTCATACTTTTCTCCCAAGATGCGGAGGGCACGTTGGCCAGCCGCTTGTTATTCTTGGAACGGAGGGTACGCGGCCCAAGGCGGCTGGCACAAGGGTCTGGGGCGTAGAAAAGCCTATGCGGAACCGGCAGGGCTGACGTTCCGCGTTGCGGCTGACGGCGCGGGCATTGCCTGCTACATGCGCGGAAGAAAAATCGTTGGGCACTGCAACATGGCTGAATCGAATTTTGATGTCCTAATCGTCGGCGGCGGGCCGGGCGGCTATGTCGCGGCGATCCGCTCGGCGCAGCTCGGCTTCAAGACTGCGGTCGTGGAGCGTGCCCATCTCGGCGGCATCTGCCTGAACTGGGGCTGCATCCCTACGAAAGCGCTCCTGCGCTCCGCCGAAATCTATCACTACATGCAGCATGCGAAGGATTACGGTCTTTCGGCTTCGAATGTTTCGTTCGACGCGGCTGCCGTAGTCGCGCGCTCGCGCGCCGTTTCCAAGCAACTGAATAACGGCGTCGGTTTTCTGATGAAGAAAAACAAGATCGCGGTGATCGACGGCGAAGCAAAAATCGCGAAGCCGGGCACGGTGACGGTGAGCGGGAAAGATGCCGGAACCTATCAGGCGAAGCACATCATCGTCGCGACCGGAGCGCGGCCGCGCGTACTGCCCGGGATCGAGCCGGACAAAAAACTCGTGTGGACGTATTTCGAGGCGATGGTTCCCGAAGAGATGCCGAAGTCGCTCTTGGTGATTGGCTCGGGCGCGATCGGCATCGAGTTTGCGTCGTTCTATCGGACCATGGGCTCGGAAGTGACCGTTGTCGAAGTGCTGCCGCAGATCCTTCCGGCCGAGGACGAGGAAGTCGCAGCCTTCGCACGCAAGCGCTTCGAGAAGCAGGGCATCAAGGTGATGACGGGCGCGAAGGTGACGAAGCTCGACAAGAAATCAAATTCAGTCGTCGCAACGATCGATGACGGCAAGGGCAAGCCCCAGACGCTCGAAGTGGAGCGGGTGATCTCCGCCGTCGGCGTCGTCGGCAACATCGAAAACCTCGGGCTCGAAGCGATCGGCGTGAAAACCGATCGCGGCACCATCGTCACGGACGGCTACGGCAAAACGAACGTCGCGGGCATCTACGCGATCGGCGACGTCGCGGGTCCGCCGATGCTCGCGCACAAGGCCGAGCATGAAGGCGTGATCTGCGTCGAGGCGATCAAGGGCCTGAAGCCGCATGCGATGGAAAAGAGCCGAATCCCGGGCTGCACCTATTGTCATCCGCAGATCGCTTCCGTGGGCCTGACCGAGAAGAAGGCGAAGGAGCGGGGCCGGGAAATCCGGGTTGGCCGCTTCCCTTTCATGGGGAACGGCAAGGCGATCGCGCTTGGCGAGACCGAGGGCTTCGTGAAGACGATCTTCGACAAGAAGACGGGCGAGCTGCTTGGCGCGCATATGATCGGCGCCGAAGTGACCGAACTGATCCAGGGTTTCGTGATCGCGATGAACTGCGAGACGACCGAGGAGGAACTGATCCACGCCGTGTTCCCGCACCCGACGCTCTCGGAAATGATGCATGAGAGCGTCATGGATGCCTATGGGCGCGTGGTTCATGTATGATGGATTCGACACCGAATTTAACAATGGGGTGACGCGATGAACGACGCACAAACGCTGCTTGGCAATCCGGCTGCCGGTTTCTTCCTCACGCTGATCATCGGCATCATTGCCGGCTGGATCGCCGAGAAGGTGACTTCCAGCAACCATGGCCTCCTCACGAATCTTCTGGTCGGCGTCGCCGGCGCTTTCGTCGGCAACAAACTCGCCGAGATCGCGCAGCTTCAGGTGTTCGGCTTCTGGCGTGGCCTTATTTCCGCGAGCATCGGGGCGATCATCATCATTTTCGTCTGGCGCGCGATCATGAACCGCCGTCAGTCGATGTAACGGAACGCGGAGCGAAATGGCCGTCGTCATCGACACGCTGAAGAAGAACGCCCGGCCGCGCCATCCCGAGAAGGCGCGCCGGGCGGACACCGCGCTTCTGCCGAAGCCCGATTGGATCCGCGTGCGTGCGCCGGGTCCGGGAGCGTTCGGCGAGACGGCACGGCTCGTGCGCGCTAACGGCCTGCATACGGTGTGCGAGGAAGCGTCGTGCCCGAATATCGGGGAGTGTTGGGCGCAGAAGCACGCGACCTTCCTCATCATGGGCGACACCTGCACGCGTGCGTGCTCGTTCTGTAACGTGAAGACGGGGCTGCCGGGCGCGCTCGATGCCGATGAACCGCTGAAAGTCGCGGAAGCGACGGCGCGGCTCGGTCTCCGGCATGTCGTCGTGACCTCTGTTGATCGCGACGATCTCGCCGACGGCGGAGCCGATCACTTCGCCCAGACGATCCGGGCTATCAGGAAGCTGAACCCGGAGACCACGATCGAAGTGCTGACGCCGGATTTCCTGCGCAAGGACGGCGCGCTGGAAATCGTGGTCGAGGCCGCACCCGACGTCTTCAATCATAACCTCGAAACCGTCCCGTCGCTCTATCTGCCGGTGCGGCCGGGCGCGCGCTATTTCCACTCTCTGCGGATTCTCCAGCGCGTGAAGGAGCTCAATCCGCGCATGTTCACGAAGTCCGGTATTATGGTGGGCCTTGGCGAAGAGCGAAACGAAGTGCTGCAAGTGATGGACGACCTGCGCTCCGCGGAAGTCGATTTCATCACGATCGGGCAGTATCTCCAGCCGAGCCGAAAGCATCATGCGGTTGCGCGCTATGTGACGCCGGACGAGTTTGAAAATTTTGCGGCCATTGCGCGCGCGAAGGGCTTTCTCATGGTCTCTTCTTCGCCGCTGACGCGCTCATCGCATCACGCCGGCGAGGACTTCGAGAAACTGCGCGCCGCGCGCGACAACGCGCACAATCGCGTTTAGCTTTCCATGCATTCCTACCGCACCACGCGCCGCGTCAAGCACTCGGCGGCCCGGATGTTCGATCTGGTGGCGGACGTCGAGCGCTATCCCGAGTTCGTGCCGATGTGCGAGAGCCTGCACCTGCGCAAGCGGAGCGGCGAGGCGGAAGGCGTCGAGATCATCATCGCGGATATGACGGTCGCCTACAAAGTGATCCGCGAGACATTCTCAAGCCGGGTCACGCTCGACCGGCAGCGGCTCGCGATCCTGGTTGAGTATCTGGACGGGCCGTTCTCCCATCTCGAGAACCGCTGGCGTTTCCGCCCCGAGAACGATGCGGCGTCCGAGGTCGACTTTTTCATCGCCTACGAGTTCAAGTCGAAGATGCTCGGATTGGTGATGGGGGCGCTGTTCGACTCCGCGTTCCGGCGTTTCGCGGAGGCGTTCGAACGCAGGGCCGACAAAATCTACCGGGAAAAGGCGATCTGACGCCGTAAAGGCAATTTAAGACATTGCGGCTAGGCATGAGGCTCCGCTTTCCATGTGATTCCGCGAGCCCAATGTCCGCTTTCGAAGCCGCCGCCAGCCCACATCCCTTTGCGGCCCGTCTGTTCCGTCATGCCCCTGCCGTGTTCGCAGGGACGCTGTTCGTGTCCGCGCTCCTGCTGTTCGCGGTGCAGCCCATGTTCACGAAGATGGTGCTGCCGAAGCTCGGCGGCGCGCCTGCGATCTGGTCGGTCGCGATGGTGTTCTTTCAGGCGGCGTTGCTGCTCGGCTATGCCTACGCGCATTGGCTGACGAAGTATCTGAGCCCGCGCCACGGCGCGCTCGTTCATCTCGCGGTGCTTGGACTTGCTGCACTTTCGTTGCCGCTCGGCATCGCCGGAGGCTTCGGAACGCCGCCGTCCACGCATATCGAGTTGTGGCTGCTCGCGTTGTTTGCGATGTCGATCGGATTGCCGTTCACCGCACTGGCGGCGAGCGCGCCGCTTCTGCAGCGCTGGTTTGCCGTGAGCGGGCATGCCCGTGCGTCGAACCCTTACGTGCTTTACGCCGCTTCGAACCTCGGATCGTTCGCAGCACTGCTCAGCTATCCGGTCCTGATTGAGCCATTGCTCGCGCTGCAGGCGCAGACAGCGCTTTGGGCTGCAGGGTTTGCGTTGCTCGCGATTCTGATCGCAACTTCGGCTCTCGTGGTCGCCTCCGGGGCTACGGAGAAGCAAGACCATGTTTCGACTGCGAGCGCGCCTGCGCTCGCCGACAGGCTTTCGTGGATCGCACTCGCGGCGGTTCCTGCGGGTCTGGTCGTTGCCGTCACCGCGCATATCAGCACGGACGTCGCGGCCGCACCGTTCCTCTGGGTTGTTCCGCTCGCGCTTTATCTCCTCACCTTCGTCGCCGTATTCAACGAGCGGCCGTGGGTGTCGCATACGGCGGTCGCGCTCATGGTGCCCTATGTCGTGGCGCCGCTTGCGATCAGCATGCTCGGCGGGGACAAGGCGTTCTGGCTCGTCACGATCGCACTGCATCTGATCGCGTTCTTCGTGCTCACATTGCTCTGTCACGGCGAACTCTATCGGCGCCGCCCGCATCCTTCGCAGTTGACGGATTTTTATCTCGCGACCTCGATTGGCGGTGTGGCGGGCGGCGTGTTTACCGGCCTGATCGCGCCGAACGTATTTTCGACCACGACGGAGTATCCAATCCTTGTTGCCGCCGCGGTGCTTGCCTTGCCCTGCACGTTCTCCAGTGGGGCTAGAGCGGCGCTAAAGGATGCGGCTGTTCCGCTTGGGATGGCCGTGGTGTTGTTTCTCGCCCACGCGCTGACGCCGTTCAGAATTTCGCTCGACTGGATGATCGGCTTCCAGGCGACGCTTATCGTGGTTGCCACGATGATCCTCCTGTCCAGAAAGAAGCCGGCGCGGATATTCGGGCTAGTTGTTCTAGCTTTTGCGCTGAGCGGGCTGTGGCAGCCGGGACAATCCCATCTGGAGACCACCCGCAGCTTCTTCGGCGTCCACAAGCTTGCGGACTCGGCGGACGGGAAATACCGCCTCCTGTTCCACGGCACGACAATTCACGGCGCTGATCGGATCACGAACGACGATGGCTCGCCGGTGTCTGGCCGCGCGGAGCCGCTCGCCTATTACTATCGCGGCGGCCCGATTTCGGAGACCATTCTTGCTACGCGTGCGGCGCGAGGGCGGCTTCAGGACGTCGCCGCCGTCGGCCTCGGCACCGGCAGTCTCGCCTGCTATCGCGAACCGGGTGAGAACTGGACCTTCTTCGAGATCGACCCCGAAGTCGTGCGTCTCGCACGCGATCCGCAACGGTTCCGTTTTATTTCGAGCTGCACACCCGGCATCCCGGTCGTGCTCGGCGATGCGCGGCTGACGCTGTCGGATTCCAAATCCTCCTATGATCTGATCGTGCTGGATGCATTCTCGTCTGACGCAATCCCGGCGCATCTGCTGACACGAGAAGCCGTGGCCGGCTATCTCGCGCGGCTGAAGCCGCATGGCGTGATCGTGATGCACATCTCGAACCGCCATCTGGAGCTTGCCAATATCGTTGCTGCGGTCGGAGCGAGCGAGGGGCTCGTGACGCTGGTGAAGACCGACGTTTCGGCCAACAGCTTTGCGAAGGACTACAAGTCGAACGCCACGGTTGCCGTGCTTGCACGCGACGCAAATGACATTGCGGGTATTGCGCGTCTTCCCGGATGGGAGAAGGTGTCGGGCGAGGGCGTGCGGCCATGGACCGACGACTACTCCGATTTGTTGAGCGCGATGATGCGGAAGAAGTTCTAGGCGCTGAGCGGCGCGCCAAGCAGCTCTTGAATTAGCGCGAAGGCGGCGATCACCGATCTCCTGCGAACTTCGTCACGTCCAAGATCGCCGAAGCGGCATTCGCGCGCGTGAAAGTTTCCCGTGCGATCGGCCGCTGCCAAGAACACAAGTCCGACCGGCTTTTCGGGCGAGCCTCCGCCGGGACCGGCTATTCCGGTAATCGATACGGCGATGCTGGTGCCTGCGGCGCTGAGTGCGCCTGCTGCCATCGCTTTCGCGCATTCCGCGCTGACGGCACCGTGCTTCGCGAGCAGATCCTTGCTCACGCCCAAAAAGGCCATTTTCGCGTTATTCGAATAGGCGACGAAGCCGCGATCGAACACATGCGACGAGCCCGGACAATCCGTGATTGCAGCGGCGACCAGACCGCCAGTGCAGGACTCAGCGGTCGTGAGGGTTAATCCGAGTTCGCGGCAGAGTTCGAACACGCGAAGTGCGGCTTCGCGTGTTTCCTTGTCGGTCACTTCACGCTCCATGGCAGCCTGACTGTCACGGTCGCCATTGCCGCAATTCCCTCATTGCGTCCGATGAAACCCAAACCTTCGTTTGTCGTGGCTTGAACGCCGACGCGGCCGGTTTCGATCCCACAAATCTCTGCAATGCTTGCCCGCACGGCTTCGCGGTGCGGGCCGATCTTGGGGGCCTCGCAAATCAGCGTGCCGTCGATATGTGCGATCATGCCGCCGCGCGCCTGCACGCGTTCAACTGCGAAACGGACAAACATCGCGGAATCCGCTCCGCGCCATTTCTGGTCGGCGGGCGGAAAATGGTGGCCGATGTCGCCGTCGCCGATCGAGCCCAGAATGGCGTCGGTAATCGCGTGCAGCAGCACATCGGCGTCGGAGTGGCCCGAGAGTTTTTTATTGTGCGGAATTTTCACGCCGCCGAGCGTAACGTGATCGTGGTCGCCGTCGGCAAAAGCGTGCACGTCGTATCCCATGCCGGTGCGCACATCGCCGAGCGCCTGCGCCGCATAGGCGTTGGCGCGTTCGAAATCTTCGGGCGTCGTCAGCTTGCCGTTCAGAATGCTGCCTTCAAATGTCGTAACCGGAACTCCAGCCCATTGCATCAGCGCGGCGTCGTCCGTGAAGTCGTGCAGGTTTTCGGCGGCAGCACGACGATGCGCGGCTAGCAGCGTCTCGAAAGTGAATGCCTGGGGCGTCTGTACCGCGCGAAGCGCGCTACGTTCGATATTGGCTGTGACGTTCCCGTTGCCATCCACCTGCTTGATCGTATCGGAGACAGGGATGGCCGGGATGCTTGCTCCGCTGATCCGCACCGACTGCATCGCTCGGTCGAGCAATGCCTGATCTGCAAAAGGACGCGCCGCGTCGTGGACAAGCACGAAGCGCGGCGCTGCACGCACGAGACTCTCCAGGCCGGCAAGGACAGAGGCCTGGCGTGTCGCTCCGCCGGGGACGGCCGGAAGACACTTCGGCAGACCCGCCGAGGCTCGCTCGAAAGCGGCGACATCCTCGTTACGGATCACGGCCTGAACCGTGCCGACCGCATGATGATCTGTGAATAACCGCAACGAATGGCGCAGCACCGGTTCGCCCCGGATCGGGCGGTATTGCTTCGGGGTTCCGGCTCCTGCACGGGTTCCGCCGCCTCCGGCCACGACCAATGCCGCAAATTCCATATGGAACGACCCCAAAGTCTCGAAATTTGAGGATTCTCTAGCTCATTCCGGCGCATAGGTCCTGTTGGTTGCGATGCAATAAAGCGCTTGCCTCTGAAGTACGCTTGATTAAGATGTGTGCACGAATTTTCGGGCCTATTTTGTGGGCAGGGCATAGTGAACACACCACCGACCAGCAAGAGCCTGCAGATTGGTCCTCATGAGATTGCAGCGCGGGCATTTCTCGCGCCGATGGCAGGGATCACGGACTTGCCGTTCCGGCGGATGGCAACCCGCTATGGCTCGGGGCTCGTGGTTTCCGAGATGATCGCCTGCGAGTGGCTCGCCGGCGGCAGCGCTGAAGCGCAGCTCCGCGCGGAAGGTTCGGGCGTCGGGCTGCATGTCGTCCAACTTGCTGGCTGCGAAACCCGCTGGCTCGCGGAAGGGGCGCGTATCGCCGAAGCCGCGGGCGCGGACATCGTCGATCTCAATATGGGGTGCCCAGCGAAGTCGGTGACGACCGGAGCGGCCGGTGCAGCTCTTTTGCGCGACATCGACAACGCGGTTCGCCTAATCGAGGCGGCGGTCGGGGCTGTCAAAATCCCGGTCACCGTGAAGATGCGGCTTGGCTGGGACGACAGCGCGATCGTCGCGCCCGAGCTTGCGCGGCGCGCGGAAGCGGCCGGTGTCAAGCTAGTGACTGTACACGGCCGCACGCGCCAGCAGTTCTACAAAGGCAATGCAAACTGGCGGGCGATTTCCCGCGTGAAAGCGGCCGTTTCGATCCCGGTCGTCGCAAACGGGGATCTTGCAACCTACGAAGACGCCGCGGCGATGATCGCGGAATCCGGAGCGGACGCCGTGATGGTTGGCCGTGCCGCCCGTGGCCGCCCGTGGCTGCCTGGAAATATCGCGCGCTTTCTCGCGACCGGGGCCCGCGCACCCGATCCCGAGATCGAAGATCAGCGCGACAACCTGATCGAACTCTACGACGCCTGGCTCGGCCAGTACGGTCATGCGCGCGGCGCGAAGGAAGCCCGGAAGCATATCGGCTGGGCGCTGGAGGCCGCAGCGCATGCGGTCAATCTGTCCGCGGATTGGGTGAAGCACTGGCGCGCGCTTTTGCTTGCAGAGAACTCTCCGTCGCACGTGGTGCTCGGCATCCGTGACGCGTTCGATGAACTCGGCTGGAAAGCCGCCGCATGAGAAATGCCCGCGTGGAAAAGCCCTTGACGCAAGTTTCCGGCGCCGCCGATGCGGTGCTCGATGCGCTTCCGCATCCGGTGATCACGATTTCTTCCAGCGGGACGATCGCGAACGCGAACGCAGCCGCGGAAGCCTTCTTCGAAGCCGGCGTACCGGTGCTGCGCCGCCACCGCATCCACGAGATCGTTCCGTTCGGCAGCCCGCTGATCGCGCTGATCGAGCAGGTGAGGGCTCGCAACGCCGCGGTGAACGAGTACCGTGTCGATCTCGGTACGCCGCGGAACGGCGGCGAGCGCGTCGTCGATATCCATGTCGCGCCGATGCCCGATAACCCCGATCAGGTCGTCGTTATGCTGCAGGAGCGCACGATGGCCGACAAGATCGACCGGCAGCTAACGCATCGCGGCGCTGCCCGCTCGGTCACGGCTCTTGCCTCCATGCTCGCGCATGAAATCAAGAATCCTCTCTCCGGCATCCGCGGCGCAGCTCAACTGCTCGAACAATCCGCGGATGACGGCGACCGCGCACTGACTCGCCTGATCTGCGACGAAGCCGACCGGATCGTGAAGCTCGTCGACCGCATGGAAGTATTTTCCGATGAGCGCCCGATCGAGCGCAGTGCCGTGAACATTCATGCCGTGCTGGAGCATGTGAAGAAACTCGCAGCTTCGGGTTTCGCGAGCCGCATCAAATTCGTCGAGGAATACGACCCCTCCTTGCCCCCGGTTTTCGCTAACCGCGACCAGCTCGTGCAGGTGTTTCTGAACCTCATCAAGAATGCGGCGGAAGCGATCGGCGACGCCGACGAAGGCGAAATTCATCTCAGCACCGCGTTCCGGCCCGGCGTGCGGCTCACGGTTCCCGGTTCTTCGACGCGCGTGAGCCTGCCGCTCGAGTTCTGCGTGCGCGATAACGGCCCCGGCGTGCCGGAGGACGTCCGTCCGCACCTGTTCGATCCTTTCGTCACGACCAAGACCAGCGGCAGCGGCCTCGGCCTCGCGCTCGTCGCAAAAATCATCGGCGATCACGGCGGCATTGTCGAGTGCGACAGCCAGCCGAGACGCACGACGTTCCGCGTATTGATGCCTACCTATTCTCAAAACGGCGCGATTGCGCATACGGATCAGTGAGGACGGCGCAAATGCCTTCTGGAAACATTCTTGTTGCTGACGACGACTCTGCAATCCGCACTGTGCTCAGTCAGGCGCTGTCGCGCGCCGGTTACGAAGTGCGCTCCTGCGGCAACGCCGCGACGCTCTGGCGCTGGGTCAGCCAGGGCGACGGCGACCTCGTGATTACCGACGTCGTCATGCCCGACGAGGACGCGTTCAGCATGCTGCCGCGCCTGAAGAAGATGCGGCCGGAACTGCCGGTGATCGTCATGAGCGCGCAGAACACGTTCATGACCGCGATCAAGGCTTCCGAACACGGCGCTTACGAATATCTGCCGAAGCCGTTCGACCTGAAGGAGCTGATCGGCATCGTCGGGCGCGCGCTTTCCGAGCCGAAGAAGACCAATTCGGCATCCTCCAAGCCGGAGGACATGGAGAACATTCCGCTCGTCGGCCGTTCGCCTGCGATGCAGGAAATTTACCGGCTGCTCGCGCGGCTGATGCAGACCGATCTCACGGTGATGATCACGGGTGAATCCGGTACCGGCAAGGAACTGGTGGCGCGCGCGCTGCACGATTACGGCAAACGCCGTTCCGGCCCGTTCGTGCCGATCAACATGGCTGCGATCCCGCGCGACCTGATCGAGGCCGAATTGTTCGGTCACGAGAAGGGCGCGTTTACGGGAGCGAACACGAAGAACATCGGCCGCTTTGAGCAGGCAGAAGGCGGCACGCTGTTCCTCGACGAAATCGGTGACATGCCGATGGAGGCGCAGACCCGTCTGTTGCGCGTGCTGCAACAGGGCGAATACACGACGGTCGGCGGCCGGACGCCGATCAAGTCGGATGTCCGCATCATCGCGGCTACCAACAAGGATCTGCGGATTCTGATTCAGCAGGGTTTGTTCCGCGAGGATCTGTTCTTCCGCCTCAATGTCGTGCCGCTCCGGCTGCCGCCGCTGCGCGAGCGTACGGAAGATGTCCCGGACCTGATCCGGCACTTCTTCACGATCGCCGCGCGGGAAGGCTTGCCGCAGAAGCAGATCGAGAACGCAGCGCTCGAGCGACTGCGACGGTATCGCTGGCCGGGAAACGTCCGCGAACTTGAAAATCTCGTGCGCCGTCTCTCGGCACTCTATCCGCAGGAAGTGATTTCGCTCGCGATCATCGATTCAGAACTGGCGCAGCCCGCCGCCGAGCCGTCGCCGGAGGCCAGCGCGAAAGACGAGTCGCTTGGCGCCTCTACCGAACGGCATCTGTCGAAATACTTCGGCGGCTTCGGCGATAACCTGCCGCCACCGGGCCTCTACCACCGCATCCTCCGCGAGGTCGAGACGCCGCTGATCTCGGCGGCACTTGCGGCGACCCGCGGCAACCAGATCAAGGCCGCCGAGCTTCTGGGGGTGAACCGGAACACGTTGCGGAAGAAAATCAGGGATCTTGATATCCAGGTAATCCGTTCGACCCGCTGAAACCCCGGAATCCATCAAGATGGCTGGTTAGCCACCCAATTTGGCTACCTAGGTCTGTCACATTTTTGCACCAGTGTTGTTAGTATGCACCAGGCCGCCGGGTGGTCCGGTCCTGATCGCAATGCATGACCGACACAATCGCCCCCACCGATAGCGAGCTGCCGGCCCAGTCGGCTCCGTTCCCGAAACCGCCGCGACGGCTGAGCAGTTACTTCGCGCCGTTCATGGTGGTGATGTCGCTGCTTTCGGCGCTGGTCACCTTCCTCGTCCTGACCGGCATGACCCGGATTTCCCCGACCCATAACGTGGTCGTGACGGTGCTGCTCGCGAACGCCGGCATGGTCGCGATTCTGTTCGTCGTCGTCGCGTGGGAAGTCATCAACGTCATCCGCGCGCAACGCAGGGGCAGGGCCGGCGCCCGTCTGCATGGCCGCATCGTTCTTCTGTTCGGCATCGTCGCCGTCGTGCCCGCCATTCTCGTCGCGGTGATCGCGAGCATCACACTCGACCGCGGCCTCGACCGCTGGTTCTCGTTGCGGACACGCGCAATCATCGGCAACGCGCTTACGGTAGCCGAAACGTATGTACGCGAACATGGCTTGAACATCCGGCAGGATCTGGTCGCGATGGCGAGCGACCTGACGCGGATGAAAGAACTCTACGACACCGATCGTACGAAGTTCCGGCAGGTTCTGACGTTTCAGGCGCAGGTGCGCGGCGTGCCAAGCGCCGTGCTGATACGCTCGGACCTTACGGTGCTCGAAAAGGCCGACGTCAATGTCGGGCGCGAGTTTCTCATCCCGCAGAACATCAAGGTCGCGGAAGCGACCGCGCAACAGCCGATCGTGTATGTTTCACCGTCGGCGGATTACGTCGCCGCCATTATCCCGATCATCAATTTCGAGGACACATTTCTCTTCGTCGCGCGGCCGATCGACCCGCGCGTGATCCAGTATCTCCGGCAGACGGAAGCCAACCTGCTCGAGTATCGCGGGCTTGAGCAAAGGCGTTTCGGCGTGCAGATCGCATTCGCGCTGATGTATGCGGTGATCGCGATGATCCTGCTGCTGTCTTCGGTTTGGATCGGCCTCAACTTCGCGAACCGTCTCGTAGCGCCGATCCGCCGCCTGATTACCGCAGCCGATCTCGTCGCTTCCGGCAACCTGTATGTGCAGGTTCCGGTTCGCCAGTCCGAAGGCGATCTCGCCAATCTCGGCGAGAGCTTCAACAAAATGACCTCGGAGCTCCGCGCGCAGAACTCCGACCTCATCCGCGCGCGCGACCAGATCGACGAACGCCGCCGCTTTTCGGAGGCCGTGCTCGCGGGCGTCGGTGCCGGGGTTATCGGCCTCGATGCAGCCGGCAAGATCACTATCATTAATCGCTCCGCGGAGCGGCTGCTTGGCGTCCGGGAAGGCCAGATGACCGGCAAGGATGCAGCCGAAGTCCTGCCCGAGATAGCAGGTCTCATCCGCGAGGCCTTTGCCGACAGTCAGCGCGTGAACGGCACCATCTCCATGTCGCGCGGGGGCCGCGAGCGCACCTTCAACGTACGCGTGACGACCGAGCAGGCCGACGAAACCGAGCACGGCTACGTGATTACGCTCGACGATATTACCGAACTGGTGACGGCGCAGCGCAGTTCTGCCTGGGCGGATATCGCGCGCCGCATCGCGCATGAGATCAAGAATCCGCTGACGCCGATCCAGCTTTCCGCCGAACGCCTGAAGCGCAAGTACGGAAAGACATTGCTTCAGGACCGCGAGATCTTCGAACAGTGCACCGAGACGATCATCCGGCAGGTCGGCGACATCGGCCGCATGGTGGACGAGTTTTCGTCCTTTGCGCGCATGCCCAAGCCCGTGGTGGAATCGCAGGATCTCGCGGAAACGATCCGTCAGGCCGTATTTCTGCAGCGGGTCGGCCATCAGAACATCAAATTCGAAACCGAACTTCCGCAGGGCGTCATGACGGCGCGGTTCGATCGGCGGCTGATCTCGCAGGCGCTGACAAACATTCTGAAGAACGCGGGCGAGGCGATCGAGGCTTTGCCGCAGGACGAACGGGAGAAGGGCCGCATTCTGGTCCGCGCGACCCGCGAGGGCAGCATGATCGCAATCGACGTGATCGACAACGGCCCCGGGCTGCCGAAAGAAAACCGCGACCGCCTGCTCGAACCCTACGTCACGACGCGCGAGAAGGGGACCGGGCTCGGACTCGCGATCGTCGGCAAGATTTTCGAGGAACACGGCGGGCGTATCGAACTGAACGATGCACCGGCCGATTTCGCGGGGGGGCGCGGCGCCTGGATCAGGCTGACGCTCGCAGCAAACGGAACGAATGCCGCGGTCAACGCGGCTGAAAGCAACAAACAGGACGCAGTGAGCTGAAGATGGCGAACGATATCCTTGTAGTCGACGATGAAGCGGACATTCGCGATCTGGTCGCGGGCATTCTGGAGGACGAAGGCTATGTCGTCCGCACCGCGGGCAACGCCGATGATGCATTGACGGCGATCGAAAGCCGGCGGCCGCAGCTCGTGCTGCTCGATATCTGGCTCGAAGGCAGCCGGCTCGACGGCCTCGCGCTCCTCGATGTCATCAAGGCCGATCACCCCGAATTGCCGGTCGTGATGATTTCCGGGCACGGCAATATCGAAACCGCGGTCGCCGCGATCAAGCAAGGCGCATACGACTTTATCGAAAAGCCGTTCAACGCCGACCGGCTGGTCGTGATCGCAAGCCGTGCGATCGAAACCTTGCGGCTGCGCCGCGAAGTGAATTCGCTGAAGCAACTGACCCCGCACGCGCAAGCGCTGGTTGGACAATCCGCCGCGATGAATTCGCTTCGCCAGACCATTGAGCGCGTCGCGCCGACCAACAGCCGTATCCTGATCGTAGGACCTTCGGGCTGCGGCAAGGAACTCACCGCGCGGATGATCCATAATGCCTCGGCCCGCGCGCACGGTCCTTTCGTCGTCATCAATGCGGCGGCGATTACGCCGGAGCGCATGGAGCTTGAGCTATTCGGCACCGAGGGCGACGGCGAGCATCCGCGCAAGGTCGGCGCGCTCGAGGAAGCGGACGGCGGGACGCTGTTCATCGACGAAATCGCCGACATGCCCAAAGAGACGCAGAACAGAATCCTGCGCGTGCTCACCGAGCAGACCTTTCAGCGGCTGAAGGGAAACGTGAGGGTGCAGGTCGACGTGCGCGTCATCTCCTCGACGGCGCGAGACATCGAACAGGAGATCGCGGATGGCCGCTTCCGGGAAGACCTGTTCCACCGCCTGAGCGTGGTTCCGATCCGGGTGCCTCCGCTTGCGGAGCGCCGAGAGGATATCCCCGAACTCGTACAGCACTTTCTCGAGCAGATTTCCATTACGACCGGCCTGTCGAAACGGACGATCGGCGAGGACGCGCTTGCGGTACTCCAGTCGCACGACTGGCCGGGCAACGTGCGCCAGCTTCGCAACAACGTGGAGCGGCTTCTTATTCTCGCGGGCGGCGACGCCCACAGCACGATCACAGCGAGTCTGCTTCCGCCCGACGTCGGTTCGCTGGTGCCGAGCATGCCGAACGGCAACGGCGGCGAACAGCTGATGAGCCTTCCGCTCCGCGACGCCCGCGAAGTATTCGAGCGGGAATATCTCGTGGCGCAGATCAACCGCTTTAGCGGAAATATCTCACGTACCGCGGAGTTCGTGGGGATGGAGCGTTCGGCCTTGCACCGCAAGCTGAAAGCGCTCGGGATCGACGAGCGGGACCGCTAGGCCGGCTTTCCGCAGATGTCGCGCATCGCATACGTGAATGGACGATATCTTCCATTTGGAGAGGCTCACGTTCACGTTGAAGACCGCGGCTATCAGCTTGGCGACGGGGTGTACGAAGTCTGCGAGATCCGGGATGGAGCGCTTGTGGATGAGCGCCGTCATTTCGAGCGGCTATCGCGTTCGCTGGCCGCGCTGCGCATTGTGCCGCCGCTCTCAAGTGAGCCGCTTCGTTTCGTTGTCGCGGAAACCGTCCGGCGCAATCGGGTAAGGGAAGGCCTCGTTTACGTTCAGATCACGCGCGGCGTGGCGCGGCGCGATCATGGCTTCCCGGAGAGGTCGCCCAAAGCGGCTCTTGTCGTGACGGTGCGTGCGCTCGATCGAGCGAAAATCGACGCGAGTGCGAGAACGGGAATTTCCGTCATTACGGTACCGGACGATCGCTGGGGTCGCGTCGACATCAAAACGATAGGGCTGCTGCCGAATGTGCTTGCGCGTCAGGCCGCGAAGGAGGCGGGTGCTAAGGACGCCTGGTTCGTGGATGACGAGGGTTTCGTCACCGAAGGAGCGTCATCGAATGCGTGGATCGTGAAGGACGGTATTCTTCGTACGCGCGAGAGTTCCAGCCGTATCCTTACCGGGATCACCATGATGGTCGTGAAGGAGCTCGCGGCGGACCTCCAGATCAAAGTGGACTTACGAGCCTTTACCGTGGAAGAGGTACGCGCTGCGGACGAAGCTTTCCTCACTTCTGCGACCCAAACCGTGATGCCTGTGGTCCGGATCGACGGCAGTGCGGTCGGGTCCGGTAGACCGGGTCCGCTTACGACCCGGCTGCGAGAAGCGTTCTACCGGAAGGCGGAATTAGGCCGTTCCATAACGTAAGGCGTTGAAATACCTGTAAGAAACAATCGCCAAGTTGTGACGGTACAATCTTGCGCGGCGGCAGGAACGTGCATCTAATAGTCGATACGGACACAAAATGTCCGGGCAGGGTGGCCGGAAAGGGCCATCCCACAAATCGCTCGCCCGAACCAAGAAGGAAAATCCCCATGGCGGCGGAAAGAAACCAGAATCTCCAGGATACCTTTCTCAATTTCGTCAGGAAGAACAAAACCCCGCTTACGATCTTTCTCGTAAACGGGGTGAAGTTGCAGGGCGTCGTGACGTGGTTCGATAACTTCTGCGTATTGCTGCGCAGGGACGGACACGGGCAGCTCGTCTACAAGCACGCGATCTCGACGATCATGCCTGGCGCACCCATATCCTTGTTCGAAGGTACGGACGACAGCATCGCCGCCGGAGACAAGCTCTAGTTGGAGCCCGCAAAACCGAAACGCAGGAAATCGCGGCAGCCGGATAACCCGGCGGCAGGCGAAACGAGTGCGCGCGACGCGACGAGGGTCGTGGTCGTGGTGCCGGTAACTTCGCGCGGCAAGGAGTCGGGCGCGGTCTTCCGCGATCCGCAGGCTCGGCTTGAGGAGGCCGTCGGGCTCGCGGCCGCGATCGAACTGCATGTCGCGCACGCCGGCATTGTTACGCTCGGTACGATCCGTCCCGCGACCTATATCGGCTCCGGCAAGGTCGAGGAAATCGCAGGAATCGTGCGCGCAGAAGACACAGGCGTGGTGTTCGTAGATTGTGCGCTTTCGCCGGTCCAGCAGCGAAATCTGGAAAAGGCGTGGGGCGCGAAAGTCGTCGATCGTACCGGGCTCATTCTCGAAATTTTCGGTGCAAGAGCGCGGACGAAAGAGGGCACGTTACAGGTCGAACTCGCCCATCTGAATTACCAGCGTAGCCGGCTGGTGCGGTCGTGGACGCATCTCGAGCGGCAGCGCGGCGGCTTCGGCTTCCTCGGCGGTCCCGGCGAAACCCAGATCGAAGCGGACAGGCGCCAGATCGACGAGCGCATCATCCGGATCGAGCGCGAACTGGACTCCGTCAAGCGCACGCGCGCACTGCACCGGCAGAACCGCAAGCGCGTGCCGTATCCGGTCGTGGCGCTGGTCGGATACACGAACGCGGGCAAGTCCACGCTGTTCAATCGCCTGACCGCTGCGAATGTCCGGGCGGAGGATCTCCTGTTTGCGACGCTCGATCCGACGCTGCGCGGAATCGAGCTTCCCGGCGGCACCAGGGCGATACTTTCCGATACCGTCGGCTTTCTTTCTGAACTCCCGACGCTGCTGGTCGCGGCGTTCCGCGCGACGCTCGAGGAGGTCATTGAGGCCGATCTTATTCTGCACGTACGCGACATCTCGCATCCGGACACGGCCGCGCAAGCAAGCGATGTACTCGGTGTGTTGCATGATCTCGACGTCGACATCAACGATCCGAAGAAGATCATTGAAGTGTGGAACAAGGCCGACCGGCTGAACGATGAACTACACGAGAAGGCGCGCAACCACATCAAGCGCCTGCCGGATGCGGAGCGCCCGCTGCTGGTCTCCGCGCTTACGGGAGAAGGGGTGGACATGCTGCTCCGGGCGATTGCGGAGAAGATCGCGCATGGATGGCCGGTCGTCGGCTTCGATCTCGATACGGCCGATGGCGCGAACCTCAGCTGGCTGCATCGTCACGGCGAGGTGCTGTCGCAGAATCTGGTGAGCGACAGCCGCCTGCGCGTCGAAGTGCGGCTCGCGCCAGAGCGGGCGGAAGAATTCCAGCGCCGCACGAAACCCAATTCTTCGGCTGCCTGAAGCGGCGGGAACGATGGATCAGGACGGATCGCGTTTTGCGTCTTGCCAGTAGTTTTCAAGGACGTGCAGGGGCGTTTGCTCGAGGGCTGTTCCGGCTTGCTTCGCGCGATGCTCGACCCCGTGAAAGCGCCGCTCGAATTTCGAGGTGGCGCCGCGCAACGCAGCCTCGGCGTCGATGTTGGCGCGCCGCGCATAGTTAACGAGCGAGAACAGCAGGTCGCCGAATTCTTCCGTCTTTTCGTGAGGCGTGGTGGCGGCCTGCAATTCGGAAATTTCCTCTCTAATTTTATCGATTACGCCTTCGACGTCCGGCCAGTCGAAACCGGTTCGTGCGGCGCGCTTCTGGATTTTTTCCGCGCGGGTGAGCGCAGGCAAGGCGAGCGGCACGCCGTCGAGTATGCTTTGCGCACGCTCAGGCTTTTGCTTTCGTTCGTCCGCCTTGATGTTTTCCCAGAGCGATTTGACGTCTTCAGGTGAAAGTCCCCGTGCATCACCGAATACGTGCGGGTGCCGGCGGATCAGCTTTTCCGTGATGGCCAATACAACGTCGCTGAATGCGAAATGTCCGTCTTCCTCGGCCATCCTCGCGTGAAAAACGACTTGCAGGAGAAGATCTCCCAGTTCGTCCTTCAGACCGGCCAAATCCTCCCGCGCTATCGCGTCCGCCACCTCGTAGGCTTCCTCGATCGTATAAGGCGCGATGGTTTCAAACGTTTGCTTGAGATCCCAAGGGCAGCCGGTATCGGGCGTTCGCAGCCGCGCCATGATCTCGAGGAGACGGCCGATGTCACGGGAAGGCAGCATGGATCGGTCTTTCCGGGATTTGCTGGTGTGGACTGTTTTGATTCGCAGAAGACATATTATGGAATATTAGACGACGCCCATCGTGCAGCCGCCGATGGATTTCGATCAAATTTGAATCATTGGCGCCGTCCGATCTTAACCTGCGTCTGTCAGATTACTGTCGCGGGAACTGGTCTGGGGTCGGATTTTTTTTCATGGCAATGGCGGATTTCAAGCGTGGGCCAGCCCGGCTTCGCTGGCTGCTGATTGCCATCGTGGCGTTGGCCGCGTTGCCTGTGTTCGTTCTGTATCTTGCGCGGCTCAGCATGAGCAGCGAACACGCGCTCCAGCAGGCCCGCGAATTTGCAACATCGCTGGCGGTCTCCGGCGCAAGCCAGCAGGAACGCCTGATCTCGAACGCGCGCGGCCTTGCCGAAGCCGTCAGGAATATTCCCGCCATTCAGCAAGGAAAAAACTGCGACAGGATACTCACTGAGATCAACGCTGAGTCGTCCTGGGCAGCATCGCTATTCCTGACCGACAGTCAGGGTGTCGGACTTTGCTCCAGCCGCGACAACGCTCGCGGCATGAACTTCGGCGACCGAAAATACTTCAAGGATGCGCAGCGAACCGGAGATCTTGTGGTCAGTGACGCGATCATCGGCCGGGTCTCGAGGCAGCCGGTGGTGGCGATCGCCGCGCCGATCGGCAAATCGGGACAGCCGGGCGGCGTTTTTGTCGTGGGCGTGGAGCTTAGCTGGATCCCGTCGCTCGCTGATGCAGCCAGCCGGCGCTACAAAGGCTTTGTGCTCGCGATCAATCGCGACGGCGGTTTGGTATCGAAGCTTCAGCGCAGCTCGGGCGTGGTCAACGTCACCGAGGCAGGCACGAGTGACGCAACTATACAGCGCCTGGTGACAGCGCAGACGCCACTCGTTGAAATTGAGGAAGACGGCGTTTCCCGCATCTACGGCGTTGCACATGTGAAGGGCGTGCAGCTCACCGTTGCGGTTGCATTGGACCGCAGCGAAATCCTTGACCCCATCCGCGAGCGCTTCTGGGTCGACCTCATGTGGCTGCTTCTGGTTGCGCTCGGCTCCGCCGGTCTGGCGCTCACCATCGCGGAACTTAGCTTGCTACAAGGTGTCCGCACGCTCATGAACACGGCATTGCGCCTCAAGGCGGGCCGCATGGGCACGCGCGTCACTCTTTCGCCGCGTGTCGCGACGGAGCTTCATGAACTTGCGGCAAGCTTCAATTCCATGATCGCCGAATTCGAGCGGCTTGCCTATCTCGACCGTCTGACGGGGCTGCCGAACCGGCGCTTTCTCGAGCGGCAGATGCTCACGCGCGGCAGCGAGCGCGACAAGCGCGGCAACCTCATTCCCGAGGCCCTGCTCGTCATCGATCTAGACGGCTTCAAGCCTGTGAACGACATCTTCGGCCATGCGATGGGCGACAAGGTGCTGACGGCGGTCGCACGCCGTATTGCTGCGGTAGCAAGCGACCGGGCGACCGTTGCGCGGCTTGGCGGCGACGAGTTCGTTGCCTTGATCGCGCTTCCCGGCGCCGTCGATCCACGCGCGTCGGCCCGCGCGTTCGGCGACGAAATTCGCTGCGCGTTGCATGAGCCGGTCGAAATCGACGGCAACAAGTTTCCGGTCGGCGCAAGCATCGGTCTTGCGCTCGTGCCGCAGGATGCGGAAACGCTCGCGGGCGCGCTCGTGATCGCCGACGCGGCGCTTTACGAGGCGAAACGAAGCGGCAGGAACCGGGTCATCGATCAGGCGCCGTCGCTCGTGTCTGAGGGCGAAGAGGATCAGGACGGTCTTCTGGAAGGCCATTGGACCGGCCTCGATCTGATCGGATACGGGAACAAGACCGCGTAACGAGCAGCGTCTCTGCCCGAAGACTTATACAGATAACCTCATTCCGTCGAAGGCAGGCTCGACGCCTGCGGGCAGCCGCGACTTCAATTCCTCGTAGTCCAGATCGGTATGCAGGTTTGTAAGCACCGCGCGCTTCGGTTTCACGCGGGCGATCCAGGACAGCGTTTCGTCGACCGAGAAGTGACTCGGGTGCGTCCGGTAGCGCAGTGCATCCACGATCCAGAGATCGAGGTCCTCCAGCACGGGAATGCTGGATGGCGGCAGACCGTTCACGTCGCAGGAATAAGCTGCATTTCCGATCAGGAAGCCGAGCGCCTGAGTTGAACCATGCTGCATCGGAAACGGCAGCGCTGTGATCTCACCGCCCTTGCCTTCGATGGTGACCGCGCGGCCTTCGCGAAGCCTGTGCTCCTGAAGGATCGGCGGATAATCGCTGCCCCGTGGCGTTTCGAAGCAATAGCCGAAGCGGCTGTTCAGCAGCGCAGACGTTGTTTCGTCCGCATACACATCGATGCGGCTCCGCTGCACGAGCGCGAGCGGACGCAGATCGTCGATGCCGTGGGTGTGATCGGCATGATCGTGCGAATACAGCACGGCGTCGAGCCAGCTGACTTTCGCGTCCAGCAACTGCTCGCGCAGATCGGGAGACGTGTCGATCAGCACAGTGGTTTTGCCGGCGGCGCTTTCGCGCTCGACCAGCAGCGAGCAGCGGCGGCGGCGGTTCTTGGGATTATCGGGATTACAAGCCCCCCACCCTTGCCCGACACGCGGCACCCCGCCGGACGAGCCGCAGCCGAGAATGGTGAAGGTGTAGGTCATTCCAGAGCTTACGACGTGCGCGGAACCTTGGAGAAGAGGCGGAAGAAGTTATCCGTGGTCTGCGTCGACACCGTCTCGTAGTCGCTGTTCCTCGCAGCAGCCAGCGCGCGGGCGGTATTCGTCACATAGGCAGGCTCGTTCCGCTTTCCGCGATAGGGTTCCGGCGGAAGATAGGGCGCATCCGTCTCGACGAGAATCCGGTCTGCCGGGACCGCTGCCGCGACCGCGCGCAGTGCCTCACTTTTCTTGAAAGTGATGACGCCGGAAAACGAGACGTATCCGCCGAGCGCGACGCCGCGCTTCGCGAGATCGAGTCCTCCCGTGAAGCAATGCAGTACGAAAGGAAAAGCGCCTCTCGCGGATTCTTCTTCCAGGATGCGCGCGACATCGTCGTCCGCCTCGCGCGCATGGATCACCAGCGGCAGCCCGGTTTCCCGCGCGGCAGCGATATGGCGGCGAAAGCCGCGCTCCTGCCCTTCCACGGAACTGTTGTTGCGGAAATAATCGAGACCCGCTTCCCCGATCGCGACAACTTTCGGATCATTCGTGTACTTCACGAGGTCCGCGGTCGTGATGTCGGGTTCCTTGTCGGCGTAGTGCGGATGCGTGCCGATCGAGCAGAAGACGTCGTCATAGGCCTCAGCGATCCCGCGGATTTCCGCGAACTTATGGACCTTGGTGCTGATGGTCACCATCCGCACGATGCCCTGTTCGCGGGCACGCGAAACGATGGCATCGCGTTCGGCCGCGAAGTCCGGAAAATCCAGATGACAATGGCTGTCCACCAGCATCGTCAGCCCTTCTTTTCTTCCTCATCGACGTAACGCGGGAAGATGCCGGCCGGCGCGGGCAGCGGCGTGCCTGCCCTAAGCCGCCCCTTCTCGCCGAGCGATGCGAAGTTTCGCGCACCCTCGGGCACGGCCAGAAGATCGAGCAGCTTCGCGCTTCCCGCAGGAACGAAAGGTTGCGAGAGGATCGCGACCTGGCGCACGACTTCGGCGGTCGTCCAGAGCACGCTTGCCATCTTCGCAGGATCGGTCTTGCGTAACTCCCAAGGGGCGCTCGCGGCGAAATACTGGTTCGCATCGGCCACGACCGACCAGATTGACTGCAACACGAGATGAAGTTGCTGTGTCTTCATCGCTTCGCGTGCGGACTCGAGCAGCGCGTCGGTCGAAACGAGGATTGCCTTGTCGGCATCCGATAGCTTGCCGGGCTCGGGAATCTGCGCGCCGCAGTTCTTCGCGATCATGGACAGCGAGCGCTGCGCGAGATTGCCGAGGTTATTCGCAAGGTCCGCATTGGTGCGGTTCACGATGGCTTCGTGGCTGTAGCTGCCATCCTGCCCGAACGGCACTTCGCGCAGGAAGAAGTATCGGATCTGATCGACGCCGTAATGATCGGCCATCGTGATCGGATCGACGACGTTGCCCGCAGTCTTCGACATTTTCTCGCCGCGGTTCAACAGAAAGCCGTGGCCGTGCACGCTCTTCGGCAATTCGATCCCGGCCGACATCAGAAATGCGGGCCAATAGACGGCGTGAAAACGCACGATGTCCTTGCCGATGATATGGATGTCGGCTGGCCAGTACTTCTTGAAGTTCTCAGCGCCGGTGTCGGGATAGCCGACGCCGGTAATGTAGTTCGTGAGCGCGTCGACCCAGACATACATCACATGGCCTTCGGCACCGGGCACGGGCACGCCCCAAGTCAGCGTGGTGCGCGAGATCGAAAGGTCCTGCAGCCCGGCTTTCACGAAGTTCTCGACTTCGTTGCGGCGGGTTTCCGGCATGATGAAACCGGGATTGTCGCGGTAATGCTTCAGAAGCCTGTCGCCGTAGGCCGAGAGTTTGAAGAAGTAGGTTTTCTCTTCGGTCCACTCGACCGGCGTGCCCTGCGGTCCGCGGCGCACTTTATCCTCGCCGACAACGGTTTCGGATTCCGCGTAGAACGCCTCGTCGCGCACGGAGTACCAGCCGGCATAGGTGCCGAGATAGATGTCCCCGGCTGCTTCCATCTTTTTCCAGATGGCCTTGCTCGCCTCGTAGTGCGCGGGCTCGCTGGTGCGGATGAAGCGGCTGTAGGAAATGTTGAGCTTGTCGCACATCGCCTTGAACAGCGGTGCGTTGCGATCAGCGAGTTCGTTCGGCTTAATGCCTTGTGCCGCCGCGGTCTGCGTCATCTTCATGCCGTGCTCGTCCACGCCGGTCAGAAAGAAGACGTCGTAACCGTCGAGCCGCTTGAAGCGCGCGATCGCATCGGTCGCAATCGCCTCGTAGGCGTGACCGATATGCGGTGCACCGTTCGGATACGAAATCGCAGTCGTTATGTAGAAGCGCGGCTTTTCAGCCATCGAACGAGATTCCTTTTCCCGCGTGGCGGTGTCAGCCGCGGGCCGCTTCGGAGAGCATCGTAAAAACCTGAAACACCAAGGGCTTACGGTCGAGATTGTAGATCTCGGCGGTCGCCGTGGCGCGGCGAACCTTGTCCCATGCCTCGGCAAATCGTGCAAGACGCTCGGCTGGGCCGTCGCCGGTTGCGGCGTCAGCAAGCCAGTCTTCGACGGCTTCGGCAAAAACACCGAGGTTGTCCCCGCGCAGCTTGTCCCCGAGGGCGGCGATGGATGCGGATTCGACTGCGGGCAACCGCGCCAGGAGTTCGCGCGTGAGGTGCATGACTTCGAGCCCGTCTTCGCCGCCAAACAGGAGTGAGAGCGCCCTGCCCACGCTGCCTTGACTGGCCTCTGCGGCGGAAGCGAACTGCGCCTGATCCAGCTCCGGAATTGACTGCGAGAGCGATGCCAGAGCCTGGGCGACCTCGCCGGGCGCGAGGGCTTTCATCGCGAGTCGGCGGCAGCGCGAGCGTATGGTCGGCAGCAGCCGTCCGGGCGTGTGCGAGATCAGGAGAAATAGGGATCGCGCGGGCGGCTCCTCGAGAAGCTTCAGGATCGCGTTCGCGCTCGCCGCGTTCATTTCCTCGACCGCATCGACGATGCATACGCGCCAGCCGCCATAGGCCGAAGTGGAGCCGAAGAACGACGTGATGCGCCGAGTATCCTCGACGCGGATCACCTGCGAGATCGCCTTCTTATCTTCTTCCTTCACGCGCCGAAGCACGAGCAGGTCGGGATGCGAGAGCGATGCAACCTGCCGCGAGGTTGGGTGATCCGCCGCGACAGACAGGTCGCGTGCAGTCGAATTGCCGCCCGACAGCACGAAGCGCGTGAACCTATAGGCCAACGTCGCCTTCCCGATGCCCTGCGGGCCGCCAAGCAGGATCGCATGCGGGAGGCGTTCAGCCTGCCAGGCCGCCAGCAATTCGGCTTCCGCGTCTGCGTGCCCAAAGAAATCGAAGCGCTCCCGCGGATGCGGAGCGCCGAGCAGACGGTCACCTTCTACCGGATCGGATATCAACTTGCGGCCCTCGATGCGGTCGCGGTTCCGCGCGGTTGCAGCAGGCGCTCGATGACAGTGAGCCAAATCCTTGAGGCGACCGTTTCCGGCGACTGCGTGGCATCGATCACCACGCAACGCTGCGGCTCGTCGCGCGCGAGCGAAAGAAACGCTTCGCGCAACTGGATATGGAATTCGATGTGTTCGGACTCGAAGCGGTCGCGCACTTGTCCGCGTTTTTCGACCCTCGCGAACCCGACCTCGACCGGAACATCGAGGATGAAGGTCAGGTCTGGCATCGCGTCCCGCACGGTCACGCGCTCCAGCGCCCGGATGACCCTACGATCGACGTTGCCGAGTTCGCCCTGATAGACGCGCGTGGAATCGATGAAGCGGTCGCAGATCACCCAGGCGCCGCGCGTGAGCGCGGGCTTAATCGTTTGCTGCACGTGGTCGTCGCGGGCGGCAGCGAAAATCATGGTTTCCGCCGTGGGGCCGAGCGGCTTGACCAGTCCGCTCAGCAGGAGATGGCGCATGGCTTCCGCGCCGGGCGAGCCGCCGGGCTCGCGCGTCGTCACGACCTCGATGCTGCGAATACGCAATCGATCGGCGAGCAGCGCGACCTGTGTCGACTTGCCAGAGCCCTCTCCGCCTTCGAAGGTTATGAAACGACCGCGCATCCCGCAGCCTTACTAGGCAGGCCGCTCTCGATCAATCGAGGATCAGTACAGTCCACGGCCCGTAAGCGACGCGGGCGAATAGGAGGCCGGTGCGGACGCCGGAACGGCCGGAGTACGTGCGTTCACGGCCGTCGCATGCCGGATCGGCGGCGCGGGCTGGTGTTGGACACCTTGAGGAACCGGCGGCTGCTGGACGAATGGCCGCTGCTGCGCGATCCGCACCTGGGACGGCGCCGGCGCGGGGCCGTTGTCGCGCAATGTTGCTGCAAGCTGGACGTCGTCGGAGCCTTCGATTTTCGCGCGGCTCACATACTCGACCCGCACGCGGGCGGTTCCCTTGTGGCGAAAGTCGAGCATTTCGGCTGCGCGCGACGACAGATCGATCACCCGATTGGCGTGGAACGGGCCACGATCGTTGACGCGTACGATCAGCGACTTTCCGTTCGTGAGATTGGTCACGCGCACATAGCTCGGCAGCGGCAGCGTCGGATGCGCCGCTGTGATCGAGCGCATGTCGAAGATTTCGCCGTTCGAAGTAAGGCGGCCGTGGAAGGCATCGCCGTACCATGAGGCGATGCCGTCGGCGCGATAGTTCGGGTTCTCTTCTGGATAGTAGGTGACGCCTGCAATCACGTAAGGCTTGCCGACGTGGTAGCGGCCCGTGCCTTTCGGAATGTCGTCGCCGTCCTGATATTTTCGCGGACTAGCCGTGACGCCGTATTTGGAGTCGGTGCCCGTGGTCTTGCAGTTGGCAAGCGTCAGCGCGGCCATGACGATCACCGTCACGCGCCCGCCCGCTTTTATCGCAGAAGAAAACCTCCGCCCCATCCGCCGCCGCTACGCATTACACGGGGGCTTACTGCCCCTTTCCCGGCTTTATCGCCGCGAATGGCTACCAAATCGGGGCAGGTTTCAGACGATCGGAAAGTTTGGTTAAAAGTTTCTGCGCCGGGCTGAAACCGCCGTTCGCGAGGCTGCAAGTGCGCGGGTTACAGCGGAAGCCGCCAGCCAAACCCGCTATTCAGATAGGTCAGAATGCCGAGCACGAAGATCGCCGCCATTGCGAGAAGCAAGGCGCCTGTAGCGGCCGTTGGGCGACGATCCGGCGCTGCGTAGCGGATCGGCCTCTCGACGTAGCGGTAGGTGAGCCAGGCAAGCGGCAGCGCAAGAAGTGCGATCAGGAGCCGCGAAAGCGTCGTGAGGCCGCTATCCCACGAATATTCGGCCAGCGACAGCAGCGGCCAATGCCAAAGATAGAACGGATAGCTGATCAGACCGATCGCGACCAACCCGCGATTGCTGAGCAGGCGATTCACCGCAGCACCCGGCCCCGACGCGATGAGCAGCGCGGTGCCAGCGACGGGGAGCAAAACCCAGAACCCTGGAAACATGTGCTGCTTGGTCAGCACAACAATAGAGACCGCGATCAGCGCGAGCCCAACCCACGCCTTCGCATCGTTCAAAGACCGGGACGCCTTCTCCGTCGAGAGCGCAATGTACAGCCTCGCGCGCGCCGGCGTTTCGCGCGCATAAGCGCCGGCGAACGCAAGTGCGCTTCCGGCCAGCAACTCCCAAAAACGGGGGAACGGCAAGTAGAAGGCGGCCTCTGTCAGGTCGAAGGTGAGAACGATGTTCAGCGCGAATGAGATGAGAACCAGTGTTGCCGTCACACGCGCGATCCGGGTCCAGCGGCCGAATACCGCCAGAACTATCAGCGGCCAAACGAGATAATACTGTTCCTCGACGCCGAGCGACCACAGGTGAAGCAATGCGTCGATTTTCACATCATGGTCGCTTGCCGCCTGGTCCCGCCAAAACATGAAATTCGGAACGAACGCAGCGCTGGAGGCAAGATGTCTGCCGAGTACTTCGAAATCATCGGGAAGCAGAAGCAGCCAGCCTGCTACCCAGGCCGCCGCCATGACAAGCAGCAAAGCAGGAAATAAACGGCGGATTCGGCGCGCGTAGAATGCGATGAGATCGAACCGGCCGCTACTTAGGTCAGCCAGAATGTTTCCCGTGATCAGATACCCGGAGATAACAAAAAACACATCGACGCCGATAAAGCCGCCGGTGACCGCTGACGGAGCCGCATGCGAAACGACGACGGCGATCACGGCGATCGCGCGCAAGCCATCGATGTCCGCGCGATAGGATGAGGTCTTTTCTTGCATGGAGGATCGGGCGAGGAAGGCCTGCAACCCCTTCGCTCGGGGCGCGATTATCGGGGTGTGAAGCTCAGCGGCGTCGTACCGTTCTACGCCGTTTTGATCCTACGAACACACGATTACACAGGTCGCGGTTCGGCTGGCAATTCGCTAGTTGTTCTTTTGGAAAAGTCTGCTAAGTGCCTGAATTGCCTCACGCGGAGAGGTGGCCGAGTGGTTTAAGGCAGCGGTCTTGAAAACCGCCGTGCCTGAAAGGGCACCGTGGGTTCGAATCCCACCCTCTCCGCCAGCTTGCTCACGCCGCCTTGGCCTCCCCGTGGTCCCACAAAATCCGGTTGATGAACCCCGCTGTCGCGGCGAGCGTTTCTGCCGGCTTCTCGCGATGCGGAGCGTGCGCGGCATCTTCGATGACGACGTGATCGACCGGGCAATAGCATTCGCGCTCGGCGAACCGCACTTGCTCCATCGTCGCGTAAGGGTCGTTCTCGCCCTTCACGATGAGAACGGGAACGCGGATGTGGATCAATTCCTCGCGCAGATCGAGTACGCGGCCGAAGCCCGGGTCCAGCCACGCGCCGCTCCAGCCGAGAAAAGCGTTGTCCGGGTCGTTGTGGTGCCGCGCGAGTTTTTCGCGAAGGCCGCTCGTCTCGTACTCCGCGGTGATCTTGCGGATGGATTTCAGATTGAATTCCTCGACGAAGAAATGCGGCTCGATCAGCACGAGCCCGCGTATGCGATGGTCCTGCATACTTCCGGCATAAGCCGCTGCAATCGTGCCGCCGTCACTGTGACCGACCAGAATGCCGCGTTTAAATCCGATCTTTTCGAGGAGCTTCGGCAGCAATTCTTTTGCCTCACGCTGCATGAAGTCGAGCGGACGCGGCAGCTTTGCAGGATCGGACTTGCCGTAGCCTGCGCGCGAATAGGCAAAGACGCGCGTCTTCGTCGCCTTGGCGAGCGCCGCCGGAAAGTCGCGCCAGATCGATACCGAGCCGAGACCTTCGTGGAGCATCACAAGGATCGGGGCGTCTGCGGGAGCGCCGCCGAACCACGCGCATTCGAGCTTCACGCCGCTGATTTCGATGAAGTCCGTCATTTCAGCTCCGCCGCCTGCGCCCGAGGTCGTTGATGATTTCACGCGCCGCATTGTGGCCGGGGGCGCCGGTGACGCCGCCGCCCGGATGCGTGCCGGAGCCGCACATATACAGGCCGGGAACGGGGCCGTGGTAATTCGCGTTGCCGAGCGCGGGACGCGCGGAGAACATCTGACCGAGATCGAGCGCGCCGTGAAAAATGTCGCCGCCGACAAGACCGAAGGTGCGCTCCAGATCCAGCGGCGAAAGGCTTTGCCGCGCAATCACCGACGCTTTGAAATTCGGCGCGTAAGCGTTGACGGTTTCGATCATGAGGTCGGCGACCGCCTCGCGGTGATCGTCCCACGATTTGCCGTCCGGCAGCTGCGGCGCGACGTGCTGACAAAACAGGCTCGCAACGTGTTTCCCTTCCGGCGCGAGCGTATCGTCGAGCGTCGATGAAATCACCATCTCGACGATTGGTTCTCGAGACCAGCCGCGCAAGCGCGCGTCGAAAAAAGCCTGCTCCATGTAGCGTAGCGACGGCGCCATGATGATGCCCGCGGTGTGGTGCTCGGCGAGTTGCTTGCCCGGCAGACACTTGAAGTCGGGCAATTCGGAAAGCGCCACATTCATGCGGAACGTGCCGGAGCCTACGCGCCAGCTTTCCATGCGCTTGCGGAAATCCGGAGGAAGCACGCCCGGGTCCATCAGTTTCAGGTAGAGCAGCTTCGGATTGAGGTTGGAGACGATCGCGCGGCCGCGAAACACTTTACCGTCCTCGGTAACCGCCCCCACCGCCTTCCCCTTCTCGATCAAGATTTCCTTCACGGGCGCGTCGAGGCGAATTTCAACGCCGTCCGCGGCAGCGGATTTCGCCATGGCCTGCGTGATGGCGCCCATGCCGCCGATGGCGTGTCCCCAGACACCCTTCTTACCGTTCACTTCCCCGAAGCAGTGATGCAGGAGCACATAAGCGGAGCCCGGCGTATAGGGGCTCGCGTAGTTGCCGACGATGCCGTCGAAGCCGTACACGGCCTTGATCGGATCGCTCTCGAACCAGCCATCGAGAAAATCGCCCGCGGAATTCGTGAAGAGATCGAGCAGCGCGCGCTGTCCCCTGAGACCGAGCTTGCGCAGGCGGTTGGCGAGCGAACCTGCGCGGATCAATTCGGGAATGGCGGAGAGCGGGCTGCCTTCGACGATGTTAGGCGGCGTCTGCAGCACGAGTTCGCGCAGGACATCCGCCACGAGATCCAGCTCGGCGGCATAGTCGTCGAGTTTTGTCGCGTCCTTCGCCGAGAATTTCGCGACTTCTTCTGCCGTCCGGCCTGCTCCGGTCTTGAGATAGCGCCCGTCGGGTAGCGGCAGGAAATTCGAGACCTTGCGCTCGACGATTTTCAGGCCGTGCGCATGGAGGTCGAGGTCGCGGATCACCTTCGGATTTAGGAGCGAGACCGTGTAGCTCGCCACCGAGTTCCGGAACCCGGGGTGAAATTCCTCGGTAACGGCCGCCCCGCCCACGATCCCGCGGCGCTCCAGCACCACGACCTTCAAGCCCGCTTTCGCGAGATAGGCTGCACAGACTAGGCCGTTATGGCCACCGCCGACGATCACGGCGTCATAGGGGGTCTGATCGCTCAATATTCACCCGGTATTTGCATTTGCCGGCCTGAATAGGCCACAAAGCGCCCACATGTGAAACCCGCGCGCGGCCAATTCGGCTTGCTGCGCCCGAACCCTTCGAGAATGAGCGAAAACCCCACTCCCCGTGTGAGCTTCGTGTCGCTCGGCTGCCCCAAGGCGCTGGTCGACTCCGAACGCATCGTGACCCGGCTCCGCGCCGAGGGCTACGAGCTTTCGCGCGAGCACGAAGGTGCGGATGTGGTGCTGGTCAATACCTGCGGCTTTCTCGACAGCGCCAAGGCGGAGAGCCTGGCTGCGATCGGCGACGCGCTGGCGAAAAACGGCAAGGTGATCGTGACCGGCTGCATGGGTGCGGAACCTGAAAGCATCCGCGCGGTGCACCCTTCCGTACTCGCGGTCACCGGCCCGCAGCAATACGAGGCGGTTGTCTCGGCGGTGCATGAAGCGGTGCCGCCGAAACACGATCCGTTTCTCGATCTCGTGCCCGAACAAGGCATCAAGCTCACGCCGCGCCACTACGCCTATTTGAAGATTTCCGAAGGCTGCAACAACCGCTGCACCTTCTGCATTATTCCAAAACTGCGCGGCGATCTCGTGAGCCGTCCGGCGGCGGACGTTTTGCGTGAAGCAGAGCGGCTCGTGAAGGCGGGGGTAAAGGAACTGCTCGTCATTTCGCAGGATACTTCGGCCTACGGCATCGATATCAAATTCGCGGAGAGCAAATTCCGCGAACGCGAAGTGCGCGCGAAATTCGTCGACCTCGCGCGCGAGCTGGGCGAACTCGGAGCTTGGGTGCGCCTGCATTATGTCTACCCCTACCCGCATGTCGACGACGTGATGCCGCTGATGGCCGAAGGCAAAGTGCTGCCTTATCTCGACATTCCGATGCAGCACGGCAGCCCTAGCGTCTTGAAGCGCATGCGCCGCCCCGCCTCGCAGGAAAAGCAACTCGCGCGGGTCGCGAAATGGCGCAACGAAGTGCCGAACCTCACCCTGCGTTCGACCTTCATCGTGGGCTTCCCGGGCGAGACCGAAGAGGAATTCGCCGAACTGCTCGCCTTCCTCGAAGAAGCGCAATTGGACCGCGTCGGCTGTTTCAAGTTCGAGCCGGTTCGCGGCGCGCCGGCGAACGATCTCGATAATCCGGTGCCCGAAGAAGTGAAGTCGCAGCGCTACGCGCGCTTCATGGAAACCCAGCAGAAAATTAGCGCGAAACGTCTGCGCGCGAAGGTCGGCAAACGCGAGCCGGTCATCATCGACAGCGTAGCCGGAAATACAGCGATCGGCCGCACGCGCGGCGACGCGCCGGAGATCGACGGCGTCGTGCATGTATCTAGCCGCAGACCCCTGAAGGTCGGCGAGATCGCTACCGTAAAGATCGAGAGTGCAGAGGCCTACGACCTGCACGGAACCGTCGCTGGATTCTGATCAGGTCCGGTAGGCCATCCGGAAGCCGCCCCAGTGCTTGCCGAGCACGCGGATCGGCGCAACGATTTCCCACATCATCACAATCTGCCCGCCGCCCATGTCGCGCGGATAATACTGGATCATGTAGGGCCGGGTGTTGCGCGCCGCCGAAAGACCCGCGCGGTCGTCGAACACCCGCTTGTTGCGGCAATTCGCCGTGTTCCACTCCGGCTCGCCCGGACGCTGCGGAAGGGAATACTTTTTGTTGTGCACCGGGAGGTAGGCGTTACGGTCGACCGCCGCGCAGAAAACCATGCGGCTGTCGCTGGAAAGCAGCGGCTCCTGAATCGGCCACAGCTCCTGTTCGAGCGCTGCGACGTACCCGGTCTCGAACTGCTGCGGATTGGTGCCCGGGATCGGCTCGTACTGGTTGTTGAACATGACCTGCGACGAGACCTTGCCGGTCTCAATCAGGCGCTCGATCGCGGCCCCCACTTTGTTCGCTGTGGTCACCGCAAGATCGATGAACTCGCGATTGTCATGCCTGATCTTGTCTAGTTTGCCCTTGAGTGCTGCCGCGCACTCGCTCGGCAGGTCGAAGAACGCACAGTGAATGCCGAGGTCGGTACGGTTGACGACGCGCGCCGCGATATTGCCGACACCCGGAATATCGACATGAATGTTCTCGCCGATACGAAGGTTCAATGCATCCGCAGCTTTCAGGAGGACGCCGCCATCGCCGAGATCGACGGTCTTCGTGCTGGCTTTTACACCGGCGGCCGTGACGCTCACATCCCAATCGCAGGGCAAGCGGTCATGCTGGCGGCGGTCACCGATTTCCGTCGCACGCAGAAAAATGCTCAGCCGCTTCCGCAGGCTCGCCGCAAGGTCAGCAGCGGTATGCGCGGACTGATCGATCTGGACGCTCTCCGTGCGCGCGCTTTCGGCGGCCTCGCGGATGTTCTGCACCCGCTCCGTGACCGTGCCGATGAAATTCGAGTTGTCGGAGGCGTTTACTGAAAGCTCGGCCGTGGTCGCGACCTGCTGCTCGACGGATGACGATACGCTTGCGAACAGCGGCCGGATTTCCTCGATGACGCGCGCGATCTTCGCGAGCATCGTCATCGATTCATCGGCATCCTTGCGGAGCGCCTCGATCTTCGACGTGATTTCGGAAATGGCCTGCTGGGTTTCCGCGGAGAGCGCCTTCACCTCGTTCGCGACAACCGCGAAGCCGCGTCCCGCATCGCCGGCGCGGGCGGCTTCGATTGAAGCGTTCAACGCCAGAAGATGCGTCTGTTTCGCGATCGTGGAAATAAAGGTGACGACCTTGCCGATTTCCGCCGACGAATTTTGCAGCCGCTCGACCTGCCGCCCGGTGGCGCTGGCAGCCTCACTCGCCTCGCCTGCGAGATCGTTGGCCTTGTGGATTTGGCTCGAGATCAGGGTGGAGGATTGAGCAAGCTGCTCCGTCGCAGTGGCGAAGGCATTCACATTGGATTCGGCGACCGCGACCTGCTCGGAAAGATCGGCAGCCGAGGCGTTGATCGCTTGCAGCGAACCGCTCGCGCTGCTGACGCCTTCATGCACATTCTTCGCGGCGTCGCCGACCTTGAGCATGAGCACGCCGAGGTCCGCTTCGAGCAGGTCGAGGGACTCGCGGACGCGGCTCAACGCATCGTCGCCGCTGGCGGACACCACGGTCTGCTCGCCACCGGCAACGGAATTGGCTCCGTCAGCAGTTCTTAATATCGCGTGCGCCACGAATCAGCGTTTCCTATCCCCATGCGAAGATAGGCTGATTCGCGTTCAGCACATTGGCCTTTTGGACTAGCGCAATGAAAAATTGCCGATTTTCAAGGCAGCAGCACGGTCTGCCCGGTGGTGTTGCGGCCTTCCAGATCGCGATGCGCCCGCTCGACTTCCTTTAGCGGGTACGTCTGGTTGACCTGGATCTTCACCTTGCCCTTCTCGATGACCTTCATCAGGTCCTTCGCACCCGCTTCGAGTTCCTTCCGCGTTGCGAAGTAGTGGGCCATGGTTGGGCGGGAGACGATGAGTGAACCCTTGGTCGCGAGGATGCCGAGGTTCACGCCGTCGACTGGCCCGGACGCATTGCCGTAGGTCGCCAGCATGCCGCGCGGCTTGAGGCTGTCCAGCGAGCTCATGAAGGTCGACTTGCCGACGCCGTCATAGACGACGTCGCACTTCTTGCCCTTCGTAATTTCGGCGACCCTCTTCGCGACGTCCTCTTCACGGTAGAGGATCACGTGGTGGGCGCCATTCTTCTTTGCGAGTACGGCTTTATCCTTCGAACCCACGGTTGCAATAACGGTCGCGCCGAGCGCCCGCGCCCACTGGGTCAGGATCTGGCCCACGCCGCCCGCAGCGGCATGCACAAGCACGGTGTGGCCCTTCTTCACCTTGAAGAGCGAGCGCAGGAGATACTGCGCCGTCAGCCCCTTCAGCATCATCGCGGCGGCGACCTTGTCGCTTACCTTCTTCGGCAGCTTGATGAGCTTGTCGGCCGGGACGTTCCGCTCTGACGCATAGGAGCCGGGCACGGTGCCGTAGGCGACGCGGTCGCCCTTCTTGAGGCCCTTCACGCCCTTTCCGAGCGAAACCACAACGCCGGCGCCTTCGTTGCCGGGTGTGAACGGGTAAGCGGCGGGCTTGTAGAGACCGGTGCGGAAGTAGGTGTCGATGAAATTGAGGCCGATGGCCGTCTGCTTGATGCGGACTTCGCCCGGACCCGGCTCCGGCAACTGAATCTCTTCGTACTTCAGAACTTCCGGCCCGCCATGCTGATAGACCCGTACCGCAAACGCCATTTCATCCTCCACAAGTGACCGCATAGGGCGGTCGTTTTTCTAGCTGTTCTCTTTGTCCCATACGAGGGCGGGGACGCGCAAACGGCGTTGGCTAGCGCCCGCCAGAGATGCGTACGTTGGTGCCCACGACATACGAGGCCTGATCCGACAGCAAATAGAGGATGGCCTCGGCCACCTCCTGTGCCTTGCCCTCGCGGCCCATAGGGATCATCGACCGCAGCCGGGCGATCCGGTCGGGCTGCCCGCCCGTCGCGTGGATCTCGGTATCGATTAGCCCGGGCGCAACGGAGTTGACGCGAATGCCTTCTGCGGCGACTTCCCGCGAAAGCCCGATCGTGAGCGCGTCGATCGCGCCTTTCGACGCGGCGTACCAGACATATTCGCCGGGTGAGCCGAGCGTGGACGCCATCGAGCCGAGGTTCACGATCGCGCCACCCTCTCCGCCGTACTTCGTCGACATGCGCTTCACGGCCTCCTGCGCGACGAGCATCGCACCCGTGACGTTCACATCCACGACCTGGCGCATCATCGCGGGGTCGGATTCCGCGAAGCGTCCGGCCTTGCCGGTAATGCCCGCATTGTTCACGAGATGCGTGAGCTTGCCGAACTTATCGACTGCCTCGAACATTTTCCAGATATCGGATTCGACCGCCATATCGCCCTGAATGGCGATGCCGCGCGCGTTACTTTTTTCGATATCGGCGACGACTTCGTTCGCGGCCTTCTCGTTACCGAGATAGTTGATCGCGACGTCATAACCCTGACGCGCGGCCATGCGCGCAGTCGCAGCCCCGATACCGCGGCTGCCGCCCGTGATCAGCAGAATTTTCTTGTCCATGATCCCTACTTCGCCTTCTTCCTTTTCTTTCCGCTCGTTCGGGCGGCTGCAACCGCAGTCTTTGCCTTGCGGGCATTCTTCCGCATCGCGATGTTCACGCCTTCAACAAGACCCGCGAAGGCCATCGAGAAGTAGATATATCCGCGCGGGATCTTGAAGCCGAGGCCGTCGGCTACCAGCGCGACACCGATCAGAAGAAGAAACGCAAGCGCCAGCACCTTCGTGGTCGGATGCCGCGTGATGAAATCCGAGATCCATCCCGAAGCGAGATACATCACAACGATCGCGATCAGCACGGCAATCACCATGATCTCGATGTCGTCCGCCAGACCGATCGCGGTGATGATCGAATCCACGGAGAAGACCATGTCGATCAGGATGATCTGCGCGATGATGGACCAGAATGCGCCGGAGGCAGCGGCCGTCTTGCTCGGGCCGTTCTCGCCCTCGACCGCGCTGTGAAGCTCCTGGGTCGCCTTTACGATCAGAAATACGCCGCCGGCGAAAAGAACGACGTCGCGCCAGGAGAAATCGCGTGTGAACAGCGAGAAAACCGGCTCCTTCAGCGCGATGATCCAGGTCAGCAGAAACAGGAGCGCGATGCGGAAGACGAGCGCAAGGCTCAAGCCGATCTGACGCGCGCGTTTCGCCGCCTGCTTGCCGAGCCGTTGCACCAGAAGCGAAATGAAGATCACGTTGTCGATGCCGAGAACGATCTCAAGCACGATCAATGTTACCAGTGCGACCCATGCGGACGGATCGCCGATCCAGTCGAATACGGGAATGCTCATGTGCTGCGGATCCGCAATATCCCTGCGCCGAGAAAGTATACCGCTAGCACCAGGAGCCCGATCCAGACAGGCTGCGGCGGGGATAGGTCGTATGCAAGCGCTGCCAGCGCGAGCGCGATCCAAGCCGCCAACAGCGGGATCGTCAGCATACGCAGCCGTGTCACACGAAACGGATGGACGAACGGAACGGGAATGAAGGTCAGCGCGCAAAGCAAGGCGATTATTCCGAGCGCGATCCCGGGCGCTGGCTTGCCGATCAGCAGATAGAACACGACCAGGTTCCATGCGGCCGGAAAGCCCCTGAAGAAGGCGTCGTCCGTTTTCATTCGCCCGTCAGCGAAATAGAGCGCACTCGCAATTGCGATGGCCGCACCCGCGACGAGGTCGAGCGGCGCGGGAATAAGGCCGCTAAGGATCAGCGCATAGACCGGCACGAGCACGTAAGTCAGATAGTCGACGACAAGGTCCAGTACGTCGCCAGACCAGTGCGGAAGCACTTCCTTCACGCTCAGGCGCCGTGCCAGCGGGCCGTCGATGCCGTCAACCAGAAGTGCGACGCCGAGCCACAGAAACATCTCCGTGAACTGCCGCCCGTGCGCCGCCATCAGCGCAAGCAGGCCGAAGCCCACGCCCGACGCCGTCAGCACATGCACTGCGAATGCGCCCGCGCGATGGGTGAGGCTATAGTTTCGACCCGGCGACATTTCGACATGTCAGCATTTCGGCGCGAAGTCCGCTAGACTGCGGCTATGGATCGAAACGCATCGGCATCGGATGCAATCGTTGTGGGCGGCGGCCCCGCGGGATTGATTGCGGCTATCGCGCTGGCGCGTGAGGGCGTGCAGACCACCCTGCTCGCACCCAAACCTCCGCACACGGATCATCGCACGACCGCCCTCCTCGGCAGTTCCGTCGATATTCTGAAAGATCTCGGCCTTTGGGCGCTCATCGAGCGAACGGCGGCCCCGCTCCGCAAGCTGCGTCTTGTCGACGGCACGAGGCGCTTGATCAGGACGCCGGAAGTGTTGTTCGAGGCTATGGAAATCGGTCTCGATGCCTTCGGCTACAACATCGCGAACGATGCTCTTCTCTCCGTCCTGCGCACAAATCTCGATAGCCCGCGATTGCGCATCGTCGAGCAGACGGCGAAAAATGTAAGCATCGACGAAGACCTTGCGCATGTAACGCTTGCCGATGGCAGTTTTCTCGGAGCTCGCCTGATCGTCGCGGCAGACGGCCGCAATTCCCTTTGCCGGCAGGCAGCGGGAATCGGCACGAGCAAGCGGCCCCTGTCGCAGCACGCCGTCGCATTGAACCTGTCCCACTCGCGGCCCCATAACGACGTCTCGACCGAGTTTCACACCGAGAGCGGTCCCTTCACGCTGGTCCCGCTTCAGGGCATGCGATCGAGCCTCGTCTGGGTATGCCGCGCGCAAGACGTAGAGAGACTGCGTGGGGCGACGCCGGACGAGCTTTCCCGCGAGATCGAGGAGAAGTCTCGCTTTCTCCTTGGTGAAGTCCGCGTGGACGGGCCGCGCGGCATCTTCCCGCTCGGCGTGGAGATCGCGGATCGATTCGCGGATAATCGGGTCGCGCTGGCCGGAGAATCCGGTCACGTCATTCCTCCGATCGGTGCGCAGGGATTGAATCTTGGCATTCGTGATGCCGCCGAGATCGCGCGGCTCGCAGGCGAAGCGCTCAGGCAAGGCGATGACCCCGGGTCGAAATCGGTGATCGCCGCCTATGATCTCAACCGGCGCGGTGACATTCGAAGTCGCGCGGCGGCGGTTGAACTGCTTGGCCGCTCCCTGCTCACGGAATTTCTACCCGTGCATCTCGCCCGCAGTGTGGGGCTCGAAATTGCGTCTCGAGTCTCTCTGCTCCGCCGGAATTTGATGCGCGCAGGCGTGGGCAGCGCCGCAAATCGGGAATAAATCGCTGAAGTTCCAGCGATCCTGCATCCGCGCGGAACCATTTTCGCACCCTTGCGTCTTGATCCGAGGGGTATCTCCGCACATTGTGATCCGCGTCACACGCGAAACCGGTCAGAATGCGCTGATCGACTGCACCATCGCCGCCCTTCAATGAGGCTTCGCCATGACCGCGCCGGCTGCAACGCCAACGACCGAGCATCTTCTTCGAGAGTACCGTCGCGTACGCGCAGACACGGAGCGGCTCGCCGCGCCGCTTTCTCCGGAAGATCAGATCCTGCAATCGATGCCTGACGCGAGCCCCGTCAAGTGGCATCGCGCGCACACAACATGGTTTTTCGAGGCCTTCGTACTCAAGCAGTTCGATCCGGATTACCGACCGTTCGATGAGCGCTTCAATTTTCTCTACAACTCCTACTACGAGGCCATGGGCGCACGGCATCCGCGTCCGCAGCGCGGGCTGTTGAGCCGCCCATCGGTCGAGGAAGTCGGGCGCTATCGCGGGCATGTCGATGGCGCGATGGAAAAGCTGATCTCGCGGGATGCGGGCAACAGGCAAAGCGAGCTTTCGACGCTGATTGTGCTCGGCTGCCATCATGAGCAGCAGCATCAGGAATTGTTACTCACCGATGTGCTGCATCACCTCTCCTGCAACCCGATCAAGCCGGCCTATATCGAACGCGAGCCGGACGAACCGGCGCAGGCGGCACCGGCGAAGTTCGTCGAATTTCAGGGCGGCCTCGTCGAGACGGGCTTCGAGGGCGAAGGTTTTTTCTACGATAACGAGGGCCCGCGTCACAAAACCTATCTCCAGCCGTTCGCGATCGCCGACCGTGCCGTTACCAACGGCGAGTGGCTCGAATTCATGCGTGACGGCGGCTACGAGGACGTCACGCTGTGGCTTTCGGACGGCTGGTACAAGTGCGGCGAGGAAGGCTGGCGTGCGCCGCTTTACTGGGAAGAGCGCGAGGGCGAATGGCATTCGATGACGCTCGGCGGACTGCATCCAGTCAATCCTGCCGCGCCGGTCGCCCATGTCAGCTATTACGAAGCCGATGCTTTCGCGCGCTGGGCCGGCAAGCGTCTTCCGCTCGAAGCGGAATGGGAGGTCGCCGCGGCGGGGCTGCCTGTTAAAGGCAACACCGTCGGTACGGGCGCGCTGCGTCCGCTGCCCGCGCAGCCGAACGGCGTTCAACTGCATCAGATGTTCGGGGACGTGTGGGAGTGGACCGCAAGCCCCTACCAGCCATATCCGGGATTTCGCGCGGTGCCCGGCGCCGTCGGCGAATACAACGGCAAGTTCATGGTGAATCAGTTCGTGCTGCGCGGCGGCTCGTGTGCGACCCCGGAAGGACATATCCGGCCGACCTATCGCAACTTCTTCTATCCGCATCAGCGCTGGCAGTTCAGCGGCCTTCGCCTCGCCCACGATCTGGAGCGCTAACACATGCTCGACAAGGTCGCGGACAAAGCCTTTCACAACGACGTGGTCGCTGGTCTTTCCCTGCCGCAGAAAGCGATTCCGCCGAAGTATTTTTACGACGAGCGGGGTTCGCAACTGTTCGACCGGATCTGCGACCTGCCGGAATACTATCCGACGCGAACAGAGACTTCGCTGCTTTCCCGGATCGCTCCGGAACTGCCTGATCGTCTTTCCGATGTGGCACATCTGATCGAGTACGGCAGCGGTGCAAGCCGGAAGACGCGGATCGTTCTCGATGCGCTCCCGCAACTGAAATCCTACGTTCCCATGGACATCAGCGAGGAGTTTTTGCTCGGCGTAGCCGATGCGCTTTCCGCCAACTACCCGCAGATCGACGTGGTTCCCCTCGTCGGAGACTTTACCGCCGAACTGTCGCTTCCTTCCGCCGTCAGGAACGGGACAAAGGCGGGGTTTTTCCCGGGTTCGACGATCGGTAACCTCGGCCCCGAAGGCGGGCGAGAATTTCTTGCCCGTACGCGCAGACAACTCGGGAGCGAGGCGAAATTCGTCCTGGGCGCCGATCTGGTGAAGGACGAGAAAGTAATGCGCGCCGCCTACAACGATCGCGCCGGCGTCACCGCGCAGTTCAATCTGAACATCCTGTCACGCATCAATCGCGAACTGGGCGCGGATTTCGACGAATGTTCGTTTCATCATCTCGCCATCTGGAACGCGGAGCAAAGCCGGATCGAGATGCATCTGGTCAGCGAAAAAGCGCAGTCCGTCACGGTCAACGGACAGTGTTTTGCGTTCGCAGACGGTGAAACCATCCATACGGAAAATTCCTACAAGTTCACGCAGGCTACCTTGCGCGCGCTTGCTGAAAGTGCGGGCTGGCGCACGGAAGAAATCTGGATCGACGAGGAGTATCCCTTCGCAGTGGTCCTGCTCGCAGCCGCCTGACTATTTGATACGGGGCCAGGTCCGCGAACCTTTTGCGCGGAATTGCGGAGCGATCGGCACGGGAAGCGCCGGGAGCGTCTTGTCGCCGCCTGACGACGACACCTGCTCCGTGAACAGCCCGCGCTTCACGAAATGCTCGTCGGCGAGCGCCTCCTCAAGCGTTGCCATGATCGTCACGCAGCAATCCGCGGCGGAAAATTTCGGCTGCCAGTAAGCGGCGGTTTCCTTCGCGATGAGCTCGCGCACCGCCTGTTTCGTTGCGGCCGGGTTCTTGAAGTCGTTGGTCAGTTCCTGCGGCAGGCCGATCACGCCGCAAAATGCCATCCAGAACTTCTGCTCCAGCGCGCCGCAACAGACGAGCTTGCCGTCCTTGGTGGGATAGATCTGATATCGCGGTGATCCGCCGGTGGTGCTGAGCGACGCGGGCCCCGCCTGCTTGCCGGTCGCGTGAAGTGTCGCGAGCGCCATCCAGGCGAAGGTGAACATGGCGTCGGCCATCGCGACGTCGATGTAGGTACCCTTCCCGTTCTTCCCGCGCGCGATCAAAGCTAGCAGAACGTTCTGAACGGCGGGAAATGTTCCGCCGGCAATGTCGGCGATCAGCGCTGGCGGCACGACGGGATTGTCCACCGGACCCGGAGCGAGCGAAAGCAAACCGGTCGAGCCGATGTAGTTGATATCGTGGCCTGCCTCGTCGCGCTTCGGGCCGGACTGACCGTAGCCTGTGATCGAACAATAGATCAGCTTCGGATTGATTTTCGAAAGCTCGTCGTAGCCGAGCCCGTGCTTTTGCATGACGCCCGGCCGGAACTGCTCGACCAGCACATCGGCTTTCGCCGCGAGTTCGCGCGCAGCCTTGCGGCCCTCGTCTGTTCTGAGATCGACGATAAGGCTTCGCTTGCCTCTGTTCAGCATCGCAAACGCAGCCGAGACGCCATCCCATTGCGGCGGGTAGGCGCGCATGTCTTCGCCACCCGGTTTTTCGACCTTGACGACATCGGCGCCCGCTTCCGCGAGCATTAGGGTCGCGACAGGACCGGGCAGCAGGGTCGTAAAATCGGCGACGAGAATGCCTTTGAGCGGCGGTTCGTTTGTGCTCATGGGAACAAGGTAAGGGGTAACAGTTTCCGCTCAATCAGATAGAGCAAAGCGGTCACGGTCAACACCGATGCCATCGTGCACAACAGCACGCCGTTCGAGGCCTGCTCGACATATACTTCGTACTGCCGCGCCATCACGAAAGCATTCAATGCGGATGGAAGCGCCGCCATCAGCACGGCTGTGTAGATCCAGATCGGACTGAAGCCTCCGAGCGACGCAAGCAAGAGCCAGATCAGCACCGGGTGCAGAAGCAGCTTGATCGCGATCAGGAGCGGCACTTCGCGCGGCGTCTCCGTGAACGGCCGCAGCGCAACCGTCACGCCAAGTGCAAACAGCGCACAGGGTGCTGCCGCGTTCTTGAGAAACTCCAGCGTCCGGTCGATCGCTGCCGGCGGAGACCAGTGAAGCGAAGCCGCAAGGATTCCGAGTAGGGTCGCGACAATAAAGGGATGTGTGAAAACGCGCTGCAGGATGAGCAGCGTCGTTCTCGCAGCGCCTTTCCGCTCCGTGCCGGTCGCCGCCATCAGCACCGGTACGAGCGTGAAGAAGAGCGTGGAGTCGAAGACGAATATCAGCGCCGTCGGCACGGTCGCCTGCGCGCCCAGCGCGGCGAGCGTCAGGCCCGGCCCCATGTAGCCGACATTCGCATAGCCGCCGACCACGCCGGCGATGGTAGCTTCCCGCGCGTTTCCGCGCCTCAGCCAAAGCGCCACGAAGAAGGCGACGATGAAAGTCAGGAAGGTGCAGGACACTGTCGCGAGGATGAACCGCCCGTTCGCCAGTTGCTCGATCGGAGTTCTCGACATGGTCTGGAAGAACAGCGCGGGCAGCGCCATGTAGAGGACTAGATAATTCAGCCATGCCATTCCGTCTTCGGGAATCTTGACGAACTTGCCGCTGGCGAAGCCGAGTGCGATCAGGCCGAAGAACGGCAGCGCAAGACTGAGAATGTCGGCCATGAGCGATTCCGGGAAACTGTGGACGCGCACCTATTGACTGCGCTTTTGAGCCGGTCAACTCATGTTGCAGCGCACTAGCCCCGCGCCCGGGGCTCAGCTAAAGGTTTCCTGAAGCGAACCAGGGGGACTTCGATGAGCGTCTCGCGTCTGCCGAGAAATTTCTACAAACCGCTGGCGATGGAGGCGCCGGAGCCGCTCCGCGAGCTGCCGGTGCGGCTCGAGCGCGTGATCCAGTTCGTCCCCGGGCACAACGAGAAGGTGCTCTCGAAAGTGCCTGACCTCGCAAAGCAGGTCGACGTCGTACTCGTCAATCTCGAAGATGCAATTCCCGCCGACAGCAAAGATGTCGCGCGCAAGGGTGTGATCTCGGTCGGCAAAAGCGTGAAGTTCGGCTCGACCGGCTTCTGGATCCGATGCAATTCGCTCGCGAGCCCCTGGGCGTTCGACGATCTCGTCGATATCGTCGCGGAAGTCGGCAACCAGCTCGATGTCGTGATGCTGCCCAAGGTCGATGGTCCGTGGGACATTCACTATCTCGATCAGTTGCTCGCGCAGCTCGAAGCGAAACACAAGGTCAAGAAGCCAATCCTCATTCACGCCATTCTCGAAACAGCGGAAGGCGTGATGAATGTCGATGCGATTGCGAGCGCCTCCCCGCGCATGCATGGCATGAGTTTCGGCCCTGCGGATCTCGCCGCTTCTCGCGGCATGAAGACGACGCGTGTCGGCGGCGGTCATCCGGGCTATCAGGTCGTGGCGGACGCCGAGGAAGGAAAGTCCGGACGCGCCCGTTATCAGCAGGACCTCTGGCACTACTCCATCGGCAAAATGGTCGATGCCTGTGCCGCGAACGGGATCAAGCCGTTCTATGGTCCGTTCGGCGACTTCGCGGATCCCGAAGCTTGCGAAGCACAATTCCGCAACGCCTTCCTGCAAGGCTGCCTCGGCGCGTGGTCGCTGCATCCTTCCCAGATCGAAATCGCGAAGAAGGTATTCAGCCCCGATCCGCAGGAGGTCGCCTTCGCCAAGAAGGCGATCGACGCGATGCCCGACGGCATGGGGGTCGCGCTCGTGGACGGCAAGATGCTCGACGACGCAACCTGGAAGCAGGCCAAAGTCATGGTCGATCTCGCGAAGCTCGTCGCGGAGAAAGACCCGGCCCGCGCGAACCTCTACAACCTCTAGCGCGGTCTGCTAGGCTGCCCGCCGGGGGAGCCAAAGTACGCCAATGAAGACCTTCGTCGTTGTGAACCCGGCCGCCGCTGGCGGCGGCGCGGGCAAGCACTGGCCGAAAATATCGAGGGAACTTCAGGCCGCGCTCGCACCATTTGACTCGGCGCTATCCTCGAAGCCCGGTGAAGTCACTACGCTGGTTCGTGGTGCGATCGCCGCCGGAGCAAAAAACGTCATTGCCGTTGGCGGCGACGGCACCGTCAACGAGGCGGTGAACGGGCTCTGCGACGGCGAAAGCGCTCCTGCGAACGACGTGACCTTCGGCTTCGTGATGTACGGAACCGGCGGCGACTTCCGCCGCTCCCTCGATCTGCCGAAGGGCGTGCACGCCGCGATCGAAAACCTCAGGCATGGACGAACGCAGGTCATCGACCTCGGCCGCCTGCGCTACACCGGCCCGGATGGCGCGCCCGCGCTGCGCTGGTTCAACAACATCTCAAGCTTCGGATTCTCGGGGGAAGTCGTTCGGGCGGTGAACGCTGCGCACTACTCGAAGATGCTCGGCGGCAAGTTCTCGTTCCTGTGGAATAGCTTTCTCGAACTCCGGAAGTATCAGGGCTGCAAGGTCGATATCACCATCGACGGCGAGACGGTTTCGGAGGACGTCTGCACCGCAGCGATCTGCAACGGACGGTACTTCGGCGGCGGCATGAAAATGGCGCCGAATGCCGCGCTGGACGACGGTCATTTCGATGTGGTCGTAGTCAGGCAGGAGCCGCGGCTTACGCTCTTCGACATGCGCTTGCTCTACTCGGGGGCGCATGTCGATCATCCCAATGTTTCAGTGTTTCGCGGGCGAAGGATCGAGGCCAAGCCGGTTTCCAATGCGCCGATCTACCTCGATGTGGAGGGCGAAGCGCCCGGCTCCCTGCCCGCGACCTTCGAGATCGTGCCGAAGGCCCTCCGGGTACGGTGCTGAATAGCGGCCCACCCGGCATGGGGTTCGCGGGTTTGGCGTGATCGGCACCTTGGTTTATGACTTGGTCATGCGAAAGGACACCACCATACCCCGCGAGGCGAAGTACCGGATCGGACAGGTCGTCCGGCACCGGTTTTACCCGTTTCGCGGCGTGATCTACGACGTCGATCCGACGTTCAACAATACCGAGGAGTGGTGGCTTTCGATCCCGGAACACATGCGTCCGTCGAAAGACCAGCCGTTCTATCACCTGCTCGCCGAGAATGCCGAGACCGAATATTCGGCGTATGTTTCGGAGCAGAACCTTCTGCCTGACGAATCCGGCGAACCGCTCCGCCATCCCGATCTCGAGGAGAAGTTTGAGATGGACGGCGAAGGAAACTACCGGGCCCGCGGACGGGCGAACTAACACAGGCTGCGAAAAGAAAAACGGCGCGTCAGAGACGCGCCGTTTTCGTTTCTCATACGAAAGAGCTTACTTCTTGCCCTTCTGAAGGTGCTGCTGAAGAACGTCCTTGGCCTCGTTCTTCACGTCGTTGTCCAGCGCCTTGCGCTTTGCCTGCAATTCCTTCGGATCGACCGGAGGACCGTCATAGGCCTTGGCGAAAGTGGCCAGATCGAACGACATGCTCGCGACACGGTTTTCCATGTTCACGACCTGAACCGTGAGGACCTTGCCCTTCTTGAGCGCGTCCACGAACGCTTCGGTGACGGCGGATTCGGCGATGCAGGTGCCCTGCACGCAGATCACGTACTTGCCCTCGATCGGATCGAACTTGTCGATGATGATCCGGATGCCCGGCTGAAGCGCGAAGCCCAACGGCAGGTTGATGCGGAAGGCACGGTTCATGCCCTTTTCCTGCTTCTCCTCGATCACCTGCGCGACCGCGAGGAGCTGGCCGGTTTCGGAGCCGAGCTGCTGGAACATGGTGCAGCCGCCTTTGGACTTGTCGTCGGCCGGCTGACAGATCTTGAGCCAAGGCGAAACGCCGACGCGCTGTTCCTGCTTCGGCGCCTCTTCCTTCTTCTTCGCCTCAGCCTTTTTCTTTTCCTGCGCGAACGCCACGTCCGCGGTGCCGATGACGCCCGCGGAGCCGATTCCAGCGATCACCAGCGCGCACACCAGCGCGGTAAACAAACGAGACTTCATAGAACTATTTCCCCTGTGATTTCGGCCGCTACTCGTACTGACCCGGCGGCTAGCCAGACCGGGCACCGGCCTGCGCTGTGCTGATTTGTTCTGCACCCTGTCTGCGGCAAATAAGGCGAGACAGTGGCGCTACGCAAGGGTTTCCTCGGGCCTGCGTGATAAGGTCCTACGCGGCGTCGACGATTCGATCTGCAACAAAAGGGGAGCGCGTCTCGCTGTGGGGATCATGGCCCTGACCCGCGATTCGGCGCGGCGGTACTCCGCTCGGGCTGCCATTTTCTTGTGCCTGATCGCGACCTCGGATGCGGTGATGGCAACCGGCCCGCGTCATGCGTTGGCCATGCACGGCGAGCCTGCTTACGCCGCAGACTTTCACCACTTCAAATACGCGAACCCGGAAGCGCCTAAAGGCGGCAGGCTTACGCAGGGAATTCTCGGAACGTTCGACAGCATCAATCCCTTCGTGATCAGGGGCAATCCGTTCCAGCAGATCAGGGGCTATGTGGTCGAAAGCCTGATGGTTCGTTCCCAGGATGAGCCATTCACGCTGTACGGATTGATCGCGAGCGCGATTGAGACCGACGAAACACGAAGCTTCGTCATCTTCACCATCGATCCGCGGGCGAGATTCTCTGATGGCCAGCCCGTGACTGCCGATGATGTGCTCTTCTCGTGGAATCTGCTGCGCGAAAAAGGCCGCCCCAATCACAGGCTGTATTACAGCAAGGTCCTGAAGGCCGAAAAATTATCGCGGGAGAAAGTGCGTTTCGCATTCGGCGAAGCGGGCGATCGGGAGTTGCCGCTTATTCTTGCCCTGCTGCCGGTGCTGCCGCGGCATGCGACCGATGCGGAGCGCTTCGATGAACCCTCGCTAGCCATCGCGCCGGGCAGCGGACCCTATACGGTCGCTGAAGTTCGCGCGGGACACGCTGTCGTGCTGAAGCGCAATAGCGGTTATTGGGGCCGCGATCTTCCCGTGAACCGCGGCCACTTCAACTTCGACGAGCTGCGTTTCGAATTTTACCGCGACTCCACAAGCTGGCTCGAAGCATTCAAGCGCGGTCTCTACGATTTCCGCATCGAGGACGATCCGGGACGCTGGGTGAGCGCCTATGACTTTCCCGCCGCGCGGAACCGCGCCTTGATCCGCGAAGAAATCGCAACGGCAACGCCGAAGCCGATGCTCGCATTCGTCTTCAATACACGCCGCGAGCTGTTTCAGGATTTGCGCGTTCGTGAAGCCTTGAACGAGTTGTTCGACTTCGAGTGGATGAACGCGAAGCTGTTTCATTCGCTCTACGCGCGTACGGTGAGCTTTTTCGAAGGCTCGGTCCTGTCGGCAAGAGGCCTTCCTGCAAGCCCCAATGAGCGGGCATTGCTTGCTTCGTTCGGCGGCGAGGTTCGTGCGGACGTCATGAGCGGGAGGTATCAACCGCCGCGCTCCGATGGCAGCGGGCACGACCGCGACCGCTTCAGGCGCGCGTTCGCGCTCCTCTCTGAAGCAGGATGGTCGTTCCGTGACGGAACGCTTGTGCGCAATTCGGATGGCACGCCGTTCCGGTTCGAAATTCTCGTGACCAAACGCGAGGACGAACGTATCGCGACCGTCTACGCGACCATGCTGCGGCGCGCAGGCATCACCGCCACGGTTCGTCTGGTCGAGGGCGGACAGTTTGAGGCACGCCGCCAGAGCTACGACTTCGACATGATCCCGGTGACGTGGCAGCAGTCGCTTTCGCCCGGCAACGAGCAATATTTCTACTTCGGGTCGCGAAGCGCCGACGAACCCGCGACCCGCAACTACATGGGCATGAAAAGCGAAGCCGCAGACGCGGCAATCGCCGCCATGCTTCGCGCCAAATCGCTCGAGGATATGACCACCGCCGCCCGCGCACTCGACCGCGTCCTGATCTCAGGCTCCTACGTCATCCCGTTATTCCACCTGCCCAAGCTTTGGCTTGCACGCTGGGCGCGGATCGAGCGGCCGGAGGCATTGCCGAACCAGGGCGTGTTGCCGGAAGTGTGGTGGCAGAAACGGGTCTCGCAATGAACGATGTGGTCCCGAAGGTCTCCCTCGACGCGCTGTTCCGGCGCAATGTTTCGTTACGCGAAGAGCAATGCGCCCTGCGCGATCTCGACGGGACCACCCTCACCTACAAGCAGGCATCGAACGCGGTTGCGAAGGTGGCTGCGCAGATCGCTTCCTTCGGCATGCCCCAGAAAAGCGCGGTCGCGCTTCTCCTGCCGAATGGCCGTGAACTCGCGATTGCGCTCCTCGCGGTCATGCGCTGCGGTCACGTTCCTGTTCCGATGCCGGTGGCATGGCGAAAATCCGATCTGGTTCGAGCCTGCCGCGAGGCCGAGATCGCCGCGATGATTACGACGGCGAACTTCGGATCCGAGCGGCTTCCCGAACTCGCCGCCGACGTCGCCATCGAAGTGTTCGAGCTTAGCTTTCCCTGCGCCTTCGGTGCCCCGTTGCCGGACGGTGTGTTGTCGTTGTCGGACGCCGCGCATGACGAACCTATGCTCCCCGGCGCAACCCTTGCAGAAGCTTCGGCTGCAGGGATCGGGACGATGCTCTCTTCCGGCAGTGGCATCACGCTTGTGCTTCACAGCGACGACGAACTGCTCGCCGCGGGATTGGGCTCGATGCTCGCAGGCGACGTGCGGCCGGGTGACAAGATCGTTTCCGCGTTGTCGTTTGCGAATTTTGCCGGTCTCGCCACTGCGCTCGTGCCGTGGCTCTTAAGCGGTGGCACGCTCACCCTGCTCGGCGATCTCCCGGCAAAAGGGGGCGTCGCATTCGATGGGCAGACGCACGTGATCGCGACTGCGAGCCTCGTGCCGTCGCTTGTGGCACAGGCAGAGCAGGCTTTGGCTTCCGTGTCCGCCGTGCATTTCGGCGGCACCAGCGCGAAGACGTCATTTCCCGCACTCAACGCGAAGACCGTGGTGGATGTGATTGCCGTCGGCGAAGCTGCGGTGATCGCGATGCCGCGCCGGGAACGCGGCATCGTGGAAGCAGTCCCGCTCGGCGCGATCCGGGCCGGCAACAGCGGCGAAGCCGCACCGGTGATTGTTGAGACTTCCGTCGAGAAAGGCCGCCTGCACCTGCGCGGAGCGATGGTGCCCAAAGACGCGCTTCGAGAGGAAGCATGGCTGGATTCCGGCTATTCGACCAAACCAGCCAGCAACGGCGGGCTTTACGTGATCCCGCCGGCGGAGCTGATTGCGATCGGCGGTCTTCGTTTCGATCTGTTCGATCTGGAGCGGCGGGTTCGTGCCTCGGCGCTGATTTCCGAAATCATGGTCGAGCATGCCCCGCTGATCGGCACGAGACTTGTCATCACCAGCGACCGCCCGGCGGAAACCGCGAAGGCGCTTCTCGATGCAGGACTGCCACGCATTGTTGCCGCTTCCGTCCGGACGGATCACTCGGTAAAAGCGAAAGCCGGCTGAGGAGTTCCGTATGGCGCCCGCGCTTACCATCGATGTCGTGTCCGACGTTGTCTGTCCGTGGTGTTACGTCGGAAAACGCCGGCTCGAAATTGCGCTCGCCGCACGCAAAGACATTGAAGCCGAAATTCGCTGGCGCCCGTTCTTTCTCGACCCGACGGTTCCGCGCGCCGGCAAGCCGCGCATCGACTACATCACCGGGAAGTTCGGCGGCGTCGACAAGATCACGCCAGGCCACGAGCGCCTGACCGGCCTCGGGAAAACTGTCGGCATTGCCTTCGATTTCGGCAATATCGAAGTGCAGCCGAACACGCTCGACGCGCACAGGTTGATCGGATGGGCCGCCGAACAAGGCAAGGCCGATGCGGTCGTCGAAAACATCTTCTCCGATTTCTTCGTGAACGGTGTCGATCTCGCGGATCGTTCGAACCTTGCGGCAGCCGCCGCTCGCGCGGGGATGGACGCCGGGCAAGTCAGCGCGGATCTCGCTTCCGACCGTGACGAAGCACTCGTCGCACGGCAGGCGCAGGCCGCTTCCGCAAGCGGCATCGGCGGCGTGCCATTTTTCGTGTTCGGAAACAAAGTCGCGCTCTCGGGTGCGCAGGAGCCCGAAGTGATTTCGTCCGCGATCGATCAGGCACTGGAGGCGCTGCGCTAGGCCGCTTTCTTTGGCTGCGCGAGAGTTGCGAAGGTTTCGAGCAGCCTCCGTGCGCCCTTGATACGGGGCTCCATGCGATCCCAGCCGCGCAGGATGACGAGCGACTGATCCGGCCGAACGCGAGCGATCGACCCCTCTTTCGCGATCCAGGCCATGAGCCCTTCCGGATTCTCGAAGCGGTTGTCGCGGAAACTGATGACCGCGCCCTTCGCGCCGGCTTCGAACTTCGCGATGTTCGCGGCACGGCACAGCGACTTGATCGCCACGATTTCCAGAAGCGTCTTTACCTCATCAGGCATGGGCCCGAAGCGGTCGATAATTTCCGCGGCCATCTGGTCGATTTCGTTCATGTCGTCGAGTTCGGCGAGGCGGCGATAGAGACCGAGACGAACGGTAAGATCGGGAACGTACTCTTCCGGAATCATGACCGGAGCGCCGACATTGATCTGCGGCGACCACTTCTCGCTCGCAGGTTCGGTGACCCCCGCCTTCAGCATCATCACCGCCTCTTCCAGCATCTCCTGGTAGAGCTCGTAGCCGACCTCCCGGATGTGCCCGGACTGCTCCTCGCCGAGCAGATTGCCCGCGCCGCGGATATCGAGATCGTGCGAAGCGAGTTCGAAGCCGGCGCCCAGCTGGTCGAGCGATTGCAGCACTTTGAGCCGGCGTTCCGCCTGCGGTGTGATCGGCTTGTCGGCGGGAACGGTGAGCAGCGCATAGGCGCGCGTCTTCGAGCGGCCGACGCGGCCGCGTAACTGGTAGAGCTGCGCAAGGCCGAACCGGTCGGCACGGTGCACGACAAGCGTGTTCGCGGTCGGAATGTCGAGACCGGACTCCACAATGGTCGTGGAGAGCAGCACATCGAATTTGCCGTCGTAGAAATCCGTCATGATGCGCTCAAGCTCGGTCGCAGCCATCTGGCCATGCGCGACGGCGCAACGGATTTCCGGCACATGCTCGTCCAGATACTGCTTGCGCGCGGCCAGATCCTCGATGCGCGGGCAGACATAGAAGGCCTGACCGCCGCGGTATTTCTCGCGTAAGAGCGCTTCGCGCAGAATAAGCGGATCGAACGGCGAGACGAAGGTCCTGACCGCAAGCCGGTCCACGGGCGGCGATGCGATCAGGGAAAGCTCGCGAACTCCGGTGAGCGCGAGTTGCAACGTGCGCGGAATTGGCGTCGCCGTCAGTGTCAGCACATGGACTTCGGTGCGCAGTTCCTTCATGCGCTCCTTGTGCGCGACGCCGAAATGCTGCTCTTCATCGACGATCACGAGACCGAGATTCTTGAATTGCACGGTCTTGGCGAGCAGCGCATGCGTGCCGATCACGATATCGATCGAGCCGTCGGCAAGACCCGAACGCGTCTTCGCGATATCTGCGGACGAGACCAGCCGGCTCGCCTGCCCGATCCGCATCGGAAAGCCGCGGAAGCGATCCGAGAAGGTCTTGAAGTGCTGCCGCGCGAGCAGCGTCGTCGGCACCACAACCGCGACCTGCGCGCCGTTACTCGCGGCGAGAAATGCGGCACGCAGCGCGACTTCGGTTTTGCCGAAGCCGACGTCGCCGCAGATCAGCCGGTCCATCGGCCGCCCTTGGCCCAGATCGTCGATTACGGCATTGATCGCGGCGCGCTGGTCGTCCGTCTCGTCATAGGGAAAGCGCGCGCAGAATTCGTCATAGAGACCTTCGGGCACGGTGAATTTCGGTGCGTCATGAAGACTGCGCGCGGCCGCGATCTTGACGAGCGCCGCCGCCATTTCCCGGATGCGCTGCTTCAGGCGTGCTTTGCGGTTTTGCCAGCCCGCGCCGCCAAGCCGGTCTAATTCCGCGCCGGTATCTTCGGAGCCGTAGCGGGAAAGCAGTTCGAGATTTTCGACCGGAAGAAACAGGCGATTGTTATCGGCGTAGTGGATTTCGAGACAGTCGTGCGGCGTGCCGAGCGCTTCGATGGATTTGAGACCGATGAAACGGCCGATGCCATGATCGACGTGCACGACAAGATCGCCTGCATGCAGGCTCGTAAGCTCGGCGATGAAATCCTGTGCGCGCTTCTGGCGCCGCTGCGGCCGTCCCAGCCGGTCGCCTAGGATGTCCTGCTCGCTGACGATCGCGACGCTCTCCGTCTCGAAGCCGGATTCGAGACCGAGCAGCGCAAAGCCGGAAGTCTGCGCCGCGAGCTTCTCGATATCCGCCCAGCGAGCGACCGCTTCGCTTCGCTCGAGGCCGTGATCGGCGAGCACCTGCTGCAGCCGCTCGCGTGAGCCTTCGCTCCAGGTCGCGATCACTGTTCGCTTCCCTTCGGCCTGTTTCGCCTCGACATGCGCGACGACCGCGCCGAACAGGCTTTCGGTCTGTCCGGCGCGCTCCGGTGCGAAGCTGCGGCCTGAGCGGATTCCCGAATCCAGAACGCGGCCCGTATCAGGCACGCTAAAGGAGGTTATCCGCGCGAGCGCAATCTCCTGAAGGCTGCGTTTCCATTCCTTATCGGTGAGGTAGAGACGCTCCGGCGGTAACGGCTTGTAGAGCGGTGACTGGCCTGCCTCGAACGCCTCCTTGCGGGCGTCGTAGTAGTCCCTGACCTGCTCGTGACGTTCCTGTGCCGCCTCTTCGACGAGTGGCTCCAGCACGAGCGGTGCGCCGGGAAGGAAATCGAACAGTGTCGCCAGCTTGTCGTGAAAGAGCGGCAGCCAGTGCTCCATGCCGGGATAGCGGCGGCCAGCGCTAACTGCTTCGTAGAGTGCGTCGTCGCGGGTGTTGCCGCCGAAGATCGCGGTGTATTCCTTGCGGAAACTGGAGATCGTTTCCGCTGCGAGCTTGAATTCGCTGTTTGCAATCAGCTCCAGCGACGAGAGTACGTCCGCGGAGCGCTGGGTCTGAGCGTCGAAACTCTTGACGGTCTCGATGCTGTCGCCGAAGAAGTCGAGGCGCACCGCGCCGATCCCGCCCGGCGCGTAGAGATCGATGATACCGCCGCGCACGGCATAGTCGCCCGTATCGCGCACGGTGGAAGCGCGGCTGTAGCCGTTCTCTTCCAGCCAGGTGACGATGTTGTCGAAGGCTACGTTCATGCCCGGCTTCAGGTAGAGCGAGGCCTTGGCCACAAACTCTTTCGGCGCGGTCCGCTGCAACACCGCATTCACGGTAGTCAGGACGATCGCCTCGCGCTCGTCCGCCACGAGTTTCGTAAGCGTAGTCATCCGCCGTGCGCCGATCTCGGCAATCGGCGACACGCGGTCGAACGGCAGACAGTCCCATGCGGGGAACTGTAAAACGGCAAGCTCGGGCGCGAAGAATTGCAGGTTTGCGGTGAGCGCGTTCATCCGCTCGGCATCGCGGCAGATGACGAGAATCCGCTTTGCGGCCCCCGCCCGCGCGAAGTGGGCGCGGGCCAGATCGCCGACGACAAGACCGTTCGCGCCTTCCGGCACGTTTGCGACCGTCAGCGGCTGCTGCGGCAGCAGTGCCGCCCGCAAGGTATCGGGGCGGGCGTTCACTTCGGCCCGTTCCGGTGGAATGCGACAACCTTGCGGAAGACCGCCGTGTCGTAGTGCGAAGGCACCTCTGCGGTGCCGGCGATCCACAGATAAAGTTCCGGATCGGGGACTTCCATCAGGACTTCGAGCGCGTCAATTTCATCGTCGCTCAGCGTGGTGACATTCCCGTCTACGAACCGCCCGAGCACGAGATCCATCTCGCGCGTTCCGCGATGCCAGGCACGGAAGCGCAATCGCTTCCTGCGGTCGTCCAGCGGATTTTCTTCTTCGCCCACGGTTCGCTCCAACGCCAAAAGCCCGGACGTGCCGGGCGAGCCTCTATAGCCGCGCGCTAAGCTTCATTTCAAGCGCGTTTCACGCATGGTTGCGCCGCGCGGATCGTTCCGCCAATTTGGAATGAAGATGCGTCCGCCCCTGCTCAATCCGCTATTTGCCGGCCTCAAGGGTCTTTCCGGGATCGGCCCCAAATTTCAGGCGTTGTTCGCGCGCCTGTTCGGCCGCGACGAGCCGCGCTTCGTCGACGCGCTATTCCATCTCCCCCATAGCGCCATCGACCGGCGCGCGCGGCCGAAGCTCAGGGACGTTCAGCCGGATACGATCGTCACGGTCGAAGTACATATCGACAAGCACAAGCCTGCGCCGCCGCGGGGCCGGGCGCCCCATCGCGTGCTGGCGCATGACGAGACCAACGACATCGAATTCGCATTCTTCGGCATGCCCCGCGAGCGGATCGAAAAGATGCTTCCGGTCGGAGAAAAGCGTTTCGTGTCTGGCAAAGCCATTCTTTACGACGGGCGGCTCCAGATGACGCACCCCGACCGTGTGGTCGATGAAGCGGGCCTTGCGAAACTCGCCGCCGTCGAGCCCGTGTATCCGCTAACGGAAGGACTCTCCAATGCGATGGTGCGCCGTGCCTGTGCGGCCGCCTGCGACAAGTTGAGCGAGCTTCCGGAATGGATCGACGGCGCGTTCCTGAAAGCGAAGCAGTTCCGCGGCTTCCGCGCGTCGCTCGAACATCTGCACAAGCCGCAGGAGCTAGAGGATATCCAACCTGCCGGCCTATACCGCTCGCGTCTCGCCTTTGACGAACTGCTCGCGCATCAACTCGCTCTCGCGCTCGTCCGCAGCGATATGAAGCGCGAGCCGGGCCGCGCGCACTACGCTGAAGGGCTTCTTCGTGCGAAGATCGAAGCGGCATTGCCGTTCTCTCTCACGGCTTCGCAACAGCGCGCGGCCGACGAAATCGTCCGGGATCTTACCTCGGACGATCGCATGTTGCGGCTTCTGCAGGGCGATGTGGGCTCGGGCAAAACGCTGGTCGCACTGCTTGCGGCCGCGCATGTCATCGAAAGTGGCAGGCAGGCCGCCATCATGGCGCCGACCGAAGTGCTCGCACGACAACATCTCGCCAGAATCACGCCGTTGGTGCAAGCGGCCGGCATTCGTGTGGAGATTCTAACAGGCCGCGAGAGGGGCGCCTCGCGCAACGCACTTTTACGCGATCTTGCGTTTGGCGGCGTGCAATTGCTCGTCGGGACGCACGCGGTCTTTCAGGACGATGTTGTCTTCAGCGATCTCGCGCTCGCAGTCGTGGACGAACAGCACCGTTTCGGCGTTCACCAGCGTCTCGCGCTCGCGGACAAGGGCATTGCAACCGACGTTCTCGTCATGACTGCGACCCCGATCCCGCGCACGTTGGTTCTGACCTACTTCGGCGACATGGAAGTGTCGGAGTTGCGCGAGAAGCCCGCAGGCCGCCAACCGATCGAGACGGTCGCGGTCGCGCTCGACCGCCTTGACGAGGTGGTCGAAGCCGTGCGGCGCGCGATCGACGGCGGCGCCCGCGCCTACTGGATCTGTCCGCTGGTCGAGGAATCCGAGGAAGTCGATTTCGCGGCCGCAGAAGCCCGCTTCGCGCATCTGCAAGAGTTTTTCGGCGCTCGTACGGGTCTCGTGCACGGCAAGATGAAAGCCGCCGACAAGGACGAAGCGATGGAGCGCTTCGCCAGCGGAAATACACCGCTCTTGGTCGCAACGACCGTGGTCGAAGTCGGCGTCGACGTGCCGGAAGCGACGATCATCGTGATCGAGCACGCGGAGCGCTTCGGTCTTGCACAGCTTGACCAGCTGCGCGGGCGTGTGGGGCGCGGCAAGGACAAATCCACCTGCCTCCTGCTCTACCGAGCACCCCTTGGACCAACTGCGAAGCGCCGCATCGAAATCATGCGTGAGACCGAAGACGGCTTCCGGATCGCAGAGGAAGACCTTGCTCTTCGCGGCGAAGGCGAAGTGCTCGGTACGCGGCAGAGCGGCTTGCCGGGCTTCAGGGTGGCCGATGCGAGCATGCATCGCGATCTCTTGGAGACTGCGCGCAAGGATGCGGCGTTGATCGTGACGAACGATCCCATGCTGCAATCGCCGCGTGGCGAGGCCTTAAGGATGTTGCTGCATCTGTTCGAGCGCGAAGACGCCGTCCGGCTGCTCGACGCCGGCTAGCTGCCTGCGTAACGGTTGGGCCCGTAGCGGTTGTTGCCCTCGTCGCCCGGGCGGAGAACCAGAACGATCAGGATAGCGCCAAGCGTTGCGATGAGTGCGAGTGGGACGAGTACATAAGCCGTCCCCATTCCTTCCCAGGGATGTAACGGCTGCTCCAGTAGGACCGCCACCACGCCCGCCGCGAACAGCACTTTCGCAACAACCGCAAGCAAGACCCACCACCCGGCCTGACCGCAGTCGTGTAGCCGCCGCACGGTGACAGAAAGCGACGGCAGCGCCGCAGCAAGCACGGCGAGCATGGCAAACGGACTTAACGTCCAGCCCGGAAAGGCGACCAGATCGATACCCGCAGCAACTGCGACGACGGCGATGGCGAACAGCATCCACCACCAGTATTCGGCGCGGGACGCACGGCCATTGAAGTTCGCGTAGTTGAAGAAACCTTCGCCGATTGCGTCACCGAAGCTCATGACGCGACATTACTCGACGGTGACGGACTTCGCCAGATTTCTCGGCTGGTCGACGTCGGTACCGCGCAGCACGGCCACGTGATAGGCGAGCAACTGCACCGGGATCGAGAAAACGAGCGGCGTCACGGTCGCGGGCATATCGGGGAGCATGAGAACCGCTTCCGCCTTAACGCCGGCGGAAGCCGCGCCCTTGCGGTCGGTCACGAGCAGGATACGTCCGCCGCGCGCGAGCACTTCCTGCATGTTGGAAGCGGTTTTCTCGAACACGAGATCGTGCGGCGCGATCACTACGACCGGCATATGTTCGTCGATCAGCGCGATCGGCCCGTGCTTCAGTTCGCCCGCGGCGTAGCCTTCCGCGTGAATGTAGGAAATTTCCTTGAGCTTCAGCGCGCCTTCAAGCGCGAGCGGATAATTCGTACCGCGGCCGAGGTAAAGGACGTCCTTAGCGTCGGCGATCTGCTTCGCGAGACGCTCGATCTCGTGTTCAAGCTTCAGCGCTTCAGCCATATGCCGCGGCACTTCGATCAGGGCATGAACGAGCTTGCGCTCGTCCTCGCGCGACAGATGCCCGCGCGCCCGACCTGCGCCGATTGCGAGCACGGCGAGTGCTGCAAGCTGGCAGGTAAATGCCTTGGTCGAGGCCACGCCGATTTCGGGGCCTGCGAGCGTCGGCATGATCGAACCGCTCTCGCGCGCGATCGTGGAGCTCGGCACGTTGACGATGGAAAGCGTGTACTGGTCGTGGTCCTTCGCGTAGCGGAGCGAGGCCAGCGTGTCGGCGGTTTCGCCGGACTGCGAGACGAAGATCGCGAGGCCATTTTTTGAAAGTGGGGCATCGCGGTAGCGGAACTCGGATGCAATATCGACATCGACCGTGATCCGCGCGAAACGCTCGAACCAGTATTTCGCGACGAGTCCTGCGTAAAACGCCGTACCGCAAGCGGAGATCGTAATGCGGTCGAGGTTCTTGAAATCGAACGGCAGGTTCGGCAGCCGCACTTCTTCGCGCGACATATCGATGTAATGCGCGAGCGTATGGCCGACGACTTCCGGCTGCTCGTGGATTTCCTTCGCCATGAAATGGCGATGATTGCCCTTGTCGACGATGAAGGAACCGGCCGCGACCTTCTGCACCAGCCGTTCGACCGTGCTGCCCTTTTCGTCGCGGATTTTGACGCCGTCGCGCGTTAGCACCGCGAGATCGCCTTCTTCGAGATAGGCAATCGTGTCCGTCATCGGCGCGAGCGCGATGGCGTCGGAGCCGAGATACATTTCTCCGGAGCCATAACCGATCGCGAGCGGGCTGCCCTTGCGCGCGCCAATAAGAAGATTGCTTTCGCCTTGGAAAATGAAGCCGAGCGCGAAAGCGCCGCGCAGTTTCGGAAGCGACTCCGCCACGGCTTCGACAGGCCCCTTGCCCTTCTTCATCGCGGTGGTGACGAGGTGGGCTACGACCTCGGTGTCGGTTTCAGTCGTGAACTTCGCGCCTTCCGCTTCCAGTTCTTCGCGAAGTTCGCGGAAGTTCTCGATGATGCCGTTATGAACGACCGCGAGTTTTTCGGTCGCATGCGGGTGTGCGTTGGTCTCGTTCGGCGCGCCATGCGTGGCCCAGCGCGTATGCCCGATGCCGATGGTGCCGGAAAGCGGTTCGCGGTGCAGGCGGGTTTCGAGTTCGCGCAGTTTTCCCTCTGCGCGGCGGCGCGTGAGTGCTCCGCCTTCGAGCGTGGCTACGCCCGCGGAGTCATAGCCGCGATACTCGAGGAGCTTCAGCGCTTCGACAAGCTGCGGAGCGACCGGCGTTTTTCCGAGAATGCCAACAATGCCGCACATGCGACCAACCAACCCTCACTATGTCCGTGAATCTACCCGGAACCGGTTTAAGAGCCGTTCCCGTACTGCGCGAAATCACAAACCGTTACCGGGGATTTCGCGCGTCCGTTAATCGTGTTTCGGGGCCTTGCCCCGCTTCTTTCGCACCTCCGCCGCCCAGCCTTCCTTAACAGCCTGGCGGCCGCGCGCCACCGCAAGCGCGTCTTCCGGCACGTCTTCGGTGACGACCGATCCGGTGCCGACATAGGCGCCCTTGCCGACCTTCACGGGCGCCACCAGCGCGGAGTTCGAGCCGATGAAGGCTCCCTCGCCGATCTCGGTTTTGTGCTTGTCATAGCCGTCGTAGTTACAGGTGATCGTGCCCGCGCCGATATTGGCATTCGCGCCGACGCTCGCATCGCCGACATAGGAAAGATGATTGGCTTTCGCGCCATCGCCGAAGGTTGCAGCCTTTACTTCAACGAAGTTGCCGATTTTGGTTTTCGCGCCGAGTTTGGTGCCCGGTCTAAGGCGCGCATAAGGCCCGACGACCGCGCCCTCGCCTACTTCAGCACCTTCGAGATGCGAGAACGCACGGATCGTTGCGCCGTCTTTCACAATCACCCCGGGACCGAACACGACATTCGGTTCGACCGTGACGTCCTTGCCGAGCTTGGTATCTGTGCTGAAGAAGACAGTCTCGGGCGCAACGAGCGTAACGCCGTTCTCGAGTGCCGCCTTGCGCATCCGTTTCTGGAGTTCTGCCTCCGCTTCCGCGAGCTGCGAGCGGTCGTTGATGCCCATGACTTCCTCCTCCGGCGCTTCGCACACCGTGACATTCAGGTTCCGCGCGCGCGCTAGCGCAACGGCGTCGGTTAGATAGTATTCACGCTTCGCGTTCTTGTTCCCGATCGCCTCGATCAGCGAAAGGGCGTGCCTGCCCGCAAAAGCCATGATGCCGGCGTTGCAGAGCGTGATTCTTTTCTCCGCTTCGCTGGCGTCTTTCTCTTCGCGTATCGCGACGAGATTGCCGTTTTCCTCGATCAGTCTGCCGTAGCCCTGTGGGTTGTTCGGACGAAATCCGAGCACCGCTATGTCCGCGTCTTTCAGGGCGTCCGAAAGCCGCGCGAACGTTTCGGGCCGAACCAGCGGCGTATCGCCGAACGCGACGATCAGGTCGTTGCCGTCGCCGAGCGCAGCCTTTGCGCTCAAGACCGCATGCGCCGTTCCGAGACGCTCGGTCTGCACATACACGCTCGCATCTTGCGCACGCTTGCGGACTTCCGCCGCGACATCCTCCCGCTCCGGCCCGACGACGGCACTGAGCCTCGAAGCACCGCTCGCCTTGGCGGCTTCGACGACATGGCCGATCAGCGTCCTCCCGCCCACGCGATGCAGGACTTTCGGCAGCGCCGAGCGCATCCGGGTGCCTTCTCCGGCGGCGAGAATGAGGATCGTGGTCGGAGCCAAATTTCAGTCCCCTGATAGGCGGCCTTACACGGCGCAGGCGGTTTAGCCGATAGCGCTTGCCCCCGGAAGCCAGCGGCGGGTTGCGGGCCGACTCTGGTACATTCCCGCAAACGATTCGCGGATTCTGCCGGCCGATGACCGTTACGCCTAAGATCGACCCCCGGAAAGACCGGAAGCCTGTCCGCAGGGCGCCGCGGATGGCAGCCATCTATACCGTCTGGACCATTGCGGCACTCGGCGCGATCAGTGCCGCCGGCACGGTCTATATCTGGCGCGAAGGCAAGGCGCCGGTTCCGCCCTATTCCTCGGCGGCAATCCAGGCACCGCCGCAGGTCGTCATAAACCCGCAAGCCGAGCGCGAGATCAGCCGCCTGAATGACGCGGTACGGGTGCTTGCATCCGAGCGCGACCGTCTCGCGACCCGGCTCGAACAGCTCGAACGCTCCGTCGGCGACATTACCGCAAGCATTCCGCAGAAAAAGCCGGAGCCGCCGGCAATGCAGGAGCCTCCGCCGCCCTCCGCTCCGGCTGTGCAGGTTCTCGCGCCGCCCAATCCAGAGCCCCGGCCGCAGGAGGCGCTACAGAAACAGGCACTCACGAACACAAACATCGCGCCTTCCAGCACGCAGCCCGGAAGCACCGACACGCCAGACACGCCGAGCACGACGCGCACCGAGTTTGGGGTAGATCTTGGCGGCGAAAAAACCGTAGACGGGCTTCGCGCCCGCTGGGCGACCTTGCGCGGAAACCACGGTGCTGCGCTCGACAACATGCGTCCGCTCATCAGCATCAAGGAAGGCCCGAAGGCCGGCACCGTCGAGTTGCGGCTCGTGGCCGGGCCGCTTGCGAACGCAGCCGCCGCCGCGCGGGTCTGTGCGCGCTTGCAGACGAAGGGCGTGCCGTGCGTACCGACCGTCTTCGACGGTCAGCGCCTGTCGCTTCGCTGAGCCCTGCATTTCCGCCGTAGCTTGAAGCAGCGCTTCGGGCTAAAGCAGGCGCGCAATGCAACCTCCCTCACGCCTCGGCACCTACGCGCTCCTGTTCGCGATGCCGCTCTTTTTCGTGTCCAACCTCGTGATCGGCCGCGCGGTGACCCACGTGGTGGAACCGTCGACGCTCGCTTTCTGGCGATGGTTTCTCGCGAGCCTGTTCCTGCTGCCTTTCGCGTGGCGCGGGTTGGCGGAAAATTACAGGACTTTCGCTACACTTTGGCGCGAACTCCTGTGGCTTGGCGTCCTCGGCATGGTGATCTGCGGCGCGGGCGTTTATCTCTCGCTGCGCTATACGACCGCGAGCAACGCGGCGCTGATATATTCTTCCTCCGCAATCTCGATCGTGCTGCTTGAAGCGCTGTTCTATCGCGAGAAGCTTTCTGCCGCGCGATTGCTCGGCACGCTGATCGGATTCGCGGGTGTCGCCGTCATCATCCTGCATGGCGAGCCGCGCCGCCTGCTCACATGGGAATTCAGCGTCGGCGACATCGGGATAGCGGTCTGCGCATTCGCATGGGCGGTTTATTCCGTCATCCTGAAGCGCAAAGAACTGAAGTCGCTGCCGACATTGCCGCTGTTTGCCGCAATCACGATCGTGGGCTGGCTCGCGCTCACGCCGTTCATGCTCTTCGAGTTCGCGCAAGGCGCATTCCCCCACGGCAAAGAGCAATGGAGCGCGATCCTCGCGCTCGCCCTCTTCCCCTCCGTGATCGCGTTCGGGCTGTATCAGATCCTTGTGAAATACGCGGGGCCTTCGCTCACCGGCATGGCGCTCTATCTGCTCCCGGCATACGGCGCGGGGCTTGCCGTGATCACGCTCGGTGAAACGCTTTACGCCTATCACGCGATCGGGTTCGCGCTCGTTCTCGGCGGCATTGCGCTCGCAACGGAGCCGTTCAAGAAACGCAGCGCCTAAGCCGGCATAGCCTTCTCGACCAGCCGCACCCAATACGAAGCGCCATAAGGTATTGCACTGTCGTCGAAGTCGTAAGCCGGATGGTGCAGGTTTGCGCTGTCGCCGTTGCCCATGAAGATGAACGCACCAGGCCGCTCTTCGAGCATGAAGGCGAAGTCCTCGCCGCCCATCACCGGAGGCGTCTTGGTGTCGACATTCGCTTCGCCCGAGATTTCACGTGCAATCGACGACGCAAAATCGACCGCCTTCTCGTTGTTCACGACGACCGGATAATCGCGCGAGTATTTCACCTTCGCCTTGGCGCCGTAGAGTTTCGCAACACCTTCCACGACCTCGACGATGCGCTTCTCCAGAAGGTCGCGAACGCTGGCGCGAAGGCTTCGCGCGGTGCCGCGCAGAAGTGCCGTCTGCGGGATCACGTTGTCGGTGTGCCCGGCCTGAAACAGCGTGATCGACACCACGGCGCTCTCTAACGGATCGACGTTGCGCGAAACTATGGATTGCAGCGCGTTAATGACCTGCGCGCCGACGAGGACCGTGTCGATTGCAAAATGCGGGCGGGCTGCGTGGCCGCCGACGCCTTCGATCTCGATCGTCAGACGGTCGGCCGCCGCCATGATCGGGCCGGGCCGCATCGCGAACTTTCCGACCGGAAGCCCTGGCATGTTGTGCATGCCGTAGACCTCGTTGATGTTGAAGCGCGTCATCAGGCCGTCGTCGATCATCGCCTTCGCGCCGGCGCCGCCCTCTTCCGCAGGCTGGAAGATGACGACTGCGGTGCCCGCGAAGTTTCGCGTCTCGCAAAGATGACGCGCCGCGCCGAGCAGCATCGCAGTATGGCCGTCGTGGCCGCAGGCGTGCATCTTGCCGGGAATTTTTGACGCATATGGCTTGCCGGTGATTTCGTCGAGCGGCAGCGCATCCATGTCGGCGCGCATACCGATCACTTTATCGCCCGGCTTATTGCCCTTGATGACGCCGACGACGCCGGTGCGGCCGATACCCGGCACGACCTGGTCGCAACCAAAGGCTTTCAGCTTCTCGGTGACCGTCTTCGCCGTTTCATGCACCTCGTAAAGCAACTCAGGATACTGATGCAGGTGACGGCGCCACTCGGCGACTTCGCCGGCCTGGTCGTCGATGCGGTTGAGAACGGGCATGCGCGGGATACTCCGTAAAATCCGATTCAACCGGAGCGGCGCACCGCGGTCAACCGATCAGTTCAGCCCGCTTAGAAGCCGGTCCATAGCTGGTAGCTTCCAATGGCGGCGTTTCCGTTGATCGCGAGCGCCGTACACGGTGCAAATTCTGTCAGCTGGGCCTGAAGCACTTCCACGCCATAGCCGTTCAGCACCTCGGCAACGCGCTCGGTCAGTTCTTTGTTGAACCCGAGGCGGTCGGCCTGAATCGACTCGATCGTGTGCCTTGACACCGTGGCGAGAATTGCGGCCTGCGACCGCTCGATTACGTCGGAAGCGAGGTCCGCGATACTGACTGCGGCGGCAACCACATCATTGATGTGATAGGTCACCAACGAGCCGACGGTCACCGTTTTCAGATCCTTGGTCATAATCACCTTAGACTGAATGCGCACAGTCTGCCGCACGACAATCATGAGCTTGTAGGTCGTCACCACAGGCCAATACCAGTGCAGTCCGGGGCCCCATTCCTTCACGCGGTGGCCGCGAACGAACGCGACGCCCCGATGCGTCGCGGGCACGATCACAAGCCAGGGTATGATCCGCAGCAGCGTCTGGAAGATTTCGCCGAGCCAGCCAAAAGCCTTGTCCACGCCGTTCTCCTGTCGCTCTCAATCGATGATTGTCTGCGCGCCCTGATTGGTTATCACGCCGATGCCGTAGCCGTTCAAGATGAATTGGCCACTGATTTTCTCTGCGACGATGCAGTCCCGCGTCGTTGCGTCCAGCCGGAATAGCGTACTGCATACGTCCAGTTCCGGCGCGAAATCTTCTGGCGTGACCGTTGCCGCGCTTCTCGACGTATTCACAAAGACCGCACTCGTCTTGCCGCTGTCATTCTTGGCGACGATTACGTCGAGGCCGGGCGCTGCGATCCGGTTCGGCGGAAACTGAAGCCTGTCTCCAAACTGCACATGCTGCGCGAACAGCTGCTTGGCCAGAGCTGCCGGACTTGGCACGCCGTCGCGATAGATCAGTCCATAGGCATCGCTATGGGCGGTCGCCGTCCAGCGCATTTCGAGATCTGTCCCGCCCCGGATCAAATGGATCAGCGCGGAGGCGTAGTAAGCAGCGCCAAGGAGGTTCTGGTTGTAACCGAGCGTGTAGTAATATTCGTGGTGAGACACCGTATTCAGTTCGCCGCACACGTTCAAAGCGCTGCAACCTTCGAGCAATCTCGACACACTACGTGCACGCGCCTCATAGGTCGGCGTTCGCGAAAGAAGGAGCCTTTCGAACAAGTCGCCGCTCGGCGAATCCGGCGAACCCCACATTTCAAGTCCCAGCGTCTGGCTCGGAACCGCCGGGCGCCAGTCGCCGTAGCAATGCCATGACACGAAACCGAGCTTGCGTCTGTCCACTTCCGAGAGCAGCCGCGCGATCCAGTCCGTCCAGTACGCGCGATAGGTGCCGTCGATCGCAGGACCTCCGATCAGCGCGCACCGCTCGCCCAAAAAGGGCGCAAGCTGTCTGAAGATTTCTTCGGACAAGGCATCGTAAATCTTGAGATATTGTTCGAATGTGAGATTGCCGCCCACGATCAGGTTGTTGGGCTCGTTCCAGACGTTCCAGTACCATTCGCTGACCTCGTTGCCGCCCCAGCGCTCGATGCAGCCCCACACAACCTCTGAAGAGCGCGAAACGAATTCGCGGACACTCTTCACCCTGTCATAAGGCGGCGGAAACTTCGCGAAAGTGATCATCGGCTTTGCGCCGATATCCAGAATGGCCTGCAACATGCCTTCGAACGAATGCCAGTCCTTGAACGGGTCCGGTACAGGCTGATCGAACACAAAGACGCGTACGACCCTGGTGTCCATCAAACGCAGGCGCTTCTGGATCACTTCGCGGCGTTCGCCTTGCGAAAAGTGCCACCAGCCGTAAATTTCATTGAAGCCGTAGCGCATCTTCATGCGCTGCTCGGTCAACATAGCGGTACTTCGAGGACTGCGGGATGCCATCGTCCCTACTCCTCGATGATCTCGATGAGACGCCGGAGCCGGGCTTGCGGAGAATGCTTGCGCGCGAATTCGGCGCGAATGCCCGCGACGATATCCGCATAACGCCCCGGATCGCTAAGCACATCGAGCACTTTGGCGGAGCGGTCGCTCCCGCCCAGCATCAAATCGAGCGCCTGTTCGCCATAAATCTCGGCGACGTATCGCGGATCGAGCAGAAACAGCGGAATGGTGCCTGCCGCCGGCGTCTCAAACGTGCGGCACGTCACGAAATCGAGATGCTCGAACAAGGGCCGATAGATCACCGGATTGAAGACGCCCTTGTTCATGGTCGCCGTCACCTGCGGGAACGGTACCGCCCCCGGCGTTTCGAAGCGGTGCGCGCGTAGATACTCCCGGTCGACATAATAGTCCGCCTTGATCTCATTCCATTCGGTCCATTCGAGCGGATGATCCCAGCCCTCGCCGAACAGCGCGACGCGCCCGACCTTCTCGCGTACCGGCTCGATCGCTTTCAGCACTTGCGACATGCCTTGCCATCGGAATTTGGTATGGCCGACATAGACCATGCTGAATTCCTTATTCGTGAAATCCAGTGGCGTTTCCCAGGTCGGATCGTAGATGTGAAAGAGGAAAGGCTTCACGTTCGCCCGCTTCGGGCGCAACGTCGGCTGGCAGATCTTGTCGCTCAGGCTGTCGCAGACCTCGACCCACTTGCGGCTGAGTTCGTCGGACTTGTGATTGTAGTCGCCGCGAAAATCGATGCTATCGTTGTACGCGCCGTCGCAGTCGATCACGATGCGGCGGGAACACGGGACGGACTCGATCAGGCGCACCCAGTCCAACCGGTCGCCAAACTGGAGCTGTGTCGTCCACTCGAACACAAAGACCACAGCGTCCGCGCCGGACAGATCGAGCGAGTAATCGAGCGCAAAACCTGCGTTCGGAGGCCCGTAGATCGCAACCTCATGACCCATCGCCTTCGCCGCGCGTGCATAGCCGCGCAGGTCCAGCATGCTGCCTGCGTTCTCATAACCCCAATAGACGAATACGATCTTCATCGATCACTATGCCGTGGCGGCGGCGACAAGCTCCGCCATGCGTCTATCGTAGGAATTGGTCGCGGTGAGATGTTTACGCACCGCCGCGACCACTTCGCGGTAATGACCCGGTCGCGCCAAGGCATCCAGAATTTTATCGCCGATGCTCCGCCGAAGCATCAGTTCGCGCACGGCAGGCCCATACACTTCCAGTGCGATCTGCTCGTCCAGCATCAAGAGCGGGATCGTATCGGCGTAGAATATCTCGAAGTATTTCAGCGTGATGTGCTTCAGATGATGGAGCACAGGGCGCTGCGTGAAGATGTTGATCTTCGCCGTGCTCATGGTGCGGATGACATCGGTGTACATCACCGAAGGCGCGGTACGCACACGAAGCTTTTGCAGAAGCGCCGGATCGGTTTCGAAGGCGGCCTCGGGGCCCGCATCCGCGCCTTCGGCAGGGGGCGCGTCCCACCAGAGGCCGATGAATCCGATTTCGCCGATGCGCTCGCGGATCGGCGCAATCGCAGGCAGCAGCTTTCCGCCGATATCGCGCCAGCGCCACCAGTTATGGCCGAGATGCATGATGTCGTATTTTTTTGCGGGCGCCGCCTCTGGCTTTATCTCAAGCGCCGGGTCGTAACCATAAAACACCATCGGCCGCACGCGCGGGTCGCCGGATGAAGCGATCATCGGCTTCATCACGGTGTCAGACAGCGCCTCGTAGTATTCCTTCCAGCGCAGCCTCTCGTCTTCGCTTGCGTGGTTGAAGTCGTAATCGTCAATCTTCGTAACCGGATTATACATCCCGTCCATGTCGAAGATCATGCGCCGCTTCCTGCCGATCGTGCCGAGCAGGATCGCCTCGTCCAAGCGGCTGAGCCGATAGATTTCGGATTCAAACAGATACGCCACGCGGTCGAACGACAATACGTCCTTCGAGAACGACAGTTCCGGCAGATAAGGCTGCGGCTCGCCGTACATCGCGACCTTGTGCCCGTATTTCGGCGCGACGCGGATGTAGTTTGCCACCGCATGCGTGTTGCCGGCGTTGCCGCGGTGCTTCATGACGAAAAGGATGTTCACGTCCCAATCGCCTTTTTCAGTTCTTCGATTCGCACGGCATAGGAATGTTTCGCCGCAAGATGCGCGCGCGTCTTGAGCACCGCTTCCCAATAGCTTTCCGGGCTCTTGAGCGCGTCGGACACAAGGCTCGCCACGCCGTGCGAAGGCACGAGCTTCTTCGCAGCAGCCCCGTAGAGCTGTCCGACGAACGTCTCCGGCAGCATCAAGACCGGGATTGTGTCGGCATAGAATGTTTCGAACGTGCGGTTGGTAACGAACCCGAGCTCGCGGAAAAGTGGGCGGTGAATAACCGGCGCGAACTTCGCCTGTCCGAGGAGATCGACGACCTCGTCGAAGCGCACACCGTGACGCACCTCGACCTGTTGCGTTTCGAGGAACGCGGGATCGGTATCGACGCCCATGATCGCTTTCTGCACGGCCCAGTCCGGGCGCGCGTTCCAGTCCCAGCCGGCGAGACAGGCCGGCCCGGCCTGCTCGCGGACTGCCGCGTAGTCCTCGAGAAATGCGCGGGTCTGGTGCCAGCGTTGCCAGTTACTTCCCACGTACATCACGCCATGGGGCTTGCTCTTCCAGGCCGCCGCCGCCTCTTTTGCGCTTACATGGTTTTTCGTCACGGAAGCCGCGTCGAAGCCGTGAAACAGGAACGGTTTCACGTTGGCCCGCTTTGGATTGAAGGTCGGCTGAAGAATAGTGTCCGATACGGCGGCAATAGCGTCCTGCCATTCCCAGCCCTGATGACCGTCGAGCTTTTCCAGATGATTGAAGTCGTGATCGATCCGGAGGGTGTCGTTGTAGCGGCCCCATAGATCGACAACCGCGCGCCTCTCTTTCGGCACGCCGTCAAGCACGCGCGCGAGATACGGCATGTCGGGAAAATCGGATGGGACCTGCACGACGAAAAGCGCAAGATCCACGTTCGCAAGATCGGTCGTGAAGCGGAGCTTCGGGAGATCGGAGTCCGCCTCGCCATAAACCGCGATGTCATGGCCGAGCGACTGACCGGCCGCGATCCATTTATGAAGCGTCGAGACGCTGCGCGTCCAGGCGTCGACGGATGTCACGAGCAGGATTCTCATGCGCGGCGCTCTGCTGGCGCGGTCTTCGCGAACTCGCTCTTCGCCCATGCGACCGTCTGTTTCAGGCCCTCCTCGAACGATGTCTTCGGCTCCCAGCCAAGGAGCTCTCTAGCTTTTGACACGTCGGCCTGCACGCCGCGCTGCTCGCCTGGCCGCCCCGGCGCGTGGCGGATGTCGTATTTGCCTCTCGCAAAGCCGAAAGCGCCGGTTACGGCATGAGCGAGATCGTTGATCGAAGTTTCGCGTCCGCCGCCGAGATTGATGACCTGCCCTTTTGCGGCTTTGTTCGTCAGCGCACGGGACCAGCCATCCACGATGTCGCCGACGAAGACGAAGTCCCGCGTCTGCTCGCCATCGCCAAAGATCGTAATCGGTTCGCCGCGCAGCACATTGCCGCTGAAAATGCCGAGTACACCCTGATACGGATTGTTGTAGGATTGTCCCGGTCCGTAAACGCTGAACATCCGCAACGACGTCACCGAGAAGTCGAACCCGAGATCGGGGCGCGCGGCCGTGGAATGTACATAACGCTCCGCCGCAAACTTGGTGATGCCATAATATGAATCCGGCACGCAGGGCTCGCTTTCCGGCGTCGGCACGACCTTGCAGTCGCCATAAAGCGTCATCGAGCTTGCATAGAGCAGCCGCGGCACTTTGTACTTCACGCAGAGCTTCAACGTCTGCACGGTGCCTTCGGTGTTCGTGCGGAGGTCGCCGACCGGATCGGAAAACGCCTTGATGATCGAAACCTGTCCCGCGATATGACAAACGGCGTCGATGCCGCGGGCGAAGACCGGATCAAGTTCTTCCGGCTTCGTGACATCGGCGCGGACCGCCTTGGCGCCCCGCGGCACCAGCGACAGATCGCCGTTCGACTCGTTGTCGGCGGCAATCACCTCATGCCCGTCCGCGAGCAATCGGCGCGCGAGATGAACGCCGATGAAGCCGGCACCGCCCGTTATCAGAACCTTCATTTCCGCCTCTCCCAGCGCTTCCGACTAGAACGCATCTCTGTTCTGCTCCACCCATTCGATCAGCCGTCCGACGCCCTGCTTCGCGCCGATCGACGGCTTCCAGCCGAGTGTCTTCTCGAGCTTGCGGATATCGCTGACATAAACCTCCTGATCGCCGGGCCGCCACGCGTCGAACTTCAGCGGAATCTTGCGCTTGAAATGCCGCTCGAGCGTGTCGATGAGTTCGAGGAGCGACAGCGTCTCGGCGGTGCCGCCGCCGATGTTGAAAGCTTGCCCGCGGATTTCGTCCGGCGAGCGGATCGCCACTTCGTAGGCGCGCACTACATCCTCGACGTGCAGCACGTCACGCACCTGCTTGCCGTCTCCGTAGATCGTGATGTTCTTCTGGAGAAGCGCGGCGATCGCGAACCACGCGACCCAGCCCTGATCTTCGACACCGAACTGCCGTGGGCCGTAGATGCATGACTGCCGGAACGATGCCGCCGGTATCCCGTAGATGCGCGCGAAATCGAGCACGTACTGGTCCGCGGCGCCCTTCGAGCAGCCGTAAGGCGAAAGGAAGTCCAGCGGCTCGCTTTCCGCAATACCGTGCGGCCGGTTGGTGTAGCCGTACCGGTTCCCTGCAAGCGCAGACGCCGCGTTCACGATCTTGCCGTATACCTTGTTCGTTGACGCGAACAGAAACACGGTATCGGGCTTGTACCGGCGCACCGCATCGAGCAGATTGAAGGTACCAAGCGCGTTCACATCGAAATCCATGCGCGGGTCGGTGACCGAAGTGGTAACCGCGACCTGCGCGGCGAGATGGATGACGGCGTCGGGCTTCAGCTCCGAGATCGTCCTGTTCACCGCTGCGGTATCCCGCACATCGGCCTTTGCGAACTCGAACTCGGTCTCGTCCCTGAGCCAGGAGAGATTGCTTTCGGTGCCTGCGCGCGAGAGGTTGTCCAGCACGGTGACCTGCCAGTTGCGCTGGCCGAAATAGCGCGCGGCATTGCATCCGATGAAGCCCGCGCCGCCGGTGATCAGAACGTGCTTCGTGCTCATTGCGTCTTCCGTTGAACATTCCGGCGGGCCCGTGCGAAATAGGCCGATGCCTGACCCGGACTATATACGCCGCCTGCGCGCCGCCTATCTCGACCTGATGCGTGACAGCCTGATCGGGAAGCTGAATCAGGATTCGGCGTTGCCATCCTCGAACGTGGACGGCTACCGCGCCGACTATCGCGAACAGGGCTGGGATTGGCCGTCAAAGGCGCCCTCCATGATCGGCGCGCTGCGCATGGAGAACGTGCGGCGCGAGTGTGAGCGGGTGATCGAGGAGAACGTCCCCGGAGATTTTGTAGAAACCGGCGTGTGGCGCGGCGGCGCTGCAATCATGATGCGGGCGGTGCTCGCGGCTCATGGCATTGCCGACAGGCGCGTTTTTGCGGCCGACAGCTTCCGCGGATTCCCGGCGCAGTCCGCGCCCGACACGAACTTTACCGTCGGCGGGGTCGCTGATTTCGCTGTCCCGCTCGAAGAAGTAAAAGGCAACTTTGCCCGTTACGGCCTGCTCGATGCGCAGGTCGTTTTCCTCGAAGGCTTCTTCAAGGACACGCTTCCCGCAGCACCGATCGAACGTATCGCAGTGCTTCGGCTGGACGGCGATCTCTACGAAAGCACACGCGACGGACTCGCGCTGTACCAGAAGCTTTCGCCAGGCGGCTCGCTGATTGCCGACGACTATTTTCTGTTTGAAGGTCAGCGCAGGGCCACCGACGAGTTTCGAAATGCTCATGACATCGCGGACCCGATCATGCGGATCGATCATTTTGGCGGCTACTGGATCAAACGCTAGACCGGCGCGACCGGGATCTTGTTCGCCGAAAGCGCACGTTCGAAATAGTCGATTGTCCGCTGCAAGCCTTCTTTCAGTTCCGTGACCGGCTGCCAGCCAAGCTGTTCGTGCGCGCGACTGATATCCGGCTTGCGCTGACGCGGGTCGTCTTCCGGCACGGGGTGGAATGCGAGCTTTGACGACGAACCCGTCATCGCGATGACGATGTCGGCAAGCTCCCGCACCGTGATCTCGTGCGGATTGCCGAGATTGAGCGGGCCGGTGACGTGATCCGGCGCATCCATGAACTTCACGAGCCCCGTGACGAGATCGTCGACATAGCAGAAAGAGCGCGTACGGCTACCGTCACCGTAAACGGTGATGTTGCGGTTCTGAAGCGCCTGCACAATGAAATTGGATACGACACGGCCGTCGTTCGGGTGCATGCGCGGGCCGTAAGTATTGAAGATGCGGACGACCTTGGTGCTGAGACGATGTTCGCGCCGGTAATCGAAGAACAGCGTCTCGGCAACGCGCTTGCCCTCGTCGTAGCACGAGCGGGGGCCGATCGGATTCACGTTGCCCCAGTACTCCTCGACCTGCGGATGGATTTCCGGGTCCCCGTATACTTCGGACGTGGATGCCTGCAGGACCGGGATGCGAAGGCGCTTGGCGAGGCCGAGCATGTTCAGCGCGCCGAGAAAACTCGTCTTCGTGGTCTGGATCGGATCGTGCTGGTAGTGCACCGGAGACGCGGGACAGGCGAGATTGTAGATCTGGTCCACTTCGACCTGCAGCGGCGCACAGACGTCGTGCCGGATCACTTCGAAATCCCCGAACTGCTGCAAATGCAGAACGTTCTGGCGTTCGCCGGTAAAGAAGTTGTCGATGCAGAGTACGGCGTCGCCGCGCTTCAGCAGCCGCTCGCAAAGATGCGAACCGATGAAGCCCGCGCCGCCGGTCACGAGCACGCGCCGCTTCTTCAGTTGCGTTGCGGGTTCGGGCATTTTTCAGCTACCTCCCATGTACTCTGACGGCTCGCTTTGGCTAAGCTTGGTCAGCGTCAATAACGTGAGGTTGCGGCCCGGTACGTGAATGCGATCTGAACTGAACACGTTACGGAACGGTACGTGCGCGGAAGATATTACACCTTTGCGTGATCGTTCGGTTGCAAACCTGCCTTCAAACAAAGCCCAGCTCCCGGAATACATAATCAAGCAATCGATCCTTCACGCGAATAGTAAAACATAACGCCGGCCGGCCAACGGAAGTTCCACACAGTTGGTACCGGGCCTCTTCTGAATGGACGTTCAGACGCGGCGGGGATCAGGGCCGCTAGAATCGGCAAGCCCGCCTTCAAGGCGGGCTTGCTGTGAAGCAGTGAGGAATAAACGGACGCGGTGACGCCTGGCTGGACCTTTTTTGCCTCGGAAGACGCCTCTACCGGCTACAACTTCGGCAATCAGCCTGCGCAACTTCGGGGCGACGTATCCGAAGCAGTCGGCCGGAGTAAGCGGCTACCCGAAGCCACCGCGCCACGCCGGCTTTGATCAGAATTTAGCCTGCACGGTCTCGTTGTCATTGTTCGTGATCTGGATTGCCCCGCGAATGGGTGCGGTCAGTTCGACTGGCGCGGTACCGGTCAGAACATTGTTACCGCGCGGTGCCAGCGTGATTTTTGCCGGCTTGCCGCCGACAACTAGAACCGCGGTGCCTTTGAATCCCTTGGTCGATACCGGGTTCTCACTGTGATCGGTCACGAAGACGTCAAGCGTGTTTCCCTTGACGATGGCTTCGACATGATAATTGCCGGCATCAACCTGCTGGCCACCATTTTTTCCCTTTTCCGGGGCGTGCGCGAGCGCAACTCCTGCAATCAGCATGCCGCCGGCAACGGCCATAGAAAGTTTCTTGATCATCGTCGTTTTCTCCTTCGGGGGTATCAGAAAGCTTCCGACGGTTTTCCGGCCGCCGATCGTTCGACTTCATCGAGCAGCCGCTCCAGCGGCTCGCGGCCGAACCGCCTGAACAGAAGCGGCGTCAGCACCGCATCGAGTAGCGTTGCACTGACGAGACCGCCGAAGATCGTCACCGCGACCGGATGCAGGATTTCCTTGCCGGGCGAGGACGCATCGATCATCAGCGGAATTAGCGCAACGCCTGCGGAGAGCGCGGTCATCAGCACCGGCGTCAGCCGCTCGAGCGTGCCCCGCACGATTAGCGCTTCGCCGAACGGCATACCCTCGCGCAGCGCCAAATTGAGGTAGTGGCTGATCTTCAGAATGCCGTTGCGGGCGGCAATGCCCGTGAGCGTCACGAAGCCGATCATCGAGGCGACCGAGAGCGGCAGCCCTGCAATCCAGAGTGCGGCGACGCTGCCGACGAGCGCAAACGGAATACTGCCGAGAATAATCAACGTCAGGACAGCCGAGCGGTAGCGGCTGTAAAGCACCGCAAAGATCAGCAGCAGCGAAATCAGCGACAGCCCTGCGATCTGCCGGCTCGCGCTTTGCTGCGCTTCGTAGTTCCCTTCGAGACTGACGAAGACGCCCTGCGGCAATTGCATCGACGCGATCTGACGTTGCACGGATTGCGCAATCCCGGCGGCATCTGAGCCATCCGTGTTCGCAAAAACCGCGATGCGGCGGCGGCTGTTCTCGCGCAGGATCTGGTTCGGGCCGTCGGTTTCGCGAATTTCGGCGATCTGCCGGACAGGAACCCAGCCGGACGGGGTCTGGATCAGGAAATTGCCAAGCCCCTGCGTGGTGCGCATGTTGTCCGGCAGCCGCAGCACAACGTCGAAACGCCGGTAGCCGTCGATCACGCGCGCGACCACACGCCCGCTGGAGAGTCTGCTGATCTGCTCCACCACAACGGCTGGCTGCACGCCGTAAAGCGCGGCCTTCTGGTAATCGACCCGGATTTCCAGTTGCGGGATCAACACCTGCCGTTCGACCTGCAAATCGCGGATGCCGGAGATGCCCGCCATCTTGCCGCGGAGTTCTTCCGCCAGCCTTCGCAGCGCCGTGAGGTCGTCGCCGAAAATCTTGACCGCGATCTCCGCGCGCACGCCGCTAAGCATGTGGTCGATACGATGCGAGATCGGTTGACCCACAATCACCGAGACAGGGAGTACGGAGAGCCGGGAGCGAATTTCCGCCGCCGCATCCGCCCTGTTCGTTCCCGGCTTGAGTTCGATTTCAAGTTCCGAGACGTGGATGCCTTCCGCATGCTCGTCGAGTTCGGCGCGTCCTGTTCGCCTGCCGACGGTTTTGACTTCAGGCATCCCGAGCAAGAGCCGTTCTGCGATGCCGCCAATGCGGTTGGACTCTCCGAGCGAAATTCCCGGATTGAAGGAAACGTTCACCGTGAACGTGCCCTCGTTGAATGGCGGCAGAAAAACGCGAGGCAGCAATGCGAAGCCGATCACACCCGCCACGACCAGCGCGCCTGTAACGGCAAACACCGTGCGCTCCATCGTAAACGCGCGCACAAGCGCCGCCCTGTTCCACTGCTTCAGCCGGGTAACGACCCTGCCTTCGTGCTCGCCGAGCGACTTCATGCCCGGCAGGAGGTAGTAGGCCATCACGGGCGTCAGCGTGATGGATACAACGAGGCTCGCGAGAATCGCGATGATGTAAGCCTGTCCGAGCGGGACAAAGAGACGCCCCTCGATGCCGGACAACGCAAACAGCGGAACGAATACGAGGATGATGACGAGTGTCGCGTAGACGATGCCGGAGCGGACCTCCTGGCTCGCCGTCACCACAACATCGAAAGCCGATCTGGGGTTTCCCGCGGCCCTGTTCTCGCGCAATCGCCGAAAGATGTTCTCGACATCGACGACGGCGTCATCGACAAGTTCGCCGATCGCGATCGCGATCCCGCCAAGCGTCATGGTATTGATCGACATACCGGCGAAGTAGAAAACGAGCGCTGTGACGAGCAGCGACACGGGGATCGCCGTCAGCGAAATCGCAGTCGTCCGGAAGTTCAGCAAAAATGCGAACAGCACGATCGATACCGCGATCACCGCTTCGATCAGGACGATCTGCACACTGCGGATCGAGGTGCCGATGTAGTCGGCCTGCCGGAACAGCACTTGATCTACCTTGGTGCCCGCGGGCGCCACGGCGGAGAGCTGTTTCAGCGCGGTTTCGATTTCCTTCGTGAGTTTGATGGTGTCGACGAAGGGCTGCTTCTCGACCGAAACCATCACCGCAGGCGCGCCCATATATCCGGAGTCGCCCCGTTTGATGCGCGCGCCGAACGCAATCTCGGCCACCTGACGCAGGTAAACCGGACCCTTTTGATCGCTCGCAACCACGATGTTACGCAGGTCGTCGAGACTGGTTGTGCGCCCTATGCCGCGGATCAGGTATTCGCGGGAATACTGCTCGGTGAAGCCGCCGCCCAGATTTGCGCCGAACGATACCAGCGCCTTCTCGATCTGCTCGTGGGAAACATTGAAGGCACGCATCGCCGGCGAATTGACGAGGATGCGGAACTGCCGCACCTCGCCGCCCATCGGGATCACCTGCGCGACGCCGGGTATCGTCAGCAATCGCGGGCGTATGGTGAAGTCCGCGAACTCACGCAGTTCCATCGGAGCGATGCCCGGGTTGGTCACCGCAAACATCACGATCTGCCCCATGATCGAACTCACGGGGCCAAGCTGAGGGGAAATGTTCAGCGGCATCTGCTCGCGTACGAGCGCGAGACGTTCGCTCACGAGTTGCCGGCTGGGGAAGATTTCCGCTTTCCAGCCGAACTCCACGTAAACGAAGGAAAGACCGACTCCGGATACGGAGCGCACGCGCTCGACGCCCGGCAAGCCGTTCATCTGCGTCTCGATCGGGAACGTGATGAGCTGCTCAACTTCCTGCGGCGCGTAGCCCTCGGCCTCGGTGATGATCGTCACCGTGGGCCGGTTCAAGTCGGGCAGTACGTCTACCGGAAGTTGCGTGATCGCGAATCCGCCGTAGATCATCAGAGCGAACGACAGCGCGAGTACGAGTACCCGGTTCTGCAGCGAGCGGCTGACGAGAAACGTAAACATCGTCAGCGCACCTGCTCGAGAAGTTCGGCACCCTGCACGACGATACGCTTTCCGTCCGCCATGCCTGCGGTTACGAGCATGTTCTCCGCATCCAGCACCTCAGCTTTCACTTCGCGCGGCTCGAACCGCTCGGCCCCGGTATGCTCGAACACGACGTATTGGCCGTTTGCGGAACGGACGACAGCCGCACGCGGCAGCAGCACGCCCCGGCGCTTCTCGGGAAGACTCAGAAACACGGTAACGAACTGTCCGGTCCAGACGCCGCCCGATACGCCGTCGATTGCAAAATGAACGGCAATCGACTGATTTCTGAGTGCCGCGGCACTGCCCCTAAACTTCAGATCGACCACGGAGCCGTTTTGACCGCGGGCGCTTGCGCGCTCGACCTCCGGTATCGCCTCAAAGCTCAGCGCTTCGATCCATAGCCGCGCAGGATCGACGATGTGAAAGATCACGGTGTTCGGCTGCGCGAGCTGGCCCGCAATCGTATTTGCCTCGGCGATCACGCCGCTGACCGGGGATCGCAACACTTCGGGTTCGCGGCGGACCTTATCGAGCTGTGTCTTTCTTTCCTTGAGGCTTTGGAGTTCCGTTCTCGCGTCCTCGAGCTGCGTTCGCGGGACTGCGTTGCTTTCGACCAGCTTCTCGAAGCGCGCGACGCGGCGTTCGACGATCGCGATCTGCTGGAGCAACTCTCCTTCCTTCTGGCGCATGTCGGAGACGTCGATGGTTTGGATCGGCGGCTCGACCAGTGCGAGCACCTGCCCCTTCTCGACACGGCTGCCGAGCGCGGGGAAGCCGCCTTCCGGCGGCAGCAGCCTTCCGGTCAGGCTCGACTGCACATAACCGCTTGCATTCGGATCGGGGATGACGCGGCCCGGCAATTCGATCGTCCTCGCATGTTCGCCCTGCTTGATGATTGCGGTGCGGATCACCAGCAGGCGCTGCACTGATTTCGGCACGAAGATGCCGCCGTCCGGCAGGCGCTGCGAAGTATCGCGGCTTACCTGCGACGCCTGCTTTGCTGCGCCGTCATTGTGCGCGCTGCTCTCGTGAGACTTCGCAGGCGTTACAAAAGCCGAGAGCGCAAGCGCTACGATTGCGGCGGTCTTCATTTTGAAAACACGCGGGTATCGCCGCACGGCGAACACGCCGCCGGCGAAAGCAAGAATCGCGGCGATCAGCGCGATCAGCACAGTCAGCCAGATCGAAACCCGCCTTGGCGTAGACGCTTCCTGTTGCGCGCTCGGGACGACGATGGTCACAGGTAATACCTCGGACGCTTCGCCGAGCGTCACCGTGAAGATCAGGTCGTAGTGATCGCGGCCAGCCGCCCATTTCGCCGGCAGGCGATAGGTGCCGTCTTCCTTCGCAACCGCCTTCTCGGAGCCTTTGGGTGTCAGTGCTTCGATATCGGCGTTCGTTACTGGCTGGTTGGTTTCGAAGCGATCGAGATAGACGACGATTTCGCCGTTTCGAAGCACGGCAACGATCTCGAAGTCGCCGGCACGCGCTTCGCCGCGCGGCGCGGCAGTCGTCAGCGTCTTCGGCGCGTCACCATGATCGTGGCCTTCGTGCGCCGGCACGGACGCGGAAAGCACGAACGGCATGAATAGAAGAGCAGCTGGAAGCGCATATTTGACGCGCATGACGAAATCCTTCGCGGGCGTGAACGGAAGACGCGCCTGCGCGAAAACGCGCGCAGGCTACGCCGGACGATCAGGCGAAGGACTTCGGAGGCCGGTTCAGGTCGAGAATGGCGTGCCGCATTTCATGCCGCACGACGTGCGCAGTTCGTTCGCTGCGCAAAGAAAACGAACCGCCGTTCCACTCCGGAGCGGCAAGCGCGACTGACGCTCCTCCCGCGCAGGCGCAGCAAGAACTGCAGTCGCCTTGCTCGTGCTTGTGCGGGCATTTCCCGAAGTCATGGGATGCCACGGATACATTCACTTCGGTCTGCGGAACCTGCTCGGCGGCGGGCGAGATGTTCTGTGCAGCTGCGGGAGCGTTCTGTGTCTGCTGCACGTGATGATGTGCGGCATGTGCGAAAGCGCCGTCCTGCGCGCTGACGAACAGCGCGGCAGTGGCGACGAGCGTTAACCAAGCGAACTTTCGCATCGGAATTTCTTACAGGAGATTCTTCGCGGAGTCATTTATGGCGGCCACGTGGCGCGCTCGCGCTACACTGTATCTTCGACGCGGCCAGACGATTTCTCCAGCGCACATAGCGCCCCAGCACCCGCGCATCGTGGTAGCTTAGCGGTAGCTACGGTGCCGGGCGACCGCGCCGACATTTGCCTAAGTGCTTGGATAAATTGGTGAGCCCGGATGGGATCGAACCATCGACACCCTGATTAAAAGTCAGGTGCTCTACCACTGAGCTACGGGCCCTGCCGGGCGCGACTGGTACGGACCCAACTCCTATGCGTCAAGGCGCGAATTCAGCGCTGGGGATCGCGGCTGGCCACACGTCTAATCTGATGATGCGCTTGACAATTCCCGGCCCGAGCCGCTTCTGGCCCCTCAACCGCCGCAAGGACGACCAGAGCGCGCCGCCGCCCCGGGGAACGATCGAATGAAATCCGCATTAATTACGGGCGTTACCGGCCAGGACGGTGCCTATCTCGCGAAGCTCCTGCTCGCGAAAGGCTATCGCGTCTTCGGCATCAAGCGGCGTTCATCGAGCTTCAACACCGCGCGGATCGACGACATCTACGAGGACCCGCATGTCGCACATCCGCTGTTCACGCTGTTCTACGGCGACACCACGGACTCGACCAATCTGATTCGCATCGTGCAGGAAACGCAGCCTGACGAGATCTATAATCTCGCAGCGCAAAGCCATGTGCAGGTCAGCTTCGAGACGCCGGAATACACCGCGAACGCGGATGCGCTCGGCACGCTCCGGATGCTGGAGGCGATCCGCATTCTTGGGCTCGGCAAGAAGACCCGCTTCTATCAGGCCTCTACTTCCGAGCTTTACGGCGACGCACAGGAATTTCCGCAGTCGGAAACCACGCCGTTCCGCCCGCGCAGCCCCTACGCCGCCGCGAAACTCTACGCCTACTGGATCACGGTGAATTACCGGCAGGCCTACAGCTTCCATGCCTCGAACGGCATCCTGTTCAATCACGAGAGCCCGCTGCGCGGCGAAACCTTCGTGACCCGCAAGATCACACGGGCTGCCGCCGCCATCCATCTCGGCTTGCAGGATCGTCTGTGGCTCGGAAATCTCGATGCGAAACGCGACTGGGGCCATGCGCGCGACTACGCGGAAGGCATGTGGCGCATCCTGCAACAGGACGAGCCCGACGATTACGTCCTTGCTACCGGCGAGTCCCACTCTGTCCGCGAGTTCACCGAACTCTCGTTCGCGCAGCTTGGCTATCAGATCGAGTGGAAGGGCAAGGACCAGAGCGAGCAAGGCATCGACAAGAAGTCCGGCCGTACGCTGGTCGAAATCGATCCGCGCTACTTCCGCCCAACCGAAGTCGACCACCTGCTCGGCAATGCGGAGAAGGCGCGCAAGAAACTCGGCTGGAAACATACGACCGGGTTCCGCGATCTCGTGAATGAGATGGTCGCCGCCGATCTCGCACTTCTCCAAAGCAAGCCGAACCAGAACCGTTCATGACCGCGGGCAAATCCTATTCGCTCAAAGGCAAGCGGGTGTGGGTCGCGGGCCACAAGGGCATGGTCGGATCCGCGATCGTGCGCCGCCTCGCGAGCGAAGATTGCACCATCCTCACCGCAGACCGCGCGACGGCCGATCTGCGCAACCAGGATCAGGTCACGGCCTTCATTCGCGATAGCAAACCGCAACTTGTTTTCCTTGCCGCAGCCAAGGTCGGCGGGATTCTCGCGAATGCCACCTACCCGGCCGACTTCCTGTTCGACAATCTGGCGATCCAGAACAACGTGATCGACGCCGCCTATCGCAACGGCGTCGAGAAACTCGTCTTCCTCGGCTCGTCGTGTATCTATCCGAAGCTCGCGCCGCAGCCGATCCGCGAAGACGCGCTGCTTACCGGGCCGCTAGAGCCCACCAACGAATGGTACGCGATCGCAAAAATCGCCGGCCTGAAACTTTGCGAGTCGTACCGGAAACAATATGGCTGCGACTACGTCTCCGCGATGCCGACCAATCTTTACGGCCCCGGCGACAACTTCAATCTCGAAACTTCGCATGTCGCGGCCGCGCTGCTCGTGAAGGCCGTGCAGGCCAGGGAAAGCGGCGCGAGCAGGCTCGACGTATGGGGCTCGGGAAAGCCGCTTCGCGAATTCATGCATGTCGATGATTGCGCGGACGCGCTGGTCTATGTCGCCAAGAACTACAGCGAAGACCTTCACATCAATGTGGGATCGGGACAGGAAGTCTCCATCGCCGAGCTTGCCCGCATCATGCTCGACGTGACCGGAGCGAAAGCCGAACTCGTGTTCGACGCTTCGAAGCCGGACGGAACCCCGCGAAAGCTGATGGACTCGTCCCGGCTCGCAGCGCTCGGCTGGCGCCCGAGGATCGGCCTGCGCGAAGGCATGGCGCAAACGCTCGTGTGGTATCTCGCGAACGCCGCGAAGGCCCGGCACTGAACCCATGACGATCCGCTACTACGGCCAGACCGACCAGGACCTGATGCTCGACCGCGCGCTCTTTCGCGGAATGCAGGGCGGCACCTTTTTCGACATCGGCGCGAACGACGGCATCACCTACAGCAATACGCTCATGTTCGAGCAGTCGCGAGGCTGGAACGGCATCTGCGTCGAAGCCGACCCGCTCGTATTTTCGGCGCTCAAGACAAACCGATCCTGCGTCTGCGTGAATGCGGGCGTTGCTCCGGCCGCAGGCAAGTTGCCGTTCCTTCAGATCGAGGGGCCGTCGCAGATGCTGAGCGGCTTTTTGTCGAACTTCGATAGCCGCCGCATGGAGCGCGTGGATTATTCTATCGCACGATCGGGCGGCTCCAAGCGCGTGGTCGAAGTCGAGGCGGTAACGCCTGCGGAGCTGCTGAAGCGCCATAACCTCCGTGAGATCCACTACCTCAACATCGACACCGAAGGGAACGAACTCGAGATCCTGCGATCGTTCGATTTCGGCGCGGTCTTCGTTCACGCGATCACCGTCGAATGCAACTATGACGACGAACTCGAGAAGCTCCTCCACGTCACGAAAGACCATTTCGACTTCGCCGTCCGCCATATCGACGACGTGTTTCTCGTGAACCGCAAGAGCCCATTCCACGCGAATATCGCAGCGTTGAAACGCGCCTCGACGCAGCGGAAGCTCGTTCGCCGCATCAACCGCTTTCGCACCAATGCGCCGAGGAAAATCGCGCGCTTCGTGAACAAGATCATTGGACGCGGTAGTTCCGGTAAATGACAACCCGCCGTCTCTTCACTGCCGACTATACGGGCCTCGCCAACCGTCTCGAGGGCCTTTCGCTCAGCTTTGCGATCAAGGAAGCATACGGCCACGAAATCTGTCTCGACTGGCCGGAGCTGGATGCTCTCGAAATCATGGACACGACGAAACGCAGGATGTGGCCATGGGACCGGATCGGCGCGATCCGGCTCAACGATTGCGACGAGGCGCAGTTCGCTTCGCTCGGCCGCTATCGCTCGATCCTGCAGCGCTCGGTCTATAGCCCTGCCTCGCTGCCGAAGCGGCACTACCTCGAAACCGCCGCCAAAATTCGTCTCACACGCGAATATGCCGGGCTGCTCCGGGAAATCCTTGCCAAGGCGTCCGGCAGGCCGGTCGTCGGCGTCCATATCCGTGGCGGCGACTTCAAGACCTATGATGAGCGCGTCTACGATATCGAGCGTGCGCGGCATCAGGCCGTGCCGATGTGGTGGTACGAGTCTCTGCTGCGCAGGTTTCGCGCGCAATATCCCGACGTCGTCTTTCTGCTCAGCCATTCTGGTGACCCGGCGCGCTTCGAGCCCTGGCGAAAAGCATTCGACACCATCGAAACATCAGCGCATGTCGCGCATACCGGCGCACGCGAACAGCACATGTCCGCGGGCCACCCTGCGCTCGATCTCTTCGCGCTCGCTTCGTGCAGCGTGATGATTGCGACGCCGAATTCGAGCTTTTCCCATTTCGCGGCGAACGCGCTCGGGCCGGCAGCGAGCGTGATCCTGCCTCCCGCGCGAACCACCGCGGAAGCGCCGGAAGCCGGCGTGCTCAACATTCACGGCGAACGTCTGCCGCTGTTCGTCTCCGCAGCGACGAAGCCGGAAATTTTCAAGATCATTCGCGGCGATACCGGGCTTCCGACGCCGGCAGCGCTCGATACCGGCTGGTTCTAGCCCCGGATACTTTGCGGAAGCAGGAACGGGCCCGAAGGCACCGCGCCGATCTCCGCCCGCACGCCGTAAAGAGCGTGGATCAGATCGCTGGTCACGATGTCCTTTGGCGCGCCTTTCGCGGTCACGCGGCCCGCGCGCATTGCGACCAGTTCGTCGGCGACCATGAGCGCGAGATTGATATCGTGCAGAATCGCAAGCACTCCGCCTCCGGCATTCGCATGTTCTCGCGCGATGCGAAGTGTCGCGATCTTGTGCGGAAGATCGAGGCTCGCGGTCGGCTCGTCGAGCAGCAGGTAGCCCTGCCCGCCGTTCGCCCAGAGCTGCACCAGCACCCGCGCAAGTTGGATGCGTTGCCGCTCGCCGCCGGAGAGCGTATCGTAGGATTGCTCCCGTGCTGAAAGCATATCGACCTCGCGCAACGCCCGCTCCACCAAGCGGGCGGCTTCGGTTCGCGCGAGATACGGCGGAATCCCGAGCGCTACGATTTCGCTCGCGAAAAACGGAAACGCAACGACGACCGACTGCGGCAGCACTGCGCGTTTTCGTGCAAGCGCCGCTGGGTCCCAATGCTGCAATGGCGCGCCATCAAGCGTAACGGTGCCGTGCCCGTAGCGCCGCTCCCCTGCCAACACTTTCAACAAGGTGGATTTACCTGCACCGTTCGGCCCGACGATGGCGACCACCTTGCGTGGCGCGAGCGAGAGGAACACATCATCGAGAATGACTTTTGCTCCCGCCGTAACCCGAATATTTTCCGCCCGATACATCAGCCGAAGCTCCGCTTGTGCCGCTGCAAGAGCCAGATGAAAAACGGCGCGCCGATGAACGCCGTCACTACGCCGATCGGCAATTCCGCCGGGGAAGCGACGGTCCGCGCGAAAATATCCGAAGCGGTCAGGAGTGCCGCGCCGAGTAGTGCGCTTCCGAGAAACAGAGACTTATGCGAGGGGCCGATGCTCAGCCGAAGCAGATGCGGCACCACGAGTCCGACGAAGCCAATGATCCCGCTTACCGCGACCGCTGCGCCGACACCTGCGGCAACGATAACGATCGCGATCCGCTTCACGCGCTCCACATTCACGCCGGTATGAAACGCTTCCGCCTCGCCGAGCGCGAGCGCGTCCAGAGCGCGCGCGATCCAGAACGATCCCCCGACCAGCACAAGCGCAAACGGCAGGATCAGTCCGATGCGCTGCCATGTAGCGCCGCCAAGACTGCCGAGCGTCCAGAAGGTGAATTCGCGCAGCTGCTGGTCGCTCGCAACGAAGATGAAGAGGCCGGTGCCTGCATTCGCAAGTGCGCCCAGCGCAATACCCGCGAACAGAAGATTGGCGACAGAAGTCCGGCCATCCTGTGTCGCCAGGCGATGCAGCAAGACGATCGCAATCAGGCTGCCCGCAAATGACGCCAGGGGAAGCGCGTGGTTCGCGATCAACGCCGGAACGTATCCGCCAGTCCAGCCGCCGAAGACGATCCATGCGACCGCGGCGAGCGCTGCGCCCGGCGAGATACCGACCAGACCGGGATCGGCAAGTGGATTACGAAACACGCCCTGCAGCACGGCACCTGCAACTGCGAGTGTTGCCCCGACCAGCGCCGCCATCACCGTGCGCGGCAGCCGAATATCGAGGACCACGACAACATCCCGCAGGTCGGACGATACCGGTGCCTGCGCGCCGAAGGCTCCCTGCCATAGAATGGAAGTCACATTTCCCGGCGCAATCACGACGGGACCGATCGCGAGCGAAGCGACGCCAGCCGCAGCGAGCAGCAGCGCACAGGCGATGATGACGGACTTTGTCCGCCCGCTTCGCCGCCAAGAGACGCTAAGTGCGGCGTCCCCGGCGCTCATCGTTTTGCGGCTGTCTCCGCCTCAGTCCAGGGCCGTGGCGGCAGTTGCGGCAAAGATAGTTCGGGATAGATCGATGCGGCGAGCTTTTGCGCCGCGTGAGCAGTCCGTGGTCCGAAGGTAAGAAAGTACGACGGAATGGAAACGAGACGCTTTTCGCGCGCCGCGGGCGTGCCCGCAAAAGCGGGCAATGCGAATATCACATCCGGACCCAGTCCGTGATTGCGCTCGACCATGGTGATAACCGCCTGCGGTGCCGCGGCGAGCGTCGCTTCAGGCGTGGCAGGCTTGAAGCCGTTCATTCCTTTGATTGCGTTATCGACGCCGGCAAGCTCGAACACGCCATCCGCGCTGGTCCGGTCTCCCGCGACCGTCGGCGTACCGTTGCCGACCGCGAGCACGAACACGGCACTGCGGCGCGCGCCGATCTTTGCCCGCATGATGCTCAGAGCCGCGAAATCTTCAGCCACTTGCTTCGCGATCGCCTCGCCCTTCCCGGGCACGCCGAGCGCCTGCGCGATGAAGCGGATTTTCTTGAGTACACTCCCCTCGTCGTGCCCTTCCGGCACGATCACAAGAGGCACGGAAGCGCGCGACAGCACCTCTATTGCATCGGGCGGCCCCGATCCTTCAATCGCAAGCACGATCCTGGGTGCAAGCGCGAGAACACCCTCGGGCGAGAGCGCACGCATATACCCCACACTCGGTTTGCCTTTTACTTCGCCGGGATAGCTGCTCGTGATATCGGCGGCGACCACGCGATCGCCGAACCCTAGCGCGTAAACGATCTCGGTCACCGCGCCGCCGACCGTCACGATTTGGGAGACATCCGCAATCTCGATCTTGCGTCCGGACGCATCGGTGATCGTCCACGCGCCCGCACTCGCCGAAAATGTTGCCGCCGCCATCAAGGCCGCGAAGAAGATGATGCGTGGGTAACGGTTCTTCATTTTGTCAGGATCAGCTTGTTCAACGCGGTAAGACGCAGCCGATACACTTCGCCTTCGTGGCCGATCGTGATTTCTTTCGTTGCGACAAACAGATCACGGCTCTCGATGCGGTTGCTCACGACGTCGATCTTGCGCAACTGCGAAGCCGATGTGCCGCTCTGGTTCGCAATCTCTGTCGTTTCGGCCTCTTTCCGCATCGGTGCTGTATCCATTGCTCGCTGTAGCCACGTTCATTTGAACAATTCCGAACTGCGTTCAGTTTAGAACTGTTTTTATCTAGTGATTTCAATAACTTGACCCTAGTACTCCGCATTGGTACGGATAGCAATCAGTTTGCGACGGATCATCGATCGCAAATGCCCGCCAGCTAGCCGCAGTGTCCGCTGCCGCCCGCGAGCCCCGGCGAACAAAAATAAAGTGGGGCTTCAAAATGGCTGGGACGACAACGCGCATTCTTGCGCTGCTAGGCACGACAACATCATTTGCAGTTGCTTCCGCTGCGCCGGCTTCGGCGCAGACGATTCTTCTCGACGCAATCACGATCATCGCGTCCAAAACGCAGGAACTCGCGATCGATGCGCTCGCGCCTGTGAGCACGGTGCGCGCCGATCAGATTCAGCAGTTGCAGGCCAACCGAACATCCGACCTCTTTTTCGGAATTCCCGGCGTGAATTTCCAGCAGCGCGGCGACGACCCCGCGACCGCAATCAATATCCGAGGCTTGCAGGATTTCGGCCGTGTCGCCGTGCTGATCGACGGCGCGCGCCAGAATTTCCAGCGCACGGGCCATAACGCCGACGGCCAGTTCTATATCGATCCGGCGATGATCGGCGGCATCGACGTGGTGCGTGGCCCGGCATCGAACATCTACGGCAGTGGCGCCATCGGCGGCGTGGTCCAGTTCCGCACAAGGGACGTCGAGGACGTCATCGCTCCGCATCAGCAATGGGGCGTGCTCAGCAACTACGAAATCGGTTCGAACACTTTCCGCGCCTCGACCTCGCATTTCATCGCAAGCCGGCCAACCGCCAATCTGGACATCCTGTTCGGCGGCTCGTTCCGCGACAACAACAACTACAAGGACGGCAACGGCACCGAGTGGCAGAACACCGGCAACACGAATTTCTCGGGCATCTGGAAGACGACTTTCCGCCCGGCTGATGGGCACGAAATCAAAACGAGTATCCTGCATTCGGTGTTCAACCACCTGAACGGCGTGCCGATTCCGGCGACCTCCACGGTATTCGACAACAACGTGAATACGACGACCATGAACGTGCGCTGGCGCTATGGGCGGCCCGACGACGATCTGCTGCACTTCGACATCAACGCCTATTACAACCGCACTGACGTAAACATGTTGAAGGTTGCGGGAACCGCGAGTGCCGCGACCGGGGCAATCGGCGACCGCCGCTCGTTCGTCGTCGACACGGCCGGCTTCGATGCGAACAATACGAGCCGCTTCCAGACCGGCGGCCTCCGCCATGCCTTCACCTACGGCTTCGATCTGTTCCACGATCAGGTCAACGTCACCGACCCGAACGGTACCGGCGATCTGTTCACGCCGAACGGATCGCGCACCGTCGGCGGCGGCTTCGCACAGTTGAAGTCGAACTACAGCTCATGGCTCGAACTCATCAGCGCGCTCCGCTACGACCGCTACGATCTCAGCGGCGGCACGGGGTCGAGCGGCGACCGCCTGTCGCCGAAGTTCACCATCGGCGTCACGCCGGTTGAGGGCATCCAGCCTTACGTCAGCTATGCCGAAGGCTATCGTGCGCCGGCGGTCACTGAAGCTTTCGTGACCGGCCAGCATCCGTTCTTCGGCCCCGGCTCGAACTTCATCTTCCTGCCGAACCTCGCGCTGCGGCCCGAGACCGGCAAGAACAAGGAAGCCGGCCTCAACCTGAAGCACGACAATATCTTCCAGAGCGGTGACGCGTTCCGCGGCAAGGTGAACGTCTATCGCAACGACGTCGCGAACTACATCGATCAGGCGACGGTCGCGACCGGCACCGGCGCGTGCCCTGCCGGCGGCCATCCGTTCTGCATCCAGTACCAGAACGTGCAGGAAGCCCAGCTCGAAGGCGCGGAATTCGAAGTGAACTACGACGCCGGACTTTGGTTCGCCGGCGTGTCGGGCTCGCGCGTTCGCGGCGTCAACTCACTCGACGGAACGCCGCTCCTGAAGATCCCCGCTGATCAGATCGCGACGACGTTCGGCGTGCGTATGCTTCACGGCAAAATGCTGGTGTCCGTTCGCTGGGCCGCGATATCTGCGAAAGATGCGTCGGACATTCCGAACAGCGCACTGATCACGGGTAGCCCGGACCTGCCGCCGACCGGTTCCTACAACCTCGTTGATCTGTATCTCGGCTACGCGCCTACTCCGAACGCAATCTGGAGTCTCTCGGTCGATAACCTGCTGAACGAGCAGTATGCGCCTTACGGACAGGTCTATCCGGGCTCGGGCGGCGCCGGCGCGCAGACTTTCCCGAGCGCAGGCACGATCGTGAAGGCCGGTCTCACGGTGAAGTTCAACAACGACGTCGGCGCGTGGCAGGCGCTCGCCGCACGGTGAATGCCGGCGGAACCGCTCAGGCTCCGCCGCAAATCGCTCCTCCGGGAGCGTCGAAAGTGAAGCTGCCGTATCCGGGCTGACCGGATTCGGCAACTTCGCGTTTCCGGCCGCGAACCGGAGACGTCACTCTGCCAGCAGCCGCGAGGCCAACAGAAGGAAAACGTCATGTTCATCGCGATGAACCGCTTCAAGGTAACCCTCGGTCAGGAGGACGCATTCGAGCGCGTCTGGCGCGAGCGCGAATCCTACCTGAACACCATGCCCGGCTTTATGGAGTTTCACCTCCTGAAGGGTCCCAGAAAGGACGACCACACCCTCTATTCGTCCCATACCGCATGGAGAACCAAAGGCGACTTCGAGAACTGGACGAAGTCCGACGCTTTCCGTATTGCCCATGCCCGCGCGGGCGAGCATAAGCCTGCGGTCCCGATGTATCTCGGTCATCCCGAGTTCGAGGGTTTCGAGTCGGTGCTTGAGCAGAAGGCGTCCGGAAAGGCCGCATTACACGCATGATCGGCAGCGCGCCAAAGCCTGCACGGCGGGAGGAGGAAGCGCCATCCGGCGCGGCCATCCTGCCGTTCCGCTTACGTGTCGGCGGCGCAAATGCCGCTTTCGGGCGGGCGCAGGCACCTGCCGTCGAGCTCGAACGCAAGCCAGCTGCCGCTTCCAAACGAGCCCAAGCGACCGTTAGCGGCGTAGCGCCGGCTGATCGTCCGACGATCCTGCCCCCTCGTTACCGCGGTTGGCTAAAGCAGGCGCTGATCGCAGCCGTGCTTCTTCACCTCGTGGCCTTCGCGGCGATGCATGTCTCCTTCGTGAACGATGTCGAGCGGGCGGCCAACGCGGGCGGCAAAGCGTCCGACGGCGCTACCGTGCTCGACATCGAAATCGTCGCCGAACTCAGGCTTCCGCCCGCGAAGACGTCTTCGAACATGACTTCGCCGGATGCGGTCAAGCAGACCAATACTCCGCCACAGGTCAAGCAGCAGGAAAGGCAGGCCGAGGCGAAGAAGGCGGAAATCGCGCCCAACAACGCGCCGCAGTTCGTGCTTCCGAAGGAAGAATTCGCGCAACCGAAGAAAGCCGAGACCAGCGAGACCGCGCAGTCTCCCAATCAGAAAAAGGTAGATACCGCCGAAGCGAAGCCGAAGGCGGCCGAACAACCGAAAGCCGAAGCGCAAAAGAAAAGGCAGGAACAGGCCGCACCTAGTATCGCCGCCGCTCCCAGCCGCGCCGCCGGCAGCCCGGGAAACCAAAGTCAGGCGGGAGCCAGTGGCCAGGTCCAGCACGGCGGACAAGCCGCTGCATCTTCCTACAACGCTTTGGTGATCGCCCATCTCCAGCGCTATCGCGTCTACCCCGAGGCGGCCCGCGCCGCGCGCGCAACCGGCGTCAGTACCGTCCGCTTCACGCTCGCCGCAAGCGGAACCGTCGTTGCAGTTTCACTCGCGGTCAGCAGCGGAACAGGAACGCTTGATCAGGCAGCGATCGCAATGGTGCAGCGTGCTTCGCCCTTCCCGCCGATCCCGGCTTCGCTCGGACTCGGCAGCATAACCTTCGCGGCACCCGTCCGCTTCAACCTGCGCTGATTACGCCGCTTCGGCTTCGCCGCGCGACCATCCTGCAATCGTTTCATCGAAATAGTCGCGGAAGCGGCCTTTCGCGATCGCCTCGCGCGCGCCCGCCATCAGCGATTGATAATAGGCGACGTTGTTCCAGCTCAGAAGCATCGAACCGAGGATTTCGTTCGCCTTCACGAGATGATGCAGATAGGCGCGCGAATAGTCCCGCGCGGCCGGACAATCGCTGCTCTCGTCGATGGGTCGAGGATCTTCGGCATGCTTCGCGTTCTTCAGGTTCAGCTGTCCAAAACGCGTATAGGCGAGCGCATGACGGCCTGCCCGCGTCGGCATCACGCAATCGAACATATCGATCCCGCGCGAAACCGCTTGCAGGAGGTCGTCCGGCGTTCCGACACCCATGAGATAGCGAGGTCTGTCCGACGGCAGCGCGGGCATCGTGGCCTCGATCATCTGCAGCATGATTTCCTGCGGCTCGCCGACTGCAAGCCCGCCGATAGCATAGCCGTCGAAGCCGATTTCGGTCAGCGCTTTCGCGGATTCAAGACGTAGCGGCACGGACGAGCCGCCCTGCACGATGCCGAAGACGGCACGGTCCTTTGGCGTGCCGAACGCGCGCTTCGATCGCTCTGCCCAGCGCAGCGAAAGCCGCATCGCCCTCGCCATTTCTTCTTCGCTGCATGGCAGGCGCACGCATTCGTCGAGCTGCATGGAAATATCGGAGCCGAGCAGCGCCTGAATTTCCATCGCACGCTCGGGCGTCAGCTCATAGGCCGTGCCGTCGATGTGGGAACGGAATTTCACGCCCGTCTCGTCGAGCGTCCGGAGTTTCGCAAGCGACATCACCTGAAAACCGCCTGAGTCAGTCAGGATCGGTCCCGGCCAGTTCATGAATTTGTGCAAGCCGCCGAGCTTCGCGATCCGCTCGGCACCGGGCCGCAGCATCAAGTGATAGACATTGCCGAGCACGATATCTGCGCCGGTCGCGCGCACCGTTTCGGGCATCATCGCCTTCACGGTCGCGGCCGTGCCGACCGGCATGAAAGCCGGCGTGCGGATCACGCCCCGCGAAGTTGCGAGCTCTCCACGCCTTGCGGTGCCGTCGGTTGCGCTGATCGAAAACTTCATCGGCAACCTTTAGCGCGGCGTCTCCGGAAACAGCAAACTGCCGTCGCCGTAGGAATAGAAGCGATAGCCGGAAGCGATGGCGTGCGCATAGGCACGCTTCATCCGCTCGAGGCCGGAGAAAGCGCTGACCAGCATGAAAAGCGTCGACCGCGGAAGATGAAAATTCGTGAGCAGCGCGTCGACGGCGCGGAAGCGATACCCCGGCGCGATAAAGATATCGGTTTCTCCTGCAAACGGTTTGATCGTGCCGTTGTCATCGGCCGCGGACTCCAGAAGGCGCAGCGCGGTCGTGCCGACGGCAATCACGCGCCCGCCGGCTGACCTTGCCCGGTTAATCGCGTCCGCCGTCTGTTGCGTGATCTGCCCGTATTCCGGATGCATCTTATGAGACGCAATGTCGTCGGACTTTACCGGGAGAAACGTTCCGGCACCGACATGCAGGGTAATGCGCTCGATGTCGATGCCTGCGGCTTGCAGGCTCTCCGATAATTTCTCGGTAAAGTGCAGGCCCGCGGTCGGCGCCGCGATCGAGCCTTCATGCGCCGCGAATAGGGTTTGATAATCGCTGCGGTCGCGCTCGTCATCTTCGCGCTTCGAGGCAATATAAGGCGGCAAGGGAATATGCCCGAGCGCGTCGATCGCTTCATCGAGTATGGCGCCGTGAAAGTCGAAACGCAGGACGATCTCGCCGCCCTCGCCCTTTTCCTCGACCGTCGCATCGAGCGCGCCGAGCAGACAGACCCGGGACTCATGACCGAAGCGGATACGGTCGCCGGCCTCCAGTCGTTTGGCGGGGCGCACGAGTGCCCGCCAACGCTCCGGTCCAAGGCGCTTGATCAGGGTCGCTTCGATCTCAACCGAAACACCGTTTCGCTCGCGCGCTCCGAACAAGCGCGCCGGGATGACCTTGGTGTCGTTGACAATCAGAAGATCGCCTTTGCGCAGCACATGCGGCAGGTCGCGCATCGTGCGGTCTTCGAATTCGGGCGCTGTATCCGGATGCACGACCAAGAGCTTCGCGGAATCGCGCGGGTCCGCAGGACGCAGCGCAATCGCATCCTGCGGCAACTCGAAATCGAATAGATCTGTTTTCATCCGCTCTCGTCATCGTCCGCGACGGCGGACGATCCAGTAACCACGACACTATCGATGTTTACTGGATGCCCCGCCTGCGCGGCGCATGACAAGTATCAAAAGGAACGACCCGGCGTTACGCCGCCATTTTGGCGAAGACGATCTTGTCCGGGTTCATCACCGGTTCGCCGCGCTTGATCTTGTCGACGTTCTCCATGCCGGAGGTCACCTCGCCCCACACGGTGTACTCGCCGTCGAGGAAACGTGCGTCACCGAAGCAGATGAAGAACTGGCTGTCGCCGGAATCCGGGCTCGCGGCGCGCGCCATTGAAACCGTGCCGCGCACATGCGGCGCGTCGTTGAACTCGGCCTTGAGCTTCTTGCCCGAACCGCCGGTGCCGGTGCCGTGCGGGCACCCCGTCTGGGCCATGAATCCGTCGATCACGCGGTGGAACACGATGCCATCGTAGAAACCGGACTTCACCAGTTCCTTGATGCGCGCGACATGACCGGGCGCAAGATCGGGGCGCATCTTGATCGTGACCGCACCTTGCGTGGTTTCCAGTAGAAGCGTGTTCTCGTCAGCCATGATTTCTTTCCTTACTTCACAGTCGCTTTGCGAATGCGATCCGGGGTACGGGGCGGTTCGCCCTTGTTGAGTTTATCGACGACATCCATACCGGAGACGACTTCGCCGACAACGGTGTACTGATTGTTGAGCGACGACTGCTCCGCAAACATGATGAAAAACTGGCTGTTCGCGGAATGATTGTTGCCGCCCTTCCGCGCCATGCCGACGATGCCGCGCCGGAACGGGACGCTCGAGAATTCCGAGCGCAGATCGGGAAGCTTAGAGCCGCCGGAGCCGTCGCCGTTCTGGCCGTCGCCGGTCTGCGCCATGAACCCGTCGATCACGCGATGAAACGGTACGTTATTGTAGAAACCTTCGCGCGCGAGCTGCTGGATGCGCTTCGCATGATTGGGCGCGATGTCGCTGCGCAGTCTAATGACGATGTTGCCCTTGGTGGTTTCCAGCGTCAGCGTGTCGCCGCCAGCGGATTTCGTCTTGGCCGCGCCGCCCTTCTTGGTCTCCGTCTTGGTGTTCTGCTCAGGGGTAGTACCGCGCCAGGGATCGAAGTTCTGCTGTGCCAGCGCGAAGGCCGGCATCAGGAACCCACAAACGGCTGCAACGAAAGAAATTCTGCGCATCATATGCTCCGGCCGGCTACTTGTTCTTTGCGTTTTGCGTAGCCAGCTTCTTGGCTACGAAATCAGGCACGAATTTGGAAACGTCTCCGCCCATGGCAGCGATCTGGCGAACAAGCGTGCCGGTGATGTGGCGGGTGGCAGGGGTCGCCGGAATAAAAACGGTCTGTATCTTCGCGTCCATGTCGGCATTCATGCCGGTCATCTGCATCTCATAGTCGAAATCGGTGCCGTCCCTGAGGCCCCGGATAAGCAGCGTTGCCTTGGCTTCCTTCGCGGCCGCGATCACCAGGCCGTCGAACGTGATAACCTCAATTTCGACCTTGTAGGCCCGCGCAATCGAGGCGCACGCCTGCTCGATCATGCCCTTGCGTTCGGCAGCTTCGAACAGCGGTTTCTTGCCGGGATGAATGCCGATTGCGATCACGACGCGCTCGCACATACGCGCGGCCGCCTCAAGCACGTCGAGATGACCGTTGGTGATCGGATCGAAGCTTCCCGCGTAGAGACCGATGCGTTCCATGCTGACTGGTTACCTCTCCACGCCTTGCGCGACAAGACGGCTTCAGCTCGCGCTGTCGTCGTCCTCACGAATGCGCTCAACCGACACGACCTTTTCGTCTTCCGCCGTATCGAACACGATCACGCCCTGCGTCGAGCGGCCGGCAATGCGGATGCCGGAGACCGGCGTGCGGATCAGCTTGCCCGCGTCGGTGACCAGCATGATCTGATCGCTTTCCTCGACCGGGAACGAGCCGACCACGCGGCCGTTCTTCTTGCCGAGCGACATCGCAACGATGCCTTTGCCGCCTCGGCCCGTGATCCGATATTCAAACGACGAAGTGCGCTTGCCGTAACCCTGATCGGTAAGCGTGAGAATGAACTGCTCCGCTGCGCCCATTTCGGCGTAGCGCTGCTGCGAAAGTTCGATCGAGCCCACCTTCTCTTCGTCGTCAGCCTCGGCTTCCGACTCCTCGCCGCGCCGCACGGCGTTGGCGAGCTTCAGATAGGCCACGCGTTCCTCGCTCGACGCCTCGATATGGCCGATAATGGCCATCGAAATCAGCTTGTCGCCTTCGTCGAGCTTGATACCGCGCACGCCAGAAGAGTCGCGCCCCTTGAAGACGCGCACTTCGCTCACCGGAAAGCGAATGCACTGGCCGGCGGCAGTAGAGAGCAGGATGTCGTCCGCGTCGGTGCAGAGCGCCACGTCGGCGATCGCCTCACCCTCGTCGAGCTTCATCGCGATGATGCCCGAGCGGCGGATATCGACGAAATCCGAAAGCGCGTTTCTGCGCACGCCGCCCGCGGTCGTCGCAAACATGATGTTGAGCTTGTCGCGCGCCGCGGTATCTGCCGGCATCGTGATGATCGAGGTGATCGCCTCGTCCGGCTGGATCGGAAGCAGGTTCACGAACGCCTTGCCGCGCGACTGTGGCGCTGCAAGCGGAAGCTTCCAGACTTTCAGCGTATAGGCGCGCCCACGCGACGAGAAGAACAAAACTTCGTCGTGCGTGCTCGCCACGAAAAGACGGCTGACGAAATCCTCTTCGCGCGTCTGCATGCCCGCGCGGCCTTTGCCGCCGCGGCGCTGCGCGCGGTAGGTCGAAAGCGGCACACGCTTCACGTAGCCCGCGTGCGACACGGTCACGACCATGTCCTCCGGCGTGATCAGCGCTTCTTCGTCGATCTCGCCGGCTTCGTCGCCGGAGATTTCGGTCTTTCGCGGCGTTGCGAACTCTTTCTTGATGCCGGCAAGTTCGGCCTTGATGATCGACTGGATCCGCGCGCGGCTGCGGAGGATTTCGAGATATTCGGCAATTTCCTTACCGAGACCGTCGAGTTCCGCTTCGATTTCGTCGCGTCCGAGCGCGGTCAGGCGTTGCAGACGCAGATCGAGGATCGCGCGGGCCTGCTCCTCGGAGAGCCTGTAGGTGCCCTTGGCGGAAACCTTGTGGCGCGGATCGTCGATCAGTTCGACCAGCGCTTTCACGTCTTTCGCCGGCCAGTCCCGGGTCATCAATTCGTCACGCGCGGTCTGCGGGTCTTTCGCGCTGCGGATCAGCTTGATGACTTCGTCGATGTTCGCGACCGCGATCGCGAGACCGACCAATATGTGCGCGCGGTCGCGCGCCTTGTTCAGCAGGAACTTGGTGCGACGGCCGACGACCTCTTCCCGGAACGCAACGAAGGCAGAAACCAGATCGTGCAGATTCATGGTCGCCGGACGACCGCCCGTCAGCGCGACCATGTTCGCAGGGAACGAGGACTGCAACGCAGTGAAGCGATAAAGCTGGTTCAGTACGATCTCGGAGACGGCTTCGCGCTTGAGTTCGATCACGACGCGCATGCCGTCGCGGCTCGACTCGTCGCGGATATCGCTGATGCCGTCGATCTTCTTGTCGCGCACAAGTTCCGCGATGCGCTCGATCATCGACGCCTTGTTCACCTGATACGGAATCTCGGTGATGATGATCGACTCGCGTTCCCGCTTGTCGGATTCGATCGCGACGCGGCCGCGCACCATGATCGAGCCGCGGCCGAGGTGATAGGCCTGCCGGATGCCGTTCTTGCCGAGAATGATGCCGCCGGTCGGAAAATCCGGGCCGGGAACGATCTCCGCCAGTTCCTCGAGCGTGATGTCAGGCTTGTCGATGAACGCGATGCAGGCGTCGATCACTTCGCCGAGATTGTGCGGCGGAATGTTCGTCGCCATGCCGACAGCGATGCCGCCCGCGCCGTTGACGAGCAGGTTCGGAAACTTCGCCGGGAGCACGACCGGCTCCCGCTCGGAGCCGTCGTAGTTGTCCTGAAAATCGACCGTCTGTTTGTCGAGATCGTCGACGAGGCTGTCCGCGATCTTGCGCAGGCGAACTTCGGTATAACGCATGGCCGCCGGCGGATCGCCGTCGACCGAGCCGAAATTGCCCTGGCCGTCGACAAGTTCGACGCGCATGGAGAAGTCCTGGGCCATGCGGACGAGCGCGTCGTAAACGGATTGATCGCCGTGCGGGTGATATTTACCGATGACGTCGCCGACGATGCGCGCGGACTTGCGGTAGGGCTTGTTCCACTCATAGCCCTGTTCATGCATCGAATAGAGGATGCGGCGATGCACCGGCTTCAGACCGTCGCGCACGTCGGGGAGCGCGCGCGAAACGATCACACTCATCGCGTAATCGAGATACGAGCGGCTCAACTCGTCCGTGATCGAAACGGGCTTGATGTCCGAGGGCGGTAAGTCCCCCGGATTGGGTGTCTTTTCGTCTGCCACGTGAGCGGATTATCCGGCTGAATTCAGTGCCTGTTTACTAGCCGATTCCGGTCTGCAAGGCCAGCGAAGTCCCTGATAATACGCCCCAAATTAGCTATTTGCTTCAATACCTTACGAACGATCACCCGCCGAATATGACGCCATGCATGATGCGGCCGGGCACGAAGGTAAAAATGCCCGCAATCACGAGCGCGCCCACGAAAATGCCAAGCATCCAGTAGCGGTGCGCGCGGACGTTATGTTTGCGCGCCATCCACACTGCAAGCGGCAGGTTGACGAGGGTGACCACCGAAAGAATGTGTATCGGACTCCAGATCCCCCACAGCTTGATGTCGTGAATCCAGAACGAGCTGATCGCGACGATCAGCATCAGCATGACCCAGATCCAGCCGAAGGTCCGGTGCGAGAAGGTGCCCTTCCTGCGCGCGAACTGCATCAGGCCGAGCGCGAAGGCAGCGATGGCCGCGAAGGCGTGCAACTGGATTGCGATGGAAGCATTCAGAAGCGGGGCAAGAGTCATGGGAATTCAAACATCAGTCGACTGCAATCGTGCCGCCGGCAACGTTGTCGACGGAGACCGGGCTTTCGAACCACAGGATTTCCGGTTTCGCGCCGTAGAGCTTCTCCACGCGCTCGCGCCATTCGCCGCTATAGACCTCCTCCGCGGCCGCGCGCGACGACCAGTGGTAGATGCCGCCCGCGACTTTGCCGTCCGGAGAAACGATATAGTGCTTGCGGATCAATCCGTTCAGCTTGACGTATTTTGGCGCGCTCGACTGAAAACGCCGCGACGCTTCATCGATGCTGATCGGTGACGGCAGGCGAAACTGCACGACGGTCGTAAACATTGGCGGCCCCAGATCCGGATGCGAATGAACGGCGGTACGCTATCACGGTCCCGCCTGGCCTTACAGGACCGCTACCATAGCTCCGGCCTTGCGATCATCAGCCAGAGAATAAGCAGCACCGAAACGAAGGCCGGAAATCCAAAAGCAAACCAGATCCGGTAGTACCCATAGTAATCCGGAGGAAGCGGCGTGTTGTCGGCGACTGCCTTGGCCGCGAGATCCCGTATCCTGATCTGAAAATAGACCACCGGCAGCCACCATAAACCTACAAAAACATAGAGCGCGAGCGACGCGACGATCCAGCTTGTCGTCAGCGGATAGTTCTGCGCGTACGCGAGAAGAATGCCCGTGATGGGCTGCGCCACCACCGCAGTCGCAGTGAACACGAAATCGGCAATCACGACGATTTTGGCAACGCCCGCGATCACGGCGGCATCCTTCGAGCGGTGCGCCATCACCATGAAGAAGGCGATGCCTATTCCCGTTCCGAGCAGCACGGTGGCGCCGACAATGTGCAGAAACTTGAGATCGAGATAAGCCATCAGCGGTCATCGAAAATGGCGAGCGCGGCAAAGGATGCCAGCAGCACGGGTACGATTTTGACGAGCGGACCGGTCCAAAGCTGCGGCAGCAGGACGCAGCCAAGCGTGAAGTAGGCGACTGAAACGGCGATCGACGCCCAGAGCGCTGGCCGCGCTGCTTTTCTGATTGCGATGCCGGCGCCGATCAGCACATCCAGAACGCCGCCTGCAACAGCGATCAGGACGGAAGAACTGCCGAAGCCTGCCTGTAAGAGAAACGCGGCACCGGCGTTCAGGCCGGGCCCGAGCGTAATCAAACCCGTAATGACCCAGAACAGCGCGAGGCCGCCGATCAGCACGGGCTTCAGCAGGAACATCTTCGCGAACCAGCGCTCCTGCACCGAGGCCGGATCGCGCGTGAGCATCTCCTGCACGCGTGCAGGTGAAATGCCGGTCATGGATGCCCATTGACTGCCGTCGCCCACGACGTCCATCTGCAACTGGCGAAGCGCGGTCGTCCGCACCGGGGGACGCCAGCCGAGCATGCTTGCGAGATCGCCCAGCCGAAATATCAATACTTCGAGTGCAGCGGGAATCCGCAGCACGCTGGCCGGTTCGTAACCCAGCCAAAGGCGATAGGCCGCGATCAGTTCCGACAGCTTCAAACGCTCGGGCCCCGCCACTTCCAGCAGTTGCCTTTTAGGGGCATCCGCACCGAGAAAAAATTCGATGGCCTTGGCCAGATCGCTGACCTGAACCGGCTGCAACAGCGTGTCGCGCGGGCCCATCGGCAATACCGGCAGGCTTGCAAGCGAGCGAATGAGCGCGGTGCCGCCGTAAACATTCCTCCCCACGACGATCGAGGGCCGCAGCACAATCCAGTCGAGGCCGGAGTGCATCAGCGCTTCGTCGGCTTCACGCTTGGTGCGTGCGAAGGCGGTATCGCCTTCGACCCCGATTGCCGAAACCTGAATGATACGGCAAACGCCCGCGCGCTCGCAGGCTTCGAACAAGGCACGCGGACCCTCAACATGCACGCGCCTGAGATCGTCTGCGCCGCTGTCCTGCAACACGCCTGCGCAATTCACCACCGCATCGACGCCCTGAAGATGCGGCAGCCAGTCTTCGGCCCGGGTGGCTTTTGCAAGATCGAGCGATATCCAGCGCGCCTCGGGAAGTGTGCGCGCTGCGCGCCGTGTATCGCGCCCGGTGCCGAGAACCTCATGCCCGCCTGCGAGCAGCCGTGCCGTCACCGCCGAACCGATGAACCCATAGGCGCCTGTGACCAGAACCCGCATGGCAAAAAGTAACCGGCGGCTAGCCGCGAAGCCAGCCGCCGGCAAACGATGTCAAAGTATCAGAACAGACGAAGCGGCAGGATGCAGGCCCCCTTCGCAGGCGTAACGGCACCGGGGCTAAGCCGCGTTCCGCAGAACAGATTGCCGTCGCGCGCAACGCCCCGCACGTTGACGGGGTTTGCGTTTGGCCGCTTCAGGCCGGAAATGTCGTAGCGGTTTCCGGCCGCATCCATGACCACCGCCGGACACAGCAACGTCGCATAGACGCAGGTGTTCTTGATAGACACGGGCTTCGCCGCCGCCTTCTTCTGCGCTTCGGCCTGCGTGACGGAACCGAACGAAAACGCCACCGCGAACGAAATTCCGATCGCGACCATGCCAGATTTGATTTTCATATTGCCCCTCCAAAAATCGGCCCTCTGAGCCGGACAGGGCAGTCAAGCACGTAGACATGACGGGTCAACGAGCGGTGCAGCGAAGACTGGAAAGGCGACCTAGAACGGCGAACCTAGAAGGGAATGTCGTCGTCGAGGTCGTTGCGGCGTCCGGCAGCCGCAACGCGCGGCTTCGTCACAGGGCCGCTCGCGCCGAAATCGGCGCCGCCATCGTCTGAAAGGCCCGCACCGCCCCCGCTCTTGCCGTCGAGCATGGTCAGCGTCGAATTGAAATTCTGAAGCACGACTTCGGTTGAGTAGCGGTCCTGGCCGCTTTCCTTGTCCTGCCACTTGCGGGTCTGGAGCGAGCCCTCGACGTAAACCTTCGAGCCCTTCTTCAGGTACTGTTCCGCGATCTTCGCAAGACCTTCGCTGAAGATAACGACGCGGTGCCACTCCGTCTTCTCGCGGCGCTCGCCAGTCGCCTTATCGCGCCAGGATTCAGAGGTCGCGATGCGCAGGTTTGCGATCTTGCGCCCGTCATTGGTCGAGCGGATTTCGGGATCAGCGCCGAGATTCCCGATCAGAATAACTTTGTTGACGCTGCCAGCCATGACGTACCTTCCTGTCGCTCCCGAAATTGCCGCCTCCGGCGGCCCGGCACCCTAGCCCCGATTGAGTCCCCGACCCTCCGCGTTAAGAGTTTTTCCACAGGGGCGGAACTGGACGGGGAAAACTAGCGTGTTCCTGATCTGTTCTAACTCGAACAAACCCCTGCGGCAAGGGGACAAGTTGGCCCAAATCGCGGGAAGTTATGACCCATTGCGAAGTGCATTTGGAGGGCGAATGTTCGCCAGACGTTCATGGCTGCCTGCCCGCCAGAAATTAACGAATGTGACGATCCGGCAAAGGTTTAGCGAAGCTTTGGCAGGCGCTGATTGAGTTCTCCATAACCCTTCCACGGATCGCCCCGCGGCACCTTTCCGACCGCAAGCGGCTGCGCGTTCCGAAGCTTGCCGAGCGCCCGCCATGACAGCGGGACGGCGAACGGCGCGCCCTTTCTCGCACGCGACGAGTAAGGCGAGATCGCGGTCGCGCCGCGCGCGTTGCGGAGATAATCGACGAATATTCTTCCCTTCCGTTTCGCCTTTGACATCGTGGCGACGTAGCGGTCTGGATTTTCCTCGGCCATCAACCGCGCGAGCGCCTCGGCGAAGTCGCGATGCTGGTCCCAGCTATGACCCTCCGCGAGCGGCACCACGACGTGAACGCCCTTCCCACCCGTTGCCATCGGAAATGACTCGAGCCCAAGCCGCTTAAGCAGCGCGCGCATCTCTTTTGCGGCATCCTTCACGCGGGCCAACGGCACGCCTTCGCCAGGGTCGAGGTCGAACACCATGCGATCCGGCTTCTCGATCCCGCCGACGTGAGCGCCCCACAGATGCAGTTCGAGCGCTCCCATCTGCACGGCCGCCACAAGCCCCTGCAGGTCTTCAATGTAGAGATAGTCCCGCTTTCCGCCGCTCTCGCGGATCGGCACCGCGCCAAACTCTTCGGGGAATCCTTTCGATGCATGTTTCTGAAAGAAGCAGTCGCCGCCCTCTCCGTCTGGACAGCGCACGAGGCTGATTGGGCGGTTCGCAATATGCGGCAACATCCGTTCTGCGACTGCGACGTAGTGTGCAATGAGACCCCGCTTGGTGATGCCCTGATCCGCAAACAGGATTTTGTCGGGATGCGTAACGCGAACGCCTTCGATGATGTCTTCCTCTTTCGACCTCGGAGAAGCGTTCGCTTTCGACATTTTGCGCAACTGCGCGTGCTTCGCGGCTTTCCTCTTCGGCATCGGTCTCTCCCGCACGATTTCAACCGCCGGCTTGTCCTCGCGCAATCCCTTGAATACGCCGTGACGCACGAGGCCATCGCGGGTCCAGCCGCGGAATTCAATTTCGGCTACCAGAACTGGTTGCACGAACTTCGCCTGCCGTGCGATTGAAGCCGGCACGTCATCCGCAGCCGCGCGCGGCCGCGCCAGCTTCTTGAATTGGTCCAGAAGTTTCTTGAGCCGCTCGCCGGAATAGCCGCTGCCGACACGGCCTGCGTAGCGCAGTCTGCCCTCTTCGCGCACTGCGAGCAGCAAAGACGAAAACGGCCGGCCTACTTTATCTGATGGACGCCAGCCGATAATGACGAACTCCTGCTCCATGCCGCACTTCGACTTGAGCCAGTTCGAGCTCCGGCCCGAGCGATACGGCGCATCGGCGCGCTTGGAAACGATTCCCTCGAGCTTAAGATCGCAGGCGCGCGCAAACACGTCCGCGCCGCCGCCTACGATGTGCTCCGAAAAAGCCAGCGGACTCTTTCCGATTGCGGAATGCAGCAGCTTCTTCAGCAGCTTTTTCCGCTCTGTCAGCGGCCGCTTGCGAAGATCTTCGCCGTCGAGTTCGAGCAGATCGAACAGATAATATGCAAAGCCGCCGCGGCCCGACGACAAGGCGTCTTGCAGCGCCCCGAAATCGGTGTGCCCTTGCCTATCGGCGACGGCAATCTCGCCGTCGATGAGGGCGCTTTCGCAGTCGAGCGACTGCAATGCAGGTTTGAGTGCCGCGAACCGGCCGGTCCAGTCGAACCCGTTACGCGTGAATATCCGTACGTCGTCAGCCACCGCGGCGATGGCGCGGTAGCCGTCGAATTTGATTTCGTGCAGCCATTCGCGCCCCGCCGGCGGCGCTTCCACGAGTGTCGCAAGTTGCGGCGCAGCGAACTCAGGAAGAACTTTTGCGCTTCCTTTTCTTCTTCGCTGCCGTCGCCTTTCTTTCCGCCTTACGCGGAGACGGCGAGCGCGCGCGTGGCGAGCGGCGCGCCGCAGCGACGCGTTTCGCGCTCTTCAGCCGTTTCACATTGGCTTCGACGGACTCATTCGAATGCCACTCCGGCTGCTGCTCCGCGATCTCCTCCATCTCCAGGCCACTATGGATGCTGGTGAGCTGGCTCTCCACCAGATCGCCGCCTTCGCCGGGACGCGCGTGCTCGTCCTTCTCCTTAATCAGCAGCCAGTTCTCCTTGCCCTGCTTGCGGCCGGTGTCCGAACGCAGCCGCACCAGAGCGAAGCCGCCATTCAGGCGCTTGCCGTGAATGACAAACTTCAGCTTGCCTTCCCTAAAGCCCTCGTCAGGGTCTTCAACCGGCTCCCAGGTGCCCTCATCCCAGAGCATCACGGTGCCGCCGCCGTACTGGCCTTTGGGAATCGAGCCTTCGAATGCGCCGTATTCAATAGGATGATCCTCAGTGCGTACGGCAAGCCGCTTGTCGCCGGGATCCATGCTGGGGCCGCGCGGGATCGCCCAGCTCTTCAGAACGCCTTCGTGCTCGAGGCGGAAGTCGAAGTGCAAGTTGCGCGCCTCATGCCTCTGAATGAGATAGGCGTTGCCATTGCGCGCATCTTTGCGTGCGCCCGGGGGTTCGCTCGTTCTCGTAAAATCGCGCTTTGCACGATAGTGTTCTAGGCGATCGGTTGTCATTGCTTTTCCTATGCGGCGTCACTGCGCTTGGCGGAACGGCGCGACGTCTTCGCGGCACGTTTGGGTCGCTTGGGCGGCTTCTTTTCCTCGTCTGTGCTTCCAGTCTTCTTTCCGACGCTGCGCTTCAGCGCGTCCATCAGATTGATGACGTTCGACGGAAGCTCCGCCTCCTCGACCTGACGGGGCTCGCGCTGCTCGCGCTTGGCGGCGATCAACTCCTTCAAGGCATCCGTGTAGTTGTCGTGGAACGACGCCGGATCGAACTTCTTGGTCTTCTTCTCGATCAGTTCGGTCGCGAGCGCGATCAATTCGCTGTCTGGCTTTTTCGACGGTACATCCTGATAGAACTGATCGGCCTTCTGCACCTCGTCGGCGTAATGGAGCGTTTGCAGGAGCAGGCCTTTGCCGTCGGCGCGGAGCGCGACGATCGCGCCCTTGCCGCGGATCACGATTTGCCCGAGGCCGATTTTCTTCTGCTTCTTGAGCGCCTCGCGCAGCACGACATAGGCCTCCTGCCCGTCCTCGTCGTCTTCCGGCGCAACGAAATAGCTGCTTTCGAAATAGACCGGGTCGATCTCGTCTTCGCCGACGAACTGCACGAGTTCGATGGTGCGCTTGGCTTCGAGCTTCACGTCGTCGATCTCTTCGTCCGAAAGCAGGACGTACTTGCCCTTCTCGACCTCGTAGCCCTTGACGATCTCGTCCTTCTCGACTGGCCCGATACCGGGAACAACCTTGTCGTAGCGGATGCGCTTCCCGCTCGGCTCGTGGATCTGGTTGAAGGCGACGCGCGCGCCACTCTTCGAGGCCGAATAAAGCTGGATCGGAATCGAGACGAGAGAGAGCCGGATTCGGCCGGTCCAATACGCGCGTGCGGGCATCTCCATACTCCGGCTGGTGTGAAGCGTGCCCCCGCGGGAAAGAACGCCCAGAGCGCTATTTCGTTCCAAACATTACTGAAATGGGCCGTCGCCGCTCGCCTCCAGGGCTGCACACAGGCTATGCGGCGTCGGGTCTGGCGAAAGGCTGCCGTTCTCACTATGTTCGCAAACAGCCATCCCGATTCAAACATCGCGTGCCGCCGCAAAATGCGCGCGCAGTCCCTATATTTGTGCCGCCAATGACAGAAAAGTTGACCAAGAATACCGCGCGGCCCGACAGCCGTTTCATCACCATCCGCGGCGCGCGCGAACACAATCTCAAGAACGTCGATCTGGAATTGCCGCGCGACAAGCTCGTGGTGTTCACGGGTCTCTCAGGCTCCGGCAAATCCTCGCTCGCCTTCGACACGATCTATGCCGAAGGCCAGCGGCGCTATGTCGAGAGCCTCTCCGCCTACGCGCGCCAGTTCCTCGAGATGATGCAGAAGCCGGACGTCGACCAGATCGACGGCCTGTCGCCTGCAATCTCCATCGAACAGAAGACGACCTCGAAAAATCCGCGCTCGACCGTCGGCACCGTCACGGAAATCTACGACTACATGCGCCTCCTCTGGGCGCGCGTCGGCATTCCCTATTCGCCGGCGACCGGGCTTCCCATTGAGAGCCAGACCGTCTCGCAAATGGTGGACCGCGTGCTGGCGCTGCCCGAGGGCACGAAGCTTTATCTGCTCGCGCCCGTCGCACGCGGCCGCAAGGGCGAATACAAGAAAGAACTCGCCGAGTATCTCAAGAAGGGCTTCCAGCGCGTCAAGGTGGACGGCAAGTTCTACGAGATCGCGGAGGTCCCGGCCCTCGACAAGAAGCTGAACCACGACATCGATGTCGTGGTCGATCGCGTCGTGGTGCGCGAGGAGATCAAGCAGCGTCTCGCAGAGTCCTTCGAAACCGCGCTGAAACTCGCGGAAGGCCTCGCGGTCGCGGAACTCGCCGAGCCCGCCGCGCTCACCGCCAAAGACAAGGAAGGCATGAAACGCGGGACGCAGGACGATCCGAACCGCATCCTGTTCTCGGAAAAATTCGCCTGCCCGGTTTCGGGCTTCACCATCGCGGAAATAGAGCCGCGGCTGTTCTCCTTCAACTCGCCGCACGGCGCCTGCCCGGAATGCGACGGCCTTGGCGTCGAAAAGCAGATCGATCCGGATCTCGTCGTGCCCGATCCGAAGAAATCGCTGCGTGAAGGTGCGATTGCGCCATGGTCGCGCTCGTCTTCGCCCTATTACACGCAGACGCTGGAAGCGCTCGGCCGCAAATACAAATTCTCGCAGCAAGTAGCGTGGAAAGAGCTGCCGAAGAAAATCCGCGACATCGTGCTCTACGGCTCCGGCGAAGACGAAGTGAAGTTCACCTATGACGACGGCACGCGCACCTTCGAAACGCGGAAGCCCTTCGAAGGCGTCGTGAACAACCTCGAGCGGCGCTACCGCGAAACCGACAGCGACTGGGCGCGCGAGGACATCGAGCGCTTCTTCTCGACCGTGCCGTGCAAGGCCTGCCACGGCAACCGGCTCAAGCCCGAAGCGCTGGCGGTAAAGATCAACAAGAAGCACATCAGCGAGGTCACCGAGCTTTCGGTGCGTGCGGCGCAGGAGTGGTTCGACGCGCTGCCCGCGAAGCTGAACAAGAAACAGAACGACATCGCCGTCCGCATCCTGAAGGAAATCCGCGAGCGGCTTTCCTTCCTCTTGGACGTCGGCCTCGATTACCTGACGCTCTCGCGCGCCTCCGGTACGCTCTCCGGCGGCGAGAGCCAGCGCATCCGCCTCGCCTCGCAGATCGGTTCGGGCCTCACCGGCGTCTTGTACGTTCTCGACGAACCCTCCATCGGCCTGCACCAGCGCGACAACGCGCGGCTCTTGGAAACGCTTCGCCGCCTCCGCGACATCGGCAACACCGTGATCGTGGTCGAGCACGACGAAGACGCGATCAAGACCGCGGACTACCTGATCGATGTCGGCCCGGGTGCGGGCGTGCATGGCGGCGAGATCGTCGCGCGCGGCACCTATGAAGACATCATCGGTGAGCCTTCGAGCATCACCGGCAAGTATCTCTCCGGCGAGCTTTCGGTCGAAATGCCGCTTGAGCGCCGCAAGCCCGCGCGCCGCGCGCTGAAGGTCGTCGGCGCTACCGGCAATAATCTCAAGAACGTTACGGCGGAAATTCCGCTCGGCCTCTTCACCTGCGTCACCGGCGTTTCCGGCGGCGGCAAGTCCACGCTCCTGATCGACACGCTCTACAAGACGCTCTCGCGCCGCATCAACAATTCATCCGAGCACCCGGCGCCGCATAAGGCGATCGAAGGCGTCGAGCACATCGACAAGATCATCGACATCGACCAATCGCCGATCGGCCGCACGCCGCGCTCGAACCCCGCGACCTATACCGGCGCCTTCACGCCGATCCGCGACTGGTACGCGGGCCTGCCCGAAGCCAAAGCGCGCGGCTACGGGCCGGGCCGCTTCTCGTTCAACGTCAAGGGCGGCCGCTGCGAAGCGTGCCAGGGCGACGGCGTCATCAAGATCGAGATGCACTTTCTGCCGGACGTCTACGTCACCTGCGAGGAATGCAAGGGCAAGCGGTACAACCGCGAAACGCTCGACGTGTTGTTCAAGGGAAAGTCGATTGCGGACGTGCTCGACATGACGGTCGAGGAAGCGCACGACCTGTTTCAGGCCGTGCCCAGCGTGCGCGAGAAGCTCGAGACGCTCGCGCGCGTCGGCCTCAACTACATCAAGGTCGGCCAGCAGGCGACGACGCTATCGGGCGGCGAAGCGCAGCGCGTGAAGCTCGCGAAAGAACTCTCCAAGCGCGCGACGGGCCGCACGTTGTATATTCTCGACGAGCCGACCACGGGCCTGCACTTCCACGACGTCGCGAAGCTCTTGGAAGTGCTGCATGAGCTGGTCGATAGCGGCAACACGGTCGCGGTGATCGAGCACAACCTAGAGGTCATCAAGACCGCCGACTACATCATCGACCTCGGCCCCGAGGGCGGCGACGGCGGCGGCGAAATCGTCGCGACCGGCACGCCGGAAGAAATCGTGAAAGAAAAGCGCAGCTACACCGGACAGTTCTTGAAGCCGGTGCTGGAGCGCGACAAAGCCCTGCGGGCGAAGCGGCCGAAGGTACGGGCGGCGGAGTAAATTACGAAAGCACTCGATGCTGCAACTACGGCTTATAAGTTAGCAGCGATTTTTTCGTAACCAGCGCTTGCCCTCTCGGCATGATGAAGTATTCGCAGTCGGCTGTTTGACCAATAAATTTGTCGGTCACCATTTCCTTTAGATTCCGCTGAAAGCGGGATTTGTTGCTGTCGCCAGATTTCTCGTAAAGAAAGTCGGCAGTCGCACTCGAATTCTTCGTGAGGAGCACTAGCACTTCCTCTTTAGCCTTAAGATCATGCCTCGTGATAAATAGTTCACCGTTGCGCTCCATCACGACCGGATATTCTTTGACAGCAAGATCGTCCACGATCTTCTGCGCCTGATCCATCGCGTATCCGCCGTAAACGCGGATCAACTCGCACGCAAGCCACGTCGCACTAGTCATAACGAAAAGCGCATCCATACTATTCGCATCGAAGCCACCAAGGTGTGCAACGTCTCGATTGTTGCGAAAGTCGAGCAATAAGCGCACCAACGGCACAGTCTTCTGCCGGACGTGCAGGTCGATTGCCCCTTTGTTTTCGACAGCCTTCATAATGCGTGTTTTTTCGGGCGGTGGGATGTCGGCCCCGAACGGCGTTACCTGTTCTCCAAGCAATTGCTGATAAATCCGCAGCATGACTTCTGCGAACCGACCGCCGCTAAGTTGCCCCGGCCCCCAATCGTTCATCGCAAAGCGCCTCTTGATGTCGAGGTACTCGTCAATAAGCTTTTCGCTCAAGGTGGCGGGAAGGTCTTTTATCGCGATCGTCATTCGCTAGTTGCTCGTGTTCTTGAAACCGCTCTCGACCAACTGCTCGCCGGTTGCAGTAACGACGTATGCCGGCTTATTGTTCTTCTTTTCCTTCGCTTCCATCATGTTGCCGGCTTCGATACAGCGCTTGATGTTGACGCTAATGTTCGACGGGAGTTTGTGCTTGGCCTCGTGATAGCCAGCTTCAAGGTCCGCGGCAGTGAACGACCCAGCATTCTTGTGCTTCTCGAGAAAATATCCGACCGCCAGCGTCCGCTGAACATCTGACTTCGGTGGATGCTGCATGAGAAACTCGCGAACCGACAAGTTTTTCGCTTTGCCGAGCGAAGTTTGCTTGTTGGCCGGCTCGCTCGTCGCGGCCCTTTCAATCTTCGTGACGCGCGCATCGAGACTCTTGATAGCGTCCAAGATAGCGTCTAACTTCTTATCGGTTGAAGTATTCATCGGTGAACCCTCGTGACTACCTAACTAACTCCGCTACCTACTAATTTTGATTAGCAATCGACTTGATCAAAAGCGCTCCCGCTTTTAACCCCGGCTGTGTTATCGTCCACCCGCTCTGCTTCGACCCGGTGAAGTCACTGCCGCTTTTTGTCGACTTTGAGTGATTTGTGGAGTCGTAAAGCCCATACTCTTCGCAAAGTGCTTTTGCTGGCCCATCATCAAATTTCTGTTCGCCGGTGAATAGAAATTTAGCCACACCGGTTAAGACATACGCGTTCCGCACCTGATCTTTCTTACTATCCCCCGGAATTGAAGCGATGACCTTTGCCGCTTCTCCATCCATGAGGAACACTTGTTGAAGCTGATCGACCGTAATTTCATTTTGCTTCATCCATGTTCTTGCTCGAACATGTAACTTTTCTGCGCCGTCAATTGCTTCCTCCGCGACTTGGGGCGACTTAATGGCTTCTTCGCCCAAAATCGTCATAGCTGCTTGAACCGCCCTCTTTCGTTCCTCAGAACTCAGCGGTTCCAACTCCTCAACAACTTTTCCGACAACCTGCGATAGTGTCTTTTTCGACATGGCCATTCTCTATCCAACGTAGGTCCAACGATTTTTCTCTTTAATGCGGCGCAGCTCTTTCCGTCTCACGAGCCGCAACATCAGAGGCGACAAGGTGGTTACGGGATAAAAATGCCCCCTCTCTTTGAGGGCCAGTCTCACCGCCCCCAGCTCCTTCGGTTCTCTAAAAAAACCCTCGTCCATCAATTCAGAAATTAAAGTCATCGGGTTCGATTTCTGACGTCCCGAACGCGGCTTTGCAGGGCCGGAGGGTTCGGCCGCCACCGCACGACGCCCACCCAGCCGCTCTAACAAGGCCGCAACTTCGTCTTCGGCGCCTTCGATAGTAACCGTCGAGCCGTCCTGTGTTATCCAGGTTGCCTTCGGCATAACATCCTCCATCTGGCTGGACGCTACATAAGTATGCCTGTGGCGCCTGTCAAGACAAAACGGGAACGCATTTCCACTGTGAAATAGTGCTTTTTGGCCTACCACCTTGGGTCGTTAGCCTTTCTACTGCAATGGGAATATTCCCAGTGTCTAATACTAGCTGTCTTTAGTCTGTTACTGCCATTTGCTGCGCCAATGCCAAGGGCGGACCTGAACGCGGTGCGATTTTCGGGTCTGGCACCCTGCTAACGATCCGTTATTGCCTTGCTTTCTAATGTTTTGAGAGCGGGCACCGCAAAGCCACCAAGCGAGAATGTCTAATTCGCATTCGGACGATTTCGGCTTGAGCTGTATCCTGCACCAAACCTTTGGCCGAGCTTCATGGTGTATCCGTACTGTTAACTTCTATCCTATTGTATTTATTATACTTTTCGCACTTTAAGGTGGTGTCTAATACTCGCTGTCTTTAGTCTTTTGCTGCCCTTTGCTGCGCTGATGCCAAGGGTGGTCCTGAACGCGGTGCGATTTTCGGGTCTGGCACCCTGCTAACGGTCCGTTATTGCCTTGCTTTCTAAGGTTTTGAGAGCGGGCACCGCAAAGCCACCAAGCGAGAATGTCTAATTCGCATTCGGACGATTTCGGCTTGAGCTGTATCCTGCACCAAACCTTTGGCCGAGCTTGGGGCTTTCTAGCTTCCATCGGGGATTAATGCGTTTCGGAGTGGACTGGTTCGCTAATTCTTCCAACCACTTCCGTCTTTCCTCCAAAAAACTTATCCCCGCCCCTTCACGCACATTTAGAGTCCGCTTCGTCTCGCGCTCGATCAGGTCCGCGCGCGCGGGCTCAAGGTCGTGCCGCTCTGCCCCTTCATCAAGGCCTATATCGAAAAGAACGCCGCCTATCAGGATCTGCTGGCGTAGCCGCGTGCATTGCTGCCATACCGCCCAGCCCTTGCATCGCGCGGGATAATCCCGACATTCGGCCCATGAGTGAATTCCGCGACAACAAGACCGCGAACCGCTACGAACTCGACGTCGAAGGCGCAACGGCAACCGCCGATTACCGCATGGGCCCCGGCGTCGTAACCGTCACGTATACGGAAGTGCCGCCCTCGATGCGCGGGAGAGGAATCGGCGGGAAGCTCTCGCGCGCGGTGCTCGATCACATCCGCAAGGAGGGACTGAAAGTCATTCCGCGCTGCGGATACTTCGCGGGCTTCATCCGCGATCATCCCGAGTATCATGATCTGCTGGTGCAATAGAGAAGTGCGTCATGGCCGGGCTTGTCACTCAAGTCGGGCCTGCCCGACTCGATAATTATTTTATTCAGAACTCGCGCAAGCGCGAGTTCTGTTGCCATCCACGCCTTCACAGCATCAACGCAAGAAAGGTGTGGATGCCCGGCACAAGGCAGGACATGACGAGGTAAGAAATGAAAATTCCCTTCTCCGTTCTCGACCTCGCGCCCGTGATCGAAGGCGGCACGGCCGCCGATGCTTTCGCCAATTCCCGCAACCTCGCGCAGCACGCCGAAGCACTCGGCTACAAGCGCTACTGGCTCGCCGAGCATCACAACATGCCCGGCATCGCGAGTGCCGCGACCTCCGTCGTGATCGGCCACATCGCCGGCGGCACGAAAACCATCCGCGTCGGCGCCGGCGGGGTGATGCTGCCGAACCATTCGCCGCTGGTGATCGCCGAGCAGTTCGGTACGCTCGCCTCGCTCTATCCCGGCCGTATCGATCTGGGCCTGGGCCGCGCGCCGGGTACGGACCAGCTCACCATGCGCGCGCTCCGGCGCAACAAGACCGACGAAGACACCTTCCCGGACGATGTCGTAGAGCTCGCGCACTATTTCATGGCGCCCCAGCCCGGCCAGCGCGTGCATGCCTATCCTGGCGCGGGGTTGAATGTTCCCCTGTGGATTCTGGGATCGAGCGCTTACGGCGCGCAGCTCGCGGCACTCCTCGGCCTGCCCTACGCCTTCGCCTCGCACTTCGCGCCCGACTACCTGATGACGGCGATCGAGCTGTATCGGAAGAACTTCCGGCCTTCGCAGTTTCTGGAAAAGCCCTACTTCATGCCGTGCATCGGCATGTTCGCGGCGGATAGCGATAAAGAAGCGCAGATGCTGTTCACCTCCCAGCAACGCCAGTTCGTAAACCTGCGGCGCGGCTCGCCGGGTCTGTTGCAACCGCCCGCTTCGCTCGAAAATTACTGGTCGCCCGCCGAGAAGGCCGGCGTCGAGCACGCCCTGCAATACGCCGTCGTCGGCTCGCCGAAGACCGTGCGCGAGAAACTGAAGAACTTTATCGAGATGACCGGCGCGGACGAGATCATGCTCGCGGCACAGATCTACGATCACGGCGCGCGCAAGCGCTCCTACGAGATCGCCGCGCAGGTGCGCGACGATTTCGCCTGAGGTTTACAGCCCCTTTAGCAGCGCCGGGATGACGATGTCTTCCTCGTCCGCAAGGTGCCGGTTGAGGATGTGATCGAGCTTTCGTGCATCGGCGAGCACCGAAGCGATACGGTCCTTGTCTGCGGTTTCCGCCTGAAACGCGCGGACGTGGCTCTCGACCGCGTCCAGCGTCTCCTCGAGCACGCGATGGTCGGAGTCGAGCAGATCGATCGGCTGCCCGAGCTGCGGGAACACCTGCTTGAAGCGCGGGAAGTAGTGATCGTCCTCGACGTGATGGTGCACGTGCGCGTGCCCGACCAGATGTCCGCCGAGCTGCCGCAGGTTGTTCAGGAGCAGCGCGGAGTCCATCTCGCCCTTCGGCATGTCGATCAGCTTCTCAAGGCCGGTCACGAAGAGCCCGGACTCGTGCAGGAGCGAACGGTGGATGGCCTGCCACATATCGGCGCCGCGCCAATAGTTGTTGTGACTGCCCCACTCGGCTTTGGGGGTATCGAACAGGAGTGTGCGCAGCTCGGCGGTCAGGCCGCTGCGTTTCGCCAGATGATGTTCCGGCGAGTCATAGTTCGCGAACATGGCGACACCAGATTTTATGGGAGTTGACCGGCTATATAGGCCGGCAACTCGTTGCCGCAAGTGGCGGCTGGTTAGTCGAGCCCGCGTACCCAATCGCTCAGGTCGGACAGCGCGCGCCCGCGATCGGCCTCGCGCTCGTTGTAGATTTCGTGCCAGAGCCCGTCGTAGATCTTGAGCGTGCAGAGACCGGCGGGCGCGGCTGCGGCGAAATCCTTCGCGCCTTGCGGATCGACCAGCCTGTCCGCTCCCGCCGCCTGCACAAGTACCGGAACACCTAGCGCGCCCGCGTCCCGGATCGCCGCCTCGCCGGCCTCCAGAATGAACATGGTCATCCGCGGTGTAATCATCGCGTGGTTCAACCGATCTGTCGCCGCATCCGCCAGAACCTCCGGGTCATGCGAAATCGTATGCAACGGCAAGCCGTGCGGCACGGCAAGATTGGGCAAAACCATTTCAAGCGCGCTCGTAACACCGCGCATGACCGGGCTGATGTAGGATCTCAATCCCGGCGAAGACAACACGAGCGCGCTCGGCGCAATCCATCCTCCTGTAACCGCCCGCGCTGCGATCGCCCCGCCCATGCTGTGCCCGAGCAGCAAAGGCGGCTTTCCCGCACCGCCGTCCCGCAGCGTCTCGAAAACCAGCTTGGTATACTCGATCAGGCTGTTGCGGCCGGGAATTCTCGCGCGGGGGCCTTCCGATTTTCCAAAGCCACGATGATCGTGCGCCCAGACGTCGTAGCCCAGATCGTTGAACACTTTCGCGACGTGCCCGTAGCGGCCGCTGTGCTCGCCAAGTCCATGAACCAGTAACGCCTGTTTTGGCGTTCCGCTGTGGGAGGGCGCACGCCATTGCCGAACGAAAAGCTTGATGCCGTCGCCAGCAATGATCTCTCTGCTACCGGTGGATTCATGAGTCCTGTAGGGCACCATTGGGCTACTCGCTGCTTGGCGGCGTCAACTGGAAGCCCCGCTTCAACCAGTACACTTCGCCGCTCCGGAATGAGCATAGTAATATGCGCGCGGGTTTGCCCGCCAGCACGATAACGGCGCTTGACCGCTTTGATAGCGCTCTTTCCGTTACGTCATGTCTTCCGCAAAGTGCCGGCATCATTGTAGGTAGAGCCGATGTACGACGCGATTGCATTCGCAGGCGGCGGCAACCGCTGCTATTGGCAGGGCGGCTTCTTCGAAGCCGTACGCGAAAAGCACGATCTCAAAGCGCCGCTGATGACCGCGGTGAGTGCGGGGTCGTTCGCACTTTCCTATTCTCTTCTCGGGGTCGGGCCGCGCGTGCGGGAGATCGTGATATCCGCCTGCGGACCACATCTGCGGAATTTCGACTTCGCTGGCTGGCGTAAGGGCAAGCCCGCCTTTCCCGTCGGTGCAATGTACCTCGAACTCCTGCGCGACGTGCTGGACGATCCCGCGCTAAAGCGGCTGCAATCGATCGCCGATATCCGGATCGGGATTGCCCGCCTTCCCCGCGGTTTACCGCCGGTGCTGGGAGCCGCGCTCGGCATCGGCGCATACCAGATCGAGAAGAAGGTCTTTCATCCCGTACATCCGAGGTTCGGACGCAAGCTCGGGATCAGGCAGGAATTCGTGAGCGTGAGCGACCTAAAAAGCGCGGCCGAACTTCACGACCTCATCATCGCGAGCGGATGCGTACCGCCGTTCATGCCGGTCACGAAAGTCGGCGACGGCCCCGCGTTCGATGGCGGGTTGGCGGATAACGTGCCGGTAGTGCCGCTCGAACCGGTCGAGCGGGCCGGCGGCAGAACGCTCGTGCTGCTGACCCGCCGCTACAAAAGGATCCCTGAAATCCCAGGCCGTACTTACGTGCAGCCGTCCGAGCCCATTCCGATCTCGCAGTTCGACATCACGAACGCGGAGGGCTTCCGCAAGGCCTACGAGCTTGGCCTGAAAGACGGAAAAGCTTTCGCGGCGACGCTTTGAGGTGTCAGGCTGCGGGCTTCACAATTTTCAGCGAAAGCTCCGGTAGTCCCTCGATCTTCGCGACCATGGTATCGCCGACGATCACCGGGCCAACATTCTCCGGCGTTCCGGACATAATCAGGTCGCCAGCTTTCAGTTCAAAAAGCTGCGAAAGCCGCGCGATCTGCTCTGCGACACTCCACATCATCTGCGAAAGGTCTGCTTTCTGCTTCGCCGTGCCGTTCACCGAAAGCGAGATTTCGCCTTTCGCAAAATGTCCGGTATTTGCGACCGGATGAATCGGCCCGACCGGCGCACTGTTCTCGAACGCCTTGCCGATTTCCCAGGGTTTCTTCTGATCCTTCATCTCCGACTGGAGATCTCGGCGCGTCATGTCGAGACCGACCGCGTAGCCGAAGACGCAGTCGAGTGCCTTCTCGATCGGAATGTTCCGGCCACCCTTGCCCAGTGCCGCGACCAGCTCGACCTCGTAGTGGTAATTTTTGGTCAGCGGCGGATAGGGATGCTCGGCAACGACGCCCGGCAGTACGGCCTGCACGGCATCTCCCGGCTTCTGGAAGAAGAAGGGCGGCTCCCGCGCCGGATCGGAGCCCATTTCGCGCGCATGCGCCGCGTAGTTGCGTCCTATGCAATAGATGCGGCGCACGGGAAACACCTGATCGGTACCGGCAACAGGTATTTCGCCGTAGGCGACTTCGAAAATTTGCTTTGTCATTTGAACCACTTCCGGGCGCGACTGCCGCCGCCTGCCTAGCGCGGCAAAGGCTGTGATACCAGCCGCAGCCGCAAAGCGGCCATGCAAAATTCGTAATTCAGTAAGGATGGCATGCAGTTATCGCATTGCAGCGATGATCGCCTCCCACTACCGCGCTGCACCATCGGGCGTATCTTGCCCATAGAAATTGGCGATTCCGCTTCAGCCGAGGGCACGACGGATCGCAGACGTGAAGGAGACCGATCATGCTGATTTGGGGATATCTGCTTCGTCAGATGCGCCGCTGGCGGACTTACCGCCGTACCTACAACGAGCTCGTGTCGCTGGACGACCGTACGCTCTCTGACATCAACATCAGCCGCAGCGAAATTCCGGGCATCGCCCGCCACGCCGCAGCGGCCGTCCGCTAAGACCTGAAGACAACCAGTCGCGTACCCGCCCCGGCGCTCCTCCCGCCGGGGCATTTTTTTAGCTCCTTTTCATCCACTTCTCGAGCGGCAACGTGTCCGGGCGCTCGCCGTTTCGCTTGGTCCAGGGATCGATCGCCCAGCGCATTCCCGTCTTCCTGTTCTCGACGACGGCCGTCGCATGCGGGTATCTCATATCCAGCAGATAGCCTCGGGACTCCGGTTCCGAAACTACGTGGTAACGAAGCAGATCGAGGCGCGACAACAACAGCAATAGGGCTGTGGTGTTGATGCTCTCATCGATGCAGTCCGCTTCACTCTTGAGTCCCGCCTCGTCGGGCCCGGCACGAGGCGTCCTGCGGCTCGTGCCCGTGATGGGACCGATCCGCCGCTCGAACCAAGCCACGGCATTTGCAATGGCGTTGATCTCGTTCTGCGCCGAGCCGCGGCCATTCGCCAGAATTGAGCGAAGCCGGGAGACGTCGCCCGGAGCAAAAGGTATTGCCGTGCGGAACTTGCATCCGAAGCCGTGACAGACAACCACCTGGCTCACCGTCGGCGCGGGGACGTCGTACTTTCCGAGATATGCGGCCGCTTCTGCTTCGCCGGCCGGCGCGGGGGCTGCCGGCAACAGGAGCATCGCCACGGCAAGTATCGGCAGGCGCACTATCAAATTACTCCGGTTTCAGATCGCGCCGGACCTCGCCGCGCGCCAGAGCACAAACTGTGCGCGCAACGCGGAGACGCTTACGTCGGTACGAAACGGATCGTAGTCGGCTTTCTCCATTGCCGCGAGATAAATCGGCGTGAGCGCCACCTGAAGCAGCGCCGGCAATAGCGCGGATGGGACTCCAACATTCCGTGCGCTTTCGAGTTCCGTCCGGACAATGCCCCGCAGTTCATGGAGCGCATTCCGCAAAGCCTGCGTGTTCTCTCCCGACAGCACGGAAGCCGTATGAACCTCATGACTCGCAAGCAGATCGAGCGGCACGAACACGCGCCCGCGCGATATGTCCCAAGAAAACCTCCGCAGCAGGCGTGTCAGGCCATAAGCCGTTGCGGCATGCCGGATAGCGCCGCTTGCGGGAGACCCGACATTCAGCACCCTCGCCGCGGCGGTCATGATCGCTCCGGCAGTCGTGTCGAGGTACTGAAAGAGCTGGGACATCGATTGCATCGGCTCACCCAGCAGATCGAACTGACGCGCGTCCGCTACTCCGGATAACAATTGCGCAGGCAGCGCGCAGCGTTCGACGGTATCCAGTGTAGCCGCAGCGACCGGATTCGCAGCCGCCTCGGCCGCACGTTCGCCCGCAAGCGCTTCCCTCCACCATTGGAAACGGATCTCGCCCGCCATGGGTTCGCGCACCGCATCCGGTACATGGGCCAATTCCAGATCGAATGCATAAAGTGCGAACAGGTGATGCCGTTTGCCGGCCGGTGCGTAGAGCGCAGAGAGATAGCATTCGCGATCGCGCTCGCGGACCAGCGCCCGGCAATAGTCGTAGTCGGCGTTCATTCCCTCAACTTACAGCAATCAGCGCGGCGGCAACGCGGCGATTTTCGTCGAGCAGAACGTTGTAGCTCGACGCGGCGCCCCCGGTCGGCTGTAAATCGACCACGATTCCCAGCGCGCGGCAGCGGTCCCTGACCGCCTGCGGCAAGGCAACAGGATCGCGGCCGGAACCGATCATCAGGATGTCGATCTCTTCCGCTTCCGCAAAAACGAGAGCAAGCGACAGGTCGGTGATTTCGGTGGGCGCCTTGACCGGCCAGGCATAGATGCCGCTCGGCACGATCAAGAGCGAGCCGCGATGCGACATCCCGGCAAAGCGAAAGCCGCCCTGCCCGTAGCCGTCGATGGGCGCCCGCCCCGGAAAATGGGGGTCGCTTTTTGAAACGCTCACGAGCGCTCGGATGCGCCGTCGCCGGAAGCCCGCTCGCGATGCGCACCCACGCCGAGATACATCAGCATCGGAGCCGCGATGAAGATCGACGTATAGGTGCCAACCAGCACCACGCCGAAAGTCATGACCGCAGCGAAGCCGTGGATCGCCCGGCCGCCCCAGATCAGTAGCGCGATCAATGCGAGCGTGACGGTCAAGTGCGTGATGACCGAACGCGACAGCGTCTGGTTGACGCCTGCGTTCAGCAACTCAGCCATCGGCATGCGCTTGTATTTGCGCAGCAGTTCACGAACGCGGTCGTAAATGACGACCGTGTCGTTCAGTGAATAGCCGAGAATGGTGAGCAATGCCGCAACCGAAGTCAGATCGAAATCGATCTGCGTCACGGCCATGAATCCGATCGTAAGCACGATGTCGTGGATGTTCGCGATCATCGCGCCGAGCGCGAATTGCCACTCGAAGCGGAACCACAGGTAAATCAGGATGCCGATGATCGCGAGCCCGAGGCCGATGATGCCGTAACCCAGCAATTCCGCAGAGACGCGGGGGCCGACCACCTCGACGCGCCGATACTCGACGCTTTCACCAAGGGCACCGCGTACTTTCGCGACGACTTCCTGCTGCGCCTGATCGCCACCCGGCTGCTGCGCCACGCGGATCAGCACTTCGTTGTCTCCGAACTGCTGGAGCTGAATTTCGCCGAGCTGGAGCTTTTCGAGCGTCGTACGCATCGCGGCGATATCCACCTTCGGCGTCTTGCTCTGCACTTCAATCAGCGTACCGCCTTTGAAATCGATGCCGAGATTCAAGCCGTAGTGGAAATAGGCGAGGACCGCGAGCAGCGACAGGATCGCCGACACCGGAAAGCTGAACCGGCGGAACTGGAAGAAATCGAGATTGGTGTTGTCCGGGACCAGACGAAGCAGCGGAATGCGCATCGAGGATCAGCTCCGTCAGATCGGAAGCGTCTTCGGGCGCCACCAGTGATACCAGAGTGCAACCAGAAGACGGGTGAAGGTGAAAGCGGTGAACAGCGTGGTCAGGATGCCGAGACCGAACGTGACCGCGAAGCCGCGCACGGGGCCGGTACCGACATAGAACAGCACGGCGGCGGCGATAAACGTCGTGAGGTTGGAGTCGAGAATGGTTGCAAGCGCACGGTCGAAACCGGCGTTCAGCGCCGAGAGCGCCGAGCGCCCGGCCCTCACCTCTTCGCGGATGCGCTCATAGATCAGCACGTTACTGTCAACCGCGATGCCGACCGTGAGCACGATGCCCGCGATACCGGGCAGCGTCAGCGTCGCCCCGAGCATCGAGAGGATGCCGAGGATCATGCCGACGTTCACCGCAACCGCGATGTTCGCGAACAGGCCGAACAAGCCGTAGGTCACGAGCATGAATATGATGACGAAGATCGATCCGATCCATGCAGCCTTGATGCCTGCCGAAATCGAGTCAGCGCCGAGACCGGGGCCGACCGTCCGCTCTTCGATCACGGTGAGCGGCGCCGGCAGCGCGCCTGCGCGCAGCAGGATCGCAAGGTCGTTCGCCGTTTGCGCGGTGAAGCTACCGGAAATCTGACCGGCGCCGGCCAGGATCGGCTCGCGGATGACCGGCGCGGAAATTACTTTGTTGTCGAGCACGATGGCAAAGGGCCTGCCGACATTGTCGCGGGTCGCGTTCGCAAACCGCCGCGAACCCGCGCTGTTGAAGCGGAAGTTCACGACCCATTCGCCGGTACGCTGGTCGGTGCCGGGCTGCGCATCGATCAAATCTTCGCCGGCTACGACGATGCGCTTTTCGATGACATAAGGCTGCCCCTCGTTCGAGGGCAGCACCTCAGCATCCGCCGGCGGCTGCGCCTGCGCCTGCTGCACCGACGTCGTCATGTCGACCATGCGGAATGTCAGCTTGGCGGTCTGGCCGATGAGATCGATCAGGCGCTTCGGGTTATCGAGACCCGGCACTTGAACGAGAATGCGGTCGAGGCCTTGCCGCTGGATCGACGGTTCGACCGTGCCGAGTTCGTCGACGCGCTTGCGGACGATTTCGATCGACTGCTCGACCGACTGGCCGACGCGTTGCGTGATTCCGGCCGGCGTAATGGCGAGGCGGATAAGGCCGCCGTTCTCGGTGATCTCGAGGTCCTGGATGTTCGAACCGGAGAATACGCCGGTAAGCGGCTGGGACAGTTCGCGCAATTTGCGGAGCGCTTCCTGCACGTCTTTCTCGTCGCGGATGCGAACGGAAACCGTCTGGCCCTGAAGCGTGAGATTCGTGTAGCCGATCTTCGTATCGCGCAGCACCCGGCGCACATCGTCGCGAAGGTTCTCGCCTTTCTCCTTGCGCACGAAGTCTGCGTCGACTTGCAGGAGCAGATGCGAGCCGCCCTGGAGATCGAGGCCGAGCACCATCTTGCGCTTCAGCACGTTCGGAAGCGCGTCGAAGGTCGCCTGCGGCAGCATATTCGGAATCGCGATCGCGCAAATGAGCGCGGCAACCACGATGATCGCAAATGCCCGCCAGGTGGAAAAATGCATTGCTCAGATTCCCGAACGCGAAGGACGAAGGAGCGGGCTGCCGCTATTCCTTGACCGGCTCGCCCTTGGCGCGAACCTCGGTCACCATTTGCTTGACCTGACGGATTTTCACACCGTCGGCGATTTCGACTTCGACTTCGTGATCGTCGATGACTTTCGAAATCTTGCCGATCACGCCGCCGTTGGTAATGACGGTGTCGCCGCGGCGCAGGTTCTTCACCATTTCCGTATGCGCCTTCACCCGCTTCTGCTGCGGGCGCAGGATCAGGAAATACATGATTACGAAGATTGCGATGAAGGGGAGCAGCGAAACCAGCATGTCGCTGCCGCCAGCAGGCGCGCCTTGAGCATAAGCGGGGGTAATAAACATGGTCTCCTCGGGGGCTTTTTGGTGGGCGGCAGCGCAGTTTCGGCAGAACCGCCAAATCGGCGGGGACTATACTGGTGAAAGCCCGGATTGCAACGGAATCAGGCTCTTTGATGCCTCCAATTCAGGCCTTTGAGGCCTATGCATGGCCTTGTCTTGCCTGCGGCAAAGCCGCCGCGCTATGCCGCAAACAGCCAAGGATACCGCAATGAACCGGCCCGCCTCCTCCGACACGATTCTGGGCATGCTTGCCGAAGCGCTCACGCGCATCGCCAAGGCCGTGGACCGCTGGGCGCCGCCTGCCACCGAAGCCCCGGATTTCGCCTCCGCCGAAGCCTTTATCTGGAATGCAGCCCAGAAGCGGCTCGATCCGGTCGCCCGCGTGAACCGCGTCGAGATGATGCTGCTCAAGGGCATCGACCGGATGCGCGACACGCTGGTCGAGAATACCGAACGCTTCGCCAAGGGATTGCCCGCGAACAACGCGCTCCTCTGGGGCGCGCGCGGCATGGGCAAGTCGTCTCTTGTCAAAGCGGTGCATGCCTCGATCAACGCGCAGACGAAGAACCTTAAGCTGATCGAAATTCACCGCGAAGATATCGAGACGCTGCCCGTGCTGATGAACCTCCTGCGCGGCGCGAAGGATCGTTTCATCGTCTTTTGCGACGATCTCTCCTTCGACGGCAACGACGCCTCGTACAAATCGCTCAAGGCGGTGCTCGAAGGCGGCATCGAAGGCCGGCCGGACAACGTTATTCTCTATGCGACATCCAACCGCCGCCATCTGCTCGCGCGCGAAATGGTCGAAAACGAGCGCTCAACCGCAATTAATCCGGGCGAAGCGGTAGAAGAGAAGGTTTCGCTATCCGACCGCTTCGGCCTGTGGCTGGGCTTTCACCGCTGCTCGCAGGACGAGTTCCTCGCGATGGTCGACGGCTACGTCTCCCATTTCAAAATCCCTGTCGAGCCCGAGCAACTCCGGCGCGAGGCGCTGGAATGGGCGACCACGCGCGGCTCGCGTTCGGGCCGCGTCGCGTGGCAATTCGTGCAGGAACTCGCCGGACGATTGGGCGTGAAGCTGACGTAGCCGCCCGTCGAGAGGCGCGAGCTTGCGTTCGCGTTCCTCAAGGACGGCACGAAACAATGATGCCTTATCCTGAGGAGCGCCTGTAGGGCGCGTCTCGAAGGACGAAGCGAAACGAGGAAACACATGACCGCCAACCGCCAGATCCTCCTCGCCGAAACGCCCAAGGGAAAACTCGGGCCTGAACATTTCCGGATGCAGGAAGGCGCGATGCCTTCCCCCAAGGACGGCGAAGTCCTGCTGAAGGTTCGCCTGATCTCGCTCGATGCCGCGAACCGTGCGTGGATGCAGGGCGCGACCTACCGCGAAGCGGTCGGCGCTGGTTCCGTCATGGCGGGCGGCGCGATCGCGGAAGTCATCGAAAGCAAGGACGCCAAGTTCGCGAAAGGCGACCTCGTCTTCGCCGATACCGGCTGGCAGGAATACGCGGCACTTCCAGGCCGCAAGCTCCTGAAGGTTCCGAACATCAAGCCGATGACGAACCTCCTGAGCGTCTATGGCGTGGCTGGCCTCACCGCCTATTTCGGGCTGCTCGACGTCGGCAGGCCGAAGGAAGGCGAAACCGTCGTCGTATCGGCGGCGGCGGGATCGGTCGGATCGCTGGTCGGCCAGATCGCAAAAATCAAAGGCTGCCGCGTCGTCGGGATCGCCGGCGGCAAGGAGAAATGCGACTGGCTCAAATCCGAACTCGGGTTCGATGAAGCGGTCGACTACAAGTCGGGTCCGGTGTTCAAGGCGCTCAAAGCCGCCTGCCCCGACGGCATCGACGTCTATTTCGACAATGTCGGCGGCGACATCTTCGAAGCCTGCCTCTCGCAGATGAAGCTGCATGGGCGCATCGCCTGCTGCGGAGCCGTCTCTGCCTATGACGGTGCCGCGCCCGCGAGCGGCCCGCGCGGCGTACCGGGGCTGATCGTGGTGAAGCGCCTGCGGGTGCAGGGCTTCATCGTCATGGACTACTACGATCAGGCGATGAAGGCTGTTGCCGAGCTTCAGGGCTGGGTCGCCTCGGGCAAACTCAAGGTGCAGGAAGACGTCCTCGAAGGCATCGAGAACACGCCGAAGGCGCTGATCGGTCTCTTGAACGGCGAAAACCGCGGCAAGCGCATGGTCCGCGTTTCGTAAAAATAACGCCGGGCGTTTCCGCCCGGCGTCTCAGCAAAACTCGAAAGCCGGCCTTATGCGGCGTCCTTCACGCACTTGGTCGTGAAGCTCGTCTTGGCGGCGCCGGAAAGCTTCTGGTCGGCCGCCTTCTTTTCGCAAGCCGACTGTGCGTCGGTTTCGCACTTCTTCAGGAAGCTGGTCTTCGCCGCGCCGGAAAGCTTCTTGGTGTCCGCTTCCTTCGAACAGCTCATCTGCGCCTGCGCGGTCGTCGCGGCAAAGCTCAGCGCGAGAGCGAGAATGATGGTACGCATTCGGTATTCCTCCATCGCCCCCCGGAAACGATTCCCGGAGATGCGAACCGGAAGCGTATTGAAAAAATTGCGTCCGGAAAATGACGCGGAAAATCACGCGTTATTTCACTTATGAGAGCGTCTGTTTCGGCCGGCCGATATAGACGGCAACCGCTGCGATCAGATCGAGAGCGGCTGCGATATGCAGCGCAACGGAATAGCCGCCGAACCAGTCGTAAAGCCAGCCGAACAGCACCGGGCCGAGCGCGCAGGCAATTCCAATGACCATCCACGCGACACCGTTGATCGCGCCAAAGGCCGCAGCGCCGAATTCGCGGCGCACGATGATGGGTGACAGCGTCGTGACGTTTCCGGTCGTCAGACCGTAAACGATACTCGCCCCGATCAGCGCCCAAGCGAGCGGAACCGCGGCGATCACCTCCAGGGAAATAGCGGCAACGCACAGCACCGCCGCCGAGGTGACGCGCAGATCGACCTGATCGGCCCAACGGGCCAGCGCGACACGGCCCAGGAAGGCCGCAATCGCCGTAAGGGAAACGATGAGTGCCGCACCGCTCGCGCCAAGCAGCGGCACGGAAAGGTTTACATGATGGGTAAGGAAGCCCACCTGCACGCCGAGGCCGAGCGAGAACGCTAACACCAGGGTGATAAAACCCGTGGTCCTGATCGCTTCGGCGCGGCTGAAACTGCGGGGCGGTGTCCGCACCGCCTTCGCGCCGGGCGCCTCTCCGTCGGGATGGAGCCCAAGCTCCGCAGGCTCCTTCTTCAATACGAACAGCGCGAGCGGCAACACAATGGCGAGCAGGGCCGCTGCTCCCCAAAGCTGGGTTGAGGGAAAGCCGATTTTCTCCACACCGAAAATCAGGATCGGGGTCGATGTCATGCCGCCGATGGAAGCGCCGAGCATCGCGGAAGACATCGCGCGGCCCTGATGCTTGTCGAACCAGGGCGAGATTGCAGCAGTAATCGCTGTTACCGAAAGGCAGGCATTGCCCAGCCCGGAGAGAATGAACGCGCCATAGACGTGCGAAAGCGTCTGCACCTGGCCGATCAGTGCGATACCGGCCGCCATCATGATTGCGCCGACCGCCATCACCAGACGTGGCCCGTAACGGTCAATGAGCGGCCCAACGAAAAAGGACGCGATGGCCGACAGGATCGCGGATGCGGTGAAGGCTGCTGAAACGGAGCCGATGGAAAGGCCGCGGGTCTGCGAAATTGCGTAGAGCGAAACGCCGACGCCGAAAATGCCTAATCCCCAACTCAAGACGGCGATGATGAGACAGGCTGCGACGATCCACCAGCCATAGAAAACGCGCGCAGCCATGCTTTGCCCCCAAGACGCGCAAAGCTATAGCCCGCTTCCCGCAGCTGCGCGAAGCGTGCTTACGATGCCGCTACGTCAGCGTGTGGATGTCCCGCCAGGCGGCTAGATGTAAATAATTCTGCACTGAGGGGGAACATCCCGGCGCCCCGAGACTTTTACCTTCGCCGAACGCGCCCTTTTCCCCCCGGGGCTCTCGGCAAAAACCCGGAGCGCGCCTCGCCTCCGGGTTTTACATTGTTGAACCGCTACTGGTGCTCATTGCAGCGCAGAGCGCGCAATTGCTCGCCAGCCGCAGCCCGCCGATAGGCAGTAGACGTCATGTCGTTCGCGATCTGCCGAAATTCCTTGCAGCGCTGCTCATTCGAAGCCGTAAGCGGGGGCAAGTCCGAAGATACTTGAGCGCATCCCGAAAGCAAAAGCGCAAACACAAAACCGACGGTCAACTTCATTGTGGCCCCCAACCCGGGCGGCTCTATCGTCTAATTCGCGGCATGCGTCCACCAGACAAAGCGAACTATCCCGGCCGAAGACCATTCGCTTTTGACCTCGCCGCCTGCCGGGCCTTTTGCTAGCCTTGTCGCTGGCCTTGCACCCGAGTCCCAGAACATTTCCGGAATTTCCAATGAACCGTTTTTTAAATGCTGCCGCCCTGCTCGTTTTCTGCGTGGCGGCTGCATCGCCAGTCCACGCGGCTGGCGCACTCGCGGTCGCCGAGCCAGCCGATATTGTGAAAGACGGATATGCGGCGGGCATTTCCTATCATAAGAAGACCGCAGCCGAAGCCGATCAGACAGCCATTCGGGAATGCGAATCCGTCGACAGCGCTCCCGTTTCGACCCGGAAGCTATGCAAGGTCGTCAGTTCTTTCGAAAACCAATGCGCTGCAGTCGCACTGGACCCTGAAGCCGGTACGCCCGGAGCCGGTTGGGGCGTTGCGACGACTCTGGCCGACGCCCGCCGCGAGGCGCTTCGCCGTTGCGAAGCGACGGCAGGCGCAAAACGGCAGGGCGAATGCCGGGTGACCGCCGAGGGCTGCGACGGCAAAGCGAAGTAGCGAACGCTCGCTGCCTGCTCGCTTCGAGAACTATCCCGACAATGTGGAACCCCGGTCCTGCGACTGCGTTACACGCTCAAGCAGTTTTTCCTGAGCGGGCCGTTCACAATGAGAGACTATTTCTCCCTTAACCTACGATACCTGCGCTTGGGTGCAGCCGCGGCAGTTCTGCTCGCAATCATGGCGATCGTTTCCGCGATAGGCGCCGCGGTCCCGAAATCCGGCGACATCGCGCAGTCCGGGATAGGCGCCGCGGTCCTGAAGCCCGGCGAGATCACGCAGTCCAAGAACGAGCACTCACGCAAACTTGCCGCCGACGAATGCAGGCTCGATCAACACGCGCGTGCGGCCTACTGCAATGTGCAGGGGCGTAAGGTTCGCGTAATCCGTTTCTAGGAGATCAGGTTCCGGAAAGATGCTTTTCGGGATCGACCGGGTTCGAGCCCTTGCGAATCTCGAAATGCAATTGCGGCGCAGTCACACCGCCGGTCTGACCGGCACGGGCAATCACCTCGCCGCGCTTCACTTTCTGGTCCTTCTTCACATCGAGCGTGCCGAGGTGCGCGTAAGCCGTCACCCAGTTGTCGGCGTGGCGGATCAGGATGAGATTGCCGAAACCCTTCAGCTCATTGCCCGCATAGGCGACCACGCCGTCTTCCGAGGCGCGGATGGGCGTTCCCTCGGGCACCGAGACATTGATGCCGTCGTTCTGCTGCCCGTTGGGCTTGCGGCCATAGGCCGACAGAATGCGGCCACGTACCGGCCAATGGAATGACGGCGCGGCGTTCGGTGCCCGCTGCACTTCCGTGACCGAAGGCGGCGTATTCGGACGGACCACGCCAACATTCTCCGGCACGGGGACGTTCTCATTTTGAACGAACTGCTGCGGCGGCGTCTGCGGAACGGTTTGCACGTTCTTCTGGGGCTGCGTCTTCGTCTGCGCGGGCGGCGTCGTCGCGACCGGTGCCGCGCCTGCGGGAATACGAACCTGCTGCCCGATCTTCAGCTGCGTCGAAAGCGTGAGGCTATTCGCGTTGGCAATCGCCTGCGGCGTCACGTTGTACTTCCGCGACAGCGAATAGATCGTATCGCCGGAAACTGTCGTGTGGACATTGGCCTGCGGCGTTTGCGCGGCGGGTGCCGGCGCGTTCACGGCGCGGCGCACGGGAATCACGAGGCGCTGACCCGGCTGGATCATGCTCGCGCTTTGCAGATTGTTCGCGCGCAGGATCACGTCCGCCGGGACGTTGTGTTTGCGCGAGAGCGAGTAGACAGTCTCGCCCTGCTGGACGGTCACCGCACGGCCGCCGTCCCACGCCCATTCGTTCGCATTGACGGCAGCGGTCGAGCGCGGCGCGTTGAGCTGCTTATGCTTCGCTTGCGGCGCGGGCGCAGCCGGCAGGGTGTTCGGACGATAGTTGCTTGCCGCGGGCGTCTGCGGGCCATTGATTGGCTGGCTTTCGACCTGATACCGCGGCGGCAACTGATGGCCGGGCACTTGGGCGGGCAGTTGCGCATTCTGCTGCGGAACCGACGCCGTCGTATCCTGGCGGCTATGGAATGGATTGGAGTCGAAGCGCGTCACATCCATGCTGCAAGCAGCGGCAGATGCGCCAAGCGCGGCGACGGCGGCATAACGGGCGAGCAGCGCTCCCCAGAAGCGCATAAAATTGGTACGCATCACTACTCACTCAGGACGCAACAACACGCCTGACGAATAGTCCCCGCCCGGTAAACGCCGACTTAAGAAAATGGGCGCTCGTGCGAAATTTCGCTGACATACCCAAAGGTTAACGGCGATGCCGGGGAAGCATGACCTTTTCCGAAAACCGGTGCCCGCTTTTCGGGGCCGCGCTTAGAGCGCCTCGGCCTTGCCTTCGACCAGCGGCACGAAGCGCACCGACATGAGATCGAAATACTCGATCTTGCCGCCGGTTTTCGTGAACAGACGGAGCGTTTGAACGCCTGTCAGCGGACCAACCGGGGCAACCATCCGGCCGCCTCCAGCCAGCTGATCGAGCAAAGCGGGCGGCACGATCTCGCAGGCGGCGGTCACGATGATCCGGTCAAACGGCGCTTCGTCCGGCGCGCCGAAACTGCCGTCGCCGACGCGCACGATTACGTTCTTCAGGCCGAGTACGCGAAGCCGCGCGGAGGCGAGATCGGCAAGCGTGCGGTAGCGCTCGATGGTGACGACCGACTTCGCGAGCATCCCGAGCACCGCCGCCTGGTAGCCGGAGCCCGTGCCGATCTCCAGAACCTTGTGCTGCGGATTGACATCGAGCGCCTCGGTCATGGTCGCGACCACGAAAGGCTGGCTGATGGTCTGGCCGCAGTCGATCGGAAGCGCCTGATCGGCATAGGCCCGCTCGGCGTGTTCGGCTTCGACAAATATCTCGCGCGGCACCTGTTCGAGCGCGCGGAGCACCTTCACGTCGCGGATGCCGCGGCGACGCATGGAGAGCAGAAACTCCATCCGCGCCTCAGCATTTCTGCGCTCGAATTCCTCTTCGCGCCGGTTGCGGTCGGCCATCCGCGTGCGAGCTCCGTTGCAGGCCTAGTTCGTCAGTTCGCTCTCGTCGAACATGGCCGCGAGTTTCGTCATGAAGGGCCTGTCGGTGAGGTCGATTCTCAGCGGCGTCACTGAAATCATCTTGCGCTCGATCGCCGAGAGATCGCTGCCGTCCGAGAAGGTGCGCTTGATGCGCTGAAATCCGATCCAGTAATACGGGAAACCGCGGCCGTCGTGGCGCTTGTCGACCATCAGTAATTCGGCGTCGCGGCGGCCTTGCGTCGTGATCGCAACGCCCTGCACTTCTTCCGCCGGGCAGTCCGGAAAGTTGATGTTGAGCAGCACGCCGACGGGAAGACCCTCCGCCACGATCTTCTTCAATAGATCCGGCGCGAGCGCCTCGACCGTGTCGTAACCGAGTTTATCACGCGTATTCGGGCCATAAGCCTGGCTCAGCGCAATCGCCTGAATGCCGAGAATGGTGCCTTCCATCGCCCCGGCTACGGTGCCGGAATAGATCACGTCTTCGGCGAGGTTCTGGCCCCGGTTAATGCCCGAGAGCACGAGATTCGGGCGCTTGTCTTCGAGCACATGGCGCACGCCCATGATCACGCAGTCCGTCGGCGTGCCTTTTACCGCGAAGCGCTTGTCATCGACCTTGCGAAGGCGGAGCGGATCCGAAAGCGACAGCGAGTGTGAGACGCCCGATTGATCGAACTCAGGCGCCACGACCCAGACGTCGTCGGTGAGCGTTCTGGCAACGCGCTCCAGCGCGTCGAGGCCGGGCGAGTGGATGCCATCGTCGTTGGTGACGAGAATACGCAAGTTCAGCTCGCTTTCGTGATCTTCGTGAGGCCGCCCATATAAGGCTTAAGCGCCTCCGGAATTGTGACAGAGCCGTCCTCGTTCTGGTAATTTTCGAGCACCGCGATCAAGGCGCGGCCGACCGCGACGCCCGAGCCGTTCAGCGTGTGGACGTAACGCGGGCCTTTCGCGTCCTTGGCGCGATAGCGCGCGTTCATGCGCCGCGCCTGAAACTCGCCGCAGTTCGAACAGGACGAAATCTCGCGGTAGGTGTTCTCGCCCGGCAGCCAGACCTCGATGTCGTAAGTTTTCTGGGAGGCGAAGCCCATGTCCCCGGTGCAGAGCGTCATCACGCGGTAATGCAGGCCGAGCTTCTGGAGCACTTTTTCCGCGGAAGTCAGCATCCGCTCATGTTCTTCGGCGCTCTGTTCTGGCGTCGTGATTGAGACGAGTTCGACCTTCGTAAATTGATGCTGGCGGATCATGCCGCGCGTGTCCTTGCCCGCCGCACCCGCTTCGGCGCGGAAGCACGGCGTGCAGGCGGTGAGGCGCATCGGCAGCTTGGCTTCGTCGGTGATGTCGTCGCGGACGAGGTTTGTGAGCGAGACTTCGGCGGTGGGGATCAGCCAGAAATCCTCACCCGCGCGGAATTGATCTTCCCTGAACTTCGGAAGCTGCGCCGTGCCGTACATCGCGTCGTCTTTAACGAGAACCGGCGGATTCACCTCCGTGTACCCGTGCTCGCTGGTGTGGACATCGAGGAAGAGCTGCGACAGCGCTCGCTCGAGCCGCGCCAAAGCACCTTTCAGTACCACGAACCGCGCGCCAGAAATCTTCGACGCCGCCTCGAAATCCATGAGCCCCAGCGCTTCGCCGATCTCGAAATGCAGCTTCGGCTTGAAGGCGATGTTCGGCTTCTCGCCGTGACGGCGATACTCCTTGTTGTCCTTTTCGTCCTTGCCGAACGGCACGTCCGCGGCGGGCAAGTTCGGGATCGAGGCGAGAATATCGTCGAGCCTTTTCTCGATCTCCTGCTGCTCGGACTCAAGCATCGGCATCTCGTCCTTGATGGATGCGACTTCGGCCATCAGCTTTGAGGCCCGCGCTTCGTCCTTCGCCTTCTTCGCCTCGCCGACTTCCTTGGAGACGGCGTTGCGGCGCTCCTGCATGGCCTGGAGTTTCGCGATCACCGCGCGGCGCTTTTCGTCGAGCGCCACCAGATCGCCGGACATGCCGGCCAGACCGCGGCGCTTCAGGGCGCCATCGAATGCGTCTTGGTTGTCGCGAATCCACTTAATGTCGTGCATCGTTATCCCTGCGTAACGGTCTCAGATTACGCACGATTCTACATTTCAAAGTAGGACTTGAACTCAGGTGCTCGGCGTGCCGGCCGGTGGAGCCGCGGCTTCCGGTGAAGGCCTATCCGTCGACGACGCGTCCGCCTCGGCATGCGCCGCCGCCCGCTTCTTCTCCGCCGCAGCCACGAGCCAGATCGACGCTTCGTAAAGGAGCAACGTAGGCAGGGCAAGCGCAAGCTGTGAAATCACGTCGGGCGGGGTCAGCACCGCCGCGATCACGAACACCACGACGATCGCGTAGCGCCGCACCGAGCGCAGCCAGTCGGCCGTCACGATACCAATGCGCGCGAGCAGCGTCAGCACTACCGGCAACTGGAAGCAGATCCCGAAGGCGAAAATCAGCGCCATGATCAGCGTGAGATATTCGGAGACGCGGGGCAGCAGCTGAATCTCAGGCCCGGAGCCGCCGAGCTGTTGCATGCCGATGAAGAACCCCATCGCGAGCGGCATGGCGACGAAATAGACGAACGCGGCGCCGAGCAGAAAGCAGAGCGGGGTCGCGATCAGATACGGGACGAAGGCGCCCTTCTCGTGCTTGTAGAGGCCGGGCGCGACGAAGGCATAAATCTGCGTGGCGATCACGGGAAACGACAGGAAGGCCGCTCCGAAGATCGCAAGCTTGATCTGCGTGATCAGGAATTCCTGCGGCGCGGTGTAGATCAGCTTGATCTCGGCGTTCGCGCCGGCGGCAAGCTGATAGGGAAACAGCAGGATGTTGTAGATGTGTTTCGCACCCGCAAAGCACACGATCATCATCACGAAGAACGCGATCAGCGACTTGATGAGCCGCGAGCGCAATTCGATCAGATGCTCCATCAGCGGAGCCTTGCTGGCGTCGATTTCGTCCTCGCTCATGCGCCACCGCCCTGCTTGCGGACGGCGTCGGCTGCGCCAGCGCTTTGTGCGGGTGCCGGGATCGCGGCATCGACCTGCGCGTCGGTCGCGACGGGTGCCGGCTTCGCCTCGGCGACCGATTTCTGCAATTCGCTTTCGATCGATTGCACGGGATTCTGGATCGCATTTGTCGCCGACGATGCCAGATCTTCGGCCTGTTTTTTCAGGTCGGCGAGTTCGGCATCGCGCATCGCATCCTGAAACTGGCCCTGAAACTCGGCCGCCATCGAGCGCACTTTGGACATCATTGCGCCGAGCCCGCGCAGGACCTTCGGCAAATCCTTGGGCCCGATAACGACGAGCGCAACGATTCCGATGAGGAGAAGCTCACTCCAACCGATATCGAACATTTGCTGCTACCTCGCGGCCAGCTTGTAGTCCGCGAAATGCGTCACTGCGCTAGCGGCGTCAGCCGACCTTCTGATCGTCGGTGCGGCGAACCACCGGCGGGTTCTGATCGATGGTCTTCGGCGGCGTCTGGGCTGCCGGCTCGTCATCCTGCATGCCCTTCTTGAACGCCTTGATGCCCTTGGCGGCATCGCCCATCAGCTCAGAAATCTTGCCGCGCCCGAACAGGAGCAGCACGACCACGGCCACGACCAGCCAATGCCAGATACTCAAACCACCCATGGAATCCTCCGCTGGCAGGTTGGCCGAAAGCCGCCGCAACCAGCCAAGTTATTGTTGCTTTAAACGAACCTAGGGCCGGGAGGAGGCAAAAACAAGAACTTCGGACGGGTCTATCTCTACCCCCACATCCTCGCCGTCCTTGCGGTTAACGTCTTCGCGGACCCGCGCCAGTACAGGCTCGTCGAGGCCGGGCATCGCGATTTCCAGCAAATCGACCTCGCCCACGAAACGGTGCGCGACAATCCGCCCGGGCAGGCCCTCGCCCGCCGGACGGAGCCGGAACGCCTGCGGACGAATGCAGACCACCGCCTCCCCTTCTTTCACCTCGCCGCCCGTAAAGGTTCCAAGTGGTGTTTCGATCTGCCCGCGATGCGCCCAGCCGATCAGCTCGTTCATCTCGCAGAAGAAGCGTGCAGCGAAGAGACTCTCTGGGCGCCGGTAAACCATCTCCGGATCGCCGAATTCGACGATCCTGCCATGATTCATCAGTGCGATGCGGTCGCCCATACGCATGGCCTCCTCGGCGTCATGGGTGACGATCACACAGGTCGCCCTCGCCTCGCGCAGGATCGCAAGCGTCTCGGAACGCACGACGTCGCGGAGCCGGCTGTCGAGACCGGAGAACGGCTCGTCCATCAGGATCACCGCAGGCCGCGGCGCGATCGCGCGGGCGAGTGCCACGCGCTGCTGTTCGCCGCCGGAAAGCATGTGCGGAAATTCGCCGCCGCGTGTGCCGAGACCAACGCGGTCGAGCGCGAGCAACGCCTGCCGCTCCGCTTCCGCCCGCGTGAAGCCGCGTAGTCCGAAGCGCACGTTCTCGAGATTGGTCATGTGCGGGAAAAGCGCGTGATCCTGAAACATCAGGCCGATGCCGCGCTTTTCCGGAGGCACGAATTCGGAAGGACCAGCGATCACCAGACCGTTCAGGAGAACACGGCCCGCACTCGGCCGCTCCAGTCCAGCAGCAAGCCGCAACAGTGTGGACTTCCCGCACCCTGAGGGACCGACAAGGCTGACGACTTCGCCCGGATCGACCGCAAGCGTCACCCCGCGAACAGACTCCGGGCCGCCATAGGAATGATGCACGTCGTCGAACGCGAGATGGGCCGCGATCGAAACGGGTGTCGGAGAACGGGGAGCGATGCGGGACGCCATGACGGCGCGAAACTAGCGGTTTACGCGGCGCTCGTCGCGCTACTTGGTGCTGTCCGGATCGAGCTCCGGATCGCCGTCCTCAAGCGGGTCCTCGTCTTCGCGAAGCGTGGACACGTCGTTCGGCATCGGCACCGAGAAGCCTGCGGGCAGCCGGTCGTCGAGGAAGCCCGCGCCCTTCAGTTCCTCGAGGCCGGGGAGATCGGATACCTGATCGAGGCCGAAATGTACGAGGAACTGTTCCGTTGTGCCGTAGGTGACGGGACGGCCCGGCACTTTGCGGCGGCCGCGCAGCCGCACCCAACCCATTTCGATCAGGGAGTCGAGCGTGCCCCTGCTGATCGTGACGCCCCGGATTTCTTCGATCTCGGCGCGCGTCACCGGCTGGTGATAGGCGACGATCGCAAGCGTCTCGATTGCCGCGCGGGAAAGCTTTTTCGGCGGCGGCGTGTCGCGTGCGATGCGATGGCCCAGATCGGACGCCGTCCGCAGAGCCCACTTTCCGGCGACCCGCACGAGGTTCACACCGCGCGCGGCATAATGATCGCCGAGCTTCTTCAATTCCTCTTTCAGGTCGGCGCCTTCCGGCAGCCTGGACGCGAGCAAAGCTTCGTCCAGCGGCTCGGTGGCGGCAAACAGCACCGCCTCCAGCACGCGCTGGTTCTCGTCCGTCTGGGCGTCAGGTTCGGTACCCACGATCGAAAGCGGTTTGCGCAACGCGGTCACTGCTTGGTCTCCACTACTTGCAATTCAGGCCTCGGTTCCGGACGGCGTTTCAGCCATAGCGGCGCAAAGGCGGACTCTTGTTGAAGTTCGAGATGGCCCTCTTTCACCATTTCCAGAGAGGCCGAAAAACTGGACGCGAGAACCGTCGTACGCATCGCAGGCTCGACGAGGTATTCGACAAGAAACGTGTCAAGCCGCGTCCAGTTCTGACTCACGCCGACCAGACGTTCAAGCGCTTCGCGCGCTTCCTTCAACGACCAAACCACACGCTGTTTCACCGTGTGGTGCGAAAGCGCCTTCTTCTGGCGCTGCATCGCATAGGCGGAAAGCAGGTCGTAGATCGTGGCGGTGAACTGCTGCGGCTGCAACGGATCGGTTTCTTCCGGCATGCCGCGCGCAAAAAATTCGGTGCCCAGCTTGTCGCGCGTCATCAGACCCGCGCCCGCGCGGCGGATCGCTTCGAGATGCTGGAGGCGTGCCGCGAGATCGGCCGCGAGGTCTGCCGCCGAAGGCTCCTCCGGGCCCGCCGGCTCCGGCAGCAGCAGGCGCGATTTCAGGTAGGCGAGCCATGCGGCCATCACAAGATAGTCGGCGGCGACTTCGATCCGCAGGTCACGCGCTCGTGCGATAAATTCGAGATACTGGTCTGCGAGCGCCAGAATGGAGATCTTCGCGAGATCGACCTTTTGCGTGCGGGCAAGCATCAGCAGAAGGTCCAAGGGACCTTCAAAGCCGATCACGTCCACTACGAGCTGCGGCTCGTGGCTCGCGCGTTCCGCTTCAGGGAGTTCGAAATCGCTGGTTTCCACGCTACTGATTCCGTCTCATGCCGTTCCGACCATAGCGGAAAAGCGGCTCCACGCCTCGGCGACATCGAAGGGTTTTGCCCCTCCCGCGATCCTATCCAAGGCTTTCTTTGCGCGTTCGGCGGCTTTTCCGTCCAGTAGCGGGCTGTTTTCCGCGACCGCGCGCATTTCATCCATCTTTCCGTTGCAGTGGAGCGTCAGATCGCACCCGGCGGCGAAGGCCAAGCCAGTGTTCACTCCGATACCTCCGGAAAGTGCCTTCATCGAGACATCGTCGGTCATCAGCAATCCGTCGAAGCCGATGTGGGTACGGATCACGTCCCGCACAACCACCGGAGAAATCGTGGCCGGAAGCTTTGGATCGAAGGCCTCGTAGATGACATGCGCGGTCATCGCGATCGGAAGATCCGACAACAGCCGGAACGGTTCGAAGTCCGTACGTTCGAGTTCCGCGCGCGGAACGGAAACTTTCGGCAGTTCGAGGTGGCTGTCGGCCATGGCCCGGCCGTGACCCGGAATATGCTTCACGACCGGCAACACGCCGGCCGCAAGAAGCCCCTCCGCCGCGGCCCGTGCGAGCTTCGCGACATCGGCGGGCGTGCTTCCATAAGCGCGGTCGCCGATTACGTCATGGGCGCCGGGAAAGCGAAGATCGGCGACCGGCAGGCAATCGACGTTGATCCCGAGACCTACGAGTTCGTTTGCGATCAGCCGTGCGCCGAGTTCGGCGGCGGCTTCACCGTCAGCCATCCCGGCAAGTTTTTCAGCCGAGGGAAAGTCGGGCCAGTGTGGCGCCGACAACCGCTGCACCCGGCCGCCTTCCTGATCGATCAGCACCGGAGCGTCGGCCCGCCCGACGACTTCGCGGAACGCGCGGGTCAGTTCCCTTACCTGTCCGGGATTGTCGATGTTTCGCTTGAATAGGATCAGTCCCCAAGGACGGTTCGCGGAGAAGAAACGTTTTTCTTCCTCAGAGAACGTCTTCGAAGCGCAGCCGGAAATGAAGGCGCGAGCGGTCATGCGGCGGGGTAAGCGCGCACGCCTGCCCCGTCAAGACGATGAAACAATCTAGCTGTTAGTTAGCGCGTCTGGACGATGCAGCCAGCGCCCTGCGTCTTCAAATTCTGGCAGAGCGCGTTCGCCTGTTCGCGGCTCATCGGCCCAACCATGGCGCGATAGAACGTGCCGCGATCACCGAGATCGACCTTGCGAATGTCGGCATTACGGCCGCCGAAGATGGACGCGTATTGCTGGCGGAGGCTGGACCATGCGCTCTCCGCTTCTTCCGGCGTCTTATGCGAAGCGACCTGTACGACATAGTTGCCGGAAGTCTGCGGCGACGGCGTCGGACCGAGCGAAGCAAGGTTGCGGTTCGCCGGTACGCGATTTTGCGGGATGGCCTGAGTATCCGGCTCCTGCGCCTGTGCGGTAGGGGCTAGCTGCGTCGGCGCATTGTTCTGCGACTGCGGGCCTTGCTGCTGCTGAACCGGCCCATCCGAGCGCAAGGGAACGGACTTCACGCGCTTGGGCTGCTGATCGACGTTCTGCGGCGCCTGCTGCTGTTGCTGCGCCGGCGGCGTGAACTGCGGGCCGCGCTGTTGCTGCGCAGGGGGCGTTTGCTTCTGCTGAAGCAGCGGCTGAGGAACCTCCTGCCCCGGCTGCTGCCGCGTGAGATCGACGGGAGCTTCCTCGCGCGGAACGATCTGGGTCTGGTTGGGTGCGCCTCCAAGCCGATCCTGGATCGGCTTGTTGCTCTGGGAAGTCGCCGGCTGCTGCGCGCCCTTTGCCTCAACCTTCACAGGCGTTTCGGACTTGGTCACGATCGCCGCGCGCGGCTGAGAATTGAAGATTGTACGGTACGCGAACACGCCGAGGAACGCGACCGCGATCAGGCTCGCGAGTACGATCGCGGCGACAAGCCAGAAGCCGAACCCACGGCGCGGACGCTGTACGTCCTCGTAAATGTCGTCGGCGTGCTCCGGAAGATAGGCAGCGTCGTCGTACTCCGGATCGTAATCCTTCTCGTAGCCGCGCTGATAGGCGTCCTGATACGGCGCCGGTTGCGGACGGCCGCGGGCATGGCGCGGCGCCTCTTCCGGAACATAACGGTTCGCGGGCTGCGGCTCGGGACGTCGCAACCTTTGTTCAGGTGCAGCCGGAGCGCGCGAGGGAGAGTGCGGCTCAAGGTCGGCGTAGGGGTCGCGTGCGCGAGCTACGCGCTCGGCTTGGTATCCGTTGCCATCGGCCCTCGCGGGACGCGCCGCCGGACGCGGGGCTTCTTCATAGCCGTGCGGGGCATATCCGTTGCTGCGCTGCTGCGGAGCCGGCTGTGCCGGTGCCTGCGGCGAACGCTGCGCGGGATAGCGTTCTTCGTTTCGTGAAACCTGCGGACGGGCTGCGGGTGCGGCCGCCTGCGCATAGCGTGAGGCAGGACGGGCGGCATCATGCCCGTTGGTACGGGGCTGTACTGCCACCTTGGCCTGGCCGTTGGTATGACCGTTCGAATAACCGTTGGCGCTCTTGTAGCCGCTGCCGTTCGTGTAGCGATCCGTACGGCGCTCGGGCACTACGGCGGGCGCGCTTCCGGCGCCATTGGCGGCCGTGCGGCGTGTCTTGGGAGCGTCGAATTCCTTGAAGGGGTCTTCCTGCCCGATCAAACGGGCCAGTTCGGCGAGCGGGTCCTCGCTGCGACGAATCCGGGATGAGCCCGTAGTCTGGTGCGACTGCGGTTGCTGCCCGTGGCCCTGAGAGGGCCGGTACATGGGATGCTCCCCCATTTTCTCCCGATCGTTCCTCAAAGTCCGCGCGACACCCATACTAACACCCTGCGCGAAGGGCCGATCAACGCATTTCTTCGGCCGCTTTGACACCCAAAATGGCCAACCCCGAGGCCAAAACGCCGACTAAGCCACTGACAAGACTCAACCGGGCTATGGTGAATTTAGGGTTATCTTCGATAATGAAGCGTAAATGAGGCGCATCTTTCCCCTTGTTCCATAGGGAATGGAAGGCGCTGGCAAGATCGTAGAGGTAGAAAGCGACCCGGTGCGGCTCATGGAACTCGGCCGCGGCCTCGACCAGCCTCGGCCACTGGGCGAGCTTCCGGATAAGCGCGAGTTCCGCCTCGTCGTTCAGGATCGACAGGTCTGCCCCGGCTAGCGCCGCCGGGTCCATCGCGAGCGCGGGCATAGCCTCCTTCGCGTTCCGGAATACCGACCTCCCGCGCGCGTGGGCGTACTGCACGTAGAAGACCGGATTTTCCTTCGACTGCTCGATCACCTTGGCGAGGTCGAAGTCGAGCTGCGCGTCGTTCTTGCGAAACAGCATCATGAAGCGGACAGGGTCCACGCCCACTTCGTCGACGACTTCGCGCAGTGTGACGAAGTCTCCGGCTCGCTTCGACATCTTCACCGGCTCGCCCGCCCGCATCAGCCGCACGAGCTGGCAAAGCTTCACGTCAAGCGCGACCTTGCCGCCCCCGAGCGCTGCGACCGCCGCATTCATGCGCTTCACATAGCCGCCGTGATCCGCACCCCAGACGTCGATCAGCGTCGTGAAGCCACGTTCGATCTTGTCGCGGTGATAGGCCATGTCGGCGGCGAAATAAGTGTAGCTGCCGTCGGACTTCATCAGCGGACGGTCGACGTCGTCGCCGAATGCGGTAGCGCGGAACAGCGTCTGCTCGCGGTCTTCCCAATCCTCCACTGGCGCACCTTTCGGCGGCGGTAGGCGGCCTTCGTAGATGTGGCCGGCCTTCGTGAGAAATTCGACCGTGTCCGCGACCTTGTCCGTGCCGCCCGAAGTCAGCGAGCGCTCCGAGAAGAAAACCTCATGCCGGATATCGAGTGCAGCCAGATCCTCGCGGATCATGTCCATCATCATGTCGATCGCGGTCTTGCGCACGTCCGCAAGCCAATCACTCTCCGCCTTACTGAGCAGCGACTTGCCGTGCTTCGCGGCGAGCGCCTGGCCGACCGGCACGAGATAGTCGCCGGGATACAGACCTTCAGGGATGCTGCCGATGTTCTCGCCCAGCGCTTCGCGGTAGCGCAGGAACGCGGAACGCGCGAGCACATCGACCTGTGCGCCGGCGTCGTTGATGTAATATTCCCGCGTGACGTCATAGCCCGCGAAGCCGAGCAGGTTCGCGAGCGCATCGCCGAACACCGCGCCGCGTCCGTGGCCGACATGCATGGGGCCGGTCGGGTTCGCGGAGACATATTCGACGTTGACCTTACCGGCCTTGCCTCGCGGCATGCGGCCGAAATCCTTGCCCGCCTGAACCGCCGCGCGCAGCACTTCGAGCCAGAAGCTGTTGTCGAGCGAGAGGTTGATGAAGCCAGGGCCGGCAACATCCACTTTCGCAATATGCGGCGACGTTTTCAGCTTTGCTGCCAGCTTCTCCGCAAGGTCGCGCGGCTTCTGTTTCGCTTCCTTCGAAAGCACCATGGCCGCGTTGGTCGCGAGATCGCCGTGCGTCTCGTCTTTCGGCGGCTCGACGACCACGCGCGAGAAGTCGAGCCCGGACGGGATCGCTCCTTCCTTGACGAGCACATTCAGCGCGTCATGCACATGGGCAAGATAGATCGAAAAAACGTTCATTTGCTTGCTGTTTTGCGAGGCGCGGGAGCTATCGCAGATCGGGAGTGCTGTCAAAATAGCGGCGGTGCGCTTCGATCGCGAAGCGGTCCGTCATGCCAGCGATAAAGTCTGCAATCTGGCGCACGAGCGCCGTTTCGTCGCTCGCGAGCCGCTCAGCCTCCATATCCGCGGGATAGGCCAGATAATGCGCGAACAGATCGCGGACGATCGTTTCAGCATCCGACATGATCCTCATGACGCGATCTTCGCGATACATGCGCGGCGTGAGGAACGCCTTGATCTGGCGGTCGGCGGCCTCTCCCGCCACGGAGAAGCGGATCACAGGATCACGGGCATGGCGGATGTCGTCGGCGGAATGAGGACCAAGTTCGGCCGCGCGCCGAAGCGACTCCTTCGTCACATCGTCGATCAGCGCCGCGATCAGCCGCCGGATGACCTCGCCGGTCAGCCTCTGCGCCGGCGCTGCCGGATAAAGCTTCTTCACTTCGGTATATATCCCGCCTGCGAAGCCGACCGTCTTCAGCTCGGCGATGTCGAACAGACCTGCCCGCATGGCGTCGTCGAGATCGTGTGCGTCATAAGCGATGTCATCGGAGATGGCGGCTACCTGCGCTTCGGCACTCGCGAATGTCCAGTATTCGAGGTCCCACTCATCGCGCTGTTCGGCGAAAGCGAGCGGCAAGCCGTCATCCTCGTAGCGTCCTATCGCTGAGCCCTGCTCGTCAGTCAGCGGGCCGTTGTGCTTCGCGATCCCCTCGAGGGTTTCCCAGGTGAGGTTCAGGCCGTCGAAACTCGCATAGCGGCGCTCGAGCTTTGTCACGACTCGGAGGCTCTGCGCGTTGTGATCGAAGCCGCCGTAATCGCGCATGCAGTGATCGAGTGCACGTTCTCCGGCATGCCCGAACGGCGGATGGCCGAGATCGTGCGAAAGCGCGAGCGTTTCCGCGAGGTCTTCGTCGAGCCCGAGCGATCGCGCGAGCGCGCGCGCGATCTGGCTTACCTCCAGCGTGTGCGTAAGCCGGGTGCGGAAATGGTCGCCCTCGTGCGACACGAACACCTGCGTCTTGTGCTTGAGGCGACGAAACGCAGTGGAATGGATGATGCGGTCGCAGTCCCGGCGGAAGTCGCTGCGGGCGGCCGAAGGCTGTTCCGGGAACCGCCGCCCGCGCGAGCGCGAAGGGTCTGCGGCCCACTCGGCCCTCGCCGTAAATACCGATACCGCCAAGAGATTTTCCCCAGAATTGACTTCGCCGCCCGCGCCCTTACCTATAGACGGTAACGCTTTGGTTTGCCTAAAGGAAACCGGCCTCATGGACGCCACTTCTGTCGTCGTCACCGAAAGCGCGATCAAGAAGATCGCGACCATCCTCGGCTCCGAGAAAGAGCCGTCGGTACTGCGCGTGAGCGTAGAAGGAGGCGGCTGTTCCGGCTTCCAGTACAAATTCGACGTTCAGCGCAAACCTGCCACTGAAGATATCGTCATTGCCCGCGACGGAGCGACCGTCGTGATCGACCCCGTCTCACTCCAGTATCTCGCGGGCTCCCGCATCGATTACGCCGACGAACTGATCGGCGCGGCCTTCAAGATCGACAATCCGAACGCGACCGCCTCCTGCGGCTGCGGCACCAGCTTCTCGCTCTAGGTTCTGAGCGGGCTGTATGCGGATCGCAAGCTGGAACGTAAACTCCATCAAGGCTCATCTCGGCGCGGTAACGTCCTGGCTCAAGGAACGAGAGCCAGATGTGGTCTGCCTTCAGGAGTTGAAGTGCGTAGACGAAGCATTCCCGCGTACGGAGATCGAAGATCTCGGCTACAACGTCGCCGTGCACGGACAAAAGACCTATAACGGCGTCGCCATTCTCTCCAAGAATCCGATCGACGAGGCTAAACCCCGGCTCCCGGGCGACGAAGACGACGCGCACGCACGCTATATCGAAGCCACGATTTCCACCACGGACGGCGCGGTGCGCGTGGCCTCCATCTACCTTCCGAACGGCAATCCGATCGGAACCGACAAGTTCAAATACAAACTCGCGTGGATGGACCGGCTTGCCGCGCACGCGCGCGAACTGCTCGCGCAGGAAGAACCGCTGGTGCTTGCCGGAGATTTCAACGTAATTCCGACCCCGCTCGACGCGGAGTTTCCCGACAAGTGGACGGACGACGCTCTATTCCAGCCTGAATCCCGCGCGAAGCTTCGCGAACTGGTATCGCTTGGCTTCACCGATGCGCTGCGCGCCGTTCATGACGGCAAAGGCCTCTATACATTCTGGGATTATCAGGCCGGTGCATTCCAGAAGAACAACGGCATCCGTATCGATCATCTGCTTCTGTCTCCGAAAGCCGCCGACAGGCTGCAGAGCGTCGGCATCGACAAAAAAGTTCGCGCTGCGGAAAAACCATCGGACCATGTTCCGATTTTCGCCGACCTTCGTTTCGCAACGCGGTAGAGATCGTTCCGCCTAGCAGAAACTTGTTCCGAATGCTTGCCTCGCATTCGGAATACTTCTTCAATGCCCTCGCGCCGCCAGAACACAACAACAGCGCGCGAGGGGAAGCGTAAGTGCAGAACAAAAGCGCCCCGCCGGGTGCCGCTCCAATCACGCACATTGGAGATGCCGCTCCGCAGATGATGCCCGACGAAGTGGTGTCGCGCGCGTTGCGCGGACCCGCTCGCGTCATCCTGATTGTTTGCGCGATCCTCGTGCCGCTGCTGGCGATGAACCAGCTGCTCAACCTCCAGTTCTTTTCCGGTGTGGTTCTGATCGACGCGCGCTATCTATTCGTTCTCGCTTCGCTACTGCTTCCGCTTGTTTTTCTATCCATTCCTGCGAACCCGGCTTCCACGCGGCCGACGCCGCCCTGGTACGACTGGCTGATCGCTGCCTGCATCTTCGGAATTCTGATCTGGTTTGCGGTCAACGCCGAGCGCGGACTGCAGGAAGGATGGGAATACAGCTCGCCGCCTACGGCGAAAATTCTCTCCGGGATTCTTTGTATTCTCGTGCTCGAAGCGCTGCGCCGCACGAGCGGCTGGCCGATGACGATCATCGTCGGCACGCTCGCGCTCTACCCTGTCGTTGCCCACATCATCCCCAACCCGCTGCGCGGCTTCAATCATTCGCTCGAGAACACGATCGCCTATCACGTTGCGAGTTCGGAATCCTTGTTCGGCATACCGATGCGGGCTTTCGCAGAGATCGTGATCGGCTTCATCATTTTCGGGCTCGCGCTCAACCACACCGGGGGCGGCAAGTTCTTCAACGATCTCGCCTTCGCGCTGGTCGGCCGAATGCGCGGCGGGGCCGCGCAGGTCGGGATCATCTCCAGCGGATTGCAGGGTTCGATTTCCGGCAGCGTGATCTCGAATGTCATCAGTTCCGGCGTCGTCACCATTCCAGCGATGAAGCGAACCGGCTTTCGCTCCGACTATGCTGGCGCGGTGGAAGCGGTTGCCTCTACGGGTGCAGTACTGATGCCGCCCGTGATGGGCTCGACCGCCTTCGTGATGGCGTCGTTTCTGGGGCTCAGTTACACACAGATTGCGCTCGCCGCGACCATTCCGGCCTTGCTGTTTTACATCGCGCTGGTCGTTCAGGTAGACGCCTACTCCGCGCGCCTCGGATTGCGCGGCCTGAAATCGACTGAGCTGCCGAAGCTCGGCGCTGTCATGAAGGAAGGCTGGTTATATATTCCGGTCTTCGCACTGCTCATCGTTCTTCTCGTATTCCTGCAAGACGAGGCGCTCGCGCCCTTCTACGCAACTGCCCTTCTGATCGCGATCAACCAATCGCTGCCGAAACACCGGATGTCGTGGAAGCAACTCGGCGATCTCGGGCTTTCGGTCGCGCGTGGGCTGGCGGAACTCGTCGCGATCCTGATGGCGGTCGGTTTCATCATCGGCTCGCTCTCGATGACCGGTCTCGCCGGCACGCTCGCGAACGACCTGGTCTATCTGGCTGGCGGGGCTCCGCTTGTTCTGCTTCTGATGGGTGCGATCACCAGCTTCATCTTCGGCATGGGGATGACGGTCACCGCCTGCTACATCTTCCTCGCGATCGTGCTCGCGCCGCCGCTCGTAAAGGCCGGCCTCGATCCCCTGGCCGTACATCTCTTCATCATGTACTGGGGCATGGTTTCCTTCATCACACCTCCGGTTGCGCTCGCGACCTTCGCGGCAGCGCCGCTCGCCGGTGTGTCGGCGATGAAGATCGGCGTGCAGTCGATCCGGCTCGGCACCGCAATCTACCTCGTGCCGTTCTGCTTCGCGCTGAACCCCGCACTGATTTTCAAGGGCGACACGCAGACCGTGGTGATCTCGATCACAGCGGCATTCATCGGCATCGTGCCGCTCGCAGCCGCCTTGCAAGGCTATGTGATGGGCATCGGACGTATCCCGAATTCCCTCCCCGGCTGGCTCGCTCGCCTCCTGCTTATCGCCGGCGGCGGGCTGCTTACGGTGCCCGCGCCGCGCCTGACCGGCCTTCCCTTCACAACGAACCTCGCGATAGCGGCGGGACTGGTCGTCGCCGGTCTCACGTTACTAACCGTCCTCACCAACAAATCAGAACAAGGGAGAACAACGCCATGAAGAGAAGAACCTTGCTTGCGGCAGCGGCGCTGACCGCGATGGTGCTCGCGCCGGCAATGTCGCAGACCGGCACCAAGCTACCGGAAACGCTGACCTGGACCGCCTATGACGTCGGCTCGGGCGGCTACAATCAGGCGGTTGCCATCGGCAACGCGCTGAAAAACAAACTCAACGTCACGTTGCGCGTGCTGCCGGGCAAGAACGACATCTCGCGCACGCTGCCGCTCCGCGACGGCCAGGTGCCGTTCTCCGCAAACGGTGTCGGCGGCAGCTACCTCGCACAGGAAGGCGTTTACGAATTCGGCGCCAAGGATTGGGGTCCGCAGCCGGTCCGCGCGGTGCTGCTCAACAACTCCGACGCGCTCCTGACCGTCGTCACGGCAAAGGATGCGAACATCAAGACGATGGGCGACCTGAAAGGCAAGCGCGTCGCGTGGGTCGTCGGCGCGCCCTCGCTCAACCAGAACATCACGGCCTTGCTCGCCTCTGCCAATCTGACCTGGAACGACGTGAAGCGCGTCGATTTCGGCGGCTTCGGCGCCGCGATGGAAGGCATCATCAGCAATCAGGTCGATGCGGCCTTCGCTTCGACGATTTCCGGTCAGGCTTACAAAATCGCTTCGTCGCCGCGCGGCATCCAGTATCCGGTGGTGCCGCACAAGGATAAGGAAGCCTGGGCCCGCCTGAAGAAAGTCGCGCCGTTCTACGTGCCGCAATGGGGTGCGGAAGGTGCCGACCTTTCGAAGGACAAGAAGGTCGAAGGCGCGACCTATCCTTATCCTGTGCTGATGACGATGGCGAAGACCGATGCCGACATCGTCTACAACATGACAAAAGCGATGGTCGAACTGTTCCCGGACTACAAGGACGGCGCGCCGGGTAATGTCGGCTGGGACATCGAGCGCCAGATCTTCGCCTGGGCGATCCCGATGCACGAAGGCTCAATCAAGTACTTCAGGGAACGCAAACTCTGGACCGACGAATACCAGAAGCACAACGACTCGCTGGTCGCGCGCCAGAAGGTGCTCGGCGACGCCTGGCAGAAATACACGGCGAGCGCGCCGGCCGACGCCAAAGAGTTTGCGCAAGGCTGGATGAAGGCCCGCGCCGCAGCACTTTCCGCCGCGAAGATGGAAGTCGTGGTGGATAGCTGGGAAGTGAAATAGCTTACTCGCGCTACACAGCGTTCTACAAAATAAGACGAGCCGGGTTTTCCCGGCTCGTTCTCGTTTCCGTACGCCGACCGATGCGAATCCGACCGCGTCAGCGGTTAGCGGCGCGCAAATGCTGTTCCAGATAACTGCGCGCGACGATGCGGTCGTCCTGTGAGGTTTCCTGCACCGCCTCGTCGTAAGCCTTCCGAATCCATTCGTCGTGCTTGCCCTGCGCGGCGTCCGCGGCCAGCGTGAGCCACATCAGGCCGCGCGCCGACTGTTTGGGCACCCCGTCACCGTGCACCATCATCTGGCCCAGACGCGCCTGTGCCTGATACTGGCCTTTGTTCGCGGCCGAGAAGAACCAGCGCGCGGCGGTCCGGGAATCCTTCTGCGCGCCGCGGCCATCGAGGTATAGCTGCGCGAGGTGGTATTGCGCGTCGGCATCGCCGAAATACGTCGCGGCGTAGCGGAACAGCTGCATCGCGCGGCGCGGATCGGGTTTGACTTCAGTGTTCGGAATGCCCGCGAGATGATACGCGCCGAGCGCCACGAATGCATTTGCCACGAAGCGCGCCTGCGGCAGGAACGGCGAGGTTTCCGCGTTCTTCGAGGCCACCTTACTGAAGTATTGATACGCCTTGTACGGGTCTGATTTCACGCCGTCACCGTCCGCATAGATGCGGCCGAGCTTCCACTGCGCGACCAGATGGCCGTTATCGGCGGCGTATTGCAGGGCGCTGAGGCCCTTGGAACGGTCGCCTGCGATATAGGCCTGCGTTCCGGACTTGAAGGCGTCGAGGATTTCCGCGGGCTTCGAGGGCGCAGCGGCGGCAGACGGCGCGGCTTTCTTCTGAGGATCAAGCGCAACAGCGCTGCTCGCGCAGGTCAAAACCAGCGCGGCTGCAGCACTTGTGCGAATGAACTCAGATATCTGCATACGTCTTGTCCTCGACGGCTCCACCCGGATGCGTCAAAGCTCCATCGCGCGCGGTGCCGACTTGCTGCGCGTACTTCCAGAGGTATCCGGATTTCGCGCTATTCTCGCGCGGCTTCCAGGCTTTTTTTCGTTCGGCAAGTTCCGCATCGCTCAATTTTACAGTGAGCGTTCCCGCGATTGCATCGAGCTCGATGATGTCGCCGTCCCGGATCAGTCCGATCGGCCCGCCAACAGCCGCTTCAGGACCGACATGACCGACAACGAAGCCACGGCTTGCGCCGGAGAAACGGCCATCGGTGATGAGCGCCACTTTTCCGCCCATGCCCTGCCCATAGAGCGCCGCGGTTGTGGAAAGCATTTCACGCATGCCGGGTCCGCCCTTCGGACCTTCATAGCGGATGACGAGAACATCGCCCTCTTTGTACTTGCGATTCTTGACGACATCGAAGCACGCTTCTTCGCCGTCGAAGCAGCGCGCGGGACCCGAGAACTTCAGCATGGACTCTTCCATGCCTGCGATCTTCACGATCGCGCCTTCCGGCGCGAGGTTGCCTTTCAGGCCGACAACGCCACCCGTGACAGTGATCGGCTTGTCCGCCGGACGGACAACGTCCTGATCCGTGTTCCACTTCACCTTCGCGAGGTTCTCCGCCATCGTGCGACCGGTGACGGTGAGACAATCGCCGTGCAGGTAACCTGCATCGAGCATGGTCTTCATGATCATCGGAATGCCGCCAACCTCGAAGAGATCCTTTGCGACGTACTTTCCGCCCGGCTTCAGGTCGGCGATGTAGGGCGTCTTCTTCATGATCTCAGCAACGTCGAAGAGATCGAATTTAATGCCGCATTCATGCGCGATCGCCGGAAGATGCAGCGCAGCGTTCGTTGAGCCGCCCGTTGCAGCGACAATAGCGGCCGCGTTTTGAAGCGCCTTAAGCGTGACAATGTCGCGCGGACGGATGCGGCGCTGGATCAATTCCATGATCTTTTCGCCGGCGGCGGTGCAAAACTGGTCGCGGATTTCATAAGGCGCGGGCGCACCGGCCGAGTACGGCAGCGCGAGGCCGATCGCTTCCGAAACCGTCGCCATGGTGTTCGCGGTGAACTGCGCGCCACAGGCTCCGGCAGACGGACAGGCGACCTGTTCGATTTCGTCGAGGTCCTCGTCGGTCATTGCGCCGACCGAATGCTTGCCGACCGCTTCGAACATGTCCTGCACGGTGACGGTCTGGCCGCGGAATTTCCCGGGGAGGATCGAGCCGCCATAGATAAAGATCGAAGGCACGTTGAGGCGGCACATCGCCATCATCATGCCGGGAAGAGACTTGTCGCAACCGGCCAGGCCAATCAGCGCGTCATAGGCGTGGCCGCGCATGGTCAATTCGACCGTGTCGGCGATCGCTTCCCGCGACGGCAGCGACGCGCGCATACCCGCGTGGCCCATGGCGATGCCGTCGGTAACCGTGATGGTGCAGAATTCACGCGGCGTGCCACCTGCGGAAGCGACACCCTTTTTCGCGGCCTGCGCCTGGCGCATCAACGCGATGTTACAGGGGGCGGCCTCGTTCCAGCAGGAAGCCACGCCAACGAACGGCTGGTGGATCTGCTGTTTGGTCAGACCCATCGCGTAATAGTACGAGCGGTGCGGCGCGCGTTCCGGCCCTTCCGTCACATGGCGGCTGGGCAGCTTCGATTTGTCGAAAGTCTTGGCGTCCATTTTTTCTTTGCCTTCGACCGCACCCCGCGCAGGCGGATTCGCCTGCGCCCCCACGGGCGGCTCTTGATGGTTGGAAATCGGTGCCGTTTATGGCGCCATCGCGGCGTATCGTAGCGCCGGAAGCCGTTTCGTGACGATCCGGCAACGGGTGTGACTAAAGCGCCACATGGCCGTTAACCAGTCCCTTATCCGCCGGGAGTGTGCAGGTGGCAAAAGCCAGGCTTCTGAAGCCCTCATTCTTTGCCCGTAGCGTGCATCAGGTTGCGCCGGAACTGATCGGGGCGACCCTTCTGGTGGATGGTGTCGGCGGCGTCATCGTCGAAGTCGAGGCGTACCATCATAACGACCCCGCGGCGCACTCCTACGGAGGCCCGACGGAACGCAACGCAGTGATGTTCGGCCCGCCCGGCCACGCCTACGTCTACCGTTCCTATGGCATCCACTGGTGCCTGAACTTCGTATCCGAGCCGGAAGGCTCGGCTTGCGGAATACTGATTCGTGCGATCGAGCCAACCGTGGGGCTACCTGCCATGCGCCGCCGCCGTGGCCTCAAGGACGAGCGCCTCCTGTGTTCAGGACCCGGCCGACTCGGACAGGCGCTCGGAATTACGCGCGACAAGCACAACGGCGCGCGGCTCGACAAGCTGCCGTTTCAGGTTTTTGCGCGCCAGCAGACGCCGGATGTCGTCGCGGGTCCGCGGATCGGAATCTCCAAAGCCATCGAATTGCCGTGGCGCTATGGGATGAAGAACTCGGACTTCGTGAGCAAGCCGTTTCGATAGCCCGTCCGCGTACTGGGTCACGCCGCGCTCAGCGTCCCTTCACTTTCAGCCACTTCGTGCGCTTCTTGATCGTGTAAATACAGACGTAAATCACCGCGCTCGCGACAAATACCACCATCCAAACCGGCTCGTCCGCGATCCATTCCGAGAAGTTCTGTTTCTCGAGGACGAGCGCTTCGAGCATTTCGACCAGCGCGAACGCGGCAGAAATCAAAAACAGAGTATGAAACTCCCGAACCAGCGCCGACCGCCATGAAAACGACAGCGACGGACGTACGAAACCCGTCAGACGAGGGAGAAATGCCGGCGTCTTCCCGGCCCATGCGCGATAGCTCTCGCCATACTTGCCTTCGAGAAACTGCTCCTCGGCGAGCATGATGCGCTCGTAATAGAGAAAGTAGGCGAGCGCCATGAACAGCGCGAGCAGCAGGCTCTTGAAGAGAAGAATGAAGGCGATGAAAACGATGAAGTTCGCAAAATAGAGCGGATGACGGACGACCGAATACATGCCGCTCGTGTTCAGGACGTCAGCCCGTTGTTCAACTGCGTTCCGGCCGGAAGTGCCCGAGGGGACATAACCCACGATCGCGATCCGCAGCCCGAGACCGACGAGGGCCAGCACATAGCACGCGATGTCCCACGCCTCTTCCAACCCGTTCCCGAACGTATCGATGAACCATCCGGAATTGCGGAACGAGGCGGCTGCCAGCGGCAGGATGAGAAACGGCAGATAGGAGCGCCAACGGAAGAGCCAATTGCCCTGGCGAACGAGTTCTTGCTGTAGCATGACGAAAATCCGGATCTTGTATTCGCTAGCCCATTCGCCCCGATTGAGGCTGACTTTGGGCGGCTAGGGCTGCAAAGCGTCGCGCATACCCGCGGTGTCGAAATACTCGAAGAACTCGATGATCTTTCCACTCGCAAAACGGAAAGAATCCGCCTTCGGCGACCAGACGGTCTTACTCGTTCTCCGGCACCGCCAGGTGCAACGGCCAAGCATCACGACGCGGTCGAGTTGCGCGACGAAGTGTTCGGGGCGGAATTCGATCATCTCCCAGTCGCGCGCGAGGCCCTGAAAGTATTCTCCGAGTTTCGACTTTTCGTCATAGAGCGTCATGTACGGCGCAGCGCGCACGCCCTGACCGATCGAGCCGAACGTAAGCTCGTCCGCACAGATATTCATCCAATGATCGACGCTCGCGCCTTTGCTGTCGTGCCAAAGACGATACGCCTCTTTCAGGATCGCGACGTTGCGCGCTTCCTCGGTCATTCCCCAACCCCCGGGTCGGAGAAAATCTACCAGAGGAACTTCGCGTAAACTACGCTACCGCGCGGTATCGGAGTAACTTTCGCAGTATTACTCTGCGCCTTTCAAACGATCGAGCGCCTCGAGCGTTTTCACCTTGCGTTCTTCCGCTTCGCGGCGGCGCTCCCTTTCGAGCTCCAGAATTTCTTCCGGAGCGCGCGCGACGAAGTCCTTGTTCTCGAGTTTTTTGTCCACGCGCTCGATGTCGGTGTCGCATTTAGCGATTTCCTTTTCGAGACGCGCCCGTTCTGCGGCAAGATCGACAACGCCAGCGAGTGGGAGCGCTGCAACCTCGCCCCGCACGAGCAATTGCACCGATCCTTTTGGCGGCGATCCGGCAAACGTAATCTCCGAAAGACGCGCAAGACGCTTCAGCGCTTCCATCCAGCGCTCCGCCCGCGCCTTCGTTTCTGCGTTTGCGATCAGTTGCAGCGGTATCTGCGTGCCGCCTGCGATATTCATTTCCATCCGCACCGATCGAATGGAGGTAATCAAATCAACCACCCAGCCGATCTCGCTTTCGGATTTCGCATCTTCCAGACCGGATAGCTTCGGCCACTCGGCAAGCGCGAGCATGGATTTGCGCGGCGTCCCCTCCTCGCCTTTCACCCGCCAGAGTTCTTCGGTGATGAAAGGCATGAAGGGATGCAGTAGCTTGATGATCTCGTCGAGCACGAAGGCGGCGGTCGCCTGCGTCTCCTGCTTCGCGGCACCGTCCGGCCCGGTCAACAACGGCTTGGAAAGCTCGACATACCAGTCGCAGAAGATCGACCATACGAAGCGATAGGCGGCGTTAGCCGCTTCATTGAATTTGTAGGCTTCGATCGCCTCGGTGACCTCGCGGACGGCCTTTTCGGCTTCGCCCAAGATCCACTTGTTCAGCGTTTCCTTCGCCGACTTCGGATCGAAACCGGCGTCGCGCTTTGCGCCGTTCATTTCGGCAAAGCGCGCGGCGTTCCAGATCTTGGTCGCGAAGTTGCGGTAGCCCTCGACGCGGGAAGTAGCCAACTTGATGTCGCGGCCTTGTGCGGCCATCGCGGCAAGCGTGAAGCGCAGCGCATCGGCGCCGTACTGGTCGATCAACTCCAAGGGGTCCATCACGTTCCCCTTCGACTTCGACATTTTCGCGCCCTTCTCGTCGCGGACGAGCGCGTGGATGTAGACGTCCTTGAACGGCACTTCCTTCATGAAGTGCAGTCCCATCATCATCATGCGCGCGACCCAGAAGAAGATGATGTCGAAGCCGGTGACGAGCACCGTCGTCGGATAGAAGCGCTTTAGCTCCGTCGTGTTATCCGGCCAGCCGAGCGTCGAGAACGGCCAGAGTGCTGACGAGAACCAAGTATCGAGCACGTCTTCGTCGCGCGTCAGCGTTTCGTCCTTGCCGTAGTGCTTCCTTGCCTCGGCCTTCGCCTCGTCCTCGCTCAAGGCAACGAAGACTTTGCCGTCCGGCCCGTACCAGGCCGGAATCTGGTGGCCCCACCAGAGCTGGCGCGAGATGCACCACGGCTGGATGTTTTCGAGCCAGTCGAAATAGGTCTTCTCCCAGTTTTTCGGGATGAACGCCGTGCGGCCGTCGCGCACCGCCTTGAGCGGCTCCTGCGCCATGGTCTTCGCATCGACGTACCACTGATCGGTAAGATAAGGCTCGATCACGACGTTCGAGCGGTCGCCGTGCGGAACCATGTGCACGTTCGGCTCGATCTTAACCATCAGTTCGCGCGCTTCCAGCATCGCGATGATCTTCTTGCGGGCTTCTTCGCGCTTGCTGCCGTCGAGGGCGAGCACTTCGTCGAGATCGGCGCCGCCGGCGCCGCTCATGAAGTCTTCGTTGTTCCTGAGCGCGAGCCTGGCTTCAATCGTGAAAATGTTGATGAGCGGAAGTTTGTGCCGCTGACCGACCTCGAAGTCGTTGAAGTCGTGCGCAGGCGTGATCTTCACCGCGCCCGAGCCCTTCTCCGGATCGGAATATTCGTCGGCGACGATCGGAATTCTCCGGCCTACGAGCGGCAGGATCACGTTCTTCCCGACCAGCCCCTTGTAGCGTTCGTCGTCGGGGTGAACGGCGACGGCGGTGTCGCCGAGCATGGTCTCAGGCCGCGTGGTCGCCACCACGATGTAGTCGCTCGAATTCTCGATTGGATACTTGATGTGCCAGAGGTTGCCTTTGACCTCGATCTGCTGGACTTCGAGATCCGAAATCGCGGTCAGCAGCTTCGGATCCCAGTTCACGAGGCGCTTGTCCTTATAGATCAGGCCCGCGCGATAAAGCTCGACGAAGACCTTCAGCACAGCGCGCGAAAGCCCCTCGTCCATCGTGAAACGTTCGCGGCGCCAGTCGCAGGAAGCGCCGAGACGCTTCAACTGGTTGACGATGGTGCCGCCCGACTCCGCCTTCCATTCCCAGACGCGCGCGAGAAACTTCTCGCGGCCCATTTCGCGGCGCCCCGGCTGCTGCCGCTCCATCAACTGCCGTTCGACGACCATCTGGGTCGCGATGCCGGCGTGATCGGTGCCCGGCTGCCACAGCACGTCCTTGCCCCGCATACGCTCGAAGCGCGCGAGGATGTCCTGCAAGGTGTTGTTCAGCGCGTGACCCATGTGCAGCGAGCCGGTCACGTTCGGCGGCGGGATCACGATGGAATAGGCCGTGGCATCCTTGCGCTCGGAGCGCAGACAGTTGAACGCGCCCGCCTCTTCCCACGAGCGATAGATGCGGTCTTCGATTTCGGCTGGCTGATAGGTTTTTTCGAGCATGGGAGTTCCGGCGCGGACGATTTTCAGACGGCATGATCGGGTCCGAAAACCGGCACCATCCCCGGATCGGTCAGGGGACATGCTTTTCGGGATCAGGCCCTAAAAGCCAAAGCAGCGCTTCGGAGTCAACAAACGCGGGTTCTAGCGCCCGCCGCGGGACACGCGCTCGATTTCGGCGCGGACCATGCGCTCCACAAGACCCGGCAGGTTGTCGTCGAGCCAGGCCTTGAGCATTGGGCGCAGCATCTCCCGCACGAGGTCTTCGATCGTACGGGCATTCTCGGACAGGATCGTGGTCGCGAGCGAACCGAAAGCCGCCGAAACCGCAGCATTGGTTTCCGCAGACAACAGCCGCTCCGCTGGTGTTTCCCGCGGGACGTACTGCGCCGGCGGGGCCATGGGCTCGAACGCAGGCTCCTCGCGGAACATGACGTCACTCGCCGGAACCTGCTGAAATCCGGCGGCAGACTCGGGAGCACGCGGCGGCGAAACCGGTTCGCCGAGTTCGAGAACATCGGACTCTTCCGCCGCTTGATCGGCAAGCATGGCGTCGATGTCGTTCTGGCTCATGGCAGGCTTCTGCGCCTGCGGAGCGGGCGCGGACTGAACCTTGGGAGCAGGCGCAACGCCTTGCGCGGAGGCCGCCCCGGGTTTCGCGGCGTCCGGATTGTCATCCGCAATGATCCGCCTGATGGAGGCAAGAATTTCCTCCATCGACGGTTCCTGTGCACGCGCACTCTGAGACATCGTACTCTTGCCTGCCGCAATCCTTTGGCAGCGCAGAGAGAATCACTCCCGGCGCCACAACGCACTATGGCATCGCGATTCCGGGTGGCAAATGCCGGGTAACGCTTAAACCCAGCTATTTCCGGGGCAGAGGCGCGACTCTACCGGGCTTAACGGCCGTCGGGAGTGCGAAGTCCGAACCAGCTGTCGCGGACCTGCTCGTAGTGGGTCTCCGGCTGATAGGTCTGCTTCTGGTCGGCAAGCTTCAAGTGAACGATGCTGAGGCGCCCAACCGACGAAAGCAGCGAATACGATGCAACGACGCGGTCGCGCTGCGCCGTGATCAACGCTGACCGGGCGTTCACGAGTTCGGCCTGTGCGTTCAGTACGTCGAGCAGCGTGCGCTGGCCTACGCCGTACTCCTGACGCACACCGTTCAGTGCGATCTCGGCCGCAGCGACCTGCGCCTGCGCGGCCTGCACCTGGAAGCGCGAGGCGGAAACGAGGCCCCACGACTGGATCACGGCGGCGCGCACCTGATCGCGAATGACGTCGCTCTCGAGCTTGCGCTGCCCGGTGAGTTCCTTCGCCTGCCTGATGCGCGAATACTCCGCGCCGCCCTGATAGAGCGGTACGGAAAGCCGCAAGCCCGCGCTCATGTCGAGATTGTTATAAACAGTGACGCTCGGATCGGAGAAGCGCTGCACACCGGCTTCGAGATTGAGCGTCGGCAAGAGCGCGCCTTCGGCAACCTTCACCTGCAATTGCGCGGTATCGACGCCGTGGCGCGTAGCCTGAATAGCCGGATGATCCCCGAATGCCTGCGCGATCGCGGCGTCGAGCGAAGCGAACTTGAGCTTCTCGTAGGGAGCCGGAGGCTTGAGCTGCCCCGGCTCGGTGCCGATGTCCCTGCGGTACACAGCGCGCGAGGCATTCAGGTTCGCCTGTGCGACGCTGAGTTGCGACTCGGCCGCGCGCAGCCGCGCCTGTGCCTGCGCGACATCGGTGCGCGTCAATTCACCAACCTGAAAGCGGTCGTTGGTGGCGCGAAACTGCTCGTTCAACGCCTGAACGTTCTGCTGCTGCAACTGCACGATCGCGGTATCGCGGATGACGTTCATGTATGCAGTAACGGCACTGAGGAGTACGTTCTGTTCGGTGTTGCGCAGCGTTTCGCGCGCGGCGAGCACCTGGCTCTCTGCGGAGCGGACCAAGTTGCCGGTCTGGAAGCCGTTGAAGATATTCTGCTGCGCGGTGACGCCGTAGCCGCGCGGATAATTGTTCGGGCCGTTGACCGTCGCCGTCGAAGTCTGCGTCCGGGAGCGGTCGACATCGGCCTGCGCGTTGCCGAATACTTTAGGACGATAGCCGGAGAGCGCCTGCGGCACGAGTTCGTCGGTCACGCGCACGGCGGCGCGCTGCGCATTGATCGTCGGATTCGCGAAATAGGCATTGACCAGCGCCTGCTCGAGGGTCTGCGCATGCAGCGCGGCCGTCGAGGCGGCCAGAATGCAGATGGCGCCGGCAGCACGGGCGGCGCGCGGATATTTCAGCTTCATAGACGACATACGCACCCTCGCCTGCCGTCTGTTGCGGCGGTCGCCGGGTTCCCTGATCTGGCCCGGACCATAGTGGACGGAATGCGCTTCGCAAACTCGCACAGGACGCAGGTCAGCCTTTCCCGTGCGGGTGCTGCGCCGCCGCAACACCGGAAAGCGCTGAACCCGGCTTTCCGTTGCGGAAATGTCAGAAAACGAACGTCTCCGCCGCTTCGAAACCGGGAAGCGGAGGAATTGCCGCGTCGAACAGACGGCGGGCGCTCACATGCCCGCCTGTCCGGACGTAGAGCGTAGCCTTCGGAGCGCTGCCTTTTCGAATCACGGCGGCGAGCCTTCCGCCGTCCTTGAGTTGCGAAGTAAGCGCCTGCGGCACTTCCTCGACCGCGCCACCGATCAGGATCGCATCGTAGGGCGCCTTCGCGGCCCAGCCCGCCGTCGCCTTGCCTGTTACGATCTCGACGTTCGGTGCCTTCACAAGCTTTCCGGCGGCGGCTGCGAGCGCCGGCTCCTCTTCCAGAGCGACCACGCTGCCCGCGATGCGGCCGAGCACCGCCGCGGAGTAACCCGTGGTGCAGCCGACATCGAGAACCTTCGATTCAGCGGTGAGTTCGAGCGCCTGCAAGAGCTTTGCAAGCACCATCGGCTCCATCAGATAGCGCGCGGCTTTTCCGCTCGCGGCCTCCTGCACGCAGAGATCCTCGTCGATATACGCAAGACCCGCCCGGGCCTCGGGGACGAATTTTTCGCGCGGCACTTCCAGCATGGCCGCGATAACGGCGGCATCGGTCACGTCATTCACGCGGACCTGACCGTCCACCATGGTCCGGCGTGCCTGGGCGAAGTCGATCATCAGGAATGCTCTCTGGTACCGAGTTGCCGCAGGATTGGTCGATAGGCCGCGAAAAGGCAAGATGGCGGATAGGCGCTCAACCGGACCAGTGCGTAATTGCCCGGTAACGTCTGCTTTGCTACACCGCCTCCGTGTCCCGCGGGCTTCCTCGCGGTAGGATGGCCACGTGGCGGAGTGGTTACGCAGCGGACTGCAAATCCGTGTACGCCGGTTCGATTCCGGCCGTGGCCTCCATTTCTCTTTTGAGAAGCACTTTTGACCGACATACCCGCAGGTTTCGAGCCATTTTACCGCAAGAGCCCGGTGACGGAGCCGTGGGAGCCGATCTACTGCAAGAAGACGCCTGACGCGGTCGTGCTCGCGGTGCGGCTCGCGAAGGCGCACACGAACGCCCGGGGCTTCGCGCATGGCGGCTTCATCTCCGCGCTCGCCGATAACGCGATGGGCCACTCCCTGGTCTCAAAACTCGATCCGGAGCGGCAGAGTGCGGTCACCGTGAACCTTACGGTGGATTTCCTCGGTTCGGCACAGATCGGTCAGTGGGTCGAATTTACCACTACCTTCGTCAAGACCGGGGGCACGCTCTGCTTCACCCAGTGCTTCGTAAGCGCAGACGGTGTGCCGGTCGCGCGGGCCAATGCCGTCTTCCGGGTGGTCGAACGGACGATCTGACAAGACTGCTTGGCAAGGCCTGCCGAAGCTGTTTATACGTCCCCCGCGCGTTCATTCGCGCCTGTTCCGCGGTAGCTCAGTGGTAGAGCAATCGACTGTTAATCGATCGGTCGTAGGTTCGAATCCTACCCGCGGAGCCAGATTCTGTCAGCTCCCAACCCTTGTAAGCGTTCATAGCCCTGCCCGGCGTCCGGTCAGGCACTAGGAAAAGTCTGATGAAGGTGAGCGGATACAAGCCCGGTTCGATCTACAAGCGGTTCTATGGCACCAACATGAGCCAGATGAACCGCGCCGCGGTTGCGAATGCGTCGAGCGCGATGAGCAGCTATGGCTTGACTGTATTCGACACCACGCTCTCGCAAAGTCAGGGCATTAGCGAGATCGTCGCGAAACAATACGCCGCGCGCATTACAGCCGAAGCGAAAGAGAAACTTGCGGGCGCGTCGAACATCCAATCGATTCTTGCGGGCCTTGGCATCAGTTCGAGCTGACCCGGCCGGCATTTCGATAAATAGCCGGGGATGCCGCTGACGATGCATCCGGACGCGAGCGTGCCGCGTTATCGTTATGCATGAGCTCCCGCCCCGCCCTTGTCTGGTTCCGGAACGATCTCCGCATTTCCGACAACCCGGCGCTTCACGCCGCGGCGAAGTCGGACGCACCGATCGTCGCGCTTTACGTTCTCGAGGAAGCGAAAAGTTTGCGGACTCCGGGCGCCGCGTGGCGCTGGTGGCTCGCGGGATCGCTGCGCAATCTGTCCGACAATCTCGCGAAGCTCGGCATTCCGCTCACGTTTCGGCGCGGCGATCCGCGCAAGATCGTCGCCGGGATCGTAAGTGAGGCGAATGTTGCCACCGCCTATTGGAACCGCCGCTATGTCGTGGCCGAAGCGAAGCTCGACACCGAAATCGAGCAGCATCTTCTTGCGAGCGGCTGTGCGGTCGAGACCTTCAACGCCACGCTTCTGAACGAGCCATGGGCGATCCAAAGCAAGGCCGGAGGGCCGATCCGTGTCTTCACGCCCCACTACAAGGCATCGCAGGAGCGCGGAAGCGCGCGCGACGTGCTTGGCAAATTGCAAAAGCCGAATGCAGCCGGCGCACCGGGAAGCGAGAAACTCGATGGCTGGGCGCTCGAACCTGCGAAACCCGACTGGGCGAAGGCTATGCGTTCGTCATGGCAGCGCGGCGAAGACGGCGCGAAGAAACGCCTGCAGGAGTTTCTCACGAATGCGCTGGCCGGCTACGCGGCGCATCGCGACCGGCCCGACATCGACGGCACCTCTCGGCTGTCGCCTTTTCTCGCGCACGGAGAGATCAGCCCACATCAGATCGCGGCGGCGTTACCCGCACGCGGGCGCGATGTCGAGAAATACCGAGCCGAACTCGGCTGGCGGGAATTTTCGTATCATCTGCTACATCACTTTCCAGATCTTGCGCGCGTGAATTTCCACCGCCGTTTCGATGCGTTCCCCTGGCGCGACGATGCAAAGGCGCTTGCGCGCTGGCAGCGCGGCCTCACCGGCTATCCGATCGTCGATGCCGGCATGCGCCAGCTCTGGCGCACCGGCTGGATGCATAACCGCGTGCGCATGGTCGCCGCTTCCTTCCTCATCAAGCATCTCCTGATCGACTGGCGGCTCGGCGAGGAATGGTTCTGGAACACGCTGGTCGATGCGGACCCCGCGAACAATGCCGCGGGCTGGCAGTGGGTCGCGGGCTCCGGCGCGGATGCAGCACCCTATTTCCGCGTGTTCAATCCGGTCATCCAGGGAGAGAAATTCGACCCGGATGGCAGCTACGTCCGCAACTGGATTCCGGAACTCGCCGGGCTGCCGGATGCGTTCATCCATAAGCCGTGGACGGCGTCGCCGCTCGAACTCGCGGCCGCCGGAGTAGCACTCGGGAAGACCTATCCCGCACCCATCGTGGATCATCAGGAAGCGCGGGCTCGAGCGCTCGACGCATTCCAGACCCTGAAGGGATAGCGTTGCCTGTTTCCTGCGCGCCCGCTACGTTGAATTCAAATCAACCCGCGCCAATTCTGTGAATTCAACACGATGGATTTCCGCAAAGACATTGTCGACGCCGTCGGTAATACCCCGCTGATCCAGCTTTGGCGCGCCTCTCAGGCGACAGGCTGCAACATCCTCGGCAAGGCCGAGTTCATGAACCCGGGACAGTCCGTCAAGGACCGTCCCGCGAAGCAGATGATCCTCGAGGCCGAAAAGCGCGGCGACCTGAAGCCGGGCGGCATCGTGGTCGAGGCGACGGCAGGCAACACCGGTATCGGTCTCGCGCTGGTCGCAAACTCGCGCGGCTATCGCACCATCATCGTGATCCCAGAGACGCAGAGTCAGGAAAAGAAAGACATGCTGCGCCTCTGCGGCGCCGAACTCGTCGAAGTGCCGGCGCTCCCCTACGCCAATCCAAACAACTACCAGCACGTAGGCAAAAGACTTGCGGACGAACTGCGCAGAACCGAGCCGAACGGCGTGTTGTTCGCCGACCAGTGGAACAACCTCGACAACCGCAAAGCGCACTATCTCTCGACCGGCCCCGAAATCTGGCAGCAGACCGAAGGCAAGGTCGATGCCTTCATCTGCTCGGTCGGCACCGGCGGCACGCTCGCGGGCACATCGCTGTTCCTGAAAGAGAAGAACAAGAACATCCTGATCGGCTGCGCCGATCCGCATGGCGCTGCCATGTACAGCTACTTCAAGACCGGAAAGGCGGATGCGACACCCGGCGATTCCGTCACCGAAGGCATCGGGCTCGGCCGCGAGACCGTGATGATCAAGGACATCAAGGTCGACCGTCCCTATGTGATCCCGGACGACGAAGCGCTCCCCTGCGTGTTCGATCTTCTGGAGCACGAGGGTCTCGTGCTCGGCGGCTCGTCCGGCATCAACATCGCAGGTGCAATCCGTATGGCGAAAGAAATGGGTCCCGGGCACACCATCGTGACCGTGCTCTGCGACTACGGCACGCGCTATCAGACCAAGCTGTTCAACCCGGAATTCCTGCGCGGGAAAAAACTGCCGGTCCCCGCGTTTCTAGAGCGCAAGATCGCGCTTCCCGGCAAGGATAAGCTGTTCGTCTGAGCGCCGCCGGTTGACGCTGAAGCGCGCTTATCCTTAGGTGGCTCATTACGAAGTTTTGCCAGCCAGCGGAACCTCCGCGAGCGAGCCCTCTGTCAACCGCGATTCAAGAGGCCCGGCATGCTCGACACCGCGAAACGCACCGAACTCAAGCACAAGATCGCAGAGAACCCCGGCGTCGTGATCGAGTTCGCCGCCAAGGAACACGGCGTCACTTGCCAGACCATTCTGGAAGCGCTGCCTGACGATATGCGCAGGTTCGCGGCCGGCGAGAATTTCATCCCGGCGATGGACGACATCGCCACCTGGGGCGATCTCACTACCATCATCAACACCGACGACGGCATTTTCGAAATCGGCGGCGCGATGCCGAAGGGTACGCTCGGCCACGGCTACTTCAATCTGGGCGGGTCGGCCGGCCTGCACGGCCACCTGAAACACGATCGCTGCGGCGCAGTGGCCTTCGTCGAGCGCACCTTCAACAACAAGAAGTCGGTATTCGTCGCCTTCGTGAATGTCGACGGCGGCATCATGTTCAAGGTCTTCGTCGGCCGAGACGAAAAACGCGAACTGAGGGAAGACCAGCTCGTCAAATTCCGCGCGCTACGCGACAAATTGTGCGGAGCGGCCTGAAGCAGTTGCGCATCCTGCGCCGCTGACCGAAAGTCGGCAGGTCCTCACCGGAACCTGCCGATGTCCTCCGCTACATTCGTCTCGCCCGACTGGCTCGCCGCAGAACTGAACAAGCCGGACCTCGTCGTCGTCGACGGCTCCTGGTACCTGCCTGCCATGAAGCGCGACGGCCGCGCCGAGTATGTTGCGTCGCATATTCCCGGCGCGGTCTATTTCGACATCGACGATGTGAAGGACCTCAACTCCACGCTACCGCACATGCTGCCGCCGCCGGAGGTCTTCGCGCTGCATATGGCGCGGCTCGGCATCTCCGACGGCCAGCGCATCGTCGTCTATGACGGCGCCGGGCTCGTCTCCGCGCCGCGCGTGTGGCTCACCTTCAGGATTTTCGGCGCGAAAGAGGTGTCCATCCTCGAAGGCGGCTTCCCTGCCTGGAAGGCGAAGAACCTTCCGGTCGAAAGCGGCAATACGGTTCGCGCCCCTGGACGGTTCACGCCAAAATTTGCGGCCGATGCGGTCGCGAACATGCAGCGCGTCTCGGACGCATTGAAGCAAGGCACCGCGCAAATCATAGACGCGCGGCCCGCGGGCCGGTTTCGCGGCGAAGACCCGGAACCCCGCCCGGGCGTCGCGTCCGGACACATTCCCGGCAGCATCAACGTTCCTTCAAGCGCAGTCGTCGCCGATGGCAAGCTCGCTTCGCCCGAACAGATCAAGAAAGTGTTCGAAGACGCGGGCTACGATCCCGACCGGCCCGTCATCGCTTCCTGCGGCTCCGGCGTTTCCGCGGCCGTGTTGTGGCTTGCGCTCGAAGCCATCGGCAAACAACCGGAAGCGCTTTATGATGGCTCGTGGTCGGAATGGGGAACCAATCCCGACATGCCTAAGGCGACCGGCCCCGCAAAGAAACCCTGACGCGTCCGATGCCCGGAAAACCTCTCGTCACCGGCTTTTTTCACGAGCCGACGTTTTCGATCTTCTATCTTGTCGAAGATCCTGCCACGAAGTCCGCCGCGATCGTCGATCCGGTGCTGGACTATGACGAAAAGTCGGGCCGTGTCTCGCATCAGTCTGCCGATGCCCTGCTCGACGAGATCGCGCGGCGCGGGCTGAAGGTCGAGTGGATTCTCGACACGCATCCGCATGCCGATCACTTCTCCGCCGCCGTCTACCTGAAAGAAAAGCTCGGTGCGCCCACTGCGATGGGAGAGCGCGTCGTCGAAGTGCAGAAGCTTTGGAAGCAGATTTACAATCTGCCGGATTTTCCCGCCGACGGCTCGCAATGGGACAAACTCTTTGCCGCGGGCGAAACCTTCAAGATCGGCTCGCTGGACGCGCGGGTCATGCTCTCGCCCGGCCACACGCTCTGCTCGATCACTTATGTCATCGGCGATGCCGCCTTCATTCACGACACGCTGTTTCAACCGGACTACGGCAGCGCCCGCGCCGACTTCCCGGGTGGCAGCGCGGCGCAGCTCTATGACTCCATCCAGGATATTCTCGCGCTCCCGGGGGAGACACGGCTCTTCACCGGACACGACTACATGCCCGGCGGCCGCGCGCCGAAATGGGAGTCTACCGTCGCCGAACAGAAGCGAGCGAACAAGCATTTTGGCTCGAACCCTTCGCGCGAGCAGTACGTGAAGATCCGCGAAGCGCGCGACAGGACGCTGCCGATGCCGAAGCTGATCCTGCATGCGCTGCAGGTGAACATGCGCGGCGGTCGACTGCCCGAGCCCGAAGACAACGGGCGCGTTTATCTCAAGATTCCGGTCGGCGCGCTTTAATCCGTTACGGCAGGATTTGCGAAAGGAACTGCTTGGTTCGCTCGTGGCGCGGATTGTTGAAGAATTCCTCCGGCCGGTTTGCCTCGACGATCTGGCCTTCGTCCATGAAAATAATGCGGTCGGCGACCTGACGCGCAAACCCCATTTCGTGTGTGACGATGAGCATGGTCATGCCGTCTTCAGCGAGACTGCGGATGGTGTCGAGCACTTCCTTGATCATTTCCGGGTCGAGCGCGGAGGTAGGCTCGTCGAACAGCATGATCTTCGGATTCATGCAGAGTGCGCGGGCGATGGCCACGCGCTGCTGCTGGCCGCCCGAAAGCTGCGCCGGGTACTTGTCCGCCTGCTCGGGTATGCGAACGCGCTCCAGTAAGCGCATCGCGACCGCTTCCGCTTCGGCTTTCGGTCGCCCGCGCACCCAGATCTGCGCAAGCGTGCAATTTTCCATGACGGTCAGGTGCGGAAACAGGTTGAACTGCTGGAACACCATGCCGACGTCGGCGCGAACCGCATCGATGCTGCGAAGATCGGACGTCAGCTCGACGCCATCAACGACGATACGTCCGGATTGATGGTCCTCCAGCCGGTTGATGCAGCGGATCAATGTCGACTTGCCCGATCCCGAAGGGCCGCAGATGACGATGCGCTCCTTGCGTGCAACCTGCAGATCGATGTCGCGCAGCACGTGGAACGCGCCGAACCATTTGTTGACGCCGGACATTTCGACAGCGGCGGCATCCGGCGCTTTGGCGAACCCGCTCATCGCATCGCTCCTTCGATCCGCAGCGCTCCCGCTCCGGCACGGCGTTCCAAAAACAATGCGTAGCGTGACATCGCGAAACAGAAAATGAAGTAGATGCCGCCCGCAAACGCAAACCCCGTATAGAGCGTGGTCGGCGCGGCCCAGTTCGGGTCGGCGAACGCCGCCCTGATCTGGCCCAAAAGATCGAGGATCGCGACGATCTGCACAAGCGTCGTATCCTTGAACAAGCCTATGAAATTATTGACGATTCCCGGGATCACACTCGTGAGCGCCTGCGGCAGCACGACAAGGCCCATCGTTCTCCAGTAGCCAAGCCCGAGTGCGGCGGCGCTTTCGTACTGGTGCTTCGGTATGGCCTGCAATCCGCCGCGCACGACCTCCGCCATGTAAGCGCCCGCGAACAACGCAACACCGATCAGCGCGCGAACCAGCCGCTCGATGCTGGCGCCCCCCGGCAGGAACAGCGGCAGCATGTAGGTCGCGAAGAACAGCACGGTAATCAGCGGTACGCCGCGCCAGAATTCGATGAAGGCAATGCTGACCCAGCGCACGAGCCGCATGTTCGAGCGCCGACCGAGCGCGAGTGCGATGCCGATCGGAAGCGAGGCGACAATCCCGGTGATCGCAACGACCAGCGTCACCAGAAGCCCGCCCCACTCCCGACTTTCGACCCAGCGCAGCCCGAAGTCGGCATCCGCCGGGGCGAGCAGCAGCGCAAGCGCGCCAAACACAACCAGCATCGCTTTCAGCGAAGTTACGAAACGCGTTCGGAACATGCGCGCAACAATGGCAATCGCGGCCGTCAGCACGACTGCCGTTGCGGCAAAATCGAGCCAGAACGAGCCGCGAAAGCCGCGCCAGTTTCCGACGTCGACGTAGTCCGAAATGCGAACGAAGCGACCGATAAAGAACCTTTGGAAATCCAGATTTCCGCCGGTGAGCAGCACGAAGCCCACAATCGGATACACACCGAAGAAGAGGATCGCATTCAACCGCTTGAACGGCGCCGCCGGGATCATCAGCGGAACAAGCAGCAGCAGTCCGAGTGCGAATACGAGGTTCGGCCGCCACAGTTCGTCATAAGGATAGAAGCCGTAAACGAACTGGTTGAACTTCGCCGCGACAAACGGCCAGCAGGCGCCTGATGCCTTGATGCAGTCGTCGCGGCTCTCGCCGCTCCACACCGCATCGAGAACGAGAAAGCGTAACAGCGGCACGACAATCAGCACGAATGCTGCGAAGCCCACGATCGTCATCGCAACATCGCCCGGCGTTGCAAGCAGGCGACGGGCAAACCAGCCGCCGAGCCCGCCCGTGGCGAACGGCGCGGGTTGCGGCGGCAGGGTTTCGGCGCGAACGAAAGCAGCGCTCATGTCAGCGCTCCTGTAGCGCGATGCGCCGGTTATAGATGTTCATGCCGAACGATACGACGAGCGATATCAGCAGATAGACGAGCATAGTGATGCCAAGAATTTCGATCGCCTGCCCTGTGTTGTTCAGCGTGGTTCCGGCGAAAACCGAAACAAGATCGGGATAGCCGATGCTGACGGCGAGCGACGAATTCTTGATGAGGTTCAGATACTGGCTGGTCAGCGGCGGCACGATGACGCGCAGCGCCTGCGGCACCACCACGAGCCGCAATACGCGCTCGCGCCGTAGACCGAGCGCACGCGCCGCTTCGCTCTGCCCGCGCGGCACGGCCAGAATCCCCGCACGCACGATCTCGGCGATGAAGCTTGCGGTGTACGTCGAGAGCGCGATAAGGAGCGCAAGAAACTCAGGGATAAGACGGATGCCACCGTTGAAATTGAAACCCTTCAGAACCGGGTGATCCACCGATACCGAGACTTTGAGATAGAAGAAGAAAAACAGCGGCAGCAGCACGATGGCTGCGAGGTTCGCAGGCCAGACGCGAACCTTCTGACCGGTGGCAACTCTCCTGCGCCGTGCGAGCGAAGACGCGATGATCGCGCCGACAATGCCGATGGCGGCGAGCCATAACACCGTCCCGAAGCCTTCGCCGAACACCAGCTTCGGGAGGAAGATGCCGCGGTTGTTGACGAATATTTCGTCGAAGATCGAGAAACTCTGACGCGGAACAGGCAGTGCCGCGAGCACCGCGAGATACCAGAACAGAATCTGGAACAGAAGCGGCAGGTTGCGGAGCACCTCGACATAGCCGCCGCACAATCTTGCAACGATCCAGTTCTGCGAAAGGCGTCCGATACCGATCATGAAGCCGAGTATCGTCGCGAACACGACTCCGAGCCCCGACACGAACAGCGTGTTCAAGAGGCCAACGAGGAAGGCCCGCGCGTAGCTGTTCGATTCCGAGAACGGGATCAATGTCTGGCTGATCGAAAACCCGGACTCGATCCAGAAGAAATCGAAACCCAGCGGGATGCGCTGGGTTACGATGTTATGACGTGCGGTACTGAAAAGAACCCAGCACACGAGCGCGAGCAGCGCGACCAGCAGGAACTGGACGGCGAACGACCGCACGCCCGGGCGGAATATCCAGCCTGCTTTCATCCTTTCGCGCCGAACCGGAGCATCCGTCATCCGGCGATCCTCCGGTTTACGCGACGGATGATGCTCCGGTCCCCGGGATCAGCGAACCGGCGGGGCGTACTGGATACCGCCCTTGTTCCAGAGCCGGTTTAGGCCGCGGGAAATTTTCAGACGCGAACCCTCGCCGACATTGCGGTCGAAGCTCTCGCCATAGTTGCCAACGTGACGGACGATGCGGACGACCCAGTCGTTGGTCAGCCCGAGCTGCTCGCCGTAATTGCCTTCGACGCCGAGCAGACGCTTCACGTCCGGACGATCCGATTTGAGACGCTGATCAATATTCTTCTGCGTGATGTCGTATTCCTCGGCATTGATCATCGCGAACAGCACCCACTTCACGATGTCGAACCACTGGTCATCGCCATGCCGCACGAGCGGCCCGAGCGGCTCTTTCGAGATCAGTTCCGGCAGGATCATGTGGTCGTCGGGCTTGGAGAGCTTCAGGCGCTCTGCGTAAATCTGCGAGACGTCGGTGGTGAACACATCACAGCGGCCGCTTTCGTAAGCCTTGATGACTTCATCGGACGTGTTGAAGACCACCGCTTCGTATTTCATGTTGTTGGAGCGGAAATAGTCGGCGAGGTTGAGCTGCGTCGTGGTGCCCGTCTGCACGCAAACGGTGGTGTTCGACAGCTCGAGCGCGGACGCCACTTTCGCAGATTTGCGGACCATGAAGCCCTGCGCGTCGTAATAGATCACGCCCGCGAAGTTGAAGCCGAGTTGCGTGTCGCGCGAACTGGTCCAGGTCGTGTTGCGGGAAAGCACATCGACTTCGCGATGCTGGAGCGCGGTAAAGCGGTCCTTCGCCGTCAGCGGTAGGTACTTCACCTTGTTCGGATCGTCGAAGATCGCAGCGGCCAAAGCGCGGCAAAAATCGACGTCGATGCCCGACCAGGCGCCTTTGTCGTCAGGGCGCGAAAAGCCTGCGAGGCCGCCCGACACGCCGCAGAGGACCGAACCTCTTGCCTTCACGTCGTCAAGCGTTCCCGCATTTGCGGCGCCGCCCCATGCGACCGTAAGCGCAAGCGAAAGAAGCATCGTCGAGCGTTTCATTGGACCTCTCCTGCCGGATGGCGGCTTCTGTGTTCTTGTCCGCGCGGCATCGAGTATGGCAGACAACTCTGGACTTCGCGCGGGGTTCTCGAAACGCCCATCACAGGCTAAAACCCGATATCGGTCAAGTATTTAGAGAGCCGCTCTGCACGAGAACCGCGCAACGGAAGGCGACAAAACATACGATGGCAAAGAAAAAGAGCGATCGCGGGGAGTCCTACCGTCCCGCAACATCTTTGGTGCTCGCCGGGCGCTCCCCCTACGAGTACGAAGGCTTCGTCAACACGCCGCTCTACCGCGGTTCTACGGTGCTGTACGAAACCTATGACGACCTCGTGCATCACCGTAACAAGTACGCCTACGGCCGTCGCGGCTCGCCGACGCTGAATGCGCTTTCCGGCGCGCTCGCCGATTTCGAAAAGAGCGCGGGCGTGCTGCTCACGCCTTCCGGTCTTTCCGCTATCAGCACGGCGCTGCTTGCTGTCGTAAAGGCCGGCGATCATATCCTTGTCGCCGACACAGTATATCGCCCGACACGAGTGATCTGCGAAGGCGTTTTGAAACGGCTCGGCGTCGAGACCACCTACTATGATCCGCTGATCGGAGACGGCATCCGGTCGCTGTTCAAGCCGAATACCCGTGCAGTGTTCACCGAAGCGCCCGGTTCGCAGACTTTCGAAATGTCCGACATTCCAGCAATTGCGAAAGCCGCGCGCGACAACGGCGCCATCAGCCTGATGGACAACACCTGGGCGACGCCGCTCTATTTCCGCCCGCACGAGCACGGCATCGATATATCGATTCAGGCCGGCACGAAATATCTCGGCGGGCACTCCGACATCAATCTCGGCACCATTTCAGTCAACAAGGAACACTACCCGCGCGTGCTCGCGACGCACGGCGATCTCGGCATCAATCCCGGTCCAGAGGATGTCTATCTCGCGCTGCGCGGCTTGCGCACCATGGGCATACGGCTCGAGCGGCACATGGAGTCGGGAATCCGCGTCGCGAAGTGGCTGCAATCCCGCCCCGAAGTGTTGCGTGTGCTTCACCCGGCGCTTGAGAGCGATCCGGGACATGCGATCTGGAAGCGTGACTTCTCGGGCGCCTGCGGACTTTTCTCGTTCATTCTGAAACCGGAAGCCGCGAAGAACATCGGCGCGTTCTTCGACGAGCTAGCTCTTTTCGGGATGGGCTACAGCTGGGGCGGGTTCGAGAGTCTCGCGATCCCGTTCGATTGCTCGGGCTACCGCACGGCGACGAAATGGAATCCGGGCGGCCCCGCCGTCCGCCTTCACATCGGGCTCGAAGATCCGGACGACCTCATCACGGATCTTGCCGAAGGATTGGCGAAACTCGGCTGAACTAGACGCGCAGCTTGCCGACGAAAGGATGCGTGCTCGACAGGCCGCCATCCACCGGGAATGCCTGACCGTTCACGTATGACGAGTCGTCGCTCGCCAGAAACAGCGCCATCGCTGCGATCTCTTCGGGTTCGCCATGCCGCTGCATCGGGTTGATCTGGCCGAGCTTGCGCTCGGTGCCTCTTCCCTTGGCGTAATCGAAGATCGGTTTCGTCATGCCGGTCTCGATCAAACCCGGACAGATCGCGTTGATGCGAACGCCGGTGCCCGAGAGCGAACTCGCAGTCGTCTGCACGAGACTGATGACGCCGGCTTTGCTCGCGGAATAAGGGTGGCCCCCGGCGTTCGCACGCAGACCCGCGACCGAAGCCGTGCAGACGATCGTGCCCTTGCCCTGTTTCACCATGAGCGGAGCGATATTCTGAATTGCGAGAAACGGGCCGATCAGGTTCACACGCAGAATCTCTTTCCACATCTCGACGGTCTGCTCCCAGATCGGAACGAGACCGCCGCTGATGCCGGCGTTTGCGTAAATCGTATCGATGCCGCCAAAGGCCGACACCGCTTTCGCGACATAAGCCTTCACGTCGGCTTCATCGCCTGCGTCCGCCGCCATTGCGATCGCCTTGCCGCCTTCTTTCGAGATCATCGCGGCGGTTTCCTCGACCGCATCCTTCGTCTTGTCGACCGCAAGCACGGACGCGCCTTCGGCCGCGAACAGTCGCGCCGACGCGCGTCCGATGCCGCTGCCTGCACCCGTGACGATCGCGCGTTTGCCCTCCAGCCGTGCCTTGCCCATGTGCTGCTCCCGTCTCCGGCGGATTACTTCTGCTTGAATTTCGCGGCCAGCGTGTCTGCGCCCTTCGCGACGAGACCGAGGTCGGACCCGACGGCGACAAATGTGTAGCCCCACTCGATGTAGCGCCTAGCCTCTTCCTCGACCGGCGTGAGAATCCCCGCCGGCTTGTTGATCTTCTTCAGCCGCTTCGCGACATCCTCGATCGCTTTCTGGACTTCGGGATGCTGCGGGTTGCCGATGTGGCCGAACGACGCCGAAAGATCGGCGGGGCCGACGAAGACACCATCGACGCCTTCGACACCCGCAATCGCTTCGAGCTGATCGAGCGCCTCGCGCGTCTCCGCCTGTACGAGCAGGCAAATCTCGGAGTTTGCTTTCTTCAGGTAATCCTTCGTGCGGCCGTAGCGGCTGGCGCGGCCCGAGCCGGTAATGCCGCGAATGCCTTCCGGCGGATAACGGGTTGCCGCGACCGCGCGCTTCGCCTCTTCCGCATTCTGCACGAAAGGTACGAGGATCGACTGCGCGCCGATATCGAGAATACGCTTGATCAGCACCGTGTCGTTCCACGCCGGCCGCACGATCGGCGTTGCCGTGCCGCGTTGCACCGACTGCAACTGCGCCATCACTGCAGGCAGTTCGTTAGGCGAGTGCTCGGTGTCGAGCAGGAGCCAGTCGAAGCCGCTATAGCAGACGATCTCCGTTACGATGTTGCTGCACAGGCTGTTCCACAAACCGATCTGCAGCTTCCCTGCGGCGATGGCGTGTTTGAATTCGTTTCGCTGCAATTCCATTTCAACCGACCACTTCTTTCATTCCTCAACGCAGTCCGCACCATTTCATACGACATCAAGATTTCCGCAAGGCTCACGCGCCGCCGAGCAGGCTTCGCACGGACTTTTTCCAGCCGCCGAGTTTTCGCTGCCGCGTAGCGGTATCCATCTGTGGCGTGAACCGCCGCTCCAGCCGCCAGTTGTCTCCGAATTGCTCCGGCGGCGGCAGCACGCCCGCTCCAAGACCCGCGAGATAGGCGGCTCCCATCGCAGTCGTTTCCTTCACGACCGGGCGGTCCACAGGAGCGGCGAGAATGTCGGCGAGCCGCTGCATGGTCCAGTCGGAGGCGACCATGCCGCCATCGACGCGGAGCACTGTGGATGCACCGTTCGCCTGCGGCCAGTCTGCCTGCATGGCTTCGAGAAGATCGGCGGTCTGGTAGCAGACGCTCTCGAGAGCCGCGCGCGCCATTTCCTTCGGGCCGCTGTTGCGCGTGAGGCCGAACACAGCGCCGCGCACTTCCGAATTCCAGTGTGGCGCCCCCAGACCGACGAACGCCGGCACGAGATAGACGTCCTGATTTTCGTCGGCGGCCTCCGCGAGCGGGCCTGTCTCAGAGGCATTCTTCACGATACCGAGGCCGTCGCGAAGCCACTGCACGGCCGCGCCGGCAATGAAGATCGAACCTTCCAGCGCATAGGTGCGCTTGCCACCAAGCTGATAGGCAATCGTCGTGAGCAGACGGTTCTGCGACGTCACCGGGTTCGAGCCCGTGTTCAGCAATGCGAAGCAGCCGGTCCCGTAAGTCGACTTCATCATGCCGGGATTGAAGCAGGCCTGCCCCACCGTAGCGGCCTGCTGATCGCCGGCGATACCGCGCACGGCGATTGCGCCACTGAAGAGATTCGCAGTCGTCGTACCGTAGTCGCCCGCACAGTCGCGCACTTCCGGCAGCACGGAGCGCGGAACATCGAACAGCTTCAGCAATTCGTCGTCCCACGCTCCGCGATGAATGTCGAACAGCATCGTGCGCGAGGCATTGGTAGCGTCGGTTGCGTGCACTGTTCCGCCGGTAAGGTGCCAGAGAATGAAACAGTCGACCGTGCCGAATGCCAGCTCGCCACGCTCCGCTCGTGCGCGCGCGCCGGGAACGTGATCGAGAATCCATGCAAGCTTAGTTGCGGAGAAATAGGGGTCGAGAAGCAGTCCGGTCCTCGCCGCCACTGTCTTTTCGCACCCGCCCTTCTTCAGTTCTTCGCAGCGTGATGCCGTGCGGCGGTCCTGCCAGACGATGGCGCGATGGATCGACTTGCCGGTCGTGCGGTCCCATACGACGGTCGTCTCGCGCTGGTTGGTAATGCCGATCGCGGCGATGTCTTTGGCCGATACACCGCCCGTCGTCATTGCTTCGCGGCAAGTTTCGATCGTCGTGCGGAGCAGGTCTTCGGGCTCATGCTCGACCCAGCCCGAAGCGGGAAAGTGCTGCGCAAATTCCTGCTGTCCGACAGCAGCGATGGAAAGATCCGGCCGGAACAGGATGGCGCGCGACGAGGTCGTACCCTGGTCGATGGCCAGCAAAAACTTCGACAAGGTACCTCCCCGGCCTTTAGCTTCCGCATCTTCGCGCGGTTCGCTGCCCCGTGATACTACTGTAGCCATGTTCCGGAACGAAATGCACGGCGGCAGCGCATGATGGGTCCCGATGGCGCGCCGCTCTTACCACGCAAGGACGAATGGCCGAGCCTCCTTTCGCGGCGCCGATGGCAGATCGCCACCGGCCTCCTGTTTCTCTCCCTCTACGTGGCGCTGGAGTGGCTGAGCTTCATTCACGAGTACAACGGGGTCCCGATCACGCCCTGGAACCCCGGTCTCGGCGCGGTTTTCGCCCTGATGGTATTCGCAGGGCCGGTCTACGGGGCCGTGCTGTTCGTGGGCGTTATCATCTCTGAGACGCTCGTGCTGAAGACGAACCTGCAATGGCCAATCGTCGTCGGGATCGCCGCTGTCATCGCGTCGGTCTATTCTGGCGCGACGCTACTCGCGCGAAACCGCTTCCGCCTCAATGTCGGCCTCGTCGAGTTGCGGGATGTTGCCGCCTTGCTCGGCGCCGGTGTCTTCGGCGCCCTGCTCGCTACCGCCTCCTTTTCGTTGATGCTGACGCTCGCGCCCGGGCTTGACTGGGCCGACGGCATCATCGCACTCGTCCCCCTTCTGGTCGGCGACACGATCGGGATTGCGGTCGTAACCCCGCTGGTGCTTCGTATCCTTCACAAGCACCCGCTGCCGGCGCTCTCCAATACGTTGCTCCTGGAAGTCGCGTGCTACTTAGCGCTGATCTTCGGATCGCTGTGGATTATCGCGGCAAGAGGCCCGGCCGAGGGCGTCGAGTTCTTCTATTTGCTCTTTCTTCCGGTCGTGCTGGCATCGCTTCGGCACGGCCTTGACGGCGCCTGCGTTGCGCTCGCCGTCCTGCAACTCGGTCTGGTCGGCGTATTGCAGTACTTCGCCGCGGATGCGCGGATCTTCACGGAATTTCAGATTCTCATGCTCGTCCTGTCGACGACCGGACTCGTGGTCGGCTCGGTCGTGAGCGAACGCGAGCGGTCCAACGAGCGGGCCCGGGAAGCCGAGCGCAGGTTCAAGGAAAAGGAAGCGGAGGCGGCACGCGCGGCACGCTTCACACTGGTCAGCGGCATGGCTTCCGCGCTCGCCCATGAGATCAATCAGCCGCTGACTGCCGCACGTGCGCTCGCGCGCTCGGCGCAGGAACTCCTGCGCAAACCCCAACCCGATCTGACGCGCGCCGACGCAAATCTCGCGAGTGCAATTTCGCAGGCGGATCACGCCGGCGGCATCGTGCGCCGCATGCGCGCCTTCCTTCGCCGCGGCCATCCGCGCGTCAGTACCGTAGACGTTCCGTCGGTGCTGCACGACGCCGTGCTCCTCGGAAGGGCGGAGGCCGAAGCGCACAATATCCGGCTCACCGTTGGCGAAGGCCGCAGCATGTCCAACATCTTCGGCGATACTGTGCAGTTGCAGCAAGTAATTCTGAATCTGGTCCGCAACAGTATCGATGCGATCAGCGCGGCCGGTAACGCCGGTGTGATCGTGGTAGGAGCGCGGCAACTTTCCGCACCCGATCGCGTCGAATTTAGCGTATGGGATAATGGCCCGGGAATCGACGATACGACCGCACAGAGGCTGTTCGAACCGCTGATGACATCGAAACACGAAGGGTTAGGTCTGGGTCTGCCCATCTGCACCTCCATTGTCGAAGCGCACGGCGGGAAAATATGGCTGCATTCAGCCACTCCCGGCGCTACCGAATTCCGTTTCTCGATCCCGATCGAAAACACCAAGGAAAGTTGAGCATGGCGGGGCCTGTCATTCATGTGATCGACGACCAGCAGTCCGTGCGCGATGCGCTGAGCGAGATGCTGAGTGTTTTCGGCTTCGATACGGAGAAGTTCGAATCCGCCGACGCGTTCCTCAAGACCGTCGATCCCGCCCGGCCTGCCTGCATCGTCGCCGACGTGCGAATGCCGGGAACGGACGGCATCGAACTGGTCCGCGAACTCAACAAGCGCGGCGTTTCAATACCGGTCATCCTGATCTCAGGCCACGCCGATATCCCGATGGCGGTATCGGCAATCAAGGCCGGGGCGGAAGAGTTCATCGAGAAGCCGGTGGACGATACCCAGCTCGTCGCCGCCATCAATCGCGGTCTCGCGCACCTGCACGAGAACATGAACGCTTCGCGTTCGCACGACGAATTGCAGGAGCGTTACGCTCGCCTCACCCCCCGCCAGAGCGAAATCTTCGCGCTGGTCGCCGAGGGACTGACGAGCCAGAACATCGCCGAGAAGCTCGGGATTAGCGTCCGTACCGTCGAAAGCTATCGGGCTGAAATCATGGAAAAGATGCAGGCGCAGAGCGTCGCCGTGCTGGTCCGGCAGGCGATTAAGCTTGGCTGCATAACGCCTTAGGCCAATCCGTATTTATACCCCCTGTATAGTACGAATACTCGTGTCGAAGGCACCTAACTAACTTCGATTCCTGACCAATCGATCTGCCCCGATAGCCGGGCGATCCGTCAGGAAGCGGGTATGTCCCTCTCAGGTTTCCAGCCGTCACGTCATAGCGCCGCCGAACTGCGGGATTCCCGTACGCGGCTTCGCGTACTGTTCGTCCTCGGCGCGATACCCGCCGCCTGTGTTGCGCTGCTCGCGCCGAAGGCCATTGCCCTTCCCGCTGCGAGCCTCGTTTCCCTCACGCTGGCTTTCGCCATCGCGATCTACGCGTGGCGCGCCGGTGTGAATTACCGGGCGCAAGGGCTGACCTTCTGGGATCTCGCCGGTATGCTTGCGCTCGTCGGTTTCGGCGCGGGCGCAATGTCCGACCCCGCCGCCGCACTCGAACTGTTCGGGATGAGCGCAACGAAGTAGCCACACATTTCATAACGAAGACCGGGCCCCTCTGGTAGTTCATCCGAACTGCGATGTCGGTCTTACTATAGGAGAGGGTCCGTGGACCTATTATCGCACTACAATCGAGACTACCTGTCTGACTCCGCCTCGCTTGTCGCGGGAGGCGAAGCATGAATCCGTTCCTCGCCATCATGCCGGCCGACGCGTGGATAGCGCTCGGTCAGGTCATCATGATCGACCTCGTGCTGGCCGGCGACAACGCGATCGTCATCGGTCTTGCTGCCGCGGGCCTGCCGAAAGAACAGCGCGCCAAAGCCATTCTGCTTGGCATCATCGCAGCAACGGTTTTGCGTATCGGCTTCGCGGCGATCACCACGCAACTGCTTGCTGTCGTCGGCTTGCTGTTTGCTGGCGGCATACTTCTGCTGTGGGTCTGCTGGAAGATGTGGCGCGAATTGCGCGTGCCCGCGCATGAACATCACGACGCGCTGGAAGCGGTCACGGGCGAAGACACCAACAAGGACGGCCACATTGGCGGGCCGCCGCGCAAGACCTTTGCACAAGCGGCCTGGCAGATTGTCGTCGCCGACGTCACCATGTCGCTCGACAACGTGCTCGCGGTTGCGGGTGCCGCGCGCGAACATCCCTGGGTGCTGGTGTTCGGCCTTGCGCTTTCCATCGCGCTTATGGGTATCGCCGCTTCGTTCATCGCGAGCCTGCTGCAGAAGTATCGTTGGATCGCCTATGTGGGCCTTGCCGTGATCCTGTATGTCGCGCTCGAGATGATCTTCCGCGGCGGCATGGAACTGAAACCCATCGTGGGTGCAATGCTCGGCTTCAGGTTCTAGGCGGAATATTCATATCGTATGGGTGGGGCGCGGCTTTCGGGCCGCGCCCCGTTCATTTTTTGCATTTGATTATTCGCGCCCGGCACCCCTATTGTCCGCGAGGAAATTACTCATGTCGGATCACACCCTGGATCTGCGCGGCCTCAGATGCCCCCTGCCCGTGCTGAAGGCGCGCAAAGCCATGAAGGGCCTTGCGCTAGGCGACTGCCTGACGCTCGAGTGCACGGACCCGATGACCGCAATCGACGTGCCACATTTTGCGAACCAGGACGGTCACCAACTCGAAGAGCAGAAGCGCCGTGACGATCTCTATATTTACCGGATCGTCAAAGGCCGTTAGGCCCATCGCAATTCTCTTGACGCTCGCTTGGATTTCAGCGGCACTGACCGCAGCGGCAAACGGACAGCCGCGCTGGCAATCCGTACCGGCAAAGCCGGCACTCCCGGAGCATACAGTCAGCGGCTACGTCGAGCGCAAAGATGCGCGGCTTTGGTATGCGGCGTATGGCAACAGCGCGAAACCGGCAGTCCTCCTCCTGCACGGAGGCGGCGGCAGTTCCGACCACTGGTCTCATCTCGTCCGCGATCTGATGCGCGACTACCACGTGATCGTTTTCGATTGCCGTGGACAGGGCCGCAGCACGAACAATGCTGCAACCATTTCATACGAACAGATGGCGGAAGACGCGATCGCCGTACTGGACAAACTCCTTCTCCGGCAGGCGTCGGTCGTCGGCTGGAGCGACGGCGCGAACATCGGGTTTTATCTGGCGTTACGGCATCCCGAACGTATCGCAGCGCTCGTCGCCTTCGCCGGCAATGCGAGACCCGAGGGTTATCAACCCAACGAGAACCCAGCGACCCTGAACGCCTATATGGCGGCTGCGAACGCCGAGTATCGCAACCTGTCGCCGCATCCGGAAAAGCGTGCGCTGATGATGGAACTGCTTGGCGCGATGTGGAAAACGCAGCCGGCGCTCTCGGCGTCCGACCTAAGTGCGATCAAGGTTCGTACTGCGATCCTGCACGCTGAGCACGACGAGATCATCCGCCGCGCGCATGCCACGGAGATCGCGAAGCGCATCCCGAATGCCCGCTTCGTACTCCTTCGCGGTGTCAGTCACTTCGCTTTGCTGCAGGACCCGAAGGGATTCAACAGGGCCGTGCGCGCGCATCTGGGAAAATAGCCGCTTACTTTATCGGGAGCGATGTCGGACTCGAGTGGCGGATCGTCATCCGCAAAACTCTGCGCAATCTGCGTCCCGCCAGTACGGCGGGAGTCACTTCGTTTTCCGCCTCGATGAACATGCGTCCGGCGCGTCAGGTCTTGAAGCGCGGATCGAGATAGTCGCGCAGGCTGTCGCCGAACAGGTTGAAGGCAAAGACTGCGAGGCTGATGGCGACCCCCGGAAATATGATCATCCACGGTGCCTCGCGAAAGAAGTCCGCAGCGTTTCCGGAAAGCATGAGGCCCCAGGCGGCCGTCGGTTCGGTGACGCCGAGCCCGAGGAAGGAAAGCGAGGCTTCCAGCAGAATTGCCTGCGCGATGAACGCCGTAAACATGATGAGGAACGGCGCGACCACGTTCGGTGCCATATGACGGAAGATGATCCGCATGTCCGAATATCCTGCCGCACGCGCCGCATCGATATAGGGCATGACGTTCACGGAAAGCGCGGCCGCGCGAACCACGCGCGCCACGCGCGGAACGATCGGAATCGCGATCGCGATCACAAGGTTTACGTCAACACCGTAGACAACGGTCTTGCGAAGAGCCGCGACGACGACGAGAGCAAGCACGATGATAGGGAACGCGAGCAGGATATCGACGAAGCGTTGAATCCAGTTGTCTACCCTTCCCCCGAAATAGGCGGAGGCGATGCCGAGAACGGCGCCGATCGTGGAGCCCATCAAGGACGATGCAAATCCGATCACCAGCGCCGTGCGCGATCCGTAAATGATCCGCGAGAGAATATCGCGGCCAAAGGCATCCGTACCCAACCAGTGATCCCAGGACGGCGCGGCAAGAATGGAGGAAAAATTGATGCTGAGCGGGTCGTAGGGAGCCACCAGCTGCGGAAACAACCCGGCAAACATCATGATCGCGATCACGATGAAGCTCACCGCGCCCATCGGCTGTTGCCGGACGAACGACAGGACCGGATTGGGCCGCTTGGGCAGCACAAACGAATTTGCCGATATGACTTGGGGCGCGTTTGCCATCAGTTACCGTACCGGATGCGCGGGTCGAACACCGCATACAGGAGATCGACCGCGAGATTGATGACGACGTAAAAGCACGCGATGATAATCACCATGCCCTGAATGAGCATGAAATCGTTGCGGGAAACGCTCTGCACGAAAAGCTGGCCGATGCCGTTGAGGTTGAACACCTGCTCCGTGACCACCAGGCCGCCGATCAGAAAGGCAAACTCGAGTCCCATCACCGTGATCGCCGGCAGAAGTGCGTTGCGCAGCGCGTGACGCGAGACCACGAGCTTCTCGTAGACGCCTTTCGCGCGGGCGGTGCGGATGTAGTCTTCCGCAAGCACCTCGAGCAGCGAGGAGCGGATCATGCGCGCCGTCACCGCGCAGTAGCGGTAACCGACCGCGAGCGCGGGCCAGATCAGCTGTGAAAGGTTCGCGACCGGATCCTCGTAGATCGGCGTGAATGTGATGGGCGGCAGCCAGTTAAACAGCGCCAGCAAAGTCAGCATGATAATCATGCCGAACCAGAACGACGGAATAGACAGTCCGCCGATGGTGATGATGCGTACGACGTAATCGATCCAGGTATTCCTGAACAGCGCCGCGGCGGTGCCCAGCGGAATTGATATGAGTGTTGCAAATATCGTCGCGAGAATCGCCACCTCAAGCGACAACTCAAGCCGGATTAGAATCTCTTCGATGACCGGACGCTCGGTCCACATCGAAACGCCGAGATCGCCGCGTGCGAGGCCCCACATATAGTCGCCGAACTGGACGATCAGCGGCCGGTCGAGACCGAGACGCTTGCGTTCCTGATCGACGACCTCCTGCGTGACGTTGCCACCGTCTCCGCGGAGCTTGATCTCGACGATGTCTCCGGGAACGACCCGCAGCATGAAGAAAACGAGCACCGCGACGCCGATCAGCGTCGGGATCGTCAAAAGAAGACGTTTGAGCGTGTAGAGCAGCATCCGGGAATTCCCGCGGCCCGGCAGATCGCCGGGCCGCAGGTCCTTTTCACATTACTGGTTGAGCCAGACTTCGGCCAGATCCTGACCGAGGTTGTGGCTCGGCGACATTTTCCAGCCCATCACCGTCTTGTGGCTCAGCACGATACGGTGCCACCACAACAACGGCTGCTGATAGGCCTGATCGAACAGACGTTTCTCCAGTGCCATGATATGCGCACGGCGCTTCTGAAGGTCGGTCTCACGGAGCTGCAACTCGTAGAGCTTGTCGATCTCAGCGTCGTCATAGCGCGCCAAGTTGAGCGGGTTCTTGCTCGCGGACAGATACTTCGTCAGCGACAACGTCGGATCGTCGTTGAAGAGGTTCGAGAAGTCGATCGCGACTTCATAGTTTCCGCTTCGCATGGCCGCGATATAGGGCCCGGTATCCGACTGCTTGTGTTCGACCTCGACGCCGATCTGACGCCACTGATCGACCAGGAAGATGCCGGCCGGCGTGTATGGCATCGCAAGGTTGCGGTTCCAGAGCACGAACTTCAACTTTTCCTGCCCCGCTTCCTTGAGCAGCTTGCGCGCCTCGGCACGGGCTGCCTTGATGTCCTTCGAGAAGCCGGGAAGTTTTACGAGCTCGGCTTCCGGCGTCGCCAGCGGCGAACCCGGACGCACGACACCGCCGACGGCCCGAAGCGTCGAGATCTTCGACAGACCCTGGCTGCCGCCCCAACGGTCGATCGCCATCAGGAGCGCCTTGCGGACGCGGACGTCGTTGAACGGCGGCTTTTCGGTGTTGAAGAGAACCAGAAGGTTCAGTGTCCAGCTCGACTCTTCAACACGCAGCTTGTCACCCATCGCGGCAACCATGCGGTCGCGGTCGGCAGGCGAAACGCCGCGGAATTCGGCCAGCACCTGACCGCCCTGCAAGGCGTTCAGCATCGCCGCCGCCTGAAGGGTGAAGATGCCGCGATAGCTGTCCAGATAGGGCAAGCCCTTCTTGAAATAGCTATCGTTGCGCTTGCCAGCGACGTGGCTGCCCTTCACGTGTTCGACGAAGGTGAAGGGGCCGGTGCCGTTGACCTTCGTGCGCGGGAAGTTCGGGTCGGAAGCAAGGTCTTTCGCGGAATAGACCGTATTCCACGGGCTCGCGAAGTGATCGAGCATCGAGGAATTCGCCTTGCTGAGCTTGAACACGACCGTGGTCGGGTTCGGCGTCTCAATGCTTGCAATGTCCGCGAAGGTTGCGCGGCGATTGGAAACCACGCCCTGCGCCGGATTGCGAAGACGATCGTAGGTCGCCTTGATGTCTTCGGACGTGAACGGCGTGCCGTCGTGGAACTTCACGCCATCATGCAGGGTAAAGGTGTAAGTCAGCTTGTCCGGCGAAACGGTCCACGATTTCGCGAGATCGCCTTCGATCTCGGGAAACTTGCTCAGGTTGTAGCGCAAGAGCGTCGAGTAGAACGGCGACGAGAAATGCAGCGTCGCATAGGTGTCGCTGCCGTGCGGATCGTATTGCGGGGTCTCCGCGCTGATCGCAAAATTGAAGTGCCCGCCGCGCTTCGGCTGCTGCGCTTCCGCTTGCGGCGCCGCCGCGAGCGACAGCACCGCTGCGCCGACGAGGCCGAGAAGTAGCCTTTTCATTGTATCCTCCCTATTGCCCGTATCGTTGTTGTTTGGCGTCTTCCTCTTGAGCGTGCCTGTTGTCCGGCACTTTATGTTCGATGCCCGCTATCCTGCGTGATGACACGCCACCAGATGGCCCGCTTTCAGTTCGCGAACTTTAGGGACATCCTGCTTGCAGACGTCGGTTGCGATCGGGCAGCGCGTATGGAACACGCAGCCCGAAGGCGGGGTCAAGGGCGAAGGTATTTCGCCCCGCAGTGCACGCGGCGCACGAGCTTTTTCGACGCGCGGATCGGGGATTGGCGCCGCATCGAGCAACGCCTTCGTATAGGGATGCAGCGGCTGCGCATAAATTTCGTCGCGATCCGCCAATTCCATGATCTTGCCGAGATACATGACCGCCACGCGATCGGAGATATGCCGCACGACGGCAAGATCGTGCGCGATGAACAGATAGGTCAGGCCAAGCCGCGCTTGAAGGTCTTCCAGCAGGTTGATGACCTGTCCCTGAATGGAAACGTCGAGCGCGGATACCGGCTCGTCGCAGACGATCAGAGACGGCTCCAGCGCCAGCGCACGGGCGATACCAACGCGCTGCCGCTGGCCGCCCGAAAGTTCGTGCGGGTAACGTTCCGCCATATAAGGAAACAGCCCGACCTGGCTGAGCAATTCGCCGACGCGGTCGAGGCGAGCCTTCTTCTCTGGAACGATACTGTAGACCTTCAGCGGTTCGCCGATGATCTCGCCGACCGTCATGCGCGGGTTAAGCGACGAATAGGGATCCTGAAAGATGACCTGGATCTTGCGGCGCAGGCTACGCATCTCGCGGCCGCTGTGATGCGTCATGTCGGTTCCGTTGAATAGGATCGAACCGTCCGTCGCCTCGTCGAGCCGCAGGACTACGCGCCCCACCGTGGTCTTGCCGCAACCGGACTCGCCGACAAGTCCGAGCGTCTCGCCTTGTGCGATCGAGAACGAAACATCGTCGACTGCGCGAACCGTCGCCATTTCCGACGAAAAGAAGCCCGCGCCGGCGGCTTTAACGCCGAAGTATTTCTTCAGGCCCTTTACTTCGAGGATCGGCGTGCTGCCGATCTGCGATTGAGCACCCGACGCGCCGCCGCTCGGAAACTCGACCTTCAATTTACCGGTCGAGATTTCGTCAACGCGATGGCAACGGGCTTCGTGGCCCTTACCCAGATCGATGAGCGAAATCGGCTGCTCGCACTTTTCGAGCCGGTGCGGACAGCGCGGCGCGAAGCGGCAGCCTTGCGGCGGCATGCGCAGGTCCGGCGGCAGTCCTTCGATGGTCTGCAATTTCGTGCCGCGCGGCTCGTCCAGACGCGGTACCGAATGCATGAGGCCGTTCGTGTAGGGGTGTGCGGGCTTCAGGAAAATGTCGTCCGCGGTTCCCTTTTCGATGATGTTCGCCGCATACATCACGTTCACGCGGTCGGCGTAGCGCGCCACGATGCCGAGATTGTGCGTGATGATGATGAGCGCGATCCCGAGTTCGCGCGACAGATTCTTCATCAGTTCGAGAATCTGCGCCTGAATGGTCACGTCGAGTGCGGTGGTCGGTTCGTCGGCGATGATCAGCTTGGGTTTGCAGGCAAGGCCGATCGCGATCATGACGCGCTGGCGCATGCCGCCCGAAAGCTGGTGCGGGTACTGGGAAAGCCGCCGCTCGCCGTCGGTGATGCCGACCTGCTGCATCAATTCGAGCGCCCGCGCCTGCGCATCCTGCTCCGACATCTTCAGATGGATCAGGAGCGGCTCCATGATCTGCATTCCGATCGGAAGGACCGGATTGAGCGAGGTCATCGGCTCCTGGAAGATCATCGAGATTTCGTGACCGCGCACGGCCCGCATCTCTTCGTCGGAAAGTTCGAGCAGATTGCGGCCTTCGAGCAGAATGCGCCCGCCGGTCACGCGGCCCGACTTCGCAAGCAGACGCATGATGGTCAGCGCGGAGACCGATTTTCCGCAACCGGACTCGCCCACGACCGCGACCACTTCGCCGCGGTTGACGCTATACGAAACGCCCTCGACCGCGCGCACGGTGCCGCGCGACGTCTCGAAACGAACGTGCAGGTCTTCTACGGCTAGCAGGGGCACCGGCGACTGCGCCTTGTGCAACTGAGACTGAACTTGTGCTTCCACCCAGAGACTCGATTGTTATTTCGTTATTTTCGTCGTCCCATTTGTTTTATAACCAATCAAATCATCAATAGGAAGAATTGCACTCATACCGGTGCCAGATTGCCGCGCCTCGATATTGCGGTGCGGCATCCGGATCATTTTTTATTTGTCGTATTTACGCGCGAGATACGACATCAAGCGCAGAAAATGGCGCCAGATGCGGTCATTCCTTCCACATCGTCGCGATTGAAGCCGTGCTCGCGCAAAACCTCCGCGGTGTGCTCCCCGAAAATTGGTGCGCCGCGGCGTACGCCGCCGGGCGTTGCCGAAAATTTCACCGGGGCTCCGAGCGTTTTCATCGCTCCGATCCTGGTGTGATTCACCTCGAGAACCATATCGCGCGCGACGGTCTGCTCATCAGCATGCATCTGCAAAACATTCAGCACGGGACCGGCAGGAACCTTTACCTGCTCCAGTGCCGCCAGCCATTCCGCACTCGTGCGCTTTTTGAATTCAACGGCCAGTTCCGCGGCGAGCGCTTCGCGATGAACGAGACGGCCTGCAGCTTCCTTGAACCGCGGATCTTCGCCGAGATCGGCGCGGTTCAACAGCTCGATCGCGCGAAGCCAGGTCGCCTGATTGGCAGCGCCGAGATTGATGTAGCCGTCCTTCGTCGCAAAGGCCTCATACGGTGCGTTCAGCGGATGCGCGGAACCCATCGGCCCGGGCGCAACACCGGTCGCGAGCGCAATCGCCGACTGCCAGAAGGTGTGCACAATCCCCGCTTCGAACAGCGACGTATCGACGAACTGCCCCTTGCCGGTCTGCGTGCGCGCGTGAAGGGCCGCCAGGATTCCCATCGCGCCGAGAATGCCTGCGGTAATATCGGTGACCGGTGCACCGACTTTCACGGGCGGCCTCCCCGGCCCTTCACCCGTGATCGACATCAGCCCGCTCATGCCTTGTGCGATCAGATCGAAGCCGCCGCGATCGGCGTAGGGTCCCGTACGCCCGAAGCCCGAAATCGCGCAGTAGATCAGGCGAGGGTTTAATTCCTTCAGCGTTTCGTAGCCGAGCCCCATGCGTTCCATAACGCCGCGGCTGAAATTCTCCATGACAATGTCGGCATCCGCTAGCAAGCGGTGCAGAACCCTCTTGCCGTCTTCGGTTTTCAGATTGACGGCGATGCCGCGCTTGTTGCGGTTCATCATCATGAAAGACGCCGCCTCGTCGCCAATCTTCGGCGGAACGGTACGGCGCAGATCGTCGCCGCCGGGCATCTTCTCCACTTTTATGACGTCCGCACCCATGTCCGCGAGCATCAATCCGCAAACCGGCCCTGCCATTACATGGCAGAGTTCGATCACCTTTACGCCCGAGAGCGGCCCCTTACCCGCGGTCATCAGCGGCCTCTGAACTGCGGCTTCTTCTTGTCGAGGAAGGCGCGATAGCCGGTCTGGAAATCCTCGGTGCCAAAGCAGTCATAGCTCTCGTCGAGTTCGTCCTGCCGCAGCGGCCTTGGCTCAAGCAGGCGGCGGACAAACTTCTTGTGCCAGCGCGCGGCGAGCGGCGCGCCCTCTGCGATGCGCCTGGCGGTGTCGTAGACCTCGCCTTCCAGCTTCTTGTCCGGCACGACGCGATTGACGAGCCGCATGGCCGCAGCCTCTTTCGCGCCAACAATTTTTCCTTCGAGCAACATCTCAAGCGCCACCGAAGGGCCTACGATGTCGAGTAGGGCTTTCAACTCGGCATAGGCGACGACAAGACCGAGCCGATTTACCGGCACGCCGAAGCGCGCGCCTTCTCCTGCGATACGAATGTCCGTGCGGCTCGCGATCTCGAGCCCGCCGCCGACGCAGGGGCCAACGATCATCGAAATCACCGGATGCGGACAGTCCGAGATCGCGACAAGCGCCGGATGAATGGCCTTTCCGTATGCCCGCGCGGAAGCGACGTCGTAGCGCTCCCGTTCGAACTCTGCGATGTCAGCACCTGCCGCAAACGCCTCGCCCGCGCCACGCAACACGATACAACGCGTCTGATCGCGATCGTGCGAAAGCTCCTCGAAAGCAGAACGGAGCTGGCGCCACATCGGAAGCGAGAGCGCATTCAGCCGCCCTGCGTTCTCGATCAAGACCGTCGCGATGGCGCCGTCCTTGCTGTAGGTGACGCTGCCACTCATGACGCCCTCCCTCGGTATTCGTTTTTTCGCGCGCTCTTGCCGCTTCGCCTAGCCTGCGTCGGCCGCGAAACCCGCTGCCGTGATGCCGGCGATGCCTGCCGCCTCATCGTTCTCCGAGGTGTCGCCGGAAACGCCGACTGCGCCGATGATCGCGCCGCCCGCGTTGCGGATCAACACGCCGCCCGGAACCGGAATAAAGTCACCGCCGAACACATGCGCGATCGCCGCGCCGAAATGCGGCCGCTCGCGTACGCGCGCATCCACCGCGCGTCCCCCAATGCCCATGCCGAGGCAACCATGCGCCTTGCCATGCGCGATCTCGAAACGGCGAAGGCTCGAATTGTCCTCGATGGCGCAGGCAACCATGGCGCCACGCGCGTCGAGCACCACCACGCCCAATGGCTTGAACTTGGAATCCCGCGCAAACTTCAATCCTGCGCTGACGATGGTCTGCGCCTTCTCCAGTGTAAGTTCCGACATCATTCTCTCCCTGTGTGCTTCTTGCTTATTATTAGCGTTCTCCACGCAGGCTCATGGCGAGCACCCGCGCGACGTGAAGGGCCTCGCGCCCCGTTCCATATTCGATCTGGTCCCGGCAGGACGTACCGTCGGCGACGATTATCGCGCCTTCGTCGGCCTTGCGGATCGCCGGCAGCAGGGTCAGTTCACCCATGGCGAGCGAGACGTCGATGGTCTGTTTGCCATAGCCGAAGCTACCCGCCATACCGCAACAGCTTGACTCTACGACCTCTAGTTCAAGTTCAGGTATAACTTTAAGAGCCTGCTGTACGGCGCTCATGGCCCCGAACGACTTCTGATGGCAATGACCATGCAGCAGCGCTTTCCGGCCAAGCGGCTTCAGGTCGAGTTTCATGCGCCCCGACGACGTCTCGCCGGCAATGAACTCCTCAAACAGCATCACCTGCGACGCCACCGCAGCGGCGTCCGTACTGCCCTTCAGGAGCGCCGGTATCTCGTCCCGGAAGCCGAAGGTGCAGCTCGGCTCGAGCCCGACCACCTTCATCCCGCGATCCACGAAGGGCTTCAGGGCCGCAATCGTGCGCGCGGCTTCTTCCTTCGCCTGTTCCACCGCCCCGACCGAAAGAAACGTCCTGCCACAGCAGAGCGGGCGCTTACCCGCACCGACGAAGTGCACACGGTAGCCGGCGCTTTCCAGCACCTCGACCGCGGCATCGAGATTCTCGCGCTCGAAATATCGATTGAAGGTATCGGCAAACAGCACGACTTCGCCAACCTGCGCCGCAATACTTTCGCGTTCCCGAAACACGTCTCGGCGCCACTTCGGCAGTTCGCGGCGCGCGCTGAACCCTGTGAGCCACTCCGAGACCTTCGCCGCGCCCGGAACGATATCCCGTAGGTTGAGAAGCCAGCCGATCTTTGCCGCGTGCGGCGCATAGCGCGGAAGCCAGCCAACCAGCCGGTCGCGCAGCGAATAGCCGTGCTTCGCGGCGCGGGCGGCCAGCACCTCGATCTTCATGCGCGCCATGTCGACGCCGGTGGGGCACTCGCGGCGGCAGCCCTTGCAGGAAACGCACAGTTCGAGCGTCTCCATCATCTCGTCGGAGGTGAGCGCGTCCTTGCCGAGCTGGCCGGAGATCGCGAGCCGCAACGTATTCGCACGGCCGCGCGTCACGTCGCGTTCGTCCCGTGTAACGCGATAACTCGGACACATTACATTGCCGGCGGCATTCCGGCACGCACCGTTGTTGTTGCACATCTCGACGGCGCCCTGAAAACCCTGCGCGCCGCCCGTGTACTCCGACCAGTCCATCGCAGGCCGGAAATCCTCAAGTCCGTAATGCGGGCCGTAGCGGAAGTTCGCGCGATCATCGAATTTCGGCGCGTGGACGATCTTGCCGGGGTTGAACAGCGGCCTCGGGTCGAAGCGATCCTTCACCTCCTCGAAGGCGCGGACGAGCTTTGCGCCGAACATCGTCTCGTGAAACTCTGAGCGCACCAGGCCATCGCCGTGTTCGCCAGAATGCGAGCCTTTGTACTCGCGCACCATCGCGAAAGCTTCCTCCGCGATCGCGCGCATGGCCGTAACGTCTTTGTCCTGCCGCAGATTGAGTACCGGCCGCACATGCAGACAGCCTACCGAGGCGTGCGCGTACCAAGTGCCGCGGGTGCCGTGCTTATGGAAAATCTCGGTGAGCCGCGCGGTGTAGTCCGCCAGATGCTCGAGCGGCACGGCGCAGTCCTCGACGAAGGAGATCGGCTTGCCTTGCTCCTTCATCGACATCATCACGTTCAGGCCCGATGCGCGAAGCTCGGCAATCGCCGTCTGCAGGGAAGCATCGGCGACATCGACGACCCCGCCCCACTTCGCGCCCTGCTTCTCCCACGAGAAACCGAGATCGCTCATCACGTCGTGAAGATGCGCGAGCCGCTTGCGGTTCTCCTCCTCGCCGGCATCGAACTCGACGAGCAGGATCGCATCCGGTTCGCTGCGTACGAATTTCTCCAGCGTCGGCCGGAACATCGCGATCTCGCGGGCAAGTTCGATCATGGTGCGATCTACGAGTTCGACCGCGATCGGCCCGGTTTTCACGAGATGCTGGGCCGCATTCATCGCTTCATAGAAGCTCCCGAAGTGGCATGCGGCGACCATCCGCTTGCCGAGCACGGGCCATAGCTTCAACTCGACCTTGGTCGTGAAAGCGAGCGTGCCCTCGGAGCCGATCAATATATGTGCCAGATTGAGATCGTTCCTGCCTGGAACCAGCGCGTCGAGATTGTAGCCGCCGACGCGGCGCTGCACTTTGGGAAAACGTTCTTCGATCTCGGCCGCTTCGAGAGTGCCGAGTGCGAGCAGATCGCGCGCCAGCGCCTTCAGTTTCGAGCCTTCGGGAATATCCGAAAGGTCGCGATTGGCGCGGCCGAACTGCGCGGAGTTGCCGTCCGCAAACACGGCTTCCATTGAAATCACGTTGTCGCGCATGGTGCCGTAGCGCAGCGAGCGTCCGCCGCACGAATTGTTGCCGGCCATGCCGCCGATGGTGGCACGCGAGGCGGTCGAAACGTCGACCGGATACCAGAGCCCATGCGGACGCAGCTTGCGATTGAGGTCGTCGAGCACGATGCCGGGCTCGACCACGCAGCGCCTGTTCTCGGCATCGAGTTCGAGAACGCGGTTCAGGTGTTTCGAACAATCGATCACCAGCGAATGATTGATCGTCTGGCCGCATTGGGAGGTGCCGCCACCTCGCGCGAGCACGGTTGCTCCTTCTTGATCGGCCAAACCAATCGCCGCCTTGGCCTCTTCTATTGTGCGAGGCACAACGACGCCGAGCGGCATCATCTGGTAGTGCGAAGCATCGGTAGCGTAGCGGCCGCGGTTGAACGCATCGAACAGCACGTCGCCTGTGACTTCCCGGCGAAGTTTCCGCTCCAGACCCGGCATCATGATGTTCATCGGGTGCGCTCCCGCATTGTTGCATAGGGGATGCGGCTTGCACGCTGCTTGACCGAAATGCACGGATAATTCACAGGACTGCCGACTTCTTATTCAATCACGCGCACCGTTCGCGCATTGCAGACTACCGGGGGATCAAAGTGGCGTCTAATCGTTCGCGCACCGCAGGCAGGCATTTTCTTCAAATCCCCGGCCCATCGCCCATCCCCGACCGCGTTCTCAGGGCGATGGACATGCCCATCATCGATCACCGCGGGCCGGAGTTCGGCAAGCTTGCCCGCCGCGTCCTCGACGGCATCAAGACGATCTTCAAGACCACGAACCCCGTCATCATCTATCCCTCTTCAGGCACCGGCGCGTGGGAAGCGGCGCTCGTGAATACGCTTTCTCCCGGCGATCACGTCCTGATGTTCGAGACAGGTCAGTTCGGCACGCTCTGGAAGAAGATGGCCGAAAAGCTCGGCATCGTGCCGGTGTTCATCGAAAGCGACTGGCGTACCGGCGCGGACCCGAAAGCCATCGAAGCGAAACTGCGCGAAGACAAAGAGAAGAAGATCAAGGCCGTCGCCGTTCTGCATAACGAGACTTCGACAGGCTGCGTGTCACCTGTCGCCGAAGTGCGCAAAGCGATCGACGCCGCCGGGCACCCGGCACTCCTTCTCGTCGATACGATCTCATCGCTCGCTTCGATCGACTACCGCCACGACGAGTGGGGCGTGGACGTCACCGTGGGCGGCGCGCAGAAGGGCCTGATGCTGCCGCCGGGCATTTCTTTCAACGCGGTCAGCGACAAGGCGATCGCGGCATCCAAGACGTCGAAGCTTCCGAAGTCCTTCTGGGGCTGGGAAGAGATGATCGCGATGAACAAGACCAATTATTTCCCCTACACGCCTGCCACCAACATCCTCTACGGCCTCGCAGAAGCGATCGACATGCTGCACGAGGAAGGCCTCGAAAACGTATTCTCGCGCCACGACCGTCTCGCGGAAGCGACCCGCCGTGCGGTCAGGACCTGGGGCCTCGAGATTCTCTGCAAGGAGCCGAAGCACTACTCGTCGACCATCACCGCGATCCTGCTGCCGGAAGGCCACAACGCCGACCAGTTCCGTGCGGCCGCGCTCGAGAACTTCGACATCGCTTATGGTGCAGGTCTCGGGAAGATCGCCGGCAAGGTGTTTCGCATCGGCCATCTCGGCGACACCAACGACGGCACCATTCTCGGCGCGCTCGCGCTTACCGAAATGGCACTTGGCCTTGCCGGCATTCCGCACAAGAAGGGCGGCGTGCAGGCGGCGATGGATTACATCGCCGATGAGAGCAAGAAGCGCGCGAACTGACGGCGCTTACGCGACGAACTTGCCGCCGAGTTCGTCCTCGATGTGAAGCTTCACGATGTCGTCGAACGTTTTTTCGGCGGTCGTGAAGCCGAGCGATCGTGCCCGCGACGCATCGAAATCACGCGGCCAGCCGGAAACGATCCGCATGATGGTCTGATCCGGCTCGCGCCGGATGCGCTTTGTAACGCCCTTCCCCGCGACACGTTCGAGTGCCGCAATCTGCTCGCCGACCGTTGCCGACAGGCCCGGCATCGAGAGATTGACGCGGTTGTTCAGTTTCGCGATCTCAATTTCCGCGGCGTGCAGGAGAAAGCCGATCGCCGAGCGCGGCGACGCATGCCAGTGACGAACATCTTCGGAGACCGGCAGCACCGCCTCTTCCCCGCTCAAGGGCTCGCGCATGATGTTCGAGAAGAACCCGGAGGCGGCCTTGTTCGGCTTGCCGGGGCGAACGCAGATGGTGGGCAGGCGGATGCCGACGCCTTCGAGAATGCCGCGGCGCGTGTAATCGGCGAGCATCAGCTCGCCCATCGCCTTCTGCGTGCCGTAGCTCGTAAGCGGCGTGTTGAAGAACTCGTCACCGATCCGGTCCGGGAACGGCGCGCCGAATACTGCGATGGACGACGTAAACACGACGCGGGGCTTGTAACCGCCGCCCGTTTTCTTGATTGCGTCGAGCAGGTAGCGCGTACCATCGAGATTAATGCGATAGCCCTTGTCGAGATCGGCCTCCGCCTCGCCCGAAACGATCGCGGCCAGATGAAAGATCATGTCCGGTTTCGCAGCGATCAGCTTATCCGCTTCGCCGGGAAGCGAGAAATCGGATGCGGATGCGGCAACCGGAAACGGCGCGCCGGCCGGAACCTCAGGCGCCACCACATCGTGCAGCGTCAGTTTCGAAATCGCGCGCGTTCCGATGCGTTGCTCCTTCAGCAAACGCGCGGTCAGCTTGCGGCCGATCATGCCGGCCGCACCCAGAATTAGAACGTGCATGATTTATTCCTTCACCGCACCCGTCATCGCCGAAACGTAGTGCTCGACGAAGAAGGCGTAAAGGATCACGAGCGGAAGCGAGCCTACCAGCGCGCCCGCCATCAGCGAGCCCCAGCGATAGACGTCGCCATCGACGAGTTCGCTGACGATCGCGACCGGCACCGTGCGGTTCTGCACCGACGAGATCAGCGTCAGCGCGTAGATGAACTCGTTCCAGCACAGCGTGAAAGAGAAGATGAAGGCCGAGATCAGACCCGGTATCGCGAGCGGAACGATGATCTTGGTGAGGATCTGCCAGCGGCTCGCGCCGTCGATCAGCGCGCACTCTTCCAGTTCGAACGGAATTGTCTTGAAATAGCCCATCAGGAGCCATGTCGAGAACGGGATCAGGATGGTCGGATAGACCAGGATCAGCGCCAGCGGCGTATCGAATACGCCATAGAAATGAATGACCGATGCGAGCGGAATGAACAGGATCGACGGCGGGATCAGGTACGCCATGAAGATCAGCGCGCCGATTGTCTGCGAACCACGGAAGCGCAGCCGCGCGATCGCGTAGGCCGCGAGCACGCTCGCAAAAATCGACAGGAAGGTCGCGGCGGCCGCGACATACATCGTGTTCCACAGCCAGCGCGGATACGCGGTCTCGAACAAGAGACGCTTGATATGATCGAACGTCGGATTGACCACCCAAAACGGATTGTGGGTGTTCATATCGACGAGTTGCGCGTTCGGCTTCACCGAAGTCAGCGCCATCCAGTAGAACGGGAACAGAAGGATGACCATGATGATGCCGAGCGGCAGCCACAGCGTTATCAGCCGCTGCGGGAAGCTCTCCAGGTAGGTCATTCCCTCACGCTGGTCGGCATGAACTTCGTCAGCCACCGCTTTCGCAGCTACGTTACTCATTGTTTTCACCGTGCTGCCACTTCCGGCGCTGGAGTCCGAACCACGAAATCATGATGGCTGCGAGCAGGAACGGGATCATTGCGGTTGCGATTGCCGCCCCCTCGCCCAGTTGCCCGCTTAAGATTCCTCGCGAATACGACAGCGTCGCCATCAGATGCGTCGCATTGGCAGGCCCGCCGCGCGTCATCGCCCAGATCAACTGGAAGTCCGTGAACGTGAACAGCACCGAGAAGGTCATCACGACCGCGATGATCGGCGTAAGCAGCGGATAGGTGACATAGCGGAAGCGCTGCCAGGCAGAAGCACCGTCTAGGGTCGCGGCCTCATAGAGCGATGGCGAAACCGTTTGCAGGCCGGCCAGAAGCGTAATCGCAACGAAGGGCACGCCGCGCCAGATGTTCACGAAAATCAGGCTGGCGCGCGCGAGGTTGCCGTCGCCGAGGAAGTCGATGTTGCGCTCGATCAGACCCATCTGTTTCAGCGACCACGAAATGATCGAGAACTGCGAGTCGTAGATCCACCAGAACGCGATGGCCGAAAGCACGGTCGGCACGATGAATGGGATCAGCACGACCGAGCGGATCATCGCCTTGAACGGCATGTGCCGGTTCAGGAGCAGCGCGAGATAAAGCCCTATTACAAATTTGATGATGCTCGCGACGATCGTATAGAGCAGCGTATTGAAAACCGAGAGCCAGAATACGCTGTCGTCCCACAGCCATTCATAATTCTCGAAGCCGATGAACTTCCCGGGTCGTGCGAGCCGCGTATCGGTAAAGGAAAGCCAGACGCCGAGAATGAGCGGCCAGGCGAGGAACAGCAGAAGAAAGAACGCAGCCGGCAGCATGAACCACAACGCAAGCCAGTTGCGATTGATCTGCAGCCGTCCCCACCAGGACAGTTCGCCCCGGCGGATCGTTCTTCCTTCCGCGTCCTCGACCGTGCTCATGCCAGCCGCACCTCGTTCTTAAAAAAAAGCCGGCGGCGCAGTCGCCCGCGCCGCCGAGGGAGGTATTAGCGATAGATACGCCGCGCCTGACGCTCGGCGATCGCAATTGCACCCTTGATGTCTTCGCGCCCGGTGCAGTAGTTCGCGAACATATCGACCACGACGAAGTCTGCGATCGCAGCGGCCGCCTTCTCGCCGAGCGAGCCGAGGCCGCCGGGCGTAAGCGTACGCTTGGACACGTCGCGGTAAACCGTCCGCTTCGGATCGGCGGTCCAGACCGGGTTCTTGTCATAGGCGTTGAGGAAGTGGGAGAGATAACCCTGCGCCGCCTCGATCCACGGATTGAAGTTTTCCGCTTCCTGCATGAAGGCCGCAAAGGCCCTGCATGCATTCGGGAACTTCGTGAACGAGAAGGTCAGGATCGGGAACGCGAGATGCAGTTCGGTCGGACGTCCCACCGGACCGATCGGCATGTAGGCGTGATCCATGTCTTCCGCGACCGGCTTGTTTTCGCGTGATGCGGTTACATAGATCGAGATGCCGTTCGAGGTGAGGTGCAGCTCGCCCGCAACGAAGGCCTTGTTGTTCGAGGAGTCGTTCCACGACGCCGTGCCTGGAATGAAGTTGTCGTAGAGCTCCTTCACATATGCCAGCGCCTTCGCGGTTTCCGGCGAGTTGATGACGACCTTGTCATCCTTGTCGACGAGATTGCCGCCGTGCGACCACAGCGCCCAGTGCAGCCAGGTGTTGGCGTCGCCGGATGCGTGGCCGAGCGCGAAGCCGGCCGGGGTGTTGTTCTTCTTCAATGCCTTCACGAGTTCGAGGAAGCCGCCGGTGTCTTTCGGGAATTCCTTGAAGCCCGCCTTGTTCATCGAACTGATGCGGTAGTTCATCAGACCGCCGGTGGTCGCGACCGGCAGGCAGATCCACTTGCCCTTCGACTTGCCGTAGGCCTCGGCCGACGGCGTCCAGCCGCTGTACTTCTTGCCGAGGTAATCGGCGACCGGGGACATATCGAGACACTTCTCGGGGAACAGGTGCGGCAGCGAGTAGAGACCCCACACCATGTCGAGGCCGGAGCCGGTGTTTGCCGCGACCGATGCTTTCGGCTGCACGTCTTCGAACGACTCGTTCGTGACGGTGACGGAAACGCCGGTTGCCTTCTGGAAGGCGTCCACCATCGCCATGAAAGCCTTGTCTTCGGCTTCGACGAAGCGGCGCCAGCGCAGCACGTTGATCTTCGCGCCATTCTCCGCCTTAAACGGCGCTGCCTGCGCCCAGGCGGTCGCGTAGTTCAGCAATTGATCGGCACCTACAGTCGCAATCGTAGCAGCCGCAGCAGAGCCTTTCAGCAGAGAGCGGCGGTTCATTTCAAACTTTTTGTCCATGATTTCCTCCCGTGGACGGCCTTAATCCGAAAGCTTCGCTAGATTCTTTTTCCACTATCCTTGGCGAAGAGATGAACTGCGTCCGCGCGCGGGCGCAGTGAAATTCGGTCGCCAGGTTTCACGCTCTGGCGTTCGCGGAAAACGGCAATTACTTCCTGATTGCCGATCCGCGCGACAATCTGGGTTTCCGATCCGGTCGGCTCGACGACGACCACTTCCGCGCCCAAGCCGCCCTCGCCCAGTTCGAAATGCTCCGGGCGAATGCCGTAAACGACTTCTCTTCCGTTCGAGCCCTGCGGAATATTCTTCAGCGGCAACTTGTCTCCACCCGATGTCTGCACATAGAGCGAGCCGTTCGCCGATACTTTTCCTTCGAGAAAGTTCATCGCCGGCGAACCGATAAAGCCTGCAACGAACTGGTTGGCCGGGCGATCGTATAAGTCCAGCGGCGCACCCATCTGCTCGATGACGCCGTCATGCATGACCACGATCTTGTCGGCCATGGTCATCGCCTCGATCTGATCGTGCGTGACATAGACCGTCGTCGTCTTCAGGCGCTGGTGCAGTTCTTTGATCTCTGTGCGCATCGCGACACGAAGCTTCGCATCGAGGTTCGAAAGTGGTTCGTCGAACAGGAATACCTGCGGGTCGCGCACGATCGCGCGGCCCATGGCGACGCGCTGGCGTTGACCGCCGGAAAGCTGCCTCGGATAGCGATCGAGCAACGCATTGAGGCCCAGAATGCCGGCCGCCTTCTTTACACGAGCGTCGATCTCGCTCCTGCTCGCGCCGCGCAACATGAGCGAGAAGCCCATGTTCTTTGCGACCGTCATATGCGGATAGAGCGCGTAGTTCTGGAACACCATCGCGATGTCGCGCTCTTTCGGGTGCACGTTGTTCACGACGCGCCCGCCGATCGAGATCGTTCCGGAAGTGATGTTTTCGAGTCCTGCGAGCAGCCGCAACAATGTGGATTTGCCGCAGCCCGAGGGGCCCACCAGAACGACGAATTCGCCGTCCTCGATGGGAACGGACACGCCATGCAGCACTTCGACGTCGCCGAACGATTTTCGTACGTCGCTTATCTGCACCGACGCCATTGTGCACTTCTCCCTGTATTCCCCCAGGCAGTTCGCGGGCGTTTTCGCCTCTCTGCTCTTCTTGCTTTTTTGTTAGGCGAAGTGTGGCTACGTTTGGTAGCGCTGTCAATCGGCCCTCTGGCGTGATAAAGAAGGAAAATGCCTCGCCAGCGCAAAAAGTTGGGATCGATCCGTCTCACCGAAGTTGCGAAACTTGCGGGTGTTAGCCCGATTACGGCGTCGCGCTTCTTCCGGAATCCCGAAGCGCTTTCCCCCGCCAAGCGCGAGAGAGTGGAAAATGCTGCTAGGGAACTGGGTTATGTACCCAATCTCGCCGCCCGCGCGCTCGCATCGCAGCGCACGGAAGTGGTCGGCGTTCTGATCCCGTCGCTCACGAATAATGTGTTCAATGACGTGCTTCGCGGCATCTACGACGCCTCGGAAGGCAGCCGCTACACGATCCAGTTCGTGAATACGCGCTACAGTATATTTCAGGAAGAGAAGCTCTTGCGGCTGTTTCAGGCGCAGAAGCCCGCGGGCCTGATCGTGACCGGCATCAACCAGACCGAGGCTTCCCTGAATCTGATGAAGGGGATGGACTGCCCCATCGTCCAGATTATGGAGCTGGGGCCCGATCCGGTCGACATGATGGTTGGGTTCTCCCACTATGATGCTGCTTTTGCTGCGGTTTCCCATCTTATCGAACAGGGCCACAAGCGTATCGGATTCATCGGCGCCCGCATGGACCCGCGCGTGCAACGCCGTCTTGAGGGCTACCGCGCTGCAATGAAAGCGGCGAACCTCTTTGACGAGAACCTCGTGCTGACGACTTCCACCCCTACCGCTGTAACCCTCGGCGGCACGTTGCTCGCAGATCTGCTTTCCCGGGCCCCCGACATCGACTCCGTATTCTGCATCAACGACGACCTTGCGCTCGGTGTGCTGTTCGAGTGCCAGCGCAGGGGCATTCCGGTCCCCGGCCGGATCGCAATCGTTGGGTTCAACGACATGGAATTCATGGCCTCGGCGGTACCTTCGCTCTCCAGCGTGCGGACCAACCGCTACGAAATGGGCCGGGAGGCCGTGACGATGCTGATCGAAGCCATCGAAGGCCGGCGGCCAGAAAAGGCCGTGGTCGATCTCGGCTTCGAACTCATAATCCGCCAGAGTACGACTGCCCGCTACAGCTGATGCCAGCATGCCCGCCAGTCAGCGCAAGAAAATGGTAGCGCTGTCTTACGCTCGGCATTACTGTTCGGGATCGAAAAAGGCGCAGTCACAGAGGTAATCCATGTCAAAATCCGGAAGCGGCAGCGATAAAAAGCCGAAACTGCGCTCTCGGCTCTGGTTCGACGACTCCTCCGACCCCGGCATGACCGCGCTCTACCTCGAGCGCTACCTCAACTACGGGCTGACCCGCGAAGAACTGCAATCCGGCAAGCCGATCATCGGGATCGCACAGACCGGCAGCGACCTTTCGCCATGCAACCGTCACCACCTCGAACTCGCGCATCGTGTGCGTGAGGGCATCCGCGAGGCAGGAGGCATCGCCATGGAATTTCCCTGCCATCCCATCCAGGAAACCGGCAAGCGGCCGACGGCTGCGCTAGACCGCAACCTCGCTTATCTCTCGCTGGTCGAGGTGCTGTTCGGCTATCCGCTCGACGGCGTCGTGCTGACCACCGGCTGCGACAAGACCACGCCGGCGTGCCTGATGGCCGCCGCGACCGTGAACATCCCCGCGATCGTGCTTTCCGGCGGGCCGATGCTGAACGGCTGGTTCAACGGCGAGCGTACGGGCTCCGGCACCATCGTCTGGAAATCACGCGAACGGCTTGCAGCCGGCGAGATCAACTACGACCAGTTCATGGATATCGTCGCTTCGTCGGCGCCTTCAGTCGGTCACTGCAACACCATGGGCACCGCTTCGACCATGAATTCGCTCGCCGAAGCGCTCGGCATGTCCCTGCCCGGCTGCGCCGCGATCCCCGCCCCCTATCGCGAACGCGGGCAGATTTCCTATCTCACCGGCAAGCGCATCGTGGAGATGGTCTGGGAGAACCTGCGTCCTTCCGACATCATGACGAGAAAAGCGTTCGAGAACGCAATCGTCGTAAACTCGGCGATCGGGGGTTCGACCAACGCTCCGATCCACCTGAATGCGCTCGCCCGCCATGTCGGCGTCGAGCTCTCCGTTCAGGACTGGCAGGATGTGGGCCAAAAAATCCCGCTGCTCGTGAATCTCCAGCCCGCCGGGGCTTATCTCGGCGAAGAATACCACCGCGCGGGCGGCGTGCCTGCTGTCGTGCGCGAGTTGATGTCGAAGAAGAAAATCCATGAGGACGCGCTCACGGTGAACGGCAAGACCATGGGCGAGAATTGCAAGGACGCCCCGAGGCCCGACAACGATGTAATCTGGTCCTACGACAAGCCGCTCGTGAGCGACGCGGGCTTCCTCGTGCTCTCCGGCAATCTCTTCGACAGCGCAATCATGAAGACGAGCGTGATCTCGCAGGAGTTCCGTGAGCGCTATTTATCCAATCCGAAAGATCCCGACGCCTTCGAAGGCCGCGCCATCGTGTTCGAAGGACCGGAGGAATATCACACACGGATCGACGACCCCTCACTCAATATCGACGAACACTGCATTCTCTTCATTCGCGGCACCGGACCGATCGGCTATCCCGGCGGCGCGGAAGTCGTGAACATGCAGCCGCCGGCGGCGCTCATTAAGCGCGGGATCAAGTCCCTCCCCTGTATCGGCGACGGACGGCAGTCCGGAACGTCCGGCTCTCCGTCGATCCTGAACGCCTCTCCTGAAGCTGCAGCGGGCGGCGGTCTCGCGATCCTGAAAACCGGCGACAAGGTACGCATCGACCTTCGAAAAGGCGAAGCGAATATCCTGATCACGGCGGACGAGCTCGCGAAGCGGCACGCCGACCTCAAAGCCAAGGGTGGCTTCGCCTATCCGGAACATCACACGCCCTGGCAGGAGCTATACCGAAATACAGTCGGGCAGCACGCCAGCGGCGCTTGCCTCGAGCTTGCGACGCGTTATCAGGACATCGCGACCAAATTCGGCACGCCGCGTCATTCTCATTAAGCGGATAAACCATGTCGGGAAGACTTAAAGGCAAACGCGCCTTCGTAACTGCCGCATCGGCCGGCATCGGCCGGGCCTGCGCCATCGCGTTCGCGCGCGAAGGGGCGTATGTTTACGCCAGCGACATCAATGCGAGCGCCTTCGACGACCTGAAGAAGGCCGGGGTCGCTGAGACGTTCAAGCTTGATGTCCTTTCCACCGAGGCCGTCAATGAAGCTGCCAAGCACACCGGCAAGATCGATATTCTCCTGAACGCTGCGGGTTTCGTGCATCACGGCACGGTACTCGAGTGCTCGGACAAGGACTGGGACTTCTCCTTCGACCTCAACGTGAAATCGATGCACCGTACGATCAAGGCATTCCTGCCTGCGATGCTGGCCGCCGGCGGCGGTTCGATCGTAAACATCGCTTCCGCTGCAGGCGTGCTGAAGGCCGCTCCCAACCGCTATGTCTATGGCGCGACCAAAGCCGCGGTTGCCGCACTCACCCGCGCAATCGCCGCCGACTTCATCACCAAGGGCATCCGCTGCAATTGCATCTGTCCGGGCACGATCGAAACGCCGTCGATGCTTGGCCGCGCCTCCGCGCAAGGTCCCGACGGCATGAAGAATTTCGTCGCGCGCCAGCCTTTGGGCCGTCTCGGCACGGCGGAGGAAATCGCGATGCTTGCGGTCTATCTTGCAAGCGATGAAAGCTCGTTCACGACCGGCGGCGCGCATGTCGCCGACGGCGGCTGGACACTCTAGGGAGCCGCTATGAACAGGATCGATCTTTCCGGCCGCGTCGCCGTCGTCACCGGCGGTGCGCAGGGCTTTGGCCGCGCAATTTCGGAACGCTTCGTGGATTCAGGAGCGCGCGTCGCCATCTGGGATCTGGATCAAGTCTATGCGCAGCGAACAGCGAATGAACTCGGCTCCGGCGCAAAATCATATGGTCTCGACGTCTCGGACTTTCCCTCCGTCGAGAAGGCCCGCGATGCAACGCTCAAAGACTTCGGCAAGATCGACATTCTCGTGAATAACGCGGGTGTCGCGGGTACGAACGCCACCGTCTGGGATACCCCGGTCGAGGAATGGCGCCGCGTCATGCGGATCAATCTCGACGGGCCGTTCGTCTGTTCGAAGGCGGTCGTTCCGCACATGATTTCGCAAAAATACGGGCGGATCGTGAACATCGCCTCGATCGCCGGCAAAGAGGGAAATCCCAACGCCGCGCACTACTCGGCTTCCAAGGCAGGTGTGATCGCGCTGACGAAATCGCTCGGCAAGGAACTCGCCTCCTACGACATCGCCGTCAACGCCGTGACGCCTGCCGCTGCGAAAACCGCGATCTTCGACCAGATCACACAGCAGCACATAGACTTTATGCTTTCAAAAATCCCGCGCGCTCGATTCGTGAAGGTTGAAGAGCTTGCGGCGCTCGTCGCCTGGATGGCTTCCGAAGACAACTCGTTCACGACCGGCGCGGTTTTCGATATCTCCGGCGGCCGCGCGACGTATTAGACTTCGCAAGGCCCAAATCAACGGAGTCCGTTCATGCGTCTCGCCGGGATGAAAGCGATCGTCGTCGGAGGCTCCAGCGGCATCGGCGCGAGCATTGCCGAAGGCTTTGCCCGCGAAGGCGCGCGGGTCGGCGTGATTGGGCGGCGCCAGGAGAAAATCGACGCGGTCCTCCCTTCGCTTCGCAAGCATGATCCGAATGCGATCGGGCTCGCCGCCGACATGCGGGGCAAGGCGCCATGTGGCCGTGCAATAGACGCCCTCGTCGCCGCGATGGGCTCTCTCGACATTCTGGTGAACAGTCAGGGCATCACGATCGTCAAGCCGTCCGCCGACCTCAGCGAGGACGAGTATCTGAGCGTGATCGACACCGACCTGAACAGCGTATTCTTCTGCTGCCAGGCCGCGTTTCCGCACTTCAAGGCGAAGGGTGGTTCGATCCTCAGCATCGCGTCCATTGCCGGCCACCGTGGCTGGCCCATGGCAGCCCACTACGCGGCGAGCAAGCATGGCGTGATCGCGCTCACCCGGACGCTCGCGACCGAGTGGGCGGAAAACAGTATCCGCGTGAACTCGATCTCACCCGGATACTTCAGGACGGAATTGACGAGTACGCTACGCCCTGAGCGGGTGGCGCTTGCCACTTCGCGCACGCCGATGGGCCGTTTTGGAGAGCTCGGTGAACTGGTCGGCGCGGCCGTTTTTCTCGCCTCAAACGAGGCCAGTTATGTCACTGGCGCGGACATTCCGGTCGATGGCGGGTTCCTTGCGAAGGGCCTGTAATGCCGCGGTCGTTTATCGTTAAGAGAGCATGAATTTATTCAAAGCAACGATACGCGCCCGGATTAATCGGATTTAGATACCTCATCGCTACGATCAGCTCCGCAATTCATGGGGGCGCATTCCGGTGATCGATCAGAGAACGATGGCGTCGCAGACAATCGCGACGGCGGCAGGAGCCGCGGATATTCTCGGTCATGTGCAATCCGTTAGCGGTTCGCAGGCAACCGTAGGCCTGCTCGACTCCGCGATGAGCGGCCCCAACCGCGCTGGCATTACGGTCGGGCGCTTTCTGAAGATTCAGACTGCGAAATCGCAGCTCGTCGGCGTCATCACTGAAGTTTCGATCCAGAACTCGCCGTCACAGAATTACTGCGCCATGGCCCGCGTCGACTTGATGGGCGAGATCGTCGAAGTCGGCGCGCACTCCACCTTCCGCCGCGGCGTGGCAGGCTACCCGACGATCCGGGATACGGCGCTGCCGCTGAACAACAAGGCGCTGCGCATCATTTTCGACGAAACCGATACCAGTGCCGTCAGCATCGGCAGCTTGCAGCAGGACTCGACCGTAGACGCGCGCGTCGATGTCGATGAGATGCTGAACAAGCATTTTGCGGTGCTCGGCTCGACAGGCGTCGGCAAGTCGACCGTCGTCGCCCACATTCTCAGCCAGACCATGAAGGTGCGGCCAAAGCTTCGGATTTTCCTGCTCGACGCGCATAACGAGTACCATCGTTCGTTCGGCAGCCATGCCGATGTGATGAACCCGGCCAACCTCCGCCTGCCGTTCTGGATATTCAACTTCGAAGAAATCGTCGACGTATTCTTCGCGGGCCGCCCGGGCCTGCAGGAAGAGACTGACATTCTCGCCGAATTGATCCCGATCGCGAAGGCGAACTACAACCAGTATCGCAACACGGCGGACCGCCCTGGGATCAAACGGCCGGAGGCCAAGAACATCGGCTACACCGTCGATACGCCCGTACCTTATCGTCTCGCCGATCTTCTCGCGATCATCGACGACCGCATGGGCAAGCTCGAGAACCGCTCTTCGCGCATGATCTACCAGCGCCTGATCACGCGCATCGAAACCGTCAGCAACGACCCACGCTACGCGTTCATGTTCGAGCGCGCCAATGTCGGCGGCGACACCATGGCGGAATCGATCAGCCAGCTGTTCCGCCTCCAGCCGAACGGCAAGACCATGACGATCATGCAGCTTGCGGGCTTCCCCTCGGAAGTTGTCGAGCCGGTCGTCTCCGTGTTGACGCGGCTTGCTTTCGACTTCGGCCTGTGGAGCGACGGTGCTGTGCCCCTCCTCTTCGTCTGCGAGGAAGCGCACAAATATGCTTCCGCGGATCGCACCGCGGGTTTCGCACCGACCCGGCGAGCGCTCGCGCGCATCGCAAAGGAAGGCCGCAAGCACGGCGTCTATCTCGGGCTCGTCACACAGCGCCCCGCCGAACTCGATCCGACCATCATCTCCCAGTGCGGCACGCTGTTCGCGATGCGCATGTCGAACGACCGCGACCAGGCGCTCCTGCGCTCCGCCGTCGCGGATCACGGCGCCGATCTGTTCGATTTCGTGCCATCGCTCGGCACGCGTGAAGCCATCGCCTTCGGCGCGGGCGTGCCGCTGCCGACGCGGCTGACTTTCCCCGAACTTCCGGCGCACGCGATTCCGAAAAGCGCATCCTATGCCACCAACGCGGGCATTGCCGGCGAGCATATCGAAGGCGATTTCATCAGCGCCGTGATCGACCGCTGGCGCAAGGCGACCATGAGCCAGCACGGCACGCATGACGAGCAACCTTCGTTTGCGCCCGCCGCCGCTCCTTCAGCGCACGCCGATGCGCCGCCGCTCCAGCCGCATCAGCCCGCTGCCGCACCGCAGGCATCGAGTCCGATCGATGCCACGCGGCTAAGCCTTCTCAAGAAGCCGATCACGGCGCCTTTGGATAACCCGCTCTTGCGCCGCTAGCGCAACCTGGCCGGTCTTATAGTTGCGAAGTAATCGGCTTCAATGCGCGCGGGCTGGCGCCATCAGCCGGCCGCTGGTTCTTCCCGGCGCGCTCACCCGGGTTTCGCTGATGCGCTCGCCGAACTTCGCGCCGCTGCGCAGTTCGTCGAGGTAAATGGGCTTCGAAAAGTAGAAGCCCTGCGCGAGCCTGATGCGGCTCGCCGTCTGCAGGTAGATCAGTTCTTCCTCGGTCTCCACGCCCTCCGCAACCATGCTCATGCCGAGCGATATCGCGAGGGATTCGATGGCCTTCAGAACGCTCTGGCTGCGGGGACGTTCGTTGATCCGCGAAATGAAGGATCTGTCGATCTTGATTTCGTCGGCGATAATGTCGGCGAGCGCGCTCAGCGACGAATAGCCGGTACCGAAATCGTCGATCGAAATGCGTACGCCCATTTCACGGAGGCCCGGAAGGACCTTCGACTGGAACACACCGTTATCGACAATCGCGTCTTCGGTGATTTCGAGGATCAAGCGCTGCGCGCGTCCGCTTTCGCGGATCGTGTCCTTCAGGAGTGTCATAAAGCCGATATCGCTCGCCTGCTTGGCGCCGATATTGATGCTGACACTCGTATTCGGGCCGAACGCCGCATCGAGCCGCTCCAGCGATGCAATCGTGTCGCTGAGCACGAAGTTCGTAATCGGATTGATGATGCCGAGTTCGATCGCAAGGCTGATGAACTGCCCCGGCGTATGGATCTCGCCGTCGCTGTCGCGCCAGCGCACGAGCGTCTCGAAGCCGACCACTTCCTGGGTGTGCATGTCGACCTTCGGCTGAAAGGCGCAGACGAAGCGATGGTCGCGGATCGCGAGCCGGAGACGCTGTTCGGCTTCCATGCGTGCCGCGATCTTCTCGCCGAGGCCGTCGTCGAAGTAGAGCGCCTGCCCTTTGGCTTTTGTCTTCGCGCCATACATCGCGCCGTCAGCATTGCGGCGAAGCGTTTCGTAGTTGCGGCCATGCACCGGATAAAAGCTCACGCCGATCGAGCAGGACGTGAATATCTCGAAGCCTTCGATGTAGAAGGGTCGCTTGATTTCCGCAAGAATCTCCTCGATGCGGCCGCTCACGGCATCCTTGTTCCTATAACCCGCAAGCAACAGTACGAACTCGTCGCCGCTGATACGCGCGAGCATGTCGCCCGGCATTAGCTTCGCCATAATGCGCTCGCTGATCTTCACCAGCAGCGCATCGCCGGTCGCGTGGCTGTAGTAGTCGTTGACGTGCTTGAAGTTGTCGAGATCGATGAACGCGATCGCCAGAGGCTCCGGGTTGTCGCCTTGAATGATGCGGTCGACGTGCTCAGCGATCCGCACACGGTCCGGCAGCCCTGTAAGCTTGTCGATGTGCGCACGCTCGGTCAGTCTGCGCTCGGTTTCCTTGTGCTCGGTGATATCGGCTGAACTCGAAATCAGAAGCGTATTGTTCGTGATGCGGACGGGCGTATGCGAGGTCAGCAGAATCCGCTCGCCGCCGATATCGGGGACACGGGTCTCGGCCATGATCGTCTTGCCGCCCTCGATCACCCCACGCTCCCACTCGCGGCGGCTCATCGCCTCTTCCTGCGAGAGAAAATCGCCGGGCGAACTGCCGAGGAGCTTTTCGATGGAAACTGCGAGATCCGCGGCCGCCATTGCATTGGCAAGCACAAACCTGCCGTCGCTGTCCTGAACGGTCAGGCTGATCGGCAGATGATCCAGGATCATCTTGAGCAGGTGCATATCCTGTAGCGCCGGATTGCCGGATACGGGTTCGCCAGCTTCATGGCTTCCGCCCGCTTCCCGGTTCGCGCCTGCGAAGATGCTCGCCATGCTTATCGCCGAGCAGGCCCTTGCAAGCGATAGCTGCTCGGCAGTGGCCGCGCTTGCGGGAAGCGTGAGGACCGCGACAGCGACTCTGCCGCCGACGCCTAGCGGAAGCGTCAGCAGGACTCGCTCTTCGCTCGCCGCTTCGCCCAGCAACGCCTGGGCTTCATCGGCTCCCAATACGCGCACATGCAGCAGCTCGGTAATCGGCTTCCGCCAACCCGCAAGATCGATCTCAGCAGCGGGCTCCGCTGCCAGCGCAGTAAGCAGGCCATCGTCCTGCGCAAGCACAACAACACGCTCGCAGACAAAGACCGTTCTCAGTATCGCGGGAGCCCTGGCCGCCGGAGCCGAACCTTCGGCAACATCCATCAGGCTTTTCAAGGCCGCAGGAAAATTCACCAGAGAAATTCCATCGGGCGCGGCTAACGCCGCGCGTTCATGAACCGGAACATTCATTAAAACAGACACGGAATCCCCTTAATCCGCGGTACTAAACGGTACTGTCTAGCAACCAATTATTGGCAATGGGTTTCGACGGGTCCGCCACCGGCCCTGCGGCGTTAAGTTTCGTTTAACGATCAGAGGGCGTGGGATCGCTTGTCTGTGCTATCCTGCACCGCATACGCAGGAGCCGGCATGCCCACCGACAAGAACGACCGGGACATCGAGATCATTCCGCCGGATCGACCCGGTTCGCGGCACGAATCCGAATGGTTTTATGTAACGTTCGAGGATCGCGCGAGGGCGTATCGCGAATTGCCGCTCTACAAGCGCATCCTGTTCGCGGCGGCCTCGGTCGGCGCTCTCGTCGCGCTCGGCGTCATCCTGTTCCTGATCCTTGCCAGCGCAGTGCTGATCTGGATTCCGCTCATGATCGCAACGGCGTTGATCGCGGCCGTCGTCATGTTTCTTCGCACAAAGTTCGGGCGATAACCGTCAGACCTGTCGAGCAGGTTCCACCTGCGATGGCGGCGCTCGACTGCGTCGAACGAGGCATACGCTGAATTAGAAAAGGCGCTGCAACGATTGCAGCGCCTTCTCTCGATAGAGTCCACGAACGCGTGAGCGCGCTCGTTACTGCTTCTTTCCGTCTTTGTCGTATTGCTTCAGGAACGCAGTGAGATTCTCGATTTCCTTGTCGTTCTTGATGCCGATAAAGGTCATCTGATTGCCCGGCATGAACGCCTTCGGATCCTTGATGTATTCTCCGAAGTTCTTTTCGTCCCAGACGATGCCCGAGTTCTTGTTGGACTCGCTGTACTTGAAGCCCTCGATGGTGCCCGCCTTGCGGCCGAACAGGCCGTTCAGCATCGGCCCGACACCGTTCTTCGCGTTCTCGCCGACCGTGTGGCAGGCACGGCATTTGTTGAACGACTTCTGACCTTCCTTGACGTCGGCGGCGCCGGCCATGGTGGCATAGACGGCGAGCACGCCGGCAAGCGGCAGCATCCTGAGTACGAGTTTCATCCGTATAGCGTCCCTTCTCTCCTGAAAATCGGCACGCTCCGGATCGCGGAGCGTGCCAGTTCGTCTGGGAGGTAATTAGCCGAACATGTCCGCGGAAATGCCCGCGTACCAGCCCATGTTTTCTGCCTGCGTCGCCTTGCGAAGATCCGCAGACTCGCCCGTCTTCGAAACGAAGGTTTCGGTCGCGGCGATCTTGCCGTCCTTCGCCTCGTAACGGCCGCCTACCTTTACGGCGTCGTCCGTCTCGATAAGGCTCCAGCAGGTGTTTGCGTAACGCGCCGGGAACGTCTCGGCCTTGATGAGTTCGCCGCGGATCATGAGTGCGGCAACCTTGGCCTGGCTGTTCGCGGAGAAGCCGGACTTCGGCATATCGCCCGCGATCGAGGCATCGCCGAGAACGTAGATGTTCGGATCGACCGTGGACTTCATGCTGGCCGCATCGATCGGGCAGAAGCCGCCCGCGTTCGTAAGCTTGGCGTCGATCGCGATCGTGCCTGCGGTCTGCGCCGGGATCACGTTTACGAGCGCGGCCTTGTAGGTTTCGAAGCCGGTGACGACGGTGTTCGTTTTCGGATCGACGGACTTCAAACCGTCATGGACCTTCGGGCCTAGCCACTCGACCATGCCCTTGTAGTATTTCTCCCAGCCCTCCTGGAACAGGCCCTGCTTCGAGAAATTCTCTTTCGGGTCGATGACGATGATCTTGCTCTTGGATTTGCCCGCAGCTTTCAGCGCATGCGCCATCATGGAAACGCGCTCGTAGGGTCCGGGCGGGCAGCGGAATGGATTCGGAGGCGCGATCATCACGATGACGCCGCCATCCGGCACCGCGTCGAGCCGCTTCTTCAGAATCTGGGTCTGTTCGCCCGGCAGCCACGCATGCGGCATGGCGACTTCGTGTTCCTTGCCCCAGCCGGGCACCGAATCGTATTTCAGCGCAATGCCGGGAGAAACCACCAGACGGTCGTAGGAAAGGCGCGAACCGTCCGCAAGCACGACCTGCTTCTTGTCGCGGTCGATTGCACTCGCCCACTGGTGATTCATCTTCACGCCGTAAGCCGAGGTGAGTTTCTCGTAGCCGTGGGTGATCGAGTCGTAGGAGCGATAGCCGCCGAGATAGAGATTCGAATGGAAGCACGTCTGATAGCGCTTCAGCGGCTCGACCAATGTCACATCGATCGCGCCCTTGCTGTCGCGCGCGATATACTTCGCGGCCGTCGTGCCGCCGGCGCCGCCGCCGATAACAACGACGCGCGGCTTCGCCTGGCCGATCGCGGGTACCGCGCTAAACGCGGCAGCACCTGCTACGGCGGCCGAACTTTGCAGGAATGTTCTACGTGTAAGCCTACCCATCGTTCTTCTCCCTAAAGCTGTTCAGTTCTACCTGGTGCACCGGCAAGGCGTCATTTTTTGCCTAGGTCTTCGAAAAAAGCAGCCAGTGCTGCGATCTCGTCGTCCGATAGCCTTCCCGCAATCGTCTGCATGACTTCGTTGTCGCGTTCCTTTGCGCGATAGGAACGCAGCACCGCAATAAACTGGCTCTTCGGCCAGCCGGTGATCGGAGGAATTCCACCCGTAGATTCACCGGAGAGTTGATGACAGGTCGTGCACTCCGAAGCGAGAAACTGCCCGAGCGCCTTGTTATCGGCCTGCGCGGCAGAAACCGAACCGAGCACGAAACCAAGGCCGGACCCCATACAATACATTACCGTCACAGGCTTCGATGCCCGGCCGCTTCGCCGCTTCCAAGCAATGCCGGCGCCCATCAATCGACCTTCGGCGCAGTCTTGCTCTCGGGTGTCACGTCGATCACGCGCGCCCGGTTGAGAATCTTCACTTCCTTCTTGCAGTTCGTCATGCAGACGTCCTTTTTCCAGAACGCTTTCTCGGCAACCTCCCGATTGTCGTCGAAGAAGCCCGCAGCGTTCGGCATTTTCACCTTGCCGAAATTTTCCTTCGAAAGCACGAAATCGTCCTTCACGATGTCGTTCATGTTCAAAAGAAACGCCACGATTGCGTAGGTTTCGTCCGCAGTCAAAGACTGCGCGTTTCCGTAGGGCATCGCACGGCGGATATAGTCATAGACCGTGGAGAGGTACGGCCAGAACGAGCCCACCGTCTTGTCGGGCCTGTCCGCCTTCAACGTGTTGAGGCCGCCTGCAAGCGCGGGCCACCTCCCCGCCCCTTCGCCGAACTGGCCATGACAGGACGCGCATTGTTGCAGGAAGATTTCCTCGCCCTGCTTCACGCTGCCTTTTCCCGGCGGCAGCCCCAACCCGTCGGGCCGCACGTCCGTGTCCCATGCTGCGATTTCTTCAGGCAATGCCACGCGGCCTAGATTGAGTTTCTGCGCGGCCGCCGGAAACGCGAGAAGCGAAAGCGCGAGCGCGAGGCCGAGAAGCTTAAGAGACCTCGACATTTTCCGTCTCACCGTTCTTGTGCACGAACCAGGTCTGAATACCGTTGTTATGATAGATGGAATTCACGCCACGGATTTTGCGCAGTTCTTCCTTCGTCGGCTGCACGTAGCCCGTGGAATCGAAGGCGCGCGACTGCACCAGCATCTCCTGTCCGTTCCAGTCGATGTCGAAATAGAAACGCGTGAGCGACATCGGCAGCACCGGCCCGTCGAGGCGCGCGGTGTGCCAATTTTTGCCGCCATCAATCGAAACATCGACGCGCGTGACGGTGCCCCGCCCGGACCAGGCAAGTCCGGTCATCACGTTAGGTCCTTTGTGCTTGAGCGGCGCCTGCGGGCTCGGGTTGGTGACGACCGATTTCGCGTCCATGACGAACGTAAAGCGGCGCGACGTGCCGTTCTCCAGCAGATCCGTGTACTTCGAAGTCTCCTCGCGATGCTGCCAGGGCTGGTCGCCGACTTCGATGCGGCGCAGCCATTTCACCCACATGTTGCCTTCCCAGCCGGGTACGACGATGCGGAGCGGATAGCCCTGCTCGGGCCTGAGCGCCTCGCCGTTCATGCCCCAGACCACCATGCAGTCTTTGAGCGCCTTCTCGATCGGGATCGACCGCGTCATGCCGGCGGAGTCGGCGCCTTCCACAAGAAGCCATTTCGCATTCGGGCGAATGCCCGCCTGATCGAGGACCGACTTCAGCGAGATGCCGGTGTACATCACGTTGTGCACCATACCGTGGGTATATTGGCAGCCGTTCAGCTGCGCGCCACGCCACTCCATGCCGCTGTTCGCCGCGCATTCGAGGAAGTAGACGCGGTTCATGCGGTTCGGGAAACGCTTCAGGTCCTCGAGCGTGAAGACCATCGGCTTTTCGACGAGGCCGTTAATCATCAGGCGGTGCTGCGCCGGATCGATTTCGGCAATACCGCCGTGGTGACGCTCGAAACAAAGGCCGCTCGGCGTGATGATGCCGTCGAGTTCGTGCAGCGGGGTGAAGTTCACGGATGACTCGCGGCTTGCCGTCAGCCATTCGACATCGCGCCGCACGACGTGCTTTTCAAATGAGGATGGCGACCCATAGGGACGGGCGGCTACACCGTCGCCCAGATAACGCGACCAGTCCGGCACTTCGGTAATCGCCGGATCCGGCTTCGCGAGAGTCTGCGCGCGTACCGGGATCGCACCTGCCACCGCTGCGCCCGCGAGACCCGCGCCTGCAAGAAAGCGGCGCCGATCCATCGTCTTTCGGTCAGCGGCTGAGGATTCGCCGACGCGATGCTTGGCGGGATTGCTGCGCTTTCCGTCCATGGTGCTTTATGCTCCTGAGATACGGACACTGGTGTTGGGTTCGATCCGGACCGTCTTCACATCCGCGAGATGTTTCTGGACGACATCCCAGATCGGAGGCCCCTCCACGTTCTGGTTCACGCTCGCCCAGCCCGCGACCGAGTAGGACCGCGAAGCCTCGAGCGGCTTGTTCGTTGAAAGCTGCGTGAGGTTCGAGATTCTGCTGCCGGCGGATTTCGAAACGTCGATCGAATATCCGACCCCGCCGACGCGGACCATGTCGCCGCCGCCCTGGAAGTATGGATCCGGGTGGAACAGGTTGTCGGCCACGTCCTCCAGCACTTCTTTCAGCTGCGCGCCGGTCATCGAAATCCGATAACAAGCCGGATAGGTGATCGCGGTCGCATTGGCGACAGCCTCGAACGTGATCGGATCTCCCGGAAGCAGCGAGCCGCCCCAGCGGAATCCCGGCGAGAGCGAAATCTCGGCGTCGCGCTGTTTCAACATCGCCTGACAGATCAGATCGTCGAAGGTGCCGTTGAAGTTGCCGCGGCGATACAGAAGCGAGTCCGTCCGCGCCAGTTCGCGCGAAAGCGCGCTATTGTATGGAGCGCGGATCTTGTCGATCATCGCTTTCATTTCCGCATCCGGCGCAATCGCATCCGAAAACACCGGCATCAGCTTGAAGCGGATGCCTACGACCTTCTTGTTCTTCACTTCGATATCGAGGCGGGACAGGAACTTGCCGTGAGAGCCGGTCGCGACGAGCGCGGTACTGCCGACGCGGACCAGATCGGGCAGCGCGTCATGCGTATGCGAGGTGAGGATCACGTCGATCCCGCGAACGCGGCCCGCGAGCTTCTTGTCGACATCGAAGCCGTTATGGGAAAGCAGCACGACAACATCCGCGCCTTCCGCCCTCGCCGCGTCTACTTCCTTCTGAAGCTCCGCTTCGCGAATACCGAACTCCCAGTCCGGGATCATCCAGCGCGGGTTGGCGATCGGCGTGCGCGGGAACGCCTGACCGATGACGTCAATGCGCGCGCCGCCTTTCGTGAATGTTTTGCGGGCCTTGAAGACCGGTTCCTGCCACTCCAAGCTGCGGATATTCTGCGCGAGGAACGCGAACGGCGCCGTCTCCGCGACTTCCTTCACGCGGTCGGCGCCGAGCGTAAACTCCCAGTGCCCCACCATCGCATCGACGCCGAGCTTCGACATGGTATCGACCATGTCCTGGCTCTTCGTCTGCAATGCAGTCCAGCTGCCTTGCCAGGTGTCGCCGCCGTCGAGCAACAGCACGTTGTCGGCACCGCGCTGTGCGCGGATCATCTTTACGAGTGTCGCGACCCGGTCGAGGCCGCCCATGCGCCCGTAATTTTTCGCAAGCTGTGCGAAATCGTCGGCCGTGAGCGCATAGGCTTCGGCGCTGCCGGCCGCAATCTTGAACTGCTCACGGAACTCGCGATCGGTCAGATGCGGCGGTTGTCCTTTCGCTTCGCCGACGCCGAGATTGATCGACGGCTCGCGGAAATAAAGCGGCACGAGCTGCGCGTGAATGTCGGCGACATAGAGCAGCGTGATGGTGCCGAGGGGATCGAATTGCGCGATCTGTCCGGCAGTGAGCCGCTGCTGCGCTGCCGCGCGGCCAAGCGGCCCGAGGCCTGCGGCGCTGACGATCGTGGAGGCCGCTGCGGCGGCCTGTAGAAAATTTCGACGCGAGATCATCCGTTGCCACCGCCTATGCCGGTTGCCCAATAGAATAGACAGAATGTCGAAGGTAGAAGCCGGCGTAAGCGGCTTAGCTCGCGCTTACGCCAGTTCTATTTTGTTCGTCGCGACATACTCGCTGCCGTCGTCGTCCTTCCAGACGAAGCGGAATTCGCCCGCCTGCGTCACCTTGAAGAAGAAGGATTGATACGGATTAGCGGAGATCGCGGGATGCCAGTCCGATTCCAAAAACGGCTTACCGTTGAAGGAGGCGGTGAAGGCCTTGATGATCTTCCGCGGGATCGCCTTGCCGGCGGAATCCTTCCGCTGGCCGGATTCCATTTCGTGGGAAATCAGCGTTTTGATCTCGATGATCTCGCCGGCCTTGGCCTTGGCGGGAACTCGAACTCGGGGTGTCGGATTGCTCATATCGATACCGTTTCCTGATGCGCCGCGGACTAGCCGCCGCAACCGCCAATGGTCACTTTGACTTCGGACTTCGTCATGTGAACGGTGCCGTTCGACATTTCCGCGAGACAGACGACGTGCTGCGTCCTCGCGAGGCGCATGCGGAACGAAACCACCGCCTTGCCCGAAGCAGGCGTGAAGCGGTAGCTCACGACGCCCGGAAGCGGATTTTCGTCTGCAAAAACATGAATCGCCTTGACGTAGTCGGCGTCGGTCATGGGGCTTTCCACCTCTACCGTGACCGGCACCACGAGGCCGTTCTCCGCGATCTGCGGCGCGTCGAGCTTGATCTTGCCCGAACCGATCGCCTTGTCGCCAAAGAGCTTCTTGATTTCAGCTTCCACCGCGCTGGCACTTGCTTCCGCAAGCTGCGGAAGGAATGCAAACGCCAGCGGCACTGCAGCAAGTCCCGACAGGACCTGGCGGCGTGACGCAATTGGCCTCGTTACAGCCATCGGCCTCTCCTTTTAGATTTCATCCCACGCCTGCTTGTAGCAGGGCTATTCTTGAACATATTCTCATATTAAATTTTTTATATGTAAAGCCTCCCGGGCCGATTTATCCGAGACGGAGCGAAGGAAATGCAAAGGGTGCTGCGGAGAAAAGTCCTTACCGCATTCTCGTTCTTCTTATTCAGCGCCTTATTTTTCGGCGCTTCTTCGCGCTCGAATGCCGCCGAATTGGTGATGTTCGAAAGCCCCGGTTGTCCTTGGTGCCTTATGTGGCACCGCGAGATCGGGCCCATCTATCCCAAGACCCCCGAGAGTAAAATCGCGCCGCTCAGGCGAATCGTACTGTCCAAAGACATGCCGCTGGACATTTCGCTCTCCGCACCTGTAGTCGCAACGCCGACCTTCGTTCTCGTTGAGAGCGGGAAGGAAATCGGCAGACTTACCGGGTATAAGGACGAGGCGTCGTTCTGGGGCCTGCTCGGCGTACTGCTTCAGAAGTTGCCGAACGCGGAACGCGGCGCCGGCCGGAGAATGTTATGACCAGAATCGTATCGAAATCGATCGAACGGGAGTTGCGCGACGGCGCGGAGTTCTCCGACGAACTCGATCAGCTCATGCGCAACGCGCGGGAGGCAAGCGACTTCCTCAAGGCGCTGTCCCACGAAAGCAGGCTGCTCCTGCTCTGCCTGCTCGCCGAAGGCGAACGCTCGGTCACGGAGCTGGAAACCATTCTCTCGCTGCGGCAGCCCACCGTATCGCAGCAGCTCGCTCGCCTGCGCTTCGACGGCATGGTGACGACGCGGCGCGACGGCAAGGTGATCTATTACAGCCTCGCCAACGAAAACGTGCGGCAGGTCATTTCGGTGATCTACGGAATCTTCTGCGAAACGGCGAAGCCTGAACAAAAGAAATAGCCGGCATTCAGGGGCCGGCACGCAAGCCCTGAAACACTGAAGGCGCGCGTATGGTGTCGGCCTATGCATGGTCACTAGCACTTGCCGGATTTGCGATCGGCGGCATCGCCGGATTCGTAACCCAACGTTCGCGGCTGTGCTCCTTCGGCGCGATCGAAGACGCGACGGTGGCCGGAGACACGCGGCGCATCCGCATCTTCGGTCTTGCGCTGGGTATCGCAATCCTCTTCACACAGACGTTGATTGTCGCCGGCTATCTGAAACCGGCCAGCACCAACTACATCACCTCCGCCATCCCCTGGATTGGGCTCCTGTTCGGCGGGTTGATCTTCGGCCTCGGCATGGCGCTCGTCGGCACGTGCAGCTTCGGGTCGCTCGTTCGTCTGGGCTCCGGCGATCTCAGAAGTCTTGTGGTCGTGTTGGTGTTCGCGGCAACCGCCCTCGCAATCCTGCGCGGCGTTCTTTCCGGAGTTCGTCTCTCTGTGTTTGAGGCGATTCCGATCAGATTTGCTTCGGAGATTTCTTCCGATCTTCCGTCGGTGCTTGGACAGGCGCTGCATGCCGATCTGCGGCTGCCGCTCAGCATCGCAATCGGCGGACTGTTGATCTCCTTTGCCGCCTTTCATCCCCGCTTGCGCAAATCTCCCCGGCTGCTCGGCGCAGGAGTTACGCTCGGTCTGTGCATCGGCCTAGGCTGGCTCGCGACGACTATTCTGGCTGACGAATTCGACGGCCCGTCGAAACCCCAGAGCTTGACGTTCGTGGCTCCGGTCGGCCGCGCGATCTTCGGCGCCCTCCTCGCTCCCACGACTCTCATCGAGTTCGGGGTCGGCAGCGTCCTCGGCGTCATTGCCGGTTCGTGGCTCTCAGCGATGCGCTCGAATGAATTCCGCTGGGAAGCCTTCGACGATCAGCGCGAAATGCGCCGGCATCTCGGCGGCGCAGCATTGATGGGATTCGGTGGAATCCTCGCCGGCGGCTGCACGATCGGTCAGGGACTCACTGCCGGTTCGCTGCTTGCACTGTCATGGCCTCTCGCAGTTGCGGGAATGATTGTCGGTGCAAGACTCGGCATCGTTGTTCTGTTCGAAGGTTCGTTCCGCGAACTCGTGCGCAGGTTTCTCTGAACGCGGCAAAACACTTCTTTTCATTCGCATGTTTCTATGTATTCTTGGAACTGCCCTAAATAAGAAAAATCAACTAAATCAAAAGGGGTTCGGAGGAAGCCAAGATGAAGCTCACTGGAATTGTGCTGGGCGTATTGTGCGCCTGCGTTGCCTTTGCTGCGCCCGCAAATGCGCAGGACGACGCCACGGAAAAGGCGATCGAGCAGTATCGCAAAATGTTGAAAGCCGATCCGTGGAGCAATCCCGGCTTGTTGGATGCCGATCGCGGCGAACAGCTGTGGAAGACGCCTCGCGGCCCGAAGAATGTTTCGCTCGAGAAATGCGATCTCGGCAAAGGCCCGGGAGTTGTAGACGGCGCTTTCGCCGAACTGCCCCGCTACTTCGCCGATGCCAAGAAGGTGCTCGATTTGGAAGCCCGCCTTCTGTGGTGCATGGAGACCTTGCAGGGTTTCGACCGCGCCGAACTCGTCAAAAATCCGCATCCGTCCGGCGGCAAACCCGTCAAGGAACTCGGTGCGATCGCGACCTATGTCGCGCATAAATCTTCCGGCATGAAGTTCGCGCCGAAGCTCGACACGCCGCAGGCGAAAGCCGTCGTCGCACTCGGGGAAGAGCTTTTCAATCGCCGCTCCGGTCCCTTCGACTTCTCCTGCGCAAGCTGCCACTCGACGTCCGGCCAGCGCATCCGGCTTCAGGGTCTGCCGCACCTTTCGGATCCTGAAGAAGCCAAGAAGGTCGTTGGCGAATGGCCCGGCTACCGCGTCTCGAGCAGCCACGTGATGACCATGCAGCACCGCGTCTTCGACTGCTACTGGCAGATGCGCATGCCGCGTGTGGAACTCGGCACCGACGCCACCATCGCCATCATCGCCTATCTCAGCAAGACGGCCGAGGGCGGCGAAATTTCCGCACCCGGTCTCAAGCGGTAAACGAGGGAACGCACATGCGAAACATTCTCGCTGCAACCGCCCTCATCGCCGCCGCCGCCATCAGCACGGCTGCTTACGCCCAGCAGAAACTTTCCGCGGATGACGCCATCAAGGCGGCGTTCGCCAAGGCACCGGACGACTGGAAAGATCGTCTCATGCCGGACGAAACGATGAAGCACTGCTCGGCTTTCAAGAACAATCCGCCCGCCGCCATTGCCGCGCAAATCCAGAAAGCGGCCAAAGCGTCGATCAAGTATCCCGACGACGGCAAGTTCATGGGCGACTGGAAGAAGGGCGAGGCTATCGCGCAGTCCGGCTATGGTATGCGCTTTACCGACTACCCGCCGCAGCGTGCAAGCGGTGGCAATTGCTACGCTTGCCACCAGCTAGCGCCGAAGGAATTAAGCTACGGCACGATCGGGCCGAGCCTCCTGAACTACGGCAAGCTGAAGGGGTTCAAGGAAGAGGCCGTGAAGGCGGTGTACGAGCGCATCTACAATTCGCATGCGACTCTGCCCTGCTCCAACATGCCGCGTCTTGGCGCGAACGGCGTGCTGACGATCGACCAGATCAAGGACGTTGTCGCGCTCCTGATGAGCCCGGAGAGTCCGGTCAACAAGTAACCATTCCAAAAAAGGCGCGCTCCGGCGCGCCTTTTTTCTTCTCTAGCGTTTCATCACTACTGCCACGAAACCCGGAACATTCCTGGAGAGTCCCATGAAAAACAGACGTGAAGTGTTCGGAGCACTGATCGGTTCTGGCGCGGTGCTCGCTGCGGCGAGCGCTGCGAGGAGCAATCCGGTTGCGCTGAACATGGCCGAGGTCAAGAAGGATACCGACATCGCCTGTCTCTATCATTGCGATTTCGGCGACCCTGGCCGGTTCTCGCAAATGATGCAAAACATGCTGAACCACTATTCGGCGTACGAATTCGACTCGCTGAAGTTGAAGCTCGTGGTGGTCGCCCACGGCGCCGGGCTCAAATTCTTCCTCGATGACCGCAAGGACACGCCCTGGGAGAAGGACGAGATCGATCCTGACCTGTTCAAGCGCTTCACTGGCCTGACCAAATACGGCGTCGAAGCCTATCTCTGCCAGATCACCTACAAGCGCTTGAAAATTGATCCTGCAAAGACGCGGAAGGAATCGTTCCTCAAATTCGTTCCGTCCGGTGTCGCGACCGTCGCCGAGTTGCAGACGAAGGGCTTCGCCTATCTGAAGGTGGGCTGAGCAGAGGCTCGCTCCGTTCGCGCTCGGGATCAGAAATCCAGCTTGTCGCGGATCGCGTCGATGCCTGCTTTTGCACAGGCGTGATCCGCGTCGCCGCCGGGTGCTCCTGATACTCCAACCGCGCCTACAAGCGAGCCGCCTGCCTCGACGAGAACCCCTCCGCCCACCACCACGACACCCGGCAGATTCCGGATTCCGGCTTGCGGCGAGTTTGCTGCCGTCGCGGTGATCAGATCGCTAGTGTGGGACCTGAACGAAGCGGCAGTCCACGCCTTGCCGATCGCGGTTTGAACCGTGTGCGCTCCCGCAAAGCGGTCACGCAGGAGTACCTGTGTGATGCCGAAGCGATCCGTTACCGCAACCGCCACCTGAAATCCGCGCTTCTGGCAGTCGCCAAGCGTTGCACGCGCGAGTTCGAGCGCGAGTTCAGGGCTGAGCGTTCTGTGCGTCACCAGTGCATCCTGCGCCAGCGCCGGACGCATCGCAGCAAGAATGCAAATCAGTCTGCTAAAGAGAATTTTTCTCATCGCATTTCCTCCCGCACCATTTGGGCGGCCACTTTCCGAAGTTTGCTCTCGCCAGCCGGAGAAAGGCAAATCTCTAGAGAAATCCTCGAGCCTGATCGAATGCGACATAACAGCCGATCAGAATAACGAATGCGGCGAAGATCGATTTCAGCAGTCGCTCGTTTTTTCCAAGAGCCCTCGATACAACGAGACCAAGGAACGAACCCGCAGCACCACCACCTACGAACAGCGCCGCCACATGCCAGTCGACAAGTGCCGAATAGGCATAGCTTGCCGCACTCGCGGTTCCGAATGCCGTGACCGATACGAGCGAACTTCCAACCGCGTTCAGGACCGGCATGGAGGTCGCCGAAATCAGACCCGGCACAACGAGGAAGCCGCCGCCGATGCCGAAGAAACCGGACAGAAATCCAACCGCAAAACCGTAGCCGATCAATCGCGGCAGCAATTCAGGCGCGGTGTCGCTCGACAGTTGCGTGTCGCCGCGCGCGGAAGCGCGCACCGGAAACAGCATGCTCGTGCCGACGACAATCATCATCAGCCCGAACGATCCGAGCAGCAGCTTGCCCGCGACAGCCTTTCCGGCCACCGTTCCGACTAGGGCCCCGATAATCCCGGCAGCCGCGAACGTCAGCGCACAGCGCCAGCGAACGGTCTTCGCGCGCGCGTGGCCTGCGAGACTCATCAATGCGCTCGCCGCGACCGCGACCGCACTGGTGCCGACAGCGATATGCTGGGACGGAACACCGACCGCGTAAAATACGAGCGGCACGGCAAGAATAGAACCGCCCGCGCCGATCAGCCCCAGTACGAAGCCGACCACCCCCCCCGACATAAAGGCTGCGAGATCCTGCACCAAAAACAAATGTCGTTATCCCGACGGCAGCAATTCAACGGAAGGCCCGGTCAGATCTATACGATACCGCAACATAGAGAGGCGGGAATGGGAATCGCCACGCGGTTCGATATTTCTCAAAGAACACGGCGCGGTCGGATAGCAGTTTTCCCCGATTGGTGCGCGGAGACGGTGAACAGCCTCGCTGCCGAGACACTGGCGGCCTATGCCGGCAACTGCCCTACAGCCAATTGTCAGAAAGTTGTCACGCGGGCGATCAGTATGCCCCCACTCCGGGACCGGCCCCTCTCCGGACGTTTCGATAGGCCGGAATGGCAGATAGCCGGGGTGCTCCCGACCCCACGATCATGGCTATCAGCCCTAAATGACGAACAAAATCGCAGGTATTTGCTTACGGGAGCCTATTTTCCAGAGAATCCGAAATGGATAGAGTGTCTTGCCAAAGGGCGGGTAATTCCCAACAGGAGACGGCAATATGAGCGTATTCGGTAGCATTGTTTCAGCGATTTTCGAGAAGGCGAAGGCGGCTGGCTCCGTACTCGCAAGCACCATTTCGGCGGCGGCCAATGCCGCGACCGGCAAAGCGAACCCCATCACTCGCGAGCAAGCCGAGGAGATGATCCAGAAAATCGCCGACAGCACCGGCCGGAATAACTACAACTGGAAGCAGTCGATCGTCGATCTCATGAAGCTGCTCGACATCGACTCGAGCCTCGCTTCGCGCAAGCAGCTTGCGCAGGAGCTCGGCTATAAAGGCGCGCTCGACGGTTCAGCCGAGATGAACATCTGGCTGCACAAGCAGGTGATGGCCAAGTTCATGGAAGACGGCGGCAAGGTAGCGGCCAGCTTGAAGGACGGCGCATAAGCTCCGTACCGGAAGCAGCCTGACCGCAGCGACAGGTCCGAAACACAAAACCCCGGCTGAATGGCCGGGGTTTTTCGTTTATCGGGAACGGTCACCAATCAACAAGCGGCAGAATCCGGAACTATCGGCAATGCCCTCACGAGTACGTGCGCCTTTATAATCCCTGCATCCCGCTCAATAATTCTCTTGGAAGGGAGAACTGCCCGATACCTCCTGCACGTTAGATCTTATGCGATACTTTCAGCCTCGGCATGCCGTGCGAGACTCGCAAAGAACTGATCAGCCAGTTTGTTCGCCACGCCCTGCAACAGGCGGGTGCCCATTTGCGCGATCTTGCCGCCGACCTGCGCTTCAGCTTCATAGATCAGCTCGCAGCCGCCCTGTTGCTCCGCTAGCGAAACTTGCGCGCTGCCCTTCGCAAATCCGGCGACGCCGCCCTCCCCTTCGCCGACAAGGCGGAACGAATGCGGCGCGCTCACGTCGGCAAAGTGGACATTGCCCTTGAAGCGCGCACTAAGCGGCCCAATCTTCAGGCGCACGACCGCCTTGAACTTTCCGTCCTCGTCCCGCTCGATTTCCTCACAGCCTGGAATGCATGCTTTCAGCACGTCCGGTTGATTGAGCCACTCCCACACCTGCGCAGGCGACGCCGAGAGCGTGAACTTGCCCTGCATCTTCATCTTGAACGTCTTTCTATATTTTGCTCGTTTGCGTCAGCAGGTTCTGCGGCATTCCGGCAATAAACGCTTCGATGTTGTCGATCAGTTGATCGGAAAGTGTCCGCATCGCCTCTTCGCTCGCCCAGGCCATGTGCGGCGTTACGATCAGATTGTGATGGCGTAGCTTCAGAAGCGGGTGTTCGGTTGGCGGCGGCTCGACAGAAAGAACATCGAGCCCGGCTCCGCCGATTCTGCCGTTCGCGAGGGCATCCGCAAGCGCCTGTTCGTCGATCAGTCCGCCGCGCGCGGTATTGATGATAATCGCATGGCGCTTCATCCGTCCCAGTGCGCTTGCACCGATCATATTCCTTGTCGCGTCGGTCAGCGGAACATGCAGGGAGATCACGTCGCTTTGCTCGATGATCTCGTCAAGCGCAGCAGGACGAACCCCCGGCTCTTTCACGGGCATCTGATCGTAGGCGATGACGCTCATCTTGAACGCTTTGCCCAGCGCTGCGACAGACCGGCCGAGCGCACCGAAACCGATCAGACCAAGCGTAGAACCGGCAAGGTCCCGCATCGGGTTCGTAAAGACGCAGAATGTCTTCGAATTCGTCCAGGCGCCGGTTTCCACGCTCTGTTTGTGCCAGTTCAGGCTGCGGCTTAGCGCAAGGATCAATGCGAAGACGTGTTCAGGCAACGAATTGACGGCGTAGGCCCGGATATTCGAGACCGCGATTCCAAGATCGTTGCAGGCCTTCAGGTCGATTACGTCGGAGCCTGTGGCTGCGATTGCGATCAGCCTCAGGTCCGGCAGCTCCGCGAGTTCGCTTCTCCGTAAGGGGACTTTATTCAGGATCGCGATCGAAGCGCCTTTGAGGCGGCCCAAGGCATCCGCCGACTCCGTGTACTCGTAGTCCTTCCATTCGTGCGGAAAGCGCGGCGCGCGGATCGGCGCGCGAAGACTACCTCGGTCCAGAAATACGATCCGTTCGACAGCCATAGCTATCGGCCGCCCGAAATGCTCACATTCGCACCCACGACATAGGACGCCTCGTCGGACATCAGGTAGAGCACGGTCTGCGCGACTTCGCCGGGTTCACCGAAGCGCCCGATCGGAATCACGGACTTCAAGCGCTCGGCCCGATCCGGCTGCCCCGCCGATGCGTGGATATCCGTATTGATCAGGCCGGGTGATACGGCGTTCACGCGAATGCCTTCGCCGATCACTTCGCGCGCCAGCCCGACCGTGAACGAGTTCATCGCACCCTTCGACGCGGCATACCAGACATAGTCGCCAGCCATTCCGAGAACAGCCGCCATCGAACTCATATTGACGATGGTGCCGCCGCGGCCGCCGTGCTTCGTCGATATCCTCTTTATCGCTTCGCCGACCACCAGCATCGCGCCGGTGACGTTGACGTCGATCACTTCCTTCAAGGTCTGCGGGTCGAGCGCATCGACGCGGCTCGGGAATCCCATAATGCCCGCGTTGTTCACGAGATCGGTCAGGCGGCCGAGTTGCCTATCCACTTCCTGGAACAGATTGGCGATATCGCGCGGATTTCCCATGTTGCCTTTGACGGCAATGCCGCGGCGGCCTTCCTTCTTGATGTCTTCAACGACCGCCTTCGCGGCGGCTTCGTTGCCGGCATAATTGATCGCCACGTCGTAGCCGCGCTTTGCCGCAAGTCTCGCGATAGACGCTCCAATACCCCGGCTCGCGCCGGTGACGAGAAGAATTCTGTTCGAAGACATTTAATGGCCCTTCGCCACGCCGAGATGATTGTCGAGCACTTCGGTGTTCCTGGAGAGTTCTTCCGACGTGCCGTGAAAGACAAAGCGCCCCGAGGAAATTACATAGATTTCGTCCGCCACAGCGAGCGCAAGCCCCAGATTCTGCTCGACCAACAGAATTGCGTGGCCTTCGCTGCGAAGCCTGACGAGAATTTCCTGTACCTGCTGCACCAGTCTCGGCGCGAGACCTTCCGAAGGTTCGTCCATCAGGATCGTCGATGGATTGGCCATCAGCGCACGGCCGATCGCGAGCATCTGCTGCTCGCCGCCGGACAAGGCACTGCCGAGATTGCCGATGCGGTCGGCCAGTTGCGGAAACTCGTGGAGCACCGCTTTCAGATTCCATTCTTTGCCTGCGCGCGGTGCGCGCTTCCCGCTCTTCGCGAGCTGGCTCGTGGGCAACATCAGATTCTCGCGCACGGTCAGAGATTTGAAGATGCGCCGGCCCTGCGGCACGATCGCTATCCCCTCCTGGGCTATTCCGTAGGGCGTGCGGCCGGAAAGCAATTGGCCTTCGAATTTCACCTCTCCGCGGCGCGGAGGTGTAAGACCTGCGATCGAGCGCACCAGCGTTGTCTTGCCCATGCCGTTGCGGCCGAGAATGACGACGATCTTCCCCGGCGTGAGGGAGAGCGAGAGACCGTGCAGCACATAGCTGTCGCCGTAATAGGTATGGATGTCGCTCACTTCGAGCAACGATTCAGAGGCGGCCAAAATATACCTCCTTCACGTCGGCGTTCTTCTGCACTTCGTCCGGCAGGCCGTCGAAGATCAGCTTGCCGCGGTGGAGCACGGTGACCTTGTCGGCAAGCGCAAGCGCCACGTCGATGTCGTGCTCGATCATGAGGAGCGTGATTTCGCGGCTCAAGTTCGAGACGAGTTTCGAAAAATGCTGCCGTTCGCTTGGCGAAAGACCGGCACAAGGCTCGTCAAGCAAAAGTACGCGCGGGTTCGAGCTGAGCGCGAGCGCAAGCTCGAGCTGGCGGCGCTCGCCGTAAGAAAGGTACTTTACTTCCTCGTCTTCCCGGCCTTGAAGGCCGACACGCTCCAGCGCGGTCTTTGCCCGCTGCAACAGCGAGGCATCCGCAGTCACCGGCCAGAACATGCTCCATTTGCGCGAAGTGGTGCCGAGCATTCCGAGCAGGAGATTCTCCATCACCGTCAGATCGGTGCAGACGTTCGAGATCTGGAACGTCCTGCCCATACCGAGCGCCGTGCGGCCATTTTCCGAAACGCCGGAGATGTTCTTTCCGAACATCACGATGCGCCCGCCGGTCGGCTGGTGCGTGCCGGAAATGCAATGAAACAGCGTCGTCTTGCCCGCGCCGTTGGGCCCAAGCAGCACGCGGCGTTCGCCGCGCGGGATCGAAAGCGAAACGGAATCCACGGCCCGCAGGCCCGCAAACTGCTTCGACACGTTGTCGACCTGGATCGCAACCTCCGTCATGCGCCCTCTCCACGATTGCCTGAGCGCAAAGACTTGATCAGTCCCATTACTCCGTTCGGCGCCCACAGCACGGTCGCGATGAAGATCAGGCCCAGTACCGCCGTATAATAGTGAAAGAAGCCGCTGACCCAATTGCGAAGGATCAGGATGATGCCCGAGCCGATAAAGGGTCCGAGGATGGTGCCGGTGCCGCCGATGATCGCCATCAGGATCGCTTCGACCGAATAGGGAAAGCCGGCCGCAACCGGATTCACGAAGCGATTGAAGTAGATGTAGAGAACGCCGGCGAGGCTCGCGTAAAAACCTGAGATCACGAAGGCGACATAGAGATGCGCGCCGACCCGATAGCCGAGACTGCGCATGCGCGTCTCACTAGACTTTATACCTCGCAGCGCAAGTCCGAACGGCGAGGTGGTGAGAATGCGATAGAGGGCGAGCGCGAGCGCCAGCACGATGAGCACAAAATAGTAGTAATGCGCCTTGGTGGCGATCTGCACTCCGGCAAGCGTGAGCGGCGGCACGTTGGTTACGCCGTTGTCGCCGCCGGTGAAGGAAGCCCAGCGATGCGCGACGCCCCACACGATGTAGCCAAAGGCGAGCGTGATCAGGATAAAATAGACGCCTCGCGTACGCACTGCCGAGGCGAAGATTGCGGCGAGCAACGTCCCCGCGCCAAGGCCCGCGAGTGCCGCAGGAATCGTGGTTACGCCGTAGCGTGTCTGCAGGATCGCGACCGTATAGGCAGAAACCGCAAAGAATGCCGCGTGACAAAGCGAGAACAATCCCGCATGGCCGAGCAGCAGGTCGGCGGAGAGCGCGAGCAGTCCGAAGATCAGGATTTGCGTGAGCAATCCGACCCAGTACTCGCTCGCAACACTCGGCACGAGGGCTAGAACGGCGGCAAGCACGGCGATGCCGATGACACGAATATTCATCGTCAATGCTCCTTGCCGAAGATTCCCGTCGGGCGGAACAGGAGCAGGATCGCCATCGGCCCGAACAGCACAAAGTAAGAGAAATCGGGCGCAAGCCAGCGGCCATAGGCATCGAGAAGGCCGACGACGATACTTCCGAGCACCGCGCCTTCAAGACTGCCAAGGCCGCCGACGATCACGACGACAAGCGCAAGCACGAGAATATCCCACTCGGCGCCGGGATTAAGCGTCAGGAATGCGCCGCCGACAACGCCGGCCACGCCGGCCAGAAACGAGGCAAGCGCCGAAACGAGCACGAACAGAAGATCGATATTGATGCCCATGGCGGTCACCATCTCGCGATCATCGACGCCCGCGCGAACTACCGCACCGATCTGCGTCTTGTGATAGAGCAGCCATAGCGAAAGCGCCGCAAAGACACCGAAACCGATCAGCGCAAGGCGAAGCTTGGGATAGTAGATGCCGCCGGGAAGCTCGACCGAGCCGCGCAGATACGACGGCAGCTGAATTTTCAGGCTGTCGCCACCCCAGATCGCAAGGCAAACCTCGCCTACGAAGAATGCAACACCGACGGTAAGCAGCACCTGCGCGAGATGGTTGGAGCCGATCGGACGGATCAGAAAACGATCGACGAAGAATCCGAGAACGACGATCGCGCAGCCGCCGACGAGCATCGCAAGCTCGAAGCTTCCGGTCGCGCGCATGACGGTCAGGCCGATGTAGCCACCGAGCAGGTAGTAAACGCCGTACGCCATGTTGACGACGCGCATCAACCCGAACGTCACGGTGAATCCGCTTGCGAGCAGAAACAGGAGAGCTGCGAGCGAAAGCCCGTTGATGGCCTGAAGAACGATAGCGGTCATTTCCGTCGCTTATCTTTTTTTGCAGGGCGGAAATTGAAACCGGGCGGCGCGCGAACGCCGCCCGGCGTCAAACTTGCAGATCAGCGCTTGTAAGGACCGCGCGCCAGAAACTCTTCCGGCTTCCAGGTCCAGAACTGCGAAACCGCTTCGTAGGTCTTGATCGGCTTGTTCATCAGAATGTTGCCGAGCACGGGGTGATTCACCTTTTCGACCTTCGAAACGTAGACGTTCTGGATCGGGTTGTCGTAGGCGTCGAGCTTCACGGGACCGCGCGGCGCCTTCACTTCGACCGTACGCATCGCCTTCAGGAACGCGTCACGGTCCTCGACATTGCCGTTGATTTTATCGAGCGCAGTCTTCACCCAAAGACCCGCGGTGTAGGCCGATTCTGCGAACCAGGACGGGACGCGCTTATAGAGCTTGATATGCTCCTCAACGAAGGCCTTGTTCTCCGGAGTGTCGATGCCGGCGACATAGTGCAGCACGTTGCCGATGATGCCTACCGCGCGGTCGTCGAGCTGCGGCAGCACGTCTTCGTGCAGCCAATATGACGCGACAATCTTGTGCTTCTTGTCCATACCGTAGTTGAACCAGTCTTCGAACAGGCGGATGCGATCCGCACCGACCACGATCGGCACAACTGCGCCGGTGCCGGCCGGAATGCTGTTCACGGTCGTGCTGTAATCCTTGGTGCCGACCGGATTCCAGATGATGCGATCGACCTTGCCGCCCAGATCGGTAAAGGTCTTCACCGCGCCGAGCGTCACTTCATGCCCGAAGGTGTAGTCCGCACCGATGAAGGTGACGTTGCGCAGCCCGAGATCCTTGTAGAGATATTCCCCGAGCGGATGTCCGATCTGGCTCGAGGAAACGGCCGTGCGGATCACGGTCGGCGTGCGCTTCCACTTGGTGACGTCATCGGCACCCGCCGGATCCATTACGAGCGGAACGCCGGTTTCCGCGCTGACCTGCGCGACGGCCGGGCCTTCATGGCCGCACAGCGGACCGACGAGCAGATCGACTTTCTCCTGAAGCGCAAGGCGGCGCGCCTGCGTGAGTGCCTGATCGGGATTGCAGGTCGTATCGGCGACCACGATCTCGATCTTCCGGCCGCCGGCCATGTTGTTCACGCTGTTCCAGTACTGGCGGAAGCCATTGACCATTTCGGTACCGGGCGACGCCAGCGGGCCGGTCAACGGCGCGAGCAAGCCGATCTTGATCGGCTTCTTTTCCTGCACCTCAGCCGGCGAAACTCCAACAGCTACGGACAGTGCGAGGACCGCACCGCCAAACATCAACGCTCGTAAATTCAGCATGTTTACCTCCCCTAGACGCTTGTGCCCGGGTTTTCCCCAGTGCTATGTGATCACAGATCACCGTTTTTGAAACGCAGAGTCAAGCCGGAAACACGAGCACAGCCTATGAATCTCGAGGACCCCGCTCTTTCCGGTATTCATCCTGTTGGCACCGATACGCTCGGAAAGCGTGTCTACAATGAGCTTCGCAACTTTCTGATGGTCGGCGGTGTGCAGCCGGGGGAGAAACTTACGCTGCGCCAACTCACCGCAGCCTTCGGCACGAGCCTGATGCCCGTGCGCGAAGCCGTACATCGTCTTGCTGCGGAGGGCGCACTCGAAGTGCTGCCGAACCGCGCGATCCGCGTGCCGAAAATGCCGCGAGCGCGTTTCGACGAACTGATCCAGCTCCGCATCATGCTCGAAGGTCTCGCGGTCGCGACTGCGGCCGAGAAAATTTCCGATAAAGCAATCGGCCGACTGGAAGAAACCAACGAAGGCTTTATCGCTGAAATGCGCAAGCCTCCGGAGTCGCAGAAACCGTTCCTGCTGAACAAGGAATTTCACTTCGCAATCTATCGGGCGGCCGACATGCCCGTGCTGCTCAGCATGATCGAGAACATGTGGCTCCAGTTCGGTCCGTTCCTACATTTTTCGATGGGCGTGAAGGGCCGCATGGCGACCAACAAATTCGCACCCGACTCGCACCGCCGCATGATTCAGTCGATGAAGGAAAGAAACGGAGAAATCGGGCGCAAGGCTCTGGAAGACGATATTCGCGGTGCAGTAGAGTTGATCCTGCGCTTCGGCGACATCCCCGAGTGAGTAAGGACCGCGTATGAATTTCACGACCCGCTTTGGCTCCGATGCCGGTGCCAAACGCAGCGAAGACGAACCGCTCGTCACCGGCAAAGGCCAGTTCACCGACGACCTGAATTTTCCCGGCCAGGCTTACGCCGCCTTTCTGCGCGCGCCGGTCGGACACGCAAAAATAAGCAGCGTCGATACCGCAGAAGCGCATGCCATGCCCGGCGTCGTCGGAATCTTCACCGGCGCCGATCTGGTTGCTGACGGCATTGGCGGGATTCCGCCGGTTGCGATCGGTGTCGGCCGCGAAGGAAAACCGATGGTGGCCGCAGCGATGCCGCCGCTTGTACATGATCACATTCGCTATGTCGGCGAGCCCATTGCCATCGTTGTTGCCGAAAGCCTTCGACAGGCGATGGACGCCGCGGAGAGGATCGAACTCAACTATGAAGTGCTGCCGAGCGCCTCGCATGTGAGCGAAGCCATGGCCGCAGGCGCCGAGCTGCTCCATGCCAACGCAGCAGGCAATCTTGCGATGGATTGGACTGACGGTGACGCCAAAGCGGTAGAGGCTGCCTTTGCACAGGCATCCCATATCGAGAAAGTGAAACTCGAAGACACGCGCGTCGCGGCAGTTGCGATGGAGCCCCGCGCCGCAGTCGGGCAATGGGACGCGAAGGCTGACAAGTACACGCTTACGGCAACCACCCAGGGCGTCGCCGTAGTACGAAAGCTGCTCGCCGAGGGCGTATTCAAGATTCCGCTCGAAAAACTCCGCGTGCTGACGCCGGATGTCGGCGGTGGCTTCGGTATGAAGGCGCAGACCTATCCCGAGTATGCGGCGGTGCTTTACGCCGCACGCAAGACCGGCCGTCTCGTGAAATGGCGCGCAATGCGCATGGAGAGCTTTCTCGCCGACTCCGCGGGCCGCGACGGCGTTCTCGAGGGCGACATGGCCTTCGATAATGACGGGAAGATCCTTGCGTTCCGCGTCCGAAACGCGGTCGGTCTCGGTGCCTATACGACCCAATACGCCGCGATCTTCTCGACCATGAATACGAAAAACTGCCTCTCCAGCGTCTATCGCATTCCTGCAATCGCGATCGATGTGAAGATGGTTTTTACGAACGCGGCTCCGCTTGGGCCCTATCGCGGCGCGGGACGCCCGGAAGCGATCTACCTGATCGAGAGTCTTCTCGATAACGCCGCGCGGAAACTGAAGATCGACCGAACCGAAATTCGCCGCAGGAATTTCATTCCGCCGCAAGCAATGCCTTACAAGACACCGAACGGCCCCATCTACGACAGCGGCGAGTTCGAAAAATGTATGGACAAGGCGCTCGCGCTTTCGGACTGGAACGGCTTTGAGAAGCGCCGCGAGAAATCCCGCGCGCAGGGCAAGCTCCGCGGCATCGGCATCTGTTGCTTTCTCGAAGTTGCCGGCGGCATTTTGAATGAGAAGGCAGACTTGCGCTTCGAAGCGGACGGCTCCGCAGCGATCCGTCTCGGCGTGCAGGCGATGGGGCAAGGCCACCTCTCCACCCTGCCACGCGTGGTCGCGAGCCGGCTCGGAATCGACATTTCGAAAGTGAAGCTGATCGAAGGTGACAGCGATGAAGTGCCAGACGGCACGCCATCCGTAGCATCGCGTTCGCTGATGATGGCAGGCAGTGCATCGGCAATCGCCTGTGACGACGCCATCGCAAAGGGCCGTAAGCTTGCGGCACAGATGTTCGGCGTCGGCGAAGAAAAGATCGAGTACAAGGACGGCGACTTCCGCGTGCCGCAGACCAATCACGTAATCTCGTTGCTCGATCTCGCGCGGCGCTCACCAAGCGGGCAGCCCTTACCGCCTTTCGAGAGAAGTCGGCTGAACTCTCTATCCGAGTTTACGTCGCCGCAGATGTCGTTTCCGAACGGCTGCCATGTCTGCGAGGTCGAGATCGATCAGGACACCGGCGTCGTCACGGTTGTGCGCTATGCCGCGGTCGACGATGTCGGCAACATCATCCACGAAACCATCGTCGATGGACAGGTCCATGGCGGCATCGCGCAAGGACTCGGCCAGGTGCTCGGCGAGCACCTCCAATACGACGACGGTCAACTCATCAATGCGTCGCTCATGGATTACTTCGTCCCGCGCGCGGACAGCATGCCGATGTTTGCGACCGGCCATCACAGCGTGGCCTGCACCACCAATCCGATCGGGGTCAAGGGCGCCGGTGAATCCGGTGTTGCGGGCTCCCTGCCTTCCGGCATCGCCGCTGTGATCGATGCCCTCTCGGTCTATGGCGTCGAACACTTCGACCTTCCCGCCTCGCCTTCGCGCATCTGGGCGATCATCAACGAGAAGCGGCGATAGCCGCATCCATTCAATTCCGGAGATATTCAATGGCGTCGTCGAGAAAAGTCATCGTGACCTGTGCCGTTACCGGCGCAATTCACACGCCTTCGATGTCGCCGCATCTTCCGATCACGCCGGATGAGATCGTCGCAGAAGCGGTCGCGGCCGCCGAAGCCGGCGCCGCGATCCTGCATCTGCACGCGCGCAACCCCGAGAACGGAAGACCGGACCAGACGCCTGAGGCATTCGCCCGCTTTCTGCCGCGCATCAAGCAGCAGACCAATGCCGCGATCAACATCACGACCGGCGGCAGCCCCTACATGAAGGTCGAGGAGCGCGTGCTGCCTGCCGCAACCTTCCAGCCGGAAGTGGCTTCGCTCAACATGGGCTCGATCAACTTCGCGCTGTTCCATCTGCTCGACAAGTACAAGGACTTCAAATTCGAGTGGGAACGCGAGCATCTCGAGAATTCGCGCGATTTGGTGTTTCGAAACTCCTTCAAGGACATCGAATACATTCTGAAGACCTGCTACGACAACGGCACGCGCTTTGAGTTCGAGTGCTACGACATTGCGCACCTCTATAACCTGAAGCACTTCTTCGATCGCGGTCTCGTGAAGCCGCCGCTTTTCATTCAGTCGGTCTTCGGCCTGCTCGGCGGCATCGGCCCGCATCCGGAAGACGTCATGCATATGAAGCGCACAGCAGACCGGCTGTTCGGCGACAACTATCGCTGGTCGGTGCTCGGCGCCGGACGAAACCAGTTCCCGATCGCGGCACAAGCGGTGGCCATGGGCGGCAACGTGCGGGTCGGTCTCGAAGACTCGCTCTGGGCGGGCGCTGGAAAACTCGCAAAATCCAACGCAGATCAGGTTCGCATGGTCCGCCAGATGATTGAGGGTCTCGGCTTGGAACTCGCAACACCCGATGAAGCGCGCGAAATCCTCGCGCTCAAGGGCGCCGACAAGACAGCGATCTGAGTCGATAGCGACCGCAAGTCTGAGCAGTCAAAGTCGATTCCGACAAAACCGCCGTCGCGGTGGCATTGTTCGATAAGACGAAGGTTCAGTTCGTCGGAATGGGTTCTCCGCTAATGAAAATCCCGAGACTTCGGCAGGATGCGCACATTGCGCGGATGCCGCGGCGAGCGATGATCTTGTGTCGGGCGCGTTGCTTCATCGACCCTGCTCAGCGGCACCAGTCCTCTTCCATCCGATAAGCGCGCGAGCTCGCTGGTTCGGTCTACAATCCGCTCTGCAACAAGATGGGTCACGCCTTCCGCGCGCTGGATGCGGCCTTCGATCAAAACCAGCCGCGCACCCATGACTTCCTTACGAAAGCGCTCGAAAACTTTCTGCCAGATAACAATGTTCGCGATCCCGCTTTCATCCTCGATTGTCATGAAAACGACGCCCTTCGCCGTTCCAGGCCGCTGGCGCACGAACACCGCGCCCGCGCAGCGCAGATACTTTCCGTTCTCCGCGCTTGCCGCTTCACTGCAGGAATAAGCACCCTCGCCTTTAAACAAGGCGCGCAAAAATTCCATCGGATGACCTTTGAGCGAAAGGCCAATGGTCTGGTAATCCGCGACAACATGTTCCGGGAGCGGCATCACCGGAAGCGGCTTGATCTTCTCACGCGGATGCTCATCCTCATTAAGAGCGGCGAACAAGGGCAACGCGTCATCGTCCGGCAAACGCCGCGCACTCCATAAAGCAGTCCTCCGATCCAGTCCTATCGAGCGAAAACAATCCGCGTCTGCGAGCACCAAAATCGCCTTCTTCGGAAGCCGCGTCTTTTGCGCAAAATTCTCTACGGAATGAAATCTCCCACTGCGACGTTCGGCGAGTTTCTCCGCCCATTTTTCCTGGAAGCCGTCAATATTGCGGAAGCCAAGCCGGACAGCGGACTTTTCGCCTGCGGTTTCAAGAATATTATCCATCTCACTGAAATTGACGTCAGCTTCCCGCACCTCGACACTATTTTCACGTGCATCGCGCACCAGGCTCGCACGCGTATAAAACCCCATCGGTTGTGAATTCAGAATCGCACAGCAGAATACTTCAGGATGGTGGCATTTCAGCCATGCCGAGACATAGACAAGAATTGCAAAACTCACCGCGTGGCTTTCGGGAAACCCGTAGCTGCCGAACCCCTCGATCTGGCGGAAGGAGTCTTCGGCGAAACTTCGCTCATAACCTCGCCGCACCATACCCTCGATAAACATGTTCTTATAATTGTGGATCGTACCCACATTGCGGAACGTTGCCATAGCGCGCCGCAAACCGTTTGCTTCGGCGTCATTGAATTTGGACGCAGTAATTGCAAGCTGCATCGCCTGCTCTTGAAAAATAGGAACACCCAGCGTGCGCTTTAGTACGCCCTCCAGTTCGTCTGCTTGTCCGTGCTCGGGCGCTGGAGATGGATAGTTTACGAGCGCAGGATTTTTTCGGCGCTTCAAATAGGGATGAACCATGTTTCCCTGGATAGGCCCAGGACGAACGATCGCAACCTCGATGACTAGGTCGTAGAACTCTTTCGGCTTCAGCCGAGGCAACATATTCATTTGCGCCCGGCTTTCGACCTGAAACACGCCGAGAGATTCACCTCTTGAAAGCATGTCGTACACCTTCTTGTCTTCTGTAAGCTGAATTTCTCTGATCGTGGACTTTATGCCTTTATGCCGTTTCAGAAGATCGAAAGCTTTACGAATGCAGGTCAGCATTCCCAACGCCAGTACATCGACCTTCATCATGCGAAGATGATCGATGTCGTCCTTGTCCCATTCGATGAAAGTGCGATCATCCATGGCAGCATTGCCGATCGGCACCATCTCATCGAGCCGATCCTGCGTTAGGACAAAGCCCCCTACATGCTGCGAAAGATGGCGAGGAAAGCCGAGCAACTGTGTTGCAATTTCCGTCGCTTGTTTGATCGCTGGATTTTGAGGATCTAAGCCTGCCTGGCGGATATGTTGCTCGGGAATCCCGCTTCCCCAGCTTCCCCAGACAGTATTTGCGAGGGCAGCCGTAACGTCCTCGGTCAGACCCAGCGCCTTCCCTACATCGCGAATGGCGCTGCGTGGCCGATAGTGAATGACCGTTGCCGTAATTCCCGCACGATGCCGTCCATAGCGCCTGAAGACATACTGTATGACCTCTTCGCGCCGCTCATGTTCGAAATCGACATCGATGTCAGGCGGCTCCTTGCGCTCACGCGATAAAAACCGGGAGAAAAGAAGATCGGTTTTTGCAGGGTCCGCAGCGGTTATGCCGAGTACGTAGCAGACGGAGGAGTTTGCGGCCGATCCCCGGCCTTGGCAGAGAATCTTTTCTGCATTCGCATACTGAACGATATCGTGGACGGTAAGAAAATAATGCGGGCATTCGAGCTCGGAGATCAACGCGAGTTCGTTCTTTAAGTTTGTTTCAACTTTATCCGGAATGCCTGCGGGGTAGTATTTCCTCGCCCCCTCCCAGACAAGATCGGACAGGTGTCCGTCGGCAGTCTTTCCCGACGGCACCGGCTCGTCCGGATAATGATATTTCAATTCCGTCAACGAAAATCTGATCCCGTCCGAAAATCGAAGCGTTTCTGCAATCGCTTCGGGCGCATCTCGAAACAATCGCGCCATCTCGAATCCTGGCTTCAGATGCCGTTCCGCATTATTTTCGAGAATTCTTCCTGCCTTTTCGATATTCGTTTTCTCACGGATGCAAGTGATCACATCCTGCAAGGGACGGCGCGCCGGATGATGATAAAGCGCGTCGCTCGTCGCGATCAGCGGAACGCCGGCTTTATTCGATAGTAGCTTTAACTGCTTCAAACGGCGGCGATCGCTGCCCTGCCTCGGCATCGTCGCTGCAATCCATACGTTTCCGGCGTTGAACTCGCTGAGCCTTTCCAATAATCGAATAGTATTCTCGTCCGCTTTCGCCGGCGGCATGAGAACCAGTTGCATACCGAAGCAAAATTCGAACAGATCCTGGAGATTAAGGATGCACTGACCGCTTTCTCTTGTAGCGAGCTTGCCTTTGGTGAGCAGGCGGCACAATTTCCCGTAAGCTTTCCTATCCTTCGGATAAGCGAGAATGTCGGGAGTCCCATCGGAAAAAACGAGTCGCGCGCCTACATGATATTTTGGTGGCGGCCCGGGCAGCTCTTTGTTTTCGAGCTCCGCGAAACCCCGCACAACCCCTGCAAGCGTGTTCCGATCTGCAATCCCGATTGCGCTAAGTCGATACTTTGCCGCTTGCGCTACATATTCTTGCGGGCGCGATCCTCCTCTTAAAAACGAAAAATTCGTCGTAACCCCGATCTCGGCATAAGGAACGTATGAGCTCATGCGAATAGTCCGTGCATGAACCAGCGCGGTTCATTCGTTTCGCGATGATAAAGTCCATCTCGGTAAAGCCAGAAGCGGCGGCCGTCTTCGTCTTCGACCTGAAAGTAGTCGCGTGTTTTGGCGTCGGCATCGCACCACCATTCCATCGCGATCCGCTCCGGGCCCTCGACATTCACGATCTTATGCAGCGCACGGCGCCAGACGAACTGCCGGGGCGGGCTTTCCGGGATTTCCGCAGTTGCATTGATAGGCTCCGGCGGCGAAAGCATCTGTAAAGGCCGTCGCGGCATTTCGTTTTCCAGCCGCATCTGCGGCCATGCGCCTGGATTAGTTCCACGATGGGCCGGGCAGAACGCGGCGGCGAATTCCGGAACGTGCGTATTGATGGACAGAAAACGCGTAACGCGGCCAGAGCCGAAGCGTGAAGATAATCTATCTATAAGTCCTGCGATTTCGTTTTGATCTTCCGACGATTCAAATTCCGCCGCCCGATATTCGAGTGCTTCGGTGGCGAGCGCCGATAAGCGGATCAGATCGAAGCCGAAACCTGGATCCACCGGATCAGCGAGCACTGCAAGCCGCTCTGAATAGTAAGCGGATATCGCCGCAGCGTTACGAAGCGGATTTGCCGTATCGAGGACAATATGACGAACAGCGCCGTCGGTACGAAAGAAAGAGGCTTCCAGCCTGCGTGCGCCCTGACCCCGCTCTTCGAGCAAGTTCTCCAGCGTGGACGCAAGCGAGAGAATCGTTCGCGTAATGACTTCGGTAGTCACCACTGGCTCGGCGAAACGCCGCTCGGCGACGTAATCCAGCAGCGGCCGCCTCGGCCTGATCGGCTGGCTGTTTTGCCCGAGTGCCTGCGAAAGAAGAAAAGTGAAACTCGCGCCAAATCGCGCGGTCAGCTCTGAAGCAGAGCGGCTGGCCACGTCGCCGATCGTTTTCAGCCCCGCACGCTTCAGCGCGTAGAGGATTTTCTCTTCAATATTGAGTGTACTTATCGGAAGCGGCGCAACGGCATTGGCTTCTTGCCCGCTTTCGACAATCGTGCCGTTCGCCCCATATGCAAGTGCGCTTGCGGCCGCAGTCGTTCCGGCTATCGCCGCCTGCACGAAGATTTTCTGGCCTTGCACAAAATCGCAGAGCGTTTTCAGCAATGCTGCTTCACCGCCGAACAGATGTGCACAACCGGAAATATCGAGAAACAGGCCATGCGGAAGATTGAGCGCGACCAGCGGTGTGAAGCGGCCGCACCAGTCAGCAATCGCTTCCAAAAGCGCACGATCAGCATGCTCATCGGCATCGACAACATCGAGCGCAAGCACGCGCGCCCTTGCATCGGCAAGTGGCAGGCCGGGATACAGTCCTTCGCGCGCTGCACGCTCGTCGACCGCCGTCAGTTGCAGCGCGTTGTCGACCTTCGCAATGACGACGAGCGGTAGATCAGCCTGAAGCGCTTCGCCGTTGCGTTTCCGGTTCCGCCTGATGCGGTCCACGGGCAGCATGGGGAAAGAAAGCGCGAGAATTCTGCGGGGCCTCTCTGAATACGCGGGCATCACAATTCCACTCCATCGCCCACGCGCCAGTCTGCCCATGCCGGTTGCGTGCAAGCGTTGCTTCAAACAGAGGATTTCCCCAGTCCTCGACAAAATCCGGTGTTCGTTTTGCCCGGACAAACCATCGTGTCTCTGCCGTGCTCGGCATTTCTTCCGCCGCTGCGACACGAATTAGAAATATTGTGACGTTTGATGCGCCTGCACGCAGCGTTAGCTTTCGGCTCGCGACAAGATCGAGCGATTTCGGCTGCCGCCACACTTCGAGAATGATTGCGCCGAGCGCCTTGCAGGAAAGCGAGTCGGATGCCGCACGCAGCGCTTCCGCGCCGGTTCTTGTTTTCACGAGAAGCAGACGATTGGGATTGATACCAAGATCGAACAACCCCTGCGCTGAAAGCTGCCCGCATTGATGTGCAGTAAAATCCTGCCGCACCCATAATATGGTGCTCTCGCTTCTGGCCGTACGCAAAGCAAGCATCGCTGCAAAGGCGGAACCGGAAACGCTGTCGCGCTCGTCCGCGTAAATCTCATGAAGAGCGCCAGGCAAAATCCCGCCTAGCAGGGCTGCGTCTGCCGCGTTGCAGCCGAGCGGAACTCTCTTGTTTTCTTCCGCAAGTGAGACGTCCGCCGCTTCAATGCGGGCAATGGCTGCTCGTAATGTGGCGAGAGAAACACCGGACATATCGATCTCATGAATTGTTCCCTTTATGTTCTCTTCTCCTGTCTAATATGTCAATGGCTTAGGCCAAGCATTCACCACACGAGCGTTCCGGTCGAAGTGAGCTACAGCGCCAACGCAATGAGAATATTGGCGACCACAAGCCAACTACCCCGGGACTCTGCAAAGGGCGGCTTCGTCGAACCCATAGTTCTCATTTCATCTTGATCTTGGACGACAGCCCTCAAGAGAGGCGATCATTCCTTCTCGTGCTCTGCTCGAGCACTGCGCGTCTGCGGAGCTCCACCTTTTCTATTCTGCCAAAGAGCCCGCAGCTTGCCGACTATGCCTGTCGGAAAAAAGTAGACACTCAGCACAAACAGAATTCCGAGCCAAAGCAGCCATCGGTCCGCGGAGAGAATCAACGGCGCGAAGGGGATTCCGGCAGCCGCTGCTCCAAGCTTTCCGAACACCGCCGGCAGATAGTTCTCCGCAATGATCATAAGCACCGATCCAATTACGGCACCGTACAGCGTGCCCATACCGCCGATCACCACCATCAAGAGCACGTCGATCATGATTGCGAACGACAGTGTCGTGTCCGGACCGGTGTAGCGCAGCCAAAGCGCGAGCAGAACGCCGGCGACAGCTGCAATGACCGCAGACACCACGCTTGCGATCGAGCGGTATATGACCACCGGATAGCCCAGCGCTTCGGCACGGAATTCATTTTCCCGGATCGCCTGCAACACACTGCCGAACGGCGAGTTCACGATCCGCAGCAATAGCAGAAAGCCGGCGAGCACGACGAAGAACAGAATGTAATACGTTACGATACGCCCGTTCACCACCGTACCGAACACTGGCTGCTCCAGCAGCCGGAACGACGGGCGAAGACTCTCTGGCACGCTATAGTTCAGCCCGTCCTCGCCGCCGGTGAACCCGGAAAGCTGCGATGCGAGCACGAGAAATGCGGTTGCCACGGCAAGCGTGATCATCGCGAAGAAGATCGCTCGTACGCGCAGCGAGAAGAGCCCGATAACGAGGGCAAGCAGTCCTGCGACAACGATCGCGACGACTATGCCGAGCGCCAGCGCACTCCACGAAGGCCCAAGCCGGGATAGCGCGATAGCGGCGCCGTAGCCGCCGATGCCGAAGAACATCGTGTGCGCGAAGGACACAATGCCGGTATATCCGAGCAGCAGATCGTAAGACGCGACCAACAGAATGAACACGCAGATCTTTGCTGCGACGTTGAGCGGCTGGGCGCCGGAAAAAAGAAACGGCGCAAAAGCCAGCACAACTAGAATAAGAAGCAGCGCTGCCGTCAGAACGGGAGAACGCGGGCCATCGCCGGAGATTACGCGGGAAAGCATGGCGGCCTCAAACCTTTACCACGGGATAAAGCCCCTGCGGCCGCCACATCAACACGACCAGCATCAATGCGATATTTGATACGAGTGCGATCTTCGGCTCCAGGAACGCCGTGTAGTTCGCGACCAGTGCCACCAGCATCGAACCGATCAAGCAGCCGCCGATGGAACCGAGCCCGCCTATGATGACGACGATAAAAATGAGAACCAGAACCTGCAGCCCCATCCCGATCGTGAGCGTCTGCTGGTAGAAGCCCCACATCACGCCGCCAAGCCCGGCGAGCGCCGAGCCCGCAACAAACACGCCGACAAAAATCCTGCGGATGCGATAACCGAGCGCCTCGACCATTTCCGGATTCTCGACGCCGGCCCGCACAAGCAGACCGATACGCGTACGGTTGAGCACGAGCATCATGGCGACAAACACAGCGACGCCAATCACGACCGCGATCAGCCGGTAGCGCTCCACAATCGTGTCGGGCCCGATCGAAAGGCCGCCGCGGAAATTATACGGCAAGGCGATCGTGATCGGACTGCCGCCGAAGAACACGTGCAGCAGTTGCTCGATTACGATCAGACCGCCCATCGTAACGAGGATCTGCTTCAGGTGCTGGCGATAGACCGGGCGAATGATCACGCGCTCGAACAAGAGGCCAAACAGGCCGGAAGCTGCCATGGCGACGAAAATGCAAAGGATCAGCACTCCGATGTTGAGCATAAGTGACGGCGAGTCCACCCACCCCATCAGCGGCCGCAGAACGAGCAGGCTCATGTAGGCGCCGACGGAAATGAAAACACCGTGTCCGAAGTTGATCACGTCCATCAAACCGAACACGAGGGTAAGCCCTGACGCCATAATGAAAATGATCATACCCATCGCGAGGGCTGCGACAGTGAGCGTGACCCAGGTTGAAACGCTGCCGATCAGCGGAAGCGCGATCACCGCGACTGCGACAGTCAACAGGATCGGCAACCAGTCGATCGGCGGAGATGCTACGACTGCCTCTTCGCGCTGTGCGGTTCCGTCGCTCATTGGTGTACTTCCATGTGAAGGCCAAGCAAACGGTGCTGGAGCGCGTGATCGGCGGCAAGCTCGGCCATCGCACCGCGATGCACAACGCGTCCGTCGTCCATCACCGCGACCGAGTCCCCGAGCATCTTCGCGGCCATGAAGTTCTGCTCAACCAGCAAGACGGTGGTGCCCGCATTCTTCACTTCGCGGAACGCCTTGATCATGTTCGCGACGATCGCGGGCGCTAATCCCTTGGTCGGTTCATCGATGAGTATGAGATCGCGCGGCTCGATCAGTGCGCGCGAAATCGCGAGCATCTGCTTCTGCCCGCCGGAAAGCGTTCCCGCCGCCAATCCAAAGAAGCGCTGCATGGCGGGGAACAGCGAAAAAATCCATTCGAGCCGTGTGTCGTCGATCTTGCCCGAGCGCGCTGCAAGAATGAGGTTTTCACGCACCGTAAGACCTGAAAAGACACTCATGTTTTCGGGGACGTAGGCGATACCGGAGGCCGCGATCTCGGGCGTCGGACGAGCCGCCAGGTCCTGACCTGCGAACCGGATACTTCCTCGCGACGCCTTCCAGAGACCCATGATCGTGCGCAGCGTCGTCGTCTTTCCCGCGCCGTTGCGGCCGAGAAGTACGGTAAAGCTGCCGCGCGGAACGGCAAAGTCCACGCCCTGTAGAATGTGATAGCGCCCGATGTGCGTGTGCACGCCTTCCAGCGTCAGCAGCGGTTCAGACATCCTCGAACTCCTGTCCGAGATAGGCCTCGCGAACGATCGCGGAGGCCATGACTTCCGCCGGCTCTCCGTCGGCGACAAGCACGCCGTTGTGCAGCACGATGATGCGGTCCGCGAGTGACCGCACTACATCGAGTTTGTGTTCGACGAGAAGGATGGTCTTGGAGGCTTCGCGCTGTAATTCGCCGATGATTTCGAGCACGTTCGGCACCTCGTCGACCGACATGCCGGCGGTCGGCTCGTCGAACATGAAGACATCGGGCCCTAACGCAATCAGGAGGGCAATCTCGAGCTTGCGCTGATCGCCGTGCGGCAAAGCGCCGGCAACCGTCTCCCGTTTATCGGCAAGCCGCATCCGTTCGAGAATAGCACCAGCCGCGTGCATTACGTCGCGCCGGTCGGTCCACAGCGTGAGCAGGCTCAGCCCAGTACCCACGCGCGCCTGCACCGCGAGCCGAATGTTCTCGAACACGGAGAGGTTGGGAAACAAGTTGGTAAGCTGAAACGCGCGCCCGAGCCCATGTTGCGTCCGCGCGGACGCAGGCAAGCGCGTAATGTCCTTGCCTCGCAAGAGCACTTTTCCGGCACTCGCCGCAAGTTGACCGGAGATCAGATTGAAATATGTCGTTTTGCCTGCGCCGTTCGGACCGACAATCGCCGTCAGTGTGCCGGGCTGAAACGCGCATGTGACTTTGTTTACCGCCACATGCCCGCCGAAACGGATGGTGAGGTCTTGCGTTTCCAGAACCGGAGCCGTGGCGTTCATCGTCTTCTCACAACAGGGGCGAAGCGTGATGCCGCTTCGCCCCGTTAGCGTGTCGTAATGCGAGCGATTAGCGCTTGTTGGTCACGGGAATTGGAAGTTCCGAAGCCGGAATGACTCGCACCAGATCAAGCAGATCGTTTCCGGTCGCGTTCGCCTTGACCTTGAATTGATACATCTCCTGCACCGCCTGATGATCTTCCTTGCGGAAGGTCATCGTACCCTTCGGCGTTTCAAAGCTCAGCCCTTCCATTGCGGAAATCAGCTTTTCCGTGTCGGTCGATTTCGCGGCCTTCACCGCTGCGAGCACGGCGGACGCGGCCGCGAAGCCGCCGGCGGTGAAGAAGTCCGGCGGCGAGTTGAAGCGCTTCTGGTGTTCCGCGACGAGCCATTTGTTCATGTCGTTTTGCGGGAATCCCCAGTAGTAGTAGATCGCGCCTTCCATGCCCGGATAGTCCTTATAGAGCTGCATCACGGGCAGGATATTGCCGCCCGGCATCAGCTCGATGTTGTAACGGCCAGGATTTAGCGCGGCGATCTTCGGCAGCGGGTGCGGACCGGCCCAGATGATCGAGATAAACTTGCGGCCGGGCTTGTCCTTCAGCGCATCGAACAGGCGTTGCGCGTAGGCGGTGAAGTCGGTCGTGTTCTGCGGCGCATATTCTTCCGCAACAACCTTTACGTTGGGGCGGATCGCACCAAGCGCCGTCTTCAGCGCGGCAACGCCGTCCTTGCCGAAGGCATAGTCCTGCGCAAGCGTGGCGACATAAACCTCGCCGTCTTTCGGGAACGCCGCCGCAGCGGCATATGCATCCTGCGTCGAGTTGCGGCCGGTGCGGAAGATGTAGCGGTTCCACCGTGCACCCGTGATTACGTCGGCGACTGCGGGCTCGACGAGCAGTACTTTCTTGTAGTCCTGCGCGATCTGCAGCATCGCAAGTGCCGCCGCCGAGGACGTCGTCCCGACGGCGATATCCACCTTCTCATCGGCATAGGCCTGCTCGAGCAGCGAGCGGGCGAGATCGGGCTTAAGCTGGTCGTCCTTCACGGAAACGACGATCTTGCGCCCTTCCCACATCATCGTGCCTTTGGTCAGATATTCGAGGCCCAGCATGAAGCCGGCCTCGGTCTGCTTGGCGTAAGCCTCGAGCGCACCGGTCTTGCCGGCAATCAGCGCGATCTTGAGATCCGGCGCCTGCGCCTTCGCCGGCCCGGCGAAAACGAACGCGGCGGCGGCGAGCGAAAGTACGGCGCGTAGCTGACCGGCGCGGCGGAACTGCCCTTTCATGAAAACCTCCCCAAATTGGCTATCAACATGACACTTGATTCATGTATCATGTTATTTGTTATACTTGGCGTAAAGGGTATCCAGCAACAAAAATACCGTCAAGTTGCTAGTTTTGACGCTTGCAGGCCAGGCTCTCAGCAAGAAATATGACGAGCTAATCATGTCGAATTCCGATCCTTCACCCCCCGGCCTCGCTCCGAAAACCAACCGGGGCGAGTTGACCCGGCAGAAGATTCTAGACGCTGCCGAGCGGGAGATCGGGCAAAAAGGCTTTGCCGAAGCCTCCGTGAGCGCAATTACGGCCGAGGCCGCCGTCGCACAGGGTACTTTCTATCTGTACTTCCGCAACAAGGAGGACGTGCTGCGCGAATTGGTGCTGCGCATGGGCCGCCGGCTGCGGCGTCACCTGACGCTCGCGATCGCTGACGCCGGTTCGAGGCTCGAAGCCGAACGCGCAGGCCTCCTCGCCTTTCTTGAATTCGCGCGCGCCAACCCGAACCTCTATCGAGTGGTCGAGGAATCCCAATTCGTCGATCCATCGGTGTATCGCCGGTACTACGACGACTTCGCGCGGAACTATCGCTCGGCGCTCATTTCCGCAGAAGGCAGCGGCGAAATACGCCCGGGAAATGCCGATGTCCGCGCCTGGGCGCTGATGGGCCTCGCGGTCATGCTTGGCCACCGCTACGGCATCTGGGAGTCGTCGGTGCCGCTGAAACCCATCGCAGATGCGGCCTTCGATATGATCGCGGTCGGGCTAGAGCAGCGCGATGACCACTGAGCCGCTGATCCTTCTGACGATTTCAGACGGCGTCGCGTACCTCACGCTCAATCGTGCGCAGCGTCACAACAGCCTGGTTCCGGAACTTGTCGGCGAACTGAGCTATGCGCTCGCCGAAATACGCCGGCATGATCTCGTTGCAATGGTGCTGGCGGGTGCGGGAAAGAGCTTCTCCACCGGCGGCGATATTGCGGCTTTCCATTCCGTGCCGCGCGGACAACGCCGCGCCTACGCCGAAACCCTCGTCGGCGGACTGCATGGCGCCATTCTTACGCTGCTTGAAATGCCGATGCCGGTGATCGCGCGCGTGCACGGGCCCGTAACCGGAGGCTCGCTCGGTCTCGTGCTTGCGGCCGATCTGGTTGCGATGTCCTCCCCGGCCTTTATCGCTCCATACTATGTAGATGTCGGCTTCTCGCCTGACGGCGGCTGGACCGCCCTGCTACCCGAGCGGATCGGCGCCGCCCGGGCCCGCGAGATTCAGCTCTTGAATCGCCATGTCAGCGCCGAGTCCGCCGTCGCCTACGGGATTGCGACCGAAGCCGTCGCCCCGGAACAAATCGATCGCGTCATAGCCGGCTGGCTCGATGCACTGCGCGGAAAATCTCGCGGCAGTCTTCGCGCGACACGCGAACTCCTGATGCCGCCCGAGCGGAGAACCGCGATCGCCGGAAAGCTCCAGCGCGAACTTGACCGCTTCCTGCACACGATCGAGAGCGAGGAAGCCGACGCGGGCATGGCTAAATTCCTGGCAGTTGCTTGATGCAGCAGGTCCCCGACTTCGCGCGCAAGCGCGCTGAGCTCTCTCCCGAAGCAATCGCCTTTCGCGAGGTCGCGACCGGCCGGCAGATCGATTTCGCCACCTTCGATGATCGCGCCGAGCGTTGCGCCACGGTATTGCGCAAACTCGGAATCGCACCCGGGGAGCGCGTTGCCGTCCTCTGCCAGAACAGCGCGACCTTTTTTGAAATCCTGTTCGGCTGCGCGAAGGCCGACGTCATCTTGGTGCCGCTGAACTGGCGCCAGACGACAGCGGAACTCGCGCCGATCGTGACCGACTGTGCGGCGAGACTCCTGTTGCACGATCACGAAAACGCTCTGCTCGCGAACAGCCTTGGCGAAACTTGTGCTCTGCGCGCTATTCCGTTCTCGGCCTACGAAGCGATGATCGAGGAAGCCGCAGTATCCAAGACGGCATCGTCCTCGTGGCCGGCCGAGCGTATCTGGTACCTCCTCTATACATCGGGTACGACCGGCAAACCGAAAGCTGTGATCCAGACCTTCGGCATGGCGCTCGCCAACTACGTCAACATCCAGCAGGCGACGTCGATGGTCGCGACCGACAGCACGTTGAATTTTCTGCCGCTCTTTCACACCGCCGGTATCAATCTGCATGCGCTGCCGGTATTCATCGCCGGCGGCACCAGTCACATCCTTCCGAAGTTCGAAATCGACGAAGCGCTTCACCTGATCGCAAGCGGCATGACTACGCTGTTCTTCGGTGTGCCCGCGATCTATCAGGCGTTCAGCCTGCATCCCGCGTTCGAGCGCACAAACTTCTCAAGCGTTCGCCACTGGGGATGCGGTGGTGCGCCGCTCCCGGAAAACCTGATCCGCGAGTTTCTCGCGAAGGGCGTACGCGTATGCAACGGCATGGGCATGACCGAAACGGGACCCACGGTATTTCTGATGGACCCTGCGCGCGCGCCCGAAAAGATCGGCTCGGTCGGTAAGCCGCAAGTGCTCACGGAAGTGCGCTTGGTAGACGCCGGCGGCCGGGATGTGGCGGACGGTGAGCGTGGCGAACTATTGTTCCGGGGACCCAATATTACGCCCGGCTACTTTGGAAATCCGGAAGCGACCGCGAACGCCATCGACAGCGAGGGATGGCTGCGTTCCGGCGATGTCGGCCGTCGGGACGCAGACGGCTACTACTACATCGTCGATCGCATCAAAGACATGTACATCTCAGGCGGTGAGAACGTGTATCCGGCCGAGGTCGAAGCCGTGCTCGTAAGTCACCCAGACGTGCTCGAAGTCGCGGTGCTCGGCGTAGCGGACGCAAAATGGGGTGAAACCGGCCATGCCTTCGTATGCATGCGGCCCGGAAAGTCCATCCCGCCAGCCGACCTTCGCGCCTACGCACGCGAACGGCTCGCCACCTATAAGGTGCCGACCCACATCACCATGCTCGACGACTTCCCGCGCACCGCCGCGGGCAAGGTGCAGAAGCATCTTCTGCGTCTGCGCATCGAGGAGAAATAGGTCTGACGACACGCACGACGATCAGCGAAGTACACACTCCGTCGCAGACGGATTTTGACCGCTTCGCCCGCGTCAGCGGCGACGACAATCCGATTCATGTCGATCCGGCCTTCGTCGCACGCACGCGTTTCGGCCGCACGGTCGCCCACGGCATGTTTCTTTCGTCGATCCTATGGAGCGTGATCCGACGTCACCTGCCGCAGACCGGGCGCCAACTGACGCAGGAGTTGAAGTTTCCGAGCCCGGCGTTCGCAGGCGAAGGGCTACGCTTCGTCGTGACTGTCCAGCACCGTTCTGCGTCCCGCGTCGCCCTCGCCTTTTCGGTCACGCGTGACTCGGACGGAACCGTAACCTGCGAAGGCAACAGCGAGTTCGAGATCAGGAGCGAATGCTCATGAAAGTCGGCGACAAGGCGAGCGTCACGCGGAGCTTCGATCAGAGACTGCTTGCGGAGTTCTTCGGGCTCGCGCGCAACGCGCCGCCTGTCGCCTACGTTCCCGAGCCGCTGATCAGCGGTCTGGTTTCCTACCTGCTCGGCGTCAAGCTACCGGGACCGGGTACGAATTATCTCAAGCAGGAGACCAACTTTCTTGCAATCGCGCGTCCCGGCGAACCGGTCACCGCGACGGTCGAAATCACGCGGCTCCGTCCCGACAAACACCTCTGCGACCTATCCACGACCTGTACCGATGCCGGCGGCAGGTTGCTCTGCACAGGCCGCGCACTCGTGCTCGTCAAGGATGTCGCCGCATCCGCCGAGGCATAACGGGTGAATGGATTCAGACATGTAACCGAAGCAGGCGATGGCCGGCCGCTACTTCTGCTGCACGGCTGGTCGGCGCATGGCGGCTTCTTCGCACCACAGATGGAGCTGGCGAAGCTCGGCTATCGCATCATCGTGCCGGATCTGCCCGGACACGGCCGCGACCGCCGCCCGCATGCGGATCTGCGCATTGCCGATTTGAGCGAAGCGCTAGACGCCTTCCTGGCCGCGCGCGAACTGCAAGATGTAACACTGCTCGGATGGTCGATGGGAGCGACCGTCGCATTCGATTACATCGCAAAACACGGCGACCATCGCATCACCTCTCTCATTGTGGTCGATATGTCGGCGCGCATCGTCAACGACACGCGATGGCGGCTTGGCCTGACGAGCGGGCTCGACGCACGGGGCGCCGAGATGGCAGCCGAGGCCATGGCACGCGACTGGTCCCGCTATGCGCGCCGAATCGCTCCGAGCCTGTTCGCGCCGGAGCTGCCGCCCGATCACAAGCTGCTTGCTTTCGCGCACGACAACATCGCAGCAAATGACGGCGGAACGCTTGCAAGTCTATGGCGATCGCTCGCCGCGGCTGATCACCGCGCGACGCTCGGATCAATTGCGATCCCTACGCTCGTGATCGCGGGCGAGAGGAGCCGGCTCTACCGCCCCGATGTGACGCAATGGCTCGCCTCCCACATTCGTGGCAGCCGCCATGTTGTTATCCCCGCCGCCGGACACACGCCGCAAATGGAGCAACCGGACGCCTTCAATACAGCACTCGCCGCGTTCCTTACCTAAAACGCACTCCAAAAACGGCCACACCTATCCCTGAGGGACGACGACTCTCAGAGGGCAGCAAGCTTCTACGCCGTCTCCGCGCTTTGGTTCACGGCGGACTCTGCAAGCCGCGACAATGCCGCGTCGGTGTTCTTTTCTTCCGTCAACGTTTCGTCGAGCAGACGCGCGGATTCGTCGTCGCCAAGTTCCTCGGCCCACGCCTTCAGCGTGCCGTAGCGCGAAATCTCGTAGTGCTCGACGGCTTGTGCTGCGGCGAGCAGGCCGGCGTCCAGCGCAGGAGAACCCTTGAACTCCTTTGCGACTTCATCGCCTTCCTTAATGATGCCGTTGATGGCGACGCAAGTCTTGCCCTGCGGCTTCTTGCCGATCGCTTTGAACACTTTGTTCAGGCGCGCAACCTGCCCCTTCGTTTCGACTGCGTGCTTTTCGAAAGCCCTCTTCAGCTCCTTCGATTTCGTCGCCTTCGCCATCTTCGGGATTGCTTTGGTGAGTTTGTTCTCCGCGTAATAGATGTCCTTCAGTGTTTCGTGAAAGAGGTCATTCAATGTTTTTATCTTCTTCGCCATGCCACTCTCCAAGAAAGGAATAGCGAGCCCCGGTTTAGCCGGGGCTCGCCAAAATCAGGACTGCTTCTTTTCGTTCTGGTCGCCATGCTGGTTCTGCTTATCTTTGTGCTGGCCGCCCTGCTGATTCTGCTTCTCGCCCTGCTGGTTCTGCTGACCGGACTGCTGGCTTCCGCCGCCCTGCTGATTCTGCTTCTCGCCCTGTTGGTTCTGCTGACCAGATTGCTGGCTTCCACCGCCCTGCTGGTTCTGCTTTTGGCCCTTGCCGGGTTCGTTCGTCATCACAGATACTCCCTGCACCGTCGAATGACGGATGCTCAGCAAGGCAACCGGGCGGCCGCTGTTATGTTCCCCACATGGAACTACTATTTCCACGCGTTGGCACAATTAACGTGCCGAGGGTGCACGGTTTCCCCTGGGCATCGCATACAGAGATAGAGAACGGCATGACGGAACTGTAGCGGCGTTCTGCCAGCGTGCACTTTTAAAAGTGCGTACTATTTCAAATGCGAGCAATCCGGCGTAGACTGAATCATTGGCGTGAGGTTCTGGGTATTCACCGCCAACAGAGAGACACGAGCGAGCTCCCGCCTTCTCACGTACAGGAGCACATGTGTCTGCAGACCATAGCAAACTCTCAACCAGTCATTTGGATGAACGGAATCTCGTCCAAACTCGCGCTATTCAGGAGACCGTTTGTCCTTCCTGCCAGAACAGGATGACCGAGACATTCGTCACGCCCCGCACCACAACGTTCCACTGCAAGAAGTGCGGCCATCGCCTGTCCAGACAGACTTTGCGCTGAATATGGCAAAGCGACCTGACAGCCGCGGCGCGGCGAAGGGGCTTACCCTCGACAACATGGAAGACATGGCCGTTGGCCTGCGCCAAGCGTCCGAGCCAACCAGAATTGCGAAGAAAATACGCCATACAGCGCTGGTACAAAAAGCCCGGGCGAACCGCAAAAAGAAGGCGGAAAAGAAATAAGCCAATCAGCACGCAAGTCCCGCGCCCCTTCTCCACCCGCGTTATCGCGCGAAGGGCTGTATTTGAGCGCGAGCAATTCCCAAGGCTGAGCACGCCCACGGCAAACTGTTGGAACGTACCAACGCGTCACCGCGTTGTTCATTGCAACTCAACTGATTTGCAACGCCTTACTCGAGCGCCTGCGTGTCGGCAGCGATCGACGCTCTTCTTCGCAAAACCGGCATTGCTCAAGCCTGTAGGACACTCTTATGACACACTTCAAACTCTCGTTGCTCGCCTCGGCGGCCATTGGCATTGCGTCGATCAGCGGGGCGTCGGCCGCGCCAGCCGGCAAAGTTCCGGCGGTAGGTGAGACTTCCACACAGCATGTCCGCGTCGTCTGCGATCGCTACGGACGTTGCTACAATACGCGCAACCGCAGCGCTCGCCACTCTCGCCACCATCGCCACTATCGCAATGATGGATATCACGGCTATAACAGCGGATACTACAGCCAGCGCAGAAGCTACGGATACGGCCCGTTCGGCATCTTTTCTTACTAGTGGTTGCCGCTCAGACGTAGATCGTCTGAACGACCTTGAATCCGCCGGGCTTACCACCCGGCGGAGCCACAGTGAGGCGTTACCGGTCCAGACGCCTATTACAGTCAGCACATCGAGTCACCATATACACGTCAGAGGACTGCTCCTCGAACGGATGTTGTAGAGGCCCCAGATGCTTTCACTTGACTACAAGGCACCAGCCGAGCTGTTCGTGAATAACGGTGGACGGACAGGCAGAGTCATGACTTGCCGCCGCTTCGATCACGCCGCTGAAGCCGTTCGCTACGTCAAAGAATGTCTGCCACTTGCAAATGCAGGCAGCACAGTGATGGAGGTCGGTGAGGCCCGCTATCGGCATGCCGATATTCTGAAACTATACGATTCGAACCAGTATCCGCTCCCGCGTGCTTGATTCCTCAAATTGGAGTAGGCGTCGAACACCGATAAGAAAATCGCCAAGCCGCAAATTGAAAACTTGTCTGGAACTTTACGCGGAGAGCACCCTCTACCAGGCACTGAGCGCGACACGCAAGACGGTCAACGCAAATACACTGTGCCAAGCTCTAAAGACAACAGTTCAACCGGAAATCTCGGCTAGCTCTGGCTAGCGGCCTATTCTCGGCTTGTGCTCCCGTCCGCTTCAATTCGCAGAATAAACTGGCCTTGCCGTGAAATTTCTACAACTCGTCCTACATTCATGTGCTTCGCAGCCTCGCACGCGAAGAAGTCGCTCTCATATGTCCGCGTCTCAAGCTGCAAGAGATGGTATCGGTGATCCATTAGCCGAAATTGGTAAGATAGCATTGCCTTTCCTTCAGTGCGGCAGCCAGGAGTGTTCCCTTTCCCACGACGGGAGGAATCGAACCTGCGACCAACGGCTTAGAAGTTGTCAGAACACTCAATAACTTGGACGCAGATTCCGACAAAGTTGCCGTTCCCACGGCATTGTCCAATAACACGGAATTCCAGTTTTGTCGGCACGGAAGGGCCGATTACTGACTCGCCGTAATCCCGCCGTCGACATACATAATCTGTCCGGTCACGAAGCCCGCCCCCGGCGACGCAAAGAACAGCACCGGACCCGCAACATCTTTCGGGCTCGCAATCCGCCCGAGCGGAATGCGCGCCTCGAGACCGTTACGGAATTCCGGATTTTCCATCACGTGCCTGATCATCTCGGTATAGACGAAGGTGGGTGCAACCCCGTTCACCGTAATGTTGTGCCGCGCTAGCTCCATCGCGTGCTGCTTGATCAGCATCACAAGGCCGCCCTTGGTCGCGCAGTATGCGGAGTAGCCGCGGTCCCGCAGGCCGAGTTGTGCACGCACGGAAAGCAGGTGGATCTGCCGTCCGCTACGGCACCGGATTTGCCGTTTCGCGACGGCCTGCGCGAGAAACATCGCTGCCTTCAGGTTGGACGTATAAACCTGATCGAACGCCACCTCGGTCACTTCCGTAATCGGCTGCTCGATCTGGATTCCGACGCAGTTCACGAGGATGTCGATCCGGCCGTATTCCTTTTCGACCGCAGCAGCCGCGCGCTCGATGGTTGAAACGTCAGCCACGTCGAAAGCATAGGCGCTGGCGCGGTGGCCGGCCGTCTTCATTTTTTCCGAAAGCGCTTCCGCCTTCGCGATGTCGCGGCCCGCAATTGCAACAGAAGCTCCCGCCTGCGCCAGCGACCAGACGATCGCTTCGCCAAGACCACCCGCGCCGCCGGGAACAAATGCGACCTGACCCTTGAGATCGAAAAGGCCGGCGAGATCCTTCTCGGGATCGAGCGCTGGAGTGATCTGTTCGGGCGCTTTGCTCATGGTCAGTCGAAATGCAGACCGCCGTTGATATCGAGAATCTCGCCGGTGATGAAGCCCGACATCGGCGAAACCAGGAACGCTACGCAATGCGCGAACTCCTCCGGCTCGCAAAATCGTCCGACCGGAATCTGCGCGAGCAACGCCTGCCGCTGCGCTTCGGTCAATTGCTCGGACACCATAGGCGTCTTCACATAGGCAGGCGCGATACCGTTCACCGTTACGCCGAATGGAGCAACTTCCCGCGCGAGCGAAAACGTCAGACCGCCGATTGCGCTCTTGGAAGTGGTGTAGGCTGTACCTGCGGTGAGCCCGCCGGTCTTCATCGCGAGCGAACAGACATTCACGATCCGGCCATAGCGGCGCTGTTTCATACCTGGCAGGACGGCGCGGGCGAGATAGAACGCCGCATCGAGATTGACGCCGATGACGCGTCGCCATTCTTCAGGGGTCGTCTCCGCGGACTTGTTGTTGGACAAAATGCCAGCGTTGTTCACGAGTACGGAAGCCGGCCCGAGCTTGCTCTCGACCTCACCGACTGCTGCATTCACTTTTTCGGGCTGCGAAATATCACCCGCGATTGCGAGCGAACCTTTCAGGTCCTTGGCAACGGCACTCAGGCGGTCTGCGGCAATGTCGAGGAGCGCAACCTTGTAATTGTCTGCGGCAAGACGCTTTGCCGCCGCCATGCCCATGGTTCCGGCGGCTCCGGTGACGATCGCGACCCGTCCCTGCCCGTCCTCGCTCATGCCAACTTGCTCGCGGTTTCGTACATCTGCGGTCCAAGATAGCTCCGGCATCGCTCATCCGAAATCAGTGCGCCGAAGCTATCCTTCTGCATGACCTTCCCGCCGGAGACCAGCATGAAGTGGCTGGCGATGCTCGATAGAATTTCCAGATGATAGGTCGCGGTGGGATGCAGACAAATAAAAACGAGTTTGCCCTCGTCGCGCAGGCGCTTGAAGAAGTCCAACATGAAGCCGATATAGCCGTCCTGCGGATTGAACTGGGGCTCGTCGAACAGGTGCACCAGCGGCCGCTCGGTCGGCGACGAAAGCAGCATCGCCGAGGGAACAAGCTTCTTGAAGTGCCGCACCTGATAGGATTGATGATAATGGATCGCGAGCCGGTCGCGTTCCTTGTATTTTACCTTATGAATGTCGGTGCCGCCGACCAGTACCCGGCCTGAAGTCGGCTCGTTCGAGCCTGTCATCATTTCGAACAGCGTGGTCTTGCCGGCACCATTCGGTCCGACCACACCCACGATGCCGGGCTGATCGACCGAGAAGTTCGCCTCCAGCGTAAACGTTGTCTGCCGCCGCAGCGTTCCGCGTGTGTAAACCTTCCTGATGCCGTCGAGTGCGATCAAGGGAGCCATGTCAGTTCCCCAACAGCCGCTGGCGCAATGCGTTGTCGTTACGCAGCTCTGAAGCCGCGCCAATCCAGGCGATTGTCCCGTGATCGATGACAGCTGCGCGGTCGGCAACGGAAAGCGCAATCTGCGCATTCTGCTCAACGATCAGGGAAGCGACGTTTTCACGCTTCAGGCGTTCGATAGTCGAGAACACGTCAGCCACGATCTTCGGGGCAAGCCCCTGACTTGGCTCGTCAAAGAGTACGAGACCGGGGGAGCCGACAAGCGCGCGCGCAATCGCGACCATCTGCATCTCTCCACCGGATAGATTTTCGCACTCGCGCTCCATCAGATACTCAAGCGGCGTGAAAATCTCGCACGTCTCCTTGATTGTCCATGCACGAAACTTCGAACGCTTGCGAGCGATGTTCAAATTTCGCGACACCGTCAGCGTCGGGCATAGCCGGCGATCATCCGGTACCCAGCCGACGCCGGCGCGCGCGATCTCATGCGTCGGTGCAAACGTTACATTCCTGCCTTCGAAGCGCACGGTGCCGCGCGCAGGCCGCGTCAATCCCAGAATGGAGCGGATAGTGGTGGTCTTGCCTGCACCATTCGGACCGAGCAGCGCGAAGATTTCGCCGGGCGCTACGCCGAACGAGACGCCGAACAGCGCCTGCGTCTCGCCGTAGAACGTATCGATGCCATCGACCTCGAGGATCATGCGAATTTCCCGAGGTTCGAGCGGCGCACCCATTCGTTTTCGCGCAGTTCGGAAGGCGTGCCGCGCGCGATCACCTGCCCCCAGTGAATGACCGAGATGCGATCCGCAAGCGAGAACAGAAAACTCATGTCGTGCTCAATGGCTACAATCGTGAGCTTTCCCTTCAGCCTCTGTACGAGGTCGCTCAAGCGCCTCACGCCGTCGCTGCCCAATCCCGATGTCGGCTCATCGAGGCAAAGAATGCGAGGACGCTGCGCAGTCGCGACCGCGATTTCGAGCGCTCGCCGCTCGCCGTAAGAAAGCTCTTTGGCTTTGACATCGGCTTTCTCCGCAAGATTGACCTCTGCGAGAACATCCAGTGCCGCGTCTTGCCACTTCTTTTCAGCGGTGACGGCTTTGGCTGGATTGAAACCGCTGTCGCGAAATTCAGGAAGCGCCGCAAGTACGTTCTCCCGCGCTGAGAATTCGTCGAACAGCGTCATGATCTGGAAGGAGCGCGACACACCTTTGCGCGCAATCTTGTGCGAGGGAAATCCGGTGACGTTCTCGCCTGCAAGCTCAATAGAGCCGCGGTTGGGCTTTACCCGTCCAGTCAGCACGTTAAAGAACGTTGTCTTGCCCGCACCGTTCGGACCCATGATGCCGTGGAACTCGCCTTCGCGGACGTCGAAGTCCACTTCCTCGAGTACGACGCGATCGCCGAAGCGGACATGAATGCCTTTTGCGGTAAGCAGCGCCATCAGCCGCTCCTGAACAAAAGGCGCAGCCGCTCACCGGCGACCGACTTCCATACTTTCCCGCCGCGCTCCTGCACGAACGAACGCCAGGCACCTGCGATGCCTTCCGGCTTGAACAGCACGATCGCCATGAACAAAAGACCGAACCACAGCATCCACGCATTCGTGAACGCGCCGATTACGTCACGCGCGACCAGGAACACGATCACGCCAATAAACGGCCCCCAGAAACTAACAAGGCCTCCGCCGACGAGAGTCATCATCACGACATAGCCCGAATGATGCAGGCTCATCACATCGGGAAATGCCGCGAGCTGCGCCATCGCAAACAGTCCGCCGGCAAAGCCGGATAGACCGGCGGAGAGCGTGAAGATCGACGCCTTATAAAGCCAGACGCGATAGCCGAGATGGGAAGCGCGGGTTTCGCTCTGGCGGATTGCAGACAAGACTTTTCCGTAAGGCGAATGAATCAACCGCCACAGCAACATCACCACGACCGCGAAGGCCGCGAGCACGAAGTAGTAGAAGGAAACGTTGTTCTTGAGATCGAAGGCGACGACGCCAAAATCCGCGGGAAGCCGCGCGATCTTGAGTAGTCCGTCTTCGCCGCCCGTGATGCTGTGCGCCTTGATCGATATGGTCCAGAAAATCTGACCGAAGGCGATGGTCATGAAGGCGAAGTAGATGCCGCGCCGATGCGAGATGAACAGCGATACGAACGCCCCCGCTAGCGCCGCTGCAAGCAATGCAGCGGCGAGGCAAACCCACAGGTTCGGCGCAATGTTGAATTGGCAAAGTCCGAACGCATAAGCGCCGATACCGAAGTAAGCGCCATGCCCGAACGAAGGCAGGCCAGCTGTGCCAAGCACAAGATTGAAGGAGAGAGCGTAGATCGCCCAGATCAGAATCTCGATTCCGATATAAGGATATAGTCCGAGCCTGGAGATCCAGAGCGGCAGTGTTGCCAGGAGCGCCCAGACGAGCAGCATCGCCGGTGTGACGAGCCGCGCGGAATCCGGCGAATTGTTTGCGGCCCCGTTCATCTATGCCTCAAGCGCGCTTTTCTTGCCGAAAAGCCCACGAGCCCGGAAGCTGATCACAATCACAAGCAGGATATACATCGACAGGAGTGACCATTCAGATGCGTAAGCGCCGGTGAGACCAACCGCGAGCCCGACCATCAGGCTTGCCATCACCGCGCCCCAGAAGCTCCCGACACCGCCGAGCACGATGACGAGAAACGCAGGGATCACCGCGTCGATACCCATATGCGGGCGAATGCCCCATATCGGCGCGAGAATGATGCCAGCGACGGCAGCAAGCATCGTACCGAGCACGAAAACACCGATGCGCAACCGCGTGAGATTGATTCCGAGCGCGCACACGATTTCGCTGTCGTGTGCGCCGGCCTTGATGATCGCACCATAAGGCGTGCGCTCGATAAAAAGCCAGACGAGTCCGATCACGACGATTGCGACACCTGCCGCATAAAACCGATATGTAGACCAGATCAGATCGGCGAAGATAAACCCACCGCTGATTTCGCGAGGAACCGGCAACACGTAGTCGCGCGTCCCCCAAACAAGACGGATCGACTCCTCGATCACCATCGCCGCGCCGAACGTGAGAAGCAGGCCGTAAAGCGGGTCTTTGCCGTAAGTCCGGCGCATCAAGGCTTCGATGACGACGCCGACAACGCCTGTGAATGCAGGAGCGATCAGAAAAGTCGCCGCATAGCGCCAGCCGATCGGCATTGCCAGCCAGTAGCTCGCAATGTCGGCGGGGAGTGGCGGCCTCGGGCCGAGCAACTGGAGTGCAATGTACGCACCGAGCGCGAATAGCGAACCGTGCGCGAGATTGATCTGCTCCATCAAACCCACGATCAGCATGAACCCGAGCGCAATCAGCGCGAACAGAAGTCCGAGCATCAGGCCGTTCAGAAGATGCGGCAACAGGTCGAACACTCGCTTGCCTCTAGCTTGCGAAAAACGATCCGGGCCGCCCGGAGGACGGCCCGGAAGGGAGGAGTAATCTATCAGGAATCGACCGACGGCACCTGCTCGTAGGGAACAAGCTTGCACTTGCCCGGAGCGGCGTCGTCCAGCGCCTGTTTCGGCTCGGTCCAGCTGATGATGTCGTAGAGATCGGTCTTGTCCGCAGGCTTCATGTTGCGGCGGGCAAGATAGATCGTCTGCTGCATCTGGTGCGTGACCGGATCCATATAGGCGTCGAAGTGCTGCATGCGCTCCACCGCCGAGACCTTCAGGTTTTCCAGTTCCTTGATCACCTTGATGTTGTTCGTCGAGCCGGCGCGCTCCATGGCGCGGAACAATTCGCGCGTCGCCATGTAGCCGTTGTAGGAAACGTTGCCCGGCACCGGGATCGGTCCCTTGGTCGCCTGCCAGCGCTTCACGAAGTCGTCGACGCCGGGAAGCTTCAGCTTGTGGTACCAGGTCGTGCCGAAGACCCCGAACAGACTGTCGGGAGCACCCCAGACATCCGGCCAGTCCTGCTGGTTGTTGATCCAGGCGATGCCCTTCTCGAGGTTCAGGCTCGAAACCTGCGTGCGCAACGCCTTGATATCGTCGCCGCCGATCGCGGTCGCAACCACGTCCGGCTTCAGTTGCTGAACCTTCAGAAGATACGAAGTGAAGTCGCGGGTATTCTGCGGCACCAGCAGATTGTCGATGATCTTGCCGCCGGCAGCTTCGACCAGTGCTTTGGTCGAGTTCGAAGTCGTGTGGCCCCAGACATAATCGTTCGTGAGAAGGAGCCAGTTCTTGCCGATGCCCTGCACGGCATTCTTGACGGCGGCCTTCGAGAAATTCGTGCCGTTGCCGTCCCAAACGAACTTGACGCGGGAGCAGTTCTCGCCCGCTTCGCTCGGTGCCGAAGAGTTCGTATTCATGTAGATCGTACCGTATTTGGCGGCGACCTGCGTGATCGCATTGGCGACACCCGAATGCACTGCTCCGAACAGAACCGTGCAGTCCTCGCGGGTGATGAAACGCTCGGCGACACGGCTGCCCGTGGCCGGTGTGGTTTCGGTGTCCGCGGTGACGAACGCTATCTTGCGGCCGAGTACGCCGCCTTTGGCGTTGATCTCGTCGATCGCCATTTTGATACCGCGAAGGTCGTCCTGACCGCTATCGCCGTATTGGCCGCTCGCATCGCAGGTCAGGCCGAGCTTGATCGGCTTGTTCTGTGCGTAAACGGTGTTGTGTTTCCACGGCCCGAAGAACGTGGTCGCGCCCGTAAGCCCGGCGGCGGCAACGGTACCGCCGACAAAACGCCGGCGGGAAATGCCTTTCTTACTCATGGCCTTCCTCCCTGTTACCAGCCGCCGGTCTCCGCCGGATTGACTGGATGATTGATCGTCAGCCTTTGCTGACTTTCGTACCCGTGATTTTTTCCTGCGCCTCGACGAGCGAACCGACCAGCTTGCCGCCGTAACCCAACGCCGACGCAAGAACGAAACTCTGATGCACCGCCTCTCCCAGCACGCTCGGAAGCCCGAGTTGCTCGGTCATGTGCGTGTAGTAGCGAAGGTCTTTGCGCGCGAGGTCGAGCCCGAAGCGCAGCCCGTCATAGGTGCCTGCAACGGCGGAAAGACCGACCATCTGAAAGATGCCGCTGTTTGCGCCGCCTGCGCTCACGACCTTGCAAAAGGCATCGAGATCGATACCCGAGCGCTTGGCGGCAACCAGCGACTCCGCGATCAGCGCAGCCTGCCCCATCGCGAAGAAATTGTTCACGAGCTTGAGCTTGTGGCCCGCACCCGGCCCGCCGACGTGGAAAATATTCTCGCCGAAGGTTTTCAAGGCCGGCTCGATCTTCGTAAAGATTTCCGGCTCGGCGCCGACCATCACATTGAGCCGCCCCTCTTCTGCTTCCTTTGGCGTGCGCGCGAGCGGCGCATCCACGAAGGCAACACGTTTGAAGGAAAATTCGTCGGCAATGCGTGCGGTCGATTCCGGCTCGCTGGTGGAGCAGTCGACCACAACCTGGCCGGGCTTCACCGCGCCGAGCAGCCCGTTCTTTCCGAAAACGACCTCCTCGACCTGCGGACTGCCTACTACGCAAATGAAAATGATGTCCGACCGCGCGGCGACTTCGGCGGGATTGGACGCTTCTGTCGCCCCCATGCCGGTCAGGGATTCAATCGGCTTACGGTTCTTGTGGCCGAGCACAGTCAGCGTGAACCCCTTGGTGACGAGGTTCTTCGCCATCCCGTGACCCATCATGCCGAGACCGATGAAGCCGATTTTCGCGTTCACGTTTTTCTTCCCAATTCCACTCATGGAACGTATATTCTATTGCTCTTAGCAAATAGAATACCTATTCTACGCGCTCTGTAAAGCGGAATCCGGGTCTCGTAACGAAAACCCGGAGCGAAATATGAGCCGGGAGACGCGCGTGCCAGCGCCAAAAACGTTTGAAGACTTGACGGCGCAGATCGCGCGGCAGCACGACGACTTGCCGAGCCGGTTGCAGATCATCGCGTCTTTTGCCGTGCAGCATCCCAACGATATGGCGCTGAGTACCGTGTCGCAGCTCGCCAAGCGCATTGGCGTGCAACCGTCCGCAATCGTGCGTTTCGCAAATAGCTTCGGCTACGACGGCTTCACGAACATGCAGCAGGTGTATCGCGCGCGGCTGACGGCCGGCGCCTCACCCAGCTATCGCGACCGAATTAACGCCCTGCGCTCAACGAGCAGCGGCGCGCGATCAAACAAGCCGGCCGATATTCTCGCAGGCTTCATTTCCGATGATGTCGCTTCGCTGGAAGGCCTGTTTCAGAACGTGCCTTCCGACCGGATGGAGCGGGCAATAGCCATCCTCGCAGGCGCCGAGAATATTTACGTGGCTGGTCAGGGCCGCTCGTTCCCTATCTCATATTATATCGACTACGGCTTGAACCGGCTCGACCTGAAAAGCCACCTGCTCGACGGCATCGGGGGTTTCATGCGGCATCGCGTGCGCGCGGCGTCGAAGAACGACGCTCTGGTCGCAGTGAGTTTCAAGGATTACTCTCCGGACGTAGTCGAGATCGCCACCGAGCTTAGCCGCCGCGATGTGCCGGTGATCGTCATAACCGACAATCCGCTCGGCCCCTTCGCGAAAATCGCGAAGGTGAGTTTCGAAATCGGAGAACTGCGCACCAAGCCGTTCCGCTCGCTGGTCGCGCCGATATGCCTCGCGCAATCGTTGGTCGTTTCGCTAGGCCACAAGCTGACATCGCGCAACGGAGCAAAGAATGGCGCATAACGAGCGTCCGCTGGAACTGATTGCGATGGGGCGTGCAGCCGTGGATCTCTACGGCGAGCAGATCGGCGGCCGTCTCGAAGACATGTCCACTTTCGCCAAGTATCTGGGCGGCTGCCCCGCGAACATCGCGACGGGCGCCTCGCGCCTTGGACTGAAGGTGGCGATGCTCACGCGCGTCGGCGACGAGCACATGGGACGTTTCGTACGCGAGCAACTGGCCGCGGAAGGCGTCGATGTCTCGCACGTGAAGACCGACCCTGCCCGGCTCACCGGCCTCGTCATTCTCGGCATTCGTGACCAGGACACCTTTCCGCTGATTTTCTACCGCGAGAACTGCGCCGACATGGCGATCTCGCCAGAAGACTTCGATCAGAACTTCATCGCTTCATCTAAAGCCCTTCTCGTTACGGGCACGCACTTCTCGACGGCCTCTACCGACAAGGCGTGCCGCATCGCGATCGCTTACGCGAAAAAGAGCGGAACCAAGGTCGTCTTCGACATCGACTACCGGCCCGTGCTCTGGGGCCTCACAGGGCGAGGCCTCGGCGAACAACGCTTTATCGCTTCCGACAGAATAAGCACTCACCTGCAATCCATTCTGCCGGAATGCGATATGATCGTCGGGACCGAAGAAGAAGTTCACATTGCCGGCGGCAGCACTGACACGATCGCGGCCCTGCGCAAGATCCGCTCGCTCTCGAAGGCTGCAATCGTCCTGAAACGCGGGGCGCAGGGCTGCTCGATCTACCCGGACTCGATTCCGGATCGGATCGACGATGGCATCACGCATCGCGGCTTCGCTACGGAGGTCTTCAACGTACTCGGTGCCGGGGACGGCTTTCTCGCCGGATTTTTGCGCGGCTGGCTGCGCGACGAAGGCTGGGAGCAGTCCGCGGCCTACGCGAACGGCTGCGGGGCGCTCGTAGTCTCCCGTCATGCGTGCGCCCCCGCGATGCCGAGCATGATCGAACTTGAGGCCCTGCTCGCGAAACCGGGTAGTTTTCGTCTCGCGCACGATGATGCGGAGTTCGATCACCTGCATCGGGTTACAGCCGGAAAACCCGCTGTTTCATCCGTGTTTGCGCTGGCTTTCGATCACCGAAAGCAGTTCGCGGAACTCGCAGCCAAATTCGGCGCGGGCAAGCCGGAGATCGAGAAATTCAAGGATCTCCTCGCGCATGCCTTGGAAGAACTTTCGCCCGAGCTTTCCGGTGCAATCATCGACGACACCTATGGTGAAAGGCCGCTGGCCCGGCTTACCGGGACAGGCCGCTGGCTCGCGCGGCCGGTCGAAGTACCAGGAAGCCTGCCGCTTGCCTTCGAACCCGGAGATCGCCTCCTCGAGAGAATGAGCGCATGGCCTGTCGAGCACGTCGCAAAATGTCTGGTCGCCTACGATCCAGACCACCCCGCGAAAATGCGCGAAGCGCAGGAAGCGGCATTGACCACACTTCAAAATGCAGTCAACGCCACTGGCCGCCGCTGGTTGCTTGAGGTGATCCCACCCGAATTCATGAAGAAGCCGTCGCAGGTCGCGCAATCCGTCGATACGCTCTATCGTGCAGGACTGTTTCCTACATGGTGGAAGCTCCCTGCGCTCGAAGATCAATCCCAATGGGATGAGATCGCGCGCATCGTTCGCAAGCACGATAGCTATTGCGCGGGCGTCATCGTACTCGGCCTCGACCAGCCGCTTGCAGAACTTACTCCGAAGCTGAAGCTCGCGAGAAGCAGCGGCATCGGCGCCGGGTTTGCCATCGGAAGATCGATCTGGCGGCAATCCGCCGAAAGGTGGTTCGCAAAGACTCTGGACGATCGGGCGACGATCGAAGCCGTTACAAAGGACTTTTCAGCAGTGGTAGCCGCTTGGCGTTGACGCGATCGGCTTCGGATCATGTTCGACATCGCGGCGAACGACGCCAACGGCGTTCACGACTACTTGCAGACAGAGCATATCTTGCAAATGTCTCGTAGTACCGGGCGCATCGCGTACATCGAGAGACGCTAGGTTGATGAAGTCACGCTGTGATGCAACAATTGCGTCGCTTGCTGGGGGACGGACCATGGCGACCATCAGTTATCTGACAACCACCATCTTTGATTTCGGCGCCATCAAGAGCCTGCCGACCGAATTGAAGGCGCTTGGCATTCGCCGGCCGTTACTCGTCACAGACGCCGGCGTCCAGAATGCCGGCTTAGCAGCGCAGGTCCTGAGTCTCCTCGATCAATCCGCTGTCACAGTGTTTGCGGACACGCCGCCAAATCCGACAGAGGAAGCGGTACGTGAGGGCGTCGTTGCTTACCGCGATGGCGGCTGCGACGGAGTTATTGCACTCGGCGGTGGTTCGCCGATTGATCTCGCCAAGGGTGTCGCGCTGGCGGCCACGCATGAGGGGCCGATGGAGCAATATGCGGCGATCCGTGACGGAGTGAGCAAGATCACTGCGAAGGTCGCGCCGGTAATTGCGATCCCAACCACTGCTGGAACCGGCAGCGAGGTAGGTCGCGGTACTTTGCTCAACCTGACCAACGGCTCGAAGCTCGCGCTGATCAGTCCTCATCTAATTCCAAAACGGGCGATCTGCGATCCTGAACTCACGCTAGGGCTTCCCCCGTTGTTGACGGCGGCAACCGGCATCGATGCACTCACCCATTGCATTGAAACTTACCTGTCTCCGCTGATCAATCCGCCGGCAGAAGCCATCGCGCTCGACGGCGCAAAGCGCGCATGGCATTTCATCCAGCGCGCTGTCACAAACGGTGCCGACCGCGAGGCGCGTTGGGAGATGATGATGGCGGCGCTGGAAGGTGGCATGACATTCCAGAAAGGACTGGGCGCCGTGCATTCGCTATCTCACGCCGCAGGCGCGTTGCGTTCGCCGACGCTGCATCACGGCATGCTGAACGGCGTGTTCTTGCCGCACGTACTGCGCTTCAACGCTGCTCATGTTGGAGACAAATGCGCCAAACTTTGTGAGATGTTCCTGCTCGACAAGAATGCCGATCTAGCCGAGACCGTCGTTCGTTTGCTCAAGAGTCTGGGTCTGCCGGGGACGCTGAGCGAGATGGGCTTCCGGGAGGAGCACATCGCCGGAACAGTGACGCGAGCGATGGCGGATCATTCCAACCCCACAACGCCGCGTCGTCCGTCTCCTGAAGATTTCGAGACACTGCTTCGCGCCGCGATGTAGCTTGCTACGTTCCGTACGGGACTTGGAGCCTGCTCAGCAAAGACGTTCGTAAGCGAGAAGGCAGGCTCAGGCTATAGAAGAGCCCGCAGTTTCATAAACAGCGCCCAAATTGCTGGGGTGGTTTTTATGAAGCGTTTCACGCGTAGTGCGAGGGCTACGAACGGCGCTACAGATCGGCCAACAAAGCCGACGCCGCTCACGTGGTCGTACAGATAAAGTTCGGTATCCGACCAGTCTCGCTTATAGTTTTCGTCACCGATCGTGAAGTCAAAGTGGGTACAGCGCTTTCCGATCGCGTAGCGCATCAATTCATGCAAATGCGCGGCGCCGGCGCCAAAGCGGGCCACCGGTCCATCGTCATAACTGGCAAGAACGTGATAGTAGCAGCCACGATACGTAAGCCCGAGATTCGCAGCGGCAACATTCGCGCCTACCTGAAGAGCGCTTACGTGCGCGGACAATCCTGTACCGGTTGCGATAGCCGTAAAAAACTCCGTATAGCCGGGTTTTGCGAACATGTTCGCGACACCCATTTTGGCGAACTTCGTGCTTTTTTGTTCAATAAGCGTTGACAGAAGCTCCCTGATTTCCTCAGGATTATTCGGCGAGCGGTAGTTCACCGTACCGAACTCTGCAATCTTCTTCAGCTTCTTGCGGTCGTTTCGCCGCGTCGCTGCCGATCTCTTCTCCGAATAGAACGTTTCCCAGTCGCTGTGCAGCTCTGTCGCGTGTGCACTGGACCCATGGCGCTGCACTTTTAGATTGCACATGGGATTTTGCTGGCCGCCGACTGCCTTTGGCATTTTATCGAGCCAGACAAAGCTATGTGGGTAATTGCGCCGGATCTCGCCGTGTACCGCTTTCCAAAGATCGGCGAACTGGGACGTCGTGAGCGTTTGCGCCGATTCCGGCGACAGCAGCGGCGCGTTGTAATCACATAGCGCACGGCCGAGAAAAGTAAGGCAGCGCCCGTATCTCAATTTCTCAATCGCGAGCGGCAGGATGAATAGCAGTTCTCCGCCCGGGGCGCGCGCAGTGACGATTACCGGCGTAACATTTAGCCGCGAACCAATGCAGCGCTGCCAGTTCACGAGCCAATCAAACGCCTGGAATGGCGTGCAGTTCGCTCGGCTTTCAAAGGCACGCCACTCGCTCTCGATAGAAGTCAGATCTTCTGTAATCTGAAAGCTCGGCGTCGCCTCGGCCAATGTTGCGGCCGTGCGTTCAGCCCTTGCGGCAGCGCCAGCATGGTGGAGGCTTGCGTCGAAGGCCGCTTGAAGCACTTGAGAAACTGTCACGCGACTCGCTCCCCTTGTCTGCGCGCCATGGGCCTGGCATGCCCTCGTGTCAGCTTCTGGCCAATTGTTTTCAGGAGCACCGCCCATTCCGAGACCGCCGGACGCAGATCGTCGCCAACGAGACTGTCGGACCGTTCGCGTCCAGTCAGCCACCCGACAGGCTGCGCCAAATAGCTTGCAAGTTCTCCCAGCCACGCGCCGAATGTGCTGCGCCGCAGACTGGCGACAAGATTAAAGCCGTCCAGAACAATATTTCGGCTTCTTATGCCGGCGGCATACTGTGCCGGAGGGTGAACGCGGCCGTTGACCATCATGTCGAACAGATATCTAGGAAAGTCGACGCCGAGCGAAAGCGGTAATGGCATCGAACCCCAGAACCGCGCATTGGTTTCGAGTAGCACCCACGCCTTGCTGCTGTCGTTCCAGCGAAATTCAAACATGCATACCCCCGTGAGTTCGGTGTGCTTGCATATTTTTTCGCACGCTTCGCGAAGACCCGGGTCTACCGCCTCGCTGACGCGGTAGGAACTTGATCCGCCCCAGCCCTCTCGCAGACGCCGGTGCTGGAACGCTTGCTGTATGTGTCCATTCTGCGCGAGTACCGAAAGACCGACACCAACGCCCTCGAAGTAACGTTCGACCAGGTAGCGCGTCCGGTCTCCGAGGTTGGCGAGAATCCCAGCCAATTCGTCCTCGTGTTCGGCGATGTACACCTTACCCCAACGATCAGACTTGTCCGGCCAGTATGAGCGTCGCGGCTTGACTACCAGCGGAAGCCCATAGCGCGCGATAAGCGATTGCGCATCGTCGTGGTTCTCCAGCCTTGCGCCGGGTACTGTGTCTATACCTAGCCGCCTGCAGAGATCGCGTGTCGATTGCTTGTCGAACAGATACTGCATACCTGCCTGGTTCGGGATGGCGACACGATATTCTGAGAAGTCTTCGCGATACCGGTCAAACGCGAGAATTGATCTGTCGTCGCAGTTCGACAGAATCAAGCTGAACGATTCGTTTCGAAGGATTTTCAGTACCGAATCGCGCCACGCCTCTGGATTGTCGGAAAAGCGCGGTACTCGGTGAACGGTATGAACGTATCTCGACTTCAGCGCGGGCGCCTGCCAGTTGAAAGGCACGGCGTGGACTTCTTTGCCGGCACGGCCAAGCGAACGCGCCACGGCGAGAAAAATGCGCATGTCGTCGCCGAAGACCAGAACTCGCTCCGGATCTTTCTCGCTTCTCGGCATCCCCATTCTATTCTTCGCTCCGCATCCGCGAGATCAATGCGATGCCGCCGTGTCTAACGTCCGCAAGCATCACGGGTACGTCCTTACCCTATCCGGCGTAAACTTTTTCTATTGTCCATCACATGTTTTCGTCGCCGTTAACCACACTCAGTGTTGAAATACGCAGGCCCGGTTTCCGTCTGGCTATCCAGAATGTGCTTCATCGGTACGTATGGTTAACGAGCGCTATTCCGTGCGGAAATCTTCGTCGCGGCATCAAAGTAAGTTTGTAAGTATTATCTGTTATCTGCCTGTGGCCGCTAACGATAAGCGACACATCGAGTGATAAATGCGGCAAGAGCGGCGCGAGAAACTGAAATGCTGCAATTACCGGACCGTGATGGTTTGCTGCGCGGAAGAGTACTCGACCGCAACGACCTGTCCGAGCTCGTTACGGCTTGGGATGGTCTGTGCGCAAGGGCGGTTGAAAGCAATGTATACTACGCCCCGCGGTATGCCCTCGCGCTGACGAAGAATATTGATCTCGACGAGAGCCTTCGCTTCGCTACGGTCTGGCGAGCGGAAAAACTTGTCGCGTTCTTGCCTTTCAAGCGTCCAAGAGTAGGCGCCGCATGCGCTTGGCAAACCGACTACACTTTCAGTTGCACTCCGCTGCTGGATCGCGATTGTCCGCTCGATGCAGCTATGGCGCTCATCGACTTACTCCGCGCTGTCCATGCAGGCGAATGGATCATTCCGACGGTAAACATTGGCGGCCCGGCTTGCCGCGCAATTCTTGAAGCTCTCACGAACGAGAACCGGCCGAGCCGGATCGTGAATTCCTTCCGGCGTGCCGTGGTCGAACCCACAGTTCGTTTCGATGAGCACATGACTCTTCACCTGCCGTCGAAGCGGCGTCGCGATCTCGCGCGCAGCCGGCGCAGGCTCGAAGAACTCGGAACCGTCGCGCATCATAGCTTTTGTTGCGGCGAAGACCTCGACCGCGCCGTGATGGATTTTCTAAGGATTGAGTCGAGCGGATGGAAGGGAAAGCGCGGCACGGCGCTGGCCTGTGATCCCGCGACACGCCAGTTTGCGATCGACGCTTTTACGGGAGACCGCGAGGCCTCCATTTGCCGCGCCGACGTACTGACGCTTGATAGCGTGCCGGTCGCGGTCGGACTGACCGTGTTCAGCGGCGATACCGGCTTTACCGTCAAGGGAGCCTACGACGAAACCTATCGCAGCTACTCGGTTGGACTGCTGCTAGAGGTCGAAGTGCTCCAAAGCTTCCTGAACGATCGCTGGGCGTCCCGGCTTGATGGCGCCACCAACGGTACTCACGTCGTCGATGGCTTATGGTCGAGCACTGTAGAAGTCGGCGATCTGACGTTTAGCCTAGCCTCTCGGTACGCCGAACAGCGATTGTCTGTTCTGGCACTACTCAACCAGGCGAAACGGACGGTCAAGCGCGGCGCCAAAGCGCTGGCGGCCCGGGTTGCGGGCTGAGCTGATGCCATCAGTGGTTACAAATGCGAGATTACGCGTGGGTCCCGTGATACCGCAGATCGCGAGGCTGCTGACGAACAGTCATATCCTCGGCTGGCTCGACCAAGCGATCGTTTCAGCGACGAGCTTGTTGATTCTGGTCATGCTCGGGCGCTGGGCAGGACCCCACGAACTTGGCATCTATGCGATTGGCTTCTCCATCATCGCGTTACTGATGGCTGCGCAAGACTCGCTGATTACCAGACCGTATTCCATACAATTGCATACGCCGTCCGGCAGCGCCGCGGAACATGCTTTCAGCGCCTTTATACTTGCAGTTTTGCTGTCGGCGGCGGCTGCGATCGCAACTGCGATGGTGGCGCTTCTGGCGTCGGCCCTGGGCACGACCGGCGATACAATTGAATTTGTCCTGGTGCTCGCCGCAGCCATTCCCTTCATCTTGATGCGCGAGTTTTTTAGACGCTATGCATTTGCACATCTCGCTGTTGCCCAAGCTCTTGCCGTCGATTTGTGTGTTGCCGTTCCCCTGTTCGTTGTTGTCGCTGCGCTTGATGAGACTGGACGGTTATCCGCGTCCAATGTTTTCGCTGCCCTGGGAGTCGTCTGCGGCGTCACCGGCATCGGTTGGCTCTACCTGATGCGCGATCAATTCAGCGTAAACTGGACGCAACTCCGTCCGGTACTGCGTCGAAGCTGGGAAATGGGAAAATGGTTCCTCTCGAGCCAGGTGGCCATTCAAGTTCAGGGATATGCAACACTCTGGATCACCCTTTTCCTGACCGGGACCATAGCGGCCGGAGTTTACACCGCATCCACGACGATCGTGGCTTTTGCGAACCCGTTGCTGTTTGGCTACTTCAACGTGTTGCTCCCGAAACTTGCGTTGACGCTCAAGAAGGAAGGCGTTGTATCGGTTAGACGTCAAGCCTTGCTGGCCGCCTCGTTACTGGCGGGGATCATGGGCGTTTTCACGCTGGTTATTTTCGTGTTCGGCGGCGCTGTGATGCAACTGTTGTTTCAGGGCGAGCACTATTCCGGTCATGGAGAATTGCTGACGGTGCTTGCGCTTGCTTCGCTTGCTGGCGCCGTTGGCGTACCGGCGTCTCTTGCTCTCTCAGCGGCGGGCCACGCAAGGAAGGTCGCTGGCATCACCGCTTTGACCGTGGCGCTGCACGTTACATTGGTTGCCGTTCTGCTGCCCGTCTGGGGCTTGCTCGGCGCGGCCTACGGCATGCTGCTGGCGGAAGCGGTCGGCGGCGCCGGCCGCTGGATCGCATTTCTTTTGTATGCTGCCAACGGCGTCGGCGGGCGAGCCACGCCCACACCCGACCAACCGCAGTCGTCGCCTGGATCACCGAAATGCTGAATGCCGTCAGATCAAACGAAACGCAGTCATCGCTCCGAGTTGCGCGGAATAGCGAACAGGAACGTATTCTGCTGAGCGTTTTCAGGTTGCTGGAAAATGCCGGCGTCGAGTACTGCGTACCCCACGGCTATGACGATTTTTCCTCGCCGATGAAATCCGACGTGGATTGCATCATCAGCGCAAACGTGTCGGATCGCGCCTTGGAGGCGCTGTTGCTACGCAACAGCGAAGCGATCGGTGCCGAGCTCGTGCTCCGCCGGAACGCTTATTTTGTTCTTGCGAGCCGCGACGAGAATGGAACGCACTCCTTCATCGCGCTCGACTTCAGCAGAAACTACGACGTTTGCGATCTGCCGCTTTATAGCGGCCGGGAACTGCTTCAAACGCGCCGGTCCGGAAACGTCCGAGTTCCGGCAAGCGATATTGAGTTTGGCGCGTATCTGGCCCGTTGTGTTGCCAAGCGCTCGCTGAATGAAGACCGCACCCGGCGATTAAGCGATTTGTATCAGCGTTCTCCGTTGGATTGCGCCCAGCAGGTGTCGCGCTTCTGGAGCGGCACAAGTGCGAAGCTCCTTGTTGCGGGCGCTGAATCCGGAGACTGGACTGCCGTATACGACAACCTTTCGAACATCGCCGCTGAACTGCGGCGAAAGGCGATCGGGCGTCATCCTGCACGATTTTTGGCGAACAAGATTCTGGCGATCGCGCGCCGGGTAAAGCGCCTTCTCAATCCCGATGGCTTGAGTGTCGCCTTTCTCGGTCCTGATGGTGCCGGAAAATCCTCCGTTATCGCGACGCTGCCTTCGTCACTGGACTTCGTATTTCCGCGTGTCAGCGAACTTGGGTTTGCACCGGGCCTGCTAAGTTTCATGCGCCGCGGCAGTCGATCCACCAGTGAGCCTCACGGACTCCAACCGCGCTCGCCGCTGATTTCGCTGGCCCGCGTGGCATACTGGATATCGTACTACATTCTTAGCTGGCCCGCGCTTCGCTTCGCCCTAGCACGATCGACGCTGGTGCTTTACGACCGGCATTTCGTGGATATTTTGGTCGATCAAAGGCGGTATCGTTACGGCGGGCCGCTGTGGCTCCTGCGGCTGGCGTGGCGCTGTATTCCGAAACCTGATCTCATTATCCTGCTCGACGCGCCGGCTGAGGTCTTGCAAGCGCGGAAGCAGGAAGTTCCGATGGAGGTGTCTGCGCGTCAGCGCCAGGCCTACCTGACCCTGATTCATACGCTACCGAATGGGCGTGTCGTGGATTCGTCCCAGAGCTCCGAGGATGTAATCAATGACATTGTAGAGATAATCCTCCGCCGCACCCGGCCAGGATATCACGCATCGACGCGCTAGCTATCTGACAATCCCATTGAGAGTTCTTCTCTTCCGCTGTTGCGCCCGTTCGCCGGCGCTCACTTCGGCTAATCGCTGGCGGCTCGCACTACACCGACTCAGCCTTCTTTGCGTCCAGAACGGTTCTAACCGCTCTCGACAGCTGAACGCGTCGAAATGGCTTACCGATAAAATTCATGCCTTCTGGCATGGAGCCATCACTGTCAGAGAGAACGCCGGATGTGTATCCGGACATGAAGAGAATCCTCAGTTCAGGATCTTCTTTTAACAGTGTCCTCGCGAGATCCCGGCCATTCATTTCGCCCGCCATCACGACATCGGTCAGCAGCAAATTGGGCCGGGCTTCGTGAAACAGCGCAAGAGCCTCCGCGCCGTTAGCCGCCGAATAAACCTTGTATCCTAACAACGACAGTTGGCGCTCCGTGTTCTCACGAACGCTGGGTTCGTCCTCCACCAGCAGTATGGTTTCCGTTCCGGCCGGAAAATCGTACTCGTTGTCTTCGTCCAGGCGCATAACCGCACCGCCAGCAGCAGGAGGGAAGAACAATTTGACGGACGTACCAACTCCCGGCTCCGAATAAATGGAGACATGTCCTCCCGATTGCTTGACGAAGCCGTACACCATACTCAAGCCTAGGCCTGTCCCCTTGCCGGTTGCCTTCGTCGTAAAGAATGGCTCGAACACGCGGTTCAGAGTTTCGGAATCCATTCCGCAGCCGTTATCGCTGATGGCAAGCATCAAAAAATTGCCGCTCCTCACACTGGGATCGACAGAGGCGACTTCATCATCGAAGCTCACTTTGGCGGTTTCAATCCGTATCGTCCCACTCGTACCGATCGCGTCACGTGCGTTGACGATCAGGTTCAGGATCGCGGTTTCAAGTTGACCGCGATCAATCTTGATTGTCCACGGATTCTCGGTCAGGTCGAGAGCGACACGTATCTGCTCGCCTGACGTCACCGTGATCAAGTTCATCATCTCGCTGACAAGAATATTGACGTCCGTGACTTCTGCGGAAAGCGCCTGCCGGCGGCCGAACGCCAGCAGCCGCTGCGTCAGCACTGCACTACGGTCCGCGGCGTCTAAAGTCGCTTTCGCTAAAGGCAATAGCCTGGGCTGGTCCTGAAGCATCTCGCTAAGGAGTTCGGCGTTGCCGAGAATTACAGTCAAAAGATTGTTGTAATCGTGCGCAAGGCCGCCGGTGAGACGTCCAATCGCTTCCATCTTCTGGGAGTGCCGCAATTCCTGCTCGAGCTTCACCCGCTCCGTCATATCGTGTCCGATAAAGAAGTGCTGCCGCTCCTCTTCAACCCACATTCCGGTCCAGGAAAGTTCGACAACCCGCCCGTTCTTGTGATGGTATCGGGAGATGAAGTCGCGCGAAATTTCGCCGCGACGGGCAAGCCGCATTTCATTGCGGGTCGATTCGAGATCTTCGCTATAAATGAAGTCCGAAGCGTTCCGGCCCTCCACTTCGGACGGCAGGTAACCAAGAATTGCCGTGACGCTAGGGCTCACTCGAATTAAATTTCCTCTCGAGTCCGTAACAAGGATCAGATCGATCGACTTTTCGAATATTCGAAAATTGATCGTTTGCATCGCTTTTGACTCAGAGATATCGAGCGAAATCGAGCCTACTCCTTCCACCTTCTGATCACTGTCGAGCAAGGGGAACTTTGTGCTTAGATAGATTCGCGGTTCATCCGACTTGACGTCATTCTGAACAACCTCACCGGTTTCCATTACCTTATCATCGATTGCGGTCAGTTCGTCCGCGTATCTCGCAGGCAACAGGTCATGCAACTTTTTTCCGACGACGTTTCGGAGGGACTTCCCTACCCGCCGAAGAAATTCCTTGTTCGCATAGGAAATGCGGCCGGCGCGGTCCTTCACCGTTACAGTCACCGGGGCATAGTCGAGAATGTCCCTGAATCTACGCGCCTGAGAAATGTATTTCTCGGCAGCATGCAAACGCGCGCTGAACAGCCGATTGACCAGGAGAGAAACCAACAATATTGCGGCGAACCCCAGCGACAGCGCAACGCTGGAACGTATCGCACTTCCAGTCCAACGGCTTAGCACTTCGGTTTCGTTTAGCGACACAGCGATTCGAACGGAGGGAATCCCCATCTGCTGGATCGACGTAATAAAATTCTCGCCACCGGGACTAAGTGGACCCACATGAGAATGCTGGGAACCGGAAACGGCCGGAAGAGAAAGCAAAGGATGATCTGCCGGTAACATTCCCATTTGTTCGGATGGCAGACGCAGCAGAACATGGCCGTCTGGGTGCACTATCCAGATGATTCCATTTTTGCCGACGTCCAGTGATCGGAACATCTCGCGCACGCGCTCGAATTCCAGGGTGGCAACAACAGCTCCACCGAAAGCGCCTTGGGATGAAACGATGCGGCGCCCGAATGGAATAAGCGTAAGAGAAGTAATCCTGCTCGCGATCGGGGCATCAGCAACGAAATCCGTTGTATTGTCGGCCAGAAGTGCTCGCAGCAGCGGTCTGTCGGCTCTGTTTTCGCCGATAATTTGCGAAAGCGTCGAATGCGTTATCGTCCCTTTGTCGTCCAAGATCGTCAAAGAGCCGACGCCGCGGAGAGACTGCAAGGATTGCTGCAAAAGAACCGTAAGTGTGGGGGAATTATTCTCCGGCTTTAAATCCGCAGCGAAGAGGCTAATGCGAAGAAGTTCGCGATCGATGGATTCTACGGTCCGGCTGAATATTTCCCGGACCAAAATGGCGCGATTGTTGGAATGCTGACTAGCTGTCTGGATGATTTCGTTGCGCTCTATCCAAAGCCCTGTCACGCGCGCCGCGAGAAGTGTGCCGAATGCGGCGAATAGAGAGATTATGATCAGATTGCGAATGCGCCGAATGGACTTCGTCGCATCGTGGTCGATGTCTGAGTGCATGAGAAATCCCTGCCCGCTCGCCGCAAGACTTATCTGCTTATATTCACCTACGATTAGGACTTCGTTAACAATCGCAACTATCAGTTTTTGCGCCAATCGCGGAAAATTAACTGCGGTTATGCAACTTGACGCTGTAACGAAACCCATCGAGCGTCGTCATGGCAGCCGATCAGAATTTGCGCACCCAATCGCAGGCACCCTTGCCGTTGGTAGGTGGTCCGGCGATTGCGCCGCAGTCAGCCGGCCAAGCCGGGATTTCGTTCAGCTGCTTCATCATCGATGATGAGGAGGCGATTCAGGACCTCATCGAAGGCGCTCTTCGGCCGCTAAACTGTGAAATTCAGCGGTTCAAGAATGCAAAAGGCGCACTCGCAGCCGCGGCCCGCCAGCAACCCGACTTCATCTTTCTGGACGCCTCGCTTGAAGGATCCGACGCGGTAGAAGTCATCCGCGGATTAGGCGCCATGCAGTTCAGGGGGAAGGTTCAGCTGGTAAGCGGTAGCGACCTTCCGATTCTGCGCGATCTTGAGCAGGTCGGTGAGAGGCATTCGCTATGGATGCTCCCTGCCCTACAGAAGCCGTTTCGAATAAATGCAATTAGACAGCTTGTTCAAGACAATATTTCGAATTCTGATCCGCGAGGCACGGCGAGTTCCGATAAGCCCCCGGACGTTTCATACAAGAAGCTCCGTCTCGCCGACGTTTTGCAGAACAACTGGTTTCAGCTCTGGTACCAGCCAAAAATCGATCTTCAAAAAATGCAGCCCGTCGGAGCGGAAGGACTGGCTCGCTGCGTGCACCCAATTTTGGGGGTGGTTAGGCCTGAAGCATTTCTGGCCGGCGAAGATGAGACCACTCTTGCCAAGCTTGCCGAGCGCGCACTGATCCAATCCCTTTATGACTGGCCTCTGTTCGGCGCCCTCGGAATTCCTTTCAAGCTAACCATCAACTGCTCGGTCGAATCGCTTTCGCGAGTTCCTATTGCAAAAATAGTACGCGAGTTGAGGCCCAAGCAAGGCAACTGGCCTGGGATGATCATTGAGATCACTGAAGACCAGGCGATCAAGGACATTGGCGCCATCCACGAGATTGCCACGCAATTAAAGCTGTACGGCGTCTCGATCGCTATTGACGACTTTGGCGCAGGATATTCTCACCTGGCGCGGCTAAAGGAATTGCCCTTCGCAGAACTTAAGATCGACAAGAGCCTAATCCAGAACTGCGACAAGAACGAACATACTAGTTCATTGTGCCGAACAGCAATCGAGCTCGCACATAAGTTCAATAGTTCTGCGGTGGCCGAGGGTGTCGAAAGGGTAGAAGAAGTTCGCGCCCTGCATCAAATGGGCTGCGACATGGCGCAGGGTTATCTGTTTGCGCATGCAACGCCGCGCGACAAGCTGATTCAGTCAATGCAGAAGCGCTTAGCAGCGAAGGCAAAATAGGCCGCGGAGAGGTGACGTGAAATCCATTGCAAGTGCAGAATACTAGTCCGAATACTTTGATCGATCCCCTAAAGAATTAATTAAGTAATCTCGAATTTCCGCAACGGCATTAAATAGAAATCGATCGTTCAGCCGTCATACTACTCCCTCGGGCAACGCCAGTTTGCCGATGTTAGGGAGATGACAAACCGTGCACGTTACAGCCTTATCGTGGAAAAGTGAGCTCGGCTGGGGCTTCAAGCCGGAAACCAACGCCGACCTAGTGCTCTATTTTGGTTCGCGTGAGCTCATCGCAGATGGCGCCCGCTACAACGAACTTCAGGAAAGATTTCCCGCTGCGCATATCGTAGGCTGCAGCACGGGTGGGCAGATTCAGAACAACGACGTTTCTGATGACGAGATCGCGGCAGTTGCGCTGAGCTTCCACTCGACGAAGGTCCGTGTTGCCACCCAAATCGTCACCGCCGCCGACCACTCGCGCGCCTGCGGCGAGGCTGTCGGACGCGAATTGGCCGATGAATCGCTCGCCGGAGTGTTCATTCTTTCCGACGGCTTGAACGTAAACGGAAGCGAACTGGTCGCCGGCATAACCAGCGCGATTGGCCGCGACATCTCGTTGAGCGGCGGTCTTGCCGGCGACGGCTCCTTGTTTTCCGAGACGCTGGTTGGCGGCAATTCTGCGCCCCGCAGCCACGTCGTCGTCGGAATCGGTTTTTACGGAAATACGATCCGCTTCGGTCATGGCAGCGCAGGCGGCTGGGACGTGTTCGGACCTCGCCGCACAATAACGCGCTCCACCGGCAATATTCTGTTTGATCTCGACGGCTTGCCGGCGCTTGATCTCTACGAGCGCTACCTTGGAGACGAGGCAAAAGGCTTGCCGGGTACGGCACTCCTATTCCCTTTGCAGATCAGCGATCCGACCAACCCGGACACCACGCTCGTCCGGACAATCCTTGCGGTCGATCGTGAAAAGCGATCGATGACTTTCGCCGGCGATATGCCTAACGGGTGGACCGCGCAGCTGATGCGTGGAAGCTTTGCACACCTTGCCGCGGGAGCGGCCGATGCCGCAAAGCAGGCAACCGGCAGCACCGGCGAAGTTTCCGAAAATCAGGGCCTCGCCCTGCTCGTCAGCTGTATCGGACGCCGTCTCCTCATGGGACAGCATATTGTCGATGAGGTCGAGGCCGCCGGCGCCGTACTCGGCAACAAGATGGCACGGATCGGCTTCTACTCTTATGGTGAAATCGCGCCCCACGCATTGTCGGGGTTCTGCGATCTGCACAATCAAACAATGACCGTAACGACGATAACGGAAGCCGCAGCGTAAACATGCATCCCCTGTTTGCTCGACAGCTCGCGAAATGCACTGACGCGAGCGGCCAGCTAGACGCTGCCGCGCTGGGTACACTTGTCAGCGCGGCTTATAGCGAGGCCGATCGTGATCGCGAGCGCACCAATCGCTCGATGTCGCTTATGATCGAGGAAGTCGAGAAGGCGCGCGTCAGGCTGCTCGATGCATTTGAAGTGATGCCCGAAGGGCTCGCCCTCTTCGATGCCGACAACCGCTACGTGCTCTGGAACCGGCGCTACGCCGAACTGCACGCCGGAATCCTGGACCTGGCGATTGGCAAACGATTTGAGGACGTCGTCGGGGAAGCGGTTGCAAAAGGCCGCTATCCGGAAGCCATCGGCCGCGAGAAGGATTGGCTCGAGTCCCGAATACATTCCCATGCTCAACCGGAAGCCAGCCGCGAATACCGCCTGGCCAATGATCGCTGGCTCAGGGTCGATGAGCGGCGCACCAGCGACGGCGGCAGTATTGGCGTTCGTATCGACATCACCGAATTGAAGCGCAGGGAGGAGTCTTTCCGGCTTCTGTTCGATGCCAACCCAATTCCCATGTGGATATGGGATCACGAGACCTACCGCTATCTCGCTGTGAATGACGCCGCCGTTGCGCACTACGGCTATAGCCGCGAGCAATTTCTGCAATTGACGCTGTTCGACCTTCACCTGCCGGAAGATTTCGACGCACTAAGACAGATCACACGCGATAGACAAGCCGGCCAGCATGGCCACCGCAACTGGTCTCACATCAAGGCCGATGGCACCGTCATCACTTCGACGGCCTATGCAAAATTCTGGAAGTACCAAGGTCGTGACGCGTCGCTGGTCGCAGCGGTCGATTGCACAGAACGCTTGAAGGCAGAGAATGATCTCAAGTTAACGCGCGAGTTTCTCAATACGATCATTGAGAGCGTACCGACGCCTATCATTGTAAAAGACGTGAATGAATTGCGTTACCGTCTTATCAACAAAGCTGCGGAGCGTTATTTTGGGCTCGAGCGATGTGCGATGCTCGGAAAAACAACCGTCGAGACACTGCCCCCAGAAAGCGCCAGGCTCGTCAATAGCCTGGACAAGAAGGCGCTCGAAACAGAAGCGCCGGTTGCCGATGAGCACACCATTCTGACTCCCGGTTCTGGCACGAAGCAAGCGTCCACAATACGTCTGCCGATCAGGGATGAGAACGGAACGATCAAGCATTTGCTCGTCGTGATCGAGGATGTCACGCAAAAACGAACGTTCGAACTCCAGCTTCAACAAGCACAGAAAATGGAAGCCGTCGGAAATCTCAGCGGCGGGATTGCGCACGACTTCAACAACCTCCTAACGATCATCATCGGCAATATGGACTTGCTAAGGGGAGAGCTCGAGGGATCCCCGGAAATCCTGAAAACGCTCGACAAAGTACTCGATGCCAGCCTCAGAGGTGCCACTCTGACCCAGCAGCTGTTGGCATTCTCTCGCAGGCAACCCCTCACAACGAGCTCGTTCGACGTTGGTGTCCTGATTGAGAACATCTCGACGCTCATGTCCAGAACGCTCGGGGAGAATATTGTAGTCCAGACGAAGTGCGCTCCCGATATTTGGCCAATTGAAGCAGACGCCCATCAGCTAGAATCGGCAATCCTGAATATTGCAATCAATGCGCGTGACGCCATGCCAGATGGAGGCAAGCTCTCCATTCTGACAAGGAATACACACATCGACGCAAGTCAGGCATCATCGATGGAGCTCGATGCGGGAGACCATGTCGCAATCGAAATTTCCGATACCGGAAGCGGTATCCCCGAGGAAGCCATCAACCGGGTGTTCGAACCGTTCTTTACGACGAAATCTGCAGGCAAGGGAACCGGTCTCGGCTTGAGCATGGTCTATGGATTTGTGAAACAGTCCCGTGGACATGTAGCAGTTGAAAGCAAGAGCGGAGTCGGAACGACGTTCACGCTGTATTTTCCCCGCGCCGCCGTGAACAGCACCGCGCAAACACCAAGCCAGCAGTTCGTCAAACCGGTTACCCGGAGTTACCAGGAAACCATCCTGGTCGTGGATGACAATGTGCAGGTTCGGACGACCGCTGCCGCTCAGTTGAAGCGATTCGGCTATCGTGTCCTCGTTGCAGACGACGCAAAAGCGGCGCTGAAACTCCTCGGCAGCAACGAGCAGATCGACCTTCTGTTTACTGACATTGTTATGCCCGGCGATCTGAATGGAAAGCAGCTTGCCAGCGAGGCGCGCAAGCTGCGGCCGCACCTCAAGGTCTTGTTTACGTCGGGTTACCCGATCGTCGCCGACGAGGAGAACGCAGACACCGCATTGGAGTTTGCGCTGATCTCGAAGCCCTACCGACAGAGAGACCTCGCGCGAGCGATCAACAGTGCCCTTTCGGTCACAAGACTGGAAGTTGCGTAAGAGCGCACGGCAAACGGTAAAGCGCTCAGCATTCCCGCTAAGCTGGAACAAGCCTCCGTACCTTTCGCGTAGCAATCTGGTCGCTCGGCGTGAGCTACTACGCGCCGATCAGCTTGCTGCCACCTGGTCGGCCGAGCTCAATACCAGCGTCCCCGGCCATACCAGCCGCCGCCGAACAGTAGAAAGACTACGAGAAGAATGATGAGTAGCGTGTTGGTGTCCATGGGGTTACCTCCTGGGTCGACCACAACGACAACGTTTCAACGACGTGTTCGTTCCGGTGATACTTTGGAATAGCGCCAGATGCTGTCCTCCACGTTCCAAGTCCACGCCTTCTTGGCCCGCTTGCGGAATTGTTCTTCGCGCTTTCGGAGAGAACGGCACCACCTTCATCGTCCCATTGCGCAATCGCTGCGGCGAACAGGATCGCATCGCTTTCCAAGCGCCTTTCATGGCTCATTTCAATTCTCAGCCAAGTTTGTTCTTGTGCAGAAAACGAGCGATCTGCGCTCTTAATCGTGGCCTCTCCGCGCCGCTTCCCAACATTCCCGCATTGTCGAAGATTTCGCGTTGGACGTTGGCCGGTAAGGTGTCCCATTGCATAACCAGCGACAGACCAAGGCAGCGCAAAATCGTCTCCTCATTGCCAAGCTGCCCATCACTTAGGTCGGCGGAACCCACGCAGTCTGGAACGGCCGGAACCATGAACGACCTCGTTTCTGCGACTTTTGAGAACGGTCTATTTACATGGGTATTCCAAGCCGGACCCGCCAGCTTGACCGCAGAAATATTCTGTCTGCTGTGGCGCAATTCTGATACAATGAAAGCATCAATTGCAAAAACGTAAGCATTACACAAAGTGAGCGATTTCGCACACTCCCGCTGACGCAAAGCGCCTAACCTTTGCAGGGGCAAGGATTCGGAATGCGAAAGCAAAAGACTCCATCAGGCCGGAAAGTTGTTTCCAAGAAACAGCGCGCGAAGCTCGATTCACCGCCTTCTGAGGCATTCGATCCAGCGGTATTTCTGGAAACGGCAGCCAAAGGCCGCACGATCATCACCCACGCAAAGCGCGAAGTCATCTTCACGCAAGGCGATAATGCGGACTCTGTTTTCTACATCAGAAAAGGCAAGGTGAAAGTCACCGTGGTTTCGAGGCACGGTAAGGAAGCCATAGTCGCACTGCTCGGCAAGGACGAGTTTCTGGGCGAAGGATGCTTGATCGGGCAACCGAAACGACTCGCTACTGCGACTGCCATGACAGAATGTCAGACGATGCGCGTCGACAAACCTGAGATACTGCACATCCTGAAGAGCGAACCCGCATTCTCGCAGCTGTTTATTGCCCACATTCTCGCACGCAACGCGCGTGTCGAGGAGGATCTGGCCGATCAGCTTTTCAACTCGACCGAAAAAAGGCTGGCACGCCTGCTCTTGCTCCTGGCGAACTTCGGGAAGGAAGGCAAACCCGAACCTATCATCGCAAAAATCAGCCAGGAGACGCTTGCCGAGATGATCGGAACGACGCGATCGCGCGTAAGCCATTTCATGAACAAGTTTAGGCAACTTGGCTTCATCGATTACAACGGTCACCTCGAGGTGCACTCCTCGCTGCTCAGTGTCGTACTGAGCGACCAGCCGCCAACCGTTGCGCAGCCCCGTTAGTGCACCGGCGATTCAATACTAGCTGTTGATTCTGCTCACTATTTTGGCCGCGCCGCGACAGGTTCGTCGTTCGGATTCCTGTTCAATACCGCTCAGTCAGCACAATCTCGCGGCCTTAGACTGAAGGCGGGCTTGAACGAACCAGTCGTAAAAATTGGTTGTTCGATGTCTCTTTCCGGATAGCGGCAAGATGCCCTTCCGCAATCCGGATGTGCCCGCCGGTCATCCCCCTCGTCCCCCACAGCCGGCGGGCACAATCCCGCAATAACCGCTACCCTCGGTGAGAACGTCAAGCCGCAATGTTCTCCCGATACAACAATAGGACCAATGATGTCTTCGCGCGCAAGCTGGCCTGACCACGGCCAGCCGAACCACGAGTATAGCGATATGCTAAAGGCGAAGCTGGACGCCGCCCTGGCACGCGAGAGCAAGTTAGTTCACGACAGAGATACGCTTCTGGAACGCCAAAAGCTGTTGACGCTGGAATTTGAGCATCGGCTGGTGAACAGCCTGCAGATCGTAGCAAGCCTGCTCTCAATGCAAAGCAGAACCTCAGGATCGCCGGAGGCCGCGGCGCAGCTCAGCGACGCAGCACTTCGTGTAGCTGGGATATCACGCGTTCATCGCCAGCTGCATCTGCTCGATCATCAAGTGAACGTCAATTTCAGGCTTTACATTATGCAGCTATGTGCGGATCTGTCTGCGCTGCTATTCCACAACAACCAGAAGCGGAGCGTTCTGGTGACCGGGAATGACGGGTTTCTGCCGGTGGCAACCGCCATTCCGCTTGGATTCATAGTCAGCGAGCTTGTGACCAATTCGGCCAAGTACACGGAAGGCAGCATTGTCGTTCACGTCGCGGACACACCTGAGGCCCATTCGCTCAGCGTCTCCGACGAGGGCCTCGGGCTTCCGGACGGATGACCCTGCGGGCAGCAAGGGGCTTGGCATGAACATCGTGCGCTTGCTGGTGAAGCAGATCGACGGGACGCTGCAGTTCAGCCCGGGCCAGAACGGAAGTGGCACCACTGCTACGATTACATTCCCGCTGCAGGCATAAAAAGGCGCAGGAATCGACCCCCGCGCCCCTTTTGATCGAAGGATCGTTACTGCCTGACGCTCAGCTTTGAGCGCTCGTTACAGCTATAGCCTTTGGTGCCCGTACCCATATTCGCGATGCTCTTTTCGCAGGCCGCAGCGGTATCGAAGTTGCAATTCGCATTGCCGGAATTCACCGCACAGAACTCCTGCGTACCGGTTACCTTGCTGACCTGCGCGGAAGCGCCCGTGATCATGAGTGCGCTGACGAACGCCGCAGCGATGATTGAGTTGCGCATGTTATATTTCTCCTGGGGAATAGTCCCGCACAGGAAACGTGCTGCAACAGCGTCCTGTTCCTCGCTTAGAAACTATCTTCTTCCACTGATCATAACTTATGGAAGGCGGCGCGCTGTCGTGCTCCCGCATGTAATGGAACTTCTCAGGCGGAAAGGACGCTTGTCCGATCCAGTTGATCAACGACTTTGTTCGCCGACCTACACTTCCGTCAGAAATTGGCCGCGGCGAGGTAATATGGCCCGCTACTCCTCCGGGAGTACAGTTTCGCTGCTGCAGCGTAAATTGTCTCCCGGTTGGTATCGAATATGTCCAGCAGACTTGCCTCGTCATAATTAGACAGTTTTCGGATCTTCAGAAGCGCATCCACTGGTATGGAGAACACTTTCTCGATTACTCCATCATATCCCCAAAACATCACGGTCTGCCGCGAGCGATCATAGCTGCGGCTCTCGTTGGGAAAGTGGACTGCCACCGAAGTTCCTTCATTGTTGGTCTGCAGCAGAGCAGCTGAATTGCGCTCTGCGATCGTCGGAACTTCATATATAGGCTCGATCAACGGTAAATTCTATGTCGAATGATCCACTCCTCGAGCCATGGCCGAGTGAGCGTTATTGAACAGATTGCCGCCTTAGTGGCATGTTACGAAGGACACACTCGCAACATGCGCTTGAGCGTCACCCTGTCGGCAATTCGCCGACCTCGACGATCATTTCGATATAAATCGCTGATTGTTGGTGCTCGCGGAGATAACGCTATCCGCGGGATTTTTTTACTTTCGTATTCTCATGCAGCGCTGCTGCCGCGCCGCTTGCTAATGACATGAGGCCAACAGTTTGACCGTCGAACGTGCACGAGCAGTTGCGCTGCAGAAGCCATGGGGCGTTGCAGACCTATCGCCGTGGAGCAGCGCGAAGACCGACGGCGCTGTTGGCGAGATCTGGTTCGAGCGTTCGAATAAATCTGCAGAAGATTCGTCATTGCTTTTGAAGCTCCTGTTCACCAGTCAGCCGCTTTCCATCCAGGTCCATCCCAACGACAGTTATGCCAACTCGATTGGCTTACCGAACGGAAAAACCGAGGCTTGGTATGTTTTGAGCGCGGCACCCGGATCGAAAGTCGCGCTCGGCGTCAGAGAAGAAATCACTTCCCAGCAACTCCGCAGCGCCATCGCGAAGGGCACGCTTCCCGGCATGATGCGTTGGCGTCCAGTGGCAACCGGCGAGACCATCTCGGTGCCGGCAGGCACGATCCACGCGATAGGCGCTGGTCTCGTTATCGCAGAAATCCAGCAGCGCAGCGACGCAACGTTCCGCATGTTCGACTACGGCAGGCAGCGCGAACTTCATATCGATAATGCGGTCGCTGTCGCCGACACTGTGCCCGTCGATACTCGCGCCCAGCCGAAGCGGCTTACTGATCAGCGCACGGTTCTCGTCTCCGGACCCCATTTTGTATTCGAAAGTATCGCCCTCGCCCCGAATTCAGTCTGGACGCTGATGGCGACGCAAGAGACGTGGATGCTGGTCGCTAAGGGTACCGCTCGCGCTGGTACCTCCGCCATCACAACGGGCGACGCCATCTTTGCGAAATCCGACAGCGTAGAGATCCGGGCAGGGGATCTCGGCGTGCAAATTCTCGTCGCCTATCCGGATACGGCGCCTGTCAAAGCACTGCTCCAATAACGTCATGGATAGAGCCGCCCCAGCCCCCACGTCGACAACCCGTTCGGAAACAGTCGAATGAAACCACTCCAGCAGGTCGCCTTCATTGGAAATCATTTGCCGCGGCGCTGTGGAATCGCGACTTTTACCCATGATATTCACCGCGCGATCGCGACTTCCCGGCAGGATCTGGAAACCTGCGTAGTTGCGATGACGGATCCGGGCTGCACCTATGACTATCCGGCAGCCGTTCGCTTCCAGGTGCGCGAAGACGTCCTCTCCGACTATGCGGACGCAGCAGATCTGTTGAACAGCGCCAAGTTCGACATCGTTTCCCTTCAGCATGAATATGGAATTTTTGGCGGAGATGGCGGAATCGATATCGTGACGCTCCTCGAACGGCTGCAGATGCCGGTCGTGACTACGCTGCATACTGTCCTGGCCGAACCCACTGCCGCACAGCGCGGTGCGATGCGCCGCGTCATCAATGCCTCTTCCAAGCTTGTCGTCATGGCGCAGAAGGGCCGGGAATTGCTGCAATCGGTGCACAACGTGCCAAACGAGAAGATCGAAGTCATCCCGCACGGCATTGTCGACTTTCCATTTCTCGAACCTACCCTTGCGAAGGCAAAACTCGGCTTTCAGGGAAAAATGGTGATCCTAACCTTCGGGCTATTGTCGCCAAGCAAGGGCATCGAGAATGTAATTGATGCCCTGCCCGCGATTGTCCGGTCCTGCCCAAATGCGGTTTACGTCATCCTTGGCGCGACCCACCCGACTTTGGTCCGCCATCAAGGCGAGGCCTATCGCGAGAGCCTGATGGCCCGGGTTCGCGAGCTCGACATCGAAGACCACGTTGTATTCTTCAACCAGTTTGTCGATCAGCCATCGCTGATGGAGTTCATCTCGATGTGCGACGTCTATGTCACGCCATATCTGAACGAAGCGCAGATGACCTCTGGGACTTTGTCCTGCAGTTTCGGTCTTGGGAAGGCGGTCGTTTCCACCCCATACTGGCACGCGAACGAACTGTTAGCTGACGGCCGTGGAGCGTTGGTTCCCTTTGGCAATGCTCAGGCATTGGGTACGGCAATTTCGGCTTTGCTGACCGACGACGTTCGTCGCAATGACATGCGCAAACGCGCTTACGCAGATAGCCGTACCATGACTTGGGCCCAGACTGCCAAGAGGTATCTATCCGTATTCGAGGACACGCGCCGCAACTTCCAATCAAGACGGTTGCCTTCAAACGCGGTTTTCGTCGGGCGCAAGGACGAGCTCTTGCCGGAAGTTCGCACTGCGCATCTGCTTTCGCTCTGCGATAGCACCGGTGTCATTCAGCATTCGGTTCATTCGGTGCCCGACCGCGCGCATGGGTACTGCGTCGACGACAACGCGCGCGCGCTGCTGTTGTCCTGTGCATTGACCAGCGCCGGCGAAGACGCCCTACCCGACAAGCTTACGACGCGCTTTGCCGCCTTCATCCAGCATGCATGGAACCCTGATACGAATCGGTTCCGCAATTTCATGAGCTATGATCGGCGTTGGCTCGAACCGCAGGGCTCCGAAGACAGCCACGGGAGAACGCTGTGGGCACTTGGCAAGTGCGCGAGCGAGGACGCCAATCGATCGCGCCGCACATGGGCCGCATCGCTTTTCAACATCGCAGTTTCTCCAGTTGAGCACTTCTCATCACCCCGTGCATGGGCATTCACCCTGCTTGGGTTGAACGCTTATTGCAGGCGCGCCGACAATAACGGTCACGCGGAGCAATTGCGTGATCTGCTAGGCGACCGGCTGCTGGCGTTGTTCTCCGCCACCCAGACCGAAGATTGGCGCTGGTTCGAGGACTATCTCGCCTACGACAATGCGCGTCTTCCGCAGGCTTTAATCGAGACCGGGATCGCGACAGGCAGGCAGCACTACATCGATGCGGGTATTCGCTCGCTTCGATGGTTGATGGACGTTCAGACCAACTTCTACGGACACTTCAGACCCGTCGGCAGCTCCAGTTTCGGAAAGCACCGGCAGAAGCCCACCGCATACGATCAACAGCCTGTCGAAGCATGGGCGACGATCGCGGCGTGCAGCACTGCATCGGGTCTGGATTCCAGCCCGGAATGGGCGGCAGGTGCAGCCCTCGCGTTCGGATGGTTTTTGGGCGAGAACGATCTTCGAAGCACGCTGATTGATTCTGTGACCGGCCGCTGTTGGGATGGACTGCATCCCGATCGGCCCAACGAGAATACAGGTGCGGAATCTGCACTGTCCTACCTGCTCGGCCTTGTCGAAATTCGGCAACTCAGGCGCAGCGCGGCCGATCGAAATAAGCCCTTTTCTGATTGTATAGGTCTGGTTCCCGAACACCTGACCCGCTCGCAGACGCCAGAAGGAAATTCCTTTGACTCAACAGCTATTCCTGAACCGGCAAGCACTGCATCTGCGCCCGGATCCGACAAGGGTAGTCGTCAAGCCATTCAAGCCGGCGACTGAGCCGCGCGATCTCAATCCGACTGACAGAACACGGGCAAATCATATCGTCGATCGCGTGCTGAAGCTGGACGCCTCCGCAGCCGAGCAACAACTTCGTGACGTGCTGGAAAATTTCGAAGGCAGACACAGGAACCTGCTTAACATCTTCGAGTCCCGGGCGGATGAGATGGAGGACGCCTTCGATTCTCACGCAAAACTGGACGCCACCCAGCGCCGCCTTATTGGTGCATACTTTCTCAATGAATACTCGTTCGAAGCATCGGCACTGTTCAATCCGAGCATTGTTCGGCATCCAGACCAGAACGGCGTTGCGCCTGATAGCTGTCGGTTTATACTGAGCCTTCGTGCGGTCGGCGAAGGGCACATCTCATCGCTCACATTTCGCTCGGGCACGATTTCCGCCGACGGTGCAGTTGCAATCGATCCCACCGCACGGCTGGCTTCCGTACCCAAAATCAAGCACCGGACTGCCGGACGCTATGGCGAAGAAGTCGAAGTGATGTTTAATGAAGACGAAGAACTCAGCGAGCGTGTGATCTTTCCAGTCAGTGAATCGCAGATCAACGGCATCGAAGACGCGCGCTTTGTTGAATTCAAGGATGGCGGTGAGACAACGTTCTACGCCACTTACACCGCCTATAGCGGGCGCGCGATCCGTTCGGAATTGATCGAAACGAAGGACTTCCTGTCGTTCAGGATGAGTCCGCTCGGCGGCCCTGCCTCCGGCAACAAGGGAATGGCGTTGTTTCCCCGCAAGATCGACGGCCGTTACGCAATGATCGCGCGGCAGGACAACGAGAACCTATATCTTATCTATTCTGACGACCTCTACACTTGGGGCGGCGGAAAGGCATTTCTCCAACCTGAGTATCCTTGGGAGTTCGTCCAGATCGGCAATTGCGGCTCGCCCATCGAGCTCGATGAAGGCTGGCTACTTTTGACTCATGGCGTCGGCCCGGTGCGCAAATACTCGATTGGTGCGGTACTCCTCGACAAAAGTGATCCGTCCAAAGTCATCGCTCGCTCGCGCGAGCCGCTGCTTCGTCCCGAACCCGGGGAAAGAGAAGGCTATGTACCAAACGTCGTGTATACCTGCGGTGCCATGCGGCACCGCAATCACATAATTCTGCCTTATGCGGTGTCCGACACCTTCTCCAACTTTGCCACCATGAAGGTTTCAGACTTGCGCCAAGCCATCGCGGGCTAACCAGCAATGCAAGCGCTCTTCATCGGACACACCTATATCGACGCAACATTTCTAACCGACCGCATGCCGACCGGCGATGAAAAGCATGTGGCGAAAGACTATGCAGTTTCATTCGGAGGAAACGCCGTCACCGCCGCCTTTTGCTGCGCCAAGCTTGGCATCAAGCCGGACCTGATCGCCCCTGTCGCTGATGACTGGCTTGGCCGCATGTTTCTGGACATGGCTGCACGCTACGGCGTCTCTCTTCATGTCAGAAAGGTCGGAAAATCGTCCTTGTCGGTTGTCATGCCGAACAATGGGAAGCGCGCAATCCTGCGCGGACGGGACGACTCATACCCTCACCCTTTTCCCGTTCTGAACCTCTCCGGTTGTCGCGCGCTACACCTCGACGGGCATCAACCTGATGCCGCGATCCATTACGCGAAGCTGTTCCGGCGAGCCGGCCTTCTCACCTCCCTCGACGGCGGCGGTATCCGCGACAACACCGACGAGCTTTTAGGCCACATTGATGTCGCCGTCGTCGCTGAACGACTATGCGAGCAGATGGACCTCGAGCCGCCGGCGATGCTCGATTACCTGAAGAGACGCGGCTGCCGCATCGGCGGCGTCACGCTCGGTGCCCGGGGCATGCTCTGGTACGATGAAAGTGGTGCGGTACGCTCCCTACCCTCGCTCGCCATTGCCCAGGACCGCATTGTCGATACCAGCGGCGCAGGCGATGTCTTCCACGGCGCGTATATTTTCTCCTATCTCCACGACAATACCAAACGCTGGGAAGATCATTTTCATTTCGCGAGAGCCGCGTCGGCCTACAAAATCCAGCATCTCGGAAACGAGGCCGGCTTGCCTACGCTCGATGAGGTTCTAGCCACTAAAGCCGGCTTCGAAGATCCGAGCTGACCTGATCTCCAAATGGCGTCCTGCGCGAAAGTGTTCACTTCCGCTCAGACGCCGCAAGCTTTCACAGCTATTGATCCTCTCTTTAGGTCGCGAGCAAGGCTTACGCGCCTTTGCCTGCTTCCTGCGCGCAGCACTTCGAAGAGTGAACGCTCGGATCAAGACTCCCGCAAATCGAACAAAGGAGACAAGTTCATGACACTCAGCACCATCCTCATCATCATACTCGTCGTGCTTCTGCTTGGCGGCTTCAGCGGTCGCTTCGGTGGCCGCGGCTACGGCTTCGGCAACAATGGTATAGGCTTGATTGGCGTTGTGCTGATCGTTCTCGTCGTACTGGTTCTTTCAGGACGGCTTTGATCGTCATAATTGACAGAAACAGTGTCCCTTTATCCAGCCGGTAGACCCTCGTTCTCGCGCGAAGGGCTGCATCTGCGCGCGAGCAATTCCCAAGGCTGAGCACGCCCAAAGCGCGGTAGTTTTAGCACTCGCAGAGAATGAAGGGCTATTCTGGGGCTGCAATATTGAAAACTTCGCATGTGCGGTATTGTTTTGAAATTGTTGGCGACCCCGGCAGGAATCGAACCTGCGACCAACAGCTTAGAAGTTGCTAGAAATGTCAACGATTTCAACGGCCGTTCCGACAAAGCTGCCCTGCCGGGCGAATTGCTAGATGAGGCGAGATTTCCGTTTGTCGGAATGGAAACGCCAACCCTAGAGACCAAGAATTGCCTTCTTACCCTTCGCCCGGCAACAGCAGATGATCATTTCGCTGCTACACGCCCGTTCGTTCTGCGAAAGCACCCGGTCCCGATGATCTATATCACTCCCGACGACCCGAACCTCGCAAGAACCACATAGGCCCTCTCTGCAGTCATACGGCACGTCAATCCCAGCTGCTTCGAAAACGTTCCAGCACAGTTTTGTCCGGTAGGACCAGCAGGGTTGATCTGCCCCGCTAAAGTAGTCCTCACGGAGGTATAGTTTGTACGGCGGGAGATGAATCGATAGCCAGGAAGCGGATCGCATCTGGGCTTCCGGTTTTGTTGCAATATGCTTGACGACAATTTCTGTTGTTCGATACCGCGAGGCCGGACAACGTTCCAATGGAGCATTTCGTGCCAAAATACGGCATCGGCCTGATGTGCAAGGCTCCCCGACCCGGGACAAGCAAGACGCGCCTCGCACGCGACGTTGGATCGGTTCGCGCCGCAGAACTTTCGAAGGCTTTCCTTATCGATGCGATCGCAACATTGCGCGCGGCTTCCACCGAAACTTCGGCGCGGCCCTTTTGTTTCTACACACCAGATAACGCAAAGGAGGAAGTTCGTACTCTCACTGGCACTGACATTCCGCTCATCCAACAGGATGATGGAGACCTTGGAGCAGTAATGTTTTCTGTGCTGCGTAGAATATTGCAGGAATGCCCCAACGGTGCGGCCTTAATGGGCACTGACCTGCCTTCTCTACCTTCTCGCCTGGTCAGCGCGGCAATCAAGGAGTTGAGCACCCCCGGCATCGACGCCGTGTACGGCCCCTCGGAAGACGGAGGGTATTATCTGGTCGCGATCAAAGGCGAAGCAACGAGGCCATTGTTCGAGGAAATTGATTGGAGCACTCCTACAGTGATGCAGGAGACACGAAAACGCGCAGAGGCTTTAGGATTGCACATTCTGGAACTGGATCCTTGGTATGATGTTGACGACATCATCGGTTTGAGCCGTCTGATCATGGACCTGAGCGATTCTGATCGGATCCGCTCGCTGGGACCGGCAAGAGCTACGCGGGCCGCGCTTCAGTTACCCCAACCCCCAGATCGATGAATGTGAGGCTAGAGCGGCGCTGCGTTTCCTTCTTCAGATCGATCAAAGGGGCTTCCGGAGAATACATCGTCGCTCGTGCGCTCCTTCAATGTTCAGTCAGGACCTCGTCGTCCGATCACTCGAACGAGCAAGCCATCGACGAAGAGGGATCGATGAGAGCGTGAGAAGCGCAAGCCCCAGAAGACCTGCAAGAATTTCAGGCGTGAGGATTGCGCTCGCAGAAATTTCTTCGTCTCGGTCAAGAATGCTTCCTAAGCCTGCGCCGGCAAGCGAATAGACCACCGTGGCGGGAATAATGCCTACGAACGTTGTGATCGCGAAGGTCGAGAGGCGAACGCCAACAAAAGCCGGCACAAGATTAACAAGGAAAAAAGGAAACAACGGCACCAGTCGGAGTACGAGCAGATACACTGCAGCCTCCCGCCGAATAGCAACTGCGAGCCGTGCTGCTGCATCTCCGAAGCGGTCCAGCGCATTCTCGCCAAAGATGCTGCGGGCGAACAGGAAGATCAATATCGCGCCGATCGTCGCGCCGGCCACAGCGAGCGACGCCCCAACCAATGCGCCGAAGAAGAACCCTCCAGCGAGCGTCATTAAAAACGCTCCGGGAAGTGAAAGCGCTACCACCACCGTATAGATCGCTACATAGCTGAGCGTTGCGATCAAATAGTTTTCAGTGATAAAGGCCGACAGGAAAGCGCGTTGCGACTTGAGTACATCGAACGACAAGTAGGAGTGAAAGCCGGAAATTCGAACGAGAACGATAGCGGCAACAGCAGCGACGACCAACCAAAGTCTGCGATCAGCCAAGAAACTTTGCATATCTCGCTTTTGAGACACTACGGAATAAACCTCTGTATGAGACCTACAACGCAGCGCGTCCGCTGCGAAAAAAGCGAAGGCGTGTAATAGCTTCCCGCAGCGCGCTTTGAAATCTCGGAAAGCGTCGGATAAGCGGCAATCATGCTCGCCACTGCACCGATCTTCACCTTTGCCGATATTGCGAGACTCCACATCCCTATCATCTCGCCAGCGTTAGGAGCCGCTATAGTAGCGCCCAGAATGCGGCCACGACTTCCGAGTACGATCTTCGCGAAGCCATTCGTGTGACGTTCGGCCTGCGCCCGATCGTTCTCTTCCAGCGCAGCATGAAGAATCTGAACGTGATGCCCAGTCTCTTTGGCAGCGCTTTCAGTTAATCCGGTGTGCGCAATTTCCGGATCGGTGTAGGTTACCCATGGCAGCGCGCTGTAATTGATCTTTGCAGGAAGCCCAAAGAGCGCACGACGTATGACGATCCCCGCATGGTAGCCCGCAACGTGCGTGAACTGTGGTCCCGAAGCCACGTCCCCTATCGCAAAGACGCGCTTGTTTGAGGTGCGAAGCCCGGCATCAACCTTGATGCCTTTCTTATCGTATTGAATGCCGGCTGCTTCTAGATTCAGATCCTGCGTAGCGGCCGCTCGCCCTGCAGCCACAAGAATATGCGTGCCTTCGATCTTTCGCGGTTTCTCTCCTTCGAGTATAACCGCAACACCCGCGGTTACGCGCTCTACTCGTGCGATCGAAATATTCTCGTGGATATCAACCCCCTCTCCGCTGAAGAAACTTCGGATGAGGTCCGCCGCCTCCGGTTCGTCCTTTGGTAGAACGGAAAATTTCTCCAATACAACGACCTCAGCGCCGAGCCTATGAAACGCCTGTGCCATTTCCAGACCGATTGGTCCGCCCCCTATCACGATCAGCCTCTTGGGGAGATTCTTCATGTCGAACACACTCTCATTCGTCATGAAGTCGATCTGATCCAGGCCCGGAATCGGCGGCACCGAAGCCTTAGAGCCGGTTGCAACCACAATTCGGCGCGCCGAAATCTGGTTGCCAGCCGCCTCGATCGAATTCTCGGACAGGAATCGTGCTGTTCCGGCAATAACAGTGACACCAAGACTCTCGAAGCGCTCGACGCTGTCGTTTGGCGCGATCTTCGCGATAACAGCGTGGACATGATCGTGGACTTTCTCGAAACTTACTTCCGGCTCCAGGCTGCGAATGCCAAAAGTCTCGGCATGTCTAATCGAGTGCGCAACTTTGGCTGCAGCGATTAATGCCTTCGAGGGAACGCAGCCCGTGTTCAGACAATCTCCGCCCATTTTGCCCTTTTCGATAAGAACCACGGATGCGCCCATCTGGACAGCACCAGCAGCAACGGATAGGCCTCCAGATCCAGCTCCTATGACGAGCAGATCCGTCTTGATCTGACTGCCACTGATTTCGGGCCTTCTGGAACTGCCAGCGTTGGGTTGTTGATGCACGGTCTCCCCCTGCATACGACTGCACAGGTTGACTTATACGCCAGAAACCCATGAATCGTTACGCGCTTAGTCAACGACAAAGCTAATAATTCCACTGGTTTCCCACGGCATTACATCACAATGTGGGTACCCGAAGGGAAGGTTCTCCGGCGACATTGTTGGTGAAAGACGAATTGGCCGCTCCCGTACCACCTAGTTTGTGCAAATTGATGATCGAGAACTAGCATCCCTTATGAACTCTGCGGACAAACCTAATATTGTTCTGGTTGGCGCTGGTCACGCGCATCTGCACACCATCAAACGAGTGCACAGTCTGATTGAGCAAGGCGTCAACGTAACCGTAGTCTCGCCGGACAAATTTTGGTACTCCGGGCTCGCAACTGGAATGCTCGGTGGCATGTATTCTGCCGAGCTCGATCAAGTAGACGTGGCCGCTCTTGTGCGATCGCGAGGCGCTTCGATAATAGCCGGCGCATTGCAATCCATCGATCATAAAATGAAATCCGTCATACTACAGGATGGAACCTGTGTTCCGTTCGATGTGCTTTCGCTCAATATCGGGAGCGCGTCTCGCCCTCTCCCAGGAGAAAACGAACGCTGCTATCAGGTGAAACCGATCCGGCGCCTGTACGAACTGCGGCAGCGCCTAGAGAGGGAATTTGCGAGCCCGTCCGGAAAAGCACTCGACATAGCTGTTGCGGGCGGAGGCATTACAGCGTTCGAGATTGCCGGGAATGTGAAAGCTCTTGCGGAGAGATTCCAGCGCGCATGCAACGTGACAATTCTTTGCGGCTCACAACGTCCGCTGAGTGAATTAGCTGCAGCGGCCGCAGAACGCGTTATCAAAAACTTCTCTGACAGGGGAATTCGGCTATCCGCCACTGGGAAGATCGTGGAAATCGATGGCAGGGTTGCCAAGCTTCGCGACAATCATGAGATAAGTTTCGACTTTCTGGTCAATGCGACGGGCTTAATTGCCGACACGATCGGGAAGGATCTCGGAATTCCGCTCGATTCATCCGGCGGAATTCTGGTCGACGACACGCTTCGCTCACCGGAATACCAGAACATATTTGCGGTCGGAGACTGCGCTACCTTCGCGAGCAACCCCCTACCTAAAATTGGCGTTTATGCAATTCGCCAATCACCGATATTATTTCACAACATCCAGGCTATGATTAGTGGCGTATCTCTCCGGCAATTTGTGCCGCAAAAGCTCTATCTAAGTATCATCACACTCGGAGACGGAAACGGCCTCGCGACCCGTGGCAGCTGGTGGTATTTCGGACGTGCGGCTTTCCTTCTGAAAGACTGGATCGATCGCCGCTTTCTTAGCAGCATTCAACCAACGTAAGGTCCACAAAATGACACGGGCGGTTCTCGGTATCATCGGCGGATCTGGCATCTATGATTTGGCCTCGCTTCGCGACGCAGAAGTGCTGGATATTTCCACGCCGTGGGGTCCACCCTCGGATCACCTGCACCGCGGGAAAATCGGCAGCATCGAGATCGTGTTTCTCTCCCGGCACGGCAAGGGACATAGTATTCCTCCAAGCGATATAAACTATCGCGCGAACATCGATGCGCTAAAGCGCGCTGGCGTTACCGATCTGGTTTCTTTATCGGCGTGCGGTTCGTTTCGTGAGGAACTCGCTCCCGGAACATTCGTTCTCGCTGACCAGTTTGTCGATAGAACCTTCCGTCGGGAGACAAGCTTCTTCGGGCGGGGCGTCGTTGCACATGTCTCGATGGCGCATCCGGTAGGTCCGCGCCTCGCCGACCGTATTGAATCTGCGGCTAATGCGCAGAACATACCCTGCAAGCGAGGCGGAACTTATGTCTGTATCGAGGGTCCCCAATTCTCGACGCTTGCCGAAAGCCTTACCTATAAGGCAGCGGGCTACGATTTAATCGGAATGACCAATATGCCGGAGGCAAAGCTCGCCCGCGAAGCAGAGATTACATATGCAACCGTCGGGATGGTGACCGATTACGACTCCTGGCACAGGTCAGGTCCAGTGGATATCAGTTCCATTCTTCGGGTTATGAAAACAAACACTGAATCCGCGATCAAACTTGTCGAACGTCTGGCGGCAGATTTTCCGAGCGAACACGAGGTGTGCCCGGTCGGCTCAGATAGGGCGCTCGACTTCGCCATTATTACAGCGCCCGACCGTCGCGATCCGGCTTTGGTGGCTAAACTTAGTGCCGTTGCGGGGCGGGTGCTTCGCTAAAGTGTGAGCCAGCAACCGCTGCGGAGCGATCACTACAGGCGATAGGGCTGATAGCCGTATTCCACGGCCAAGCGATCGGCGTCCACGCCAAGAAAAAACTTGATCCGCAGTCGCCACATCAAAAGGACAGTAGCGAGAAGTCCACCGCGTTCCCAGCGTCTACCTGAAGTTATCACTTGTTGCGAAAGACACTCAGGCCGGCACTCTCGCTTCAGCAACTTCGAAATCGCGACATCTTCCATGAGCGCAATATCTGGAAATCCGCCCACCTTCTCGAAAGCCACGCGCTGGACGAATAGCGCCTGATCGCCCGTAGCAATACCGGTCAGCCGGGAGCGGAGATTCATCAACCGCGAGATGAGCCGCAGCGCCATCCCGGCCGGTTCGATACGAATATCAAACCGGCCCCAGGCTCGCTTGGAGAGTGCCCGCCTGATCGCATCACAGGCATTTAGAGGCAGCTCAGTATCGGCATGTAAGAACAGTAGAATGTCGCCTTTGGCCGCCGCTGCACCAGCATTCATCTGACGCGAACGTCCTCGCGGCGCCGATAAAATTCGCTCCACCCGCCCGGCCGCTTCCGCGATCGTGTCATCCGTACTTCCACCGTCAACGAGTACTATCTCGGTTCCGGCGGCCCTGAGGGGCTGAAGTTTCGCGAGAAAGGCCGCAAGGCCGGCGCCTTCGTTCAGGACTGGAACTATGATCGAAATCATTCGCTCAAATACTTTGACACCTTTTCGGCGGCTTATTCCGGCACATTAGCACAATACGCCTACGATCCTGATACCCGGTACGTTACAGCGGGAAAAACATATTTTGTTTTATTCCGAACTCGATTGGATCGAGCGGCGGAGGAAAATACAATTGCCGCCACGAGGAAGTTATAGCGCAATTCCAGAGGACCAATGAACTTTCATACAACGATCGTACGGCCGCTAAAGTTTGACTCACCATTTCTGGTGTTCGGAGGGCCTTACTCCAACCTTGAAGCGCTCGAATCGATGCTCCTCGAAGCCGATCGGCTTGGCATTCCTCCAAGTAGCGTCGTGTGTACCGGAGATGTCATCGCGTACTGCGCCGACGCTTTCGCCTGTGTCAAAAAAATCCGCTCTACCGGCATGCATGTCATCATGGGAAACTGTGAAGAAAGCCTCGCGCTCTCTGCCGAAGATTGCGGTTGCGGATTTATGCCCGGAAGCGCGTGCGACAAGCTTTCCGCTGCGTGGTTCGAACATGCAAGCCGCACAATCGACGCGGAAGCGCGAGCATGGATGGCGGCGCTGCCTCGAACGCTCTCCATTGAGACCGGCGGAATGGAGTTAGCCGTTATCCACGGGGGAGCGACGCGCATAAATCGCTTTATATTTGGATCGACAAACACACAGCAAAAAGCGGCGGACATCGATCACCTGGCCGTGAATGGTGTCATAGGCGGCCATTGCGGAATCCCGTTTACACAAAAGATCGGCGATCGCTTCTGGCACAATGCAGGTACCATCGGTGTTCCAGCCAATGACGGCACACCGCGTGTATGGTTCAGCATTTTTACGCCTCAAGCCAATGGCCTTCGAATCGAGCACCGTGCGCTAGAGTACGATCACCAAACCGCCGCGAAGAAAATGCACGCGGCCGGACTTCCTGCTGAATATGCGGACTCGCTTGCGACTGGGCTTTGGCCGAACTGCGATGTGCTTCCCTATAAGGAAATTACGGAGCGAGGCGTGGCACTTCAATCAGGCTCCTGCTTTGTGGAAACGCGAAATTCCGAACGGAACGAGCCACGCAGAGTAAAGCCGGTCACTCAGCTCTTATGGCCAATCGGCGCACGCGATAATCGAACACGATTAGCGGAGGAGAAATTTTCCAATGCACGAACGACGGCGGATGGTGAGCCGCGTGCAAGCGTCGCTCTGAAAACGCTCAATACCCTTTGGGTAAACACGGGAACGCTGTGCAACATCGCCTGTAAAAACTGCTACATTGAATCGAACCCGCGTAACGACCGGCTCGCCTATATCTCGTGCGATGAAGTAAAGGCCTACCTCGATGAAATCGAACGAGAATCATTAGGAACCGCAGAGATCGGCTTCACCGGAGGTGAGCCGTTCATGAATCCCCAATTCCTCGATATGCTCGAGGAAGTGCTCTTACGAGGTTATCGGGCACTTGTACTCACGAATGCCATGAAGCCGATGCAGCGGTTCAAGACCAGACTCCTTGAGATGAACGAGCGATACTCAAAGTTACTTTCGCTCAGAATTTCGCTCGACCACTATTCGCAGGATCGTCACGAGGAAGAACGAGGTGTAGGTACATTTCGTTCTACTCTTGATGGAATGAAATGGGCGTCGCAGAACGGCTTTGGTTTATCTGCAGCTGGCCGGACGATGTGGAACGAACAAGAGCAGACCTCCAGGGCAGGTTTTGCGAAATTGTTTGACGACGAAAGTATCGCCATAGACGCTTGGAATCCCGCAACGCTCGTCCTCTTTCCAGAAATGGACGAGTCAGTCGATGTGCCTGAGGTAACTACTAAATGCTGGAGCATACTCGATAAGTCGCCCGAAATGTTGATGTGCTCCGCATCAAGAATGGTCGTCAAGCGAAAAGGAGCGGAGAAACCGGTGGTACTCGCCTGCACGCTTATCGCATACGATCCCCAGTTTGAGTTGGGATCAACGCTGCGCGAAGCCTCGGCGGATGTCTATCTTAATCATCCGCATTGCTCGCGATTCTGCGTTCTAGGTGGCGCATCCTGTAGTCCGAGCAAGACTTCACCGTCCACGGCGGTGCATGCTCACGTAGCGGCCGATTGATCGGTCTAACGATTTGCGCAAGCTAGACGCATCCGGCGTCGTAGTATTTGATAGAAGCACGCCATGCTGTGAGGCGCTGGAAAAAGCACGACAGCAACGATCGGGCTCGCCGGATCATGCCAAGGCAGAGCCTGAAGTTGCGTAGGCTTTTGAACTATCGCGCCCAACGAATCGTGTTTGCCGAAGAATCTAACTAGATTGAAATCGGCCAACAACCTTGTTGGAATGTTTTGTCGGAATGAATTCTGACGACAACGCTAACTTACTGAATATATTGGCGACCCCGGCAGGAATCGAACCTGCGACCAACAGCTTAGAAGTTGTTAGAAAACTCAATGATTTCAACGCCCATTCCGACAAAACTTCCATTCGGACAGTGTTGTCTAATAAAACGAAAATTCAGTTTGTCGGAATGGTCATAGAGCAAGGCGCACGCACAATCGCGCCGTAAATTTGAGATGAGATTGATCTACGTCAACTCGAGGCTGCCCTAGAAGCGCTAAAGTAGATGCCAAAGTAGAAAAATCGCATGTTAACGAGACGCGCATTCATTTCTAGTGCGGTGATCGGATCATCGAACGCCCTTCTCACTGCAAAATGGGCATTCGGAAAATCCAAACCGTTCGAACGCAGCCTCCCAATCCCGCCGCTAATCGACGCTCGTTCAGTCGCTAACAAGATTGGTCTTATCGCGGCTGAAGGACGACACAAATTCTTCCCAAATCAGCCAACTGCAACCTCGGGTTACTCTGGTGCAATTCTTGGCCCAACGCTTCGTTTCCATAAGGGGGACGAGATAGCAGTCACAGTCGAGAACAAACTTGAACGACATACAACTGTTCATTGGCATGGCTTATTGATTCCGAGTATCTCTGATGGAGGGCCTCACAATCCAATTGCTCCGGGTACTTCCTGGCGGACGACACTGAAGATCGACCAACCGGAAAGCACAGCCTGGTTCCATCCGCATCCGCACGGTGACACAGCACGGCAGGTCTATTCTGGGCTTGCAGGAATGGTGTTGCTCGATGATGGGTCAAGTGAGCGACTAGGTTTGCCGCGAACATACGGGGTCGATGACATTCCGTTGTTACTGCAAGAGCGGCAGTTCAACTCAAACGGCAGCCTACGCTACGACGACGGCCCCCAGACAACAATGCTCGGCGCGCGGGGAGATACAGTTATTGTGAATGGAGCCATTGCCCCGGTCGCCCGCGTACCCGTGGGATTGGTTCGGCTGCGACTATTGAATGGTTCGAACGCAAGAAATTATGATCTGTCCTTCAGTGATACGAGAGCATTTCACGTAATCGCATCTGATGGGGGCTATCTCCCCTCTCCAGTACGACGTACTCGTCTAATAATATCGCCCGGCGAGCGCTTCGAGGTGTTGGTCGATTTTTCCGATGCTCGGTCTGTCATACTTGAAACAGGGGCTGATCAGTTTATTCCCATGATGGGCATGATGTCAGGAGACGTCAGCGGAGCAGCGCAAATTATTAAATTTGAACCCGATCCTACTAAAGTTTCTAAGGTGCACTCAATTCCTGCAAAACTATCAACAATGTCGGATATCGGAAGAGTCGATGGCCTGAGGCGGCGCCAATTCGTGTTGAACGATCATATGATGGGAATGATGGGCATGCGATTCAGGAACCGTGGTCTTGCCATCAATGGAAGCCCGTACGACATAAACCGGATCGACACTACCGTTTCGCTGGGCAGCAGCGAGATCTGGGAAGTTGAATCAGGAATGATGGCTCACCCATTCCACATCCACGGAGTTCAGTTCAGAATTCTCTCAATCGACGGGAGGCGACCACCAATGCATCTGCAAGGCTACAAAGATACAGTATTGGTGCTCGGGTCAGCTGAAATTCTCGTTCCCTTTACCCAGCGCGCGACTCGAGAACATCCCTTCATGTATCACTGCCATATCCTTGAACACGAGGATGCCGGTATGATGGGACAATATGTTGCGACGTAGGGGGCCGATTGTTTCGACATTTACTAAACAATCAATAGTTTGATGACCGGTTCAAATCGATTGATTTCGGACTGATTGATAATCGCTCTGGCGAGTGTCAAAGTCTGTTACTGCGCCATTTTTATCGGCACCTTCAGATAGTGCACACCATTCGATTCCGCCGGCGGAAACTTTCCGGCACGGATGTTCACCTGGATCGAGGGCAGCAGGAGCAATGGCGCGGCAAGGGTCGCATCGCGCGCTTTGCGCATCTCGACAAAGTCGCTTTCATCCACGCCTTCATGTACGTGAATATTGCGGGCTCTCGCCTCGCCGACCGTGGTTTCCCATGCATAGTGATCGCGTCCGGGTGCCTTGTAATCGTGGCACATGAACAACCGGGTTTCAGGCGGCAATGCCAGAATTCGCTGGATCGAGCGGTAGAGTGCGTTCGCGTCGCCGCCGGGAAAGTCGGCACGTGCAGTACCATAGTCAGGCATAAACATCGTATCGCCTACGAACACCGCATCCCCAATCTTGTAGGAAACGCAAGCCGGCGTGTGGCCTGGAGTAAAAATGACTTCACCCTCAAGTTTTCCGATCGCAAAGCGTTCTCCATCTTTGAATAGGTGATCGAACTCCGATCCATCACCCGAAATATCCGTTGCATTGAAGACAGGGCGGAAGATGCGCTGCACATCACGAATGTGCTCACCAATAGAAACTTTGGCTCCCGTCTTGAGCTTGATGTAAGGCGCGCCAGATAAATGATCGGCGTGTGCGTGGGTTTCCAGCACCTGCGCGATCTTTACGCCGTTCTTTTCGGCTTCAGCAAGAATTTCGTCCGGCGAAGAGAAAGCCGCCTTGCCGCTTCGGAAATCGTAGTCGAGAACGGGATCGATTACGGCACCCTGCATGGTCGCAGGATCCCACACGAGATAACTCACCGTATTCGTTGCCTCGTCGAAAAAGGCTTTAATTCCAACTGTTTGCTTAGCCGTCATAGCAGGCTCCTACATCATCTTTATCTGCTGTCTTGACTTATATATTAGATTACTCTAATTTAGCAATATCTAATATATGGAGCATTGGATGCCCCAGGTAACAATAAAGAATAGAGCCGACGTCGGCATTGCCAGTCTCGCGCGCAAAGCAGGCGATGCTGCCCAATTGCTAAAGCTGCTGGCCAACGAAAACCGGCTGCAAATTCTTTGTCAGCTTGCGATCTCTCGCGAAGTCTCGGTGGGAGAGCTTGCGGATGAAGTCGGGCTGAGCCAATCGGCACTCTCTCAGCACCTTGCGAAAATGCGCGACGAAAGTTTGCTTGCCACTCGACGCGAAGGACAAACCGTCTTCTACCGAATTTCCGACCCCAATGCGGCACGCGTGCTTGCGCTGCTGAAGGACATTTACTGCCCGTAACAGATCAGTTTGAAGGAACCGAAGAATGTCGAAATTGAAATCAATATCTCCGGATCGCGCAGCGGTGTTGATGCGATCGGGCGCAGTTCTCATAGATATCCGCGAGGCCGATGAACACGCGCGCGAAAATATTCCCGGCGCGCGCCACCATTCGTTGACCCGGATCGATTCCGAGAGTCCGGTACGTAGCGGTGATGAGGTCGTCATCTTTCACTGCAAGTCCGGAGCGCGCACACAGGGAAATTCTCCCAAACTTGGCGCCGCGGCACAAAACTGCGAAGCCTATATTCTCGAAGGCGGATTGAACGCCTGGAAGAAAGCGGGGCTGCCCGTTACGCTAGACCACGCCCAGCCGATTGACATCATGCGCCAGGTTCAGATCGCAGCCGGAAGTCTTGTTCTGGTTGGCGTGGTGCTCGGCGCGGCAATAACTCCTGCTTTCTATGCTTTATCCGGCGTTGTCGGCGCCGGCTTACTGTTCGCCGGTGTCAGCGGCTTCTGCGGGCTGGCACGGGTTCTTGGAATGATGCCGTGGAACCGGAGCGCGCGGACTTCGTGAAACGCAAATGACTTTTCTGACCGCCCTCCTCTCAATCGCTTCCGGCAGCCTGGTCGGCTTCACGCTCGGGCTGGTTGGCGGAGGCGGCTCGATTCTGGCAGTGCCGCTTCTTGTCTACGTAGTGGGCGTAAACTCCCCACATGTTGCCATTGGCACCAGCGCGATCGCAGTTGCTGTTAGCGCAGCAACCAATCTCATCGGTCACGCACGCGCCAACACCGTGAAATGGTCATGTGCGCTGGTGTTCGCCGCTGCGGGCGTTGCTGGAGCCTTCTTCGGCGCACAGCTTGGGAAAATTATCGATGGAAGCAAACTGCTTACTCTGTTTGGTTTGCTAATGGTAATTGTAGGGGCTTCCACGCTCGTGCCCCGTAAATCGACGGGCAATCCAGCGATCGCTCTAACCTACAAGACGATGCCGCGACTATTGCCTTTACTGACAGGCGTTGGCTTTCTTGTCGGCGCGCTGTCCGGGTTCTTTGGTATCGGCGGAGGTTTTCTGATCGTGCCAGGTCTAATGGGTGCGACCACGATGCCGCTTCTAAATGCGGTCGGTTCTTCCCTGGTTTCGGTCACAGCATTCGGGCTCGCGACAGCCGCAAGCTACGCATGGTCAGGCTTAATCGACTGGCATCTTGCCGGTCTTTTCATTGTCGGCGGGGCATTCGGCGGTCTGCTCGGTATCAAGCTTGGCAAGCGCTTGTCCGGCCATAAGCGGGTATTCGCGCTGACATTCTCAAGCGTGGTTATCGCGGTTGGACTCTATGTGATCGTTCGATCCATAGTTTTCTAGCTTGCGATTTGAATAGCCCTGCGTGGCCTCACTGCCGGACAACTTGCTAGCTTTTCAGAAAACCTAATATTGGCGACCCCGGCAGGAATCGAACCTGCGACCAACAGCTTAGATATTGTTAGAAAAGCGAATCATTTCAACGCCCATTTCGGCAAAACTGACCTTCTCGCAGCATTGTCTAATAAGACAAAAATTCAGCTTGTCGGAATGGAATTAGGAGGCGGTTGGAGGCAGATAGCAGGGTCCGGCAACACCCTCTAATTTTTCCAGTCCGCTCTCGTCGACTTCCAGACCAAGACCGAATCCAGCAGGAGGCTCCATACTGGAGCCGATGAGATTGATCGGATTCTTTGCGAGTCGATCCCGGAACGGGTTGACCGGCGCGAGATCAGCCTCGTGAACAAGTCCATTAGGGATTGCTGCCAGAAGATGAAGATTGGCTGCGGCGCTGAGCACGCTTTGACTCGTGTGCGGTGCGACCATGACGTGATACGCCGCCGCCATATCAGCAATTTTCTTGACTTCGGTAATGCCACCGGCTTTCGTGCAGTCTGCCTGCACAATGTCGATCGCGCCTTCACGAAGTAATTCGCGAAATGCCTGCTTCGTAAAATGGTTCTCGCCGGCGGCAAGAGGGGTAGACGTATAGCGGCGCATCGCCTTGTACCCGTCTATGTTGTCCGGAGTGAAGGGCTCTTCCAGCCACCACACATTATACTTTTCACAGTACCGCGCGACGGCCTGCACATCGAGGATCGAGTAACGCGTGGCGGCATCTACCGCGATCTTCAGGCCATCGCCGAAGACCCTGCGAATGTGCCCCACCCGCTCCGCATCAATACGCGCGTCCTGCCCCACGCGCAGCTTGATCGCTTTGTATCCGCGATCGACGTACTGCTTCACCTCATTTTCGAGCGATTCCAAGGGCTGAAAACCAAGTGATAAGCCGCCCGCGTAGGCCTCGGACGCTTTTTGTTTGCCCCCTAACAGTGCACATATCGGCTGCTTCAGTAGCTTTCCCGCGACATCGAAGAGGGCAATATCGATACCACTCACAGCGATTACCGCAGCCGTTCCGGTTCCGTGCGTCTGGATTTGCGAGCGGTAAATCCGGTCATACACGCCCTCCCGATCCAGACAGTCCATTCCAATCAGCAACGGTGCAAGACTGTGGTTGATGATCTCCGCGATCGCGGTCGGCGCCATAGCATGATGTGCCTCTCCATAACCGGTCGTACCGTCCTCGGCGACGACCTTCACCATGACTAGATCGCGCTTTACGTTTCTGCCAACGCCAAATTTTAGTGCCGTCTTGTCGAAAACGTAGGAAAAGACAGTTGCCGATATCTTTGCAATCCGCATATGCACACCCCTACCGGTACACGAGATCGCGCAGAAGCAACGAAACTGCAGGAACGTAAGTGATAATCATCAGGCAGAGCAGAACGGTGAGAACAAACGGCAGCAGGTAGCGCGCGATCTGAAGCACGGAAACATTTGCAACCTGACACGCCGCGAAGAGATTGACACCGAACGGAGGCGTGACCATGCCGAGCGCCAGGTTGACTATGATTACGACACCGAAGTGGATTGGATCGATTCCGAAGTTTACCGCGACAGGCGTCAACAGTGGACCGAGCACCAAGATCGCGGCGCCGGTTTCAATGAACATTCCCACAATGAAGAGCGCGATGTTCACGCTCAATAGGTAAGCTGCTGGGCTGTCGAAGGAGTTATTCAGCCATGCGCCAAGCTGCGCTGGCAAGCCCGCACGGTTGATCAGATAACTAAGGAATGCGGCACTAGCGACCAGGATCATGATCGCTGCCGCGGAAATAGCGGACCGACGGAATGCGACGTATATCTCTCGCAAGCCCAACTCACGATAAATAAACGTACCTACGAGCAATGCATAAACTACCGCAACCGCAGAAGCTTCAGTGGGCGTGAATGCGCCACTGTAGATTCCACCAAGAATAATGATCGGAAGACCCAGCGCCATTGCAGCGCGCCGTGCGGCCGTTCCAATGCTGAGACGATCTTGACCATCGTTCAAACCGTAACCATTGCGCTTGCATATAGCCCAGGTCACCAGCAACAGAGCGAAACCAATCAAAAGCCCCGGTCCGACACCGGCAATGAAGAGTTCCCCAATCGATAGTTCCGCGGAAACGCCGAGCAGGATCATCGGAATGGAAGGTGGAATGATTACGCCGAGCTCGGCCGTTACCGCCATTAGCGCGGCCGCAAATGGCGCGGGATAGCCATGCCGCACCATCGCAGGAATCAGTATGGATCCGATCGCAAAGACAGTAGCAATACTCGAACCTGAAACTGCAGCGAATATCATGCAGGTTAATACGCACGTAAGTGCAAGGCCTCCCGTAAAACCACCGACAATCGATTTTGCCAAATCTACCAAGCGGCTGGAAATTCCACCCGTCTCCATCAAGTTACCAGCAAGAATGAAGAATGGGATCGCAGCAAGCGGATACTTGTCCAGTCCTATGAAGATTTGTTGTGGCACGACAAGCAACGACATTCTTGCGTCGCTCGCGACGTATGCAGCACCAGTCAAACCCAGTGCCACTGCTACTGGAACGGAAATCACCAGCAGCGTGAGCATCGTTCCCACTATGAGCGATGGCGACATGAACTAATCCACGGCTCGGTCTGCACTCTCAACCGGCGGTTCGTTCCAAACACGGATGAAAGTGAAGAGGGCCAGCAGCGCCGCGAGCCCGCCACCAACCGGAAGCGCGGCGTACGACCATGCGATCGAGATTTCGAGGCCGGCCAGATTCTGGAATCGAACACGCTCAGTAATCTCGTAGCCGGTCCAAGCCAGCATCGAGAAAAAAAGGTTGCTGGATGCGAGCCCGACGAGCTGAAAAAACTTTCCGAAACGTCCGCCCCCGATGGTTCGCAGCACATCAAAAGCGACTAACGATCCTGCCCTGACAGCAAGGGCCGCGCCTAGGCAAACCATCCACACCAGAAAAACACGCGTAAGCGCTTCTGTCCATGAAGCCGGTTGGTGGAGAACGAAGCGCGTCAGCACTTGGTAGGCCCCGAGGCTGGCCGCAGCGGCAAGCAGCGCCACGACCAGGCCTTCGAGAACCAAAGCAACCTGTTGCTCAAACGTCCGCAGGTGCTTCAGCATTTCACGTCACTTCGTTTTGCGAATCGAGTCGATCACGTCTTTGCCGAAACGCTTCTCGAACTCGGCGTTTGCAGGCTGAAGCGCCTTCACGAATGCGTCGGTGTCTGACACCTTCACAACTTCCATGCCCGCAGTACCGAGAGCCTTCACCGTCTCATCTTCCAGCTCTCGCACTCGTTTGCGCAAAGCCTCTCCTGCAACACGCGCTGCATCGGCAACGATCTTGCGGTCAGCTTCGTTCAGCTTTGCCCAGATCACGGGAGACGCAAGGATCGGCGTCACGATAAAGCGATGGCCAGTGAGCGAGAGATACTTTGCTGCCTGGAAGAATCGGCCCGACTGCACGGTGGTGGACGGATTGTCCATGCCGTCGACGACGCCCTGTTGAAGCGCGCCGAACAATTCCGGGAACGCCATCGGGGTTGGCAGCGCACCCAAGGTGCGGAAGGTGATCAAATGAATCTCGTTTTCCTGCGTGCGGATTTTCATGCCCTTCAGATCATCAGGCTTGGTGATTGCACGCTTGTTAGTGACGAGATGCACCGGCCCCAGATACCCGAAGCCGAGGCTGACGAAGTTGCGTTCGTTGATCTTCTTACGCAAGCCGGCGCCGACAGGACCGTCCAGCACTGCGTTCGCATGATCAAAACCTCGAATGAGGAACGGCACTTCGAAGATGCCTGCTTCCTTGACGAAGTTCGCGAGCGGCGCAGGAGAAGTAAAATTCAGATCGAGCGTTCCGATCTGCAGGCTTTCCAGCATTTCGCGCTCCCCACCAAGTTGACTGGCTGGAAACACTTCGATCGTGATGCGACCGCCGCTCTTTTCCTTGACTTCATCCGCAAAAATCTTTGCAGCGTAGCCGTAAGGTGAAGTCGCGGCCGTCGCGAAGCCAAGCTTTAGATTTGTCGTTTGTGCGGAAGCGCCCGCAGTACCCAGAGATAATGCGGCAACAGCCGCTAACAGAACTTTCGAAACACTCATCACACCAGTCTCCTCTGTTGAACTTTCCCGGCCACACAGCGCTGCCGGGCCTTACTATCGTCCTGTGTCGGCGACCGCTCTTTTTGATTCAGAAACCTCAGCTTCCGTTTTTGTGTGGGCGGATTCTCCGTAGTCCCGTGCTGCAGCCTCTCGGCTGACAAATCCAAGTTCGATATCCTTTGCGAGCGCCGCGGGATTGCGATCGCGCGGATCGCCGTAACCTCCGCCGCCCGGCAGTTCGAGATGAACGCGTTCGCCGGCCTGCAGTATGCTTCGTCCTTTGGGCGCGAGTTCGCGGCCTTTTTCGCCGACGACGACACCTCCGGCACCGTCTTTGCCGGATTCTGTACCGCGCGGAGCATCCTTGATGCGGTCGTACATCGCCGAGAGCGTCACTGGGCCGACGGCGCGCACTTCGAATTCGATTGTCTGGCCGAGGCCACCTCGAAACCGCCCGGCCCCACCTGAATCCGGACGCAACTCACGCTTGCGAAACAATACAGGCGAGACGGTCTCGATGATTTCGGTAGATACGTTCTGAATACCGCTCGGAAAGGACGTCGTTGAAAGCCCATCTTTATCGTGCCGCGCACCCATTCCGCCGACCGAGAAGAAGGCGAAGGAGAACGGTTCGCCGCTTACATCTTTTCCGCTGACCTGTGTGACCCACAAACCTGCGGCGCTATCTGCCGGAACCCGATTCGGCAGCGCCTTGGCGAGCGCGGGATAGATTACGCTCGGAAGATAGTGACCGAGAATGTGTCGTGCAGCGGTAGGTGCCGGGGACACAGGGTTGAGCAACGACCCGGAAGGCGCCTGCACGTGTATCGGAACGAAACTTCCGTGGTTGTTCGGCACTTCGGGCGCCACGACGCACTTCACCGCGTAGGTCGCGTAAGCCGTCGTGTAGGCCAGCGGCACGTTGATGCCGCGTTCCACCGCGGCATCGGTGCCGTCGAAATCGATCAGCATCTCGTCATCTTTGCGAGACACACAAACCGCAAGCTTCAGCGGCTTATCCATGCCGTCATTCACGGCAACATTCCGAAAATCTCCATCCGGGAACGCGCGAATTGCTTTGCGCATAGCGGCCTCGGAACGGGAAATAATCTCGTCCGATAATTCTTCGATATGCGAAAGGCTGAACTCCTCGAGCAACCCGAGAAGACGCGATGCACCGACCTCGCCAGCCGCTACCTGCGCCTCAAGGTCGCCAATCACTTCGCGCGGTGTTCGCACGTTCGAGGTGATGAAGCGGTAAACATCTTTGTTCTCTTCGCCGCCCACGCGGAATTTGCAGAACGGTACGTGCAGTCCTTCTTCAAAGACTTCGCGGCCGTCTGCGGTCAGGCCGATTCCGCCGACATCGACCATGTGGCAGCAGCTCGCAAACAGCGCGACGGCCTTATTCTCCCGGAACACGGGCGTGACTAGCGACATATCGTTGAGCTGACCTGCCAACTTGTAAGGATCATTCGACAAGAGCGCATCACCGGGCTTCAGCGTTTCGAGCGGAAAGGCTTCGAGAAAGTGGCGCATGCCGAGCGCCATCGTGTTGATGTGGCCTGGCGTGCCGGTGCGCGCTTGTGCGATCATTCTGCCGCGGGAATCGAAGATTGCAGCGGAGAGATCGCCGGCTTCCCGGACGATGGTAGAGAATGCCGTGCGCATCAGAACCTGCGCCTGCTCCTCGGCAATCGCCAGCAGTCGGTTCCAGAGGATTTCAAGTTCGTAGGAGGAAAACTCGCGCTTCACGCCCGGCCCTCCTGCACGTCGATCACGAGCAACCCGTCTGCGCGAAGTGCAACCTGCGAGTCTGGTCCTACCGTCAAGCTTGCTCCGCCGAGTTCTATAATCGCGGGACCCGAAAGCGTTTCGCCAGTTTCCAGCTCGCTTGCAGAAAGGATCGATGAATCAGCAAAGCCACCTGCCTCGAACCACACTTTGCGCCTGCGCGGCCCTGTTGACTTTGTGGTGGTGAGCGACGCTCCCGCGACGGTCGGCACCGGTCCGCGCACGCGCACGCGCCAGGTGACGAGCTCGACGGCAGCATTCGGGCCTGCGACGGCATTGAGAAGCTTGTACTGCTCCGAGAAAGTCCGCTGAATTGCCTTTACATTGCGCTCACGAATTTGAGCAGGCGTGAGCGGTACGGTGATCTCGTGTCCCTGCCCACGATAACGCATATCGGCGGAAACTTCGATGACGGTTTGATCCGGCTTTACGCCCGCCCAATTGACGAGGCGCGTACCTTCCGCGCTTAGCTCCGCAATCACTTCCTCTGCCGCGCTCCAGTCGGTATCGGCGAGTGTTACCGGAAAGCTTCTGGCCGTGTCGAAGGAAATCGGCGCGCATAGAAGTCCGAATGCCGAGCCGACGGAGGCATGAATTGGCGCGATGATGCGCTTACATCCCAGTATTCGCGCAACGCCATAGGCATGCACCGGCCCTGCACCGCCGAACGCAACCATAGTGTAAGCAGACGGCGTTTTGCCGTGCTCAAACAAATGAACGCGTGCCGCCGCTGCCATGTTTTCGTTCACGACGCGGTGAATGCCGCTCGCGGCTTCCTCAATCGTGATACCGAGAGGCTTTGCGACATGTTTGTCGATCGCAGCGCGTGCCTTCTGGAGGTCGAGCTTCATCCGCCCGCCAAGGAACGTTTCAGCCCCGATATATCCGAGCACCAAATCGGCGTCCGTTACTGTCGGTCGTGTACCGCCGAGGCCGTAGCATGCCGGCCCAGGCTCGGACTCCGCGCTCTCCGGGCCGACTTTCAGAAGTCCGAGCACATCGATATGCGCGATTGAACCGCCGCCCGCGCCGATTTCGATTAGATCGACCGTCGGCGCCTGCACCGGCAGACCGCTGCCATGCTTGAACCGATAAACGTGACCGACTTCCAGTTTCTTCGCGATCAGAGGTTGACCGTTGTCGATGATTACGGCTTTCGCCGTCGTTCCACCCATATCGAAAAAGAAAACACGATCTTCCTTCGAAAGCCTCGCAATGTTCGCAGCGCCGATAGCCCCGGCCGCAGGTCCGGATTCTAGAAGCTTTACCGGGTAACGTTCCGCTGCTTCCGGCGCCGCCGTGCCGCCGTTCGATTGCATGATTAGCAGAGGAGCATGGATGCCCAGTTTCTCAAGCCTCTTGCCGAACGCGCGGAGATAGGGGCCGACTTCCGGCGCCACGAAAGCATTGATTGCAGTGGTTGACGCGCGTTCGTACTCGCGAATTTCCGGCGCGACATCGCTCGACAGCGACACGTGGACGCTTTTTGCAAGCTCGCGGATTATTTTCTCGATACGCCGCTCGTGCCTGGGATTGCGAAAGCTGTGCAACAGACAAACTGCAATCGAATTTACGCCGGCGTCGAGGAGGCTCTTCACTTCGGAGCGGGTCTGTTCTTCGTCAAGCACGCGCTCCACTGTTCCATCCGCAAGCACCCGCTCGGCGATCGGTCTGCGAAGATTGCGCGGAATGAGGGGCAGCGGCTTCTCGATACCGAGATCGTAAAGATCGAAGCGATGCTCGGTACCGATTTCGATGGAGTCCCGAAAGCCCTCGGTTGTCAGGAGTGCCGTTGGAGCACCCCGCCGCATGATCACGGCATTCGTGACGAGCGTCGTGCCATGCACGACCCGCTCCACGTTCTCGGGAATGAGATCACCCGCCGCAACCATTTCGGCCAGGCCGCGCTCGATGGCTGCGGTCGGATCGGTGTGATCGGTGAGGACTTTACTGGTTGACGTAGTGCCCAGCGCAGGATCGACCACGAAAAGATCGGTGAACGTGCCGCCGATGTCGATACCGATCCATTGCGCGGAGGAAGTTGCCATCACAAGCCCTTCGCCTCCGGGTCAATCGCAATGACGTCGATTTCGACTTCGATCCCTCGCAATCCGGCCGATACGAGCGTGCGTGCTGGCCAGGGCTCGGGCATTATTTTCCGATAGATTTCGTTGAACTCTTCAACGCGATTTAGATCCTGCAAATAGATCGTTGCCTTCACGATGTGCTGCAAACCAAGGCCCGACGCCGCAAGAACGGCTTCAACATTACGTAGCGTCTGCGTTGTCTGGTCGGCGAACGTCCCGCCGATTGGCGCATTCGTGGAAGGAGAAAGTGGGCCTTGGCCCGAAACAAAGACCAGCGCTCCACAGCGTAGCGCCTGCGGAAACGGCCCTCGCCCTTTCGGCGCGTCATTTGACGCTATAATTCTCTTCTCGAAGGTCATGCTGCGCTAGCCTTCGAGTCGTTGCTAAGGGTTTTGAACCGGATCGCAATGTTACCGATGTGAACGCTCATCGCATCGGCTGCTGCTTTACCGTCTCTGCGCTCCAGCGCCTCCAGCACCAGCTTCATTTCCGAAAGGGATTCCCCGACACGACCGGGAAGGATCGCGTTCGACACGCGAACCCAGTGAATCTGGTCTCGAAGATTCCGGATCATCTCGAGAATCTTCTGATTGCCAGCGGCACGGTGAATTGCCGAATGAAACAGGTCGTCAAACGACAGGAAGTCTTCGAAGTGTCCTTCAACACCCGACTTAGTCAGCGTGTCGAAGGCGACTCGCAGTTCCTTGAGCGTTGCAGAGTCAATCTTGTCGGCCGCCCTGCGCGCGGCATGCGCTTCGAGCACCTCGCGCAGTTCGGCCATTTCCGCGACCTCTTCGGCAGTTGGCGAACTGACGAACGTGCCGCTCTGCGGCTGGACCCTGATCCAGCCTTCACCTTCGAGCCGGGTCAGTGCAGTCCGGATAGGCGATCTCCCAAGACCAAGTTCGCTCGAGAGCATGGCTTCTGAAAGCCGTTGCCCGGGCTTGTAGGTGAGATTCAGGATTGCGCCCTTGATCCGCGCGTAAGCCAAATCAGCCGGCGAGAAAGCTTGGATTTCCAACGGGTTAAACCCTTATAACCAACTTGCTGCTGAGATACTAGTATAGTAGCTAACTAGTTGACAAGTTAGAGGCGGTTCTGCCCCCGTATTAGGAGACGCATCCTTGCATCGTCCGATCGTTCTTTTGACGCAGCCGATCGTCGAAAGTGCGCAGAAGCGCATCCGCGCATTCGCCGACGTCCGGATTGCAGACGACAGGTCGGAGCAAGGACTTCGCGAACAGATACAGGATGTTGAAGTGCTGGTCGTCCGCGACCCGATCCCGTCTTCGGTCATTGCAGCAGGAGAGCGACTCCGCCTCGTCGCGCGTCATGGTGTTGGCCTCGACTACATTCCTGTCGAGGAATGCCGACGCCGAGGGATCCCGGTGACGATTACGCCGGGTGCCAATACGAATGCGGTCGTAGAATGGGTCGTCGGAAGTATGATTGCACTCTCCCACCGCATGGGCACCGCAATGCGCTTCACAAAACAGGGCGAATGGAAAAAGCGCGAAGGCCTTGAGGGATTTGAGCTGACGGGGAAAACGCTGGGTATTGTGGGCTTTGGCCGGATCGGCTCGGCGTTGTCGCCCCTCGTTTCCGTCGCGTTCAAGATGAACGTTTTGGCGTTCGACCCGCAACGCAGCGCGCTTGAAATCGCAAAACACGGAGCGAAGGCGACCGATCTCGACGAGCTGCTCGGCGCGTCTCATTTCGTTTCGCTACACCTTCCCGCAACGGATGCCACAAAGCACATTATCAACGCCCAAAGCCTCACCAGAATGAGGCACGGGTCGGTCCTTATCAACGGCGCCCGCGGCGCGCTCGTCGACACCGATGCACTTTTCAGCGCTCTAACAATAGGTCAACTTGCTGGCGTTGCGATGGATGGTGTAGACGCCGAACCACTGCCTACCAACCATCCACTGCTCTTGCGTGACGACGTGATTTTGACGCCCCACAGCGCAGCACTGACGCGCGAAGCGCTTTACAACATGGGGCACATGGTTGCGGACGAAGTCGAGCGCGTGCTTCACGCAAAAGCTCCACTGAATGCGGTGGAGTGAAGCACATTAAGATCGAGCCGAGGCGAGCAGCACCTGTGCGTCAGCAGTCGGGCACCTACTCGCTATTCGTACAAAGCTATTAAGTAGAAGTCCGCCAACAGCCTTGTCGGAGTGACTTGTCGGAATGAACTCCGACGACAGCTCTAACTCATTGAAAATATTGGCGACCCCGGCAGGAATCGAACCTGCGACCAACAGCTTAGAAGTTGTTAGAAAAGCCAACGTTTTCAACGGCCATTCCGACAAAATTGCCGCTCCGGCGGCATTGCTCAATAAGCCGAAATTTCAGTTTGTCGGAATGAGGAGGCAGCACGTCACCACCGATTCGCGCAGCGGAACCACGTAGCTGATCGCAGTAACAACAATTCAACGTCCGCAAGGCGCTTGATACTGCATTGCACGCAGCAATGTGTGCCGAATACCGAACCTGTGACTTGACGGTAGTTCGGTAAATCGAACAGACTAATCAAAGTAGTTCTACGCCAAGGAGCTCGTAGAGTTACTCGGCGTTCGAGCTTCGATATTCCTCGAACTTATCAACTCCAACAAAACAGCAATCTCAATAGCTGGCGCGTTCATCGCGACCGGCAAAAGGAGAAGTTTGCCCATGCCCATGTTCAAGTTTCGCGCGGCTTTTCAATGCGTATTGTTGGCGGCCGCGCTCGCATTGTCTGTAGCTGTAACCCCTTTGTCGGCCAACGAAGCCACATCCGTGGTCGTCGCTTTCGAAAGGGTTGGCCAGACGTATATGTCACCGCATCCGCATTTGCAGCATGTGCAGACCTGCCTGCGGACCAATGCGAAGTGCGGCAGCGAAGCCGCGTGCAAGGTAAGATGCTGCAGCAAGGCCTGGTACGACACGAAGGGTGGATGCTTCGTCGACCGCAACGGCAAAAGCGTTTGCGACAACACATCCAACCGGAAATGCGGATAATTTCTCCGGGCGCTCAGTCAGAATATTCTCGTTGATCGTTGGCCCTTGTTCTCAACAAACAGTGCCAGTCACAGAGTTTTGGAGACACATCATGACGATCCGATCCGCGTACATCGTCACTCTTTTTCTCGCCGCGTTTTCGGTATTCGTCGGGGTATCACCCGTGTGTGCCGCATCGCCCCACATCACAGGCTTCCAGGCGCCAAAGACTGAAATTCTCATCACGAAAAAGTCTGCAATTTGTTCTGCGGTATGTTTTAAATTGAGAGAAAAATGCTACGCCACGGAGCGTGCAGCGGTGAAGGGGATGTACGGGCACGATGGACCCATGTATGAATACAAACTGGGTAGGGTTGCCGATTATTGTCTGTGTAGGCATGACCAATGCGTAAAGAGTACTTATTGTAATAATCAGGAGCCGCCACAGTGTAGGCTAATTAACTGACCGGCCTGATCCGCCCCCACTGGATGGTCCGTCGAAGGTTTGATCATAAATTCCGCAGCTTTGACGAAAATGCAGACAAGTTAGAAATCGGCCAGCAGCCTTGTTGGAATGTTTTGTCGGAATGCATTCCGACAACCGTACTAACTAATTGAAAACATTGGCGACCCCGGCAGGAATCGAACCTGCGACCAACAGCTTAGAAGTTGTTAGAAAACTCAACGATTTCAATGCTCATTCCGACAAAACTGCCGCTCCGGCTGCATTGTCCAATAAGGCGAAATTTCAGTTTGTCGGAATGATATTGCCGCCTTTCACGCTAAACGTCTGAGCGTCTGAGCGTCTGAGCGTCTGAGCGTCTGAGCGTTTCGGAAGGCAGCTCGCCAAACCTGTTGCGGTAATACCTCGCAAAATGCCCCGCATTGTGAAAGCCGCATGCGTAAGCGACCCCGATGATGGATGTTCCTGGTTTTGCTTCGCTTAGCATCCTCTGAGCGTTCTCCAAGCGCACTTGCTTCACGACATCCTTAGGAGAGCATCCCCGACTTTCTCGGAATCCTTTGAATAAGCTTCGCGCGCTGCAGCCGACAAAAGATACCAGCGATTCTATAGTGATAGGCTTGTTCCAGTTCTCTCGAATATACTCCTCAGCCAACCTAACTTGCCAGCGGGCTGGCGTTCTAATGTCTTGGGTCAGTTCGGAACTCAGATTGTGCGGGTTTGCAAACAAGAATGAAACGGCCAGTGCCTGCTCCACTTCTTGTATCGCGAGTTCCGGAAGGGCGCAATCAGGACGGTCTATTTCATTTACTAAATAGGAGAATAAACGAAGGAATGACTCTGTCTCCCTACGATGAACTGGTGAAGACATTTCGAATTCAAGCGTCTTGATCGATCTACCAACGAGCGCCTCGAGTTTTGCGATCAAAGGAGCCGCATCAACTCTCAAAACAAGTTGCTCATAGTCGCCACCAAAACTGAGTGTCGACTCTCGGTTTCCCTGCGTTATGCATGAGATTTCGCGGGTTACTTCTACCGCTTTTCCACTCGCCTTAGTTTCCCCCGCTCCTGTCAAACAAATCTGTTGGCGATAATAGTTTGTGGCTGGGAAAGATAGTTCGACAGGCGCTCCGTAGGAACAAAGTGATACTCCCAATATTTTTAGCTGCCTATGGTTAGCCTTCGCCTGAAACTTGCGATTTGACCCGAGCAAATTGAACGACGATGCTCCAAAGGTCTCTAGAAGTGCGTTTCGCATTGCCTCGGGATCTTGGGTTCGGATCACCGGAAATGCGTCTAAAGCGTGCGTCGTCATAGGTTTTTTCCGCGTAAAAAGTATCCCAGTATCCCGTAGCGGGAACTTTACGCCACTCAAAAAATGCCCTTTCCACTCAATTAGCGCAATAATTACCGCTCTTTCGGCATTTCGTGCACTCCTTGGATAAATCTGTCGTTTCCTGCTGAATGATAGAAATCCCTCAAGTTTAAGGGGGCATCATGAAGTACGTTGAATGCACAATCTGTTCTGACGAGCGCGCTGACTGGTGGGTAAACACACCTGCAGAGAATGTGGGCCCTCTAAAGTCCCTCGAATCGGCGCTCAAGATCGCGCTTGCAGAAGCCGACGGTTACGAGCTTCTTGGCGCGGAAGTCTCTATCAACATCAAAGACCGCTTCGGAAAAAAAAAGCCAATAGCTGGATGGTCTGACCTGCCACTGAGTATTTCCTCCACGCGGAGTTAGAGTCCGATCTCATCAAGGGGACGGACGATGAAGCAGAAGCGGTTCACTGAAGAACAGATCATCGTGGTTTTGCGGGAGCACGAGGCGGGCGCGAAGACAGCCGATCTGGCCCGCAAGCACGGCATCTCGGAAGCGACGCTGTACAACTGGAAGGCCAAGTACGGCGGCATGGACGTGTCGGACGCCAAGCGTCTGCGGTCGCTGGAAGATGAGAACCGCAAGCTGAAGAAGCTGCTGGCAGAGTCTATCCTGGACCAGGCGGCACTGAAGGAGCTTCTGTCAAAAAAATGGTAGGGCCCGCCGCCAAGCGCGAGGCTGTCGCTCATCTTCGTAACGTTCTGCGGATGAGCGAGCGCCGGGCCTGCTGCCTCGTTGCCGCCGATCGCAAGATGATCCGCTATCAGTCTTGCCGCCCGCCTGACATCGAGTTGCGCACTCGCCTGCGCGATCTTGCCAACCAGCGCCGTCGGTTCGGCTACCGCCGTCTGTTCATTCTGCTGCGGGAACAGGGTGAGCCGTCAGGCGTCAACCGTATCTATCGGCTCTACCGCGAGGAAGGGCTGATAGTTCGCAAGCGCAAGGCCCGGCGAAAGGCCATCGGAACTCGCACACCGATCCTGGTCGAGGCCAAGGTCAACGCCCGCTGGTCGCTCGACTTCGTCCACGATCAGTTCGCCTTCGGTCGGCGCTTCCGCATTCTCAACATCGTCGATGACGTCACGCGCGAATGCCTGGCAGTCATCCCTGACACCTCGATCTCAGGTAAACGGCTCGCACGCGAGCTGACGACGCTCATCATCAGCCGCGGCAAGCCTCGGATGGTCGTGTCTGACAACGGCACCGAGTTCACCTCGAATGCTATCCTGGGCTGGGCGAAGGATCACGGCGTGGAGTGGCATTACATCGCGCCAGGCAGGCCGATGCAGAACGGCTACATCGAGTCCTTCAACGGCCGGATGCGCGATGAGCTCCTTAATGAGAGCCTGTTCGTCGATCTCAACCAAGCCCGCCAGCTCATCAGCGACTGGGTCACCGATTACAATACCGCGAGGCCACACTCCTCGCTCGGATACAAAACACCGGTCGCTTATGCCGGTTCACTCATCGCGCCGAAGGGCGTAACGTTGGTCGAGGCTCTAACCGCCGCCGGATGAAAGTTCAGTGGCAGGTCAGTTGAGCGCCACTCAATTCTGCAGTGTCAATCGCACTCGATGTCGGTCATTCAGAGCACACGACCAGCGGAAGGACCGTCAGAGCGCAGTAGTAATCTCTCCGTTCCACTTGCACTATTAGTTTTGATCTCCTCAGTCCTTACAAAGGATGAGAGCAATTCTCACGGCGCTGTCGCACTTTGGGTTCGTAGGATTATTTTTGGGCGAGGACTATCATTACCGTGAATGCGAACATAGGCTAATCCTTTGGGGAGGCCTCAAATGTTCAACCTTCGCATTGCTCTTGCGTTCGCCGCGGCTACCATTTGCTCTATGAACGCCTGGGCGCAACCAGCGAAGGACTGTGAAGAAAAGAGTGGAGATGCTGGGATCGCAGCATGTACCTTAGCAATTCAGCAAAACCCAAAGGACGCAAGAAGCTACGATTTTCGCGGCAAGGAATACTATCTTAAAAACAACCTCGAAAAAGCGATCGCTGACTTCAGCGAGGCTATCCGAATCGACTCTACGTTCTCCGATCCATTTAACAATCGCGGATTAGCGTACGTTGATCAGAAGAAGTACGACCGCGCAATGGAAGACTATAACGAGGCAATTCGACTCGCTCCTACTGACGGGGCTGCTTACTCGAACCGTGGAGTTCTGCATTACTATCTACGAAATAACGAAAAAGCGCTCGCAGATTATAACGAGGCAATTCGATTAAAGCCAACTTTTAGCGATGCCATTTATAGTCGAGGTCTTGTTTATCTGGCTTTAAAGAATGAGCGCAATCGGGCGATTGCCGATTTTAGAACTGCTTCACAACTCGGAGACGAGGATGCAAAAAGGAAGTTGCGTGAGATGGGTGTGGCTGAAGACCATTGCCTTGTCGACAGCACGGTGACCGTTACCGGAATAATTGATCACACAAAACGAAAGCCCGACGGAAGCGAGTGGGCCTTCACGATACAAAATAAAAAATCAGAACCCTGTAAAGTTGACGGCGTCATTTTGTCCGATCGAACGAAACCTGAAGCATGCCAACGGGGAAAAACAATAACAGCGACAGGCAAGGTTCATCTATTCAATCCGAACAATCCAAATTCCCAAATAGTCATCACCAGAACCGCTGAGTGCCGCTAGATCTGGTTAAAATACGCCTGCCTGAATTCTTGCGAATGAAGGCGGCGATCGCTCGCACCGCATCCGCAACCAGCCGGCCTTGTGCCATCAGCACCTTGATCTGCCGCAGCTTCGCAACAATCTCTTCCGCCGTATGCATCTTCCTGGCCATCGACCCAATCCTCCACCTGACCCTGACCCTGCAAAGGCAATTGCCGATGCATATCCAATGCATCGCAAAGGATTACGGAAATACGAAATTCGAGCGTGGTTTCTGAACGAAGGCTCTCTGACAATGGGGTATACTTTGTCAGACCAAAAAATAGAGCTGACGTAAAACGGGGGGGCCGGTTCACGGCGCTGTTGGAATATTACGATACAACCTTAATTGCCATCGAAGGCCGATCTTCAATCGCAAGAAGCTTACCGCGAAGCGATTACTGGCACCCCACGCAGCTATGTCAGAATATCTAAGTTTACGAGCGCCGCCTTGCGACAAACTTGTTGGCTTTTCAGACAAAGCTAGTAAGTCGGCGACTTAGGATGTTGTCCGAAAATTGTTGGAATAGTTTGTCGGAATGAACTCCGACACGCACGCTAACACCTTGAAAGTATTGGCGACCCCGGCAGGAATCGAACCTGCGACCAACAGCTTAGAAGGCTGCTGCTCTAATCCGCTGAGCTACGGGGCCGTGTTGTTTTCCGGGACAGCGACGCGAAAAATGCAGCTCAGTGCGTCCACTGGCCCATGCGTCTGAACGAAAAATTGTCGGCGTAGGCGATCTTCTTCGAAGCCTTCGTATGCGGCTCGCTCACCTGATAGGGAATGCCATTCTTCTCGCAATACGCGATCGCGTCTTCCTTGCTCGCGAAACGCAGCCGCAGTTGCTGGCGCATGTCCGAGGACGACGTCCAGCCCATCAGCGGCTCGACGCGGCGCGCCTGCTCGGGCTCATAGTCGAGCACCCAGCCTTTCGTGCGGGCGTCGCCCGACTGCATCGCCGTCTTGGCCGGTTTGTAGATGCGCGCGATCATGCGTTTCTCGTTCCGTGCAGCTTGGTCGGAGCGGCAGGATTCGAACCTGCGACCCTCTGGTCCCAAACCAGATGCGCTACCAGACTGCGCTACGCTCCGTTGTCTGTTGCGCGAGGGATTACAGTAGCCGACCGCACCCGGCAAGGGATACGGCAATTGATGCCCGATAAGGCCCTACCTGCCCCTAAAGATGCGGTGCGAGACCTTGTCGCCTGCTGCAATTCCGTAGCGGTCGGCAGCGCCGGCCACGATCTCGAGCACTGCCTTCACCGAGCCCTGCGACTCGACCGTCTGGCGCGAGAACGGCGTCGTCCCCTTCGCGATGTTCGCGATGGTGCCGTCGGCGCGGATGAAAAGCATGTCCAGCGAAACGATCGTGTTTTCCATCCACATCGCCACCGGCCGCGACATGCCGAAATCGAACAGCATGCCCTCGCCGTCCGCGACCTCTTTCCGGAACATCAGGCCGACGCGCTGCTGCTCCGGGGTCTCGGCCATCTCGACGTTGAAGACACGGATTCCGGTCTTGGTCAGAATTTCGAGGCTCTCGACCCTGAGCTTGGGTTGGGGGCCGTCCTGTGCGGAGGCCGGATAGACGGCGAACGCAAATAATAATGTGAGCGCCAGAGAGCGCACGACACGGAAAAGCACGGACATGACGAAACTCAGTGCGAGGAGTTGCCGCTACCCGTATCGGGCCGGACTTCGGCGGCCATAAGGCCTTTCGGGCCGTCGCCATAGCGCACCAGCACCATCTGGCCCGGCCGCAGTTCGGTAAGTCCGAAGCGCCGCAGCGTTTCCATGTGCACGAAGATGTCCGGCGAGTCGTCGCCGCGGGTCAGGAAGCCGAAGCCGCGAATGCGGTTGAACCACTTCACCCAAGCCCGCTCCAGCCCGCTGGTCGGCACGATGTTCACATGCGTGCGCGGCGGCGGCATCTCGGAAGGGTGGATCGCGGTGGAATCGTCCATCGAGACGACGCGGAAGCACTGATAGCCCTTCTGGCGTTCGATCACTTCGCAGACGACCCGCGCGCCTTCGTGCGCGGTCTGGAAGCCGTCGCGCCGCAAACACGTCACGTGCAGGAGCACATCGGGCATTCCGTTGTCGGGGATGATGAAGCCGAAGCCTTTCGAGACATCGAACCACTTGATGTGGCCGGTGATCTCGATCAATCCCACCGGAGCTTCCTCCGTGAGATCCTCTATGCGCGTCCCCTGCTCGCTCTGTGCGAGCTTAGACCCCAGCCGGTCGGAACCCATGACGCTTAAAACTCTAGCCGCCTATTGAGAATCGGCGGGACGCCGATTCGTTGCAATTCAACGATAACATTGCCGCATTGTCAGGGAACATCAAAATGCGACTTCCGGCGCAAAGCAATGGGTGGTGGTGGAAAAAGCGGCTGTCGTGCACAGCGAGTCGCAGTCAGCTGTCAAGGAAGACTTCGAGCACGTCGCCGATGTCCTCCCGGATAACGAGGTCGGCGGCATCGTCGAGATCGGTAGGCTCCCGGTTCAGGATCACGAGCTTGGCGCCGTTGCGTTTTGCGCGTAGCGGAAAGCCCGCGGCAGGCCAGACCACCAGCGAAGAACCGATGGAAATGAAGAGATCGGCCGCCAAAGTCTCGATTTCGGCCAGCCGCATCGGCTCTTCCGGCATCGCCTGGCCGAAGGAGATGGTCGCGGATTTCACGGGACCCGCGCAATCCGCACAATCCGGCGCCGAGCCGTTGGATTTATCGAAGCGTTCCTTGACCCATTCCAGCTCGTAGCGGTTTCCACAGTCCAGGCAGGTGGCATAGGAGCCGTTACCGTGCAGTTCGATCACCCGGTTTGATGGAATGCCGGAGACTTGATGCAAATTGTCGATGTTCTGTGTGATGACCGCGGAGAGTTTGCCGCGCTGCAAGAGCGAAGCCAGCGCGCGATGACCGCGTCCCGGTTTCGCGTTGCGGAAAGAATCCTCCATCGCGAATTTCCGCCGCCACGCCTCGTCGCGCATTTCCTTGCTGCGGATGAAATCCGAAAATTCGATCGGCCGGTTCTTGGTCCACAGCCCGCCGGGCGAGCGGAAATCGGGAATGCCGCTCTCTGTCGAGATGCCGGCGCCCGTGAAGGCGACCATCCGGCGGGACTCCTCGACCATGGCTTGCAGCAGATCGGATGCGGACTTGCGGTCGGGGGCGATCATTCTATTTTCCGTAAGAACTTCTCAGAGAAACCCAATCCGATTCTGTAATTCGGGAGACCCCGGCCGATGCGTTACCTCCATACCATGCTGCGTGTCCGCGACCTCGACAAGGCACTCGACTTCTACTGCAACAAGCTCGGGCTGAAGGAGTCCTTCCGCATCGAGAACGAAGCGGGGAAGTTCACGCTCGTTTTCCTGGTCGCTCCCGGGGACGAGAAACTGGTGGCTGATGCGAAGGCCGCAGGCCGGCCCGCGCCGCTCGTCGAACTCACCTTCAATTGGGGCACCGACGAGGACATGAAGGAGGCCCGGTATTTCGGCCATCTCGCCTATGAGGTTGACGACATTTATGCGGAGTGCGAGCGGCTCATGAAGGCCGGAGTCACGATCAACCGCCCGCCGCGGGACGGTCAGATGGCCTTTATCCGCTCCCCGGACCTGCACTCGATTGAGCTTTTGCAGAAGGGGAAAGCGCTGCCGAAGCAGGAACCCTGGGCCTCAATGCCCAATACCGGGCACTGGTAGCGCGGCATTTTTGCCCGCTTGTGCGGGGCGGCATGCTTTTCTATAAGGGCGCCGGTTCGGTTCGCCCGGGCTTCAGCGCTCCCTTCGTCTATCGGTTAGGACGTCAGGTTTTCAACCTGAAAAGAAGGGTTCGACTCCCTTAGGGAGCGCCATTTCCACAAATCCCGAATCCCATGCGCAGCGTGGCGGCGCGAACTTCCGTACGGCAAGTCGTCATGGCAGCTCGGGTTCACCATCAGACACGCATCTGCAGCCAGAACAGCGCGCAGGTCGCCCTACCCGCAATGTGTACGCCGCGTCCGCGCAACTTCAACGGCGCCGTAGCAGTCCGATCACGAGAAGCACGACACCAAGGATTAGGCCGACCGGGATGATGATCGTGACTCCTCCAAACCACCGGCGGAAATCATCGGCGGTAAACCACCTCGCATCGCTTGGCGGCGTCGTTGTGCACAAGGAGGATGCCGGGTTGAAAAGCAGCAGGTGGGTGGTAGGCAACGGTGTTCCGGCTGCGGTCCTGCATTCCTTCCGAACCCGGTTAAAGGATGTGGTGATCGAATCAAACTTCCGTTCCAGCGACGCGGCCTCGCGGCAGACCTGAGCCGACGGTTGTGCGTCGTGCAGCTTGAAGGCTGCGCGCTGGATCTTCAGAAACTCATTCTCATAGTCCGCGAGCGCAGGACACGAGGCCTGCGAGATCCGCAGAGGGATTACGCCAGCGCTCTCGCAAGCCAGCACCAGCAGTTCAAGACTCGACGTGCTCCAATGAAAATTTCCGAACAGCGCTTCATTGGCAAAGAACGAAGTGATGCTGTGATTCTCGCGCGCGCATATCTCGCCAGCCTGCCACATGAGTGATCGATAATCCGAGAGGCTCTGCTGGGCATTTCGGCGATTGTTTTGGTCAATACTCGAGTATGTCAGCCCGCGCAGTGCAGACTGGAGGGCCTCTGCTTTCGGCTTCAGCGTCAGTAACGAGGTGCACTTCGGAGTCTGCGCCGCGACGCTCCCTGGAATTGCTGCGATCGAGATGGCGGAGACAAGTAGGATCAGAACGCGCATGGAGGTGACAGACTTACGTGGCAGGGACTTATCACTTGGCATGCTTTGGTCCGGCTCAGATCGCGAAGTCTAGGCGAAGCTCATTGATCGATGCAACGTCTCGCCTGCTCCGCGTCCGGGCGTTGTTCAGACGGGAACGCCTCTCATCTCAGCAGACTCACATCGATCCGCAACGCGAGCGGATAGAACGCGCTCCATGCATTCCAGCGCCTTGAGCCGGCTTCGGACAAGGACCACAGCGCGCCGCCGGGTTCGAAGCTGATGTCTTCGATCCCGATCGGCATCGCGTGTCGCACGAGGACAGCACCCGTTTTGCGGTCGAGTTTTACGAGTTCGCCAAAACGCGAACCGCTCCGCGTGATCCACAAATCGCCCTTGCCGTCGAAAGCTGCTCCCTGCGCGAGCAGAGGCAGCGGCACCGCTTCGACCGTATCGATTTCGGAAAGCTTCGGCTGCCGAAGCTTCGCCCAGGGAATAAGATAAAGCTTCGGTTCGCCCGAGCGCTCATAGGCGCCGAGCCATAAGCCGTCCGCCGCTCCCGCCGCGAACGATCCTTTGAGCTTTCCCGTAAGCGCCGCCGCGCGAACCACGCGCAGGAGTTTTCCGCGCTCCAGACCCGACACTTCGATTTCGAAAACGTGCCTGCTGTCGGCGACGACGATATTGCGGCCCGGCCCTCGCGCGATCCCGCCCGCGTGTCCGCACTGCGATGGCAGGTCGATCTGCGAGAGCACGATGCCCGTCTCCGGATCGACCGCAAAAACCCGGCAAGGCCCGCGATCCTGTTTCGGATCAGTGCTGCGATAGCTGGAGATGAAAAGCACGCCCGCCTGAAACGTCACACCTTGCGGAACGTAGCCGTCGTCGAGCCCGGGTACCCAGATGCGTTTCGTGATCGCCTGCGCGTTCGGAAACGGTGAGAGTTCGCGATCCGTATAAGCGGGCTTCTTGCCGAGCGGCGCATCCGCTACAACGATGCCCGCAGTTCCAAGAACAGCGAAAGCCAGCGCAGCGAACCGCATAGCGACCCCGGTAGTATTGCAGCCGAAACGCAGTCTTGCATGGAGACGCGCTCAGATCACCGCCGTCAGCACCGCGCCGTAATGCGTGCCCGCGCCTGCCAGCACGAAGCCGTGCCAGATCGCGTTCTGATACGGCAGCCGCTCCCAGAGATGAAAGATCACACCAATGCAATAGAGCGCGCCGCCGGTACCCAGCAGCACCAGTGCGGCGATGCCGAGCGACGTCAGGATCGGTTCCAGCGCGATGATGCCGACCCAGCCGAGCCCGATATAGAGACCGGTCGTGACGCCTTCGAGCCGTTTCGGCCACAGGAGTTTTATCAGAACGCCGATGATGGCGACCGTCCACACCACCACCATCAGCACGATTGCCCAATCGCCTTTCAGCATCAGCATCGTGAACGGCGTATAGGTGCCCGCGATCATCAGGAATATCCCGGAATGATCGAGCCGCTGGAAGTAATGCCGGTAGCGATGCGTGCGCGCCAAGTTGTAGAGCGCCGAACACGAGAACATCATAATCATGCCGGCGGCATAGATGCTGACGGCGACAATCTCGACATACGAGTGCCTGAGCGCTGCAATCGCGATCAGGATGATCGATCCGGTGATTCCGGCCGCGACCCCGACCGCATGCACGATGCCGTCGGCCACGAGTTCCCTGCGGCTCGGAACGCGAATGCCAAGCGCGGAGGCGGCGGCCGTGATGGATTCGTTCATCGTCATGAGGCTATGGCCGAACCCGTTACAGTTCGTTGACGGCAAGAACTAGACGAAACGGCGGCGCAGGGCCTCATAGACCGCAACCGCCATCGCGGTTTTCAACGCGGTCGCGAGCCAGAACGGATAGAGCCCCGAAGCCAGCGCGGCTTCAAAGCCGAGAACACGCGCGAGCCACGCGACACCGAATGCGAAGATGATCGCGTGCCCCGCGAGCATCCAGACCGCATTCGAGGCAAGCGACTTCATCCAGCCCCGGTCGGACGCAAGACCGATCGCAAGCGCCGCCACGAAGAAGCCGATCAGATAGCCGCCGGTCGGCCCATACATATAGGCGAGGCCGATCCCGCGCTCCGGCGTCCCCGCGAACACCGCGAAATTCAGTCCGCCTTCGAAGAGATAAAGCGCCACGGTCGCGGCACCCGCGCGGGCGCCCAGCAGCGCGCCGATCATGAGCACGACGAAAGTCTGCATCGTCATCGGCACCGGCCAGAACGGAATCTGGATCTTCGCCGAGAGAATGAGCAGCAGGTTCCCGATCAGGATTCCTGCGACCCGCTGCGCGGGGGAAAGATCGAACAAGCCGGTCTTGATGGCCGAAGCATTCGCGCTCATGGCTCTGTTTCCTTTGTTGTAAGGATTTTTCCGAGACAAACGCTGTTCGGGCCGTTTGGCAATTGCCAATTCGACGCGGGCGAAAAATCGCGAGGCTATCCGGCCGAAAGCGGATCGGCGCTGGCCGCGTCCGAAATCCGCATCTCGATCGTCTCGCGGCCCTGCCAGCGGTTGACCGACAACGTGCCCGCGACATGGATCGCGCGCCCCCGCGCACCGAGCAGAGCCTGCCCGAGCGGGCGCTCCATCGCGCGGAAGGCCACCGCCGACATGGTGGCGCCGTCGTTCGAGCGTAGCCGCACCCGCACATGGTTTTGTCCGACCGGATCGGCGAAGGCGACGGTGTGCGCGGGTAGCGCGAACACCGGCTCCGGATTTCCCGAACCGAACGGCCCCGCGCGCTCGATCATCGAGAAGAGTTCGGGATTCGCGCCGCGCGCCGTGATCGCGGCGTCGATCTCGAGACAGTCCTCGTGACGCGCCTGCTCGACAGCCTCCCGCAGCGTCGCTTCGAGATAAGCGCGCAGATCGCCGAGCCTGTCTCGCGCGACGGTCAAACCCGCCGCCATCGCGTGCCCGCCGCCTTTGAGGAGGAGTCCCTCTTCGACAGCGCCGCGCACCGCGCGTCCGAGATCGACACCCGGTATGGAACGACCGGAACCCGTGCCCTGCTCGGCGAGCATCGCGATCGCGAACGCGGGCCGCGAGAAGCGCTCCTTCAATCTGGCTGCGACGAGACCGACGACGCCGGGATGCCAGCCCTCGCCGCTCGCGATCACCACTGCACCCTGCTCGTCGTGGCCGAGCGATGCGTAAGCTTCCGCTTCGGCCTGCTCCAGCGTACGCTTCTCGACTTCCTGCCGCTCGATGTTCAACTGGTTCAGCTTCTGCGCAATCGCGTTCGCTTCCGCCGGATCGTTCGTCGTGAGCAGTTTCGTCCCTAACGTCGCGTCGCCGATGCGTCCGCCTGCGTTGATGCGCGGACCTAACAGAAATCCGAGATGCCACGCTTCCGGCGGGCCTTCGAGACGGGCCGCGTCCATCAGCGCGCGAAGCCCGTGGTTCTCGCGGTTCCTGAGCGAGATGAGCCCCTTCGTGACAAAGGCGCGGTTCAGGCCCTTGAGCGGGACGACGTCGGCTACCGTGCCTAGCGCCACGAGATCGAGCAGTTGCAGGAGATCGGGCTCCACTCGCCCGCCACTCCAGTGCCCGCGCGAGCGCAGCTCACGGACCAGCGCCACGCAGGTCATAAAGGTAAGGCCCGCCGCGCAGAGATGGCCGAGACCCGAAAGATCGTCCTCGCGGTTGGGGTTCACGAGCGCCGACGCAATCGGCAGCTTTTCGCCGGCCTGATGATGATCGACGACGACCACATCGAGGCCAAGCTTCGCCGCTTCCCCCAGCGCTTCCGCGCTCGTGGTGCCACAGTCGAGCGTGATCAGGAGCGAAGCGCCGCGCGCCTCGAGATTCCGGATCGCTTCGACGTTGGGGCCGTAACCTTCGAACATGCGGTCGGGAATGTGAAAAAACGGGTCTGAGCCCGCCGCACGAAGCACGCGCACCATCAGCGCGGTCGAGGTCGCGCCATCGACGTCATAGTCGCCGATGATCGCGATTTCTTCGGAGTGCTGCACGGCGTCGGCGATGCGGCTCGCCGCGCGGTCCATTTCGGTCAGCACGTTCGGGTCCGGCATCATCTTGCGGATGGTCGGGTCGAGGAAATTCTCGACTTCATCGAGCACCACTTCGCGGCCCGCGAGAATGCGGGACAGCAACTCCGGCAAGCCGTAGCGCTGACCGATCGCAGCCGCCGTCTGCGTTCTCCGCAGATCGAGCCGGTCGCGCCATACGCGACCGCAAACGGATTTCTGCACCCCCAAGAATGCACGGGATTCGGTCATGACCTATTCTAGCTGATCACAGCGCCAATTGTTGTCGTCACCGCGAAAGCGGGCGCCCTGACCCCTGCATTGCTGACTTACTGATGCTGGAGGTTATGGGCCCCGGCTCGCGCTCACTTCGTTCGCTAGGCCGGGACGATGCGATTAAAAAATTTTCCGGTACTGAATGAAGCCGGAGCGGTCGGCGATGTTGTCGTACAGGAGCCGCGCGGTGGCGTTGTGATCCTGCGTCAGCCAGTGCACGCGGCTCGCACCCGCCTCCTTGGCCTTCGCATAGACCGCCTCGATCAGCGCGCGGCCAAGCCCGAGCCCGCGCGTGTCTTTGGCGACAAACAAGTCCTGCAAATAGCAATAATCGCCGGTCGTCCAGAACGAGCGGTGAAAGAGATAATGGACGATCCCAAGTAATTTACCGTCCACATAGGCGCCGAGCGCGAACATCGGCTCGCGCGCGTCATGAATCCGCCGCCAGGTTTCGTCCGTCGCCTCTTTCGCCTGCGAAGCCGAATAGAATTCCAGATAACCCTGCCAGAGCGGCTCCCATGCGGCGCGCTCGTCCGCGCCGATCCCGCGAATGAGAACGCCTGGCTTTGTCATCTAGAGATGGAATTTTTCGAGCTGGCGGTGCTCGGCCTCGATCCAGCGCGTGGTGCCGGTGACGGAGCGCATGACGACCGTGTGCGTGAAGATGCGATCGCCCTGAAAGCGCACGCCCTTCAGCATCGAGCCCGTGGTGACGCCGGTCGCCGCGATCAGGCAGTCGCCCTGCACCATGTCGCGCATGTCGTATTTCCTGTTCGGATCTTTCACGCCCATCTTCGCGGCGCGCGAACGCTTCTCGTCGGTGTCGAGAATGAGCCGGCCCTGCATCTGGCCGCCGATGCAGCGGAGTGCCGCCGCCGCGAGCACGCCTTCCGGCGCGCCGCCGATACCGAGGTAGATATCGATACCGGTCTCCGCCGGCTCGGTCGTGTGGATCACGCCGGCGACGTCCCCATCCGTGATCAGCGCGACCGACGCACCGGTCGCGCGCGTTGCCTTGATCAGTTCCGCGTGGCGCGGGCGATCCATGATGAGCGCGGTGATTTCGTTCGGCTTCACGCCCTTGGCTTTGGCGAGCGCATTGATGTTATCCGCCGGAGATGCGTCGAGATCGATCAGACCTTTCGGATAGCCGGGTCCGATTGCGATCTTGTCCATGTAAACGTCAGGCGCGTTGAGCAACGTGCCGCCTTCGGCCATCGCCATCACGGCGATCGAGCCCGGCATATTCTTCGCGCAGAGCGTGGTGCCCTCAAGCGGATCGACCGCGATATCCACCGCAGGACCCTTTTTGTTGCCGACCTCTTCGCCGATGAAGAGCATCGGCGCCTCGTCGCGCTCGCCCTCGCCGATGCGAACGATGCCGTTGATCGGAAGCTTGTTCAGTTCGCGCCGCATGGCATCGACCGCCGCCTGGTCCGCTGCCTTCTCGTCGCCGCGGCCGCGAAGACGCGCCGCGGACACCGCCGCGCGTTCGGTCACGCGCGCAATTTCCATGGAAAGAATGCGCTCGATGAAAAGATCCGGCTGAACTTCGACCGCCGGGTTTGCCTGCTTCGCCATTTCCCCCTCAGTTCTTCTCGATGCGGATGACCTGCGGATCGGCCGCGAGCACTCCGTCTTTCTTGATTGCGTTCAGCGCGTTTCGCATCGCGTCTTCGTTCGTTGCGTAGGTGATGAGCACGACCGGCGCGGGCGCGTCGGAAGATTTCTTCTTGTCGCGGCGATGTTGCACGATGGATTCGAGCGAAATCCCCTGCTCCGCCATCCGGCCCGCGATCGTCGCGGCAGTACCGGGCTTATCGATCGCTGCGAGACGGATGTAATAGCCGCCCTCATGGTCCTGCATCGGCGCACGCACGGCCTTGGTAAGCTTTGCGCTCCCGCGACCGAACGGAGCGACACGGCGGCCGCTCGCGAGATCGACGAGATCGGCAACCACCGCGGAAGCCGTCGCGGCACCGCCCGCACCGGGGCCAACCAGCGTGAGGTCGAGCGCGTCCGAATTGATCGCGACCGCGTTGGTGACGCCGTCGATTTCCGCGATCACAGTGCCCTTCGGAACCATGGTCGGATGCACGCGCTGTTCTATGCCGGTGTCGGTCTTCACCGCGACGCCCAAGAGCTTCACGCGATAGCCGAGATCGTCCGCCGCTTCGAGATCGGCGAGCGTGATCGACTGGATGCCTTCGACGTAGACCGCATCCGCATCGACTTCCGCGCCGAAGGCGAGGCTCGCGAGAATGGCGATCTTGTGCGCGGTGTCGAAACCGCCGATGTCGAAAGTCGGGTCCGCTTCGGCATAGCCGAGCTTCTGCGCTTCCTTCAGACAATCCTCGAAGGAGCGGCCTTCCTTCTGCATCTGCGTTAGAATGTAATTGCACGTACCGTTCAGAATTCCGTAGACGCGCGAAATCTCCGCGCCGCCGAGACCCTCGCGTAGCGTCTTGATCACGGGAATGCCGCCGCCCACCGCCGCTTCGAAGTTGAAGGCGGCGTTGTGCGCTTCGGCAAGCTTGATCAGCGGCGTGCCGTGCTTGGCGATCAGCGCCTTGTTCGCGGTGACCACCGGACGGCCGATGGAAAGCGCGGCCTCGACCGCGGATTTTGCCGGATCGCCAGAGCCGCCCATGAGTTCGACAAAAACGTCGATACCCTCGCCTCTGGCGAGCGCGACGGGATCAGCCGAGCGCTTGATCGCCGAGAGATCGAGGCTCTGGTCGCGCGGCGGATCTTTCGAAGCGACGGCGACCAGATCGATCGGACGGCCCGCGCGGATCGCAAGCTTGTCGCGCGTACGCAGCAGCATGCCCGCGACCGCCGAACCGACGGTGCCCAAACCGGCGAGACCGACACGCAGCGGAGCTTCCATCTTTTTTCGTTCCCGAGTTAGCCGCGCGCCGCGAGCGGCACGACGTTATGCAGTATGGTGTCGGCGGACTCGAGGAACTTGCGTACGTTGCGCGCGGCCTGCCGGATACGCTGCTCGTTCTCCACGAGCGCAAGACGCACGTAATCGTCGCCGTGCTCGCCGAAGCCGATGCCGGGTGCCACCGCGACCGAAGCCTTCTCGACCAGCAATTCCGCGAACTTCACGCTGCCGAGCGGACGGAAGCGCTCAGGGATCGGCGCCCAGGCGAACATCGAAGCCTTCGGGCTCGGGATTTCCCAGCCCGCGCGGGTAAAGCTTTCCACCATCGCGTCGCGCCGCGTGCGGTACATGTTGCGCATCTCGACGATGCACTCTTCCGGACCGTTGAGTGCCGCGGTCGCCGCGACCTGCACCGGCGTGAACGCACCGTAGTCGAGGTACGACTTCACGCGTGAGAGCGCGGAAATCACGCGCTCGTTGCCGACCGCGAAGCCCATGCGCCATCCCGCCATGGAGAACGTCTTCGACATCGAGGTGAATTCAACCGTGACATCCATCGCGCCCGGAACCTGCAGCACCGACGGCGGCGGATTGTCGTCGAAATAGACTTCGGCGTAAGCGAGATCGGAAAGCACGAGAATCTCATGCTTCTTCGCGAACGCGACCACGTCCCGATAAAATTCGAGGTCGGCGATCATCGCGGTCGGGTTCGACGGATAGCAGATCACCACCGCGATCGGCTTCGGAATCGAGTGCACCACCGCGCGCTCAAGCGCGTGGAAAAACTCAGGACCCGGCTCGATCGGCACCGAGCGGATCGAGCCGCCGGCCATCAGGAAGCCGAAGGCGTGGATCGGATAACTCGGATTGGGGACGAGCACGACATCGCCGGGTGCAGTGATCGCCTGCGCCACGTTGGCGAAGCCTTCCTTCGAGCCGAGTGTCGCCACGACCTGCGTATCGGGGTTCAGCTTCACGCCGAAGCGGCGGGCGTAATAGGCGGCCTGCGCCTTGCGGAGTCCGGGAATGCCCTTCGACGCCGAGTAGCGGTCGGTACGGGGCTTGCCGAGGGTTTCTTTCAGCTTCTCGATGACATGCGCGGGCGCCGGCAGGTCGGGATTGCCCATGCCGAGGTCGATGATGTCCGCGCCAGCATTGCGTGCAGCAGCCTTGACCCGGTTGACGCTCTCGAAAACGTACGGCGGCAGGCGCTTGATGCGATGGAAATCAGACATAGTGGTTCTCTGAAAACTGGCCCCTTTGGGGTTCACGCGGGCCACGATTCATGCGGGGCTAATAGCACCGAAACGGCGGAAATTGCACGGCTTTTACGCGCGCCGGCGGCGCTAATTAGCTCGGAGAATCCGCGCCTTTACCTGCGCCTCGCGCTCGGTGCCCATCTTCCGGAGCTCTTGCTCGAGCTTGATCCGCTCGACGTCGTTCATGATGGGCTCTTCGCCGTCCCGGAATTCAGGTGCCGCGACGACGGGGAAGTTCTCAGGGGCGTTCGCCGGGTTCGAGGCCGGGTTCGAGGCCGGGATGATGACCGGGATTGAGGGCATGGACATGTCCACGAACGGCACGGGGACGTCGCCGGTCGCGCAACCGCCGGCGGCAAGCGCCGCCGCCAGTGCTGCGGCGCGGCAGGCATTCCCCGTTACCTTCGACCCAACAACCTTCACGGTCGCCCCTTAATAACCCAAACGTCCTGATTCTGTAGCAGCGGCCTTCGTCGCTGCCTATTATGGCAGAAGCGGGGTCAGTCCCAAGAAGCGGTATTCTAGCCGCCAAACCGTTCAACGGAGTAAACGCGAAATGGACGACAAGCCCAAATCTGGCGTCGACGGGACGCGGGCGGTCGATCCGGAGGCCTTCGCGCGGAACCTCGCCCGCGTCGTGGAACAGGGCGGTAAGGCCCTCGCCGCTTACCTCAAGCCCCGGGAACAGCAGGAGTTCAGCGACGCCAGGGCCGAAGAAATGGTCGACGTCTTCAAGACGCTGAACCAGGTTGCCGAATACTGGCTCGCCGATCCGCAGCGCGCTGCGAGCGCCCAGAACAGCCTCGCCCGCGGCTACATGGATCTCTGGGCCATGACCATGAAACGCATGGCCGGCGAAACCACCCCGCCGGTGAAGGCGGCCGACCCGAAAGACCGGCGCTTCGCCGACCCGGACTGGTCGAACAACCCGTTCTTCGACGCGCTGAAGCAGGCCTATCTGCTCACGACCGACTGGGCCGAGCGCATGGTGCAGGACGCCCAGGGCATCGACGACCACACCAAGCGCAAGGCCGAATTCTACGTGAGGCAGATTTCGAACGCGGTCTCGCCTTCGAACTTCGTGCTGACCAATCCCGAGCTGTTTCGCGAGACGCTCGGCTCGTCCGGCGAGAATCTCGTGCGCGGCATGCAGATGCTCACCGAAGACATCGAAGCCGGCAAAGGCGACCTGCGCATCCGCCAGTCGGACGCTTCGACTTTCGAAGTCGGCAAGAACCTTGCGACCACGCCGGGCAAGGTGGTGTTCGAGAACGATCTCATCCAGGTCATCCAATACGCGCCGGTCACCGAAAAAGTGCTCGCTGTTCCGCTCGTGATCGTGCCGCCGTGGATCAACAAGTTCTACGTGCTCGATCTGACCAGCGAAAAGTCGATGATCAAATGGGCGGTCGAACAGGGCATCACCGTATTCGTGATCTCCTGGGTCAATCCCGACGCCCACCTCGCGACGAAGTCCTTCGAGGACTACATGAACGAGGGCGTGCTGGCGGCGCTCGATGTCGCCGAGAAAATTACCGGCGAGAAGTCGTCGCATATCTGCGGCTACTGCGTCGGCGGCACCATGACCGCCGTGTCGCTCGCCTATCTCGCGGCCACCGGACGGCAGGACAGGATTGCGAGCGCCACGTTCCTCGCAACGCAAGTGGACTTCACCTACGCGGGCGACCTCAAGGTTTTCGTCGACGAGGAGCAGCTGGAGGCGCTCGAGCGGCGCATGAAGCAGGTCGGCTATCTCGACAGCACCAAGATGGCGATGGCCTTCAACATGTTGCGCTCGAACGATCTGGTGTGGCCCTACATCGTCAACAACTACATGCGCGGCAAGGCGCCCTTCCCGTTCGACCTGCTCTATTGGAATTCGGACTCGACCCGCCTGCCCGCCGCGAACCACTCGTTCTATCTGCGCAACTGCTATCTCGAGAACAAACTCTCCAAGGGCGAGATGGAGGTCGCCGGCATCAAGCTCGATCTCGGCGCGGTGAAGGTGCCGGTCTACAACTTAGCTACGCGCGAAGATCACATCGCGCCGCCGAAATCCGTTTTCCTCGGCTCCAGCTTTTTCGGCGGGCCGGTGCGCTTCGTGCTCGGCGGCTCGGGCCACATCGCGGGCGTGGTCAATCCGCCGGAGAAAAAGAAATACTCGTTCTGGACCGGCGGCCCCGCCGACGGCGATCTCGACAAGTGGTTCGAGAATGCGATCGAACACAAAGGCTCGTGGTGGACCGACTGGCTTGCCTGGCTGAAAGACATCGACGGGCGCGAGGTGCCCGCGCGCGTTCCCGGCGAAGGTCCGCTGAAGGCGATCGAAGACGCGCCGGGGCGCTACGTGAAGGTGAAGGCGTAGCCCTCACCCTTTCATCGGCGGCCCGTAGCGGCGCAGCACGTCGTACGTCTCGAAGCCGAGCCGCTGATAAACCGGCTCGCCGAACTTGCTCGCCTGCAACGTGACCACTTTCGCACCCGCTTCAAACGCCATGTTCGTGGTCAGCACCGTCATCAGTGCGCCGAGGCCCATGCGCTGTCCATTCGGACGCGTGCCGATCCAGTAGAGACCGCCGCAGCCCTCGCTCATCAGGGCGAAGCCGGTCGCAAGCGGCTCCTCGCCGCGATAAGCGATCACGCCGAGAATGTTTCGGCCGAGCAATGCCTGCGGGCTCGTGAACATCGCACGCGTATGGACTTCGGGTAGCCCTAGCAGCGCATAGGAAAGCACGCTGACTTCGATGAAGTCATCGAGATGCTTCTGCGTCGAGAACGTCTCGACGCGGATGCCGTCTGCGGATTTCGGCATCGGCAACGGTGTCGTGACCGACATGCATGGGATTTCGAAGCGGCTTTCGAATTTCTTTTCACGCAGGAGTTTCTCGAGGTCGGCGTCCTGCTTTTCGATTGCCGAAATCGAATAGCCGCGTCTTTTCGAGCGGAAGAATTCGCGCGCGGCATCGAACAGAACACCCGGCGGGATGTCGAGGCGCGTTCGTGCCGCCGCGTTCCAATAGCCGCCGGGAAAATCGCTTGCCCCCGCGACGAGCAGGACGCCGTCCTGCTCCCGGCAATCGCAGGGGACCTGGAACACAGCATGTGCCCGGATCGATTCCAGATAGTTCCCGTTGGAAAGACGCTCGACTTCGTTCATTTCGCCCTGCGGCACGGTAAATCCCGCCCTGAGCCCACCCGATACACCCCGGGCGAATTCGTTGCTAGGCTCGTCTGATCCCCGGGGGACGCCAATGTTGAAATCAATTTTATCCGCCGTTGTTATCTGTTGTTTTGCCGTGTCGGTCTCGGCCACCGCCTTGGCACAAAACGTCAAAGTCGAAAAAATCGAAATCGCCACACAGTCTCCCACGAACAGCGACGTTCTGCTCGGCAAGAAGGACGGCAAACCCGCCACGATCAGCGGCGAGCTTCGCATCCCCGGCTCGGTCAAGGGCAAGGCCCCCGTCGTGCTGCTCGTGCACGGTTCAGGCGGTCTCGGCGCCAACATTCACTACTGGGTCGCCGAGCTGAACAAGCTCGGGATCGCGACCTTCGCGATGGACTCCTTCACCGGGCGCGGCGTGAAGAACACCATCACCGACCAGTCGCTGGTTTCCAATTTCGCGATGGTGATCGACGTCTATCGCGCGCTTGAAACTCTCTCGAAGCACCCCGCCGTCGATCCGGATCGCATCGCGGTCATGGGCTTCTCGAAGGGCGGCATGGCCGCGCTCTACTCGAGCCTTTCGCGCTTTCAGGAGAAGTATCTCGACAAGAGCGCGAAATTCGCAGCACACATTCCGTTCTATGCAAGCTGCAATGCGCAATACATCGACGACACCAAGATCGGCAAAGTGCCGCTGCGGCTCTTTCACGGGACCGCCGACGACTATACGCTGATGTCACAATGCAAGGACTACGTTGCCCGGCTGAAGGCGGCCGGCGTCGATGCTTCGCTTTCGGAACTCCAGGGCGCACATCATGCGTTCGACAATCCGAGGATCGTCAAGCCCATGCATCTTCCGCAGGCGCTGACCGGCCGCAAATGCGTGCTGGAAGAAAAGTCGGAAGGTGCGGTGGTGAACAAGACGACCGGCAAGCCGTTTTCCTCCAAGGATGCATGCATCGAGCGGGGCACCACGGTCGCCTACAATGCGGCGGCAACCGCCGCCGCCACCAAGCAGGTAGCCGCCTTCCTCAAGCAAACCTTCAAGCTGCAATAACAGGAGAGTTCGCGACATGAACGCGACGACCAAGGAAACGCTCACCGCCGATCAGATCAAGGGCCGTGTCGGCCAGAACATCGGCACCTCGAAGTGGTTCACGGTCGATCAGAAACGGATCGACGAATTCGCGCACGCCACCGAGGATCATCAATTCATCCATGTCGATGTGGAGCGCGCGAAAAAGGAAACGCCGTTCGGCGGTACGATCGCGCACGGCTTTCTGACGCTCTCGCTTTTGGCGCCGATGGGCTACGACGCGCTGCCCGCAATCGCCAACCGCGCGATGGGCATCAACTACGGGCTCGATAAGGTGCGTTTCCTAAGTCCGGTTCGCGCAGGCTCGCGGGTGCGCGGCCACTACAAGCTCGTGGACGTCACCCAGCGCTCGCCGAAGGAACTGCTCTTCAAATACGAGGTGACGGTCGAGATCGAAGGACAGGAGCGCCCTGCCCTGATCGCGGAATCGCTCGGCATGGCCGTGCTGCAATGAGCGATCCTCTGCTCGACCTGATTTCCGGCAAGGGTGCGATCAGCCCCGACCCGCTGCTCTCGATCAATGGCCGCGTCGAGCACAAGTACGCCGACAACGAAGGCGTGAAGATTCATTACGCCGCGCTCGGCAAAGGGCCGCTCGTTGTCATGATGCACGGCTTTCCGGATTACTGGATGTCGTGGCGTCACCAGATGGATGCGCTCTCGAAGCAGTTCCGCGTCTGCGCGCTCGACATGCGTGGCTACAATCTCTCGGACAAGCCGAAGGGCGTCGAGAGCTACGCCATGCGCAAGCTCGTTTCCGACTGCGCGGCGGTGGTCGCGGCGGAAGGCGCTGCGAAAGCCACCATCATCGGTCACGACTGGGGCGGCGCCACCGCCTGGAACGTCGGCATGCGCAGGCCCGACATCACCGAGCGGCTGATCGTCCTGAACATGCCGCATCCGTGGACGCTTGCTAGGCAACTCGCCGAAAACCCCGAGCAGGAAAAGAACTCGCAATACGCGCGCAATTTCCAGGACCCGGAATTCTACAAGAAGATTTCACTGGAGCGGCTCGGCGCCTGGGTGACGGACCCGGAAGCACGCAAGCTGCATCTCGCCGCGATGCAGCGCTCCGATCCGCAGGCGATGCTGCATTACTATCAGGCGAATTATCCTGCGCCGCCTTATGTCGCGCCTGCCGCGCCGCCGCCGAAGGTGAAAGCGCCGACGCTCCTGATCCACGGCATGGAAGACAAGGCCCTGCTTTCCGAAGGACTGAACGGCGTATGGGATCTCGTCGAGCAGGACTTCACGCTCGCGACCATTCCGGGCGCCGGACATTTCGTGCAGCAGGACGCAGCCGAGGCCGTGAGCCGCACGATCCTCGCCTGGCTCAATCGCTGAGTTACGGAAACAGCGCGATCTGATCGAGGCCGGTCGTCTCCGGCAGGCCGAGCATGACGTTCATGTTCTGCACGGCCTGGCCCGACGCGCCCTTCACGAGATTGTCGAGCGTCGAGATCACGATCGCCGTTCCGGGCCTGCGATCCGCCACCACGCCGATGAAGGTCATGTTCGAGCCGCGCACATGCCGCGACTGCGGCACCATGCCGAATTCCAGCACGCGCACGAAGGGCTGACCGGCGTAAAAGTCGGCGAGGATACGATGCAACTGCTCCGCGCTCGTCGAGCCGTTCATCTTCACGTAGTGCGTCGCATAGATACCGCGATTCATCGGGATCAGATGGGCGGTGAAGCTCGGCACCACGGGCCTGCTCGCCGCATCTGAAAATTCCTGATCGAGTTCGGCCATGTGCCGGTGCCCACCGACGCCATAGGCATGGATGCCCTCGGAGACTTCCGAGAACAGCATCTCCTCTTTCGCGGAGCGCCCCGCGCCGGTCATGCCGGACTTGGAGTCGATCACGATGACATCGGTCTCGATCGCGCCCGCTTCGATCAGCGGCACCATCGCGAGGATCGAGGTCGAGGTGTAGCAGCCGGGGTTTGCGACCAGCCGCGCATTCTTGATCTCGTCGCGATAGATTTCGACGAGACCGTAGACGGCTTCCTTCTGTAGCTCCACCGCCTGATGCGCGTGGCCGTACCACTTCTCGTAGGCCAGCGGATCGCGGATGCGGAAGTCGGCCGAGAGATCGACGACTTTGAGCTTCGGCGCCTTCTCCAGGAGGTCCTTGATGACCTTTTGCGTGGTGCCGTGCGGGAGCGCGCAGAATACGAGATCGGCCGCAGCAGGATCGAGTTCTTCGATCGTAATCAGCTTTGGTAATTCCACGCCGTGGAAATGCGGGAACACGCTCGCCATGGTCTTGCCGGCCTTGCGGTCGGCGGTGAGCGCCACGATTTCCGCGTTCGGATGACGGAGCAGCAGGCGCACCAGCTCGGCGCCGGTGTAACCCGACGCGCCAAGGATCGCGATCCGCGTTTTGGTGGCGCTCATTTGCCCTGCTCCTGAAGTGAAGGAAGCCACTTACCTGAAATGGACGGGCGAAGAAAGACTGGAATGAAAGACAAGCCAGTAAACCGCCGTCCGCGCTATTTGGTTCCCCGGCGCTGCGCCACAAGGCACACAAAGTGCATGGCGATATGCGCGGCCGCGATGGCAGTTACCTCGGACTGGTCATAGGGCGGCGACACTTCCATGACGTCGAAGCCCACGAAATCTACCGGCGCGAGCGCCTGCAAAATCATCAGCGCTTCGCGGCTCGAAAGCCCGCCCGCTACCGGTGTGCCGGTGCCCGGCGCGAATGCCGGATCGAGCGCGTCGATGTCGAAGGTGAGATACGCCTTCCGCTTTCCTACCCGCTTCAGAATCTTTTTCACAACGCCGGTCACGCCGAGCGTCTCAAGCTGGTTGCCGTCGACAATCTCGATGCCGTGCGTCGCGGGAGCATGCGTTCTGATGCCGACCTGAATCGAATGCTTGACGTCGATTAGTCCTTCGATGGCGGCTCTCGCTACGAAGGAGCCGTGATCGATGCGGCCGGCTTCCGGGTGCCAGGTATCCTGATGCGCGTCGAACTGCACAAGCGCGAGCGGCCCGTGCTTCGCGGCATGCGCCTTCAGCAGCGGATAGGTGACGAAGTGGTCGCCGCCGAGGGTCAGCAACGTAGCCCCGGTGTCGAGAATTTCCTTCGCCTGCCGCTCGATCTCGCGCGGCACTTCGGCGTGGTTGCCGTAATCCAGCGCGCAGTCGCCGACATCGACCGCCGTCAGCTTCGCATAAGGGTCGAAGCCGAACGGATATTGCGGATCGCCTTCGAGGATCGCCGACGCCGCACGGATCGCGCGCGGGCCCAGGCGCGCGCCGGGCCGGTTCGAGGTCGCCGCGTCGAACGGCACGCCCCAGATCGCGAGGTCCGCACCCTTCGCATCTTTCGCGTAGCGCCGCCGCATGAACGACAACGCGCCGCCATAGGTCGGCTCGTTCACGCCGCCGCGCACATTCTCGCCTTTGAAGGCGTTGTCGGCGGCACGCGGACGTCGCGGCGTGCTGGATTTCTGCTTTGTCATCGCGCTTTCGTTGATCGTGGACGGCCGAAAGGCTAGTCTTATCGCAACAAACCTCACACCCAAAACAAGGAAACGCTTCCCATGGCCGTAGACGGTAAGTGGAATATTTCGATCGAGACGCCGATGGGCACCCGCCAGGCGGAGCTTGATTTCAAAGCCGAGGGCGGCAAGCTGGTCGGCACGCAGTCTGCGGACGGCCAGTCCGGACCGCTCCAGGACGGCACCGTCGACGGCAACAAGGTTTCCTGGAAGGTGGACATCACCAATCCGATGCCGCTCACGCTGACCTTCACCGGCACCGTCGATGGCGACAAGATTTCAGGCGATGCCGACACCGGCACCTTTGGCGCCTTCCCATTCTCGGGCAGCCGCGCGTAACGTCTTGCCTCTTATCCGGCCCGCAGGCGCTTTCGAGCGCCTGCTTCGGGCGGCCCGTTACCGGCTGATGCGAGCGCTCAACCGCGAACGCTTCACCGTTCAGGCGCAAGGCCTGAAATTCGTAGTCGGCCACAAGGATCTCATCGATATTTATCTCGCGCGCGAAGGTGCGTGGGAGCCTGTACAACTCAATCGTCTCGCGCAGGCGGCGGCGAAAACGCCGTTCGACCTCTTTCTGGACATCGGCGCGAACGCCGGCTTCTACAGCGCAATAGTGGCGGCGAAGGGCCTCGCCAAAGAAGTGATCGCGTTCGAGCCGGACCCCGGCAACTTCGCGCGGCTCATGGCCAATCTCGAAGCGAACGGTCTGCAGGAAGACGTCTGGGCTTTGCAGACCGCACTCGGCGGCGAAGCGGGCGAAGTGACGCTGACCGAAGCCAACGAAGCGAACCGTGGCGAGTCCTATATCACGCAGGCCGATATGCCCGCGGGCGCGGTCACCCATCGCGTCCGTCAGGTGAAGTTCGACGACGAGTTTCAGATCAAGGGCAAGCGCATCCTCGTCAAGATGGACATCGAGGGCTACGAGTTCCATGCCCTCGCAGGAATGGAGCGGACGCTCAGGGACAATCTTTGCTACCTTCAGGTCGAGCTCTACTCGGATCGGCTCGGCGAACTGAAGGCCCTGTTCGAGCGTCTGAACTACCGCTTCCTAGACACTTTCGAGATCGACCACTATTTCACCAACATCTCGGGCGTTGAGTAGCCTCGCCGTCCCGGCCGAGCGCCAGCGCGAGCCGGGACCGGCCCCCGCTACCCGACATCGCCAATAAAGCACTGTTCAAGCCGGCCAGAGCCAACTTGGGCGGGGACGACGAGATAAAAACGCTCGTGGCATATTGTTCGAAATCGATTCGCAAAACGGACGACCGATGGCAAAGGCCAAGAAAGCCAAAACGAAACCAGCCCCGCGCGGGAAATCCCGCGGCGAAAGCCCCGACCTGTTCGGCGGCGGCGCGCCGAAGGGCAGCGCACGCAGCAAAAGCTATGACGCGCACTCGATCGAAGTTTTGGAAGGGCTCGAGCCCGTCCGCCGCCGCCCCGGCATGTATATCGGCGGCACGGATGCCAAGGCGCTGCACCACATCTTCGCGGAAGTGATCGACAACGCGATGGATGAAGCCGTTGCGGGCCACGCAACTTTCATCGAAGTGCAGATGACGGACGACGGCTTCATCCGCGTCACCGACAATGGCCGCGGCATTCCGGTCGGCATGCATCCGAAGTTCAAGAACAAGTCGGCGCTCGAAGTCATCCTCACGACGCTGCACGCAGGCGGCAAGTTCTCCGGCGAGTCCTACGAGACTTCCGGCGGCTTGCACGGCGTCGGCGTGTCGGTGACGAACGCTCTTTCCGAAACGCTGGAAGCCGAAGTCGCCCTCGGCGGCGTGCTCTATCGCCAGCTATACAAGCGCGGCACGCCGCAGGGCCCGCTGAAGGCGGTGCAGAAGGGCATCAAGAGGCGCGGCACCTCGATCCGTTTCACTCCGGACCCGATGATCTTCGGCAAGGACGCGAAGTTCGAGCCGGAGCGCGTCTTCCGCATGACCAAGGCGAAAGCCTATCTGTTCGGCGGGGTCGAAATCCGCTGGTCGGCGGATAAGTCGCTGGTCAAAGGCACAGATGTGCCCGAGAAGGATACCTTCCATTTCGAGAACGGCCTGCGCGACTACCTCGCCACCAACATCGAGAAGCGCACCCGCGTTCACAAAGACATCTTCGGCGGCAAAAGCGAAAAGAAATCCGGTCACGGCGCAGTCGAATGGGCGGTCGCATGGATCGCGGACGAAGACGGCTTCATAAACTCCTACTGCAACACGATCCCGACGCCCGACGGCGGCACGCATGAAGCGGGCCTGCGCACCGCGCTCTTGAAGAGCATGAAGGACTACGCCGACCGCACCGGCAACAAGCGCGCGGCGGCGATTACTGCCGATGACGTAATGGATGGCGCGGCCGCGATCGTCTCCGTCTTCATCAAGGACCCCGAATTCCAGGGCCAGACCAAGGATCGCCTCGCAAATCCGGAAGCTGCAAAGCTCGTCGAAAATACGCTGCGCGATGCTTTCGACAATTTCCTTGCGGGCAACACGCTTGAAGCGAACAAGCTGTTGGAATGGGCGGTCGAGCGTGCGGAAGAGCGCGCCCGCCGCCGCACGGAAAAGGAAATCTCGCGCAAGTCGGCGGTGAGAAAGCTTCGCCTCCCCGGCAAGCTTGCCGACTGCTCGAACGCTTCCGCAAAGGGCTCAGAAATCTTCATCGTTGAAGGTGACTCGGCCGGCGGCTCGGCGAAGCAGGCGCGCGACCGTCGCACGCAGGCGGTGTTGCCGTTGCGCGGCAAGATTCTCAACGTGGTCAGCGCAGGGCGCGGAAAGCTCGCCGCTAACCAGCAGCTTGCGGACCTGATGCAGGCGCTCGGCTGCGGCACGGGCGCGCATTACAACGACGCTTCGCTCCGCTACGACCGCGTCATCATCATGTGCGACGCCGACGTGGACGGCGCGCATATCGCGTCACTCCTGATCACGTTCTTTTATCAGGAGATGCCGAAGCTGATCGAGAACAAGCATCTCTTTCTTGCCGTACCGCCGCTCTACCGCCTCACCTATGGCGGGCAGACGGTGTACGCGCGCGACGACAAGCACAAAGACGTGCTGATGAATACGGTGTTCAAGGGAAAGAAGAACATCGAGGTCGGCCGCTTCAAAGGTCTCGGCGAGATGATGCCGTCGCAGTTGAAAGACTCGATGCATCCGGCATCGCGCTCGCTCCTGCGCGTCACCATCGCCGACGCGAAGCGGGCCGCGACCAAGAAGACGATTCAGCGGCTGATGGGCAACAAGCCCGAAGAGCGTTTCACCTTCATTTCCGAGAACGCGAAGTTCGCGGCGGAAGCGCTGGATATTTAGGCAGAACGATTTAAGTCGTCCTCGCAAGCTTTAGCAAAGTCAGGCATCAAATCGGAAATTTGATTGTAAAGGCCCTCAAATAGCGTTAGCGATCCGATGAGACACTGAAGGCCGAAGATTTTGTAGCTATGACTTCCGCGCAAGTCTTTGCCGAAGTTGGTGAGCACTTTCTCCGGGTCATGCTTCGAATAGATTAAACTAGTCCCTGACCAATTTGGATGCGCGTACTCACTCAGGGAATCGTAAGCTTTCTCGAATGCCGGTATTGTCTTGGATACTTTGTTGACAAATGTCAGCACGCTCTTCGCCGCCGGCATGTCCTTGTTGTTCCGCGACCCAAGCAGCAGCTTCATGACATTTTCATCCAAGTCGACTTCGATCCCATCGTTTACTTGGCGCTCGATCAGTTCTTTTAGATACCATATCGCGGATGCCACCTCAGTCGCGCTTCGAGATAGAACTATTCCTGCTAGATGATCACCCTCCTCATAAGCTCTGCATGCTGATCGAGACAGTTCCTCGATTCGCCAAGTAAGCGCCTCGCGATAACAAAGCGCCTTGTATGGAATCTTCGCCTTAAGAGAAATACCGGCCGGGTCAACAACAGTTGGGAGATTCTCGCTTAAAAGCTCAACCCTAGCCTTCGCCTCAGCCAGCAATTCTCCAATTCTGCGCTTAGCCTCTTCCATTCTACCGCTTCAAATACTGATCCAGTATCGCCTGCGGATCGTCGGAAAGCTGCTTACAGCGAGCGCCGTAGGCTTCGTCCAGCTTCGGCATGTTCTCGCATTTTCCGTCCAAGAGTTTCTGCTGCTGCTCCACGGCGACCTTCTGGCGCGCGATCATGGCCTCGTTGTCCATGCGGATGGTCTGCCCGGCCTGAAAGGCGAACTTGCGCAGCTTGTCGGCATTGGCGGTAGCGACAGAGGCGACGTTCACCTCCGCCTTCTCGATCGCACAGCCCCGGACGAAGCTGTAATAAACCACGCAGATCGATAGCTCCGCCTGCACCACATCGACGGCCGTCTTCTTTTCTTCCTGCGCCATGGCGGCGGCGGGCACCAGGAGAAGCACGGCAGCAAGCATGGATCGAAGTGTCATGAGATCTGTGCCTTTCGGGGCGAGGCTACCATCAAATATGACCCTGTGCTGGCCTATGAAAAGTTCTGGATAGCTGGGGTGTTCCCTGCCCGCCGCGCTGGCATTTCCCGGGCATCGGGATTAGGGAAACGGCAATGCCTAAAGTCAGTTCCAAGCATCCCTTCCGCATCGGGAAATCCCGCACCGGCCTCGGCCTCTTCGCCACCGAACCCATCAAGAAGGGGGCGCGGGTCGTCGAGTACACCGGTCACAAGATCGGCAACAAGCGCGCCGAGTGGATCGAGGACAACACCGACAACCGCTACGTCTTCGAGCTCAACGACAAGTGGTCCATCGACGGCTCGCCGCGCTGGAATCTGGCGCGCTACGTCAACCACTCCTGCCGCCCGAACGTCGAAGCCTACCAGTACGCCATGAAAATCTATTATCGCGCGCGCTGGAACATCAAGCCGGGCGAGGAAATCCTCGTCAGCTACGGCCAGGACTACTTCGACAGCTTCATCAAGCCGGTCGGCTGCAAGTGCAACACCTGCACCAACCGCCGCAAACGCGAGCGCGAGGCCGCGCGCAAGAAAGCCGCCCGCAAACGCGCTGCGAAGAAGAAAAACGGGAAGCATTAGCGCCTCCGGAGCGTGCAAGAAAAAAGCCCGCTCTTTCGAGCGGGCTTTCCTGCTTCTCGGAGATGCCGCCTAACGAGAGCAGCATCGCGAAGTGGCATCAGGCCTGGAGGTTCTCGGCAGCAGCCTTGCCGCTGCGCTTGTCCTGCACGATCTCGAACGAGATCTTCTGACCTTCGTTCAGGGTCTGCATGCCCGAACGCTGCACGGCCGAGATGTGAACGAACACATCCTTGCCGCCGTCATCCGGCTGAATGAAACCAAAGCCCTTTTGGGTGTTGAACCACTTCACGGTTCCAGTGCTCATCGTCGTTTTTCCAGTCAAAGATAGAGTCGAAATTGAACCTGCGTCGGATGACGCACGTCCGGTGGCATCGATTTTGGTGAAGTTAGAAGCGTAAGGCGGTCTCCCGCCAGGGCCACGTCGTTCGGCCGAAAGTCGATGGCGCGCATATACGTCCGGTTCGTGACGCTGGCAAGACTCCGCCGGACTATTATTTCGTAGGGTTTTCGTTAAGCCTAAAGGCCTTGCCCTCCCTGACCGCGTAGCCGGGATCGAAATGCCCGCCGAAGATTCTGACCTTCGTGCCGGCGAGCTCACCGAACAACTCCTCCCGCATTCTCGCGGAGCCTTCCGGATCGCTGTCGAAGGTGGACGACCAGTCCAGATGCTCGAACTGCACCGGGTGATGCGCCACGTCGCCGAGCAGCACCGCTTCTTCGCCCTCCGAGCGGATACGGACGCTGAGATGGCCGGGGCTGTGTCCCGGCGTTGGGAAAGTGCTCACCTCTTCCGAGATACGGTGCTCGCCCGGGATAAGCTCCGCGAGCCCCGCATCGACCACGGGCTTCACGGAGTCGGCGAAGACCGCGCGTTGCTCCTTGCTTTCCTCGTAGCCGTTCCAGAAATCGTATTCGGTCTTGCCGAAAAGATATTTCGCCTTCGGGAAAGTCGGCACCCACTGGCCCGCGACGAGCTTCGTATTCCAGCCGACGTGATCGACGTGCAGATGCGTGCAGAGCACCGTGTCGATCGTCTCGGGCGCGAAGCCCGCTTCCTTCATCTTGTATAGAAAGGGCGTGTTGAGATTGTTCCAGAGCGGGATGTGCCGCCCCTTTTTATCGTTGCCAAGGCCGGTGTCGACTACGATACGGCGGGCTCCCGCTTCGACGACATAGCTCTGGATCGCCATGCGGAGCTTGCCTTCTTCCGTCGCATAGCGCGGGATCAGCCAGTCCATCCCGCGCACCGCGTCAGGCGCCGCCTGCGGCAGGATGAATTTGGTGCCGCCCGCCCCTTCGACCTCGACGATCTTCGTGATCGTGACGGCGCCGACTTTCCACTTCATTTGGGTGCCCTTCTCGAAGCGGTCACAATCTGCGACCAGATTTCTTTCGCATCCACGGTGGACAGTGGCATGCGGGCGTGCTCGGAGCATAGCCTGACGGGGGCATGGAGGCTTTCGATGAATAATATTCCTGGCGGTTTGCTTGGCGAAATATTGAAGGGTGCGCTCGGCGGCAATACGCAGCCGCAACCGCAGCAGCTTCCCGATATTTTCGGCGAGGTATTGAAGAACACGGACCTCGGCTCGATCGGCGGTCTCCTCAAGCAGTTGCACGAAGGCGGGCTCGAGCGCCAGATCGGCTCCTGGCTTGGCAACGGCCAGAACCTTCCTGTGACGCCCACGCAGATCCGCGACGCGCTCGGTAACGAGCAGGTCCGCCAGATCGCCCAGCAGATGGGTATTCCGGTCGATGACGTCCTGAAGCTCCTGACCCAGTTCTTCCCGGAAGCCGTCAATCAGGCGAACCCGGACGGCAAACTCGCAGGCCCCCACGCAGGCTGACCCGTTCCGCGCGAGGGAATTCGCCGCGGAAAAGGATCAGCCGTTACCCGGCCTGATCCCTTTCCCGGCGTGCTATTTCCGCTAGGTTCCCTGAAAATTTGAAGTCTCAGGTGGAAACCATGCGCGTCCAAGTCGGGATAATCGGTGCCGGCCCTGCGGGGTTGATGCTTTCGCTGTTGCTGCATCGCGCCGGCATCTCTTCGATCATCATCGAAAACCGCTCGCGCCAGTATGTCGAGGCTCGCGTACGCGCAGGCGTGCTCGAACACTGGACCACCGAGCTCATGAGCGAACTCGGTGTCGGCGAGCGTCTGCGCAAAGAAGGACTCGTCCACGAAGGGATCGATATCGGCATCAATGGCGAGCGGAGGCGCATCGACTTCAAGGCGCTCGTGAACAAGACGATCACCATCTACGGCCAGCAGGAAGTCGTCAAAGACCTGATTGCGGCGCGGCTCGCGCAAGGCGGCGAAATCGAGTTCGAGGTCAGCGATACTTCGGTGGATCGGCTCGACAGCGAGCGCCCGATCATCCGCTACAAGAAGAACGGCGAGCCGAGAGAAATCGAATGCGATTTCATCGCAGGCTGCGACGGTTTTCATGGCATCTGCCGCCCCAGCATACCGAAAGGCGTGCTGACCGAATTCGAGCGCGTCTATCCTTATGGCTGGCTCGGAGTCCTTTCCGAGTCGCCTCCGGTCTCGCACGAACTGATCTATTCCTACACCGACCGTGGCTTCGCGCTCTATACGATGCGCTCGAACTCGATATCGCGGCTCTATCTGCAAGTCGATCCGGATGAAGACATCAACAAATGGTCCGACGAGGAAATCTGGAACGAATTGAAGCGGCGCGTGAGCCCGGAAACCGCGGCTAAATTGCAGACCGGCCGCGTGTTCGAAAAGGGCGTGACCGCAATGCGCAGCTTCGTCGTCGAGCCGATGCAGTTCGGCCGCCTGTTCCTGTCGGGCGATGCCGCCCATATCGTTCCGCCGACCGGCGCCAAGGGCATGAACCTCGCCGTCGCGGACGTGCTGTTCTTCTCGCGAGCGCTCGAGAGTTTCTACAAGACAAAGAGCACGAGCCTGCTCGACGGCTACACGAAGAAGTGCCTCTCGCGCATCTGGAAGGCGCAGCGCTTCTCGTATTTCATGACTACGATGCTGCATCTGAATCCGGGAGACAGCGAATTCGACCGCAGGCGGCAGCTTGCCGAACTCGATTACGTCACGTCTTCAAAGGCGGCCTCCACCGCGCTTGCGGAAAACTACGTCGGGCTGCCGATCGACTGACCGCGCTGACCCGGTTGCCTCAGGCATGATACAGATCGGGCATGGACACGTTCTCTGACCCTCAGGCCGTAGCGCGCTACGCTGAAGGACCGCCGCGCCTGGTACCTGGCTTCGCTGACCTGCAGCGCATGATCATGCTTCTCATCGCTGAGCGCGCGCCAAGCGATGCGCGGCTATTGGTGCTCGGCGCGGGTGGCGGTCTGGAAATCAAGGCATTCGCTGAAGCCAAGCCCGGCTGGCAGTTCGATGGCGTCGATCCGTCTGCCGAGATGATAAACCTCGCACAGCAGACTCTCGGGGCCTTCTCGACCCGCACACAATTACATCAGGGTCTCATCGATAGCGCGCCGGAAGGTCCATTCGACGCAGCGACATGCATTCTGACTTTGCACTTCGTTGAACGCGGCGAGCGCGTACGCACGTTAAAGGAAGTCCGGCGTCGCCTGAAACCCGGCGCTCCTTTCCCCGTCGCTCACTTCAGCTTTCCGCAAACGTCTGAAGCCAAGAATCTCTGGCTCGCGCGCTACGCCGCTTTCGCAGTTTCTTCCGGTGTTGAGCCGTCGCAGGCGGAGAATGCGCGATCCATGATCGCTGAGCGTTTGCCGATCCTCTCCCCCGAGGAGGATGAACAGCTCTTGCGTGATGCCGGATTTGATGGGGTCAGTCTCTTCTACGCCGGTTTCGCTTTCCGTGGCTGGGTCGCTTATGCCTGACCTCGCAATACCGACGGCCTAAATTCCCCAGAGATAGCGCGGCACGCGGCCCATGTAGTTCGCGTAAGGCGCACCGAAGCGCGCGAGCAGATACGCTTCCTCGCGCCGGATCACGCCGTAGTGCATCACCAGCGCGAACGGAACCAGCAGCACGAACATCCAGTCGGAGTTGAACAGCATTCCAGCCCCGACCAGAAAAATGATGAAGGCGAGATAGATCGGATTGCGCGTGCGCGCGTAAACGCCGTCGGTCACGAGCGCCAGCGCCGGCTCCCAGGTCGGAATGTTGGTATTTGCTTTGCGCATCTCATGGGCCGCCGCGCCGAGCAGAAGGACGGCGCATAGCAGCGCGATCCCGGACGCGACATAGCGCAGGCTGCCGGCGGTGCGCGCCATGTGCCCCTGCGGGAAGAAGGTATCGAGCACGAACGCCGCTACGAGCGTTCCGAGCACGATCAGCGGCGGGCGCGCGATCACGCCCGCGACGTCGTTCTCTCCCCTGCTCATGCGGCCAGCCACTCGACAAGCAATTGCGTCACCCGATCGGGGCACTCCAGCGGCGCTGAATGCCCGCAATCGGGGATGACATCCAGCTTCGAGCCCTCCACCAGTTCGTGCATTTCTTTCGCGGCGGCAGGAGGCGTGAGCTGATCGCTGTCGCCGACCACGATCAGCGTTTTCATTTTCAGCTCCTTCAGCAAAGGTCGCGAATCCGCACGGCCCATGATCGCGGTCTGCTGGTTGATATAGACCTCTGGGCCGGTCTCCCGGCTCATTTCCCTCACGACATTGCGGATTGCAACATCGTTCAGGCGCGACCCGTGAACCACGAGAGGCCAGAGCGCCTCCTCGCGCTCAAGCTCCCTGCCTTCGCGGGTGAGTGCAATGTTCTTCAACCGCTTTTCGGTCTGGTCCGGACGATCGGCGGCGGCCGCCGTGTCGATCAGCGCGAGCTTGATCACGCGCTCTTTTGCCTGCCGCAGGATTTCGAGCGAGATGTAGCCACCCATCGAAAAGCCCGCGAGCGCGAAACGCGGCGGCGCGGCGTCCAGGATCGATTTGGCGATGGCCGCCATCGAGTTGCCGCGGCGATGGTCGGCAATCTGCACCGGCCCGAACTGCCAGAGCACCGGCAGCTGCGCGGCATAGGTTCGCGCCGTGAAGTTCAATCCAGGTACCAGAACGACCGGAACGCCCGCTTTCATGCACACACCATCTTCACCCTGATTGCCACGCATAGCCGTTTAGCAGCGATTTTCATTGACTTCCGCCGTTTTCTTCCTATGTTGCATCGCATCGAAGGGCGGTTTGGATTCGCCCCGTTACGCCCTCGATCCGGCGCTCCTTGCGCGAAATGTTTCGCGCGAAGTTCCCAAGGCATCCGGCCAGGAACCGAGGAAGCAGCCTACCGGGCGAGATGGAACCACGAACTACATGAACTTTTCCGAACTCGGCTTGAGCCAGAAAGTGCTCTCAGCCGTCGAGGCCTCGGGGTATACGACCCCGACGCCGATCCAGGCGCAAGCCATTCCCCACGTTCTCAATCGCCGCGACGTTCTCGGCATCGCACAGACCGGCACCGGCAAGACCGCCGCCTTCACGTTGCCGATGATCACCATGCTGGAGCAAGGCCGCGCACGCGCGCGCATGCCGCGCACGCTGATCCTCGAGCCCACGCGCGAACTCGCCGCGCAGGTCGAAGAAAGCTTCGTCAAATACGGCAAGAACCACAAACTCTCGATCGCGCTCCTGATCGGCGGCGTTTCCTTCGACGACCAGGACGCCAAACTGATGCGCGGCGTCGACGTCCTGATCGCGACCCCGGGCCGCCTGCTCGATCACTTCGAGCGCGGTCGCCTGCTGCTGACCGGCGTCGAACTTCTCGTGATCGACGAAGCCGACCGCATGCTCGACATGGGCTTCATCCCGGACATCGAGCGCATCTGCAAGCTGGTGCCGTTCACCCGGCAGACGCTGTTCTTCTCCGCGACCATGCCGCCCGAAATCCAGCGCATCACGAATACATTCCTCAGCAATCCGGTGCAGATCGAGGTTGCGAAGCCGGCGAGCACCGCGACCCTCGTCGCGCAGCGGCTCGTGAAGACGAGTTCGAAGGATTTCGAGAAGCGCGAAGTGTTGCGTAAACTGCTGACCGCCGCCGGCGCGATCCGGAATGCGATCATCTTCTGCAACCGCAAGCGCGATGTAGCGCTCCTTCACAAGTCGCTCGTGAAGCATGGCTTCAATGCAGCGGCCCTCCACGGCGACATGGATCAGCACGCGCGTACGGCGGCGCTCGAAGCCTTCCGCAGGGGCGAGTCGACTTTCCTTGTCGCTTCCGACGTCGCCGCCCGCGGCCTCGACATCCCGGAAGTGAGCCACGTCTTCAATTTCGACGTGCCCTATCACGCCGAAGACTATGTGCACCGCATCGGCCGCACCGGCCGCGCAGGGCGCACCGGCGAAGCCTTCACGCTCGTCTCGTCGATGGACCGCAAGTCGGTCGACGCGATCGAAAAGCTGATCGGCCAGCGAATCGAATGGCTCGGCGGCGAAGAGCCCTCGGCGGAAATCGAGCCCGCCACTCCCGAAGTGACAGAAGGACGCGGCGGCCGGGACGGCAAGCAGCGAGGCCGCCGGGGCGGCCGGAACCGGAAACCTGAAAAGCGGAGTTCTGCGCCGGAACTGGCAGAAACGGTATCGAAACCCCCGAAGTCCGAGCCCAAAGCGACTCCCAAACCGAAGAATGGGGTCTCCAACGACGCTTCCCAGCTCCCTGCCTTCCTGCATCGTCCGGTGAACCGGAAGAGCGGTGAAACGGTAAGTTGATACCCCAACTACTTGCGAGCCGGTCGCAGTTTACATTCCGTTCACGATCCGAAATTACACTAAGTCCTTAGAAGGTCGCGGAATTCGCGATTTCGGGGCGCCCGTCTCTTGAGGGCGCGATAGGCGTTATGACTGCAACCGACGCTGAGTTCGAACGAACGATCGGGATCGCCGAGGCCGCCCTTGAGCGGATCAAGGCGCTGCGCCATGCCGCGACGCCGCATAATTTCGAAGTCTGGTTCACCTATGCGTCCGGCATCAATCCGTCGCTGAACCAGATCATCAACGACCTGATCGGGCGGAATGGGACGATTACCGAAGCGCAGGTCGAAGAACTTTACCTGAAGCATTTCTCCGCCGCGCATATCGGCGAACGCATCGACAAGGTCGGCACGCAAATCGCCGGTGAGATCGAGCAGGTCATGTCGATGATCGAGGCTTCGATCGGCACCGCGGACAGCTATTCGAAGTCGCTCGCAGGAGCCACCGAGGAGATTTCGAACGACCAGGACCGCGAGCAGGTTCGCGCAATCGTCGAGTCGCTGGTGAGCGCGACCCGCGAAGTCGAGAGCAAGAACCAGGTCATGCAGCAGCGCCTGAAGGATTCGCGGCAGGAAATCCGCGAACTTCAGGAAAACCTCGAAGTCGTGCGCACGGAATCGCTTACCGATCCGCTGACCACGCTTTCGAACCGCAAATTCTTCGACGATGCGATCGAACGCATGCTGAAGGGCGCAGAGACGAGCGGCGAGACGTTCTCGGTAATCCTCACCGATATCGATCACTTCAAGAAATTCAACGACACCTATGGGCACCTCACCGGCGATCAGGTGCTGCGCCTGGTTGCCGTGTCGCTCAAGCACAACGTCAAGGGTCAGGACATCGCCGCGCGCTACGGCGGCGAGGAATTCGCCGTGCTGCTGCCGGGCACCGGTCTCGCGCAGGCGCTCACGGTCGCGGACCACATCCGCCGCGCGGTGCAGAGCAAGGAACTCCTGCGCCGCTCGACCGGAGAAACGCTCGGACGCGTTACCATCTCGCTCGGCGTCGCGCAGTGGCGCAAGGGCGACGACGTTTCCTCGCTGCTCGAGCGTGCCGACAGCTGCCTCTACGCGGCGAAGGATGCCGGCCGCAACTGCGTGATTGCGGAAAACACGCTCGAGGACGGCCGGACCAAGGTAGCCTAGGCTAGCGCCGCTTCTTCTTTCTGCCGTTCTTCGTTTTGGGCTCCGGTTTCGGAGCCTTTTTGATTTTCGTGCTCGCTTTCTTGTTCGATTTCTTGGGGCTTCGCTTCGGCTTGCCTGCGGCCGCCCGTCTCGCCGCCTCAAAAGCATCGCGCGCAAAAGCGGCAAACTCGTCGGGCTCGTCATAGAGCCGCTCGGGCAGCTTCCAGTAGGAAAGCGAAATCTCGCGGCCTTTCGCCTTGTAGACGAAGGGCTCCGATTTTTCCGCGGCGAGTTTCGGGATCGTATGCTCGTCGGCCTTCAGGTACATCTCACCGTCCGCTTCGAGCGCGAACATGAGGCCATCGAGAAAAACGCCGTGACCGCCGAACATGCGGCGCACGCTTACATGCCGGAAGGTAGAGAAAAGCTCGCGGATGGCCTCGGGATCGTCGAGCGCCACGGGAAGCCCGCGTCTAGTTGACGGTTTCCGGCTTGGCCGGCGTGATCGAAACCGACTCTCCACAGCCGCAGGCCGAGGTCTCGTTCGGGTTCCTGAACACGAACTTCGCCGACATCTTGTCCACGGTGAAATCCATCGTGGTGCCGAGCAGGAACAGCACCGCCTTCGGGTCGATAAGGACGCGCACGCCCTGCGTCTCGACCACCTCGTCGCCCTTTTCGACCGTCTGGGCCAGGTCCATCGTGTAGGACATGCCGGCACAGCCGCCGTTCTTCACGCCGACGCGTACACCTGCGACCGGCTGCTCCGACCGCTCGACGAGTTCGCGGACGCGCGCTGCTGCGGCGTCTGTCACGGTCATCACTGCGGGTCTCGGGCGGGGTGCGTTCATGAGAGCGACTCTGGAAGGCCTATACTACCGAAGGATTAAGTGGGGTCACCACAGGTTGAGCGCAACCCTGGCATCCTCAGACATGCGGCTCTGGTCCCAGGGAGGATCGAATACGACCTTGACCTTGACCGGGCCCACGCCCTGGACCGAGGAAACCGCGTTCTCGACCATGCCTGGCAGTTCCACCGCGGCCGGGCAATTCGGCGAGGTCAGGGTCATATCGACCGCGACCTGCCGGTCGTCGGCAATATCGACCTTGTAGATCAGGCCGAGTTCGTAGATGTCGACCGGGATCTCGGGATCGTAAACGGTCTTCAGGGCGCCGACGATGTCGTCGGTCAGCCGCGCCAGTTCCTCCGCCGGAATGGAGGACTGGAAAGCGGGGGCGTTCGTCGCCTCGGCCGGTTTTGCTTCTTCGCTCATGCGGTCTCTTCTACACCAAAAGGCGGCGGTTATGCGAACCCGCAATAGTTCCCTATACCTAGCGTCGTCAACCATCCTTTGAAAGGGTGTGATCAGGCAATGGCTAAAAAATCAAAGAAACGTGGCGCTTTACGACTCAAGGGCGAGCGTCATTACGAACTTACGAAAATTGATGTCGCGGAAGCTCATATAAAAACTGCTGTTTGGCTTTACTTCCAGAACGCGCACCCAGTCCCAATTTACACGTTAGCGAGCGCAGCGCGCGAGATACTTACGACCATTGGTGACAAAATCGGTGTCGAAACAACGTTACATCGATTAGCCAAGAAGCGCGGCGAAAGCCTAAAATCGCTTATTGCAAAAATTCATTTGCACGCAACATTTTTCAAGCACGCCAACAGCGATACCACTGCAACACTAGACTTCTCCGAGACGGAAGTTGACCCCGTGTTGCAATTAGCATGTCACGACTTCGGACGTGTTGCGAAAGGCATGCCGATCGAGGCGCAAGTATTTGAAGCATTCATTATGTGCCTTGCCTTTGCTCGCGTTTCCGATGCCCCACTTCGAAGACAGCAGATGCTCAAATTCGCGTTCCAGCATTTTTATGGCGTCAGATCATCAACGTTAGCAGAAGCGAAAAAGATCGGACTTCGTATTCTGGAACGTGCTGCGAGCGATCCAACACTTCAGATGGAATACTCGCGTGTAGTCACACCAGAATCGATCCGCTAAGCGAACATATCCTGCGCCTTTAGAAGCGCTTCAAAGAGCGCATCGACCTCTTCCTTCGTGTTGTAGAACGCGAATGAAGCGCGGCAGGTCGCGGTACAACCGTAGCGTTTGAGCAACGGGATCGCGCAATGCGTGCCCGCGCGGACGGCGACACCCTGCCGGTCGATCACGGTGGCGACGTCATGCGGATGTGCACCATTCATCTCGAAGGACAGGATCGCGCCTTTCTCTTTCGCACGCCCGTAGATCTTCACGCTGTTGATCCGCGAGAGTTTCTCAGTCGCGTAGTCGAGCAGCATCTTCTCGTGCGCGGCGATTTCAGCCGGGTCGAAGGATTTCACATAGTCGATCGCAGCCCCCAGCCCCACGGCCGGGACGATTGCGGGCGTACCCGCCTCGAACTTGTGCGGCGGCTCGCCATAAGTAACCGTCTCTTCGGATACTTCGCGGATCATCTCGCCACCGCCCAAGAAAGGCGGCAGGCGGTCGAGCCATTCGCGCTTCGCGTAAAGCGCACCGATGCCGGACGGACCATAGAGCTTGTGACCCGTGAAGACATAGAAATCGCAATCGAGGTCCTGCATGTCCGGCGTGAGATGCACGGCGCCCTGGCTGCCGTCCACGAGCACCGGAATGCCGCGCGCATGCGCGAGCTTCACGACCTCTTTCACCGGCACGATGGTGCCGAGCGCATTCGACATCTGCGTGATCGCGACGATCTTGGTGCGCTTGGTTAAAAGCTTCTCGAATTCACCGAGCAGAAAGTTTCCGTCTTCGTCGACCGGCGCCCACTTGATGACCGCGCCCTTGCGCTCGCGGTGATAGTGCCAGGGCACGATGTTCGAGTGGTGCTCCATGATCGAGAGCACGATCTCGTCGCCCTCGCCGATCTCTGCCATGCCGAACGATGCCGCGGCGAGATTGATCGCCTCGGTCGCGTTCTTCGTGAAGATAATCTCGGACGTGGACTTCGCGTTCAGGAAGGCGCGGACCTTTTCACGAGCGCCCTCATAGGCTTCGGTCGCGGCATTCGCGAGATAATGCAGCCCGCGATGCACGTTCGCATATTCATGCTCGTAGGCATGACGCATGCGCTCCAACACCTGCACAGGCTTCTGCGCGGATGCGGCGTTATCGAGATAAACCAGCCTCTTGCCATAAACTTCCTTCGACAAAATCGGGAAGTCGGCGCGAACCCTCGCGACGTCGAAGGAAGATCTGGCGGGCGCGTTCAAGATCAGCTCCGCGCGGCGAGCCAGCCGCCCGCCAGATTCATCACCGCATCGCGGATCTTCGCGTTCTCGATGGTTTCGACCGCCTCCCCGAAGAACGACTGAATGAGCAGGCTTTCGGCTTCCTTCTTCGGAATGCCGCGGGCGCGCAGGTAGAAAAGAAGATCGTCATCCAGCGCGCCCGTGGTCGCGCCATGCGCGCACTGCACGTCGTCGGCGAAGATTTCGAGTTCCGGCTTGTTGTCCATCTCGGCGTTGTCGCCGAGCAGCAGTGCTGCCGACATCATGCGGCCGTCGGTCTTCTGCGCGTCGGGCCGCACGATGATGAGCCCCTGAAACACGCCATTGGCCTCGTCGTCGAGCACGGTCTTGTAGAGTTCGCGGCTTTCGCCGCCCGGCATCGCGTGATCGATTTCGAGCGTCGTATCCGCGTGCTGCTTGCCGCGAAGCAACGTCGCGCCGGCAATCGTCGCGCGGGCGTTCCTGCCCGCATAGGCGAAGGGTACGGTGTGACGCGAGGCGGCCCCGCCCGTGGTCAGGGCAAACGAGCGGAAGCGGCTTTCGTTGCCGATTGCGCCGATCATCATGGAAAGATGGATCGCCTTGTCGCCTTCGGCCTGCACGCGCACGACGTCGAGTTCGGCATCGTCGGCGACGGAGAGCTGCAAGACCGTATTGGTCTGATACGCGACCGTATCCGGGCCCACATGCGACTGCACAAGGGTAGCCTGCGCCTTCGCACCGACCTTCACGACTGCGCGTCCGAATACGCTCACGGGCGACGTGCCCGTGACGATGTGGCGGACGTGAATCGGTTGTGTGATCTGCGCGCCGGGCGCTACTTCGATCAGGATGCCTTCGTTCAGCGCCGCCGTGTTCAGCGCGAACACAGCGTCGTATTTGTTCGGATTGATCTTCGCAAGCAGCGTGACGAGCGAAGCATCCTTCGCCAGCGCATCGGCGAGCGTCGTGATGCTGAGCCCCTTCTCGAGGCCTTTCAGATTGGAGAGTTCAGCGACAAAAGCCCCGTTGACGAAAGTGATTTCGCGCGCGCCGATGTTGGTGAGCACGCTATTCTTCTTCGCCTCGGCGATCGCAGCACCATCCGCGCCCTTCGCCAGCGGCGGCATCTCGCGGATCAGCGCGCGCAGATCGGTGTATTTCCATTCTTCGACGCGGCGGTGCGGCAGGCCCTTCTCCGCAAACAGGCGCAACGCCTTCTCGCGCAAGCTCCGGATCGCCTCCGGGGCCGGCAGCGCCGTAAGCGCGTCCGCATAGGCCGCCTCGGCGGCAGTGCGCATCATTTTGACTTCAGCGTTCACGATGTTTCCTCACGCCGCGTTGTCGTAAGCGGCGTAACCCTTGGCTTCGAGTTCGTGCGCAAGCTCCGGCCCGCCGGTACGCACGATTTTGCCCTTAGCCATCACATGCACGACATCCGGTACGATGTGGTCCAGGAGGCGCTGGTAGTGCGTAATCACGAGGAAGCCGCGGTTCTTCGCGCGCAGGCGGTTCACGCCGTCAGCCACGATCTTCAGCGCGTCGATGTCGAGGCCGGAGTCGGTCTCGTCCAGCACGCACATCTTCGGCTCCAGCATCGCCATCTGAAGAATTTCGTTGCGCTTCTTCTCGCCGCCGGAGAACCCGACGTTTACGGGCCGCTTCAGCATGTTCTGATCGATGTTGAGTTCTTTGGCCTTCTCGCGAACGAGGCGCAGGAAATCCGGCGTAGAAAGCTCTTCGTCGCCGCGCTTCTTGCGCACCGCGTTCACGGCCGTACGCAGGAACGTCATCGAGGCGACGCCGGGAATCTCGATCGGATACTGGAACGCAAGGAACAGGCCCCTGGCCGCGCGCTCGTCGGGCTCCAGTTCCAGCAGGTCTTCGCCTTCGAGGGTTGCGGAGCCGCCGGTGACTTCGTAATCCGATTTGCCGGCGAGCACATAAGAAAGCGTCGACTTGCCGGAGCCGTTCGGCCCCATGATCGCGTGGACCTCACCCGGATTGACGGTGAGATTCAGGCCGCGAAGGATATCCTTTTCCTCGACCCGCGCCTGGAGATTTTTTACTTCGAGCAACGCCATCTTAGCCCACGCTTCCTTCCAGAGAGATTGCAATCAGTTTCTGCGCTTCCACCGCGAATTCCATCGGCAGGTGCTGCAGCACGTCCTTGACGAAGCCGTTCACCACGAGTGCCACCGCCTCTTCCCCGGAAAGACCGCGGCTCCGGCAATAGAACAGCATGTCCTCGGAGATCTTCGAGGTGGTCGCTTCGTGTTCGAACACGGCGGACGAGTTCTTGGCTTCGATATAAGGCGTCGTATGCGCGCCGCACTTGTCGCCGATCAGCAACGAGTCGCAGTTCGTGAAGTTGCGCGCGTTCGTGGCCTTGCGGTGCGCCGAAACCAGCCCGCGATAGGTGTTTTGCGAAACGCCTGCGGCGATGCCCTTCGAAATGATCCGGCTCGACGTGTTCTTGCCGAGATGGATCATCTTGGTGCCGCTGTCGACCTGCTGGTGGCCGTTCGAAATCGCGATCGAATAGAACTCGCCCTGCGAATTGTCGCCACGCAGGATGCAACTCGGGTATTTCCAGGTAATCGCAGAGCCGGTTTCGACCTGCGTCCAGGAAATCTTCGAGTTGTTGCCGCGGCAGTCGCCGCGCTTGGTGACAAAATTGTAGATGCCACCTTTGCCCTGTGCATCGCCCGGATACCAGTTCTGCACGGTCGAGTATTTGATCTCGGCACCTTCGAGGGCCACTAGTTCGACCACCGCTGCGTGCAACTGGTTCTCGTCGCGCATGGGTGCGGTGCAGCCTTCGAGATAGCTCACATAAGCGCCCTCGTCGGCGATGATGAGCGTGCGCTCGAACTGGCCGGTGTTGCGCTCGTTGATGCGGAAGTAGGTCGACAATTCCATCGGGCAGCGCACGCCCTTCGGGATGTAGACGAACGAGCCGTCCGAGAACACTGCAGAGTTCAGCGTCGCGAAGAAATTGTCGGTGACCGGCACAACCGAGCCGAGATATTTTTTCACAAGCTCCGGGTGATTTTTAATAGCTTCCGAGATTGATCCGAAGATCACGCCCGCCTTTTTCAGTTCTTCCTGGAAGGTCGTCACGACAGACACGGAATCGAATACCGCATCGACCGCCACCTTGGTGCGGCCCGCGGGATCGACGCCTGCGAGAATTTCCTGTTCGTGCAGCGAGATGCCGAGCTTCGCGTAGGTCTTCAGGAGTTCCGGGTCGACTTCAGCGAGCGACTTCGGTCCCGCGGTCGTTTTCGGAGCGGAGTAGTAATAGAGATCCTGATAGTCGATAGGGTTGACCTTCACGCGCGCCCAGTTCGGCTCGCTCATGGTCTTCCAGCGGCGGAAAGCTTCCAGACGCCATTCCAGCATCCACTCAGGCTCGCCCTTCTTGGCCGAGATGAAACGCACGGTGCTCTCGTCGAGCCCCTTCGGCGCGCGATCGGACTCGATTTTGGTCTCGAAGCCGTATTTGTATTGATCGACATCGATCGATTTAACGCGATCGACTGTCTCTTGGACTGCAGGCATTGCTTTCTCCGTGCGCTGTTCGCGCAACTTGATCCTTGTTAAGCGGCTCGCGCGCCGCGCTTGTTAAGTGACGTATAGACCTTCGACCATACGCGAAGGAACTCATCGACATCCGCGTCGGTCGTATTCCAGCCGGTGCTTACGCGCATGGCGCAGCGGCCGATTTCGGAGGAGACGCCCATCGCCTGTAGCGCCGGCGACGCCGCGGATTTGCCCGACGAACAGGCGGAACCGGCCGAGAGCGCAACCCCTTCGAGATCGAACATAATCAGCGCGACTTCCGCAGTGATGCCGGGAGCGGCGAAAAAACTCGTGTTCGGCAGCCGTGCCGCGCGCTCGCCGAAAATCACGGCGTCTTTGGCGATCGAACGAATACCTTCCTCGATCTTCGCGCGGAGCGCGCCGAGCCGCGAGCCTTCCGGCGTCAGCGTCTGCCCGGCTTCCGTCGCAGCCGCGCCGAAGCCCGCGATCGCTGCGACGCTTTCCGTGCCCTGCCGTCGCCCGCGCTCCTGCCCGCCGCCGCGCATGATCGCCGGCAGCCGCGTGTCGCGATGCGCGCTGACCACCGCGCCGGCGCCCTGCGGGCCGCCGAGCTTGTGCGAGGTGATCGAAACGAGATCCGCGCCGCTTTCCCTGAGATCGAACGGTATCTTGCCGACGACCTGCACGGCGTCGGTGTGAAACACGCCGTCGTTTTCATGCACGACGTCCGCGATCCTGCGGAGCGGCTGCAATACGCCGGTCTCGTTGTTCGCGGCCATTACCGAAACGAAAGCACGGCGCTTCTGCGCACGGTGTCCTTGCAGCACGCCCTCGAGTGCGCCGACATCGACGACACCGTTCCTGTCGACCGGAATATAGATCGCGGCATCCTCGCCGAAACTTCCGCCCGCACGCACCGACGGGTGCTCGACGCCAGACAGCACGAGCACGTCGCAGCGCACCTTCTCGCCGGCGAGTTCGAGTTGCGGCGAAAGCGCGGTCGCGTTCGACTCGGTCGCCCCGCTCGTGAAAAAGATGCACTCGGGTTCCGCGCCGATCAGGACGGCAAGCTGGTGGCGCGCGTCTTCGACGATGGCGCGCGCCGCACGGCCCTCGGTATGAACGGAAGAAGCGTTGGCAGGCGCCATCATCGCAGCCGCAACCGCTTCCTTCGCGGAAACGCGCGGAACGGAGGTCGCGTTGTAATCGAGATAAACCCTTGCCATCACTCGATATCCCGGAGCCGAAAAATCTTGCTTTTCGAGCCCCGTATTGTTTAAGAGAGAAAGCTCGAAGCGTGGGAACGCGTGGCTATCGATGGCTGGCGCCGCCGAGCGGAATCTCTATTTAGAATTATTCTAAAGTAGGCCGGTGTTACCTGTGAGTCAACCGGACCCGGAACCCTGCGCACTCCTTACATAAGCGCGAAACGACGGAAAGCACCCCAAGATGCCTGAAGTAATCTTCACCGGCGAAGAAGGCCGCCTCGAAGGCCGGTTCCAGCCGGGCCGCAGTAAGACATCCCCGATCGCCATCATCCTGCATCCGCACCCGCAGTTCGGCGGCACGATGAATAATCCGGTCGTCTATCACCTCTATTACGCCTTCGCGAACCGCGGCTTTTCGGTGCTGCGCTTCAATTTTCGCGGTGTCGGCCGCAGCCAGGGCACCTTCGATCACGGTCAGGGCGAATTGTCGGACGCCGCAGCCGCGCTCGACTGGGTGCAGAGTGCGAACCCGGAAGCCCGTGCATGCTGGATCGCAGGCTTCTCGTTCGGCGCCTGGATCGGCATGCAACTTCTGATGCGCCGTCCGGAAGTCGAAGGCTTTCTTTCGATCGCGGCACCCGCATCGCTTTACGATTTCTCGTTCCTTGCGCCTTGCCCGTCGTCGGGTCTCTTCGTCCACGGCGACAAGGACGCGGTTGTGCCGGTTTCTTCCGTCGGCACGCTGGTCGAGAAGCTCAAGACGCAAAAGGGTATTGTGATCGAGCAGAACATCCTGAAGGGCGCGAACCACTTTTTCGACGGCAAGATCGAAAGCCTGATGGAAGTCGTGAACGAGTATCTCGACCGGCGCCTGCCGAACGAGCGCGCGACGACGGCGGCTTAGGGCCTCACCAGCACCCCGCCCGTCATCGGCTCCGGTACGCCCGTCGTTTTCGGAAACGACAATGGCAGCCGCTGCATCGAGCGCACGGCGAGGAACGCGAAGGCCTGCGCTTCCACGGCTGACGACTGCCAGCCGATCTCTTCCGCCGTTTGCACCCGCGCGGGCGCAAGTTTTTCCCGCAGGAGTTTCACGAGTGCCGGATTGCGCGCGCCCCCGCCGGCGACAATCCAGCGCCTCGGCTCCTTCGGGAAATACTTCCGCGAAAGCGCAATCGACGACGTGACGATTTCAGCGGCAGTCGCCAATGCATCGGGCAGCGCCAACGCCTTCAATTCGAACCGCGCGAAGTCGGCACGGTCCAGCGACTTCGGCGGCGGCTGCATGAAGAACGGATGCGAGAGCGCCTTGGTAGCGAGCGCTTGGTCCGCCCTGCCGGAGGAAGCGACCGCGCCGCCCTCGTCCATCGGCTTGCCGCTCCGGCTCATCATCAGTTCGTCAAGCGGCGCGTTGCCGGGTCCCGTATCGAAAGCGACGGGTTCGGTATCGCCGTCGATATAGGCGACGTTCGCAACGCCGCCGATATTGACGACCACGATGGGGCCATCGTCGAACGCGCGAAGCAACGCGCGATGGAAGACCGGCACCAGCGGCGCGCCCTGCCCGCCGGCCGCGACATCCGCGATACGGAAATCATAGACCACCGGGATCTTGAGACGACGGGCGAGCGAAGCCCCGTCGCCGATCTGTACCGTGAGCCTGCGCTCAGGCCGGTGCAGGATGGTCTGGCCGTGGAAACCCACGACATCGACCGCGGCGTGCGAAACCCCTTCGCGCTGGATCAGTTCGTCGATCACCTTGAGGTGCGTCTCGGTAACGAGCTTCTCCGCATCGGCGATCGGCTGCGGCCGCGCATTGCGGTCGGTCATGTCTTTCGCCGCATTCACCGCGCCGCGCAGGATGTGCCGCTCGGTGGGGCTGTATTCGCGGGATATGTAGGTGCCGAAGCGCGAAACGCTCTCGCCATCGGTTTCGATCAGCGCGACATCGACCCCGTCCATGGAGGTGCCGCTCATCGTACCGATGGCAATAGCCAACAGAATCGCTCCGGTTGAATTGGCCCCGAGACCTGATACACCAACGCGCAATCACTTTCATTAGCGCGCCATGACCTCGTACAAATCCGACTTTCTGCACGTTCTCGAATCCCGCGGCTTTATCCACCAGGTCTCGGAGCCGGACGTATTGGACCAGCTCGCCAAGAGCGAAATGGTAACCGCATACATCGGCTTCGACTGCACCGCGGCATCGCTGCATGTCGGCTCGCTCCTGCCGATCATGATGCTGCGCTGGATGCAGAAGACCGGGCATCGGCCAATCGCTCTCATGGGCGGCGGCACCACGCGCGTCGGCGACCCTTCGGGCAAGGACGAGTCGCGGCGGCTGCTCACCGACGACCAGATCAACGACAACCTCAAGGGCATCCGGCAGATTTTCTCGCGCTTCCTCAGCTTCGGCGATAGCGGCAACGACGCCATCATGGCGAATAACGCCGACTGGCTGAACACGCTCAACTACATCGATTTCCTGCGGGATGTCGGCCGGCACTTCTCGATCAACCGCATGCTCACCTTCGACTCGGTGAAGCTCCGGCTCGAGCGGCAGCACGAGCTCTCGTTCCTCGAATTCAACTACATGATCCTGCAGGCCTACGACTTCCTGGAATTGTCGAAGCGCTACGGCTGCCGCCTGCAAATGGGCGGTTCCGATCAGTGGGGCAACATCATCAACGGCATCGATCTCGGCCGCCGCGTGTCCGGCGTGCAGTTGTTCGCGCTGACTTCGCCGCTGATCACCACCGCGTCGGGCGCCAAGATGGGCAAGACCGCAGCCGGCGCGGTGTGGCTCGATGCGAACCTCGTCAGCCCCTACGACTACTGGCAGTTCTGGCGCAACACCGAAGACGGCGATGTCGCGCGTTTCCTGAAGCTCTTCACGGAGATACCGCTCCCGGAAATCGGCAAGCTCGCGGCGCTGAAGGGAGCGGAAGTAAACGAGGCGAAGAAAATTCTCGCGACCGAAGCGACCGCGATGGTGCACGGGCGCGAAGCCGCCGAGCAGGCGGAAGCGACCGCGCGCACGACCTTCGAGGAAGGCGCGCTCGCCGAGAACCTGCCCAGCATCGAAGCGAAGAAAAGCGAACTGGAAGCTGGCATTGGTATTCTGAACGCGAGCGTGCAGGCCGGCTTCGTTTCATCGACCAGCGAAGCGCGCCGCCAGATCAAGGCCGGCGGCATCAAGGTGAACGACGTCACCGTGACCGACGAAAAGCTGACGCTGACTGCGAAGGACCTGACGTCCGAAGGCGTCATCAAGCTTTCGCTCGGCAAGAAGAAGCACGTCTTGCTTCGCGCAGTCTGAACTCAGCGCGGGCTGAGCGGCGCTGCGGAATCGTTCGCGCCCCTGAACTCGAAGATCTTGCGGAAGAAGCCGGGTGCCGCCATCGACATCGGATTGATGCGAAGCGTCGGCCCGCTCGCGGGGCCCGCGATCTCGAAGGTGAGCGCGAGCAGCCCCTCTTTCGGGCCGCCGAGAAACAATCCGACCAGCGGAATCTGCCCGAAGATGTTGTTGATCCCGTATGCGGGTACGTATGTGCCGCGCACATGCACGCTGTTCTTGGTGTAGTCGAGCACGCCATCGACCGTCGCACCGATCGTCGGGCCGAAGATCAGCCCTTCCCTGATTTCGAAACGGCCCGGCGTACGCGTGAAATCGATCCGCATACGGACGAAAGGCACCGCACCGCTCCGCTGGGCCGGACGCTGGACGGCTCCCCGCTCGCCCTCGGAAGGCAGCGGCGCGGAAGACTGCAACCGATCCAGCGCAGGTTCGCCCACGATGCTGAAATTGCGGACGCTGACGATGCCCTCCTGCGGAGCGTTGTCGCGCGTCGGCGTATCGATCACGATCCAGATCTCGCCGCCTTGAATCTTCGAATAGTAATCGGCGAAGCGGAACACCGCGCCGGCGTCTCCCGACGTCAGGTAGATCACCTGCCTGCCGCCGTCCCGCGCGCGCAACTCGCCGACCAGCGTGGAATCCCGCCCAACCCTGCCGAGCAGCGCAAAGCTGCGGACTTCGTTGTTGCGGCGGGTGACGCGCAGTTCGAGATTGCGGATCACTTCTCCGTTGTGGCCGGTGGCGGCTCCGATGCGCACGTCGAGATCGACGTCCTGCTGCTTTTCGTTCTTCTTGCCGCCGCCGGGCGTTTCCGAAAGCGCGCGGATCATGCCGCGCGCATCGATCACGGCTCCCCGCAGCGAAACGCGAAGCGCGCCGTCATTGTTGCGCTCCACGTTCAGCGACGCGCGATCGCCCTCGGCCACGTGAAAGGTGGGAAGATTGACGGAAATCAATCCACCTTCGGCGTCGAACTCGGCGGAGCCGCGCAGATGCACGCCCGAGCCGGTGACGTTTATATCTTCGAGCTTGTAGGCGCCGTCGCGCTCGATCAGGCGGAGTTGCGCGCGGCCCGCACGGCCGGCGGGCTTGTTCCAGCCGGGAACAACCTCCGTGATCGTCGCAGCGGTCAGGTCGGCATCGATCTGCACCCGCGTTTCCTTGTCGCCGGCGATACCGGCAGCCTTCACCGTAATCGGGCCGGCCAGCGACGGCGATAGATCGAAGCCGAAGCGGCGCCGTGCTGCGCTGTCCAGCGTCGTCGCGATACGGAACTCGCCATCGGATTTCCCGCGCGGCTTGGAATACTCAAACACGGCGGGCGCGCCACCGAGCCTGCCTTCCCCCTTCACCACAAGCTGGCTCGCGGAAAGCGTCACCTTGCCGGAGGCGTTCTCGATCTTCTGTCCCTTGACGATATTTTCCGCGCTGAAGTTGCTCGCGTCGGCTTCGGCCGCATACCGGATCTCGCGGCGGAGTAAATCGCGCTTCAGGGGCATCTCGATCCGCACGTTGGAAACGACGTTACCGCGCGTGGTTTCCGGGTTCAGCGTGAAGCCGGTCTCATCCTTCACGAGATCGCGCGACAGGAGATCGGCGATGGCTTCGCCGCTGCCTTCGATCCGCATCTGCACGACCCCGGTCGCGGGATTGCGGAAATGCTCGCGCACTTCGAACGTACCCTGCGGAATGGTCAGCCGGCGTTTGCGTCCGAGTTCGACGACGCCGCCGCTCACTTTGATGAACGCATTCTGTCCGGTGACCGAGATGGTCGCCCTGGCCTCGCTGATCGAAGGCAGGCCGGCTACCGGGGTAAACTTCATCTGGGACGCCTGCGCATCGAGCTTGATCGCGCTGTCGGGCAGTATCGGATCGACCTGTGCAAGCGCCTCCAGCGGAATGTTGAGTGCGATTGAAACGCGATCTACGAGGCCGCCGTCGACATGCTCCAGTACCCAGGTTCTCGCGCCGGGCGCGACCGGCGCCGGCCACAAGCGCTTGAAGGCGGAAACCGGCATCCGGTCGGCGGCGACGCCGAGTTGCAACATCGGCGTTTCGTCGCCGAGCGTCACGGCACCGGTGAGCGCCAATCCTGCGGTAGGCCCGCGCAGCACGCCTTCGTCGATGGTGAGACGGCGGGTTTCGCGATCGAATGCGCCGCGGATTTCCACCGTATCGATGGTCAGACGCGCTTCGTTGGCACGGCCGGTTCCGAGCGCAAGCCTGCCTTTCGGCACGATGAACTGCCAGGAATTGCTGCCCGCTTTCGGCGGCTCGATGATGGCGGCGAGGATCAGGCTGTTCTGTCCGCTGCCGATCTGAAACGGATCGATGATGAAAAGACCGCGTTGTTCGTCGAAGCGCAACAGCAGCTGCGCGCTTTCGACTTCGAACCTGCCGCGCTCGTCGCCCGCGCTGCCGATCTCGCCTTTGCCTGCGCCGATGCGCAGATCGGAAGACATCAGCTTGCCGTCGATCCCGATCTGGGCGCGGAGAAACACCGATATCGGCGTGCTCGCATAGATATCGAGACCGCCGTATCCGGCCGCGTTAATGAGATCGTTCGGAATCACGCGGTTCGCGATCAGGTCGAGCGCGCGAGAGCCATTTGAAGGCGCGGTGATCGTGGCGGTGATGTCCCACGGGTTTGCGCCGTCGCCTGAACTCAGCCGGAATGTAGCTCCGCCAGCGCCGGCACGGCGGAACGCGAAGTTGATGTTCCTGAAGGTCCAGCTTTTTCCCGTGGTTTCGCTTTCGACCGTCAGCGTACCGCGCTCAAGACCGATCTCGGAGAGCGCAATACCGTCGATGCCGGTTTGCTCGAGCCGCGCGAGCCAACGCGCGGCTTCCGTGAACACCAGCGGATCGCCCTGCGGCGCGGACGGCGTCTGCGGCAGCGGCTGCGGCTGTACTTTGGTTTCGGGCTGCAGGTGCGCGGCCTGCGGCACAGGTTTCGGTGTCGTCACCCGGATGTTGCCGCCCTCGTCGAGACGAACGGTCATCACGGCATTCACGAGCGTGATACGGCGAACGCGATAGCTCCCGACGAGCAGGCTGCCGGCTTCGAGGCCGACCTCTGCGGCAGGCGCACGAACAACCTCTTCGTTCATGTCGTTGCGGATGACGAGTTGCTCGGCGGTCAGGACCGGCGCGCCGGAACTGTCGTAGTCGAGGCGGATACGCCCGATCGTTACCTTGTGGCCGGGCGGCAGCTTCTCTTCGAGCGCGCTCACGATCCAGGGGGTCGCAACATCCACCGAAAGCAGCCCGGTCAGGAAGGCCACGTAGATGCCGACAATGCAGACCACGAATACGGCAACCGTTCCCGCGAACCAGCGGGCCACACGGCCGATCTTTCCAGAGAATAAGCGGTTCGCAGGCGCGATCAGGCGGGCAAGGAAATTCGGCCGCGCCCGCGGCAAGTCTTCGTCATGCCACTCATGGTGGTGGCGGCCCTTCATGCCTGCACTTGCCTCAACTCGTCCCCCCGCGCCGGCTTATACTTCTCTTGTGCCCGCGCCCCGCCCTAAAGTCTCTCGCTGTCCCGCCCCCGGAATGAGCTAGAGTCGAGCAATTTCAAGCCTTTAATCCCGCCAAAAGGAAGGCGTATGACATCTTCACCCACAGAAGGAAGCCCTGCTCCCGGTTTTTCCCTGCCCGCGGACGGCGGCGGCACAGTGTCGCTGGAATCGCTGAAAGGAAAGAACGTCGTGATCTTCTTCTACCCCAAGGCCGACACACCGGGGTGCACGAAGGAATCGATGGATTTCAGCCGCCTGAAACCGGCATTCGAAAAGGCGAATACCGCGGTGGTCGGCGTTTCGGCGGATGCGGTCGCGGCACAGGACAAGTTCAAGGCAAAGCACGCGCTAACGGTTCCGCTCGCCTCCGACCCCGGCCGCGAGATGATCGAGCGCTACGGGGTCTGGGTCCAGAAGAGCATGTACGGAAAGACCTTCATGGGTATCGAGCGCGCGACCTTTCTGGTCGATGGCGGCGGCGTGATCCGCAAGGTCTGGCGGAACGTGAAAGTCGAAGGCCACGCCGAAGCGGTGCTGGAGGCCGCAAAAGCGCTGTAGCCGCCCTCGTTAACCCGGCGCTAACCATGCGCAGGCTTCACTTGCCTGCGATGTGCCGGCGTTTCGTCCCGGCTCGAGGCTGGGAATGGCGTATCAGTCCTCCTACGGTTCAAATCATCCTTATGCGCGCGACAGCTTCGGCAGGCGCCATCCCGATTACGGGATGCCCGCCGCATCGGGCGTTTCGCGTGGCGCTTATCTGACGACGCTCTGCGCGGCCGTTCTGTTTGCGGTCTGGTCCGGCGTCGCAACGGTCTTTCTCGTGTTCGGCGACGGCGTTGTGCAACGGATCGCCCTCACGCAATCGGAGACTTCGCGCGCGCAGGACGCGCAGATCGCGGCGCTGACCACCGAAATCGAACGGCTGCGCTCGTCCAAATTCGTCGATCAGGAGAAGGTCGACCGTCAGCTTTCCGATCTCGCGAACATCCAGCGCATGATCGACGCGCGTCAGAAAGCCTTGGGCGCGCTCACGCAATCCTTCAACCGCAATCCCGAGATCACCGGCTCGGTTCCCGCCAACACCCTGCCGCCCGCATCCCAGCCTGCGACCGACAAAGACCAGGACGCGCAGAAGCCTCGCCCGCTTTCCGATACGTTCCTGGTCGATCCGCCGCGCGACCGCCCCGCATCCATGCAATCGCGCATCAATGTCCCGCGCCAGCCAGCCATTGCCGCCGGCGCCGGCGCAAAAGCCAAGCACGACATTGCCTCCGCCGCGCACGCGCTTGCCAAACTCAGCGCACAACAGGCGCAGGCCTTGAACGCGATCGAGATCGACCTCGACCAGCGCGCAGCGCGCGTCAAAAAGGCGATCACGGAACTCGGCATCCGCCCCTCAGCCGCATCCCTTCGCGCGACTGCGGTGGGCGGGCCTTACGTGCCGTTCAACGGAGTGCCGGAAGACGCCTATATGCGGCAGGTGTTTCGCGTTCGCCTCGCGACCGCCGAGCACGAGCGCCTTGCGAAACAACTCGACGGCCTGCCCGTGGTGCTCCCGGTGCGCGGTCCCGCCGAAATCACGAGCGGCTTCGGATTGCGCGTCGATCCCTTCATCAAGCGGCTCGCCTTACACTCCGGCGTGGACATACGGGGAGATACTGGAGACCGCGTGCTTGCGGCCGCAGCCGGAACCGTCGTGACCGCCGAGCGCCACAAGGCCTACGGTCTCATGGTCGAGATCGACCACGGCAACGGTCTCTCAACCCGCTACGCCCATCTCTCCGCGATCACCGTCAAGGAAGGCGCAAAGGTTCCGGCGGGTGCGGCTATCGGCAAGATCGGCTCGACCGGCCGCTCCACCGCCCCTCACCTGCATTTCGAAGTGCGCCAGAACGGCGATGCGATCGATCCGCGCCGTTACATTCGCGCGGCGAAAACGCTCGCGGGCTTCCAGTAGCCGCCATTCCTGTTGGTGGTTTGTTAGCCATAGCCCGGCTATTTTAGTTCAAATCGCCCAGAACTACGGAACGGCGCTCCGGCCTAAAACTTATGCCTGCATGTGTATGCGCGAGAAGCGAAAATGGGAACCCGATCAACCGGTAGTGCCTTGGAACCTTTTGGGGCACCCGTGCGTTTAAGTTGTGGCTGGCGACAGGCAGCGCCACGGGAACTGAGAACTCCCGGCGGAGGCCGTGACTGATGAGGCAAATGCCGTGACTGATGAGGCAAATGATGAGCGACACCTACGAGACCGAAACCAGCAACCGCAACTCGCCAAGCAGCGAGCGCGGCAACGGCAACCACAATCTGGATATGAACCAGCCGGTCCAGCGTCCGTTCAGGGATGCAGACAACCTCTACGAGATTCCCCGCATTCGCCCCGAAGACCCGCCGATGCGCCGCTGGTGGACCGACGACGAGCCGTCACAGCACGGCAGCGGCCCGGAACAGAACGGCTGATCATTCGGCTGCGATCGGCACCGCGTCGAAGCGTGGCACCCGGCGCTCGTTATCCTCGACCCAGGCATCTCCTGCGAACCACTCGTGATCGCGGTCGCAGTGCGGGCAGTAGCTCCGGGCAAAAAACACTGGCGAAGAATAAAATTTCCTCCGGTCTGCGCGCAGCCCGGTCGGAACAGCCTGCCCGGTTACCGGGCACTCGAACATTACGCTACCCATCGTTATCTCCTCCGCTTTCACCGTCGGATGAGCGGCTAGGTACGGGGGCCGCGTGAAGGCCGTTTGACAGGAAGCGAACGATTGCGGGGTATCTTTGCGGCGGGAAGGAGTCACGCCGGGCAACGAATTGAATCGGTATAAAGAGAACCGCCGGGAAATCGCTTCCCGGCGGTTCTTTCTTTCGCAGATGCGAGTGCTTTATGCGGCTTTTCCTTTTACCGCGGGGTCGGACTCGCGCAGTTCGCGCCGCAGGATTTTGCCGACGTTGGTCTTCGGCAGATCGGAGCGGAATTCGATGAACTTCGGCTTCTTGTAGCCGGTCAGTTGTTCGGCCGCGAACTTCAGGAGATCCTGCTCGGTAAGATTCGGATCCTTCTTCACGACGAAGAGCTTCACGGCTTCGCCGGACGCCGCATCCGGCACGCCGATGACCGCACATTCGAGCACGCCCGGATGCATCGCCATCACGCCTTCGACCTCGTTCGGATACACGTTGAAGCCCGAGACGTTCACCATGTCCTTCTTGCGGTCGACGATATAGACGTAGCCCTTCTCGTCGATCCGGCCGATGTCGCCGGTGCGGAAGAAGCCGTCCGACGTCATGACTTTCGCGGTCTCTTCCGGACGCTGCCAGTAACCGGCCATCACCTGCGGACCCTTGGCGCAGATTTCGCCGACTTCGCCGAGCGGCAATTCCTTGCCGGCGTCATCGCGGATCGAGATGATCGTGGACGGAACAGGCAAGCCGATCGAGCCGTTATAGGCGGTGTTCGTGCCCGGATTGCAGGTGAGTACAGGCGCGGTCTCGGACAAGCCGTAGCCTTCCAAGATCGGCGCACCCGTGCGCTCGCGCCATTTCTCGGCGACCGCTTTTTGGACCGCCATGCCGCCGCCGTTCGCGACTTTGAGCATCGACCAGTCGACCTTGTCGAAGTCCGGATGATTGAGCAGCGCGTTGTATAGCGTGTTCACCGCCGGGAAGGTCGTGACCTTGTGCTTCCGGAGGTCCTTGATCACCGCCGGCAGATCGCGCGGATTGGCGATGAGCAAGCAGCACGCGCCCGCGCGCGTGCCGAGGAAGAAGCACGCGGTCAGCGCGAAGATGTGATAGAGCGGCAGCGCCGTCACGATCAGCATCTGATCGACCTTCGGTTCTTTTTCGAGAACCGGCTGCAGCCAGGCATCGTTTTGCAGGATGTTCGCGATTACGTTGCGATGCGTGAGGGTCGCGCCCTTCGAAACGCCCGTGGTGCCGCCGGTGTATTGCAGGAAGGCGACATCCTGCGCGGCTAGCTGCGGCTTCGAGAGCGTCATGCCCTTGCCCTGCGAGAGTGCAGCGTTGAACTGCACGGCGCCCGGCAGATTGTAGGCGGGGACGAGCTTCTTCACCTTGCGGACGACGAAGTTCACGATCGTGCCCTTGAAGCCCAGCATGTCGCCCATGTTCGCGAGCACGATGTGCTTGAGGCCCGGCACCTTCGCGCGCACCTTCTCGAGCGTGCTTGCGAAGTTTTCGAGAATGACGATCGCCGACGCACCGGAGTCCTTGAGCTGGTGCTCGAGTTCGCGCGGCGTATAGAGCGGGTTGACGTTCACGACGGTGAGGCCCGCGCGCAGCACGGCCGAAATCGCGACCGGATATTGCAGCACGTTCGGCATCATGATCGCGACACGGTCGCCCTTCTTCAGGCCGAGCGACTGGAAATAGGCGCCGAGCGCCGCCGAATGGGCGTCGAGATCGGCATAGGTCATCGCCTTGTCCATCGAGATGAAGGCTTTGCGCGATGCGTAAGTCTTGAAGCTCTCTTCGAGCACCTGCACCAGCGACGAGTAGCTGTCAGGATTGATCTCCGCAGGCACGCCCTGCGGATATTGCTTCAGCCAAATTTTATCCACGGCTTTACTCCCTCCCGGAATTCCGGCTTTTGGTTTTTTTGCTTGCCCGACGAATACCAAAGCCGGGACATAAGTAGAAGCGTCCGTTACGGCAGCTTTACGCGCAAGACGGCCACCCGACGCGCCGATTACCGCAACGGCATCAATGGTTTGCGATCATCGTAGAAACCCGGAGTCACTCCGGAAGCTCGCCGAAGCCCTTCCCTGCCTTTGCCGGCGCGCAGCGGATCAAGCGGCTGTCTTCGACCGCCGCCTGACGATGCTTCACCGCTTCGCGATAAACCGGATCGCGGATCATATCGACGAAGGCCTGCACGCTCGGATATTGCGCGATGAAGCAGTGATCCCAGCGCTCGCTCTGCGGGCCGATCAGCATCAGTTCGAATTTGCCCTGCCAGACAATCGTGCCGCCGAGGCGCGCGAACACAGGCCCGCTCTCGCGGCCGTAGGCGGCATAAGCTTCCGCGCCGGTCGCCTTCCTGCCGTCCTCATATTTCGCTTCCACCCGAAGCTGCACGAGATTCAGCATCTGGATCGGGCCTTCGCGATTGTTCTCGCGAAACGCTGCGAAGATTTCCTTGGTTGGATCGATGTATCTGCTCATCGCTTGCCTGCGCCTTTCTTCTTTCGATCGCCCGCCGGCTTGTAATCCGGATCGAGCCCCATCCGGAAATTGCGCACGAACTGCCGCGCAACTTCTTCCGCCGAATGTCCCCGCCCCTGACGGTGCCAGACCGGCAGCCAGTTCAGCGCGCCGAGCAGCTGGAGCCGAAACAGCCGCTCGTCGACATTCTTCGGCAATTGCAGATCGGCGACCAGCACAGCGATCAGCCGCTCGTAGGCGTCGCGCTGCGGCACCATGATCTTGCGAAACGGAGCTAAGCTCCCCTCGTAATACTCTGCTGCGATCGACGCACCCGAGCGCTCGGGCGATGCGAAGTTGCGCGAGTGGGCGGCCGCCGCGGCCTCGAGGCGGTCCCACGGGTCTTTCAGCCCCGCGATTGCATCCATCACCTCGCGCTGCACGGCCTCGAGACTGCGGCCGTGTACGGCGACGAAAATCTCCTCCTTCGAGGGGAAGTGATAATAGAGCGAAGCCGTCGTCATCCCGAGCGCCTGCGCGAGATCGCGGATCGAAACCCCCTCGAAGCCGCGCCGCGCGAACAACTTCTGCGCGACATCGAGAATTTTCGCGCGGCTCGTCTCCGCCTTGGTCTCCTTGGCGTCGCTCTGCGGGGTGAGCGCATTCTTCGCGCGCTGGGGCATATTCTCGGGAACTCCGGGGATTTGACTTTTACCGATCGATCGTTAGAAAATTCTCCAGGGAGTGGAGAATGGATACCGCGCAAAGTCTAGCGTCCCTGGTCGAGGATACAAATCCGCAGGCTCCGGCGGATGCGCCCTGCCCCGTCGAAACCCTCGGCCTCGACCTCGAGCGGCTTCATGCCGAGATTCTTGCGCTCTACAAGGCGAAGCTCCCCGCCGCGGTCATTCACCAGATCGCACGCGGCGCGCACGAACAGGCGGAGATCGGCAGGATGATGCTCGATGACTGCCGTCACCGCTCGGCGAACGGGACGCTGAACGAAACCCATCTCGCGAACGCGCGGCGATGGATCGGAGGCGTCCGCCGCTTCATGGAAAACCGGCAGACGACCTACGGCGTCAGCATCCGCCGCAAGTTCTACGTGATCCGGCCTGCACGTTAGTTCTTGAGCCGCTCCAAATCGTATTTCGCAATCGTATAGTTCTGACCGCCGGGGTGGCATAACTCCAGCGCAGCCGTGAGTTCGCGCCGCGCGGCGGCGGAATTAAGCCATCGCAGTTTTTGGAAGTCCGGTAGCTGTCGTGAGGAGCGTTTACGCTGCTCTCCGCATCCCGCTCAGTAACAGCGGATCGACGCGACTTCGAGGGTGACAATACCGGCGTCCAGCACCCGACCCGTGAGCGACATTCGTTTCCCGACTGCACATTCCTTCGGCAACGTGCCTTTGCCGCGCAGCGTCGTCACCTGACAGGGCCGTTTCGCGAATTTTCCTGGCCAGAACCATTCGCCGCCGTCGATCACTGGGGGAATGATGATCTCGCCCTCCAGCGTTACCGTCTCTCCGGTCTTGCAGAACGCTGCATCGGCCCGCGCGGGAACGAAAAGAAAAATCGCAAACAAAGCGTAAGCGGCTACTCGCAACTTATCTTGCTCACGTGAAGAAACGACATTCCCATCATGTGACGAACCGTCCCCGTTGCGGTCAGCTTCTTCGCGTTCATGCACTGCTTGGGAATTTCCCCGTCGCCGCGGATCAGGTTCACCTGACAAGGCACGGCATCCGCGGCACCCAGCTCGCCCCAGCCGGTTTGGGTTTTCGTGAGCCCGTTGATGAATTGCGAGATCGTTACCTCGCCCGGCCGGCAATGTTCAGCGACGGCCGGCCCTGCCAGGAGAAGACCGAGTGCAAAGGTCACCGCGGTCAGTGAATTCGGTCTAATGATGTCGCAAGCTTCCATGCAGAATCTGAGGGAGCGTACGGCACCACGGGATACCTGTCATTGGCCGCGACGAAAGTGGCCTGCGTCCAGATCAGTAGGCTCCGCGCCACATCTGATAAAACGTAATGCCGATCGAGAACGCGATCAGGAATAGGATCAATAGCTCGACCCATAACGCGCGCTCGGTGTTCATCAGGTCGGTCAGCGCCTGCGCCGTATCGGCTACGACTGTCAGCTTGCGGTTCAGGCCCTCGACCCGCTCGGCGAGTTCGTATTCGTCCTTAAGCCTCGAATAGAGCCGGTTCAAATCCGGACGATCCCACAACACGTCGGGATCTTCCGCCACCGCGACGCGGCCTGACAAACGGTGCTGCACCAGAAGCGCGTTGCCGATGTGCTTCAGGATAACCTTGCGCCCGCCCGGTGTCTTGCCCTTCTCCGCAAGCGTGCGTGCGAAGGGTTCGGTCTGCTCCAGAACGCGGGCGACGTCGCGTTCGTCATGGGCGAGCACGACGGAGTCGGCGAGCGCATAGGCTACGAGCAAGAGCCGCTCGAGCGTGACCGCGCGGATATAGATCGGCCCGCCCGGCGGAATCTGATCTTCGCGTTCGGTGTTCACCTCCACCTGTGCGGACTCTTCCTCGCGCACCGCGAACGCGCCGAAAATCCGGTGCTTAAGGCCGGAGAGCACGCCGTCTTCCTCCAGCGCGGTCAGTCCGATCATGACAACAACGCCGTAGCGGAAGACGACGGCGATCCCGTTCGCGCCAGCGCGGAACGCGAGCGGCAGCGACGAGAGCGTGTCCGAGCGCTCGAGACCTGCGGTATCGATCCGGTCGCCGACCAGAATTGCGCGCACAGTAACCCGCTCGCCGAAGGCAGGAAGTTTTGTTGTTTTCATCACAGCAGGAGCCGCAGTCATCGACGAATCTCTCAACGTATCTAGCATCTTTCCCCTCACAATAACGGACACCGCTCGCACCCGCGAATGCCGCGGGCGCGCTACGTGTCCTGAATATGGAATGAAGGAGGCTTACAGAACGAGTTTGTCAGCCTCGTGAACCGCCCCAAGCCTTTGGCTTCACAGGCGATATTCAGCAAAAAACAGGCCGCGAAAGTATTTCGCGGCCTGTTTTCGCAGAGTATGTGATCAGCACTTGCCGGCGGAGACGTAGCAAAGCGGATTCTGCTGAATGCAGACCGAACGCGCATCGTCCACGGTCTTACCCTTGGCAACGCAGGTCTTCGACATCAGCGGAATCGGGATCGGGCAGCGCACGCAGAAGGAATGCGACGGAGTAGTCCAGCCGCGCCAGGTGCGCTTCACCTTCTCCACGACCGTTTCGTCCTTCTTGGCTTCCTTCTTGGCTTCCTTCGGCATGGCGTCCTTCTTCTGCATTACGCCTTTCTTGGACTCGCCCTGCTTCGACTCTCCCTGCTTCGCCTTCTGATCCTGCGTGTTCATCTGCTCAGGACCCTGCTTCGGCTGAGCCTGCACACGCTTGATCGAGTGGTCGGTTGTGACCGGAGCAACGGAGTGAAGTGAAGAAGCTGAAACCACACTTGCGCTTGCGAGCAAGAATGCGGCGGTAATAATCGTTATGCGCATATTATCTTCTCCCATCAGTCAATATGGGTCCCGGCGTGCAGACGCACGCTAGGTTCCATAGTTGTCAACGTATGAGATGGGAACAAGTTCCATAGTATCCGGCATTTTGTTCCGGGGTCAGCCGCGCTGCGCTTTGTCCTTCTGGTTCTGGGCAACAATCGCGTCGCGCGCGGCCTTCCATTCCGCATCACCCCATTCGCGCAGCTCGTAGAAATTGCCGCCGGTGGCGAGCGCCTGCGCGCCGTCCATTGCGATCATTTCGCCGCTGAGCCAATCGCAGCCCGGCGACATCAGGAAGGTGGCGAGGTTCTGCAATTCTTCCAGCGTACCCGCGCGGCCCATGGGATTGCGCTTGGCAGTGCGCGCGCCAGGCTGCTCGCCCGGATTGAGGCGCTTGCTCATGCCTTCGGTCGGAATCTCTCCGGGCGCGATGGCGTTGAGCCGGATGCCGTGGCGGCCCCACTCGGAAGCGAGTGACGTCGTCATCGCGGCGACGGCTGCCTTGCTCATGGTGGACGGCACCACGAACGGCCCGCCGTTTCTGACCCACGTCACCGAGATTGAAACTACGTTGCCCTTATGCTTGCCCGCGATCCAGCGCTTGCCGACCGCATGCGTCACATAGAAAGTGCCGCGCATCACGATATTCGCAACCGCATCGAAGCCGTTCGGCGAGAGGTCTTCCGTGCGCGAGATGAAGTTTCCGGCGGCGTTGTTCACGAGGCCGGTAAGGGGACCTGACGCGAAGATTTCGCCGACCATGGCATCGACCGCAGCTGCGTCGCGGATGTCAACGCCATAGGCCGTGACCTTGCCGCCATGCGCCTTCATGAGCGCCGCCGCGGTCTCTTCGCAGACCTGTTTCCTGCGTCCGCAGATCGCGATTTCGGCGCCAAGCGACAGAAACTTCTCGCTCATCGCGCGGCCCAATCCGGTGCCGCCGCCGGTCACGAGAATTTTCTGACCCTTCATCAAACCCGGCTGAAACATGCGAAGCTCCCCTAATTCTTTGCAATATAGTCCGGCGAAGCCTCCTGTTGCGTCAACCCGCGATAGCGCTAAGCTGCCGTCGCGCTCGCAGGGGTTTGCCACTGTCATGCGATTATTGTCCGCTTTTCTTTTTTCCTTTTTGCTTGCCGCCACGGCTATTGCCCAGACGAAGACGCTCAGCGACGGCGAGGCGCTTCACATCATCAACACCGAATGGAACGCGCTGAACGGCGCGCTCTGGATCGGCGAGCGCCGGGTCGCGGAGCATTCGCCTCCGGGCGATTGCAAGAGCGAACTCATCTCGGTCGCGCAGTACGATTTTCTGCTGAATGCCGAGCGCGCGGGCCTCGTCACCATCCGCTACTGGGACGGCAAGGGCGGGTTTCTCAAAGAAAAGGACTACACGAACAAGGAGAAGATCGAGTTCTTCCTGATAGGCCGCATGGAGAAAATGACGATCATTCCCACCAAGGAAGCGCAGAAGGAACAGTTGAAGCTCGAGATCAACGGCCGCACCGGCTGCATGTTCCATAAGGTCGGCACGTACCGCATCGACATCGTCACTGCGAACAAACCCTTGCGCAAAGGCACAACCGATCTTGCCGCCGTCACCGTGCTGTATAACGTGAGCTACGCGCCGATCTACGAGAAGACCTACACGGCGGGAAAGGTGAATATCGCGAACCGGCGCAAGGCGAATGTGCTGTTCCGCTTCGACCCTTCGTCCAAGCGCTGGCATATCGCCGCCTTCGACGCGGCGAACGCCGACGAAGAGATCAAGCCGGTGAATATCCCCGCAGCTTACGAACGGATTCAGTAACCCGGTGTCATCCCCGCTTTCGCGGGGATGACAAGCTAAATCAAGCCGCCTTCACCACCCGCACGCCCGCGCTCTCCATCAGCATGACCTTGTTGAGGAGCTTCACCAGCGCATAGACCGACTCGATCGCTGGCGCCGGCGTATTCGTGATCTTCGCCATCTCTAGAATGGAGCCGATCAGCGCCTCGGTTTCGAGCGAACGGCCCGCTTCAACGTCCTGCAGCATCGACGTCTTGTGCGCGCCGACCGACTCCGCGCCCGCAATGCGCTTGTCGATGGTGACGCGGAAGGTGACGCCGAGCTTCTCCGCGATCTCCTGCGCTTCCTTCATCATGGTGGCGGCGAGCGCGCGAGTCTCCGCGAACTGGCAGATATCGACGAGCGTCGCGTGCGTCAGCGCCGAGATCGGGTTGAAGGAAAGATTGCCCCAGGCCTTGAGCCAGATTTCGGAGCGGATGTCCTTCAACACGCGCGACTTCAGGCCAGCCTTCACAAACAGATCGTGCAGCGACTTCGTGCGCTCGCGCGTCTTGCCGTCGAGTTCGCCGATCGGGAAGCGGTCGCCTTCGACATGATGGATCACACCGGGTGCCGTCACCGCCGCCGCCGGATAGACCACGCATCCGATCAGCCGCTCGGCTTCCACCTTCTTCGTGAGTACGCCGGACGGGTCGAGGCTCTCGAGGCGCTGGTTGTCGTACTTTCCGCCGAGCTTCTGGAAGTACCACCACGGCAGGCCGTTCTGCACGGTGAGCACCACCGTGTCCTTGTCCATGAGATGATCGATATCGCGCACGACCTGATCGAGGAAATGCGCCTTGACCGCGAGCACGACGAGGTCCTGCTTGCCGGCGTCGGCAGCCTTGCTCACCGCCTTCATCTTCGCGGTCTGCACCTTGCCGTCATGCCACTCGAGCTTGAGGCCGCCCTTCTGGATCGCGGTCAGATGCGCGCCCTGATCGATCACGGTCACATCTTCGCCCGCAAGTGCGAACTTGGCGGCCAGCAGTCCGCCGATCGCGCCCGCGCCGACGACGCAGATGCGGCGCGGCTTCGGCGCTTCGCCGAGAAGATACGGCGACGGCAGCACCTGATCGAACTTGTTCGTGAGCGTGCCGACGCCGTCGATCACGATATCGACCACATTGTTCGCCGCTTCCATCACACCGACCCCGAGCGAGGTGCCGCAGGCAATGATGTCGCCCGGCATCAAGGTCATGTCTTTCGACACCGCCGCGACCAGCTTGTGCGGCGGGAAGAACATGTCGGTGACCGGATAATTCTGCCGCTCCTTGCCGTTCAGGATCGTCTTGATGCGGAGCTTCATCGGATCGACGCCGGTCGTGATCGCAGGACCGAACACGCCGAAGGTGTCGAAGCTTTTTGCGCGCGTCCACTGATCGAAAGTCGGGAACTTCTTCATCAGGTCGACCGCGGTGACGTCGTTCACGCAGGTGTAGCCGAAGATATAATCGCCGGCTTCTGCTTCTGTGATGTTCGAGCACTTCTTGCCGATGACGACACCCAATTCGCCTTCGTAAACGATCTTGCCGTCATAGCTCGAAGGCCGCCGGATCGGCTCGCCATGCGGGTGATAGGCATTCGGCGCCTTGATGAAGTAAAGCGGCTCGGTCGGATGCTGGAAGTCGTTTTTTGCCGCAAGCTCGTGGAAGTTGTTCCAGAGGCAGACCATCTTCGAGGGCTCACACGGCGTCGAGAGCCTCACATCGGCAAGCTTTACGCTTTCTCCGGTCGCCTTCGGATTCGCGAACATGTCGCCTTCGTGAACCTTGATCGTGTCGCCTTCCAGCGTGCCAAACTGCGTTTTGCCGCCGCGCTCGAAGCGAACCCACTGCGTCATCGTCTCTCTCCCGGAGTTTATTGCGGCGCAGTATTTTTCTGCGCTCGGATCACGCGGGATCATGCCGCTCTGCGGAGCGAAAGCAAGCTGCGGTGAAGCAAGGTGGCTATGCGCTATGAAAGCCGAGCCAAGAAAAGAGAAGGCTACTCCACGTCCTCGACCGAGTCCGGCCCGCCGCCGAACACCTTCTGCGCGAGCGTCGCGTGCATGAAGTCGTCGAGATCGCCGTCGAGCACGTCCTGTGGGCTCGTCGAAGTCTCGCCGGTGCGGAGATCTTTGACGAGTTGATAGGGCTGCAAGACATAAGAGCGAATCTGGTGGCCCCAGCCGATATCGGTCTTTGCCGCCTGCTCGGCTGCCGCCTTTTCTTCGCGGCGCTTCAGCTCTTCTTGATACAGTTTCGCGCGCAGCATGTTCCAGGCCTGCGCACGGTTCTTGTGCTGCGAACGGTCGCCTTGGCTTACGACCGCGATGCCGGTCGGAATGTGCGTGAGGCGCACGGCGGACTCGGTCTTGTTCACGTGCTGACCGCCCGCGCCGCCGGAACGCATGGTATCGACGCGAACGTCGGATTCCGCGATTTCGATTTTGATGTCGTCATCGACCACCGGATAGACCGTAATCGAAGAAAACGAAGTGTGCCGGCGCGCGTTCGCGTCATAGGGCGAAATGCGCACAAGGCGATGCACGCCGTTCTCGGTCTTCAGCCAGCCGTAAGCGTTCTTGCCCTTCACCTCGATGGTGGCGGACTTGATGCCGGCGGTTTCGCCGTCGCTCTGCTCCACGAGCGCGATCTTGTATTTGTGCTGCTCGGCCCAGCGCGTGTACATGCGCAGCAACATCGACGCCCAGTCCTGGCTTTCCGTGCCGCCCGCGCCGGCGTGGACTTCGAGATAGGCGTCGTTGGCATCCGCCTCCCCGGAAAGCAGCGCTTCCATCTGCCTGCGCCCTGTTTCGGCTTTCAGTTCGGCAAGTTTCGCTTCTGCATCCTTGACCGTCGCCTCGTCCTTCTCGGCTTCGCCGAGCGCGATCAACTCTATGCTGTCGGAAAGATCGGTTTCGATGCGCCGGATGGAGCCGAGCGCGTCCTCAAGCGAGGTGCGCTCCTGCATCGCCTTCGATGCCTTCTGCGGATCGTCCCAGAGCTTGGGGTCTTCGGCGAGCGCATTCAGCTCGGCGAGACGCTTTTCCGATTTCTCGACGTCAAAGAGACCTCCTCAGCAGTTCGATCGACTGCTTGATTTCTTCGACGAGCTTCTGGGTTTCTGCGCGCATTGTTTGAATCTCCGGCCACTGTGTAACGAAGCGCTCGAAGCGCTGCAACACACTTGGTCATGCCCGCGAAGGCGGGCATCCAGTAACCCCCGTGGCGGATTGATTGGTAAAATCGAAAGCTGGCGGTTACTGGATTCCGGGTCTCGCCGCTGCAGCGGCTCGCCCGGAATGACACATCACCACAACCCGCGGCCGCGGTTGAAGAAGCCCTGCTGGTCCTGGCTCAGCCCGCGATTGCGGTTGCCGCCGATCGGTTCGCCGTTCTCGTCGGTGAAACCGACGATGGATAGGCTGTCCGGCGGCGCGGTGCCGGGGCGGAACGCTTCGAGGATGACCTTGGTGTCGCCTTGCTGCGCGCGCAGGCCGGTCGGCAGATCGACGCGGATCAGCTTCAGTCCGGGCGGCACGCGGAACGGCTGCGGCGGACGGTCGGCGAGCGCTTCCTTCAGGAAGTCACGCACGATGGGTGCCGCGTATTGGCCGCCGGTGATGCCGCGGCCGAGCGGGCGCGGGCGGTCGTATCCGAGATAGACGCCCACCACGAGATCGGGCGTGAAGCCCATGAACCAGACGTCCTTCTCGTCGTTGGTCGTGCCGGTCTTGCCGGCAACCGGACGATTGAGCGCGCGCAGCACCGTACCCGTGCCGCGCAGCACCACGCCTTCCATCATCGACGTAATCTGATAGGCGCTCATCGGATCGATCACGAGTTCGCGGCGGTCGATCAGGGTCGGCTCGGCCTGATTGTGCCACGCCTGATTTTCGCAGCCCTGGCACTGGCGATCATCGTGCTTGAAGATCGTCTTGCCGTAGCGGTCCTGAATGCGGTCGATCAGCGTCGCCTTTACCTTGCGCCCGCCGTTCGCGAACATCGAATAGCCCGCCGCCATGCGCAAAAGCGTGGTTTCGCCCGCGCCCAGCGCGAAGGAGAGATACGGCGGCATCTTGTCGTAGATTCCGAAACGCCGCGAGTATTCCTGCACCAGCGGCATACCGACATCCTGCGCGAGACGCACGGTCATGACGTTGCGCGAATGCTCGATGCCGAAACGCAGCGTCTGCGGGCCGTAATACTTTCCGGAATAGTTCTGCGGATTCCATGCCTGCTGGTTGCGGCCTTGTTCGACCTCGAGCGGCGCATCCATGACGATGGTCGAGGGCGTGTAGCCGTTATCGAGCGCAGCCGCATAGACGAACGGCTTGAAGGACGAGCCCGGCTGCCGGTAAGCCTGCGTCACGCGGTTGAACTGGCTTTCGTCGTAAGAGAAACCGCCGACCAGCGCGAGCACGCGCCCGGTCCAGGGATCCATGACGATGAAGCCGCCGGAAACTTCGGGCACCTGCTGCAGGCGCCACTGGTTTTCCTTACCGTCGATCTTGGAGACGTAAACGATGTCGCCAGGCGCGAGCGCCTTGCGCATCGCCTGCTTGGTCCACTTCACCCCGTCCGCCGGAATGATGCCGGTCTCGCGCGCCTGCGAAAGCGTGCCGCCGCGGTCGCGCTGCGGCTGGAAGCCGATGGTCGCCGCATTGTCAGAGACCTGCAGCACCACCGAGAGCCGCCAGCCGGTGTCATTGAGCGCGCGGGTTTCCGCGAGCTTGGCGCCCCAGTCCGAACCCGGCGTCGGTTCCATCTTCTGCTGCGCGCCGCGCCAGCCGCGGTTTTCGTCGAACTTCACGAGGCCTTCGGTGAACACGCGGCGCGCGATTACCTGCAAGGCCGGGTTCAGCGTGGTGCGGACGGAAAGACCGCCCTTGTAGAGCTTTTCTTCGCCGTAACGCTGGAAGATTTCGCGGCGTACTTCTTCCGCGAAATATTCCGCGTTGAACTGGTTCGGCCCCTGCGCACGCATCGCGATGTTCAGGGGCTTCTTCTTCGCTGCGTTCGCTTCTTCCTGCTTGATCGCGCCGGTGATGACCATCTGGTCGATCACCCAGTTGCGGCGGGCGATTGCCGCGGCCTGCTGGCGGAACGGATGATAGTTGTTCGGTGCCTTCGGGAGGGCCGCGAGATAGGCGACTTCCTCGATGCCGAGTTCGTGCACCGACTTGTCGAAGTAGAGCAGCGATGCGGCGGCGATGCCGTAAGCGCCCAAGCCCAGATATATCTCGTTCAGGTACAGCTCGAGGATCTTCTCTTTCGAGTAGGCGCGCTCGATGCGGAGCGCCAGGAGCGCTTCCTTGATCTTGCGGTTGATCGAAGTCTCGTTGCCGACGAGAAAGTTCTTCGCGACCTGCTGCGTGATGGTGGATGCGCCCTGCGGGCGGCGTCCGGTGCCGAGCTGTTCGAGGTTGTTGACGACGGCGCGCGCGATGCCCAGCAAGTCGATGCCGCCATGCGACCAGAAATTCTTGTCTTCGGCCGCGGTGAAGGCTTCGAACACGCGCTTCGGAATGGCCTGCACCGGCAGATACAGGCGGCGCTGCTCCGCGTATTCGGCGACCAGCGAACCGTCGGCGGCGTGCACCCGGGTCATCACCGCGGGCTGATAGTTCTCGAGCGTGGAGTAATCGGGCAGGCCCTTGGAGAAGTGCCAGACCGCCCAGGTCGCACCCACGGCGCCAACGACGAACACGATTGCGCCCGCCGCGAACAGAAATCCGAGGAATCTTACTAAAAACCGCATATTTTGACCGACCTGCCCTGCCGCGATTCAGCCGCTCCGGCCTTGGGGTAACCCCAATCGGCCCTAATTCGGTCCACGCGTCCAGCCCTTTCAAGCGCAAAAATGCGCGATCAGAATGGCCTGTGGCCTAACCGGCACGGAAGGCCAAATTAGGACCGCCCGGCTGTCCAAACTTTCCGGAAAAATTGCGCGTCATCCGGCGGCTCGGGCCGCGGAGCTGGGGGCCGCAACCATCGCATTGCCTCGCCACTGGAACTCCCGGCCGAGCCAGCCCTCGATCCAGAGCAGCGGCAGCAACAGATCGCGCAAGAGGCTAAGAAACGGCGAGCGCCAGTTCCAGTGCCAGCCGAGACGCCGTGCGAACAGCGCCTCCGCGCCGTACCAGACGGCGGCGAAGACGAAACCGATCCAGAGCGGCAGACCGGTGAGCCCCGCGGCAGCGGCGACCATCACCGAGGGCCATATGCCGCCCGAGAATATCTCGAGCGCGAAGCAGAGCGGAAAACTGACGCGCCTGAGCCGCGCCCATCGCACCTGCCGCGCCCACACTTCTTTCGCGCCGCGCGATCCCAGCGGCTGCACGAAATAGGCGTCTGCGAGACGCACCGAGAGCCCCATGCCGCGCACGATTTTGGTGGAAGCCGCGTCCTCCGCAGTCTCGCTGCCGAGGGCGGAAATCCCGCCGTTCGTATTCAACAGATCGCGCCGCCAGAGCATGGATTTCCCCTGCGCAAAACCCGCGCCGATCGCGTCCGCGAAATACTGCCAGCGTGCCTGATACTCGTTCAGGAACGCGCACTCGAATTCGGCAGCCAGACTCTCCGGCGCGGCACCCACCGGCGGCGCGCAGACAAGCCCCGTTTCCTCGTCCCAGACTTCGAACAGGCGTTGCAGATAATCGGGCGGAAGGAACACGTTCGAATCCGAAAGCACAATCCATTCGTGCTTCGCCCCGAGCCAGCCCTTCACGCAGTTATTGAGTTTCGGGTTTTCGCTCACCGCATCGTCGCCGACGAGCAGCCGCGCGTCGGCTTCCGGATATTGCGCGATCAGCTTTCGCACGAGCGGAATGACGGGATCGTTCGGCGAGGCCACGCAGAACAGGATTTCGTAGCGCGGATAGTCGAGGTGGAAGCTCGATCGCAGCGTGCGTTCGGCTTCGCCATCGAGACCGCAAACCGGACGCACGATCGTCACCGGCGGCGTGCCGAACGTCGATTGCGCCGCAGGCTTTTCGCGCAGCTTACGGAGCGTGAGCGCGATGCTCGCGCCGTGGATCGCGGCGGCCACGGCCGCAGTTCCGGCGAGCAGCAAAGGAAGCGAGTTCATCCGCGCCTGATGCGCAGACTCTCGTGTCAGGCGTGTGACAGGCGGATCAGTCCGGTATCCAGCGCGCCAGGTTAACTGCGATCATGCAAAGGATCATCGCGCCATAGCTAGCCAGCTCTCCGTAGTCGGAAGAAAGCCAAACAGCAAAACCGGAATAGACCGCGACAAGCGCGCCGATGGTGATCGCATAAAGCGCGAAGATGGTGAGCCGCCTGGGTCTCAGCATCGACGAGATGACGTTCTCGAACATCAGCGCCGTTTCGTGCAGACCAGCGGCTGCGGCTGGCAGGCGATGCCGATGTTGTTTGCCGCGCCGAACAGCCCGTCGCCGGCGCGTGTGTATCTGCGGCAGCCGTCGAAGGCCTCGATGCAGTCCGCGCCGAGGTTTTCAAATCCGGTCTGTTGCTTCGCGGGCGCGGGCGTATCCGGCGCCGTTTTCAGCGGAGGCATGATCGGAAGATCGGCGGCGTACACAAGGCCGACGAGCAGCGCCATCGAGAATGCTACTGCAGAAAACTTCCCAGCCAATTCCATGACGCAAAGTCTAGGCCGGTTCCGCCGGTCCCGCTAGCATCCGCTTCCGCATAGCCCGGAGCCAAGAAATGACCGAAGTCCTCCTGATCGAACGCAGAAACCGCGTCGCCATCATCACGATCAACCGCCCCGAGCGGCGCAACGCCTTCAATCTTGAAGTTGCGGAAAAGATCTATGCGGCCTTCAAGCAGTTCGATGCCGACGACACCCTCGACGCCGCGGTGCTCACGGGCGCGGGGGGAAACTTCTGCGCGGGCGCCGACCTGCATGCGCTGGCGCAAGGCGAGAAACGCCCGTTCCTGCCCGAAGGCGATTTCGCACCAATGGGCTGCACGCGGCTGAAACTCTCGAAGCCTGTGATCGCTGCGGTCGAAGGCTACGCGGTCGCGGGCGGAATCGAAGTAGCGATCTGGTGCGATCTGCGGGTTGCCGCAAAGTCCGCAGTCTTCGGCGTGTTCTGCCGCCGCTTCGGCGTGCCGCTCGTCGATCTCGGTACCATCCGCCTGCCGCGCCTGATCGGAGCGAGCCGCGCAATGGATCTCATCCTCACCGGACGCGCCGTGAAGGCCGACGAAGCGCTAACGATGGGGCTTGCAAACCGCGTGGTCGAGGACGGCAAGGCGCTCGAGACCGCGCTCGAAATCGCGGAGCAACTCTCCGCCTTCCCGCAAATATGCATGCGCGCCGACCGCAACTCCGCGCTCGCGCAATGGGACTACGATTGGGACGAAGCGGCCCGCAGGGAAATGGAAGGTGGTCTCAAGGCGATCGACGCCGAAGCGATTGCGGGCGCAAGCCGCTTCTCGGGCGGCGAAGGCCGGCACGGAAAATTCTAGGCGAACTTGTCCGCTTCACGGATCGTGGCAAGCGCCTCGTCGATCTCATCGGGTGTGGCGGCGGCAGTGCCTGCGCCCGTGCGGCCTTCAACCTTGTCGGCCATTTCGGACCACATCACGGCAAGCGCCTGAAAGTTCTTCCGGTGATATTCGTCCTGCGCTTCCGAAGCCCTGCGCGCGCAGTCTTCCGCTCTCGCCCGATAATCCGCCGCCTGGATCACGCCGGGAACTCCACTTCACAAATTGAAACTGACGCTTAGGTATCATGATAAAGGTGGCGGAAGCAGGCGCGGATTGCAAAGAATTTATGGCGACGTATGCAGTCCATGCATGCGGCGGGCGGCGGCGATGCAGTAATTCTCCGTATGCGCCTTTCGTCCAAGTTGGCTTTGCCGCCGCGCAGAACAATTAACTTCTTCATGCGCGCCGTATTTCTACGCGAATCGGAACCGGAAGCGGCGTTTACTTCACGCCATAACGCTCGAACTCCTGCGCGATCGTCGGTGCTGCCGCAGTCGCCGTCGAGATGTCGGCCTGCCCGCGTTTGTCGCCCTTCTTCGATTTCGCAAAGCCGCGTCCGTAGAGCGCGCTTACCGTGTTCGGCGCGATCTTCAGGACGGCGTCGTAATCCGCGATCGCGAGATCCCACTTGCCCTGTTTCAGATAGACCAGCGCTCGGCTGTCGAGGGTATTGGGCTCGTTCGGCATGAGTTTCAGCGACTCGTTGCAGTCGATCAGCGCCGCATCGAGATTTCCGGCGATCGCCTGCACGAAGCAGCGGTTGTTCCACGCGCCCGCATGGTCGGGCCTGATCTTGATCGCCTCGTTGTAATCCGCAATCGAGCGCGGGAAATCGCGGGCGCGGCGGTAGGCCACCGCGCGGCCGATGAAGGCATAGAAATCGCGGCTGCCGAGCTTGATCGCTTCCGAGAAATCCTCGATCGCGCGATCCGACTCTCCGGTCTGCAAATACGAGTGACCGCGCAGCGTGTAGGCCGCTGGGTCCTTCGGCGAAAGCACGATGGCCTCGGTTAGCAACTGGATCGCCGTCGCAGGTTCCCCGCCCTCGAGCGATTTCGACGCCCGCTCCATCAGGTCGCGAAGCTTGGCCTGATCGATCTGCGCCTGCTTCGGTTCTTCTTTCTTCGCAGGCTGTGTCGTCTGCTGGGCGGCGCGGAAGCTGGGCCAGCCATAGATCATGACATAGGCGCCGGCGGCTCCTGCAAGGAACAAAGCAAAAAGTGCGGCCGCGATGACCACGACAGTGCTGGAGGCACCACCCTGGCGCGGACGGCGCGGCGCCCTGCCTCGCTGCTGGCGCTGCGCGCGCCGCTGTTCGGCTTCGAGCCTGCGCTGCTCTTGCTCGCGCATCCGGCCCGGTTGCGGCTCGGGATAGGCCTCGAACGCTTCCTGTTCGTAGGGCACCTGCTGCTGCTCGTAGTATTCGTACTCGTTCCGGGTTTCGTGAGCGGGCGGTTGTGCGGGCGTTCGTACCGGTTGGCTGCGCTGAGGCTGGGAGCGCGCAGGAGCCGGGGTCCGCTGGCGGGGCGGTACGCGGAAATAGTCGTCGTCCTCCATCGCTTCGGCGTTCTCGCGCAACACGTATTCCGCCTCCACCGCGTGGATCGCGTCCTCGAGCGCACGCTGTTCGGCGATCAATTCGCTTACCGGCATCGGCGGCTGCGAGTTATGCGCCTCCTCGAACAGAAGCTGGCGGGCCTGGTCGTAGATCGAGCGGCGCGCGGCAAGCGTATTCGGCCGCAAGCGGCCGACTGCGTTGGCAATGGGTCTGTAATAGTCGGTCGACACGCTCTTGCTCGTCCCGCGCTTGAAAGCGGCAGATTATATCCCGGATAACGTCTAGCGTCCCGCTATGGCGGGCGCGCGGTCGGCAAAGAATTTTTCGATCGCCACGACGACAGTGGCCGACACTTTTTCCCGCCACGTCTCGGAAGTCATCTGCTTCAGATCGTCCGGGCTCGACAGATAGCCGAGTTCGAGCAGCACGGAAGGCACGTCCGGGGATTTCAGGACCACGAAGCCCGCCGAGCGCAGCGGCGACTTATGCAGGCGTGCGGCCCCCTTGATGCTGCCGACCAGGGTCCGGGCGAACAGCGCCGAATGGTTTTTGGTGTTGCGCTGGGCCAGATCGAACAGGATGTTCGCGATATCGTCGGGCTGGCGGGCCAGATAACCCGCGAACTTGTCGGAATCGTTCTCCTTGTCAGCGAGCTTCTGGGCGTCCGAGTCCGATGCGCGCTCCGAAAGCGTGTAAATCGTGGCCCCCGAGGCCTCGCCCGCGCCCTTCGAGAGCGAGTCCGCGTGGATGGATATAAAGAGTGCGGCGTTGTTCGTTCGCGCGATCGCAACCCGTTCGTCCAGCGGCACGTAATAGTCGTCGTCGCGGGTCATGACGACGCGATAGCGGTTCGTCTTCAGAAGCTGGTCGCGAAGCCGCTTGCCGACGTCGAGCACCACTTCCTTCTCCTCGTCGCCGGTTTTCGCCTGTGCGCCGGAGTCCGGGCCGCCATGACCGGGGTCGATCACGATTAAGGGCCGGGTGTCCGAACCCTGTGGCTTCACCTGCGGGCGCAGGGCCGCCGTTTTCGCGGGCTCGGGAACCAGGGCACCTTTCAGGAAGCTCGCGGCGTCGGTGCGCACAAGGTCGATCACAAGCCGCGCGGGCTGGTCGTCGATTGCGGCGAGCACAAAGGTTTTGTCGATCCGCGCGGGCTCGCGCAGGTCGATCACGATACGCCCCTTGCCCTGCGCAAACTGACCGTAGCGGAAGGCCGAGACGAGACCGCGCGCCTGTTTGCCTGCACCGACCGGCAGGTCGAAGCTGACTTCGGGAAGCTCGATCACCACCCGGTTCGGGTTCGCGATCGTATAGCTGCGGACTTCGATCTTGCGGTTGAGGTCAATAACAATGCGCGTGCGGTTGGCGTCTCCCGCAAGACGGGCATCGAGCGCAGTCGCGCGCTGGCCGGTTTGGGCGGAGACGGCCCCAAGGCCGAGCGATCCGGCGGCCAGCAGCAGCGCCGCGATGAATAGTGAAACGATCCGCATTCCTGCCGGCCCTCTGATCCCGCCACCTGTCATAGCGGTCCTCCGGTTAAACCGGCGTTTACCGTGGTTTTTCGTATGAAATTATGCAAATAAACTAATGGCTTAGCCTAGAAGCTTGCCAAGCAGGCACGAGCGCGCCTACATAAAACCATCACGGTTCGCGTGCGGGATTCGTCCGGGCGAACGGAAGGCGCGGGTCCGCGACCGGCAACCGAGTATGCCGCGACGCGCAGCGCGCCCAGAGCCGCCCGATACCACACCGCCAATAACCGTGGTGGCGAGAAGACCTCGCGCGTCTGTACGCGAAGTCACCGCCCGAACCAGGAAGCGACGCCGATGGTGGCACTGCAATCCAAACGGGATCTCGAGAAGACCCCGCGCGGCCGTGCGTCTGCATCGCATCACATTCTATCGCGATCCATTCAATTCAAGACGCGCGCTCGTTTAGCGCGCGCAATGGGAATCTCATGGCCAACAAAATGCTTATCGACGCCACCCACCCGGAGGAAACCCGGGTCGTGGTCGTCCGCGGCAATCGCGTCGAGGAATTCGACTTCGAATCCGCCAATCGCCGTCCGCTGCGCGGGAACATCTATCTAGCGAAAGTCACGCGGGTAGAGCCATCGCTGCAAGCTGCTTTCGTCGACTACGGCGGCAATCGCCACGGCTTTCTCGCCTTCGGCGAAATCCATCCGGACTACTATCAGATCCCGGTCGCCGACCGGCAGCGCCTGATCGAGGAAGAGCAACGCGCGGCTGAGGAAGCCGACCAGCGCCGCAAGCGCCGTCATGCCGCGAAATCCGCGGGAGGTGCGGAGAGCATCTCCGATGACGCGGATCATGCCGACGACGCCGATCATCATGACGATGACCACGATGACGCGCACTCCGGCGAGTACCATGACGGCGAACAGCCGTCGGACAACGGAGCAGCGTCCGCTCACGAGCAGGAGCCGGTACAGGCGGCTTCCTCCGGCGAGCACGAAGCTTCGCCGGAAGAACCGCATGTCGAGAACGGCGGCGAGCATGCCTATTCCGAACACAGCGACAACGAAGCCGGCGAACCCGACAGTTCCCACATCGAAGAGTCGCCCGCCGACGACACCCCGGTACCCGAAGTCGTGGAATCCGTCGCTTCCGCCGACGCCATGGAGGAAGTGCCGGAACGCGCGCCGCGCCGTCACCGCACCTACAAGATCCAGGAAGTCATCAAGCGCCGCCAGATCATTCTGGTCCAGGTCGTCAAAGAAGAGCGCGGCACCAAGGGCGCGGCCCTTACCACCTATCTTTCGCTCGCCGGCCGCTATTCGGTGCTGATGCCGAACACCGCGCGCGGCGGCGGCATCTCCCGCAAGATCACCGACGGCGCGGATCGCCGCCGCCTTAAGGATCTCGTTTCCGATCTCGACGTCCCGGAAGGCATGGGCGTGATCCTGCGCACCGCAGGCGCCTCGCGCACCAAGACCGAAATCAAGCGCGACTTCGAATATCTCCTGCGCCAGTGGGAGCAGGTGCGCGAAGCGACGCTGAACTCCACGGCCCCCGCCCTCGTCTACGAGGAAGGGTCGCTCGTGAAGCGCGCGATCCGCGACCTCTATAATAAGGACATCGACGAAGTGATCGTCGCCGGCGACGAGGCATTCAAGGACTCCCGCGAGTTCATGCGGATGCTGATGCCGAGCCACGCCAAGAACGTGAAGCCTTACCGCGACACGCTCCCGGTGTTCTCGCGCTACAGCGTCGAGCATCAGCTCGACGCGATGTTCTCGCCGGTCGTGCAGCTCAAGTCCGGCGGCTACATCGTCATCAATCCGACCGAGGCGCTCGTCTCCATCGACGTGAACTCCGGGCGCGCCACGCGCGAGCACAACATCGAGGACACCGCGCTGAAAACGAACATGGAAGCGTCGGAGGAAATCGCGCGTCAGTTGAGACTGCGCGATCTCGCCGGCCTCATCGTGATCGACTTCATCGACATGGAAGAGAACCGCAACAACCGCTCGGTCGAGCGCAAGATGAAGGACTGCCTGAAGCACGATCGCGCGCGCATTCAGGTCGGCCGCATCTCGCATTTCGGCCTGATGGAAATGTCGCGTCAGCGCATTCGTCAGGGTGTGCTGGAAAGCTCGACGGAAATCTGCCCGACCTGCGGCGGCACCGGGCATATGCGCTCGGTTTCCTCGGTCGCGCTGCACCTCCTGCGCGCGCTCGAAGAACATCTGATGAAATCGGCGGCGAACGATCTGATCGTCCGCACCCGCCCCGACACGGCGCTCTATCTCCTGAACCACAAACGCGCGCATCTGCGCGATCTCGAAGGCCGCTTCGGCGTCACCATCATCGTCCAGTCCGACGACTCGCTTTCGGGCCAGCAATATTTCGTCGTCGAGAAGGGTGGACCTGCGAGCGGCATTCCGAACCCGTCGCTGGCGCGCCCCGGCTCCGAAATGGCGATCGAAAGCTACGACGAAGCCGATGACGTGGTCGAAGAAGAGGAAAGCGAAGAGGAACAAACCGAAACGGCCGCTGTAGAGACCTCCGAAGGCGAAGAACAACCGGCATCCGGCGATCATCATGGCCGCCGCCGCAAGCGGCGCGGCCGGCGCGGCGGACGCGGACGCGACCGCGGCGAGAAACCGAACCGCGATATGACCGGCCGCCCCGATGCTGCCGACGGCGAAACTCCGCACGACGAAAACAGCGGGGATGTGCAAACGCACGCCGAAGGCGAAACGGCACCGGAGCAGCCCCATAGCGAAGAAGCGGGCGAGCAGCAGGGCGATCGCAAGCGCCGCCGCCGCGGCAGACGCGGTGGACGCCGCAATCGCCGCGACCGGTTCCAGAACGGCGACCAGCCGCGCGAAGAACAAACCGCCGGAAACCTCGAGGGCGCCGCCGAGTTCGATGAGATCGACACCACGCCGCAGCCCGAACCTCGCGGCGTGCCTATCGCCGAACAGCCGGAAGCTCGCCCTCCTCTTCCAGAGAACCCGGGAACCGCGCCGCAGTTCGGCACTGTCCAGCCGGAAGAACCGAAGCGCCGGTCGACGGTGCGTGAAGCACCGCCTGCGATCCGCTTCGACGACGTTCCGTCCGGAACAGTCTTCGAGCGCACAGAGAGCCCGCCGCTGGCTTCGGAAAACGGCGACCAGGGCGGCACGCCTGCCCCGGCAACAAACCACACGCCGAAAAAAGGCTGGTGGAATCGCTGATCGGATGGAGTTCCGGATTTGACGTTCGCTTCAGACGGCCCGGCCGGATTGCGCGAACGTCAGGTCCGCTCCACCTGACCATTTTTTTGAATTGGCCGTTTAGCTGGCGTTCATCTAAGCGCCTTTCGGGCGCCACATAGCGCGCGGAAAATTGTATCGTTCCGTTCGACTGGCGGCGTATGATGCCGACAGCGGCAGAAGCAAAAAGAGAGTTCCGGACATGAAGTCCATCGTGAAGAGTTCAATCGCGGCAGCCGTGCTCGTGCTCGGCGCGTCGATCGCGGCGGAAGCCCGTCCCGTGCTGGTAACCGCCGATCTCAACGTGCGTACCGGCCCCGGCACGCAGCATCCTTCGGTCGGCGTCATTCGTGGCGGTTCGACTGCGGAAGTCGGACGCTGCTTCCAGGGCTGGTGCGAAATCGCATGGGGCGGCCTGCGCGGTTTCTCGAGCCAGGCCTATCTCGACGGTTATGGCCCGCCGCCGGCGCCGACCTATGTTGCGCCGCCGCCAGCGGTCTATTACGGACCCCGGCCCTATTATAATCCCTACTATTACAACCCCTACCGTCCGTGGCGCCGCCACAGGCATTGGTAGGCACCACGACCCCTCTATTTGAAAGCGCCGCGCAACTTGCGCGGCGCTTTTGTTTTCCTTGCCGAATGCTAGTCTTACCCTCCTAGAACTACGTCATTCGGGGGAGTGTCGTGATCCGCGTCTACCGGTGCTGGCTCCAAGCCGCGTTTGCCGCCGCGATTTTATTTCTGATCGTACCGCCCAATCCCGCCGCCGCCGACGACTACGACGATTGCGCGAACCTCGATGGCCGCGCGGCGATCGATGCCTGCTCGCGCGGCATCACCTCAGGACGATACCGGGGACGAGATCTCGCGGCGCTCTATTACAACCGGGGCATCCTGCATGACGATCCGCAGAACAAGCTCGACGACTATACGCAGGCCATCCGCATCGATCCGGAATATGCCAGCGCCTATTACAATCGCGGGCTCACCTTCCGGAAAATGAACCGGCTCGACGATGCGCTCGCCGACTATTCCGCCGCGCTTCGCATCGAGCGGAAGCATGACATCTACAACAATCGCGGCGTCGCCTACGAAAAGAAGGGCGAAATCGAAAACGCGATTGCCGACTACTCCAGCGCAATCCGGCTCAAGCCGGACTACTCGATGGCCTATTACAACCGCGGCAACGCCTATTCGGATCAGGGCAAGAGCGACCTCGCGTTGCAGGACTATGCCAATGCGATCCGCTTCAATTCCAGGTACATCGACGCCTATTACAATCGCGGCCTCCTGCTCAGGAAAATGGGACGGAAGGAACAGGCGATTGCCGATTTCAGGGAAGTTCTGAAGCTCGATCCCTCCGACAAGGATGCGATAGAAGAACTCCGCGAACTTGGCGCGGGCCCCTAGACGAGACCGCAACTTCGCTTCGAGCGCTCCACATCGAAACATTCCTCAACGATATTCGGTTCATTTCGGGAGACTACACATGCACAGCGCCCGCCGGACTTCTTCAAAAGCATTTGTCGCGGCCGCATTCCTGCTTCTGGGCACATTCGTTATGCCATCGGCGCCGCAAGCGCAGTCCCGGATATGGGACGACTGTCAGGGTTTGGGCAGCATATCGGCTGACGAGGCGATCAACGCCTGCACGAACCTGATCCGCGGCAATGGGGAAACGACCGAAAACCGCGCCATCGCCTATTACAACCGTGCAATCCATTACGACCGCATCAAGGATCCGGACAGCGCGATCCGCGATTACGATGAATCGCTGCGGCTCAACCCGAGATACGCCTCCGCCTATTACAATCGGGGCAACATCTACCGGAACAAGAAAGATCACAGCAAAGCGATCTCGGACTACGATCAGGCACTGCGCTTCAATCCCCAGCACGCGAATGCTTACAACAATCGCGGAAACTCCCATAAGGACCTCGGGAATCTTCAGCAGGCGATCTCGGACTACAGCTCCGCGATTCGCATCAAGCCCGACCATTCGGATGCCTGGTACAACCGCGGACTGACGTATCTGGATCAGAACAACAAAGAGCGCGCGATTGCGGACTTCCGCGAGGCCATTCGCGTCAATCCCGGCGACGAGGACGCACGCAACGAATTGAGAAGGCTTGGCGTGACGCCTTAGGGATTTTCTCCGCTTCGCAGCAACCTCTGCTGGCGAATATGAAAGCGCCGATGAGAACAATACTCCGGTGCCGCAAACGCCATCTGTAAAAGTGCCTGCGCCGAAAGAGCCGACGACGCCATCGCGATAGTAGATGCAAGAGAGTGCGCCGAGCGGAGCTTTTAGCTTAGCAACTCAACCGATTTTTGATCGGCTTTAGCTCACTTGGAGACGCCATGTATTTCAATTTGTCTGGAGCCGGGAAATATTTCTATACCGCTCTGATGGCCGGTGGATTGCTGGCTTTAGCTGCAAACAGTCCCTCCTTCGCAAACGACGAAAACAATTGTATCGGATCGGACAACGATTCCGCACTTGCGGCTTGCGATCGTGCAATCCGGCGAAATCCGCACAACTGGCGCTCGCTCCTGAGTAGAGGTGAAATATATCTATTTCGAGCGGACTATAAGCGCGCTATCGATGATTTTACGATCGCGATAAAGCTTGCTCCGAAAGAGTTTTTTCCGGTGCATAGGCGCGGACTTTCCTATCTCCGGATGGGCGACTACGATCGAGCCATCGCGGATTATGATCGTGCGATCAAACTGTTCCCGCTGACTGGTTTCACGTTCTCACAGCGCGGCCTGGCATACGCCGAAAAGGGCCAATTCGATCTTGCGGTGCGTGATTTTAGCGAAGCAATTCGCATAGCACCTTCTGAACCATTCCCGTGGTATCGCCGTGGCCGCTTGCATTTCAGTACAGCGGATTATCAGGCGGCTGCGAGCGATTTCGCGAACTCGATCAAAAATATGCGCGAGTTAAGACTTCGTCCTTCGCCACAGACTGTCGCGGCTCTCTATTTGGCACGAACTCGCATCGGCGATCAGAACGCGAGGCAAGAGCTTGCGCTTAACACCGCCACACTGGATCCATACGAATGGGGCACATCAATTGCGAGGATGTTTTTGGAAGAAGCGAAGCCAGACCAGGTATTAGGCAAAGCTCCCAAAGATGAAATTTGCAGCGCCAGATTCTACATCGCGCATTGGCATCTCTTGCAAAACGAGAGGGAGCGCGCGATTGAATTATTGAGACTTGTCGACAAGGGCTGCACCCTTGGAACTTACGGGCATGATGCGAGCGCTGAGTTGCGTCGGATGGGTCTATAAGGCCCTGACATTAACGCTTTAACCAATTCCCGATCCGCTCCACCGCTTCGTGCATTTCCGAAGCTGAGCCGGCGTAGCAGAAGCGCAGATAGTGCGCGCCGCGCGCGGTGTCGAAGTCCACGCCGGAGGTTGCCGCGACGCCCGCCTCGTCCAGCATCTTCTTCGCGAAATCGAGGCTGTCGTTCGTGAAGCGTGCGACGTTCGCATAGAGATAGAACGCGCCGTCGGCGGGCAGGAAACTGTCGAGCCCGGCCTTCGGCAATCCTTCGATCAGGATGCGGCGGTTCTCTTCGTAGCCGCGCTTGATCGCGTCCATTTCCCCGCGTCCGTCGAAAGCGGCTTCGGCCGCAATCTGCGAGAGCGTCGGCACCGAAATCGCGAGATTCTGTTGCAGCCGCTCCACCGAACGGACGAACGCTTCCGGCACCACCATCCAGCCCACCCGCCAGCCGGTCATACAGAAGTATTTCGAAAACGAATTGATGACGAAGACGTCGTCGGAAAATTTCGCGGCGGTCTCGGCGAAAAAAGCATAGTCGAGCCCGTGATAGATCTCGTCGGAGATGAAGCGGATGCCGGCATCCGCGCAGGCTTCGATCAGTTCCTGCAATTGCTCCGGCGGGATCATGGTGCCGGTCGGGTTCGCGGGAGACGCCACGATCACGCCCGCGAGCGGCTTCTTCGCGTGTTCGGCAAGGAGCGCTTCGCGGGTGATCGCCCAGCGGTCGCGTTCCGAAATTTCGATCTCCACCGGCTCGCAGCCGAGCGCACGCAGAATGTTGCGGTATGGCGGATAGCCCGGCGAGGCCATCGCGACCCGGTCGCCCGATTCGAACAGCGACAGGAACGAAAGGATGAATGCGCCGGAGGATCCGGTCGTCACCACGATCCGCGCGGGATCGACCTCGAGCTTGTGCTGCTCGCGGTAGTAGCGCGCGATGCGGTTGCGGAGCGGCGGAATCCCAAGGGCCGTGGTGTAGCCGATGCGGCCGGTATCGAGCGCCGCTTTCGCGGCTGCAATGGCGGTAGCCGGCGCGTTTGCAGCGGGCTGCCCAACCTCCATGTGAATCACGCGCCCGCCCGCCGCTTCGATGCGGGCGGCGTGCTCCATCACGTCCATCACCATAAAAGGCGGCACGTTGCTGCGCGCGGAGGGCTGAAGCAGCGCCCTCGCCTTGCCCAGGCGCCTAATTCCCGCGCCGCCTTGCCGTTCCTGCCGCATATGCCCCGCTATCGCCCATATTTACGCGTTCCGTTGACGTTGACCCGCCGGTTCCGCGACACTATTTCCGTACTCCGGCTTCCCGAATGGAGTGCTTTGAACCCAACGATGCACGATCGTAAGCCAGCCAGTGTCCCGCATCCGAAGTTCGCACCGATTTGCAGCGCCCCGCTGGCGAACTTCGGATGCGAAAGGATACTCGCCAATTCCAATTCTAATGATCCTTTGGTTCTGACATTCGTAACCGGCGGCTGCTGAAATGAAATACGAATGTCAGAACCGGATCATTAGCAGGCCGGCCCAAGCCCTGCCAACACGCGCAGGATTTGACGGAATACGGCGCGGCGCGGCCGCTGTCGTCGCAGCGGCCATGCTGTTCGTGCACACGGGCGAGGCGCTTGCGCAGCAGGGCAGCCTGCCGGTGCTGCGCGACGCCGAATCCGAGGAACTGCTCCGCGACTACATGCGTCCGCTGCTCAAGGCCGCCGGCCTCTCGCAGCAGAAGATCGAAGTCGTCATCATCAACAGCCGCGAGTTCAACGCCTTCGTTGCCGACGGCCGCCGCATCTTCGTGAATTACGGCGCGCTGTACGAATCGACGACGCCGAACCAGATCATCGGCGTCCTCGCGCACGAAACCGGCCACATCGCGGGCGGACACCTCGCGCGCATCCGCGATCAGCTTGCCTCCGCGCAAACCGCTGCGATCATCGCGATGGTGCTCGGCGCTGCCGCACTCGGTGCGGGTGCCGCGACCGGCGCGCGTGGCGTCGGCGAAGCCGCGCCCGGCGTCATCATGGGGCCGCAGGAAGTGATCCGCCGCACGCTCCTCTCCTATCAACGCGGTCAGGAAGAAGCCGCCGACCGCGCCGCGATCACCTACCTCAACGCGACCGGCCAGTCCTCGCGCGGCATGATCGAGACCTTCGCGCGCTTCCAGCAGCAGCAGCTTTTCATCACCCAGCAGGTGGACCCCTATCTGCTCTCGCATCCGACGGCGACGAACCGTATCGCGCAGTTGGAGACGCTCGCCCGCACGAGCCCGCACTACAACAAGAAGGATTCGCCCGAATTGCAGCATCGCCACGACATGATGCGCGCAAAGATCGCGGGCTATTTCGAGAAGCCGGAAGCGCTCGCGCGCCGTTACCCGCCGTCGAACAATTCGATGCCCGCGCAGTATGCCCGCGCGATGTCGTATTACCGCTGGGGCAATGTCGGCGCGGCACTCCGCCAGACCGACGCGCTGATCGCGGCACAGCCCAACAATCCTTATTTTTACGAGTTGAAGGGTCAGGTGCTGCTGGAGTCAGGCCGCGCACGCGATGCCATTGCGCCTTTGCGCAGGGCGGTCGAACTGTCGAAGGGCACGGCCCTGATCCGCATGATGCTCGGACAGGCGCTCGTGCAGGGCGGAAACCCGAACGACTCGCAGGAAGCGATCCGCGAACTTCGCTTCGCCCTGCAAAGCGAGCCGAACGTTGCCTTCGCGCACCGCTCGCTCGCACGCGCCTACGAGATCAGCGGCGACCGTGCCAACGCCGATCTTTCCGCCGCCTATGCCGCTTTCAACGACGGCGACTTCAGGGCGGCGAAGACGCTCGCCACGCGCGCGCAACGTTCTTTCAAGGTCGGTACCCCCGGCTGGTTGCGCGCGGACGACATTCTAAAATTCGAAATTCCGAAAATCAGCCAGCGCTGACACCGCGCAATCGCAGGAGCCTATTCTTATGACAACCGTTTCCCTGACCAGCCGGATTTCTGCGCTCGCCGCCGCAGCCATCATGATCGTTGCCGGCGCTGGAACGTCGCTCGCGCAGCAAAGCCGCGAGGACATCGAGAAGATCGTCCGCGAGTATCTCATGAAGAACCCGGAGATTATTCAGGAAGCCATCATGGAGCTTCGCAAGAAGCAGGAGATGGCTGAGACGACGGCTCGCGCGAAAGCGCTCGAAAGCCGCAAGAAGGATATTTACGAGTCGAAGTACGATATCGTGCTCGGCAATCCGAAGGGCAACGTCACGCTGGTCGAGTTCTTCGACTACAATTGCGGTTACTGCAAACGCGCCGTCAACGACATCGCCCAACTCCTTAAGTCGGACCCGAACCTCCGGGTCGTGCTGAAGGAACTCCCGATTCTCAGCGAGGGCTCGGTGGAAGCGGCGCGCGTATCGATCGCCGTGCGCATGCAGGACCCTTCGAAATACTGGAACTTCCATCGCGCGCTGATGAGCGGCAAGGGCGAAGCGAACGGCGCGCAGGCACTCGCCGCCGCGAAGACGGCCGGTCTCGATATCGAGCGCATCAAGAAGGACATCGTCAATCCGGAAGTCGATGCGACGCTGCACGAGGTGCAGGAACTCGCCAAGTCGCTCGCGATCTCGGGTACGCCGAGTTACGTCCTCGGCGACCAGTTGATTCCGGGTGCGCTGCCGCATGATCGGCTGGCCGTCGGGATCGCCCAGGTCCGCAAGTGCGGTAAGCTCGATTGCTGAAATTAATCAAAGACTTGGTCTAGACTTTCCCTCGCCGCCTGCCCTCTCTATAACGAAACCGCGCCGCGCCGGCTTACGTCGCGCCGGCCTGAACTTCCTTTATCTTGCGGCAAGAGAGATCGATGGCGACCGTCTACGTCCTGAACGGGCCGAACCTGAACCTGCTCGGCAGCCGGGAGACGGCCGTCTACGGCTCGACCACGCTTGGCGACATCGAAAAGCTCTGCCTCGACGCCGCGAAGCGCAACGGCCACGGGATCGTATTCCGCCAGAGCAACCACGAAGGCGAACTCGTGGACTGGCTGCACGAAGCCAGGGACAAGGCCGCGGGCGTCGTCATCAACCCGGGCGCCTACACCCACACCTCGGTAGCGCTGCATGACGCAGTGCGCGCGATCGGCATCCCGGTCGTCGAGGTACACCTCTCGAATATCTTCGCGCGCGAGGAATTCCGGCATCATTCCTACATTTCACCGGTCGCGCGCGGCGTCATCTGCGGGTTCGGGCCGAAAGGCTACGAACTTGCCATCGACGGGCTCGCGAACGCGCTCAAGGACTAGAAGAAACGGATACGGAAATGTTTGGCAAAAAAATTCAGGTCGATCCCTCGCTGGTCCGCAATCTCGCGGAACTCTTGAACGAAACCGGCCTGACCGAAATCGAGGTTCAGAACGGCGCACAGCGCGTGCGCGTCTCGCGCGGCGCGACTGCCATCTCCGCGCCGATGGCCGCCAGCGCGCCTGTTGCGGCGGCGCCGCGGGCTGCCGCCGTCGAAGCGGCCGAAGTCAACTTCAACAATCACCCGGGCGCCGTGACGTCGCCGATGGTCGGCACCGCCTACCGTGCGCCGGAACCGGGGGCACGCCCGTTCTGCGATGTCGGCGACACTGTAAAGGTCGGGCAGACGCTCCTCATCGTCGAAGCCATGAAGACCATGAACGCGATCCCCGCAACGAAGGCGGGCAAAGTCACGCATGTACTGATCGAAGACGGTATGCCGGTCGAATTCGGCCAGCCGCTGGTCATCGTCGAGTGAGCGTGGCACGCGATGTTCGATAAAGTCCTGATTGCAAACCGCGGCGAGATTGCGCTGCGCGTGCTGCGCGCGTGCAAGGAACTCGGTATCGCCACCGTCGCGGTCCACTCCACCGCCGACTCCGAAGCGATGCACGTGAAGCTCGCGGATGAGAGCGTCTGCATCGGCCCGCCGCCCGCGCGCGAAAGCTATCTCAACATTCCCTCGCTGCTCGCGGCCTGCGAAATCACCGGCGCGGACGCGGTGCATCCCGGCTACGGATTTCTATCCGAGAATGCGCGCTTCGCGGAAATTCTCGCCGAGCACGGCATCGGCTTTATCGGCCCCAAGGCCGAGCACATCCGCATCATGGGCGACAAGATCGAGGCCAAGCGCACCGCGAAGCGCCTCGGCATTCCGGTCGTGCCCGGCTCCGAAGGCGGCGTGTCTTCCTATGAAGAAGCCATGCGCGTCGGCAGGGAAATCGGTTTCCCGCTGCTCGTGAAGGCGGCAGCCGGCGGCGGCGGACGCGGCATGAAGGTCGCGCGCGACGAAGCCTCGCTTTCCGAAGCGCTTTCTTCCGCACGCGCGGAAGCGAAAGCCGCGTTCGGCGACGACGCGGTCTATCTCGAGCGTTACCTCGAAAAGCCGCGTCACATCGAGATCCAGATTTTCGGCGATGGCAAGGGCAACGCGATCCATCTCGGCGAGCGCGACTGCTCCCTGCAGCGCCGCCACCAGAAAGTGTTCGAGGAGAGCCCCTCGCCCGCACTCAATTTCGAGATGCGCGCGCAGATCGGCGAAGTCTGCGCCAACGCGATGCGCGAGCTGCAGTATTCCGGCGCCGGCACCATCGAGTTCCTCTACGAGAACGGCGAGTTCTTCTTCATCGAGATGAACACGCGCATCCAGGTCGAGCATCCGGTGACCGAGATGATCACCGGCCTCGATCTCGTGAGCGAGCAGATTCGCATCGCTTCCGGCGCGTCGCTTTCGATCAAGCAGGAAGACGTGCAGTTCAACGGCCACGCCATCGAGTGCCGCGTGAACGCTGAGGACCCGCTGACGTTCGCGCCATCGCCCGGCACCATCAAATACTACTTCGCGCCGGGCGGACTCGGCGTGCGCGTCGATTCAGCCGTTTACGGCGGCTACCGGATTCCGCCGCACTACGACTCGCTGATCGGGAAACTGATCGTGCACGGCAAGACCCGCAACGAATGCATGATGCGGCTCAAGCGCGCGCTCGACGAATTCGTGGTCGACGGGGTGAAGACGACGCTGCCTTTGTTCCGGACGCTCGTTCGCAACGCCGACATCCAGAACGGCGACTACGACATCCACTGGCTCGAGCGATACTTGGCGGAGAAGACCTAGCGCTTCGGCACGCGCATCGCGACAAAGAGAAAAGTGTAGCCACCGCTCCGGACCGTCGCTGTATAGGAGAGCCCTTCGCAAGGGAGGCCATCTTGCACGCCGTCTTTGCGCTCGAAGACCGGCTTCTCCGGCATCGCGAAACTGAACGAGCCGTCTTCTGCGGTGAACTCCTGCGACTGCGCACCGGCAGTTCGCGGAACCAGGCACTCCCTTTTGTGGAACTCTAGCTTGTTCTATTCCCGCGGGGAGCCAAGTCGCGCTAGACTCCAGCCGAGCCGGAGAGGACCGCGAACTTGGCCCGCCACGACGAACCTCGCGTCGAAATCACGCCCGAAGTGCTGATCAAGGCCTATTCGGTCGGCATCTTCCCGATGGCGGAAAGCGCCGACGACCCGTCGCTGTTCTGGGTCGAGCCGGAAGCGCGCGGCGTGATCCCGCTAAACGGCGGCTTCCACATTTCGCGCAGGCTCGCGCGTACGATCCGCTCGAACAGATTTGAGGTTCACGTCGATCGCGATTTCGATGCCGTGATCGATGCCTGCGCGGCACCCGCCGCCGGACGCGACTCTACCTGGATCAACAGGCGCATCCGCAGGCTCTATCGCGCCCTGTTCGACCGCCGCCAGTGCCACACGGTCGAGGCTTGGCGCGATGGCAGGCTGGTCGGCGGGCTCTATGGCGTGAAGATCGGGGCAGCCTTCTTCGGCGAAAGCATGTTCCACTTCGAACGCGATGCCTCGAAGGTCGCGCTCGCGCATCTCGTGGCGCGGCTGAAGGTCGGCGGCTTCAAACTGCTGGACGCGCAGTTCATCACCCAGCATCTGAAAAGCATGGGCGCCGCTGAAATCTCGCGCGTCGAATACCAGAACCTGCTTGCAAAATCCGTCGCGGGACACGCGCAGTTTTACTGCTGGCCCTCGGACGGCGTGGTCGACGGCGGCGTGGTTTTGCAGTCGATCAGCCAAACGTCATAGATCGGGTGCTCGACGGCGTTCAGGCCGGGCGAGCTCGCGAACATCCAGCCCGAAAAGATGCGGCGGATTTCCGCTTTCAGCGTGATCTCGTCCACTTCGACGAACGCGGTCGTGTTCTGGGTTTCGGTCGGCGGGCGCGTGTAGCAGGCGCGCGGCGTCACCTGTAGCGCGCCGAACTGCACCGTTTCGTTCAGCGCCACATCGAAGCGGATGATGCGCCCGGAGATCTTGTCGAGCCCGGAGAAAACGGCGGTCGGATTCGCGATGCGCTCGCCTTCCGGCGTCTGCGTCAGGGTTTCCGGCGTCGTGCTCGGCGGCGGCAGCTCCTTGCCGTCCTTCTGCTTCGTTTTCGTCTTCGACTTGGTCGTCGTTTTCTTGTCCTGCTTTTCTTGTTTTTCCTGCTTTTCCTGCTTCTCGGCAGGACGCGTCAGTTCGGGCGGAAGCTGCGGACCCTTCTGCTGCGTTTGCGGCTGCTTCTGCTGTTCCGCCGGCGCAGGAAGCGGAGCCTGCTGCACGTCGGCCGGCGGACGCGGCGGCTGAAACTGTCCGAGTGCGGAACCGGCGGCGAAGGCCGCGGTGAGCACGCCCGCCGCAATCAAACGGTGAAAGTTTCGGATCATTCGGGAAAGCCGCCGCCGCTTGCGGAAAATCTGGTGCCGCCGTTTCAAATCACTCAAGGGTCGTTAACATGGGGATTGAGGCGGCGGAAGGGCCGTGTCAAAATTTGCAGGTTCGTAAATTCGTTTTTGGAACAATGGGGATTTCAGATGAAGCTGTTGTTGACCTCGGTTTGCTACGCAATGGCAATTGGCCTCGCCGTGTCCGTTTCGCCTGCGGCTGCGCAGAACAATAACGTCCAGGCGCTTTGCAACAACAAGCACGGCCTCGGCAAGAATTGGCCGACCGCGAGCGAAGAGCAACGCAAAACTGCGGCCGCGAAGATTGCGGCTTGCGTGCGTTCCGGCGGGAAAAGCTAGAACGCGTCAAGACCGCGTCGCGGCGACGCGGAGACGGACGTAATCTGCGGTCCAGTTTCCGGTCTGATCCCGCAGCGCCGGAGCAAGCAACGCCTCGAGCTCGGCAAGGATCTCGGGGCGTTTCCGTTCCGGCCACTGCTCGAAGTAGCTCTCGCGAAACGTCGAGAGCCAGCCGCGAAGGCCGGTCGGCAGCGGCGTCGGCCGCGGAAACAGGCCGATCCGGTCCACCAGGAATCCGTTCGCTTCCAGAAGCGCGCGATACTCCGCGGGCGTCGGGTAAAACCATCCCGCCGCCCTCGCGGGATCCTTGCCGTGCGCAACCGCAACCGCGCGAAGCGCAGTCACGATCGCCGCGATGTTGCCATGTCCGCCAAACTCGGCGACGAAACGCCCGCCCGGTTTCAGCGCACGGGCCACGCCCTTCACGACATCTTCCGCGCGGGTCATCCAGTGCAGCGCCGCGTTCGAAAATACGGCGTCGAATTCGGGGCCATAGTCGAGCGCCTGGCCGTCCTTGAACTCGACGTCGAGCCCGCGCTTGCGCGCGGCCGCGAGCAGCGCTTCGCTGTTATCCGCGCCGGTGACAATCGCTCCGGCCTGCACGAGTTTCTCGGTAAGCACCCCGTCGCCGCAGCCGAGATCGAGAATCCGCTCCCCGGCCCTTGGGGCGAGCCAGGCAACGACCTCGCTCGTCATGTCGGAGACAAAGCGGGCGTTCTTCTCGTAGTTCTCCGCACCCCAGACCTGTTTCAGCGCGGCATTCGAAGCATTGGCGGCTTTTGCGGTCATTCCTTCACAATCCGGTGTGCCCGCACCTTATAGACTGCCATCTTATCGCCTCGCGAGCCTCGCAGAACTGGAAAATCGGAGCCAAATACCGCAAACAGGGCGTAACGGAACCCGGGTTCAGGCCCCGCGGTTTACGGCAGGCTGGATCAGGACCACCACAGGCATGAAGAACACGATTTCGCGCAGGCACTTTCTCGCAAGCGCCGCGGCACTCGCCGCAGGCACGGTGCCTTCGCTCGCGCAGAACTTCCCTACGCTTCCGCCGCCGTTCCGTCAGGACCGCTATCCGACCGACCGTCCGCCCGCGAACATGGGCCCGCAGCAGGGACAGCAGCAACCGCAACAGCGCGGCCCCGGCGAAGGACCGCCGATCCCGGAAGGCCCGCACGACAAGGCCGCGATCGAGCAATGGTATCTGCCCGACGCAATTCCCGATGCGCAGTTTCCGATCCGCAAGGTGCGCCAGGAATTTCTCAATCCGGAATTCCGCAGGCAGCTCGTTCCGTTCCGCCACTCGGAGCAGCCGGGCACGCTGGTCGTCGATGCGAAAAACTATTTCCTCTACCTGCTGCGTGAAGGCGGACAGGCAATCCGCTATGGCGTCGGTGTCGGGCGTGAAGGCTTCGGCTGGACCGGCAACGCGATTGTCGGCCGTGTCGCCGAATGGCCGGCCTGGGTGCCGCCGAAGGAAATGCGGCTACGCCAGCCCGAACTGCCGGAGCGCATGGAAGGCGGCTACGACAATCCGCTCGGCGCGCGCGCTCTCTATCTCTACGAAGGCAACAAGGACACGCTCTATCGCATTCATGGCACCGCGGAGCCGTGGACGATCGGCACCAACGTTTCCTCCGGCTGCATCCGTCTGCTCAACGAAGAAATCGCTGATCTCTATCTGCGCACGCCCGTCGGCACCAAGGTCGTCGTCATCAGCGCGCCGCAGAATCTCCCGGTACAGAACCAGCAGGCACCGCAGCAGATTCAGCCGCAACAGCAATACCAGCAGCGTCCGCCGCAGTATCAGCAGCAGCCGCAACAACAGCAGCAGCAGCAGCAGTCCGCGCCGCCACTCCCGCCGCCGACGCAGTTGCGGTAACCTCCGCCGGCGCTGCGCAGGCAGCGATTCCTGATCGGCGGTGTATGCATGGCGCTCGGCATTCTGCAGAACACACCCTACTGGGTGTGGGGTATCTTCCTTTTGTTGCTCGTACTCGGTCTCTCGCAGACCCGCGCGCGCAAGGTTTCGCGCGTACTGGTTTACGTGCTTCCAGCAATCATGATCCCGCTGTCGCTTTCGGCGATCCTGGGAATGTTCGGTGCCGGCCCGCTTCCGCTGACGGCGTGGGCGCTTGGCATCGTTGCGGCGTTCGTTTTGAACGTGTTCGTATTTCGCGCGCCTTCCGCCGTTCGCTATGACCGCGCACAGCAGAAGTTTGAGGTGGGCGGAAGCGTTGTTCCTCTTCTGCTCATGATGACGATTTTTCTCGCGCGTTTCGTCGTCGGCGTCACACGCGCGGTGAACCCCTCGCTCACCGTTACGCCGGCCTTCATCGGCATCGTCAGCGCGGTGCTCGGGCTGTGCAGCGGTTTGTTCGCGGCGCGCGCGATGAAAACGCTCGCGGCCCGGCCCGCGGCCTAGCGCAGGGCCGCCGCGATCGTCTTTGCGTTGTGGCGCATCATGTCGAGATACGTCGGCGCGGGGCCGCTCGCTTCCGATAGCGCATCCGAATAGAGCGTGCCGCCGATCTTCGCACCGGTTTCCTTCGCGACCTGCTCGAT